>Ga0164243_10000015_pt1 | contig 490889 bp, 483 predicted proteins | sample OricompcompostOP_FD_108781 | JGI IMG/M metagenome (GOLD analysis project Ga0164243, IMG submission 108781) | Organic Plus compost microbial communities from Emeryville, California, USA - Original compost - Organic plus compost (OP) | ecosystem: Engineered > Solid waste > Mixed feedstock >... | reverse complement strand
TTATGCTGTCTACCGCCCATTCCTCGACCTCGTCGGCACGTCGGAAGGCACCGACAAAGGCGACGGCTACAACGAGACGCTGGGCTACGGCATCATGCTCGACGGCAAGGTGACGAAGGGCAAAGGGACCGTGGAGACGGTTCCGGCAACCGCTGGGACCGGACCGAACATCTGCTCCATGCAGAACAACGAGGCCAACTACGTGACGTTCATCACGGATGGAGCGGGAATCGTAGAATGGTGCAGCACCGTAGGGGCGGGGACGACGACGATCACGCTGCTCTCGTACCAGCCATTGCAGTAGTCAGATGGCGCTCGATATCGGAGCGCCGCGCTCGGGCCGGTGGAGTATCTTCCGCCCGAGATTGATCCCTGGCCTCTCGATGAAGGTGTACAAGAGCCACGCGGCGGATACGACAACGGCTAGCGCAGCGGCAAAACTGAGCGCAAACCGGATCGTCGTCGGCGCTGGAAGCTCGTAGATGCGCCGGAAAATCGGGGCCATGAAGAAAATAAGCGGCGCATGGGCGAGGTAGATTGAGTAACTGAGTTTTCCCGCGAAGACTGTCGCTGCGTTGACTGCAAGCCGCACCGGCCAAAGCGACAGCCCGATTACGAGACATGCGAAAAAGATTGCGCGCCAGTAATAGTTGCCAATCACAAGGTCGCCGCCCGGGGCTTTGGTGACGATGAAGCACAGTCCTGTTAGACCAAGCGCAATCAAGACTCCGCCCATATCCGCCCCGAGTTTCTTTCGTTGCGCCCACTGGAATACGTCGAACGCGACCATTCCGAGAAGAAAGACAGGGAGATGCCGCAGGATAGTGAACTGGAGATAGATCTTGTTCATGTCTGGCGTAGCTGGCGAAATCACCTGAATGGCCGTTGGCAAAACGTATTGCGCCAAGCAGGCGAACATGAAAGCTGACACTCTGGCGGCCGGCGTCTTCAGCGAGAAAAAAAGGATGGGAAAGGCGGCGTAGAAAAGCACCTCAACGCCAATAGTCCATCCTGCCCAAACGAAGCCGGACTGCTCTCCGGGAGCCAGATTGAACACCATCGCAACGCTTAGAAACACCTGCGAAACAGAGTGCCACTTGCCGAAGTAGAGAGCATCGCGGAACAGCGTGGCGACAATCAGAAAGTAAAACAGCGGCGCGATCCGAAAAAAGCGGCTGACAAAGAAGCTGAAGTAGGGCCGGCCGGTAGCGACGTGGCGCGGCATCGTCAAAGACAGAGAAAATGCGCTGATCACGAAAAACAGCGTCACGCCCGCGCCGCCAAAATTGACGAACGGCTTTATCCATTCAGGCGCTACCGGCCGAAAGGGTGGCACGAGCGTCATGTGATAGATCAGCACATACAGCGCGGCTAGCCCGCGAAGAGCGTCAAGAAACGTGTAGCGCGGCACCGATAGGTCTCCCGTCCGATCCCGGTCAAACCACACCCGCGCCCCTCGCGCAACATCTAGCCTCAGGCGCGCCCCGATCACCGCCAGAACCACCACGCCACCGCAACGATAACAAGCGTCCAGATCACGCCGCGCCAGAAGCCGTGCCGGCTGCGCTGGTGCGGATCGAACTGATCGTTATCCGTCACTCAGATGCCTACTCGCACTTAAATCCCGGCGCGATTCTGCACTTGGCCGGCCGATGATGCGGCGGTCTCGGTCGATGATGGGGCGGCCTTACGGTGTGATGAGGTGGTCGCACAATGTGATGGGGCGGACGGTAGTGATGCCGCGGTCTATGGATCGGGCGGTAGTGCTCCACGACGACGCCTGTCCGATAGTTCGGCCCATAACGATATCCGTCATCGACGCAGCCGGACACTGCGAACCCGACCAGGGCGATCACCACGCCCATAATCAACTTGTTCATCGCCGCTTCCTCGTTTTCTGTACTCCATCAAAGCACCGCTAACGGCGGCTGTCGAATCTTCAACCTGAAAGGACCATTGTCATGGACCGCAACTTCCCGCGGGCGCTTTCGCTCGTCCTGAAATCCGAGGGCGGCTGGAGCGACAATCCGGCCGATCCCGGCGGAGCGACGATGAAGGGCGTCACGCTCACCAACTTCCGCCGTTTCGTAAAGCCAGGCGCTACAAAGGCCGATCTCCGCAAGATCACCGACGAACAGGTCGCGACGGTCTACCGCCGCTTCTACTGGGACGCGGTAGCGGGCGCGGAACTCCCCGGAGGCGTCGACTTCGCCGTCTTCGATTTCGCCGTGAACAGCGGGCCGGCGCGCGCGGCGAAATACCTTCAGGCCATCGTCGGCGAAAAGCAGGACGGGAAGATCGGGCCGGCCACGCTGGCGGCCGTCCGCAAGACCATGAGGGCCACGGTCATCAACGACCTGTGCGACAAGCGCATGGCCTTCCTCAAAGGGCTTCCGACGTGGAAGACCTTCGGCAGGGGCTGGACCGCTCGCGTGTCATCTGTCCGCACCGAAGCGCTCAAGATGGCTGCGCGGCCCGACGAGGATCCTCCTGTCATCAAGGAGGTCCCTGTCGAGGTCAAAGTGCCAGTTCCGGTCGAAACGCCTGTCGTTCCTGCCTCCGTTGGCAAGACCGTCAAGAGCCACACCCGCAACTGGGGCTGGGGCGGCATTGCGTCCGGTGGCGTCGGTGCTGCCATCACCTCCGCGCTAGGGGATTGGAAGATCGTCGCCCTGTTCACCGGCATCGGTATCGCGGGGGCTGTCGTCGCCTTCATCGCTGGCCCGCTCATCGTGCGGCGCTTCAAGGAAATCCAAGCTGAGGTTGAAGGGTGATGTGGGTTGCCGTCCTCGCCGCCATCGCCCGCGTGTTCGGCGTCTCGCCGGCCGTCGCACAGGTCATCGCCATCATGATCGCCATTGCCGTCGCTCTCGGCGGTATGGTGGGCGGCTACGAATACATCAAACATCAGGGTGTCGTCGAAGAGCGCACCCGCATCGACAAGGAAAACCAGGATGCGACCGACAAGGCTTTCAGCGCTGCTCGCTCTTTCGATGATTGCGTTGCCGCTTCAGGCGTGTGGGACTTCCGGCGTCAGAAGTGTCTCAGGCCTTAAGTCGGTGCTCGGCGATGATCTCGCCGGTGCGCAGGGGAAGACGCTCTCCGATCAGACGAAGATCGACCGCAACATGGCGAGGGGCTGCGCCGCGGGCGTGTACACCTCGGCGGCCTGTGACCGGCATACCAAGGCCAGCGCCGCGCGCCGCGCCGAACTGAAATAGCAGTGCAGAAAAGGGCAGCGGGCAATGACGGTGGATGACATGGCGAACACCTCGGAGCGAATCGCAGGCAACATGATCTTGCTGGCCGTGGCCAGGGTGTCGATGGCTCTTGCGCTACCGACTATTGGCGTACTGTTCTGGCTTTATTCAAGCTGGCAGGAGGAACGTCTCGTCAATCTCGGGAACCAGATTGTCGAGGCGCAGCACTCGGCAACGGATGCGTCCGACAAGGCGACTAAGCTTTCGGACAGGCTCACGAAGGTCGAAACGAAGCAGGTAGAGGATGCCGCATCGAGCGAGAAGTTCCAGACCGCCACGCTGACCCGGTTGGATCGCGTGCAAGACAGCATCGTCGGATTGTCGAACGCGGTCGCCGCTCTTACCGCAACGCTTCAGGGGATCGTGGACGACCGACGTTCCAGCATCCGCCGCGCGCCGCCGTAGGAACCTTTCTGCTCCTCATCCATTATCGGCCGCACCCGTTTCTGCGGGGAGGCAACTCAGGCAACGCCCGCTCCGGTTCGCCGGGGCGGGCTTTTCTTGTTTGCGCTGGTTAGTTGGTCTTGAGCCGCTTAGGCAGCTTGCCGTGGACACCTTTGCCGCTTTCCCCTGGGTCCGTCCGCATCATCTGCGACTTGGAACACTTGGCTTTGGTCTTGCCGGTTTTGTTCGGGAAGGTGCAGCCGTAAGAGTAGAGCTTTCCGCCTTCCATTTTTTCACAACCGGTTGCGCATGTAGCCCCGGCGCATCCGCCCTCGATTTTGTCGCCGCAGGCCTTTTCGACGGTGGATTCAGATACCGGCTTGCCGAAAGCCGCGCCAGCGGCAAAGCCCAGGGATATGCAAATCGCAGTAATCACTGTCAGTCTGGTCATTAGCTTCCCCTCCGATGAGCAAGGAAGGGATTATACCAGAATGGCGGCAACCCGCAGCTTCAACGGATCGATAGATGTCGGCAAGCAGGCTGGCGACCGTCTTACGAATTCTTCGTCATCGTGCCGTGATCAAGGTCGACGCTATCCACGTTGCCGATCTGCTTGGCGAAATCGCGCTGTAGCTCTCCCCATGTTCCGAGATAGTCGCCGCAGTTGCTGCAATGAATAGCCGTCTCGTCATCAGCGTCGGCGGGGATATCCATCTGGATCGTGCCGCACTTCTTGCAGTCCAGCTTGTCGTCCAGCTTTCGCCTGGTCATCGGACATCCTCCTTGAGAAGCCTCTGGCGGATCATGTCACCAAACAAGCAAGCGGCGGTTTCACGAAATATTACGTGAGGGAACGGCCCCCGCCTCCGTGTCGTTGGGACCGGGCAAGGCAATCAGGCCTTGCGAAAACTCAACCAAGGAGAAGCACAATGCCTAACCAAGGTGGAACGCACGAACAGCACGTGAAGGCCGGCCAGCAGAGCCACAAGAACGACGACAACAATCGTCAGCAGCAGGCTGAAGATCGCAACCGCGGGCAGCAGGGCGGCGGACATCGAGGCGGAAGCGGCAACTTCGCGGAGAACCGCGAGCGCGCTTCGGAAGCTGGTCGGAAAGGCGGTCAGCATTGATCGCCGGCCATTACGGTATTCAAAAGCGGGGAAGCTCAACAGCTTCTCCGCGCTTCATTTAGGAGGAGAGCCATGGGCTTCTTTTCGAAAGACATAAAATCGCTGGATGATCTCTTCGTGCATACGCTGCGCGACATCTACTACGCTGAAAAGCAAATCAGGGACGCCTTGCCCAAAATGATCGACAAGGCGACCTCACCGCAGTTGCGCGCCGGATTTGAAAAGCACCTGAAGGCAACGGAAGGCCATATCGAGCGTGTGGAGAAAGTGTTCGATATGCATGGCGCCGAAGCCGAGGAAGTCGATTGCCCTGCGATCGACGGGATCCTGGAGGAAGCTGACGAGGTCAGTGGCGACGTCGATGACAAGGAGGTGCTCGACGCGGCTTTGATCGCCTCCGCACAGGCTGTCGAGCATTACGAGATCACCCGCTACGGCACGCTGATCGCCTGGGCCAAGCAGCTCGGCCGCGATGACTGCGCCAGCGTTCTGTCTCAGAACCTGCAGGAAGAAGAGGCAACCGACACCAAGCTCTCCGAACTGGCTGAGGGTGGCGTGAACAAGAAGGCCGCCTGATGGAACTCTGGAGCCGGCATCGTGGCCGGCTCCATCCCATTTCTTTATGCTTTTTCGATCTCCAACTAGGCCAAGGCTTGGTCAGTCATCGCCCTTCTGCTTGAGAACATCCCCTAGATCGCTCTTCTCCGGGTTCTTGTTGTTCTCGCCGGCGGCATCCGTGTCTTCGTCAGGATCGTCCTTTGCGGGTAGGTAGCCTCCTGGCCGGTTCGCTTTCGGCCCTTCCCATCTCGGCGACTGGTCGGTGGTGCCGGGTTGGCCGTCTTCATGCGGATCGGCGTTTCCGATGCCTTTCGGCGGCTTGTTGCCGGCTGCATCCTGCGAGAATTCGTCCTGCGGTTCGGGGCCGGGTGAAGGCGCATATTTCCGGGCGCCGGTTTCCCTATCGTTCTCGTCTGGGTGCATCGCTTCCTCCTCAGCTGACTTCATGGGGCAGGCGTTTCAGCTTTCGGCCTTCATCGTTCTCGCAATCCGCAAAAGCTCTTTCCTGTCATTGCCATATCGTTCGATCAACTCACGTGCCTGCTTCGGCGACAGATCGGTATGCTCCGTCAGATAGCGAACGTTCGGATTGTCGCCGCCGGGTGTCGGCAGATGCTCAGATTTCTCCGTCATTGCACTTCTCCTAAGCCGCCTTGCCCTCCTGGCCCTCGGTCTCTTCATCGACATAGATGCTGCGGACGCGGTTGCCGGTCTTGCGGTTCAGCACATTGAAGCGGGTTTTCTCGGCTTCGGTGACCACGCCGACGATCTTCACGCCGCACGAAACCGATCCTACCCTGCGGAAGCCTTTCCAGGTAGCGCGCAGTGCAGCAGACATGGTGGTGCTCCCGGTCGTGAAGACAGGGCAACGGATCGAATTGAGATTCGTTCCGCAAAACATCACGGCCAAGCTATACTGCGCGCATGCAAACCACAGCCACTATCGTTGGGCACGTTCCTGATTGCCGGATCCCTCTGTCTGTGGATTGTCGGAAATGAGATTGGCATACCTCTGGCGGATCAAATCGCTGGTCGCCCCGTAGGCCATGCAGATGAGGTAGGCGATAAACTGCTCATCCTCGGCCTCCATCATTTCGCGCAGTTCTCGGAGCATCTGCCGGACGTAGTCCAGTTTGTCGGCCTTCCTTTGAGCAGCCAGCGCCCGGATATCGTGTCGTTTGAGTACGGCGCTCATACTGCAATCCTCCGATTTTCGGGGACGAACGGCTGATAAGGCCCGCGGTAGATGAGGATTGAAGATGAGAGCCCACCACAGGCCAGCGCTTTGATGCGAGCAGCGTGTGAGACATCGAAAAACGCTGCCACGCATGTCACGCCGTCGATTTGGCGAGGGTTGCCCACTGGTCTGACTGCCCAACGAAATCGCTTCCAGAGCGGAAGCCAGTAGGTTTCCTGCACGCCGCCGATGGCTTTGATGCCCTCGAGCAGACAATATTCCATCACGGTTCCGCAGAATTGACCCTTGATTGGCCCGTGTCCCTGTTCCCGGAACTTCTTGGTGATGAACCCTCGGGTCCATTCAGCCACGTCCGGCCGGCGAATGAGGCCGTTGAAGTCGGCCATGTTCGGAAACACCTCGCTTAGGAGGTGAGGTTCTGTGGTTGGCACGAGGCGCGTACCGGTCATCACTTCGCCGCCGATCTCACCGATCAAGTAGGTGGCGGCGTCGGTATCGAACTGATCGATTTCCTTTCCACTCGGATCGGCGTCGCGCCAACCCTTTTCCTCTACGTAGATTTCGTGTCTTGCTCGGAAAAACTGGTCGAGCATGTCATCATAGAGATGCCTGTTGGCCGCATTAACAACATGAATTTGCATCGAAAACCCCGCCGTTTGTTGACGGCTAAAGGGTCTTCAGAATGGCGGTTGTGGGGTATGACCGGATTTGGTCATGCCGGCTCGATTCAAGGTTGTATTTGGCCCGATTTCAGGGCCAGGACGACTGCCTGGACGGCAGTCGCGACATTCAACCTCTCTCGTATCGCCTTGACATGATTCGCCACTGTGTCTTGCGCAATCGACAGGATTTCGCTGATCTCCCAGGACGACTTGCCGGCCGCAATCCATGACAGAATTTCGCGCTGCCGAGGGGACAACTGAGGTATCCGGGAACGAGCGGACAGAATTTCGGTTGCTCGCATGTGGAAGTACAAACTTGCCATATGCAGAAGCGCTTCACCGCCAGGCCCTATGTCCAAGGAATGCTCGCTGGCAAGCGAGACGACGGCCTGCCAACCTCCGATCGACCTCATAGGAAAGGCAATGCCATCGGCCATACGGTGCTCTTTGGCCTCACCGTTGATCTGTTTCACGCGCTTGGTCGATTGGTGCATCAGCCATGCTTCACGCCATTGGAAGGGTCGTGTCCTTGTCATCGACCACTTCGACACCGGATCGTCTGCGAAGTATGCTTGCTCCCGATATCTGTTTGTCCAAGCTTCGGACCAGCCGTTTGCCACTATCAGCGGCTCGACGTCGTTCCCCGCCGAGGGAAGGCCCGTCATGATAAATGAGCCAAATCCTTGTGCATCTATGACTTGTGCGAATTCATCGACAAGCACGTCAAGGTTGTTGTACTGATGTGAGCGTTCGGCAAATTCCAGAAGTTCGTTTCGCATCTTGAGCATGGCTTACCTCCCGTTTGCCAGCTCGAAGTCGTGGTGGTGCAGGTGTGATGAGTACGCGCAACGTTTCTCAGATCGACGGCCCCGACGCCGAGCTGCAGTTGATAGTTGTTCCGTTTGAAAAAGTGCGGCGGCGGGCCGCGGGACTAGTCGCCCGGACCGATCCTGTCCTGTTTAGGATGTACGCTCTCGTAGATGAGCTGATGAGCCGCCGGAAATACCGGGATGCGGCAAAGGCTTTGATCGCATTTTACGGCAACGATGCCGCTTCCGCCGCGCGTCGCATGCGTCTGATTGCCCAAGACCAGCAGAGCCTCAGGCACGTACAGCGCCTGATCGACGAGATTCGCCAGCATGGTTAGCCCCCGCTGAATTGCCATCTAACGTTCGTCTCGGACGAGGCTAGATCGGGCGTCTTTGGGAGGCAAGTCTCAAGAGCGAAGAATTCACAAATTGACCGAAAGTCGAAGGCGAGGATGGAAACCTTATCCTGATCTTGGTGGGGCTAATAGTTCACCCATGACCTATGAACCGTCCGGCAGCGAGGACGAACTCGACGTTGATCCGACGAAGCCACGGCGCGGCGCAGCTCACCAGCATTTGCAGTTTGTGCCGCGGTATGTCGCCGATGTTGTCGGCAGCGTCTTCAAGTTGCGTAATGAACCAGTTCAGGGCGGCAGTCGTCTCATCACCCGTCACACGCGCATCCGGGCGGCTTATGACACCGCTTCTGTCTTGAGATGCATGAGTTCCCGCAAGCCTGTCCCGTCGAGCATGTCTTACAACACCCCTGAACCGGCTTCGGTATCTCGCTCCATGGAATTTCCGGCTTTTCTACCGAGGTGAACCCCATGACGAAAAGCAGCGCTCCAACGACCGCCAGTTTCACAACTCTCTCCCAAACCAAACCAGCGTCGTCTATGCGCCGCACTTCTGATTGCGTTGCTGTGACTCAATGGCAATTTTCTCACCCTTCTTCTGCGCGAGAAGGCCCTCTTTGTCCGCGCCGGAAAGGGAGGAAACGGGGACGCCGATCAGGAACACGCCGATCGCATCACCCGTCACCGCTTGCTTTTGATCCGCGGTGAGTTGCATTAGGGCGGCGTCCGTCTGCCGCGCCTCCGAGCCCAACTGGTCGCAGGACAAGCCGGCGTACGCATTCGGTGGCATTTGCAACGGAACGACTGCTTCCGGATTTTTCGCGCAGCCGGCCGTGATCAGGACGGCGCCGAGCGCCGCCACAAATTGAATCTTCATAGAAAGCTCCCAAGCCCATTATTCCCCGGAGCGATCTAAACTGTTTTCAATGCAGCCGACAAGGTTGGAACGACGGCGAATATCACGTGGGATAGATCAGGCCGTCGACCAGCCGAGTTATAGGTCAAGCTGGGTGAGCGGATTGTCCCCTTCAATCCCCTCTATCCTTTGCACAGCGCAGGAAATCGGTACTTAGAGATGTTGCCTCTGGTCTGGCAGGGATTCGTGTCTTCACATTGTCGCGGGCGGAACGACTAGGAGGAACAAAATGACCTTGGACATCGACAACGCGCCCACCCGAATTCACCGCGTGGTACGTCGGCACAATGACTGGACCCTAAAAGAGCACGAAGTTCTTGTTTCGCACTGGCCAGATGTAAATACGATCCGTCGGCGCCTGCCGCATCGCACAGTTCGGGCTATTCGCGGATTCGCCGGCAAATGCAACCTACTGACCAATCGCCACATCTGGACAGTAGCGGAAGATACCAAACTCAAGAAGCTAGCTGCCAACGGTCACAACCGGAAAGCTATTGCAACTGAGCTGGGCTTGAGTGTTGGTCAAGTTGCTGGGCGCTTGAGATATACCGGAACCCACATTGCAAGTCAGCGGCCGGCTCCCTCCGCAGATCCCTTAGTGGATGCCGTCCGTCTCCGCGCCTACGAAATGAAACTGTCGCTGGCCGATTTAGACAGGTCTCTAGGGACGCGCAAAATCTTTCGGCAGGCCGCCGGTCGCCAACGCGTGAAGCTTGCCCACATACAAAAAGCTGTTCGGGCGCTCGGCGGAACTTTCACAATTGTCTGGGATCAAGGGGAATGAGCGCCTTTTTCCGGCGGCGCGTCGAGGCGACCATCGAACATCTCATCCATGTCCTCGATCAGATGGACAGCGATCCAGACTTGGAGCCGGAGCCTGACGACGAAGACAGCCACGACCGAGAACTCGATCCGGCTGAAGATGGAATAGCTGACAAGGCCGCCCTACAATTCTTCTTCGCCGAAATGGATCGTCGAGCGCGCAAAAATTCGAGATAGATCGAATTTGGAAGGGTGGTCGAAAAGGGGGGTACAAAAATCAAAAACCCCGTAACTCATTGAGTTTACGGGGTTTTTTGTATAATTCTGGTGCCCAGAAGAGGACTCGAACCTCCACTCCTTGCGGAACACGGACCTGAACCGTGCGCGTCTACCAATTCCGCCATCTGGGCTGGTGGCGCCCATGTAAGCGGGCAGGCGGGCGCTGTCAACGCGGTTTTTCGAAGTGGAGAGGCAGTAGGGCAGTAGGGGAAGATACTCGCCGGAAAGTGCGAACAAGGTTTCGATCCTTGCCCTGTCGCTTTCCCCTATCGCCCTGCTGCCTTATTCCTCTGCGTCCCGTCCCTCACAGCACTTCCTTGGACGCGACCGTGGAATCGGCGTTCAGCCGGTAAACGATCGGCACGCCGGTGCCAAGCTCCAGCTTCACGATCTCCTCGCCCGACAGGCCGTCCAGCGCCATGATCATCGCGCGCAGCGAATTGCCGTGCGCGGCGACCAGCACGGTGCCGCCGCCAAGCACGTGCGGCTGCAGGTCGTGCAGGTAGTAGGGCCAGACGCGGGCGCCGGTGTCCTTCAGGCTCTCGCCGCCGGGCGGTTGCACGTCGTAGGAACGGCGCCAGACATGGACCTGTTCCTCGCCCCATTTCTGCCGCGCGTCGTCTTTGTTGAGGCCCGACAGATCGCCGTAGTCACGCTCGTTCAGCGCCTGGTCGCGGACGGTCTTCAGGTCGCCCTGACCGAGTTCGTCGAGGATGATGCCGCATGTCCGTTGCGCGCGCTTGAGGGCGGAGGTGAAGGCGATGTCGAATGTCAGGCCGCGCGCCTTGAGCTTTGCGCCAGCGGCTTTCGCCTCGGCCACACCCTGCTCGGTCAGGTCGACGTCGCGCCAGCCGGTGAACAGGTTCTTCAGGTTCCATTCGCTCTGGCCGTGGCGCACGAGCACGAGGGTGCGTGACATTTTTTCTCCTTCGAAGTTTTCCGGCGGCCGGCGCCGCCGCTGTGGTCGAAAATCAGTCCAGGCCGAGCACGTCGCGCATGGAATAGAGGCCGGGCTTGCGGCCGCGCGCCCACAGCGCCGCCTTGACCGCGCCGCGCGCAAAGATGCTGCGATCCTGCGCATCGTGCGACAGGACGATGCGCTCGCCGGATCCGGACAGATAGACCGAATGCTCACCCACGACCGATCCACCGCGCAGGGATGCGAAGCCTATGGCGCCGGGTCTGCGCGCGCCGGTATGGCCGTCGCGCACCCGCACCGCGTTGTCGGCAAGCGCGATCTCGCGGCCCCTGGCGGCCGCCTCGCCGAGCAGCAGCGCCGTTCCGGAAGGCGCGTCGACCTTGTGGCGATGGTGCATCTCGAGCACCTCGATGTCGAAATCCTGCGGGCCCAGCGCCCTGGCCGCCTGCTCGACCAGAACGGCGAGCAGGTTGACGCCGAGGCTCATGTTGCCCGACTTGACGATGGTGGCATGGCGCGCCGCGGCGCTGATGGCGGCATCGTCCTCTGGTGAGCATCCGGTGGTGCCGATCACATGCGCGATGCGCGCCTGCGCGGCGTAGCCGGCGAACTCGACCGTCGCGACGGGGCCGGTGAAATCGAGCACGCCGTCTGCTTTCGCGAAGGCAGACAGCGGATCGTCGCCGATGATCACGCCGTTGGCGCCGACGCCCGCCATTTCTCCGGCATCCCGGCCCAGGTGCGGCGAGCCGCCCCGCTCCACGGCGGCGGCCAGATGCACGCCGTCCGTTTCCGAGATGATGCGAACCAGCGTCTGGCCCATGCGGCCGGCGGCGCCGACCACGACCAGCCCCATGTCGCTCATGCTTTCCTCCCCGCCGTTCTCCGCGCGCGCCTGGGCGCGCCGGCCACATCGACTGTCCCGGCTTGCGGCGAAGCCAGCTTATCGGCCGGCACGTCGTCCACCAGGCCAAGGCCCTGGTCGCCCTGCATGTGATAGAAGCGGGCATAGACGCCATGCGGCCTGGCCATCAGCTCCCTGTGCGTGCCTTCCTCGACGAGCCGACCCTGTTCCAGGACGATGATGCGGTCGGCGTTGACCACGGTGGACAGCCGGTGGGCAATGACGATGGTGGTGCGGCCCTTCATGACCTCGGTCAGCGCCTGCTGCACCTTGGCCTCGGACTCGTTGTCGAGCGCCGACGTCGCCTCGTCGAGCAGCAGGATCGGCGCCTGGCGCACGATGGCGCGCGCGATCGACACGCGCTGGCGCTGGCCGCCGGAGAGCGTCACACCGTTCTCGCCGACCGGCGTATCGTAGCCGAGCGGCTGCTCACGGATAAAACCGTCCGCCTCGGCCTGCCGGGCAGCCAGCTCGATCTCGGCGTCGGTCGCCGAGGGGCGGCCGTAGCGGATATTGTCGCGGATCGTCCCCTCGAACAGATAGGGTTGCTGCGAGACATAGGCGATCGAGCGCCTCAGCGACTGCTTGGTGATCTTCGAGATGTCCTGCCCGTCGACGGTGATCGTGCCCGAATCGATGTCGTAGAAGCGCTGCAGCAGGGCGACCAATGTGGTCTTGCCGGCTCCGGACGCGCCGACGATCGCCGTGGTCCTGCCGGCGGCCGCGGTGAAGCTCAGGTTCCGCAGCACTGGCATGTCGGGCGTATAGGCGAAGGAAACGCCGGTGAAGCGAACCTCGCCGCCTGCGAAATCGGCCTGCGGTGCGCTGGGCGCGTCGCTCTGGTGCGGCGGTATGTCGAGCAGTTCGTAGATCATGCGCGCATTGACCAGCGCCCGCTCGATATTGACCTGGGTGCGCGCCAGGCGTTTGGCCGGGTCATAGGCCAGCAGCAGGGCCGTGATGAAGGCCATCACGTCGCCCGGCGGATGATTGTCCGCAGCGGCGCGATAGCTGGCGTAGGCGACAACGCCCGCCACGGCCAGGCCCGCCAGGATTTCCGTCACCGGGGTCAGGCGCTCGGAGACGCTGGCGATCTTGTTGTAGCGGGACTCGGCGCGGTCGACCAAGGCGCCGATGCGGGCGCTCAACTGATCCTCCATCGTGAAAGCCTTGACCACGGCGATGCCCTGCATGGATTCCTGCATGGCGCCGATCAGCCGCGAGTTGATCTCGACCGATTCGCGCGCCACGGCGCGCACGCGGCGCATGATGTAATTGACCGCCCAGACCAGTGGCGGGCCGATGACCAGGATCGATGCCGCCAGGACCGGCTCCTGGTAGACCATCAGGCCGACCAAGCCGACCAGCGACAGCAGGTCGCCGGCCGTGGACTTCAGGGTTATGCTCAGGAGATCGCGGATGCTGGTGACGTTCTCGTTGATGCGCGCCGCCAGCCGCCCCGACCTGGTTTCGCTGAAGAAATCGACGCCGAGCTTCATCAGGTGCTCGAAGATGCGCTTCTGATAGCGCGCCACCATGCTGTTGCCGATCCTGGCGAGCGTGATGCTCTGGCCGTAGGTGGCGACGCCGCGCACGATGAAGATGGCGATGATAGCGCCGCAGATCAGCGGCGCGCGCTCGAAATGGCGATCGACGAAAAGATCGTTGATCAGCGGCTTCATGATCCAGGCGGCAAGGGCGGTCGTCGCCGACACCACGACGAGGCAGCAGGCCGCGATCGCGTAAAGGCCGCGATAGTTGCGTCCGTTCTCCTTCCAGATCCGCCGGATCACGGCATAGGCTTCGCCGCGGGCGGGTTTCTTGGCTGAGGTCCTGGCAGTCAAATTCCGGTCCGATGCGGTTTCTCTGCGACGCGCGGCGGCGCCCGTCATGCTCATAGCGCCATCGACGCGCCTTGCCTATGGCCGATGCGCAACGCTCGTCCTGTCGACAGAATCAGGCATTCCAGCGGCGGCCGGCCGTCTGGACGCCGAAAAGCGACGGCGCGCGCGCATAGGCCGCCAGCCCCACCAGCGCGGCAAGGGGATGGGTGATGACGTAGACGGGCATGGACCGCATCAGGTCGCCATGCGGGGCCTTGTCCTCGAAGGCGGCGCGAAAATTGCCGGTCTTGAGCGCCGGCACGATCTTCTGGGCGATGCCGCCGGTCAGGAACACGCCGCCGCGGCTCATGAAAACCAGGGCCAGGTCGCCGGCGGTGCGGCCGAGGCAGGTAACGAAGAGCGCGAGCGCCTCCTCTGCGGTGGCGTCCGTGCCGGCGAGCGCGGCCGCCGTCACTTCCGAAGGGAGGGTGAAAGGCGCCGGCCTGCCGTCCGCCTTCGCGACCGCCCGGTAAGCGTTCACCAGACCACGGCCGCACAATATCTGTTCGCCGGAAATGCGGCCCTCGATCCTCTCGATATAGGGAAAAACCTCGAAATCGCGCGCCGTGCGCGGCCCGAGATCCATATGGCCGCCCTCGCCGGGAACCGGAATCCAGCGCCCCAGCGCATGGATCAGACCGGCGACGCCGAGGCCGGTGCCGGGACCGAGCACGACGCGCCCGGCACCGGGCTCCGGCTCGCCGCCGCCGATCTTTTCCATATGCTCCTCGCCGAGCGCCACGACCGCCAGCGCCTGCGCCTCGAAGTCGTTGAGCACGACGAGGTCGGTGAGGCCGAGATTGGCCAGCATTGCACGCGGCCTGACCACCCAGGGGCAGTTGGTCAATTCGATCTCGTCGCTGTCGACGGGTCCGGCCACGGCGAGCACAGCGGAATTCGGCCGGACCGACGACCTGTCGAGAACGGCGGACTGGATCGCCTCGTCGATGGTCGCGAAATCGCTGGTCCGCACGATCCACGGTTCGCCTGCTTCCGAATTGGCGTCCATGACGATGGAAAAACGGGCGTTGGTGCCGCCGATGTCGCCGATCAGGATCGGAAATCTCAACGCGGTCTCGTCGTCGCAGGCGCTCGGCATTCCTCTCCCCGGCATGGCAGTCTTTTTCGGCCTTCAAACCGATTGAAGCTATAGAGCATGGGATCGGAAAGTGCGAAGCGGTTTTCCGATCGAAGAAATGGAACCGTGTCGCGATTCCTGTCACGCATCCGCCACTCCCAAAAGACAGCCGAGCGAACAGGAAGCGCGTTCACGGGTGAACGGCCGCGAAAGGCCGGTCCGGTCAGGAGCCGGGACGCGGGCGGGGCAGCGGCACGCCGATCTTCGGCGTCTCGGCGAAGGCATTGGCGGCGAACGGCGCGCCGGCGTCCGGAACCGGCGCAGCCTCTGCCGGAGCAGCCGCCGCGACCGGCATGCTGCTGCCGCCATTGAAGATCGCCGCCTGGGCGGAAGGCGGGCTCGGCGCGTCGAGCACGGCGCGGCATGCCTGCGGCAGGCTGGCCATGGTCATGATGTCGCGCGCCCTCGGCTTCGCCGGTCCCTTGGCCGGCCGCCACGGCTCGTCGGTGAACCACCATGCCAAAGACTTGTCGCAGCCATCGCCGCGTCCCGTACTCTGCTGTGGCTTGCAGCCCGGCGAGCCCGGCTGGCAGCCGATGCGAACGTGGAAATGCTCGTCATGACCCCAGAACGGCCTGACCTTGTTCATCCAGGCGCGGTCGCCGACGACCGTCTCGCATAGTTTCTTCTTGATGGCGGGGTTGACGAAGATGCGCTCCACTTCCGGGTAGCTCGCGGCGCGCTTCAGCAGTCGCGCATAGACCGGGTCCCAGCGCTTGTCGTCGAGCACATGTGTCGTTCCCGGCTCGAGCAGGGACCGTGCGCCGATCTTCTCGCGCCCGGCCAGCGAATAGGGCGTGGACGGCATCGGGCTGAACCAGATGTCGGCGTCCAGGCCGATCTGGTGCGAGGCGTGGCCGGTGCGCATCGGGCCGCCGCGCGGCTGCGAGATGTCTCCGACCAGAAGGCCGGGCCAACCGTCGGCGACCGCGTCGCGCGAGAACTTCTCCAGCAGGGCGATCATGGCTGGATGGCCCCAGTTGCGGTTGCGCGAGGGCCGCATCACTTCCCATGTCGGTCCCGTCAGAGGCAACCCGACGCCGCCGCCGAAGCACCCCTTGGAGTAGAAGCCGAAGGATTGTGGCGCAGCGGCGGACGGCAGTTTCTCGGCCCCGAACAAATCCTTGGCGAGGTCGGAGGCCGCCGCTGGCCCTGTGGCCAGAACGCCCGCCCAGAACGTGGCCAGGACGGCCGCCGTCAATGTCGTCCTGCGAACCATCGCACGCTTCGCCTGTATCATTCCCGGTTTCCCGTCCGCATGCCTACCGCCAGGCGAATCATAGCATATCCGCCCCGCCGAAGCCGATCACGAGCGTTTCATCGGACTGCGCGCTTCGCCGTCGGCCCAGTTGCCGTCCCGCCACATGGCCTCAAGCGCCATGCGATAATCGGGAAAGCGGAAGGCGAAGCCTTCCCGGCGGATCGCGGCGTTGGAGACGCGCTTGTTCTCGCCATAGAAGGAGCGCGCCATGGGCGAAAGCTCGGCGGTCTCGAACGGAATTTCCGGCGGCGGCTCGACACCCATCAGCGAAGCGGCGTGGGCGACCACATCCTGCGGCGGCGCCGGCAGGTCATCGGTGACGTTGAAGATGCCGCCGGTCTCCCGCTCGGCCAGATGCCGGAGCGCGGCGGCGATGTCCTCGACATGGATGCGGTTGAACACCTGGCCGGGTTTTATCAGCCGTTTTGCGGTGCCGTTGGCGAGATTGACGAAAGCGTTACGCCCCGGCCCGTAGATTCCCGAAAGCCGCAGTACCGCGACGGGACGGGCGAGCTCGCCGCCGAAGTCCAGCCATGCGCGTTCCGCCTCGACGCGGCGGCGCGAGCGCGCCGAAACCGGCCGGCATTCGGCGCTCTCGTCCACCCAGCCGCCGCCGTGGTCGCCATAGACGCCGACGGTCGACAGGTACCCGATCCAGCGCAGCGCCGGCATCTTGCCGGCGATATGATCGCGCGCGGCCGACAGCACCGGGTCGCCGGCCTCGTCGGGCGCGATCGATACGACCAGATGGGTCGTATCGGCCAGTTCCCCGGCGATCCCGTCGGTCAATTGCCCCTCGAATCGCAGCGGGCGTGCACCGGAGGCGGCCAGCGAAGCGAATTTCTCGAGCGAACGCGTGGTGCCCACGACCTGCGCGCCTGCCGCGTTGGCGCGGGCGAAAGCCTTGCCGGAATAGCCCGCGCCGAAAATGAAGGCCTTCATCATACGCCGATCTCCAGCATCTCTTGCGTGGCCATGCGCCATTCGTCGCGCACCGTCTCGTCGTCTTCACCGTCCAGCGCCGGCCCGGCAAGCTCGGCGAAGGCGCGCGGTGGCAAAAGTCGCGACAACGCCCACACCGCAGCGCCTCGCACCAGCGGCGAGGCGTCGGCGAGAAGCGGACGCACGCTGTCCGCCAGGCCGGTCTTTCCGGAATTTCCGGTCGCGATCAGCACGTTCCGGATGAAGCGGTCGCGGCCGATCCGCTTGACCGGGGAGCCGGTGAACAGGGCGCGGAAAGCAGCGTCGTCAAGCCGGAGAAGGTCCTCCAGCTTCGGCGCCCGCAGTTCCTCGCGCGCGAAAAACTTCGCTTCGGACGCCGCGCTGGCGAACTTGTTCCACGGACAGGCGGCGAGGCAGTCGTCGCAGCCGTAGATGCGGTTGCCTATGGCGGCGCGGAACTCGCGCGGGATCGGCTCCTTGTTCTCGATGGTGAGATAGGAGATGCAGCGGCGCGCATCGAGCCTGTAAGGCGCCGGAAAGGCGTCGGTCGGGCAGGCGGCGAGGCAGGCCCGGCAGGAGCCGCAATGGTCTTCCTCCCGGGTGTCCGGGCGCAGCTCGGCGGTGGTGAAGATGGTCGCTAGGAAAAGCCAGGACCCATGCGCCAGGCTGACCAGATTGGTGTGCTTGCCCTGCCAGCCGAGCCCGGCGGCCTCGGCCAGCGGCTTTTCCATCACCGGTGCGGTGTCCACGAACACCTTGACGTCGCCGCCGGCGCGCGAGACAAGCTTTCCGGCGATCGTCTTCAGCCGCCCCTTGATCACCTCGTGATAGTCGCGGTTCTGCGCATAGACGGAGATCGCGCCGCGGTCGGGCCTGGCGAGGATCGCGCGCGGGTCGCTGTCGGGGCCGTAGTTCATCGCCAGCACGACGACGGAGCGGACCTCGGGCCACAGCACCGAGGGATCGGCGCGGCGCGCCATCGTCTCCTCGATCCAGCCCATCGAGCCGTGGAAGCCGTCCGCCACGAATTCGGCGAGCCGCGCCGGCGCCAGCGGAATGGCGTCGGGCGCCGCGACCGCGACGGCGTCGAAGCCGGCGGCGCGCGCCTCGCGCTCGATCAGGTCGCGCAGCTTGTCCGGGTCAGAAGTCGAGGTCCGCATAATGCGATACCGGCGAAATTCCGCGCACGCGGTCGGCGAGCAGCGGCCGGAACGAGGGGCGCGATTTCAGCCGCGTGTACCATTCGCGCGCCGCCGGATGCTCGGCCCAGTCGATCTCGCCGAGATAGTCGAGCACCGAAAGCGCCGCTGCTGCCGCGAGGTCGGCATAGGTGATGCGGCTTCCCGCCAGCCAATGACGGGTGCCGGCCAGCCAGTTGGTGTATTTCATGTGCTGGCGGATATTGGCGCGAGCAGCGCGGATGGCGGTCGAATCGGGCGAGCCGCCGCCGGCCTCGGGCGGCATCTGCGGCTTCAGCACGCGCTCGCGCACCAGATGGCGGGTGATCTCGCTCTCGGCCTTGACGAGATACCATTCAACCAGCCGGCGGATCTCGGCCCGCTCCATCGGCCCCTCGACGAACAGCCGCCTGTCGCGCTTGAGCACGCCGCGCGTCTCATCGAGATATTCGGCGATGACCGCGGCGCCGACGATCGGCACGTCGCCCTCCGCCAGCAGGATAGGCAGGGTACCGGCGGGATTGAGCGCCAGGAACTCCTTGCGCCGCGTCCAAGGCTTCTCCTCGACCAGCGCCAGCTCCTCGCCATATTCGCCGAAGGCGAGGCGGACGAACCGGCAGGACGAAAACATGGGATGATGAAAAAGCGTGAGCATGATACCGCGATTGATAAGCGCTCTGGCGAATCGCCTGCCGCATGGATAAACCTTGGCCGCGACGGCTGGGGCCGGCAAGGGTGTTGCGACCTATAGGGTGACTCCCGCGCCGTGACAACCATCCCATGACAGGCCATGCCTGTTATGGCAACGTGAGAACTGCGCTTGGACACACACACGCTGATCGAAGCCCTGCTGCTTGGCCTGCTCGAAGGCCTGACCGAATTCCTTCCCGTCTCCTCCACCGGCCACATATTGCTGGCCGGTCACTTCCTCGGCTTCAACTCCACCGGCAAGGTGTTCGAGGTGCTGATCCAGCTTGGCGCGATCCTCGCCATCCTCAGTCTCTACGCCGGGCGGTTCTGGGCATTCCTGCGAAGGCCCGATGCCTTTCGCTGCCTGGTCGACGCCGCCATCGGCGTGCTGGCGAGCATCATATGGCTGGGCGGCTGCGCCTGGGAACTGCTTGTCTCGCTGGTGCGGTTCAGGCGGCCGAATCTCTTCCTGCCGCCCGAACTGCCCGCCGACCCGGCGGTCAGGCTGATGGTGGGGGTGATCGTCGCCTTCCTGCCTGCGGCGGTGATCGGGGCGCTGCTGCACGATTTCATCAAGACCGTGCTGTTCGAAACGCCGAAACTGATCTGCGTCATGCTGATCCTGGGCGGCATCGTGCTTCTGTGGATCGATCGGCTGGAGCTGAAGCCGAAATTCCACGACGCGGCCTCGTTGCCCCTGCCGGTGGCGTTCAAGATCGGCCTGTTCCAGTGCCTGGCGATGATCCCCGGCACGTCCCGGTCCGGTTCGACCATCGTCGGCTCGATGCTGATGGGCGTCGACAAGCGCGCGGCGGCGGAATTCTCCTTCTTCCTCGCCATCCCGACCATGATCGGCGCTTTCGCGCTCGATCTCGTCAAGAACCGCCATCTTCTGTCGGCGTCGGATGTTCCGGTGATAGCGGTGGGGTTCGTCGCCGCCTTCGTCACCGCGCTGATCGTGGTGCGCGGCCTGCTGGCCTTCGTGTCACGCCACGGCTACGCGCTGTTCGGCTGGTGGCGGCTGGCGGTGGGCGTCGTCGGCCTTGCCGCCCTTTTCATCTGGGGGTGAAAACCCGGTCCGCATAGCCGGAGCGATCGATCCGGCGAACGATCGTGGGGCGCGAATACCCGAAGCCTTAGCGACGGGCTAGAGCCTGCCGCCGCGCGCCGTTCTTACGCCTCGGCGTTGCCCGACGGGCTTTTGGTGAACTGCCCGGCGGCGCGGTAGCGCCACAGATAGGACGGCAGGATGGTGCCGAGCGCCTGTGGCGGGCGGATGCCGATATCGGCCAGGGTGCGGCCTTCGTTTTCGGCGTTGTCGGAGACGATGTTGTGCTCGCGCAATTGCATGACCTGGTCGCGCGTCAGCAGCGGATTGGGCAGCAGGCCGAGGATCGAGGCCTGCAGATTGGCGAGCCACCACGGCATCGAGACAAGCACGCGCTTGCGGTCGATCGCCTCCAGCATCTCCTCCATGCACCGGCGGAAGGTGAGCACCTGCGGGCCGCCGAGCTCGTAGACCGTGCCGCCCGCGAGGCTGCCGTCCACCGAGCGGGCGATCGCCTCGGCGACGTCGCCGACATAGACCGGCTGGAACTTCGTCTTGCCGCCGCCGATCAGCGGCAGGGCCGGCGAGAAGCGCGCCATGTTGGCGAAGCGGTTGAAGAAGCCGTCCTCGGGGCCGAAAACGATGGAGGGACGCATGATGACGGCGCCCGGCACCGTCTCCCGAACTGCCTTTTCGCCGCGCGCCTTGGAGGCCGCATAGGCTGAGCCCGAACCCATATCCGCGCCGAGCGCCGACATGTGCGTCAGCCCCGCGCCGACGGCACGGGCGGCCTCGGCCACGGCGCGGGCGCCGAATTCGTGCACGGCGTTGAAGGTCTGGCGGCCGCTCTCATGCAGGATGCCGACGAGATTGACGACATGGTCGGCGTCGCGCACGGCGTGGTCCACCGACCAGCGCACCCGCAGATTGGCTTGCACGGCCTGGATCTGGCCGACGTTGCCGAGCGGCTGGAGATGGCCGGCGAGGTCTGGCCGGCGGCAGGCGACGCGCACCCGGTAGCCGCGCTTGGCCAGCGCGCGCACCACGTGACGGCCGACGAACCCGGAGCCGCCGAAAACGACGACGAGCTTGGGGGTCTGAAGGATCTCTGTCATGGCTGGCTCCGGCTTGCTGCCCCTAGGGCTCTGGCTTTCGCTTCATAGTCGCTTTCGCCGTGAAGGCAAAGGGGGGGAAGCGACCGGCGCAACGGACGGAAGCCGATCGGCTGGCCTTTCGAGCCCGGGCGCCCGCAGCGGCAGCAGACCCTGGAAGCCATTGCCGCATCCGCGTTCGGCTGTGTGGGTATGGACGGATCAATTCATGCGCAATATGGATAGGGTCTGCCGTGGAGGGTGCTTGTTCGCCGAGTCGCCGGGGCAGGCGATGAAGACGTTCGTTCAATGACGCTGCGCCGAGCGTGTTGGCCTTTCCGCCGTCGCACTGGCAAAGGTGTCGATACCGGAGAATTTGGTCATGACCGACAACAAGCCGGCCGCAGACGTTACCAAGGATTGGCAGGCAACGCAGGGCCAGAAGTCCGCCGCAACGCGGCTACGCCTTTTCGCCGCGCTCTGCTGGATCGTCGCCATCGGCGGCGAGATCGCCGGAATCTACCTGTTCTACCAGCACAAGTTCGACCAGCCGGGAAACATGCCGCTGCTGGTCGGCCTGCTCATCGGAATGGCGGTTTTCGCGATCGCCGGCAACCTTTTGTGGAAGGCCGCCAACCGGCACGATCCGGCCCGCGCGTCCGACACGTTCAAGTTCTTCTTCCAGAACCAGCTCGGCGCGATCATCACGCTGATCGCCTTCCTGCCGCTGGTCTTCCTGATCCTGACCGACAAGAACATGGACCCGAAGACCAAGAAGGTCGCCGGCAGCGTCGGCGCCGTGCTGGCGGTGCTGGCGACGCTGGTCGGGGTCAGCTACCAGCCCCCGTCGGTGGAGCAGTATACCCAGGACATGAACGAATGCGCGACGCAGATCAGGACGGGACAGGCGACCACTGCCTGCTCGCCGGACGTCGCCGCCCAGGCGCAGGAGATCGCCACGGATTCCGCCACGGTGACTTCGGCGACGAAGAGTGCGGAACACCCCGACGGCCAGGATGTCGTCTACTGGATCGCGCCGGAAAACGGCGCCAAGAAGTCCTCGGATCCGCATGTCTTCCACCTCTGCGCCAACGTCAGCCCGCTGAAGGACAAGGTCGTCAACAGCGGTTCAGTGACCGAGGCCTATGCGCAGAACGCCATCCGCATCACCAAGCAGATCGCGATGGAACAGAAGCAATGCGGGTTCACCGTCACGGAATAAGCTGACCACGCTGCGCCGCGTCCGATTCGACGCGCTAGGGCGAGTCCGCCACGGACTCGCCCAGCCCGGAAACCCGGACCGCCGGATTCTCGCTCGCTTGCGTGGGCTACGGCTCAGCTTCCCGCCGAGAATGCCGCCATCGCCGCCATGTTGACGATGTCGCTATCCTTCGCGCCCAGCCCGACGATCTGCACCGGCTTGTTGAGGCCGACCAGCAGCGGGCCGATGACGGTGGAGCCGCCGAGTTCCTGCAGCATCTTGGTGGCGATCGAAGCCGAGTGGAAGGCGGGCATGACCAGCACATTGGCCGGGCCGGTCAGGCGCATGAACGGATAAAGCGCCTTGGCGCGCGGGTTCAGCGCCACGTCGGCAGCCATCTCGCCGTCATACTCGAAATCGACGCGACGCTTGTCGAGGATCTTCACCGCCTCCTGGATGCGCTCGGAGCGCTCACCCTGCGGGTGGCCGAAGGTGGAATAGGCGAGCATGGCGACGCGCGGCTCGTAGCCCATCCGCCGCGCGAAGCCGGCCGCCTCCTCGGCGATGTCGGCGATCTCGACGGCGTCGGGCATCTGATGCACGGCGGTGTCGGCGACCAGCACCGTGCGGCCCCTCGCCAGCACGATCGACACGCCGATGACGCGATGGCCAGGCCGCGCGTCAACGACGCGGCGCACGTCTTCCAACGCCGTCGAATAGTTGCGGGTCACGCCGGTGACGATGCCGTCGGCGTCGCCCAGCGCCACCATGCAGGCGGCGAAGTGGTTGCGATCGTTGTTGATGAGGCGCTGACAGTCGCGGAACAGGAAACCCTGGCGCTGCATGCGCTCGTAGAGATAGTCGGTGTAGATCGCGTTCTTGCGCGACAGGCGTGCATTGATGATCTCAAGCCCCGACTTGTTCAGATCGACGCCGGCGGCGCGCGCGTTCTCCTTGATGACGTCGTCGCGGCCGAGCAGGATGGCGGTGCCGAGACGCTGGTTGACGTAGGCGACGGCGGCGCGCATCACCTGGGTCTCCTCGCCTTCGGCGAAGACGATGCGCTTGGGCTGGCGGCGCACGCGGTCGTAGATGCGCTGCAGCGTCGAGGCGATCGGGTCGCGGCGGGCCGACAGTTCCTGCGCATATTTTTCAAGGTCGATGATCGGTCTTCCGGCGACGCCCGATTCCATCGCCGCCTTCGCCACCGCCACCGGCACTGCCGAGATCAGACGCGGGTCGAACGGTACGGGGATGATGTAGTTCGGCCCGAAACGCGGCCGGTTGCCCTGATAGGCGGCAGCGACGTCGTCGGGCACGTCCTCACGCGCCAGCCGCGCCAGCGCCTCGGCGGCGGCGATCTTCATGGTGTCGTTGATGGTGGTTGCACGGACATCGAGCGCGCCACGGAAGATATAGGGAAAGCCGAGCACGTTGTTGACCTGGTTCGGGTAATCCGAGCGGCCCGTCGCCATGATGGCGTCGGTGCGGATCTCGGCCACTTCCTCCGGCGTGATCTCGGGATCGGGATTGGCCATGGCGAAAATGATCGGGTTCTTCGCCATCGACTGCACCATCTTCGGCGTCAGCGCGCCCTTGGCGGAGAGGCCGAAGACCACGTCGGCGCCTTCCATCGCGTCGGCCAGCGTGCGCGCCTCGGTCTTGACCGCATGCGCCGACTTCCACTGGTTCATGCCTTCGGTGCGGCCCTGGTAGACGACGCCCTTGGTATCGCACAGGATGATGTTCTCCGGCGCGAAACCCATCGCCTTGATGAGCTCGATGCAGGCGATGCCGGCAGAGCCAGCGCCGTTGCAGACCAGCTTCGTCGTCTTCATGTCGCGGCCGGTGATCTCCAGCGCGTTGATCAGCCCTGCGGTGGCGATGATCGCCGTGCCGTGTTGGTCGTCATGGAAGACGGGGATGTCCATCAGCTCGCGCAGGCGCTGCTCGATGATGAAGCATTCCGGGGCCTTGATGTCCTCGAGATTGATGCCGCCGAAGGAAGGGCCGAGGTAGCGCACGCAGTTGATGAACTGGTCGGCGTCCTCGGTGGCGACTTCCAGGTCGATGGAATCGACGTCGGCGAAGCGCTTGAACAGCACCGCTTTGCCCTCCATCACCGGTTTCGAGGCCAGCGCGCCGAGATTGCCGAGGCCGAGGATGGCGGTGCCGTTGGAGATGACGGCCACCATGTTGCCGCGCGCCGTGTAGTCGAAGGCGCGGCTGGGGTCTTCCGCGATCGCCTTGACCGGCACGGCGACGCCCGGCGAATAGGCCAGGCTCAGGTCGCGCTGGGTGGCCATCGGCTTGGTGGCGACGATCTCCAGCTTGCCGGGCCGGCCTGACGCGTGGAATTCCAGCGCCTCCTCGGCACTGACGGAGGGGCCGTTCTGCTCGGGCTTTTTCGCCATCTGGGTTTCCTCGGGTATCGCTGCACCTTGGACGGCGCATTTCTTTGTGGAGCGTTCGGGATTAAGGCTACACTCTGGCCACGTAAAGCGCCAAGCAGGGACCTTCGCGGTTTTTGGAAAAGAGTTTCTTGAACGACGAAACGCCCATACGCTCCCAGGGCACGCCCGTCCCGGCCGCTACAACCGGCGTGACCCCCATGATGGAGCAGTATATCGAGATCAAGGCGGCGAACCCGGATTCGCTGCTGTTCTATCGCATGGGCGATTTCTACGAGCTGTTCTTCGACGACGCGGAGAAGGCCAGCCGCGCGCTTGGCATCGTGCTGACCAAGCGCGGCAAGCATCAGGGCGCCGATATCCCGATGTGCGGCGTGCCGGTTCATGCGGCCGACGACTATCTGCAGAAGCTGATCGCGCTGGGATTCCGCGTCGCCGTGTGCGAGCAGATCGAGGATCCGGCCGAGGCGAAAAAGCGCGGCTCGAAGTCGGTCGTCAGACGCGACGTGATCCGGCTGGTGACCCCGGGCACCATAACCGAGGACAAGCTGCTCGATGCCGCACAATCCAGCTACCTGATGGCGCTGGGGCGGGTGAAGGCCGCGGGAACGGACGCCAATTACGCCCTGGCTTGGATCGACATCTCCACCGGCGTCTTTCGCGTCACCGAGACCGGGCCGGACCGGCTGCTGGCCGACATATTGCGCGTCGATCCGCGCGAGCTGATCGTTGCCGAGCCGGTGTTCCATGATCCGGAGCTGAAACCCGTCTTCGACGTGCTGGGCCGCACCGCCAGCCCGCAGCCGGCGGTACTGTTCGATTCCGCCAGCGCGCCCAGCCGCATCGCGCGCTTCTATGAGGTGGCGACGCCGGACGCCTTCGGCTCCTTCTCCCGCGCCGAGCTTTCCGCCATCTCCGGCGCGATCGCCTATGTGGAGAAGACCCAGAAGGCCGAGCGGCCGCCGCTTTCGCGGCCGTCGCGCGAGGAGAACGGCGCAGCGCTGTTCATCGATCCGGCGACGCGGGCCAACCTGGAACTGCTGCGTACGCTCTCCGGCAGCCGCGAGGGGTCCCTGTTCAAGGCGATCGACCGCACGGTGACGGGCGGTGGTGCGCGGCTGCTCGCCGATCGCCTGACGGCGCCGCTGACGGATCCGGAAAAAATCGCCGCGCGGCTGGATTCGATCTCCTTCCTGCGCACCGAAACCCGGCTCTGCCATGCGGTGCGGATGGCGCTCAGGGGCGTGGCCGACATGCCGCGCGCGCTGTCGCGGCTGGCGCTCAACCGCGGCGGCCCGCGCGACCTCGGCGCGCTCAGGGCCGGGTTCGTGGCGGCCCGCGAGATAGCTGGCCTGTTCGCCGCTGCCCGTCCGCCCGCCGAACTCGGCGCCGCGCTGGCCGCGATCCACGGACTGCCCGAGCGGTTCGCCGACCACCTAGGCAAGGCGCTGGGCGACGAGTTGCCGCTGCTCAAGCGCGACGGCGGCTATCTTCGTGCCGGCTACGACGGCGAGCTGGACGAGATGCGCGCGCTGGCCACCGAATCGCGCAAGGTCATCGCCGGCATGGAGCGCGACCTGATCGAGGAGACCGGCGTAAGGTCGCTGAAGATCCGGCACAACAATGTGCTCGGCTATTATATCGAGGTGACCGCCACCCACGCAGGCGCGCTGACCGGGAGCGACGCCGCAAAGGCGAAATACATCCACCGCCAGACCATGGCGAACGCCATGCGCTTCACCACCACCGAGCTTGCCGGGTTGGAAACCAGGATCGCCAATGCCGCCGACCGGGCGCTGTCGATCGAGCTCGCCGCCTTCGAGGCGCTGGTTGGCGAGGCCGTGACGGAGGCGGAAAAAATCCGCACGGGCGCCGAGGCGCTGGCCGTGCTCGATGTGTCCGCCTCGCTTGCCCTGCTTTCGGAAAGCGAGGACTGGCGCCGGCCGCTGGTCGATTCCTCGCTGGCCTTCGCAATAGAGGGCGGACGCCATCCAGTGGTGGAGCAGGCGCTGCGCCGCAGCGGCGAAAGCCCTTTCGTCGCCAATGATTGCGACCTCTCCCCGCCAGACGACGCGCCAGGAAATGGAGGCGCCGGCGCCATCTGGCTGCTGACCGGCCCCAACATGGGCGGCAAGTCGACCTTCCTGCGCCAGAACGCGCTGATCGCCATCCTCGCCCAGATGGGGTCTTTCGTCCCCGCCCAAAGCGCCCATATCGGGATCGTGGACCGGCTGTTCTCCCGTGTCGGTGCTTCCGACGACCTGGCGCGCGGGCGCTCGACCTTCATGGTCGAGATGGTGGAAACCGCCGCCATCCTCAACCAGGCCGGTGAGCGGGCGCTGGTGATCCTCGACGAGATCGGGCGCGGCACAGCCACCTTCGACGGGCTGTCCATTGCCTGGGCGGCGGTGGAATACCTGCACGAGAAGAACCGCTGCCGGGCGATCTTCGCCACGCATTTCCACGAGATGACGGCGCTGGCCGGAAAGCTTCCCCGGCTCTCCAACGTCACCATGCGGGTGAAGGAGTGGAACGGCGACGTCGTCTTCCTGCACGAGGTGGCGCAGGGCGCCGCCGACCGCAGCTACGGCGTACAGGTGGCACGCCTTGCCGGCCTGCCCGAGGCGGTGGTCCAGCGCGCCCGCGACGTGCTGCACCAGCTCGAGGAAGGCGAGGTTTCAGGCAAGGCCGACCGGCTGGTGGATGACCTGCCGCTGTTTTCGGTCGCGGTGAAGAAGGAAGCGTCGAAACCAGCCGCCTCGACCCGACCGGACGCCCTCAGCGAAACGCTGGCGGCGTTGCATCCCGACGAGATGACGCCGCGCGAAGCGCTGGAGGCGGTCTACCGGCTGAAGGGGATGGTCGCAGGAAGTTAGCTTAGCCGGCCGCCTGCATATGCCGGGTTGCGGCAGCGGCGGCTAGGCCTTCTCCTCTCCTTTTGACCGGCGCATCGCAAGGAACGACGAGCGCTCCTGCTCCTCGGCGCGAACCTTGAGGCGCACGCGCATCAGGTCCTTCCAGCCGACATAGCCGACCAACGTCTCGTCCTGGCGCGAGATCACCGGCAGGTGGGCGACGTTGGCTTTCATCAGCTTTTCGGCCAGCACTTCGAGATATTCGTCCGGATAGGCGAGCGTGATCTTCGCACCGGCAAGCAGGTCCGCCAGCGTCGCGCCACGGTGCTTGCCGGCATGGCGCCAGGCGATGACCGAAGGGGGATCGACGATGCCGAGCACATGGCCGGCCGTGTCCACCACCGGGAAACTGGGATGGCGCGTGGTCGGCGCGGTGAGGAAGGCGGCGACCTGGTGCAGCGTCATCGACGCCGGCACGGACTCGACCTTGTTGGTCATCACTTCGCTGACGCGGGTGAGCTGGAACGGGTCGACGCGGTATTCACGCGTGATGTGGTGGCCGTGGCGAGCCACCTTCTCTGTCAGGATCGAGCGCTTCATCACCAGGACGGTGACGGCATGGGCGGTGACGCAGGCGGCAATCAGCGGCACCAGCAGATGGGTGTTGCCGGTGAGCTCGACCGCGAAGAAGGTCGCGGTGAGCGGCGCGCGCATCGTGCCGCCCATCGTGGCGGCCATGGCGAGCAGCGGCCAGAAGCCCGGACTCGCTGCGGGAAGGAAACCGGACAGCGCCGCTCCCAGGGCGCCCCCCATGATGAGCAGGGGCGCCAGCACGCCGCCGGACGTTCCCGATCCCAGCGCGACAGCCCAGATGACCGCCTTCACCGCCAGAAGCAGAAGCGCCGCCTCGGCAATCGTCCCGCCGCCCAGCAGGCGGGTGATGTTGTCGTAGCCGACGCCGAGCGCATGCGGCTCGATCAGGCCACCGAGGCCGACAACGAGGCCGCCGATCATCGGCCACCACATCCAATGGATGGGCAGCTTCAGGAAAGCGTCCTCGCAGGCATAGACGAGCAGGGTAAGGAGGCCCGAGAGCAGGCCGCCGGCAATGCCGATGAGAACCCAGCCGCCAAGGCCGGCAAGGGTCATGTCGGCGGTTCCGGCGTAGGCGAAGAGGGGCGACGGCATGTGGAACAGCGTGCGCTCGACCTGGGCCACGATCGCGGCGACGGCGACGGGGACGAAGCTGCGCGGCGTCCATTCGAACAGGAGCAGCTCGACAGCCAGCATGATGGCGGCGATCGGCGTGCCGAATACCGTGGTCATGCCGGCGGCAGCGCCGGCCACCAGCAGCGTCTTGCGCTCGTTGTCCGACACGGGAAGCGCCTGTGCGATCAGCGAGCCGACGGCGCCGCCGGTCATGATGATCGGGCCTTCCGCGCCGAAGGGACCGCCGGTGCCGATCGAGATCGCCGAAGAAAGCGGCTTCAGGATCGCCACCTTGATGTTGAGACGCGAACGGCCGAGCAGGATCGCCTCGATGGCTTCGGGAATGCCGTGGCCGCGGATTTTCTCGCTGCCGTATCGAGCCATCAGGCCGATGACCAGCGCGCCGGCGACGGGCACCAGCACGGCCCACAGACCCAGCGGCGTATTCTCGATGCTCAGTTCCGCGAGGTCGAACCGACCGAAATAGGCGATATTGGTGGCGAGCCGGATGAGATGCAGGAGCAGAATGCCGACCGCGACGCCGGCCGTGGCGACGACGATGGCCACGGCAGAAATGAAGAGGACGCGGGGACTGGTTGTGAAGTCGCCGAGGCGGCGATGCTCCGGCTGGGTCGGGTTGGTCACGACGGTTCTTTCCGAGTGGCGAGGAAAAGGGTGCCCTGACGCGGTCGCATCAAGGATGCAGCCTTCTATCGCAACACGATATAAATTCAAGTGCGATTTCGGACTGGACGGGTAGCGCGTCTGCGGGCATGAACGGTCATGCCGCGAAAACAGCCGACACAAGCCGACTATTCGGCCTTGGCCGAGTTCCGCTACGTGCTGCGCCGCTTCCTCGACTTCAGCGAGAAGGCGGCGCGCAAAGCGGGCCTGACGCCGCGCCAGCACCAGGCGCTGCTGGTCGTCAAGGGTTTCCGGAACGGGGCGCCGATCTCGGTCGGCGACCTCGCCGAGCGCCTGATCATCCATCATCACAGCGCAGTGGAGTTGACCGACCGGCTGGTCGAGGCCGGACTGGTCGTGCGGCTGCCGGATCCACACGACCAACGGCGCGTGCTGCTTTCCCTGACCGAACACGCCGAGGCGTTCCTCGCCGAGCTTTCCGGCGCGCATCTCGACGAACTGTCGCGCATCAGGCCGCTGCTCGGGTCGTTCTTTGATCCGGATGCGCTTGCAGCAACCAAGTCCGGCGCCCCTTCTAAGGACGCCTGAGCCCGCCGCTTCGGCCTGCGCTCCGCCCACATCGTTACAGACGCCATCGAATGAAAAATATTCAACCATCCGGTTGACAGTCAGGTTTGCAGGGCTATATTCAACCTTATGGTTGAATTTTTTGCACCTGAACTGGACATTGTTTTCCACGCGCTCGGCGACGCGACGCGGCGCGCGATGCTATCCGAGCTCGCCGGCGGCCAGCGCACCGTCTCGGAGCTGGCCGAGCCCTTCGACATGTCGCTCGCGGCCGCGTCCAAGCACATCAAGGTGCTGGAACATGCGGGACTGATAGGCCGCGAGGTACGCGGGCGCACGCATATCTGCCGTCTGGAGCCGGGGCCGCTCGCCAGCGCCTATGAATGGCTCGCCTTCTACGAGCGTTTCTGGACCGGCCGCCTAGACCTGCTTGAGCGCCTACTGCGCGAGGACGACGCCCGCAAGGCGGCGGAGCGGAAGCCCGCCGCCTCCGGCAACCCGAAAGCCCGAAAGAGCAAAGAAGGAGAAAAACCATGAACGACCTGTCCATGCCAAATCTCTACGGCACAATCACCCAGCCGGCCACACTGACCATCGAGCGCCTGCTGCCCGGCCCGATCGAGCGCGTCTGGGACTACCTCACGGACAGCGATCTGCGCCGCCAGTGGCTGGCTTCAGGCGACATGGAACTCAGGGAAGGCGCGTCCTTCTCGCTCACCTGGCGCAATGACGAGCTGACCGATCCTCCCGGCAGGCGGCCCGAGGGATCGAGCAGCGAGCATACGCTGCAATCGACAATTCTCGCCGTCGACCCGCCACACAGCCTCGCCTTTACCTTCGGCACCGCCGGCGAAGTGCGTTTCACGCTTACGGAGAAGGGACGGAACGTGCTGCTCACCGTCGTTCACAAGCGCGTGCCGGACCGCACCGTGCTGCTCAACGTCACGGCTGGTTGGCACACGCATCTCGACGTGCTCGCGGCGCGACTTGAGGGCAAGGTGCCGGAACCGTTCTGGGACGAGATCGCTCGACTCAAGGCGGAGTACGAGACGCGCCTGCCGGCGTAAGGCCACCGGCCTGCCCGAACCAGAACGAAGGCAACAATTCGTTTCAACCGCAACCCGCCAGCGATGGCGGCAACAAGGAGGCTTTGCCATGACAAACCACAGCACAGGCACCCGCGAGGAATGGCAGGCGGCACGGCTCGCCGTGCTGAAGGAAGAGAAGGAACTGACCCGGCAGAGCGACGTGCTGGCCGCACGGCGACAGGCGCTGCCCTGGGTCAGGGTGGAGAAGGACTACCGTTTCGACACGGACAAGGGCCAGGCCTCGCTGAAGGATTTGTTCGACAGCCGCTCGCAGCTTCTGGTCTATCATTTCATGTTCGGGCCCGATTATGAGGCGGGCTGTCCCTCCTGTTCCTCAATCGCCGATGGCTACGACGGCATCGTGCCGCATCTCCAGAACCACGACGTCGCCTTCTGGACGATATCGCGGGCGCCACTCGAAAAACTCGAGGCCTTCAAACGCCGCATGGGCTGGACGTTTCCCTGGGCGTCTTCGGGCGGCAGTGATTTCAACGCCGATTTCAGCGTCTTCTTCACGGAGGACCAGCAGCGCGAGGGCGGCGTCGAGTACAATTGGCGACGCGAGCCGGCAATGGACGTCGAGGCGTTGGCAGGGCGCATCGTGCAGCAATGGGAGCAGCCTGGTGAAGAGACGCCGGTGGCGCGGATCGCGGCGATGACCGGGACGGATGTCGCCACCTATACCCGCGACCGGCCGGGCGTCAGCGCGTTCGCATTGCAGGACGGCGACGTCTACCACACCTATTCGGCCTATTCCCGCGGAATGGACGGCCTTTGGGGCATGTACCAGTGGCTCGACCGCGCGCCGCTCGGCCGCAACGAGCAGGGCGTGTGGTGGCGACATCACGACCGCTACGGCGACGCACAAGCCCATGACTGCTGCCGCTGAAAAGCCCGCAAAGCCGGGCGGTTCCCCCACCGCCCGCCGCGCCGCCGCCCGCCATGTCGCCAAATGGCTGCATCTGGCGGCAGCGCCCACCTTCGTCCTGATGACGCTGGCGGCCATGCTCGATACCAGCCCGATCGCGGTGACGTGCATGGGCGGCGATCCGACATGGTGGTCCGCCGGCGGCATGGCGTCGATGTATCTCTTGATGGCAGCCTTCCATCTCGGCCCCTGGCTGGAGGTGGTGTCAGGAGAGAGATGAACCCTTCGAATGCCGGGGCGTTCACAGACGGCGGAGCGCCGGCAAGGCCGGCAGGCAGCCCGCCCGAGAGGAGAAGACAATGACCGATCATCCGATCGTCTCGCACGAGGAATGGCTGAAAGCGCGCCTCGACCTGCTGGCTGCGGAGAAGGAGCTGACACACCGGCGCGACGCGCTGACCGCCGTCGCATGGCGATGCCGTGGGTGCGGGTCGAGAAGGACTACCGTTTTCATGGTCCTGAGGGCGAATTGTCGCTGGCCGACCTGTTCGACGGCTGCTCGCAACTGATCGTCCATCAGTTCATGTTCGCGCCGGACTGGGAGGAAGGCTGCAAATCCTGCTCCTTCTGGGCCGACCATTATGACGGCATGACGGTCCACCTCGCCCATCGCGACGTGATGCTCGCGGCGGTCTCACGCGCGCCCTACGAAAAGATCGATGCCTACAGGAAGCGCATGGGCTGGCGATTCCCCTGGGTCTCGTCCTTCGGAAGCGACTACAATTACGACTATCAGGCATCCTGCACGGACGAGGAATTGGATGCAGGCGTCATGTACCTGAACTACAAGGTGCAGGAAAACGACGTGTCCGACCAGGTCGGCTTCAGCGTCTTCGCCAGGGACGAAGCCGGCACGGTGTTCCACACCTATTCCTGCTACCAGCGCGGCATCGATGCCCTGAACGGCGCCTACCAGTTCCTCGACCTGGTGCCGAAAGGGCGCGACGAGGACGCTTTCTCGTTCCCGATGACATGGGTGCGCCGCCACGACAGGTACTGAGGTTGACGGTTGCGGAGACAGGAGAAGACCAGCGGCGATCCCGCGCCCGTCCTCAGATCATCTCAAGCGGACGCTTGCGAGACGGACCGGGGAAGACGCGGTCGAGCTCGGCCCTGTCCTCGTGCGTGAGCCTGATGTCCACCGCCGCCACGTTCCCGCGCACATGGTCCGGTTTTACGGCCTTGGGAATGGCGATGACGCCCGGCTGCGCCAGCACCCAGGCCAGCGCGATCTGGGCGGGCGTCGCATCGTGGCGCGCGGCGACGGCGTCGAGCCTGGCATTGCGCGCCAGCCTGCCCTGCTCGACCGGGGAATAGGCCATCAGCGGCATGCCGCGTTCGCGACACCACGGCACGAGATCGTAATCCGGACCCCGCCGCGACAGGTTGTAGAGCACCTGGTCCGTCTGGCACCTGTTGCCGGCCGACAGGGCAACCAACTCCTGCATGTCGCCGGTATCGAAATTGGACACGCCCCAGTGCCGGATCTTGCCGGCCTGCCGCAACGTCTCGAAGGCCTCGACCGTCTCGGCGAGCGGCACGCCGCCTTGCCAATGCAGCAGGTAGAGGTCGATGCGATCGGTGCCGAGGTTCTTCAGGCTGCGTTCGCAGGCCTGCACCGTGCCGGCCCGCGAAGCGTTCGACGGCAGCACCTTGGAGACGATGAAACAGCCGTCGCGGCGGCCGCGCACGGCTTCCGCCACCACTCGCTCCGACCCACCGGAACCGTACATCTCGGCCGTGTCGATCAAGGTGACGCCGAGGTCGAGGCCGAGTTTCAGCGCCGCACCTCGGCGTCGAAGGTGCGACGGTCCTCGCCCATGCGCCATGTTCCCAGACCGAGCGTCGGAACGGCCTCGCCGGCGGGAAGAGTGGTGGTTGCAATCGACATGGGCTGGGCTCCGGACTGTACCGCTTCGGTGACAAGATATCGCGCAATGCGTCCGAAGCCAGCAACAGCCGTCCTATTATTCGCCCTGTTTCACCGAGTGCGCCTTCAGCCAGTCCTGCATCTCCTTGATCTCGGCCTCCTGCGCCTTGACGACGCCCTCGGCGAGCCTGCGGATCTCGGGATCCTTGCCGTTGGCAAGCACGACCCTGGCCATGTCGATGGCGCCCTGGTGATGCGGGATCATGCCGCGCACGAAATCGATATCGGTGTCGCCTGTATAGGGCACAGCCATCATGTCGGCATGCATCCTGTCCATGGCCGCCTTGTAGCCTTGCGTCGACGGCGTGGCGGCGGACATCGCCATACCTGCCATGTCATGGCCTTCGTGTTTCTTTTCCTGCGCCGGCGCGGTTTCGAGGAACACCGCCAGCAGCATGCCGGCGGCCATCAGGGCGAGAACGATCTTCTTCATCAGCGACATCGGACTTCCTTTCCGTTGCTGTGCGTAAACGAGACGCGACATCTAGAGTTTCAAGGCGCGCAGCCTCAGCGCATTGCCGATGACCGACACCGAGGACAGGCTCATCGCCGCCGCCGCGAGCATCGGCGACAGCAGCGTGCCGGTCAGCGGGTAAAGAACGCCGGCCGCGACCGGAACGCCGAGCGCGTTGTAGAGGAAGGCGAATGTCAGGTTCTGCTTGATGTTGGCGAGCGTGCCCTCCGCAAGCTTCCTTGCCCGGACGATGCCGCCGAGGTCGCCCTTGAGCAGGGTTATGCCGGCGCTTTCCAGCGCCACGTCGGCCCCGGTGCCCATGGCGATGCCGACATCGGCCGCGGCCAGCGCCGGCGCATCGTTGACGCCGTCGCCGGCCATCGCCACCACGCCGCCGCGGCCGCGCAGTTCCCCGATCAGCGCCGCCTTCTGGTCCGGCAGCAGCCCGGCGCGCACCTGGTCGATGCCGAGCTTCTTCGCGATCGTCCTGGCCGTGGCCTCGTTGTCCCCCGTCGCCATGACGATGGCGATCCCGGCATCATGCAGCGTCCGGATCGCCTCGGCCGCGTTCGCCTTGAGCGGGTCGGCGACGGCAACGAGCCCGGCTGCATGGCCATCGACGGCGACGAACATGACCGTACGGCCCTCGTCACGCAGCGTCTTGGCCTTCTCTTCCAGATCGCTGGCGTCGATGCCGAGACCAGCCAGCAGCGCTCCGTTGCCGAGCGCCACCTTGCGGCCGGATACCATCCCGACCACGCCTTTGCCGGTGACGGCTTCGAAATCGCCGGCGGCTGGGATCTCGACGCCGTGCTCCGTCGCGCCGGCGACGATCGCCTCGGCGAGCGGATGCTCGGACGCCTTCTCCAGCCCGGCGGCCAGCGCCAGAAGTACGTTCTCCTCGATGCCGTCGGCGACGATCTCGGTCAGCTTCGGCCTGCCCTCGGTGACGGTGCCGGTCTTGTCGATCACCAGCGTGTCGACGGCGGCAAACCGTTCCAGTGCCGCCGCGTCCTTCACCAGAACGCCGGCATGGGCGCCGCGCCCAGTCGCGGTCATGACGGACATCGGCGTCGCCAGTCCCAAAGCGCAGGGGCAGGCGATGATGAGGACCGACACAGCCGAAACGATGGCGAAGGCGAGCCCATAACCGGCCATGAGCCAGACGACGAAAGCGGCTATCGCCACCAGCACCACGGCCGGCACGAACCAGGCCGAGACCCTGTCGGCGAGGCCCTGGATCGGCGCGCGGCTGCGCTGGGCGGTGGCGACCAGCTCCACGATACGGGAAAGTGTCGTCTCCGCGCCCACCTTGTCGGCGCGCATGGTGAGAGAGCCGTTGCGGTTGAGGGTGCCGCCGATGAGCGTGTCGCCCTCGGTCTTCTCGACGGGAACGGGCTCACCGGTGATCATCGATTCGTCCACCGAGGAGCGGCCTTCGAGCACCATACCGTCCACCGCGACCTTTTCGCCGGGGCGGATGCGCAGCCGGTCGCCGCTCCTGATCTCGTCGAGCGGCACATCGGTCTCGGACCCATTCGCGGCGATGCGGCGCGCCGTCTTCGGTGCAAGGTCGAGCAGCGCCCGGATCGCCGATCCGGTCTTCTCGCGCGCCTTCAGCTCCAGCACCTGTCCGACGAACACCAGCGCGACGATGACGGCGGAGGCCTCGAAATAGACCGGCACCTGCCCGCCATGCCCGCGCATCTCGTGCGGGAAGATGCCGGGGAACAGCGTGGCGACGACGCTGTAGAGCCAGGCCGTGCCGACGCCGATCGAGATCAGCGTCCACATATTGGGACTGCGGTTGACGATGGAGGCCCAGCCGCGGCGGAAGAAGGGAAGCGCGGCCCACAGCACCACGGGCGTCGCCAGCACAAGTTCAGCCCAGGCGGACACGCGCTCGCCGAGCCAGTCGCGGATCGGCAGGCCGAGCATCGATCCCATCGTCAGGACAAGTAGCGGGATGGACAGCGCCGCGCTGACCCAGAGGCGGCGGGTGAAATCGACCAGTTCGGGGTTCGGCCCTTCCTTGCCGGTCGGCACGCCCATCGGCTCCAGCGCCATGCCGCAGATCGGGCAGTCGCCGGGACCGTCGCGCACGATCTCGGGATGCATGGGGCAGGTGTACTTCGTGCCCTTCGGCGCTGGGGCGGGAGCCGGGCGGCCGTCACGATATTTGTCCGGGTCGGCCTCGAATTTCGTCTGGCAGCCTTGCGAACAGAAATAGAGCTTCTGGCCGTCGCGGGAAAGGAAATGCTTGGCGGTGGCGCGGTCGACCTTCATGCCGCAGACCGGATCGACGGCGTCGAGATAGTCCTGCGGCGCCGTCTCGAACTTGGTCTTGCAGCCCTGCGAGCAGAAATGGAAAGTGCGCCCGCCATGCTCCGTCCAGGGCTTGCCGGCGGCCGGATCCACCGTCATGCCGCAGACGGGATCACGTATCACGGCGGATCGAGACGCATCCGCCGCACGGGACGAGCAGCAGGCGTGGCCTGCGCTGTTGCCGTGATCGTGATCGTGGCTGTGGGAATGGGACATGGCGTGCTCCGATCTTTTCTGAGACCAGAGATAGGGCTTCCCATCATTGGAAGGTCAAGAGGTAGTTCCGCACTTTGGCGCGGTCCGATCTCGAACCCATACCAATGCACGGAAAAACGGGCTATAGACCGGCCGCTAACGCAACGAGTCGCTGCCCGCCTAGATGGCCAAACCCTCCCTGAAGCTCGACCAGCTGATCGACGGCGAAGCGCTGCGCCGCGATCTTGCCGAACTGACCGCGGCGTCCAACAGCGACGGCTCGGCACCGCCGGTCCGCACCGCCGTGCTTCAACTGCTCAAGGAGCGGCTGGCATCCGGCCGCAAGACCGCCGAAGCGATGCTGGTGGAAGACGGCGGCGGCATCGCCTGCGCCGAGCGCCTTTCGCATGTGATGGACGAGATCATCCGCGCGCTCCACGAGTTCGCGGTGAACCATGTCTACCGCGTGCGCAATCCCTCCGCAGCCGAGCGCATGGCGATCGTCGCCGTCGGCGGCTACGGTCGCGGCACGCTGGCACCGGGCTCCGACATCGACCTGCTGTTCCTGCTTCCCTACAAGCAGACGCCGTGGGGCGAGCAGGTCGTGGAATACATGCTCTACATGCTGTGGGACATGGGCCTGAAGGTCGGCCACGCCACCCGCAACATCGACGAATGCCTGCGGCAGGCACGCGGCGACGTCACCATCTCCACCACGCTGCTCGAAGCGCGCTTCCTGTGGGGCGAAGAACCGCTGTTCGACGAACTGGTAGACCGTTTCGACCGCGAGGTGGTGCGCATCACCGGCCCCGACTACGTGCAGGCCAAACTGGCCGAGCGCGACGCCCGCCACGCCAAGGGCGGCGAAAGCCGCTACGTGGTCGAGCCCAACGTAAAGGACGGCAAGGGCGGCCTTCGCGACCTGCAGACGCTTTTCTGGATCGGCAAGTATTTCTACCGGGTGCGCACGGCGGCGGAGCTGGTGGACAAGGGCGTGTTCACCGCGTCCGAGTACCGCGAATTCCTCAAGGCCGAGGATTTTTTGTGGGCGGTGCGCTGCCACATGCACTTCCTGACCGGCAAGGCGGAAGAGCGGCTGCATTTCGACATTCAGCGTGATATCGCCGAGCGGCTCGGCTACACCAGCCATCCCGGCCTGTCGGCGGTCGAGCGCTTCATGAAGCATTATTTCCTCGTCGCCAAGGACGTCGGCGACCTGACCCGCATCTTCTGCGCGGCGCTGGAAGAGGAGCAGGCCAAACATGTCCCGGGCTTCAACCGGCTGCTGGCGGGGTTCTCGCGCCGCAGGCGCAAGCTCGCCGGAGCTTCCGATTTCATCGTCGACAACCACCGCATCAACGTCGCCGACGAGCAGGTGTTCGAGCGCGATCCAGTCAACATGCTGCGCCTGTTCTGGCTGGCCGACCGGCATGGGCTGGAATATCATCCGGACGCGCTGAAGCTGCTGACGCGCTCGCTGCGGCTGGTCGACAAGACCCTCAGGCGCGATCCGGAAGCAAACCGGCTGTTCCTCGACATCCTTACCTCGGACCGCGATCCGGCGCTCAATCTCAGGCGCATGAACGAGGCGGGTCTGCTCGGCAGGCTGATCCCCGATTTCGGCAAGATCGTCGCGATGATGCAGTTCTCCATGTACCATCACTATACGGTGGACGAGCATCTGATCCGCTGCGTCGGCGTGTTGTCCGAGATCGAGCACGGCGGATCCGAACCCATCCATCCGCTCTCCCATTCGCTGATGCCGGGACTGAAGAAGAGCCGTGAACTGCTCTATGTCGCGGTGCTGCTGCACGACATCGCCAAGGGCCGGCCGGAAGATCACTCGGAGGCCGGGGCGCGGATCGCGCGCCGCATCTGCCCGCATATGGGCCTTTCGGCCGCCGACACCGAAACGGTCGCCTGGCTGGTGGAGCACCATCTCGTCATGTCGATGACGGCGCAGACGCGCGACCTGAACGACCGCAAGACCATCACCGACTTCGCCGATATCGTGCAATCGGTGGAACGGTTGAAGCTGCTGCTGATCCTGACCGTATGCGATATCCGCGGCGTCGGGCCGGGCGTGTTCAACGGCTGGAAGGGGCAGCTCCTGCGCACCCTCTATTTCGAGACCGAACTGCTGCTCACCGGCGGCTTTTCCGACCTGTCGCGCGCCCAGCGCGCGACCACTGCGCGCGAGCAGCTCTCGGAAAAACTGGCCGGGTGGCCGGAGAAAGCGCGCAAGGATTACGTCAAGCTGCATTACGAGAATTACCTGCTGACGGTCGATCTCGAGGATCAGGTGCGTCATGCCGAATTCATCCGCGAGGCGGATGCGACGGGCAAGAAGCTCGCCACCATGGTCAAGACGCGCGCCTTCGAGGCGGTGACGGAAATCACCGTGCTGGCGCCTGACCACCCGCGCCTGCTCTCGGTAATCGCCGGTGCCTGTGCCGGAGCGGGCGGCAACATCGTCGACGCGCAGATATTCACCACCGCCGACGGCCGGGCGCTGGACACGATCCTCATCAATCGCGAATTCGATCTCGACGACGACGAGCGCCGCCGCGCGGAGCGCATCGGCAGGCTGATCGAGGACGTACTGTCGGGCCGCACCTGGCTGCCGGACATGATCGAGAAGCGCACCAAGCCGAAGCGCGGCCAGAAGGTGTTCCGCATAGCCCCCCGCGCCGAAATCCGCAACGCGCTCTCCAACCGCTTCTCGGTCATCGAGGTCGAGGGGCTGGACCGGCCCGGCCTCTTGTCCGAGATCACCGGGGCGCTGTCGGACCTGTCGCTCGACATCGCCTCGGCCCACATCACCACCTTCGGCGAGAAGGTCATCGACACGTTCTATGTCACCGACCTGACAGGCCACAAGATAGAGAACCCTGCGCGCGAGAAGGCCATCCGCAAACGTCTGACCGAGACGCTGGAAGGCAAGGCCGCGAACGGCAAGGCCAAGGCGGCGGCTGAATGAGAGAGGGACTGGTTCTCTCCCCCCTTGAGGGGGAGATGTCGCCGAAGGCGACAGAAGGGGTCGGCGGAGGCAGCGCGCGGTCTAAAAAAGAGTCGTACTCTACGACTGGCGACCTCTCCCGACCCGCTGCGCGGGCCACCCTCCCCTCAAGGGAGAGGAGAGCATGAGCCTCGTCAAGAAATTCGCCACGGTCGCGTCCGGCACGCTGGCGAGCCGCATCCTGGGCTTCACGCGTGAGATGCTGATGGCGGCGGCGCTGGGCACAGGGCCTGTGGCGGACGCCTTCTACGCGGCTTTCCAGTTCCCCAACACCTTCCGCCGGCTGTTCGCCGAGGGCGCGTTCAACACCGCCTTCGTGCCGCTGTTCGCCAAGGAGATCGAGGCGGACGGCATGGAAGGCGCCAAGCGCTTTTCCGAGGAAGTGTTCGGCGTGCTGTTTTCCGTGCTGATCGTGCTGACGATCGTCATGGAGCTGGCGATGCCGCTGCTCGTGCGCACCATCATCGCGCCCGGCTTCACGGACGAACCGGCGAAATACGCCCTCACCGTCTCGCTCGCCACGATCATGTTCCCCTACCTCGTGTGCATGTCGCTGGCCTCGATGATGGCCGGGATGCTGAATTCGCTGAGGCGCTATTTCGCCGCCGCGATCGCGCCGGTGTTCCTGAACGTCATCCTCATCGGCGTTCTTTACTGGGCGTGGCGCAAAGGCGCCGACGGGCTGGCGGTCGGGCATTGGATGGCCTGGGGGGTGATGGCGGCCGGCGTCGTGCAACTGGTCATCGTGTGGGTCGCGGCGCGCCATGCCGGCATCTCGATCGGTTTCCGGCGGCCGCGCCTGACGCCCGGCGTGAAGCGGCTGCTGCTGCTGGCGCTGCCGGCGGCGGTCACCGGCGGCATCACCCAGATCAACCAGCTCGTCGGCACGGCGATCGCCTCGACGCAGAACAGCGCCGTCGCTTCTCTGGCGCTGGCCGACCGGGTCTACCAACTTCCGCTCGGCGTGGTGGGAATAGCCGTCGCCATCGTGCTCCTGCCCGAGCTTTCGCGCGCGCTGAAGGCCGGCAACATGGTGGAGGCGGCCAACCTGCAGAACCGCTCGGTCGAGTTCACGCTCTTCCTGACGCTTCCGGCGGCGACCGCACTCCTGGTGATGGCGGAGCCGATCGTGCGTCTGCTCTACGAACGCGGGGCCTTCGCCGCCAACAATTCGACGCCGACGGTCGCCGCGATCCTGTCGATCTTCGGTCTCGGCCTGCCCGCCTTCGTGCTCATCAAGGCGTTCACGCCGGGCTATTTCGCGCGAGAGGACACGAAGACGCCGATGATCTTCGCCGCTATCTCGGTGGCCGTCAACGTGGTCACGGCGCTTACGCTGTTCCCGTCCATGGGCGCGCCCGGCATCGCGGTGGCCTCGGCGGTCGCCGGCTGGGTCAACGCGGCGATGCTGCTCGTCGTACTGGTGAGGCGCGGCCACTGGGAGCGCGAAGCAGCGCTGATGCGGCGCATCCCGCGGCTGGTTCTGGCCTCCGCGCTGATGGGTGCGGCGCTTTGGTACGCGCAGGGATGGCTGGCCGAAGACCTGTCCTCGGCCGCCCGGCTGGTGACGAAGGCCGTCACCCTCGGACTGCTCTCGGCCGGCGGCGCAGCACTCTATTTCCTGCTCGCCTTCGCCATCGGCGGCGCGGACCTCGGCATGATCCGGCGCAATGTGCGGCGTCGTTCCAAGGCTGCCGTCACGGAACAACAGTCTCAAGATTGATGAGCCAGACCCCAGCCGACAACATCAATGGTCCAATCCGATCCTCTTGCCTCCATCCGCAGCTTCGTCCATAAGCCGCGCGTCCGAAATTTCGCCGCGCCGGTTTCCAGCCGCATGGCCTATCCGAGAAGTCTGCAACTTTTCGGGCCATGCTCGGACGGCCCTCCACAAGCCAAGGAAACTTGAAAATGACCGATCAGAACTCGCCCTTCCGGCAACTCGTCTTCTCTGGCGTCCAGCCCACCGGAAACCTCCATCTCGGCAACTATCTCGGCGCCATCCGCAAGTTCGTCGCCCTGCAGGACGACTACGACTGCATCTATTGCGTCGTCGATCTGCATTCGCTGACCGCGCAGATGGTCTATGACGACCTCGCCGACCAGACGCGCCAGATCACCGCCGCCTTCCTCGCCTCCGGCATCGACCCGAAGAAGCATATCGTCTTCAACCAGAGCCGGGTGAAGCAGCACGCCGAACTCGCCTGGATATTCAACTGCGTGGCGCGCATCGGCTGGATGAACCGCATGACGCAGTTCAAGGACAAGGCCGGCAAGGACCGCGAGAACGCCTCGCTCGGCCTGCTCGCCTATCCGAGCCTGATGGCCGCCGACATCCTTGTCTACCGCGCCACCCATGTGCCCGTCGGCGAGGACCAGAAGCAGCATCTGGAATTGACCCGCGACATAGCCCAGAAGTTCAACAACGATTTTTCCGGTCGCATCGCCGAACTCGGCGTCGGCGTGGAAATGAAGGTCGGCGACGAGACCGTCGACGGTTTCTTCCCGATCACCGAGCCGGTGATCGGCGGCCCGGCGGCGCGCATCATGAGCCTGCGCGACGGATCGAAGAAAATGTCGAAGTCCGACCCTTCCGATCTTTCGCGCATCAACCTGACCGACGACGCCGACACGATCTCCAAGAAGATCAGGAAAGCCAAGACCGACCCCGACGCCCTACCGAGCGAAATCGCCGGGCTGGAAGGGCGACCCGAGGCGAGGAACCTCGTCGGCATCTATGCAGGTCTCGCCGATCTGTCGAACGAGCAGGTGCTAGCCGAATTCGGCGGCCAGCAATTTTCCGCCTTCAAGCCGGCGCTGGCCGATCTTGCAGTAGAAAAGCTTGCTCCGGTGGCCACCGAGATGCGCCGCATCATGGCCGACACCGTCTATGTCGATGCCGTGCTGAAGGACGGCGGCGAGCGCGCCGGCGTGCTGGCCGAGGAGACCATGAAGTCAGTGCGCGACATCATCGGGCTGGTGCAGGACTGAGGGCCACAGAGTCCGCAACGCATGATATGGCGACAGCCACCGGCTTGCCGCCGCCCGGCGCGGGTGGCAGATTGCGCCCAGCCGAATTCGGGGCCGTCAGGCCCGTGACCAGGGAGACAGGATGGTATCCAAACGCCTCAGCCGGCAGGCCGGCCACCGCCGCAAGTTCCTGGCGATCGTGGACTCGACGCCCGAATGCGAACGCGCGGTAGCCTATGCGTCGATGCGCGCGCAGAGCACGGGCGGCGTCCTGGTGCTGCTCTATGTCATTGAGCCGGACGATTTCCAGCACTGGCTGGGCGTGGAGAAGATCATGCGCGAGGAGGCGACCGCCGCAGCGCGCAGTGCGCTCGATTCCTACGCCAGCAAGATCCGCCAGGATCTCGGCATCGAGCCCGAGCTGGCGGTGCGCGAGGGCAAGCCGACGGAGGAGATCCACAAGCTGATCGAGGAGGATCAGGATATCGCCATCCTCGTGCTGGCGGCCAGTGCTGGCAAGGAGGGACCGGGGCCGCTGGTGACCTCGGTGGCCGGCAAGGGTGCCGCCTTCCCGATCCCCGTCACCGTGGTGCCGCAGAACCTTTCCGATGAGGATCTGGAAAACCTCGCCTGAACGCCCGATATGACGGCAGGAGCCTTTGCCGCCTCTGCGGTTATGCCCCATGGTTTCGCTTGAACGGCGTTTCGTTTAAGCCTATTTAGAACCATTCCAAAGTAATGCCCGTGAAGGGCGCGGAGATGGCCATGTTCATCCAGACCGAATCGACCCCCAATCCGGCGACGCTGAAATTCCTGCCCGGCAAGGAGGTGCTGGTGGAAGGCACCGCGGATTTCCGCGAAGCGGACAGCGCGGCCGAAGCGTCGCCGCTGGCGGCGCGGTTGTTTTCGATCCCCGGCGTGACCGGCGTGTTCTTCGGCTACGATTTCATCACCATCACCAAGGACGGGCCGGACTGGCAGCATCTCAAGCCGGCGATCCTCGGCGCCATCATGGAGCATTTCATGTCCGGTCAGCCGGTGATGAGCCGCACCGGGCCGAGCGCCGACACCGCGCAGGGCGACGGCGAGTTCTACGACGCGGCGGACGAGGAGATCGTCGTCACCATCAAGGAATTGCTCGACACGCGGGTGCGCCCGGCCGTGGCGCAGGATGGCGGTGACATCACCTTCCGCGGCTACGAGAACGGCATCGTGTTCCTGCACATGAAGGGCGCCTGCGCCGGCTGCCCGTCGTCCACTGCGACGCTCAAGCACGGCATCCAGAACCTTCTGCGCCATTTCGTCCCCGAGGTGCAGCAGGTCGAGCAGGTGGCGTAGGAGCTTCTTCCCCGCCTAGCGCGCGTTCGCACGATCTGTAGACCTGTAGATTGGCCGCCGCCCGCTCCGAAGCGAATAGAGACGACGCAACAAAAAACCGGGCCTTGCGAGCCCGGTTTTCTGGTGTGGACGTCCGTGTTGCCTAGACGGTCCGCGTACGAAACTTCTGTTACTTCACGATCACCTTGGCGCCGACCTCGGCGCGGTTGTAGAGATCGATGATGTCCTGGTTCATCAGGCGGATGCAGCCGGACGACATGGCATGGCCGATCGAGTTCCATTCCGGGCTGCCATGCAGACGGTAGCCGGAATCGCCACCCTTGTTGAACAGGTACATGGCGCGCGCGCCGAGCGGGTTGGTGAGGCCCGGCGGCATGCCGCCCCGCCATTTGGCGAGTTCGGGCTGACGCTTGATCATGGCCGAGGGCGGCGTCCAAGTCGGCCACTCGCGCTTGAGCGCGATATGGGCCGTTCCGTGCCACTCGAAACCTTCGCGGCCGACGCCGATGCCGTAGCGCATCGCCTCGCCGCCGCCCATCACGTAATACAGGAACTTCTCGTTCGTATCGACGATGATGGTGCCCGGCTTCTCGTTCGTCTCGAAACTGACGATCTGGCGATGGTACTTGCGCGGTACCTTGGAAATTGGAATGCGCGGCAACTGGTAGCCGGCGTCGGTGCGCGGGCCATAGTCGTCGGAGAAGATGCGCATGTTGCCGATAGTGCTGCAGCCGGCCAGAGCGGTGGCCATGACCGCGGCAAGGATGAGAGATTTCACGCGCATGAGTAAGTCCGTCGTCCCGCCCGAATGCGGCGGTTTCACCGCCTGGTTGATTCATTCATGCGGGCAATTCCCCGGCTTGCCAAGCAACTGATGGCGGACCGCTCGCCGTTCCGTGCACGTAAACGAAATGGTATGGTATTTTGGCAACAGGGTCTCACGGATTCGTGAATGAAATCAACAAGCCTGCTGAATGCGATCGTCCACGCGTCTCCCCACGGCCGTCATCCTGCCGGAAATGATTGTTTCAACCGCGCGGCGGATTGCGGGAGAATTCTCTCGATACGCTATCGCCGGAGCCCAGCCCATGCACCGCCACCCCCATGTCCTCAACGCCGCCTCGAATCTGCTCGGCATCTGCTTCGTGCTGATCGGCGCGCTGAAATTCACCCGTTCCGACGCCACCTCCTTCGCCGACGAGACGGCGTGGCTGTCGGCGGCGCTGTTCCTGACCTCGATCGTGGCCTCCTACGCCGCCATCCGCTCCAACGAAGCCAACCGGTTGCAGAACCTGACGGCGGATATCGCCTTCTTCGGCGGCGTGGCGATGCTGGCGTTGGCCATGGTGATCACGGCGATTGTGCTGTGAGGCTGATCGCCGCTGGAAAGCAGGTTCAAACCGTGAACAGAATCGGCCATACTGGGCCATGCCCATCGTTTCGCCCCTGCGCCAGAATCCCCTGATCGACGGCCGCCAGTCAGAGCGCGCCATGCTGGTCAGGCGAGGCGTGCAGCGGCTGCTGGCGGAGATGGGCGCGCATGTGCTGCCGGAGCTTTCGCTCGCCACCGGGCGGCGCGCCGACCTCGTGGCGCTGACGCGGAGCGGCGACATCTGGATCATCGAGATCAAGTCGTCGGTGGAGGATTTCCGGGTCGACCGCAAATGGCCGGACTACCGGCTGCATTCCGACCGCTTCTTCTTTGCCACCCACCCGGACGTGCCGGCGGGCATCTTTCCCGACGAGTGCGGCTTCATCCTCTCGGACGGCTACGGCGCGGAGATCCTGCGCGAGGCGCCCGAGCACCGCATGGCGGCAGCCACGCGCAAGGCGCTGATGCTGCGGATCGCACGGGCGGGTGCGGCCCGCTTGCTCGCGGCCGAGCTTGCCGGCGTGCCGGTGCCGGCGCTGGACGGCGAGAGCGAATAAGACATGGTTCCCGAAGGGAGGCACCGGATTTACGACAGGACGGGCGTAAGATCAGGAGCCTTGAGCGCACCGGGAGACCGCATCGCGCTTCGGGTCAGGATGCTTGCGGTTCCTCTTCGGGAATGACTGGGTGCGGCGCCATCATCAGCACGGCAGCGCCGAGCAGAGCCGCCACCAGTGATCCGGCAAGGATGCCGACCTTTACCACACTCTGAAGCGCCTCGTTTCCCTCGAAGGCGAGGAGGCCGATGAACAGGCTCATGGTGAAGCCGATGCCGCACAGGAGCGCGATGCCGACCATATGCGTCCAATTTGCATAGCGCGGCAGGTCGGCGAGCTTCAGCACGACGGCGAGCGCGGTGGCGCCCAGCACGCCGGCCAGCTTGCCCAGCACGAGACCGGCGGCGACGCCGAGCGTGAGAGGCTCGGCCAGGTTCGACAAGCCGACGCCCGCCAGCGAAACACCGGCATTGGCGAAGCCGAAGATCGGGATGATGACAAAGGGCACGACCGCGTGCAGCGCGTGCTCTAGCCTGTGCAGCGGGGACGCCTCGAGGTCCTTCGCGAGGCTGGGCGATGGCCGGAGCGGCACGGTGAGGGCCAGCGCCACGCCGGCCAGTGTGGCGTGGACGCCGGATTTCAGCACGAAGATCCAGAGTGCTATGCCGAGCACGATATAGGGTGCCAGCGACAGCACGCCCATGCGGTTGAGCACGACCAGCACGGCGATGACGGCGAAGGCTGCCGCCAGCCATGCAGGCGATAGGCCAGACGTATAGAACAGCGCGATGATGATGACGGCGCCAAGATCGTCGATGATGGCGAGCGCGGTGAGAAAGACCTTCAGCGAGGCCGGCACGCGGTTGCCGAGGAGCGACAGTACCCCGAGCGCGAAGGCGATGTCGGTGGCCGTCGGGATCGCCCAGCCCGGAAGCGCTTCGGGATTGGCGCGGTTGATGACGACATACACCAGTGCCGGCACGATCATGCCGCCCACTGCCGCAATGCCCGGCAAGGCGCGCCGAGACCAGCTCGAAAGCTGACCGTCGAGCATCTCGCGTTTGATCTCGAGCCCGACCAGCAGGAAGAACACCGCCATCAAGCCGTCATTGATCCAGTGTTGGAGAGACAACGGCCCGGCATAGGCATGAAGGGCGTCGAAATAGGATTCGGCCAGCGGTGAATTGGCGACGACGAGCGCCAGCGCGGCCGCTACGATCAGGACGATACCGCCGGACGCCTCGCTGTCGAGGAATTCGCGAAAGATCGAGATGGGGTGAGGGAGCTTGCGGTCCGTCATATGGTCTCCTGCGGCGGGCCTGAGGAGCCAAGATGGTGCCTGCTGGCGCTTGTCGCAAGTCGTTTCGATGCATGGCGCGGCAGGCTATGCGCCTGCGGTGCCGCCTCTTCGTCCCGACGTTCAGCGCGGGGCGCGCTTGGCCAGGATGCGCTGCAGGGTGCGGCGGTGCATGTTGAGGCGGCGCGCTGTCTCGGAAACGTTGCGCTCGCACATTTCGTAGACACGCTGGATGTGCTCCCAGCGCACGCGATCGGCCGACATCGGATTCTCGGGCGGGGCGGCGCGCTCGCCCGAGGTGCGCGTCAGCGCCGCGAAAATATCGTCGGCGTCGGCGGGCTTGGAAAGGTAGTCGACGGCACCGAGCTTGACCGCGGTGACGGCGGTGGCGATGTTGCCGTAGCCGGTGAGAATGATGGTGCGCGCATCCTCGCGCTTCTCGCGGATGGCGGCCACGACGTCGAGCCCGTTGCCGTCGCCCAGCCGCATGTCGACCACCGCATAGGCGGGCGGATTGGCCCGCGCCTTGACGACCGCCTCCTCGACGCTCTCCGCCGTATCGACCGTAAAGCCGCGGCTTTCCATGGCGCGCGCCAGCCGGGTGAGAAAGGGCTTGTCGTCCTCGACGATCAGCAACGAGGTATCCCCGCCCGTCACCATCGTCGCGCTGCCTTCGTCGCCCGTCATCGTTCCTGCATCCGTTTTCAGTTCCAATATCGTTGTTGGGCAGCGCTGTCCAATTTTTGAGCAACCTTGCATTGGGCCACGGTCAGGCGCCCGTGCGAAGCCCAGGGACCAACCTAGGGATCGAGCCTGAGGATCAGGCCACGTCGATCGCGCTGGCCCCGGCGCTGTCGGGATTGACGAAAGCCGCGCGCGGCCAATCGATCTCGACCATCGCCCCCTCGCCGAGGCCGGCGGAATTGCGAAAGCCGATCCGAGCGCCGGACCGCTCGATCAGCGTCTTGGCGATGAACAGGCCGAGCCCCAGCCCGCCGCCGCGTTCGGCGGTCGGAGGCCGGGTCGACATATAGGGCTCGCCGATACGGTCGATCACTTCGGCCGGGAATCCGGGGCCGTCGTCGACGATCGTCAGACCGACATGGTCCTCGTCCCAGCGCCAGTGGACGGTCACCGTCGAGCGGGCGAAGTCCACGGCGTTCTCGACGAGATTGCCGAGACCATAGATGACGCCGGGATTGCGCCGGGCGATCGGCTCGGCACCGGCCCGGTCGCCCGGCTTCAGCTCGATGGCAATGCCGAAGTCGCGGTGCGGCGCCGTCACCTCTTCGACCAGCGAGGTCAGCGGCAGGCGCGCCATATGGGCCTCGTTCTCCGACGACAGGCTGGTTAGGCGCTTCAGGATCTCGCGGCAGCGCTCGCTCTGCGAGCGCAGCAGGGTCACGTCGTCATGATAGCGGGAATCGATCCCCAGGCCCTTCTCCATCTCGCGGGCCACGAGCGTGATGGTGGCGAGCGGCGTTCCCAATTCATGCGCGGCGGCGGCCGCCAGTCCGTCGAGCGCCGACAGATGCTGCTCACGTTGCAGCACGAGTTCGGTGGCGGCGAGCGCGTCGGCCAGCAGGCGCGCCTCCTGCGCGACGCGAAAGGCATAGATGCCGCTGAAGGCGATGGAGGACAACACCGCCAGCCAGATGCCCGCGACATAGATGGAAGGCATTTCGAGCGGCGCGGCGGCCTCCCAAGGCAACGGCCTGTGCCAGAAGGCGAGCAGCGTCGCCAAGATCATCACCAGCGTGCCGAGGAAGGCCGTGAGCCGCAGCGACAGCGAGGTCGCGGAAATGACCACCGGCACGCTCATCAGCAGCGAGAAGGGATTGGTCAGCCCGCCGGTGAGATAGAGCAGGCCGGCGAGTTGCAGACTGTCGAAGACGAGGATGCCCAGCGCCGCCGCCGGGCTCAGCCGGTGCGCCGCCGGATAACGGAAGGCAAACAGGAGATTCAGCCAGGCCGAGGCAGCGATGAGCGCGAAACACGCGCCCACCGGCATGGGAAAGCGAAGCCCGTAGGCGACGGTGACGACCGCCACGCTCTGGCCGACGATGGCCAGCCAGCGCAGGCGGATCAGCGTGTTGAGACGCAGCCTGTGGCTGACTTGGGGATCGGGCGGGCGCTGGATGGTGCTCATTGCCGAGGCATAGATCATTTTGCGGCCGGACGGTATCGTCCGGCTTGCAGGCGGTTTTGGCGGCGCTCAACCCCCGCGCGGCTTGGCCCGACTGGTCGCCGTCGCCTCCAGCGGATTTTCCGGCCACACATGCTTGGGATAGCGGCCGCGCATGTCGGCGCGCACGTCGGCCCAGGAGCCGCGCCAGAAGCCGGGCAGATCGCGCGTGGTCTGGATCGGCCGGTGCGCCGGCGACAGCAGTTCGAGCGTCAACGGCACGGTCCCGCCGACGATCGACGGATGGCGGTCGAGACCGAACAGTTCCTGCACCCGGATCGCCAGAACGGGCGCCTCGCCGTCATAGCGGATCGGCACACGGCTGCCCGACGGCGCATCGAAATGCGTCGGCGCCAATTGCCCGATCCTGCGCTGAAGGTCGTGCGGCACAAGAGCCGTCAGTCCCTCTTCGATCGCGCCGGGACGGATCGAGGCGATCGCCGGCTCGCCGACGAGATAAGGCGCCAGCCAGTCATCCAGCCGCCCGGCGAGAGCGGCGTCGGAAACGTCGGGCCAGGGCGCACCGAGCCCGCGATTCAGCCAGGCGAGGCGGTTGCGGAGCGCTTGCGCCTCCTTGCCCCACGGCAGCAGCGAGAGGCCGTGCTCGCGCACCGCGTCGAGAAGCGCGCGATCGGCTTCGGCGCCGGACGGGGCCGGAAGCGTTCGCTGCGACAGCACGATAGCGCCGAGACATGCCGTCTCGCGCACCCGCACGGCGCCCTTTTCGCGGTCGAAAGCGGTTTCGCGCCGCCGCTCGATATGGTCGCCAAGATGCGCCACGATGGCCTCCTCCGTCACAGGCGCGGCGGCGGTGATGCGCGCATTCTGCGCCCGTCCGGCAAGGTCGGCGACCACGAGCCAAGTCTCGCCGGCCAGCGGATCGGCGACGTCGAGCATCGCGCCGGACCCGTTGGCGAGGACGAAGCGTCCCCGCTCGCCCCGCGCCCTGGCGACGCGGTCGGGCCAGGCGTGGAGAAGGAGAGTGCCGGGGGATTCTGCCGCCTCCCTTGAGGGGATGGCGGCGGCAGAGGTTGCGTCAAGGCGCGCCGGTTTACCCCCACCCCTGGCCCCTCCCCTCAAGGGGGAGGGGAAGCTGCCGCCCGCCAAGTCCTCCTCCCTGTTGCGGGGAGGGATTAGGGGGGAGGGTGTTCCTGATGCTTCATATGAAAGGGAGGCACTCCTCGCCAACCGTTGCGCCAATTGCCGCGCCGCATTGGCGCGGGGCGAGCGTTCGCCGCGAAAGCGCATCAGCCGCCGTTCGAGATCGACTGCGTCGCCACCAAGGCCGCGTTCGGTCAGGAGCACGGCAAGTTCGGCCGCCGCGCCTGCCTCTCCTGCCTTTGCGGCTTCCGCCACCATATGCGCCAGCCGCACCGGCAGGGCGAGCCCGCGCATGGCGGCGCCGGCTTCGGTCAACCGACCGGCACCGTCGACGGCTTCAAGCGCCGCAAGCAGGCTTCGCGCTTCAGCGAGCGCCGGAGCCGGCGGCGGATCGAGAAAAGACAGGCTCGCCGGATCGGCCACGCCGAAAGCGGCGCAGTCGAGCATGAGGCCCGACAGGTCGGCCTCCAGGATTTCGGGAGGCGTGAAGGCCGGCATCGCCGCCGTCTGCTCGGCACGCCAGAGACGAATGGCGACGCCGGGCCCGGTGCGGCCGGCGCGGCCGGCGCGCTGGTCGGCCGAGGCGCGCGAGACGCGCACCGTCTCCAGGCGGGTCAGCCCGGACGCCGGCTCATATTTCGGCAGGCGCGACAGGCCGCTGTCGATGACGACACGCACCCCGTCGATGGTGATGGAGGTCTCGGCGATGGACGTTGCCAGCACCACCTTGCGGCGGCGGGCGGCCGGCGGGCGGATCGCGGCGTCCTGCGTTTTCGCGTCGACCTGTCCATAGAGCGTGACGAGGTCCGCATCGGCGGGCAGCCGCCCCTGCAGGCGCTCGGCAGTGCGCTCGATCTCGCGCTGGCCGGGCAGGAAGGCGAGCACGGAGCCGGCCTCGTCGCCCAACGCCGTGCGCACCGCCTTCGCCATCGCGTCCTCTATCGGCTCGCCGGCCGCACGCTCGCGGTAGCGGATCTCGACGGGATAGGCGCGGCCCGCGCTCTCGAGCACCGACGCGCCGGACAGGAGCGTTCCGACCCGCGCGCCGTCCAGCGTCGCCGACATGACCACGAGGCGCAGGTCCGGCCTGAGCGCGCCGCGTATGTCGAGCGCCAGGGCAAGGCCGAAATCGCCGTCCAGGGAGCGCTCGTGAAACTCGTCGAAGATCACCGCCGCGACGCCGGCCAGTTCGGGGTCGTCGAGGATCATGCGCGACAGCACGCCTTCGGTGACGACCAGGATTCTGGTGCGCCGGGACGTGCGGTTCTCCATGCGCATGGCGTAGCCGACGGTTTCGCCGACCTCCTCGCCGAGCAGGGCCGCCATGCGGCGCGCCGCCGCGCGGGCGGCGAGACGGCGCGGCTCGAGAAGCACGATCCGGCCTTCGCCCCGCCAAGCCGCGTCGAGCAGCGCCAGCGGCACCAGCGTGGTCTTGCCGGCGCCGGGCGGCGCGACGAGCACGGCCGCGCCCTGCCGTTCGAGCGCCGCCCGCAAGGCAGGTAACACCTCGCTGACGGGAAGCCGCGGCAGGACAGGAGCGGACATGGATTCTTGCTCGGTTTCGAGGCGACGGCTTACCAGCGGTAACGGGCGCACTGCAACCGTGCCGATGCGGCCGCAGGCTGCGCCGGCGAGAACAGGGCGCGGTCTGGTGCAACAAATTTCCGGCCAGCCGGGAAAAATTAGGTCTTTTTCCTTCGCGAAGTCCGGGCCGAACTGGGATGATACGACTTCGCTCGGCCATGCTCCCGTCCGGCCGGGTGATTCCCTCTGAATGGCTTTGACGCCTTCTCGCCGGCTGTTTTCACAGCCGGCTCTTCTTTGACCTGTCGTCCGATGACCAGCGTCGAATCCTGCCAGAGGCGGAAACCGCCCTTGAAGGCGTTTTCGTTGTCGCCGCGGCGAGCGTTTGGCGGTAGTTCATCGAGCTTATCGACATTGCCGCCGCCGATGACGACGTAGTCGACCTGCAACGCCGCAGACAGGCGTTCGGTCACGTCGAACACGTATCCGCGCCATTTCTTCTTGCCGCGCTTGTCCAGCCCTCGTTCGCCGACATAGGCCTCGAAGCTCTTCCCTTTCCTGTAGGGCAGGTGCGCCAGTTCCATCGGCAACCCGACGTTCTCCGCGATCACGGCCGCGCCCAGTCCGGTGCCGAGGCCGAGAAACAGCATGCGGCCGCCCTCGTAGGAGCCGATCGCCTGCATCAGCGCGTCGTTGACGACCCTGACCGGCTTGCCGAACGCCGCCTCGAAATCGCAGCCGACCCAGCCCTTGCCCAGATTATGCGGCTCCAGCGTGATACGGTTGCGCACCACCGGACCGGGATAGCCGATCGCGATGGCGTCGAAGACGAGGTCTTGCGCCATCGTCTTGACCTTTCCGATCATCTGACCGGCACTCATGTTCGGACCGGACTCGACCCTGCGCTCGTCGCCGCCGCTGCTCAGCCTGATCTTGACGTGTGAGCCGCCGACATCGACGGCCAGCACGACTTCTTCGGCATCCGCCGTTTTCCGCTTCGCCGTCGCCATCACGCCTCCGGATCGATCCAGCCGTTGGGCGGGGCGAAGTCCTTCATGGCCTCCGCCGGCCCCCAGGTGCCCTTCTTGTAGGGAGCGGGCGGCTGCTGTTCATCGAGCACCGGGCCGACGATGCGCCAGGCGATCTCGCTGGCGTCCTGGCGCGTGAAAAGCTGACTGTTGCCGTTCATGGCGTCGCCGATCAGCCGCTCGTACGGCTCCATGTCGCCGGTCGCATCGTCCATGGCGGTCAGTTCGACCTGCTCGCCGACCATCTCGTCGCCCGGCGCCTTGCGGCGCGCGCCGATGCTGATCGCCACTTCGGGGCTGATGCGGAAGCGCACGTAATTGCCCTGGTTGCGCTTGAACTGGTCGAAGACGGCGAGCGGCGGGCGCCTGAGCTGCACCACCACCTCGGTGGCGCGGACCGGCAGGTTCTTTCCCGCGCGGATGAAGAAGGGCACGTCCTGCCAGCGCCAGGTATCGACGAAGAAGCGCACGGCGGCGAAGGTCTCCACCGTCGAACCGGGTTTCACGCCCGGTTCCTTGAGATAGCCGTCGAACTGGCCGCGCACGACGTCGTCCGTGGTCAGCGTGCGCACCGCCTTCAGCACCTGCACCTTCTCGTCGATCAGGTCGTCAGATTCCTGGCTGATCGGCGGCTCCATGGCGAGCAGCAGGAGCACATTGAGCAGATGGTTCTGGATGACGTCGCGGATCGCTCCGACTTCGTCGTAGAACTTGCCGCGTCCTTCCACGCCGAAATCCTCGGCCATGGTGATCTGGACGCTCTCGACATAGTTGCGGTTCCAGATCGGCTCCAGGAAGGAATTGGCGAAACGAAAGTAGAGGATGTTCTGGATCGCCTCCTTGCCGAGATAATGGTCGATGCGGAAGATCGCCTTCTCCTCAAAGACAAGGTGCAATACCCGGTTCAGCCAGCGCGCCGACTGGAGGTCGCGGCCGAACGGCTTTTCCACCATCAGCCGGGCGCCATGCGCGCCGCCGGACTGCTCCAGCCCCTGCACCACCGGCTCGAACATAGAGGGCGGCACAGCGAGATAATAGAGCGGGTGCTGGAAGCCTTGCAGCGCCTCCTTGAGCTTGTCGAAGGTCGACTGGTTGCGGTAGTCGCCGCTGACATAGCGCAGCAGGCCGGCGAGCTTCCTGAACACCTTCTCATCGACCTTGCCGACGGCAGCCTCGATGCCGTCATGGGCGCGCTCGACAAGCTTGTCCACCGTCCAGTCGTCATAGGCGATGCCGACGATCGGCTCGGTCAGGCTGCCGCGCGCCACCATGGAATAGAGTGCGGGAAAGATCTTCTTGTGGGCGAGATCGCCGGTGGCGCCGAACAGCACCAGGACGTCGGATCGTGGTTCGCTCATGCCTTGTCCTCAGTCCTTCTTCTCGACATGGCCGCCGAAGGCGAAGCGCATCGCCGAAAGCAGCTTGTCCGCAAACACCGCTTCGCCCTGCGAGGCGAAGCGGTCGAACAGGGCGGACGACAGCACCGGCGCGGGCACGCCGGTATCGATGGCGGCCTTCAGTGTCCAACGGCCTTCGCCGGAATCGGAGACGCGGCCGCCGAATTTCGCCAGCGCCGGATCATCCTTCAGCGCGCCGGCCGTCAGGTCGAGCAGCCAGGAGCCGATCACCGAGCCGTGCCGCCAGACCTCGGCGACCGCCGGCAGGTCGATGTCGAACCGGTAGTATTGCGGCGTCGGCAGCGGGCTGGTCTCGGCGTCGGCAGCGCGCTTCTCCGTGCCGGCGTTGGCCGCTTTCAGGATGTTCATGCCCTCGGCATAGGCGGCCATGACGCCGTATTCGATGCCGTTGTGAACCATCTTGACGAAATGGCCTGCGCCGCTCGGCCCGCAATGGAGGTAGCCGAAGGGCGCGGTGCCGGCGGCCTTGTCCGGCTTGGCGCCCGCATCGGCGCCGGGGGCGAGCGTGGCGAAGATCGGGTCGAGACGCTTCACCGCCCGGTCCGGCCCGCCGATCATCAGGCAGTAGCCGCGATCCAGCCCCCAGACACCGCCGCTGGTGCCAACATCGACGAAGTCGATACCCTTCTTCGCCAGCTCGGCAGCCTGGTCGACCGCGTCGTGGTAGTAGGAATTGCCGCCGTCGATGACGGTGTCGCCCTCGTCCATGAGCGCGGCGACCTCGCCGGCGATTTTGCGGGTGATGGCGGCCGGCAGCATCAGCCAGGCCGCTCGCGGCTTCGACAGTTTTGAAACGAACTCCTCCATCGAGGCGGCGCCGACGGCACCTTCCTTCACCAGCGCTGCCACGGCATCGGCGCTGATGTCGTAGACGACGCATTCGTGTCCGGCGCGCATCAGCCGCCTGACCATGTTGGCGCCCATGCGCCCGAGGCCCATCATTCCGATCTGCATGTCGACGTTCCTGTGGCTGGTGAAAGGATTTGGTTAGCGCCGCTCTTCGTCCGCCGCCGGCGGCTCGATCGCGACGGTAAAATCGATGGTCTCCCAGTGGCCGGCATCAAGCCAGAAGAATGTGAAGATTATTGCGCCATCCCGCCTGTCCGCAACCGGCAGATCGACGAGATGGACGCCGAAGGCGTTTTCCGCGGTCTCGACGTCCTGCGTGGTCGTCCAGTCGTCGGCGCTCCAGTGGATGCGGGCGCGGGCGGAGGTCTCGATGCGCAACAGCTTTCCGGCCGGAAGCGAGCGGATCTTGTGGTTGAAGCGCCAGATGCGCAGCGGCGAGGTCGTCTTTTCCGCAATGTAGCGCGCGACGCCTTGCGGCGGCCTGTCGAAGACGGTGCCGTCGGCCAGCGACCGCAGCAGCTTGACGTGCTCGGCATGCGCCCACACCAGCGGCATGGCGCTGCCGGAAGGCCGGCCGCGCGACAGCTCGCGCTCGGGCATGTCCGGTCCGTCCCAGACCTGCTCGGGGATCAGGCCGCCCTGCCCGGCCGAGCCTTCCAGCGCCGCCAGCAGCCTGCGCGCCTCGTCAGGACGCCCGGCAGCCAGTTCGTAATGCGCGCGCTCACCGGCGAGCAGCGGCCACGGCCTGCCCTGGCCGCTGCCGTCGAAGGGTGCGCCATCGGCGTGTTCGCCATAGCCGTCGTCCGTGTAGCGATACCAGAGCGGTCCCTGCGGCAACGGACAGCGCAGCGTGGCGTCGACGACGCGCACGGTGCCGAGGATGCGCGGATCGTCAGGCGCCCTCAGCCCGAAACGGACCAGCGCCAGCGCGTCCGGGCTCACAACCTGCCGCGCCGGCAGGCTGGACTGACAGGGCGGCCGGTTCTTGATCGGCACGAAGCCGTCCTTCGGCGAGGCGGCGCTGGCGTCGTCCGGCGGGGCGATGCGCACATGGTAACCGTCCACGCCCAGCCGCGCGCACAGTTCCGTGCCTTCGACATAGGTCCAGCGCTCGACCTGATCGTTCCAGCAATCCGCCGTCTCGCGCAGGTAGCGGGCGGCCTCAGGGTCACCGTCGAGGTCGAAGAGGTCGGCGGCCGCGAGCAGCGCCGCGATCTCGACCGCCAGCGTGAAAGGGCTGTAGCCCGGATCCTCCTCCCAGCGATCCTCGCCGGTCACCGGACCATTGGCGACGAGATAAGACGCCGCCCGACGGATCATCGGCATGAAGGGCGCCAGTCCCCGCCGGTCCAGCCCGTCCTTGCGGCGCAGCAGATCGGCCAGCAGGATCGGGAAGGCGCATTCGTCCATCTGGATGCCGTTCCAATAGGTCCTGCCGTCGATCCAGGCATTCTGCGGCCAGCTTCCGTCGGGCCGCTGCAGCGAGCGAAGGTAGTAGAGTACCGTCAGCGCTGCATCGAGATCGCCGGCCGCGACCAGCCCGCCGGCCGTCTCGACCAGGTCGCGCGGCCATACCAGATGGTAGCCGCCGAGATCGTCGTCACCTTTGGAGAAACCCCACGGCACCGACAGGCTGGCGACCGCCGCGCCCGGGGTCGTGCGCGACAGGTGCGCAGCGAGCACCGCCATGGAGACGCGATAGGCGCCCGGCGCGCCGACCTCGTCCAGCGGCGCGAGGCGCTTCTGCCAGTTCCGCCAGCCGCGCAGATAGCGCCGCGACGCCCCTTCGAAACCGGTGTCGAGACTGGCCAGCGCCGCGTCCGCTGCCTTGCCGGCGTCGTCGCCGAAGCCGAGCGCCAGCAGCGCCGTGCCGACACCTTCCGAAAAGCCGATCTCGCCGGTCAGCGCGACGTTGCCGTCGCCCGCGCGCCGCCAGCCGCGATCAAGACGGCCCTCGTGGTAAAGCTGCTGCCAGCCGTCCGAAGCGCCGACATAACCAGCCGAGCAAACGCGCCAGGGCAGGGAGGAGGCGAGCGCCAGCACCGTGCCGCGGCCTGCGGCGAACAGGATCGTGCGGCCGGCATGCTCGCCGATCCAGGCGTCGTTGTGCTTTCCGGCGTTGACCAGATGCGGCGCCAGCAATGCATAGACCCGGTAGTCGCCGGAGTCGCCCTTCAAGGCCGAGAAGCATATCTCCTGCAGGACGACGGGCCGGGCCGGATCCGACAGGACCCGCTTGTCGATGCGCCAGCATCCGTCGAGCGCGGTGTTGGTCAGCCGATAGGCCGGGACTCCTGTTTCGAAGGGTTCGATGGCATGGCCGGCATGACGCTTTTCCTCGGCGAAATAGTCCTTCGGCCCGGTAACGATCAGGCCGAAGTCGCGGATGCAGGCGCAGTCGAGGTCGGGATAGTAGACTTCGTTGAGGATGCCGTGGCTGAGCGTGAACCAGACGGGGCTTTCGCGCGTCAGCGCCGTGCCGACACCCGTCTTGGCGCTCGACGTCCAGCGGGGGTCTATCCCCGGTGCGCCAGGCGCTTCCGTCGATGCAACCATATCGTGCGGTTCCTGCAACTCCAAGCCGAAGCTCATTTAGAGCAGGAGAGGCACGGGAGCCAGCATGGCGGGACTCACGCGCCGATCACCATGTCGCGAGCCATGGCCCGATGAAAAGCGGTCAAAGACCCGGGAGCGACTCTGTTGGCTCTGTCGGTTGGTCGGCGAAAACCAGACGGGGATCGCCGGGCGAGGACGACAGCGCGCGCCGCAGCAGCGCCTCGGCGTGGGCGTTGCGCTGACGGGCGCTGTCGGCGCCCATCACGACGACGACGATCTGGCGGCCGTTCAGGCTGTAGGAGGTGACGATGTTGAAGCCGGAGGCGCGGATATAGCCGGTCTTGATGCCGTCGACGCCGGGCACGCGGCCGAGCATGTCGTTATGGCCCTTCACCAGCCTGCCGCGGAACATGAAATCTTTGGCGGAAAAATAGTAATAATATTGCGGGAAGCGCTGGCGCAGCGCCATGCCGAGCACGGCCATGTCGCGCGCCGTGGTGTGCTGGACCAGACCGTCGTCCGGCAGACCCGAAGCATTGCGGAAGACGGTGTTGCGCATGCCGATCCGGCGCGCCTTGGCCGTCATCATGGCGGCGAACTGCTCCTCGCTGCCGCCGAGATACTCACCGATCGCCACGGCGACGTCGTTCGCCGACTTCACGGTCAACGCGCGGATGGCCGAATCGACGTCGATCGTCTCGCCGGGCCGGAAGCGCAGCTTGGTCGGCGGCTGCGACGCGGCATGAGCGGACACCGGAATCAGCGTCTCCTTGGTGACGCGGCCGGAATCGAGCGCTTCGAACAGCAGATAGAGCGTCATCATCTTGGTCAGCGAGGCCGGATAGCGCGGCGCCGTCGAATTGACCTCGAAGAGCTGCCTGCCGGTGCGCGCGTCAACGACGATGGCGGCGTATTTCTGCGGCGCTGCAGGTACAGCCAGCACGTCGGCGGGCGGCGCCGTGGTGCAGCCGGCCGCGAAGACGACCAGGGCGAGGATGGCAAGGAAGGAGCGGAAAGGCGCGGGGAGGGCTGACACTGGCTGACGGGCGTTGCGTGAGATGGCGGACCCTAGCCTAGCGCGGTTCAGCCGTCCATTTGGTTAACGCGCTTTATGCCGGAGCGTGGCGTGGGTGCAACGGGCCGGTCGGCCGTCAGGTAATGGCGTCGAGCGCCTTGCGATGCCGATGCATTTCCAGGAACACCCGGTAGTCGCGCTCGAAACCAGCGGCGGCGGCCGCGTCGGGCCGACGCGTCCGGCCGTCCTGCCGCATGGCCGCGCAAGCGGCGTCGAGGCCGGGGAACAGGCCCGCGGCCGTGGCCGCGACCATGCCGGTGCCGAGCAGCACCGCCTCGTCGGTCAGCGGCTCGACGACGGCGCAGCCGGTCGCATCGGCGTAAAGCTCCATCAGGAGTGGATTGCGGGTATGGCCACCGGTGATGTGGAGCGTGTCGATCACGTAGCCGTTCTCGTTGAGCGCCTCGAGGACATGGCGCACGCCCAGCGCGATGGCCACCGCCGTTCGCCAGTAGAGCCTGCACAGGCTGTCGAAGGAGGAATCGAGCGTCAGTCCGCTGACGACGCCGACGGCATGCGGATCGGCGAGCGGCGAGCGGTTGCCGTGGAAATCCGGCAGAACATGCAGCCGCGCCGCGAAACCGTCGCCTTCGGCCGCACGCAGTTCGCCGATGCGCGCCGCGATGCGCGTGTGCATGGCGGCATCGGGCTCGCCGCCGGCGGCGTGCACGCGAATGATATGGTCGAGCAGCGCTCCGGTCGCCGACTGGCCGCCCTCCGACAGCCACAAGCCGGGCAGCGCGACGCCGAAATAGGGGCCCCAGACGCCCGCGAAAGGCTGCGGGTCGGGCGACATCGCCATGACGCAGCTCGATGTGCCTGCGATCAGTGCCAAGTGACGGCTGATGCTGGCGGCATCGCTGGCGAAGGCGCCCAGAACGCCCAGCGCGCCGGCATAGGCGTCGATCAGGCCGGCGCCGACGCGGCAGCCCGTCGTCAGTCCGAGAGCCTCCGCCGCCTCAGGCAGGAGCGGGCCGAGATCTGCGCCGACCGGGCTTGCCCTGTCCGGCAGAGCGGCGTGTTCGAACAGGTCGTCGAGGCCGACGCGCTCGAAGAAGTCGCGCCGCCAGCCGTCACGCTCATGCGCGAGATAAGTCCACTTGGCGGTCAGCGTGCATTGCGAGCGCGCCAGCGAGCCGGACGCCTTCCAGGTGAGGAAATCGGCGAGATCGAACAGATGAGCGGCCGCGCGCCAGCTTTCGGGGAGGTTGCGCTTCAGCCACATGAGCTTCGGCGTCTGCATCTCCGGCGACATGACGCCGCCGATATAATCGAGCACCGCATGGCCGGTGGCGGTGCATTCGTCGGCCTGGGCGAGCGCGCGATGGTCGAGCCAGACGACGGTGTCCCAGCGTTTCTCGCCGGTGGTCGACACGCTGACCTGCCTGCCGTCGGCATCGCGCATGACCAGGGAACAGGTTGCGTCGAAGGAGATGCCGCCCACCGAGCCCAGCGGGACATTGGCCACGGCAAGCGCGTCCCGCACCGCAGCGCAGACGGCTGCCCAGATATTTTCCGAATCATGTTCGGCGTGATTCGGCCGCGGCTGGTTCAGCAGGATCGGACGATGCGCGCGGCCGAGCAGACGGCCGGCCGGATCGAGTATGCCGGCGCGGGCGCTTCCCGTACCGACATCGACCGCGCAAACATAGGTTTGGTTCAAGATGCCTGTTCTCTCGCTCCCAATGCCGCGACCAGCCGTGGCAGGTGCAGCATGTCAGCGAATATAAGGTCAGGGCCACTCGACGCAAGCCGTTCGGGAAAGGCCGCGCCCGAGGCATGTGAGCCGCCCGTGAAACCGAAGACCCGCATGCCGGCCGCACGCGCGGCAGTCACGCCGGCCGGGCTGTCCTCGATGACGAGACAGGCTTCGGGCGCGACGCCCATGACACGAGCGGCATGGAGGAAAACGTCCGGCGCCGGCTTTCCCCGCTCCACCATGCCGGCGCTGAACAGATGCGGCTCGAAGAACGGCAGCAGCCCGGTAACTTCCAGCGCATAGCGGATCCGGTCAGGCGAACCGGACGACGCCACACAGCGCCGGGACGGGATCGCGGCGAGCGATTCGGCGAGACCCGGCATCGGCCGTAGTTGTTCACGAAAGCGGCGCATCAGGTCGACGCGCATGCCGGTCAGGTCGGCGTCGGACAGCGCGAGGCCGAACTCCGCGGCGAGGATTTCACGGACGCTGGCAATGCTGCGCCCGAGGAAGCGTTCATGGGCCACGTCCTCGGCCACGGCACCGCCGGCGCGGCCGATCATCGCCAGCAGCGCGCCGATCGACAGCGCCTCGGAATCGACCAGCACGCCGTCGCAGTCGAAGATCAGAAGATCGGGACCCACGGCGAACCGCCGCGCTCAAAGCCTGCCGGCGAGATAGCGCGTCAGCGTCTCGCGCGCGCCGTGCGCCCACAGGATACGCAGCGCATGGGAGAAGGCCTCGACGAATGCCGGCGAACGGCCGACTTCGCCATAGATGTCCTCCATGGCGAGCCAGGCGGCGGGATCGTCCTTTGCCTTGGCGGCAGTCGCCTGCATGCGGTCCCAGTTCGGATCGTTCGGTTCGATCACGGCGCCCGAATCCGTGGTGCCGAAGCAGTAGCGGCACCAAAGCGCCGATTCCAGCGCAAGCCCGAGCGTGCTTTTGCCTGCTTTCAGCCGATCCGCGATGGTGGGGATGATGAATTTCGGCTGGCGGTTGGAGCCGTCGAGACAGAGCCGGCGCACCGTGTCGCCGATCCTTGGATTTGAGAAGCGCTGGTCGATGAGCTTGAAATAACCCTCCAGGCTTGTGTTCGGCACCGGCGGCACCACTGGAATGATCTCGTCGCGCTCGACCTTTTCCAGGAAGGCGCGCACCAGCGGCTCCTGCATCGCTTCGTGGACGAAATGGATGTCCATCAGCCCGGCCGGATAGGCAATGACGGCATGGTCGCCGTTGAGGATGCGGATCTTCATCAGCTCCCAGGGCGAGACGTCGTCGACGAACTGCACGCCGACCTTTTCCAGCGGCGGCCGGCCGTCGGTGAAACGGTCTTCCAGCACCCATTGCCGGAAGGGCTCGCAGAAGACCGGCCAGGCGTCCTCGACGCCGAACTCGTCGGCGAGGATTTTCCGTTCGCGGTCGCTGGTGGCCGGCGTGATGCGATCGACCATCGAGTTCGGGAAGGCCACGTTGTCGCGCACCCAGACGGCGAGATCCTCGTCGACAAGCTCGGCCAGGCCGCCGATCGCCTCTGCGGTGACGCGGCCATTATGCGGGATGTTGTCGCAGGACATGACGGTGAAAGGAACGATGCCATCGGCGCGCCGGCGCATCAGGCCCGCCAGAATCAGGCCGAACACGGTCTTCGGCGCTGCGATGTCTTGCGCGTCCGCGACGATCTCGGGATGCGCCGGATTGAAATGACCCGACGCCGGATCGATGAAATAGCCGCCTTCGGTGATGGTCATCGAAACGATCCTGATGTCCGGAGCGGCCAGCCTGTCAATGATGGCCGCGGCATCGCCCGGCGTGACGAAATCCACCATCGATCCGGTGACGCGCGCGGCCATGTGGCCTTCGTCCTGCTCGACGACCGTGGTCAGCCAGTCCTGCGCCTCAAGGACGGCGCGGCCCTTCTTCTCGCCCTCGAAAACGCCGGCACCGACCAGCGCCCAGTCATGGCCGAGGCCGAGATTGAACAGGTCGTCAAGATAGACGGCCTGGTGGGCGCGGTGGAAGTTGCCGACACCGAAATGAACGATGCCGCCCTTGAGCGCCGCACGCTCGTATTTCGGCCTGGCCACCTGGGAGGGGAGGGAAGGCAGGCTGGACAGCGAGAGTTTCGTGGTCATTTTCGATATGCCTTCCCATTCACCTTTCGGGTCGTTGTGGCACCCGTTTGCAGCCTCACCATGAACTGGAGAAGACGAGGCGGCCGTCCCGCTTCGGCCCATCCATTGGCCGCCATCATTGCTTCGGGCACTCCCTTATTCGGCCCTTGCCCGACCTGCCGCCGGCGAGAGGCGGAACCGGGTTCTGGACCGGCGGCCGGAGCCGATCTGCCTTGCGGCTGCATGGCGACCCTACCGGAGCGCCTTGCCCTGTTCGTCGAAGCGGTGGAGCCGCTTGGCATCGGGCGTCAGGTAGACGGTGTCCCCCTCGGCGACGGCAAGCTCGCCGTCGACACGCACATTGATGGTTCCCTGGTCGTCGGTATGAATGTGAAGGAACGTGTCAGAGCCGAGATGCTCGGCGACGCCGACGACGCCTTTCCATTCACCGGCAGTGGTGGAGATGGCGACATGTTCCGGGCGGACGCCGATCCGCGCGGCGTCGCGCTTGCGCGCCGGCTCGCCGTCGATGAAATTCATGCGCGGCGAGCCGATGAAGCCGGCGACGAACAGGTTGCTGGGGCTGCGGTAAAGCTCCAGCGGCGAGCCGACCTGCTCGATGTTGCCGGCGTTGAGCACCACGATCTTGTCGGCCATGGTCATCGCCTCGACCTGGTCGTGAGTGACGTATACCATCGTCGTCTTGAGCTGCTGGTGCAGTTCGGAAATCTCCAGTCGCATGGTGCCGCGCAGCGCGGCGTCGAGGTTCGACAGCGGCTCGTCGAACAGGAAGGCGCTCGGCTGGCGCACGATGGCGCGGCCGATGGCGACGCGCTGGCGCTGGCCGCCGGAGAGCTGGCCCGGCCGGCGCTCGAGATAGTTGGTCAGGTTGAGCACGCGGGCGGCGTCCTTCACCTTCTGGTCGATCACCTCCTGCTTCTCGCCGGCCATCTTGAGCGGGAAGGCGATGTTCTTGGCCACCGTCATGTGCGGATAGAGCGCGTAGGACTGGAACACCATCGCGAGCTTGCGCTTCGCCGGCGCCTCGTTGGTGACGTCGCGGCCGTCGATCATGATCGTGCCGCTGGTCAAGTCCTCCAGCCCCGCGATCAGGCGCAGCAGGGTCGACTTGCCGCAGCCGGACGGGCCAACGAAGACCACGAACTCGCCATCGGCGATATCGAGGTCGATGTCGGGAATGATGGTCGTCGCGCCGAACGACTTGTGAACGTTTTTCAGGACGATGTTGCCCATGATTCCCTCCCGGAAAATCGCTGCTGCCGGGGGCTTCGCGCCCCGGCGTTTCGCACGCTATTGCACCGCGCCGCCAATCACTTGACCGCGCCGAAGGTCAGGCCGCGCACCAGTTGCTTCTGGCTGAACCAGCCCAGGATCAGGATCGGTGCGATGGCCAGAGTCGAGGCGGCGGAAAGCTTTGCCCAGAACAGCCCCTGCGGGCTGGAGAAGGCGGTGATGAAGGCGGTCAGCGGCGCCGCGTTGATGGTGGTCAGGCGGATGGTCCAGAACGCCTCGTTCCAGGCGAGGATGATGTTGAGCAGCATGGTCGAGGCGATGCCCGGAACGGCCATCGGGGTGAGCACGTAAACGATCTCGCCCCACAGCGTGGCGCCGTCCATGCGCGCCGCCTCCAGGATCTCGCCGGGAATCTCGCGGAAGTAGGTGTAGAGCATCCACACCACGATCGGCAGGTTGATCAGCATCAGCATGATCGTCAGCCCGATGCGGCTGTCGAGCAGTCCCCAGTCGCGGAAGATGATGTAGATCGGAAACAGCACCGCGACCGCCGGCATCATCTTGGTGGACAGCATCCACATGAGAATGTCCTTGGTGCGCCGGGTCGGCGAGAACGCCATCGACCATGCCGCCGGGATCGCCACGATCAGGGCGAGGATGGTGGATCCGACCGACAGGATGACGGAGTTCAGGAAGAACTTGAAATAGCCGCTCTGCGACTGGACGTCGGCGTAGCTCTGCAGCGTCCCCGAGGGGATCAGGCTGAAGCCCTGAATCGCCTCCTGCTCCGTCTTGAAGGAGGTGATGATCGTGTAGAGGATCGGAAAGAAGATCAGCAGGGCGACGATCCAGGCCGCTATCGTCGCGACTGTCTTGTGCCTGTTGGTAACGGTGCGCGCCATGTCTGCCTCCCTACTTGTCCAGATTCTTGCCGACCGCGCGCATGGCGAAGAAGGCAACGATGTTGGCGAGGATGACGGCGATGATGCCGCCGGCAGACGCCTGGCCGATTTTGAATTCGAGCAGGGCCTTCTGGTAGACGAGGAAAGGCAGGTTGGTGGACGCGTAGCCCGGTCCGCCATTGGTGGTCACGAGGATCTCGGCATAGACCGACAGTAGGAAGATCGTCTGGATCAGCACCACCACGGTGATCGCGCGCGACAGATGCGGCAGCGTCAGATACCAGAAGCGGGCAAGGAAGCCGGCGCCGTCCATCTCCGCCGCCTCCTTCTGCTCGCCGTCGAGCGACTGCAGCGAGGTGAGCAGGATCAGAGTGGCGAAGGGCAGCCACTGCCAGGCGACGATGATGATGATGGAGGTGAGCGGCAGGTCTGCGAACCAGTCGATCGGCCGGGCGCCGAAAAATCGCGCTATGTCGGCGAAGACGCCGTAGCCGGGGTGCATGATCATGTTCTTCCACACCAGCGCCGCGACCGGCGGCATGACGAAGAAGGGGGAGATGACCAGGATGCGCACGATGCCCTGGCCCCACATGGGCTGGTCGAGCAGCAGCGCCAGAAGGATTCCGCCGACGATGGTGATGGCCAGCACCGCCACGACGATGATCAGCGTGTTGAGGATCGCGGTGATGAAAGCGGGATTGTGGAAGAACAGCGCGTAGTTGGCGAAGCCAATGAAGCCGTCACGGATCGGGTTCAGCGGATTCTTCTGCTGGAACGAATACCACAGCGTCATCGCCAGCGGCACGATCATCCAGACAAGCAGGAGGATGACCGAGGGCGCCATCATGAAGCGCGCAAGCGAACTGGTCTGCCTCGTCGCCATGGCAGTCACTCCCTATCGAACGGCCGAACGGATTGTCCTTCAATCGGTCCCGGAAGTCTGAAGGTGGCCGCCCGGACTGGGATCCGGACGGCCAAGGCACCGGGAGGTTGCCTTATTGGAGATATCCGCCTTCCTGCATCGTCGAGTTGGCGGCGTCCTGCGCCTGCTTGAGCGCGTCGTCGACGCTCATCTGGCCGGCGAGCGCCGCCGAGAAGAGCTGGCCGACAGTGGTGCCGAGGCCCTGGAACTCGGGAATGGCGACGAACTGGCCGCCGGTATACGGCACCGGCTTCACGCTCGGCTTGGTGATGTCGGCCGCCTGCATGGCCGCCAGCGTCGGCTTGGCGAAAGGCGCGGCCTTCTGGTATTCGGGATTGGTGTAGAGCGAGGTGCGGGTTCCGGGAGGAGCCGCGGCCCAGCCTTCCTTGGAAGCGACGAGCTCGGTATAGCCCTTGCTGGTCGCCCAGGACACGAACTTCTCCGCAGCTTCCGCCTTCTGCGAGGAAGCCGGGATCGCCAGGTTCCAGGACCACAGCCAGTTGCCGTGGTTGTTTACGCCTTCCTTGCTCGGGAAGATGGCGAAGCCGACCTTGTCGGCCACGGTGGAATTCTTCGGATCGGAGACGAAGGAGGCTGCGACCGTGGCGTCGATCCACATGCCGCACTTGCCCTGCTGGAACAGCGTCAGGTTCTCGTTGAAGCCGTTGGAGGAGGCGCCCTCGGGGCCGGCATCCTTCATCAGGTCGACGTAGAACTGCAGGGAATCCTTCCATTCCGGCTGGTCGAACTGCGGCTTCCAGTTCTCGTCGAACCAGCGACCGCCGAAGGAATTGTCCAGCGCCGTCAGGAAGGCCATGTTCTCGCCCCAGCCTGCCTTGCCGCGCAGGCAGATGCCGCTGACACCAGCGGACCGGTCGGTGATCTTGCGGGCGGCGTCGCCGATGAACTCCCAGGTCGGGGAATCGGGCATCTTCAGGCCCGCCTTCTCGAACAGATCGGTGCGATACATGATCATCGCGGATTCGCCATAGAAGGGCGCGGCATAGAGCTTGCCGTCGACCGACAGGCCGCCGCGGATCGCGGGTAGCAGATCGTCGACGTCGTAGTCGGACCCCAGATTGTCGAGCGCGAGGAGCCAGTTCTGCTTGGCCCAGATCGGAACCTCGTAGTTGCCGATGGTGATGACGTCGTACTGGCCGCCCTTGGTGGCGATATCGGTGGTGACGCGCTCGCGCAGCACGTTCTCTTCAAGGGTCACCCAGTTCAACTGGATGTCCGGATTCTTCTTGGTGAAGTCGTCCGTCAACTTCTGCATGCGGACCATGTCGCCATTATTGACGGTGGCGATGGTGATGGATTCGGCATGCGCGGCGAACGCGAGAGCGCTTGCGCACAGGCCCAATGCGAGCGTGTGGAATTTCATCGAAGTCCTCCCAAGACCAAGTTGAGCATTTGCTTTGGTGATGAGCAATTACTCACTTGCCGTGAATTATGTCAAGCCGCTTTCGTTGCTGCGCTGCAGCAGAAATGACGAAGTGCGCCCGCAAATTGCACGTGGGAACGGATCGCAGCTTCGCATCCGCCGGAATCGACACGCACAGAACAGGCAGGAAATGGGGAATATCAGCGACGATGCGACTCGGGCGCGGTCGTCGGGCCGGGACCCTAACCGCCGAGCGAGCTTTTCACCTCGGCCAGGATCCATTCGCGGAAGACGCGGATCTTGGGAACATTGCGCCGTGCCGTCGGGTAGACCAGCCAATAGGCGTGACCGTCGTCGCCGACCAGGTCGAAGGGCTGGATCAGCCGGCCATCGCCGAGCTCGACCTTGAACAAGGCCCGCGTCACGATCGCCACGCCTTGGCCCGCGATCGCCGCGTTGGCCTCGTAAGCCTGGGCGCCCATAGACGTGCCGGGCCGCTCGGCCAGGCCGTCGGCGTTGACGCCGGCGGCCTCGAACCACTGTTTCCACCAAATGTCGCCAGGATCGAGGATCGGCAATCTCAACAGGTCGGCCGGTTCCTTCACGCCGCCGATGCTGGCGGCGAGCGCCGGGCTGAGCACAGGCGTGAAATCGGCGCGGAACAGCATGTGCGCCTCCATGCCGGGCCATTTGCCGCCGCCGGAGCGGATGGCGATATCGATATCCTCGCGCGCGAAATCGACGACGCGGTTGGACGTGTCGACGCGCACCGCGAGCGCGGGATGCGCGAGCTGGAACAGACCGAGATGCTGGGCCAGCCAGTTCGCCGCGAAGGTCAGGAGGGTCGAGACCGTCAGCACGCCGCCGGCTCCGCTGCGCGCCGCGCCATAGGCTTCGATGAGCAGCGTGAAGGCCTCGGCGACCTTCGGCGCCAGTCGCTGCCCCGCCTCGGTCAGTTCCACCTGGCGTGGCTTACGCAGAAACAGCGGCGCGCCGACGCGCTCCTCCAGCACCTTGATCTGATAGCTGACCGCAGCCTGCGTCATACCGAGTTCGGTCGCGGCGGCGGTGAAGGACAGATGCCGAGCGGCGGCCTCGAACACCCGGATCGCCGCGAGCGGCGGCAGGGCGGAGGTTCGTGGCGGACTGAGATCAGGCATAAGCACACCTTATGGATCATGATCGACGTTTGATTGGAAAAGCCGGCGTTTCGAGACGAACTATCCCGTCGACCCATCAATCCTATCCAGCATAGAGGAGGTTGACGATCATGACCACGGCACAGACCGGACCGGCTTTCGAGACGCGCCGCTCCTGGTTCGCCCGGCTGCTGGATCGCTTGCTCGATCCACCGAAAGGCAAGGTGACCCGTCTCGATCCGAGACGGGTGTCGCCGCATCTGCTGCGCGACATGGGCCTGTTGGACGCGGCCGTCGCACAGGAGCGCCCCGAACGCCCGCCCGCAGGATGGTAAGGTGGGCGACTACGCCCCATAGAGCGAGCCGCCTGCGCGTTGCCATTGCGGCATCACCACCAGAACCCTCATGCGAGGGCGACGGCGCCCTTGTCAGTCGACGCGCGGCGCGATCGGAACGAGCGCAGCGAGCGCGCGCATATCGTCGAACAGGATACCGCCGGCCCGTTCGAGACCGTCCCGGTCGGTGTGCGGATCGCCGCAATAGGAGAACACGCGCATGCCCGCCGCGATCCCGGCCCGGGTGCCGGCGACGCTGTCCTCCACGACGATGCAATCGGCCGCCGATACGCCCATGCGCTCGGCGGCATGGAGAAACAGATCCGGAAACGGTTTGGCCCGGCCGACCATGGTGGCGGAGAACAGGACATGCTCGAACAACGGCAGCAGGCCGGTTGCGCCCAGCGTGATGTGCATCTTCGCCACGCGCGCCGAGGAGGCCACGCAGTAGGGAATCCCGGCGTCACGGACCGAGCCGACAAAGGTATCGACATGAGGAACCATCTCGACGCGGCCGGCAAAGAGGTCCGGCAGCCCGGCATTCCACCGCTCGACGAAGTCGGCGCCGAGACTCACGCCGGCCGCCTCGACCTCCTGTTGCACCGCCACCATGCTGCGCCCTGAAAAATGCCGGCGGCAGTGCTCGAACGTCACCGGGTGTCCGGCTTCGGTCAGCCAGGCCGCCAGCCGCTCGTTGGCGATGTTCTCGGTATCGACCAGCACGCCGTCACAGTCGAAGATGACGAGGCCAGGCGTCCGCACCGGCGCGGCCGTCACGCGGTGCCCGTCGAGCCGAAACCGCCGGCTCCGCGATCCGTAGCCCCGGCCAGGCTGCGCTCCTCGCTCCTCACCTGCACCACCGGCGCGAAGACGATCTGGGCAATGCGCATGCCGCGAGTGACAATGAAATCCTCGTCGCCGAGATTGACCAGCAGCACCTTGACCTCGCCGCGATAGTCGCTGTCGACCGTGCCCGGCGTGTTGAGACAGGTGACGCCGTGCTTGAAGGCAAGCCCGGAGCGCGGCCGCACCTGGCCTTCCATGCCTTCGGGTATCTCCATGACCAGTCCGGTCGGCGCCAGCGCCCGGCGGCCGGGCAGGATGAGCAGCGGGCGGTCCTCGGGAACGGCGGCGCGCAGGTCCATGCCGGCGGCGCCGGCGCTTTCATAAGCGGGCAGCGGCAGGCCCTCGCCATGCGGAAGACGCACGAAACCGACGACCGGCCCAATGACGGAAGGATTTTGCGAGGAAGACGGCATGGCGCGATCCTATCGGACGTCCGGACGCCGGGGTCAATCTCCCTTACCCGCTTTCAACGGTTTTTCCGGCCGGGATTTATAAGAGAAAGGACGGACTTGGGAGCAAAGCGCCGGCCAACGGCGCCGTTCACCCTTTTTTACCCATAATCATGGAGATTTGTGCGCCAGCGACAGTGCGGAGACGACCACGATGTGCCGATGGGCGGCCTATATAGGCGAGCCGGTTTTCCTCGAGACCCTCGTCACCGCGCCCTGCCATTCGCTGATCGAGCAGAGCCACCACGCGCTGGAGGCGAAGACGCCGACCAATGGCGACGGCTTCGGCGTCGCCTGGTATGGCGAGCGCGGGGAGCCCGGCCTCTATCGCGACATATTGCCGGCTTGGTCGGACCCGAACCTCAAGAGCCTGTGCCGCCAGATCCGGTCGCCCCTGTTCCTTGCGCATGTACGCGCCTCTACCGGTGGCGCGACCAGCCGCATGAATTGCCATCCCTTCGTGCTCGGCCACTTCGCCTTCATGCACAACGGGCAAATCGGCGGCTTCGAGAAGATCAGGCGCGCGCTGGATGCCGGTCTCGCCGACGATCTCTACGACCGCCTCGAAGGCACGACCGACTCGGAGCTGCTCTTCCTGACCATGGTGCATGAAGGACTGGAAAGCGATCCATACGGCGCGATGGAGCGTGCCGCCAGCCGGGTAATCGCCGCGCAGCGACGCGCCGGCATCGAGCCGTCGCTCAAACTGACGGCGGCGCTGGCCGATGGTTCGGCGCTTCATGCCGTACGCTACACCACCCATGCCGCTGCACCGACCCTCTATGCCTCGGCGCTGCCGGACGGCCGCTGCCTGGTTTCCGAACCGTTCGACAGGGAAGGCTGCGACTGGCAGGCCATCCCGCCATCGAGCTTCGTGACGTTGAGCCGACAGGGGATGGCCGTTCGCCCGTTCGCGCCGGCGTTCGACGCAACGCCTGAGCGGACAGCGCTCAGCGCCTGAACCGGGCCAGGCGATAGGGCGCGAGCAACGGCTCTTCCTCGCCCTTCAGGAGTTCTCCCGACGCGAACAGGCCCACGGCCGGCGCCAGCGTCATGCCGGAGTGCATGACGGCGAGATAAAGGCCGGCCATATCCTCCGCCCGGCCGACGATCGGAAACCCGTCGGTCGGCGTCGGCCGATGGCCGACGGTGTGGAAATCGAACTCGAGCCGATCGCCGCCGCGCAGGCTTGCCTGCAACGTCGCGAACAGATCGCGCGCCGCCGCATGCGGGTCGGACCCCGGGTCGCTGCCGCCGAAATCCGAGCCGGCGATGATGCGCCCCTCTTGCGTCTGGCGCATATGCAGCCGGTCCGCCATCACGAGGCCGTTGAGCAGCCTGCCATGCGGCTTCGAGTGGACGATGAGGCCGGGCGGCGTCTCCAGCGGAATCACGATGCCCGCCGTCGCGGCGATTGCCGGCGTCGTGGCGCCAGCGGCGACCACCACCTCGTCGGCGGCAAGCGAACCGGCCGACGTTTCGACGCCGGCGATTCCGCCACCGGCCTTGGTGAGCCCGATGACGTGAACGCCGGTGCGCACCGCCGCACCCAGCCGTTCGGCATCGGCGATCAGCGCCCTGACGGCCGGGACCGGCTCGACCGCGCCCTCCCCGACGGCGTGGACGGCAAGCGCCGGCACACCGGCGAGATTCGGCTCGATGCGACGCATCTCGTCCGGCCCGACCATCCGGATGTCATAGCCCCAAGCCATATGCTCGGCGCAGTACGCTTCGAGCCCGGCTTTCGGCATGTCCCACAGCAGCCCGCCGGTCCAGGCGAGCGGCAGGCCGGGCAGATCCTTCGCCAGCCGGCTCCACTCGCGCATGGACCGGGTCCGCAACTGGAAATAGGCGCGCGGATTGCCCCAGCTCGCATTGATCCAGGCGAACGTGTTCGGCGTAGCGACGCCGCCCGGCTCGCCTTCGCTCAGCAAGGTGACCTTAGCGCCGGCCTTCGTCAGATGCCATGCAATGGAGGCACCGATGATGCCGGCGCCGACGACGATGATTTTCTTCGCTGCCATGAATATGTCTTAGCCAAACGGAACGGCGATGGCGACTGCTTGCGCGCGCAGGGCCGATCGGGTTCCCGCCTCGGACCAAAGACATCGACAGGCTGTTGCGCCGCCGCTATAAGCGCGCGCTGTTCGAACGGAATCCCTATCTTGGCCGAAGACATCAAAAAAGCGGTCGCGCGCCGCCGCACCTTCGCAATCATCGCCCACCCGGACGCCGGCAAGACGACGCTGACGGAGAAGCTGCTGCTGTTCGGCGGCGCCATCCAGCTCGCCGGCGAGGTGAAGGCGAAAAAGGACCGCATCCAGACCCGCTCCGACTGGATGAAGATCGAGCGAGAGCGCGGCATTTCGGTCGTCACCTCGGTGATGACCTTCGAATATGGCGACAACGTCTTCAACCTGCTCGACACGCCCGGTCACGAGGATTTTGCCGACGACACCTACCGCACGCTCTCGGCGGTCGACTCGGCCGTCATGGTGCTGGACGCCGCCAAGGGCATCGAACCGCGCACGCTGAAGCTGTTCGAGGTCTGCCGGCTGCGCGACATCCCGATCGTCACCTTCGTCAACAAGATGGACCGCGAGGCGCGCAATCCGTTCGAGATCCTCGACGAGATCGAGGAGAAGCTGGCGCTCGACACCGCGCCTGTGACCTGGCCGATCGGGCAGGGCAAGACCTTTTCAGGTACATACCATCTGGCTGAGAATGCGATCCGCCACTCCGACGACGAGGTCGAGCGCACCAAGGTCAACGGACCGCAGTCGGAGCAGGTGGCCGGGCTCCTGCCGGAGAACGAGCGCGCCACCTTCATCGAAGAGCTGGAATTGGCGCGCGAGGCCTGCCGCCCGTTCGACCGTGCCGCCTTCCTCGAGGGACACCTGACCCCGGTCTATTTTGGCTCGGCGCTGCGCAATTTCGGTGTCCGCGACCTGATCGAGGCGCTCGGCGCCTTCGGTCCGCCGCCACGCGACCAGGAAGGCGACAGCCGCACCATCCATGCCACCGAGGAGAAGATGACGTCGTTCGTCTTCAAGATCCAGGCCAACATGGACCCCAACCACCGCGACCGCATCGCCTTCGTGCGGGTCTGCTCGGGCACGCTCCAGCGCGGCATGAAGGCCAAGCTGGTACGCACCGGCAAGCCGATGTCGCTGACGGCGCCGCAATTCTTCTTCGCGCGCTCGCGCATCACCGCCGACGAGGCCTATGCCGGCGACGTGGTCGGCATTCCCAACCACGGCACGCTGAGAATCGGCGACACGCTGACAGAGGGCGAGGAAATCCTGTTCCGCGGCGTGCCGAACTTCGCGCCGGAAATCCTGCGCCGCGTTCGCCTCGGCGACGCGATGAAAGCCAAGAAGCTGAAGGAAGCGCTGCAGCAGATGGCCGAGGAAGGCGTGGTGCAGCTCTTCTCGCCGGAAGACGGCTCGCCTGCCATCGTCGGCGTGGTCGGCGCGCTACAGCTCGACGTGCTCAAGGAGCGCCTCAACGTCGAATACAATCTGCCGGTCGATTTCGAGATGTCGCGCTTCTCGGTCTGCCGCTGGATCTCGGCCGACGACAAGGCCGATCTGTCGCGCTTCGTCGAAGCGCATCGCGGCGATATCGCCCGCGATCTCGATGGCGATCCAGTCTTCCTCGCGCAGCACGAGTTCTCGCTGAACTACGAGGCCGAGCGCTGGAAGGCGATCCGTTTCGCCACGCTCAAGGACTATCAGGTACGCGAGGCGGCCTGATCCTTAAGCCCCGCGCGGCGCGAATGTCTGCTTGCGCTCGGCGTCCGTCGTTTTCCTGCGCGTATCCGCGCCGCCGCGCCAGGAAGCGAAGGCGGCCAGGAGATAGAGCAGCGCCGAGAAGGTGAAGGCGAACAGCAGGCCGTGCTTGAACGGCTCCGCCATCAGGCCGGGGAAGAATTCGTGACCGGTCAGCGTCGCGACATTCTGCGCCGGCAGCGCCGCCAGCACGTCCGGCGGGATCAGCTCACCCATCGGATTGTAGCCGAGAAAGGCGGCGAACAGGCTCGCCACCGGGGGCAGGTTGGCGATCTGATGCGCGACAGCAGCCGGCACCTGCTCGCCGACCAGTCCGCTTTCCATCGCGTGCGGCAGCGATTCGGTGAGGCCGATAAGCATCAGCGAGAAGAACAGGCCTATCGACAGCACCTGCCCGGCATTGGTGGTGGTGGCGCGCACGCCGGATGCCTGACCGCGCTCGCCGGCGGGAACCGAGTTCATGATCTGCGTCGAGTTCGGCGCCACGAACAGGCCCGAGCCGAGACCGTTGAGGAAGAGCAGAGCCGCGAAGGCGATGTAGGAAAAATCCGACGGCAGGAGCATCAGCGCCACGAAGCTCGCAGCGCCTGCGACCATGCCGCCGACGGCGAAGGGAACCTCGCCGAAACGGTCGGACAGATAGCCCGATACCGGACCGGCGATCAGGAAGCCGATGGTGAGCGGCAGCATGAAGATGGCCGACCACAGCGGCGTCTCCTCGAAGGAATAGCCGTGCAGCGGTAGCCAGATGCCTTGCAACCAGACGATCAGCATGAACTGCAACCCGCCGCGCGCGATGCCCGATGCGAGATTGGCGACGTTGCCCCAGGCGAAAGCCGGGATGCGGAACAGTTTCAGGTCGAGCATCGGCTTGACGACGTGTCCCTCGATCAGGACGAAAGCGATGAGGCACAGGATCCCGACGGCGAAGAGGACAAGCACCTTGGGGCTGGTCCAGGCCATCGTCTGCGCGCCATAGGGCTGAAGCCCGTAGGTGATGGCGGAGAGGATCGTCACCAGCCCGACGCCGAAGGTGACGTTGCCGGCCCAGTCGATAGTGTGTTTGCGGCGATCCGGCGCATCGTGCAGCTTGAGGTAGGACCAGATCGTGCCGACGAGGCCGAACGGCACGTTGATCCAGAACACCAGCCGCCAGTTGGTGTCGGCGAGCAGGCCGCCGATCAGGAGGCCGACGAACTGGCCGCCGATCGCCGCGACGACGTTGATGCCGAGCGCGAAGCCGCGCTCGTTCTCGGGGAACGCGTCGGTGAGCAAAGCCGTGGAATTGGCCATGATCAGCGCACCGCCGATACCCTGGATAATGCGCACGGTGACCAGATAGGAGGCGGCGAAATCGCCCTGGCCAGGCAGCAGACTGAGCGCGACGGAGGCCAGGGTGAAGATGGCGAAGCCGAGATTGTACATGCGCGCCCGGCCGAACTGATCGCCCAGGCGGCCGAACGCCACCACCAGCACGGCAGTCGCGATCATGTAGCCGATGATCGCCCACAGAAGGTAGTTGATGTTGCCGGGGTCAAGCGCCTTGAGGCCGATGCCGCGAAACACCGCAGGCAGGCTGATCAGCAGGATAGAGGAATTGATCGCGGCGGCGAGCATACCGAGCGTGGTGTTGCTCAGAACCATCCATTTATGGCTCCGAAGTTCGCGAGTGTCGGCGTGCATGGAGATGCCTTAAAAAGCTGGCGCGGCAAAACGTCAGACGATATATGAGGATAGGCTCAGGTACGGTATATGAGGATGGCCTCGGAAAAAGCAAGGGCAAAAAAGCCGCAAGCGCGCGCACCGCGACAGGAGCGTGGACGCGCGCGCGTCGCCGCGCTCCGGGCGGCGGGTGCGGAGTTGTTCGCCGAAAAGGGATTTGTGGCAACAACCATGACCGAGATCGCGGCGAAAGCGGGAGCCGCAATCGGCACGCTCTACCTTTTCTTCCCGACCAAGGACGCGCTGGCACAGGCGATCCTGGCCGACCACGCCGACGAGCTTTCTGCCATGCTGGACGACCTGCGCAACGCCTGCGAGGGCGAGCCGGCATCGATGATCGCCGACCGATTGTTCGAGGCGCTGGGCGATTTCGTGGCGCGCCATCCGGCCTATTCGGCGCTGCTCGACCTGCCGGGAGACGGCGCCTGGCGCAAAGCCATACGGCTGCAGCGACGTCAGCAGATCGCCGCGCTGTTTTCGGGCGCAGTGCCTCCGGTGCCTGACGAAAAGGCCGAGCGACTGGCAATCATCGTGCCGCAACTCATGCGCATTCCCATCACCATGAGCGGCGAGAAGCGGATGCGCGAGGCGGTGCTGGGGGAATTGCGGCTGATGCTGACCCAGCATCTTTCATCGGCCGGCTGAAGCAGGTCGACCGTCGCAGGCAGTCTAGGTCGACCGCCTGCGGATCACAGCCATGATCTCGGCTATACGTGCATCGTCGAGCCTATCGATGGTCTCGGCGAGCGCATTTGCGAGTTCCGTCGCCGCCGGCGAGAGGCCGGACGTGTCGATCCTGACGCGGGGATGCGAGGATTCCGCCAGGCGCTGCAAATCCTCCGCCTCGTCCCAGATGATGTTGAAATAGCCGATCATCTTCTGGATCAGCGTCCAGCTCGGCACGCCGCGACGGCCATGCTCAAGCGCGGAAAGATAGGCCGGACTGACGCCGATGGCAGCCGCCATCTCCTTCTGGCTCACCCCGCGCTCGGCACGCAGGACCCTGAGCCTTTCCCCGAACGGCGTCACGGTCGTCTCCTCATGGCCGTCTCCTCATGACAGGGCCGTCATGTGCGGACGCGCCGCAGCCGCACATAGAGCGCGCCGGCGCCGCCGTGGTGGCGCGCGGCGTGGTCGTGGCTCGACACCAGCGGCCTGAAGGCCGGCGTGGACAGCCAGGCCGGCACCGAACGCCGCAGCACGCCGTCGCCGCCAGAAGACGATCCCTTGCCGGTGATCACCATCACGTAACGAAGGCCGCCAGCATGGGCACGGTGAAGGAAGGAATAGAGCAGCGAATAGGCTTCGTCCTGCGTCATGCCATGCAGGTCGACTCGGGCCTCGATCGGCATGCGGCCCTTGGCGAGCTTGTCGAGCGTCGGCCGGTCGAGCACATGCGACACGGAAGACGTCTTCGGCTTGGCGGCGGCGACGTATGGCGCCGCCGACGGTGCTTCGGGCGCTGGCTGCGATGGCGCCTCGGGCAGGATGGGCGGCGCCCTGCCCTCCAGCGGTGTGGCAGTGCGCGCCACCAGGCTCCAGAGTACACGGTCCTCTTCGGAAAGGTTTTTGGAGCGACTCATCGATTCGGCTCCGGAACGGAACGCGAAGGCAAAGACACGCTAGCAGCACCCCCACCCCTGACCCCTCCCCACAAGGGGGAGGGGGACTTTCCTGCGCCGCTTCCCCGTCTCGATTGGACACGAAAGCGAATCGCACCGAGCCGCCAGCATCCCCCTCCCCCTTGTGGGGAGGGGTCAGGGGTGGGGGTGCTCCGGCGAGACAAATCAGGCGGTGACGTGCCCATCATCCGCCCCCGATCAGGGCACGCGGCACCAGCGCATAGAAATCCGCTTCGTTGCGGACCACGCCGGCGATCTCGCCTGCCGCATCGCCGGACCCGGCGAACAGATCGCCGCGCGCCTCTCCTATGATCGCCGAGCCGGTGTCCTGGGCGATCATGAGGCGGCGGAAGGGACGGCCGTCGAAAGCGGTGAGCGACGGCGCGTCTATGTGAAACGGCGTGCCAAAGGTGTGCAGGAGGCGGTCGACGGCGATGGAACGGCCGGGCGTCAGGGGAACCTTGGCGGCGGCCACCGGGCCGAGCGACGGATCATCCACTTCGGCTTCCCGGAAGAAGATATAGGAGCGGTTGCGCCACAATATCTCGTCTACCCGGTCAGGATGGGCGCGGAACCAGGCGCGGATCGACTGCATCGTCACCTTCTCCAGCGAGATCTCGCCGAGATCGACGAGGACGCGGCCCGGCCCGGTGAAGCGCTGGCCGGATTTCGCCGCATAGGTGACGCGTATCAGGCGTCCGTCGCGCATATGCAGGCGCGCCGCGCCCTGGACATGGATGAAGAAGGCGTCCACCTTGTCGGCCAGCCAGGCGATCTCCAGATTCCTGCCGGCAAGTGCACCGCGCTCGATCTCACCCCGGTCGAAATATTCGACGGGGCCGTCCGACTTGGCGCGAGCGAAGGCGAGATAGAGATCCATTTCCGCAGGGCGGTTGGCGTCGTCGATATCGACAAGATCGGCGGGGCGCGACAGAAGCGGAACGGTAAAGTCCCGGGTCCGAACAGGCGATGCCGTAGCCTCCGGCTCGTAGAAGCCGGTGACGAGGCCGGGCGCGCCGGTCGCATCGCCCACGTGCATGGGAACAAAAAAGTGCTCGAAGAAAGCGCGGGCGTCGGATCGATTCGGCTCCGCAACGGCCCGTGCCGCATCATAGGCATCCGCGAAAGCCATGCCGTCAACGCCGAGCGAGCCGGTGCGGTAGGGTTTTTCAGGAAACCGGAAAGCCGAACGTCGGAAAGCCGCGAAAGCCCCGCGGTGGTCGTCCTCGACCCAGCCGGGCAGTTCGGCGAAGGAAACGGGGCAGAGCAGCGGCGAGAGCGTCATGGCGGCGTCCATCCGGCCCGCTGGCAAGCCTGGAGTTAGTCTTCCGCCTCGGTGGCGACGAGTTTCCAGTTCGGATCCTTGGAGCGGGTGTCGCGCGCGAAGGTCCACACGTCCTTGACCTCCGCGACCGTCTCGGGGTCGCCGTCGATGACCGTGCCTGCCTTGTCGCGGGTCGCCGAAATCAGCTCGCTGACGATGCGCAGCGTGACATGCGCTTCCGATCCCTTCATCTCGGCGCCGACGAGATCGGCCTTGTCGATGCCGACGAAGGACGACTGTATCTTTTCCGATTTCGCCTCGCGCTCGGAGATCGCCTGGACGAAGCCGTCGTAAACCTCGCGCGACAGGAGGGTCTTCAACGTCTTGCGGTCGCCGTCGGCGTAGGCCATCACGATCATCTCGTAGGCGGTCTTGGCGCCTTCGACGAAGCTTTTCGGCTCGAAGGACTGATCGGCGTCCTTGACCGCCCGCAGGCCTTTGTTGAGATCGGTGTCGGGCTTCGCAAAAGCATCGATCGAAGCATAGACGTCGGGCGGCAGCAGATCGCCGGAAGCGGGCTTGCGCGGCAGCGATACGACGTTGTCGGGCGCCGGTGCGGCGTCCTTGTCGCGGGCGCGCTCGGCCGTATAGGGATCGAAGGGCGGCCGCTCATTGCCCGTGCGACGGCCCAGCACGTTGCGCAGCTGGAAGAAGATCACCACCGCCGCGACCAGGAAGAAAATCGTGCCGAAGTCAAAAAATCCCATGAGCCCTTCAATCGATCCCTGAAGCCTTGCGGCGAGCCATGTCTTTCATGGCGTCCAAGCATCAAAGCATATAGAACGTGCGGGGCAATCATTCAAATCAAAGGCGGCCATGCCTATCTGAGGCAAAAGGACACCAGCCGGGCACCTGCCAGGTGCCGCAACGTCACGGATAAACAGCCTTTGCGCTTCTTCTTCCTTCCTGCCTTCATCTTCGCGCTGCCGCTTATTGAAATCGCAGGCTTCGTCCTGGTCGGCCGCCAGATCGGCGCGCTCGCGACGGTTGGGCTGGTGCTGGCCTCGAGCGTCGCCGGCATCCTGCTTCTGCGCCACCAGGGTTTTGGCGTGATGAGCAGGGCGCGGGCGGAGGTGGCGGCGGGGCGCGACCCGTCCAGGCAGCTCGCACATGGCGTCATGATCCTGCTTGCGGCGCTGCTCCTCATCATTCCGGGCTTCCTGACCGACATCATCGGCCTGCTTCTATTCCTGCCGCCGGTCCGCGACCTGGCCTGGAGGCTCGTCAAGGACCGGATCATGGTGGTGACCAGCTTTCCCAATGGATTCGGTGGGGGATTCGGCGGGTGGCGGCCCGGCGGACGCAGAGACGGCCGCACCATCGATCTTGACGCGGAGGATTTTTCGCGACGCCCCGATCCGGACTCGCCCTGGCGGCGGATCGGCGACGAGTAACCCCTCAAAACCTTGTATTGGCGGAACGGGCATGATAGCGAACCCGCGATTTCGGCAGGATGGCAATCGTCCGCGCCGCACCGTGATCGCGAGAGAGGAAACAGGCTCATGGCCGAAAACAACGAAGCGTCGACAGGCGCCACCAACGGCAACGGCGCGCAGCCGACGCTCAACGTTCTGGCCCAGTACGTGAAGGACCTTTCCTTCGAGAGCCCCGGCGCGCCGAATTCGCTGCGCGGCCGCGACAAGGCTCCCGGCATCGCCATCAATGTCAACGTCAATGCCAACCCGCTTTCCGAGGCGCAGTACGACGTGCTCCTGACGCTGAACGCCAAGGCGTCCTTCGACAAGGACGTGCTGTTCAATGTCGAATTGGTCTATGGCGGCGTCTTCAACATTTCCGGCTTCCCGCAGGAGCACATGCTGCCGCTGCTGTTCATCGAATGTCCGCGGCTGCTGTTCCCGTTCGCGCGTCAGATCATCGCCGACGCCACCCGAAATGGCGGCTTCCCGCCGCTGATGCTCGACCCGATCGATTTCGCGCAGATGTTCCAGCAGAAGCTGGCCGAGGACCAGGCCGCCAGCAAGGTCAAGGCGAGCTGAGCGGCTTCACGGTTCGCAGTTGCAGGAAACCCGGCTTCGCGCCGGGTTTTTCTTTGGGAGTCATTCGGCGGCGATGCGCCGCCACAGCGCCTGTTCGCCGAGCGATTCGATCATCTTCTCATGCGCCTCGCGCTCGGCATCGCTGAGCCGCGGCGCAAGCGGCGCGGGCCGCGCCTGGAGAACGATCTCGACCGTGGCGGTTTCCGTGGTGTCGGCGGACGCCGATACGGTATCGAGGACAAGCGCCGCCTGCTTGCCGCCGATCAGCTCGACATAGACCTCGGCCAGGAGCTCCGAGTCGAGCAGCGCGCCATGCTTGGTGCGATGGCCGTTGTCGATGCCATAGCGGCGGCACAGCGCGTCGAGCGAATTCGGCCCCATCGGATGCTTGCGGCGCGCCAGCGCCAGCGTATCGACCACACGCTCAGGCGCGACGGCGGGATGGCCGAGGCGGGCGAATTCGGCATTGATGAAATTGATGTCGAAGCCGGCATTGTGTGCGACAAGCTTGGCGCCGTCGATGAAGGCGAGGAAGTCCTCGACGATCTCGTGGAAGCCCGGCTTGTCGGCGAGGTGCGCGGCGCTGATGCCGTGGACGGCCTCAGCCTCGACGTTGATCGCCCTGCCCTGCGGGTTGATGTAGTGATGGAAGGTGCGCCCGGTCGGGAACCGGTTGACCATTTCGATGCAGCCGAGCTCGATGATGCGGTCTTCGCGGGCATCGAGGCCGGTGGTTTCGGTATCGAAGATGATTTCACGCATCGATTCGGGCTCCTCGCCCGAAGATGGCGGTTCGTGCCACATAGCGCAAGGATCAGCGACGGGACGGCGGCGCCTTATCCCCGGCAAGCGCCGCGTCTCCGATGAGCCGATGGATGATCGAGGCGACATCGGCGCGCGCGGCGTCGAAGCCCCTGCCCGTGTCGATGACGAAATCGGCGAGTCGCTTCTTTTCGGCGTCCGGCACCTGCCGCGCCAGGATCGCCGCGAGCTTGTCCTCGCTCATGCCCGGCCGCGCCAGCACGCGCTCGCGCTGGATCTCCGAGGCCGCGCTGACCACGACGACCTTGTCGACACGGTCGCGGCCGCCGGTCTCGAACAGGAGCGGAATGTCCAGTACGGCCAGCGGCGCACCGGCGGCGCGATGGCGCTCCAGGAAGGCGTCGGCGTCGGCACGCACCAGCGGATGCACGATCGCTTCCAGCCGCTTCAGCGCGGCAGGATCGCCCAGAACCTTGCCGCCAAGCTTCGTCCGGTCGACGACGCCGGCGACCGTTACGCCGGGAAAGGCCGCCTCGATCAGAGGCGCTGCCTTGCCGGCATAGAGACGGTGCACCGCCTCGTCGGAATCATGCACCGGCACGCCGGCCTCCGCGAACATCTTCGCGGTGGCCGACTTGCCCATGCCGATCGATCCTGTGAGGCCGAGGACGATCATGCCGACTTCCTCACGCGGCGCTGTCTAGATCGGCGACGATCATTGCGCGCAGTTGCGACGTCACCTCGGGCCGCTGCCCGAACCAGCGTTCGAATCCCGGCACCGCCTGATGCAGGAGCATGCCGAGCCCGTCGACGGTCCTCAGCCCTCGCGACCGCGCGGCGGCGAGCAGCGGTGTTTCGAGCGGGACATAGACGATATCGGAAACGATGGCGTGGGCAGGAAGCCGGCCGGGATCCGCCGGCAGATCCGAACCACCTTCCTTGCCGGCCATGCCGAGCGAGGTGGTGTTGACGAGCAGCCCGGCGTCGGCCAGCAGGTCGTCGGTTGCCGCGCCATGCGCCGTGATGCCCGCGCCGAAGCGGTCACGCAGCTCCGCAGCGCGGGTGAACGTGCGGTTGACAATGCGGATGTCGCGAACGCCGCGTTCCTTGAGCGCATGGACGACCGCGCGCGCGGCGCCGCCGGCGCCCAGCACCACGGCGGGACCATTGCCGGCCCAGCCCGGGGCGCAGCCGTCCAGATTGGCCGCGAAGCCGTAGGCGTCGGTGTTGCCACCGACGAGCGCGCCCTCCTCCAGCCACAACGTGTTGACGGCACCGATCAGCTCGGCCGCGTCGTCGCGGCGTTTGACGGCGGTGAAGGCTGCTTCCTTATGGGGAATGGTGACGTTGCCCCCGGAAAACCCTCGGTGCGAAAGGGACGCGAGAAAGGCCGCCACATCGTCCGGCGCGACGTCGATGGCTTCATAGCTGCCCGGAATGCCGTATTGCCGCAGCCAGTGGCCGTGGATTTTCGGCGAGCGCGAATGGGCAATGGGGTGCCCGATCACGAAGGCTTTCTTCGCTTCAGCCATCGATCGCCCCGAGACGGCGCAGTTCCGCAAGGACCGCCAGCAGCGGCAGGCCGATGATGGTGAAATGATCGCCCTCTACTCTCTCGAAAAGCTGGATGCCCTCGCCCTCGATCTGATAGGCGCCGACGCTCTGCAGCGCCCTGACGCCGACGCGCGCCAGATGCCTGCCGACGAAGGCCGGGTCGAGGTCGCGCATGGTGAGGGAAGCGACGCCGACATGGCGCCACAGCACCTTCCCGTCGCGTGCCAGCACGGCGGCGCTGTTGAGATTATGGGTCTTGCCGGACAGAGCGAGAAGGCGGCGGCGCGCCTCTTCCATGTCGGCGGGCTTGTGCAAAATCTCGTTGCCAAGCGACAGGGTCTGGTCGCAGCCGAGCACCAGCGCGTCCGGCCGTCGCTCGCTGACATCCACCGCCTTGGCCTCCGCAAGAACCATCGCGACATCCTCGGGCGAGGCGCCGCTATCCTTGAGAGGCGCCTCGAGTGCGCGCTCGTCCAGATCGGCCGGAACAGCCTCCACCGCGACGCCGGCGTGCTCCAGCATGGCCTTGCGAAACGGGCTGCCGGAGGCGAGGACAATTTTTTCGGTCATACGTAGCTCCTGCATACGGCTCCGGCATGGGTCGCCGGTTGTCTTTACGGGATTTTCGTCTGCCGTTGAATTCCCGCTGCGGGATAAAAGTTTCACGTGAATCCGAACTGCGCCATCCTGCCGCGAAGCCAAACGCTATTTCGCCCTACCCCGCAGCGCCAGGATGGCGGCGGCCGTCTCCTCGATCGAGCGACGGCTGACGTCGATCATGGGCCAGTTATGGCGCGTGCAGATCTGGCGCGCATAGCCGAGTTCCTCGGAGATCGCCGAGCGATCGACATAGCCGGCCGAGTCATAGGTCGTCGTCGTGCCTAGAACACGGTTCTGGCGCACCTGGGAAATCCGTTCCGCCGTTGCTATGAGGCCGACAATGAGCGGCCCCCTGGCTTCGACAAGGCTTTGCGGCACGGGTACCCCGAGCACGATCGGGATATTGGCGGTCTTGATGCCGCGGTTCGCCAGATAGATGCTGGTCGGCGTCTTGGAGGTGCGCGAAATGCCGATCAGCACGATATCCGCCTGGTCGAGATCACCGGGCAATTGGCCGTCATCGTGCTCCATTGTGAAATTCAGCGCATCGATGCGCCGGAAATAGTCGGCGTCGAGCACATGCTGCGCACCGACGCGGCGGCCGGCCGGCGTGCCGAGATAGGACTGGAAGACGGTCAGCACCGGCTCCAGTACCGAGACGCAGGGCAGGCCCATCGCCGCGCAGCGGTCGTCGATCTGGCGCGCCAGCGCCTGATCGACCACGGTATAGAGGATGATACCAGGTTCCTCCTCGATGTCGTCGAACACCTTCATCAACTGTTTGCCGGTACGGATGAGCGGATAGATATGCTCGATGGCGCGCGCATCCTTGTATTGCGCCGAGGCGGCGCGGCCCGCGGCGAGAAGAGTCTCGCCCGTCGCGTCGGAGATCAGATGCAAATGGAAGAAGCTCTGCGGCTTGTTCACGCTGTTTTTTCCGGTCTGTGGGCTGCTGTGGACAAAGTGGGACGGCAGGGACGGGTCGAGGCAAGCGACTGTATCAGATGCCTGTTTGTCCACAATCATGCCCGCGGCGGACCGCGCAGCAGGTATGGGGACAAAATCGTGGACAGGCGAAAGACATCGCGTTTCATCCACAGAGGGCGGGCTGTCCATGATCCGGCAAGCTATTCAGACTCTTCGATGAATCGGAACGATCCCCACGTTCCTCCAGAGTACGTTACACTCCTGCGCGACACTATGGCGGATGGACTCCCGGCGCCTGAAACTGGACAGACAAGCATTCCCGATTCAAACAGAGTCATAGAATCAAAAGACTCTTTAATTTCCTTTCTTTGTTTTGAAGATAGCCTGCGAAAGCGAGAGCGATGGCAACCGGACGCATCGTGCTGGACGTGCTGAGAGGCAAGACGGCCTTCCCGCCGCCGCTCTGGATGATGCGCCAGGCCGGCCGCTATCTTCCGGAGTATCGCCAGACCCGCAAGTGCGCGGGATCCTTTCTCGACCTGTGCTACAATCCCGATCTGGCGGTGGAGGTCACGCTCCAGCCGATCGAGCGCTTCGGCTTCGATGCGGCAATCCTGTTTTCCGACATCCTTGTGGTGCCACATGCGCTCGGCCGCGATCTTCGCTTCGAGGAGGGACGCGGCCCGCTGATGACGCCGATCGGAGCGGTTGAAATCGAGAGGCTCGGCACCTCGGCGTTTCATGTGAATCTGGAGCCCGTCTACGAGACGGTCAGGCGGCTGCGGACGAAGCTGCCCGCAGAAACGACGCTGCTCGGCTTCTGCGGCGCTCCGTGGACGGTGGCGACCTACATGATCGCCGGGCACGGTACGCCCGACCAGGCGCCGGCGCGGCTGTTCGCCTATCGTGAACCCGAAGCTTTCAGGGCGCTGCTCGACTTGCTGGCGGACCAGTCCGCCGATTACCTGGCGCGCCAGATCGAGGCCGGCGCGGACGCAGTGCAGATATTCGATTCCTGGTCGGGAGTGCTGGACGAGGCGAGCTTCGAGGCATTCTGCGTGGCGCCGGTCGCCCGGATCGTGAAGACGCTGAGGCGGCAATATCCGCATGTGCCCGTCATCGGCTTCCCGAAAGGAGCAGGCACGCGTTATCGTGGCTATCGCGGCGAGACCGGCGTGACTGCGCTGGGACTGGATTGGACAGTTCCCGGCGAAAGCGCGCGAGAGCTGCAAAAGGAAGGCGCGGTACAAGGCAATCTCGATCCTCTGCGCCTCGTCGCCGGAGGGCGGGCGCTGGACGACGGCGTGGATGCCATTCTGCGGACGCTCGGCAACGGACCACTGGTGTTCAATCTGGGCCACGGCATTCTCCCGGAGACCCCGCTGGCCCATGTCGAGCGAATGGTGGAGCGGGTGAGAAAGGCGGTGCTTTGATGAGCGAACAGCAGATCGGAGGCAGCGGTGTGCAGGCGCTGAAGCGCGCGGCCATCGCCGTGGCTATCTTCCTCGTGATCGTGGCGCTGCTTTTCCTGTTCGGGCCCGATGATTTCTACCCGTGGGCAAAGGCGGTGCATGTCATCGCGGTGATCTCCTGGATGGCGGGGATGCTCTATCTGCCGCGGCTGTTCGTCTATCACGCGGAGGCGGAAAAGGGGTCTGTCCAGTCCGAGACGTTCAAGGTGATGGAGCGCCGCCTGCTGCGCGGCATTATCAATCCGGCGATGATCCTGACCTGGGCGTTCGGCCTGTGGCTCGCCTGGAAAGGGTTCGGCTTCCAGGGCGGCTGGCTGCACGCCAAGATCGCGGCCGTGGTACTGATGTCGGCGGTTCACGGCTATCTGGCGGGAGCGGTGCGGAAATTTTCCGAGGATCGCAACGAAAAGCCGGCCAGACACTGGCGGATCGTCAACGAGATCCCCACATTGCTGATGATCGTCATCGTCATTCTGGTGGTGGTCAAGCCATTCTGACGCGGGTTCTCAGACAGGCAAGACTCGGTCTTGCTCTTTGCGGGACACGTCGATAAAAGACGGGTCTTCCTTCCCGTGCAGCGCCGCCCTCATGTTTTCGGCCGCGCCCGGCGCCTTCGTTAAAAGCCGCGTTATTCTCTCCACTGCACACCCAGAGTCCATCCATGCAGGAAATGAAACTCAGCGAGTTCAAGAACAAGAAACCCACCGACCTGATCGCATTCGCCGAATCGCTTGAGGTCGAGAACGCCAGTGTTATGCGCAAGCAGGAGCTGATGTTCGCTATCCTCAAGAAGCTGGCGGCGCAGGATATCGAGATCATCGGCGACGGCGTCGTCGAGGTGCTGCAGGACGGGTTCGGCTTCCTGCGCTCGGCGAATGCCAACTATCTGCCGGGTCCCGACGACATCTACATCTCGCCTTCGCAGATCCGCCGCTTCTCGCTCAAGACCGGCGACACGGTCGAGGGACCGATCCGCAGCCCCAAGGAAGGCGAGCGCTATTTCGCGCTGCTCAAGGTCAACACGATCAATTTCGACGACCCTGAAAAAATCCGCCACAAGATCCATTTCGACAATCTGACGCCGCTCTATCCGACCGAACGGTTGAAGATGGAGGTCGAGAACCCGACCACGAAGGACATCTCGCCGCGCGTCATCGATCTGGTGGCACCGCTCGGCAAGGGTCAGCGCGCCCTGATCATCGCGCCGCCGCGCACCGGCAAGACGGTGCTGATGCAGAACATCGCGCATTCGATCACCACCAACCACCCCGAATGCTACCTGATCGTGCTCCTGATCGATGAGCGGCCGGAAGAAGTCACCGACATGCAGCGTTCGGTGAAGGGCGAGGTCGTGTCTTCGACCTTCGACGAGCCGGCGGCGCGCCATGTGCAGGTCGCCGAGATGGTGATCGAGAAAGCCAAGCGCCTTGTCGAACATGGCCGCGACGTCGTCATCCTGCTCGATTCCATCACCCGTCTCGGTCGCGCCTACAACACCGTTGTGCCGTCATCCGGCAAGGTGCTGACCGGCGGTGTCGATGCCAACGCACTGCAGCGGCCGAAGCGCTTCTTCGGCGCGGCGCGCAACATCGAGGAAGGCGGCTCACTGACCATCATCGCGACCGGCCTGATCGATACCGGCAGCCGCATGGACGAGGTGATCTTCGAAGAGTTCAAGGGCACCGGCAACTCCGAAATCCATCTCGACCGCAAGGTGTCGGACAAGCGCATCTATCCGGCGATGGACATCCTCAAGTCGGGCACGCGCAAGGAGGACCTGCTGATCCCGCGTTCCGACCTGCAGAAGATTTTCGTTCTTCGCCGCATCCTTGCCCCGATGGGAACGACCGACGCGATCGAGTTCCTTATCGACAAGCTGAAGCAGACCAAGACCAATGCGGATTTCTTCGATTCGATGAATACGTGATACCGGCATCTTGCCGGATCGGATCCCCGCTGGGGATCGGTTGTCGGAAGCCCTTTGCATTTTCGGCCATCGACTGAATCGAATCGGAAACGAAACGATCGTATAAGGCGGCATCACAACAGATGCCGCCTTATTTTATCGCTCCCGGTTCTGATCTTTCGAGCCTAACTTCGAGCGGTCTGCGGTCGAAGCAGTTGCTCCAGCATCTCCGGTTCGGTGACGGCCGGAAGGCAGGTCTGGCCCTGGCACAGATAGGCGGCCGGTCGATCTGTCGGCGGCAGGACGCCATCCGTCAGCGCCGGCGGCTCGCCCAGCCCGACAGCCACGACGAGGTCGACCCGGCGTGGATCTGGATTCCGATTCGCTATCGTAACGAGGTGGGGTTCATTGGGGTTCTCGATGAGGATCAGCTTACGGGCGCCGAGCAGAAGCGCGCAAGCGTTGACGATGCCGGCCTGTCCGTAGCGTTGTTGAGAAGCGCGTCCCATCGCATGCTCGGCGACGCGCCATGTCCTGGCCTCCAGTTCGGCATCACCGGTGACCGCCGCGAGTTTCGCCATCGCCTCGATAACCAGGCTCGTCGCGGACGGAATGGCTTCATCGACGTCGCCGCGTATCCGCAACGGGACGTCGGTGCTGTCGGAAGCGGTCAGATAATGACCCGTCTCCTGGTCGTCGCCGTGCCAGCGGTCCAATTGGCCGAGGAAAGCAAGCGCCGTCTCTGTGTAGGCGGAATCGCCCGTGGCTTCGTAAATGGCGACGGCGGCCAGGATCATCGATGCATGGTCGCTGGACAGCGCCGGGAACTGCCGGCTGCCGCCAAGCGCCGAATGCGGCAACCGGCCGTCGCGAACGGAACGGGAGATCGCGCCGAAGGCTTTCTTCGCCGCCTCGATCCATTGCGGACGATCGAGGGAGCGGCCCGCTTCCGCCAGAGCCGTTATCATGAGGCCGTTCCAATCGGAGAGAACCTTGTCGTCGCGGCCCGGCCGAACACGCGACCGGCGCGCTAACAGAAGTCTTTCCTTCAATAATTTCAGCCGGTTATCGTCGCCAGGATCGCAAGGCTGTTGTTCTGGTGTCTGATACAGGATCGGCTTGCCTTCCCAACCCGACGGATGGGCGAGGCTGAAACGGCTGAAGAAGAGGTCGGCATCGGCGTCGAGGATCGTTTCGATCTCGGAGCGTGTCCATGTGTAGAACAGGCCCTCCTCGCCGTCGCTGTCGGCGTCGAGGCTCGACGCAAAAGCGCCCTCGTCAGTGCGCATCTCACGCAAAAGCCAACCGACCGTTTCCTCGATTCGGGTCCGGAACAGCTTATTCCCGGTCTCGGCATAGGCCCAGTTGGCGAGGCGGACGAGCTGGGCGTTGTCGTACAGCATCTTTTCGAAATGGGGGACCAGCCACTCGGCGTCGGTCGAGTAGCGCGCGAGACCGCCGCCGATGTGATCGTAGATGCCGCCGGCGAGCATGTGTTCCAGGCTGGACAGGACGGCGTCCCGATGATCGACCACGCCGTTCTCGAGCCAGGAGAGCCAGAGCGTGGTCATGAACGGTGCGTTGGGGAATTTCGGGGCGCCGCGCAGACCGCCCGCATTCCTGTCGATCATGCCGGCAATGCCGTTCGCCAGCTCGACAAGGGAATCGTTCCCAAGACTTGTCTGATCGCGAGCGGGCGCCAGGTTGGCGCCGACATGGGCGAGCAGGTCGTTCGCGCTGTTCAGGAGGCTTTTCTGCTTCTCGCGCCAGGCCTTGTCGACGGCCTCGAGGACCTGAACGAAGCCCGGACGGCCGTAGCGCGGCTCGGGCGGGAAGTAGGTTCCGCCCCAGAACGGCTTTCCTTCCGGCGTCAGGAACATGGTCAGCGGCCAGCCGCCCTGTTCGCCCATCGCGGCAAGTGCTGCCATATAGATCTGGTCGATATCGGGCCGCTCCTCTCGATCGACCTTGATATTGACGAACAGACGGTTCATCACCGCCGCGACGTCGGGATTCTCGAAGCTCTCATGCGCCATGACGTGGCACCAATGGCAGGCCGCATAGCCGATCGACAGAAGGATCGGCCGATCGAGCGTCCTGGCTTCTGCCAGGGCGGCCGCTGACCAGGGGCGCCAGTGGACGGGGTTGCCGGCGTGCTGACGCAGATAGGGGCTGGCTTCTCCGGCGAGGCAATTTCCCTCCGGCAACCCTTTTTCTTCAGACGAGGTCATGTTGCACCCACAGGGATCGATGACAGGCAGGATAGGACGATGACGACCGAGGGGCAAACCGCGGCCTGTGATACGATTGTCGCCCTGTCCAGCGGACGGCTTCCGGCAGGTGTTGCAGTCGTCCGTATATCCGGCGCTATGACTCGATTCGCCCTCGAAACGATTGCAGGATCGATTCCGGCCGAGCGTGTCGCTACATATCGAACATTAATGGACAACCTGGGAACACCCATTGATCGGGGCCTCGTCTTCTTCTTCCCGGCGCCGCGCTCCTTTACCGGAGAGGATATCGCCGAATTTCATGTTCATGGCGGTCGGGCGTCGGTTGCCGCGCTGCTGGGGGCGCTGACCGCCATCGACGATGTCCGTCAGGCGGAACCCGGTGAGTTCACTCGGCGGGCCTTTCTCAACGGCAAGCTCGACCTGACCGAGACCGAAGCGCTGGCCGACCTCATAGAAGCCGAGACGGAGGCGCAGCGGCGCTTTGCGCTGACCAACGCTTCCGGCGCGCAAAAGACTCTTTACCTTGGCTGGCGGCAGCGGCTGATCCATGCCCGTGCGATGATCGAGGCGGAAATCGACTTCAGCGATGAGGAGGATGTGCCGGGGGCAGTCTCCGATACGATCTGGCGAGACATTGCCGCATTGAACGAGGAGATCGGTCGCCATATGGCGGGTTTCCATGCCGCCGAGATCATCCGTGATGGCTACGACGTGGTCATCCTGGGCGCGCCGAACGCCGGCAAGTCCAGCCTCTTCAATGCGTTGGCGCGGCGGGACGCGGCGATCGTCACGGATGAGCCGGGAACGACCCGCGATCTTCTCGACGTGGTGCTGGACCTCGGCGGCCTCAAGATTCGCGTCACGGATACGGCCGGATTGCGGAATGCTGCAGGCAAGGTCGAGACGATCGGAATCGAGCGGGCACGCGGCCGGGCCAGGGAGGCGGACCTCGTCCTCATGCTGGAGGATATGACGGCGCCGGCGCGGATCGATCCAGGAGGTGTGACGGCCCCGGTTCTGCGGATCGGCACGAAGGCTGATAAGACAACCGCCATGGCAGTGGCGTATGATTTGAGGATTTCATCGGTGACCGGACAGGGAATCGAGACATTGCTTGATGCGATCAGGCGCCGGGCCGATGCTGCGACGCAGGCCGCGTCCGATATCCTTCCGTCCCGGTTGAGACATATGAAACTGCTCGAAGAGACGCAGAGCTTCCTGGAGCGGGCACAGGGCGGCCGGGCACAGGAGTTGCGGGCCGAGGAACTGCGATTGGCGGCGGACCGTCTCGGACGCATCGTCGGGACCGTCGATGTCGAGGATCTGCTGGATGTGATTTTCTCGCAATTCTGCATCGGAAAGTGATTCACGTGAAACAGGCTTCATGATGACTCACGTGAAACACCGGAGAGGGTCGGTCAGAGGAAATCCTGCGTTTCACGTGAAACGCCGCTCTTGACAGGAGACGGGCGTCGGCACATGTCGGCGTTTCCGGAGCAGACAATGAACGATGCCTATGATGTTATAGTTGTCGGGGGTGGCCATGCTGGTTGTGACGCCGCCGCAGCCGCCGCGCGCGCTGGCGCGCGCACGGCCCTTGTGACCTTTCGCTTCGACGCCATAGGAACAATGTCCTGCAATCCAGCCATCGGCGGATTGGGCAAGGGGCATCTGGTTCGCGAGATCGATGCACTGGACGGCCTCATGGGCCGGGTCGCCGATGCGGCAGGTATCCAGTTCCGGCTTCTCAATCGCCGCAAAGGGCCGGCGGTTCGCGGTCCGCGCACGCAGGCCGACCGCAAGCTCTACCGTCAGGCGATGCAGACGGCTATCCGGGAGCAGGACAGATTGTCCGTCATCGAGGGAGAGGTCGTGGACCTTGCCATGGCGGAGGGCCGAGTCTCGGCTGTGGTGCTGGCAGACGGGCGACGGATCCGCTGTGGCGCTGTGGTGTTGACCACCGGGACGTTTCTGCGTGGCCTGATCCATATCGGCGAAAAGAAGATCGTTGCCGGGCGCATGAACGAGAATGCGTCCTTCGGCCTGTCGGAAACGATGCGCCGGGCCGGCTTTCGCCTCGGCCGGCTGAAAACCGGGACGCCGCCGCGTCTCGACGGCAGGACCATCGACTGGCCGTCATTGGACATGCAGGCGGCGGACGAGCATCCGGTTCCTTTCTCGCTGATGACCGACACAGTCGTCAATCCGCAGATCGAGTGCGGCATAACGCGGACGACGACGCAGACGCACGATTTGATTCGGGCCAATCTTGGCCGCTCGGCCATGTATTCGGGTTCGATCGAAGGCGTGGGACCGCGCTACTGCCCGTCGATCGAGGACAAGGTGGTCAAGTTCGGCGACCGTGACGGGCACCAGATTTTCCTGGAGCCGGAAGGGTTGGACGATCCAACCGTTTATCCGAATGGTATCTCGACCTCGCTGCCAGAGGATGTGCAGGTCGCGATCCTGAAGACCATTCCAGGTCTCGAGCGCGCCGCCATGCTTCAACCGGGCTATGCCATTGAATACGATCACATTGATCCGCGCGAGCTTGAGCCCACATTGGAAACGCGGCATATCGGCGGTCTTTTCCTGGCCGGGCAGATCAACGGGACAACGGGTTATGAAGAGGCCGCCGCACAGGGGCTTTTGGCGGGGTTGAATGCGGCACGCCGGGCCAGCGGTGCCGATCCGGTCACGGTCAGCCGGACCGAGGCCTATATCGGCGTCATGGTCGACGACCTGACCAGCCGCGGCATCGCCGAACCCTATCGCATGTTCACTTCGCGCGCGGAGTTCAGGCTTTCCCTCCGGGCCGACAATGCGGATGAACGGCTGACGCCGAAAGCGATCGATCTCGGCCTCGTCGGCGCGGACCGGGTCGCGCGCTTTCGAGAAGCACGTAGCCGCGTGGATGCCGCCAGGGCTCGCGCCAAGACTGTCCAGGTGTCGCCGAACGAAGCCGCGCGCCATGGTCTTGAGATCAACAGAGACGGCGTGCGGCGGTCGGCATATGATCTTTTGCGCTATGAAAGCGTCGATGTCGCCTGGCTGGCGCGACTCGATCCCGCCTTCGCCTCGATCGATGCAAAGACGGCCGAGGCGCTTGAAATAGAGGCGAAATATGCCGTTTATCTGGACCGGCAGGCGGCTGACGCCGCGCAGATACGCAGGGAGGAAGAGCGGCTGATCCCCGAGACGCTGGATTTCTCGGGAATCGCCGGCCTGTCCAACGAGCTCAGGCAGAAGATGCAGGCGCGCAAGCCGCGGTCGATTGCCGAGGCGCAGCGCATGGAGGGCATGACCCCGGCGGCCTTGGCTCTTATTCTGGCGCATGTGCGCAACGCGGAGGCGCGGCGCGCTGGCGCGGCATGACCGATTACGACGACTTCCAGCGGATAGCCGGTCCTGTTTCACGTGAAACGTTCGAGCGCCTGCGTGCTTTCGAGGCGCTGTTTCTCCGGTGGAACCAGCGGATCAACCTTGTGGCCGCTTCGACAGAGAGAGAATTGTGGCAAAGGCATATCCTCGACAGCGCTCAGCTCGCCGCGCTGGCGCCGTCGGCCAGGAACTGGGTGGATATGGGCTCCGGCGGTGGCTTCCCTGGTCTCGTCATCGCCTTTTTCCTCGGCGAGCAGGACGGCTTCATCCATCTGGTCGAAAGCAACCGGAAGAAAACCGCCTTTCTGCAGGCAGCGATCGCTCAATTCGATCTGCCTGCTCGCGTTGTGCCCCGTCGAATCGACGAAAGCTATGAATCGGTGCCGCTGCCGGAGATCGTCACGGCGCGGGCGCTCGCCCCGCTCGCCGTGCTTTGCGAGCTCGCGGAACCGTGGCTGACACAGGGCGCGCGCGCGCTCTTCCACAAAGGCCGGGATTACCGTCGCGAGACCGAAGAAAGCGCTCACCGCTGGCGATTCGATCTGGTAGAACACCGAAGCGCGATTGATGAAGCGAGCGTGGTGCTTGATATACGCAATCTGCGCAGGGCATGAACCTGCCCTTCTTGAACCAGTACGTGAAATCTGCGGCCAACGACATGACTTCCGGCGGACCTCGCATCATCACCGTGGCGAACCAGAAAGGCGGCGTCGGCAAGACGACCACCGCGATCAATCTGGCGACCGCGCTGGCCGCCATCGGCGAGCACGTGCTGATCGTCGACCTCGATCCGCAGGGCAATGCGAGCACCGGCCTCGGAATAGACCGGCGCGAGCGCACGGTTTCCTCCTACGATGTGCTGACCGGCGCGCTCGACCTCGAGGCGGCAGCCATGCCGACCGCGGTTCCCGGCCTTTCGGTGGTGCCGTCGACGCTCGATCTGCTCGGTATCGAGATGGAGATCGCATCGGCGCCGGATCGCGTGCTGAAGCTGCGCAACGCCTTGCGCGATTCGGCGGCGCGCGCGGCACCCTTCAGCTACGTCCTGATCGACTGCCCGCCGTCCCTCAACCTTTTGACCCTGAACTCCATGGCCGCCGCCGATTCGGTGCTGGTGCCGCTGCAGTGCGAATTCTTCGCGCTGGAGGGACTTTCGCAGCTTCTGGAGACCGTCGAGCAGGTGCGCAATACGATCAACCCGAAGCTGACGATCCAAGGCATCGTGATGACCATGTTCGACGGGCTCAACAACCTCGCCAACCAGGTCGTGCAGGACGTGCGCGCCCATATGGGCGACAAGGTCTACGAGACGATCATCCCGCGCAATGTGCGGGTGTCGGAGGCGCCGTCGCATGGAAAGCCTGCGATCCTCTACGATCTGAAATGCTCCGGCAGCCAGGCCTATCTGCAACTCGCGTCCGAGGTGATTCGCCGCGAGCGTCGATTGCGGGCGGCCTGATATTTTGATTCGACAGCGAAACGATCTGGACGGGACATGATCGAGGATCCTTCAAGAAAAAGACTGGGGCGCGGTCTGGCGGCACTGATCGGTGAAATGGATCGTCCGGTGCCGGCGTCCGAGAAGCAGCCGCCCGCGGCTACGGACGGCAAGGCGCCGATCGAGTTCGTATCGCCAAATCCACGCAATCCGCGTCGACATTTCGCCGAGGCGGAGTTGACCGATCTCGCCCAGTCGATCCGTGAGCACGGGGTGGTACAGCCGGTCGTGGTACGGCCTTCGCCTGCCCAGGCCGGACGCTACGAGATCATTGCCGGCGAGCGGCGCTGGCGGGCGGCGCAGCGGGCCGGACTGACCGAGATTCCGGTGATCGTACGCGAGGTCAACGACCGCACCGCGCTGGAACTCGCCATCATCGAGAACGTCCAGCGCGCCGACCTCAATCCGGTCGAGGAGGCGATGGGCTACCAGCAGCTTATCGACGAGCATGACTATAGCCAAGCCGATCTCGGCCAGGTGATCGGCAAAAGCCGCAGCCATGTCGCCAACACGCTGCGCCTCCTGAAGCTGCCCGACGTGATCCGAGACATGCTGGTGGACGGCCAGCTTTCGGCCGGCCATGCCCGCACGCTGGTGACTGCCGCCGACCCGGCAGGCCTCGCCAAGCGGATTGTCGACGAGGGGCTCTCGGTACGTCAGGCCGAGGCGCTGGCGCAGATGCCGGCGGATGACCAGCGCGCGCCGCGCAAACCAGTGCCGGTGGAGAAGGACGCCGACACGCTGGCTCTGGAAAAGCTGCTGACCGACGTGACCGGCATGAAGGTCGCCATTTCCCATAAGGAGAAAGGCGGCGAGTTGCGCATCGCCTACCGCACGCTCGACCAGCTCGACGAGCTGTGCCGCCGTCTCAAGGCTGAGCGAAATGTGGCCATGCCCCGTATCCGTTAGCTGGCAAATCTTCTATCAGTTTCGAGCCAGACGCGCACTCTCGACCGCGATGGCGAGCAATGCCTGTCTGGCCGCCGGTTCCTGTAGATCGGGACGCCTGCGCGTCTGCAGGACGGCTCCCTGAAGGCGCGCCAACGCGCGCTCCAGCGCCGGTCCGTTCCAGTGCTCCAGTGCCTTTTCCATCAACTTGCGGCGGGCGAAGAAGACAGGCGGACGCTGGGCGGCGACTACGGAAGCGGCATTGCGGCCTCCTGCGTCGAGCGCGCCGCGCATGGCGTGGAGGGCCTGGAACTGGCGCATCGCACCCGACAGCGCGAGAAAGGGATGACCGCCGGCCTGGCACTGGCGCGTGAAGCTGCTGTCGAAATCGGCGATCCTGCCTTCCAGAACGGCGTCCACCGCGTCGTCGAAGGATTGGCCGGACACGTCGCCGGCAAGTGCCAGGACGTCGTCAAGCGTGATCTCTCCGGCTCCATGCGCATAGAGCGCCAGTTTTTCGATCTCGCCGACCGAAGCGAGTCGGTCGCCGCCGAGATTGCGGCGAAGCGCCTGGCGGGCGTCGAGTGTCATGGTCATGCCGGCGCGACCGAGTTCCCTGTCGATCAGCGCATCGAGATCGCGGCCGCCGTCGGCGTAGCAGGGCAGCGCCATGGCATCGGCTGCGGCTTCGACGGCCGTGCGCAAGGGCGCCCCCTTGCGCAGGTCGCCGGCCTCGATCAGGACGATCGCATCGCGAGGCGGCTCGGCCAGAAGCGCTTTGACGTCGTCGGCAAGACCTTTTTGCGCGCCGGCGTTGCGCAGCCATAGAAGCCGGCGGTCGGAGAACATCGGCACGGTGCGCGCCTCGTCGAGCAGGCGGCCGCTGTCGCGCTCGGCCTCGCCCGCGTCGAGGCGGACCACTGAAAAGGGGTCGTCGAGCGGCAGGCCGGTTTTTTCGGCAAAGGCGCGCCCGCGTTCGGCGACGAGGCCATGGTCCGGACCGTAAATCAGCACGAGGAGGAAACGTGGATCCGGCCGCGCCAGCCAGCCGTCCACCTCATATGCTTTCTTCTGCGCCATAGGGGTGCTGTAGCATAGAAGGCGGTCAAGTCGAGAGCTGACGGTGGCACATGGATCCTGTCCCTGGAACGGTGCCGGATACGATTTCTGTCTTTCCACATGGGTCGAGCAACGCTTTGTTGCCGCGCCGCGGCCGCGAAAGACGGGATATTACGTCGATTTCCTGCCACAGTCGCTGATCACGCCGATGGGATGAGGCGGCGACCGATAGCGGGCTGCCCCGGCAGCCCGAATGTGCGAAGATGACACAAACGGGAGGACGACGGCATGAGCGAAGCCCTGCGTTTCCATGTCCCCGAACCGGAGGTGCGGCCGGGCGGAGCACCGGACTTCTCGACCGTTCCCATTCCCAAGGCCGGCTCGGTTCCGCGCCCGCCGGTCGATGTCGATCCGCGCGAAATCCGCGATCTTGCCTTTTCAATCATCCGCGTGCTGAACCGCTCCGGCGAGGCCGTCGGCCCGTGGGCGGGCCTGCTGTCGGACGAAGAGCTGCTGGAGGGGCTGCGTCACATGATGACCCTGCGCGCCTTCGACCAGCGCATGCAGATGGCGCAGCGGCAGGGCAAGACCTCCTTCTACATGCAGCATCTTGGCGAAGAGGCGGTGAGCTCCGCCTTCCGCAAGGCGCTCGAGCCCGGCGACATGAATTTCCCGACTTATAGGCAGGCCGGACTGCTGGTCGCCGGCGACTACCCGCTGGTGACGATGATGAACCAGATCTATTCCAACGAGGCAGACCCGCTGAAAGGGCGGCAACTGCCGATCATGTATTCCTCGAAGGAGCACGGCTTCTTTTCCATCTCCGGCAATTTGGCGACGCAATATGTACAGGCCGTGGGCTGGGCAATGGCCTCGGCGATCAGCGGCGACACCAGGATCGCGGCGGGCTGGATCGGCGACGGCTCGACGGCCGAGTCGGATTTCCATTCGGCGCTGGTCTTCGCTTCCACCTACAAGGCGCCGGTCATCCTCAACGTCGTCAACAACCAGTGGGCGATTTCGACCTTCCAGGGCATCGCGCGGGGTGGGGCCGGTACGTTCGCTGCGCGCGGATTGGGTTTCGGCATCGCGGCGCTGCGCGTCGACGGCAATGATTATCTGGCCGTGCATGCGGTGGCGAAATGGGCGGCGGAGCGGGCGCGCTCCAATCTCGGGCCGACGCTGATCGAGCATGTCACCTATCGCGTCGGCGCGCATTCGACCTCCGACGACCCGTCCGCCTACCGGCCGAAGGAAGAGTCTTCTGCGTGGCCGCTGGGCGATCCGGTGATCCGGTTGAAAAACCATCTCGTCCGGCGCGGCGTGTGGTCGGAGGAGCGGCACACCCAGGCCGAGGCCGAAATCCTCGACGGTGTGATAGCGGCGCAAAAAGAGGCCGAGCGGCACGGCACGTTGCATTCCGGCAACAGGCCGTCGGTGCGTGACATGTTCGAGGGTGTCTATGCCGAGATGCCGCCGCATCTCAGGCGCCAGCGCCAGCAGGCGGGAATATAGTCATGCCCCGCAGGACGATGATCGAAGCCATCCGCGACGCTATGGACGTGTCCATGGGGCGCGATGAGAAGGTGGTGGTGTTCGGCGAGGACGTCGGCTTCTTCGGCGGCGTTTTCCGCTGCACGCAAGGGCTGCAAGCGAAATACGGCAAGAACCGCTGCTTCGATGCGCCGATCTCCGAATCCGGCATCGTCGGCACGGCGATCGGCATGGCGGCATACGGTTTGAGGCCCTGCGTCGAGATTCAGTTTGCCGACTATATGTATCCGGCCTACGACCAGCTCACCCAGGAAGCGGCGCGCATCCGCTACCGTTCCAACGGCGACTTCACTTGCCCGATCGTGGTGCGTATGCCCACCGGCGGCGGCATTTTCGGCGGCCAGACGCACAGCCAGAGCCCGGAGGCGCTGTTCACTCATGTCTCCGGCCTCAAGACCGTGGTGCCGTCCAATCCGCACGATGCCAAAGGCCTGCTGATCGCCGCCATCGAGGATCCCGATCCGGTGATCTTCCTGGAGCCGAAGCGACTCTACAACGGGCCGTTCGACGGCCATCACGAGAGGCCTGTGACGTCGTGGTCGAAGCATGAGCTCGGCGAGGTGCCCGACGGCCATTATTCCGTGCCGCTCGGCAAGGCGGCGGTGCGCCGAGGCGGCGCGGCAGTCACCGTGCTCGCCTACGGCACGATGGTGCATGTCGCGCTGGCGGCGGCCGAGGAGACCGGAATCGACGCCGAGGTGATCGATCTGCGCACGCTGCTGCCGCTCGATCTCGACGCCATCGTCGCCTCGGTGACAAAGACAGGCCGTTGCGTGGTGGTGCAGGAAGCGACGCTGACTTCCGGCTTCGGTGCCGAGCTGGCCGCGCTGGTGCAGGAGCATTGCTTCTATCATCTCGAAGCGCCGGTGGCGCGCGTCGCGGGGTGGGACACGCCCTATCCGCACGCACAGGAATGGGATTATTTCCCCGGTCCCGTACGCGTCGGGCGTGCACTTGTCGAAACCATGGAGGCCTGACCATGGGCGAACACGTCATCAAGCTGCCGGATGTCGGCGAAGGCGTCGCCGAGGCGGAGCTGGTCGAATGGCATGTCAAGGTCGGCGATCCCGTGCGCGAGGACCAGGTGCTGGCCGCCATCATGACCGACAAGGCCACGGTGGAGGTTCCTTCGCCGGTCGATGGCGAGGTGCTGTGGCTGGGCGCCGAGATCGGCGACACGGTGGCGATCGGCTCTCCTATCGTGCGGTTGAAGGTGGCCGGGGATGGGAATGTCGTAGCCGGGACGCAGGCGACCGAAACCCAACCGGGTCCGGCCGAAAACGGAGCGGCAGGGACCCCCATCCCTAACCCCTCCCCCCAGGGGGGAGGGGAACGTTCCGTGGCTTCCAAAGCCGGGACCAAGTCCGAGACGTCGTCCGATAAAGATACATCGGAGAGAGATAGATCGCAGCCAGAATCCCTCTCCCCCTTGAGGGGTGGGGGTAGTCTCGCGCCGGGCTCTCCGTCTCGATATTCCACAGCAGTTCCGCGGCCCGAAGGCGAAAAACCACTGGCCTCTCCGGCGGTCCGGCTGCGGGCGAAGGAAGCCGGCATCGACCTGCGCAGGGTGCCGGGCTCCGGTTCAGCCGGGCGTATCACGCATGAGGATATCGACGCCTTCCTCGCGCATGGCGCGCAGGCGCCGCAGCCGGGCGGCGGATTGGCCCGCAAGGAGGCGGTCGAGGACATCAGGATCGTGGGGCTGCGCCGAAAGATCGCGGAGAAGATGCAGCTTGCCAAGGCGCGCATTCCGCACATCACCTATGTCGAGGAGATCGACGTCACCGCGCTGGAGGATCTGCGCGCGGCGCTCAACAAGCAAAAGAAGCCGGCGCCGGGCGGCGCTGATCGGCCGAAGCTGACGCTGTTGCCCTTCCTGGTGCGGGCGATGGTCAAAGCGATCGGCGAGCAGCCGCAGATGAACGCCCTGTTCGACGACGAGGCCGGCATCGTCCATCGCCATGCCGGCATTCATGTCGGCATTGCCGCGCAGACCCCGAACGGGCTCGTCGTCCCGGTCGTGCATCATGCCGAGGCGCGTGATCTTTGGGATTGCGCGGCGGAAATCAACCGGCTGGCCGAAGCCGCGCGGTCGGGCACGGCAAGCCGCGACGAGCTTTCCGGCTCGACCATCACCATCACCTCGCTCGGTGCGATGGGCGGCGTTGCGACGACGCCTGTCATCAATCATCCGGAGGTGGCGATCGTCGGGGTCAACAAGATGATGGTGCGACCAATCTGGGACGGCGCGCAGTTCGTGCCGCGCAAGATGATGAATCTTTCCTCTTCCTTCGACCATCGGGTCATCGATGGCTGGGACGCGGCCGTGTTCATCCAGCGCATCAAGGCGCTTCTGGAAACGCCGGCGCTGATCTTCGTGAACGACTGAGCGGACAGAACGTGATGAAGGACATCATTTGCAAGCTGCTTGTCATCGGCGCCGGTCCCGGCGGCTATGTCTGCGCCATCCGCGCGGGCCAGCTGGGGCTCGATACCGTGATCGTCGAGGCGGCCCGGCCGGGCGGAACCTGCCTCACTGTCGGCTGCATCCCCTCCAAGGCGCTGATCCATGCCGCCGGCGAGTTCGCCAAGGTGTCCGATATGGCCACGGGCTCGGATCCGCTGGGCATTTCGCTTACCCGGCCGGCTATCGAGCTAGGCAGAACGGTCGAGTGGAAAGATGGAATAGTAAGCCGGCTTACCAATGGTGTCGCCGGCTTGCTGAAGAAAGCAAAGGTCAAGCAGGTCGACGGCTGGGCGCGCTTTCGCGACGGCAAAACCGTCGCCGTCGAGACGGAGACCGGCGTGCAGGTGATCCGGGCCGAAACGGTGGTTATCGCCACAGGCTCCGTGCCGGTCGAGCTTCCCTTCCTGCCTTTCGGCGGGCCGGTGATCTCCTCGACCGAGGCACTGTCGCTCGCGACCGTTCCCGACAGGCTGGCCGTGGTCGGCGGCGGCTATATCGGGCTGGAACTCGGCACGGCCTTCGCCAAGCTGGGGTCCAGGGTGACAATCGTCGAGGCCCTGCCACGGCTGCTGGCGCAGTATGACGCGGAGCTGACGCGGCCGGTGATGAAACGGCTTGCCGGGCTCGGCGTCGAGGTGCTGACCGGCGCCAAGGCTAAAGGCATGTCGAAAAAAAGTGACGCGCTCATCGTCGAGGCGCAGGACGGCAGCGAGAAAAAGATCGCCGCCGACCGCGTGCTCGTCACCGTCGGGCGCCGGCCTGCCGTCGAGAGTTGGGGATTGGAGGAGATCGATCTCGACAGGAACGGCCCCTTCATCCGCATCGACGATCAGTGCCGCACCTCGATGCGCGGCGTCTATGCCATCGGCGACGTCACCGGAGAGCCGATGCTGGCGCATCGCGCCATGGCGCAGGGCGAGATGGTGGCCGAGATCGTCGCGGGGGAAAGGCGCGGCTGGGACAAGCGCTGCATTCCGGCGATCTGCTTCACCGACCCGGAGGTGGTGAGCGCCGGCCTGACGCCTGACGAAGCGAAGGCCGCAGGCAGGGACGTCAAGGTCGGACTGTTTCCCTTCAGCGCCAATGGCCGCGCCATGACCCTGCAAGGCGAGGACGGCTTCGTGCGGATCGTCGCCCGCGCCGACAATCACCTGATCCTCGGCATGCAGGCTGTCGGCCAGGGCGTGTCCGAGCTTTCGGCGGCGTTCGGGCTCGCCATAGAGATGGGCGCGCGGCTGGAGGATGTGGCCGGCACCATCCATGCGCATCCGACGCTCGGCGAGGCGGTGCAGGAGGCGGCGCTGCGGGCGCTCGGCCACGCCCTTCATATCTGAAGCGCGCCGCGATCTCTCAGGTTCGCTCCATTTTGCCTCAAGTCTTTGGTTTCAACATGTCCTCATCCGAAAGCCGGCGCCCGTTTTCGGGCCTGCCGGGTGAGGCGCCCCGGCTTTGAGCGCCGTCCTCCATCACGCAGACGTGTCCAAGGGCCTTCGGTCCCGAAAAGACATAATCTTGACTGATCAAATCATGTATTGTTAGGGACTGACTGCCCGTAACCCCCAAGGGTCCAGGAGACAGACATGAAATCAGCCCTCTTCCTGTTTGCCGGCGTCGCTTTCGCCGCTGCAAGCGTTTTCGCAGGCCCGGCGGCGGCCGATGACGACGGCATCATCATCTACAATGCCCAGCATGAAAGCCTGGCCAAGGAATGGGCCGAAGGATTCACCAAGGATACCGGCATCAAGGTGACGCTGCGCAACGGTGGCGACAGCGAATTCTCGAACCAGCTCGTCGCCGAAGGCAAGGCCTCGCCGGCGGACGTGTTCCTCACCGAGAATTCGCCGGCCATGGTGCTGGTCGAGAACGCCGGGCTGTTCGCGCCGGTGGACGCCGACACGCTGGCCGAGGTGCCGGAGAATTTCCGTCCCGCCAGCGGCAAGTGGATCGGCATCGCCGCCCGCAGCACCGTGTTCGCCTACAACAAGGACAAGCTCAAGGAAGATCAGCTGCCGAAGTCGCTGCTCGAGCTGGCCGATCCGAGCTGGAAGGGCCGCTGGGCCGCCTCACCCTCCGGCGCGGACTTCCAGGCCATCGTCAGCGCTCTGCTTGAACTCAAGGGCGAACAGGCGACGACCGACTGGCTGAAAGCCATGAAGGAGAATTTTACCGCCTATCGTGGCAACGGCACGGTGATGAAGGCGGTCAATGCCGGTGAGGTCGAAGGTGGCATCATCTACCATTATTACTGGTTCGGCGATCAGGCCAAGACCGGCGAGAACAGCAACAATGTTGCCCTGCATTATTTCAAGAACCAGGATCCGGGTGCGTTCGTCTCGATCTCGGGCGGCGGCGTGCTGGCTTCATCGAAGCATCCGAAGGAAGCGCAGGCATTTCTTAAATGGGTGGCCGGCAAGGGCGGGCAGGACGTTCTGAAGAACGGCACGTCGTATGAGTACGCCGTCGGTGTGGGTGCAGAATCCAACCCCAAGCTGGTACCGCTGGCCGATCTCGATGCGCCGAAGGTCGAGCCGGCCAACCTCAACTCCCAGAAGGTCACCGACCTGATGACGGCGGCCGGCTTGCTTTAACCGGCATTCGTCATAAAAGGGCGTCATGCCCTTCGCTCCCGCGGACCCGATCCTGAACCGGACCGCGGGAGAAACGTTTCAGGAAGCCCATGCGCTCATTCCTTGTTCGGCACCTTCTTCCGCCGCCTTCTGGCGCGGGCCGGTTGCTGCTCGCGAGGACCTGTTCATGACGGCGACAGGCGCGTCGCTGCGTTTGATGCCGGGCGCCCGGCCGCGCCGGCGTCCTATGCCTTGGATTGCGCTGGCCGCGACGGCGGTCTCGCTGCTCGCACTGCTGCCGCTCGCCTTCATTGTCTGGGTGACCATCCGCACCGGATGGGCCCAGAGCTATGCGCTGATCGTGCGGCCGCGCGTCGGCGAGTTGCTGGTGAACACGGTCCTGCTGGTAGTGATAACGGTGCCCATCTGCGCCGTGCTGTCGGTGGCACTGGCCTGGCTCACCGAGCGGTCGGATCTGCCGGGCGCACGCTTCTGGTCGCTCTTGGCGGTTGCGCCGCTGGCCGTTCCCGCCTTTGTGCATTCCTATGCCTGGGTGACGCTGGTGCCCGGTATGCACGGCCTGGGGGCCGGCGTGCTGGTTTCGGTCATCGCCTATTTCCCGTTCATGTATCTGCCGATCTCGGCGACGCTGCGCCGACTCGATCCGGGGCTGGAGGATGGCGCCGCCTCGCTCGGACTGGGTCCGTGGCGGGTGTTCAGGCGCGTGGTGCTGCCGCAATTGAGGCTGGCGCTGTGTGGCGGCGCGCTGCTGGTCGGTCTGCACCTGCTCGCCGAATACGGCCTGTTCGTCTTCGTGCGCTTCGACACGTTCACCACGGCCATCGTCGACCAGTTCCAGTCCACCTTCAACGGTCCTGCCGCCAACATGCTGGCCGGCGTGCTCGCTGCGTGTTGTCTGGCGCTGCTCGGCGTGGAGGTGATGGTGCGCGGCGAGGAGCGCTACGCGCGCGTAGGATCGGGGGCAGCACGGATGCGCCGGCGGGCGCGCCTCGGCGGGTTTACCCTGCCCGCGCTGGCGCTTCCGGTCGTCACGGCGCTGCTTTCGCTCGGCGTGCCGTTCCTCACCATCGGCCGCTGGCTGTTGGCGGGCGGCAGCGCGGTCTGGCAATGGGGCGACATCGCGCTGGCGGTCGGGCAGACGCTTTTTCTGGCGGTGGCCGGCGGCGTGCTCGCGACACTTGCCGCGATCCCGATCGCCTGGCTTTCGATCCGCAAGCCGGGCCGGTTGCAACGGGCGCTGGAGGCCTGCAACTACATCGTCGGCGCGCTGCCGGGCGTGGTGGTGGCGCTGGCGCTGGTGACGATCACCGTACAGGTGCTGCTGCCGCTCTACCAGACCCTGTTCACCATCCTGTTCGCCTATGCGCTGATGTTCCTGCCGCGCGCCGTCGTGTCGTTGCGCGCCTCCATCGCGCAGGCGCCGGTGGAGCTGGAGCGCGCCGCCGGCAGTCTTGGGCGTCCGCCGCTGCGGGCCTTGTGGTCCACCACCGTGCGGCTGTCGGCTCCCGGCGCGGCCGCCGGCATCGCGCTCGCCGCGCTCGGCATCATGAACGAATTGACCGCGACGCAGATGCTGGCCCCGAACGGCGTGCGCACGCTGGCGCTCGCCTTCTGGAGCTACAGCGGCGAGATCGACTACGCTGCCGCCGCCCCCTATGCGGCGATCATGGTGGCGCTGTCGTTGCCGCTGACCTTCCTGCTTTACGTCCAGTCGAAACGGATGGCCGGCCGATGAGCGCGCTCGCCATCTCCGGACTGAAGAAACGCTACGGTCCGGTCACGGCGCTGGCCGGCGTCGACCTCGAGGTGCGTTCGGGCAGCCGCACGGCCATTGTCGGGCCATCGGGCTGCGGCAAGACCACGCTGCTGCGTCTGATCGCGGGCTTCGAGGCACCCGATGAGGGAAGCATAACCCTGGACGGGCACGTCATGGCCGATCAGACGCGTTTCGTGCCGGCGCACCAGCGCGGTATCGGCGTGGTGGCGCAGGACGGCGCGTTGTTCCCGCATCTGTCGATCGCCGACAATATCGGCTTCGGGTTGGACCGGGGCGAAGCCGGCCGAGAGGCGCGCATCGCCGAACTCGCCTATATCGTGGGGCTGGACAAGGGAATCCTAAAGCGTCGGCCGCACGAGCTTTCCGGCGGGCAGCAGCAGCGCGTGGCGCTGGCGCGCGCGATGGCGGTGAAGCCGCGCCTGATGCTGCTCGACGAACCGTTCTCGGCGCTGGACACCGGCCTGCGTTCCTCCATGCGCAAGGCGGTGGCCGAGCTTCTGGAAGGGGCGGGCATCACCACCGTGCTGGTCACGCACGACCAGGCCGAGGCGTTGTCCTTCGCCGACCAGGTCGCGGTGATGCGCGACGGCGCGTTCTCGCAGGTCGGCAGTCCGCGCGACCTCTATATGAAGCCCAGGGACCGCATGGTCGCGGAATTCCTCGGCGATGCAATCGTGCTGGCGGCGCGGGTCGTCGACGGTCACGCCGAATGCCGGCTCGGCCGCATTGCTGTCGAAGGCCTGGTGCACAAGGAAACCGTCCGCATCATGCTGCGGCCCGAGCAGATCGCGGTCAAACGCACCGCGCGGCAGGGTATGTCGGGATCTTCCGACATGCTGTTCGCGGAGGTGAGCGAATGCGAATTCGCCGGCGCGGTCTGCACGATCGCGGTGCGGCTTCTCAACAACCCCGATCCGCCGGACGCGGCCGCGATCGGATCGACGCCGCTATTGCTGAAGCATTCGGGCATCGATGCGCCGTCCGTGGGCGAGATCGTACGGATCTCCGTGACGGGCAAGGCGCACGTGCTGGGGTGAGCGACCAATTTGGCGAAGGCGAATTGATCGTGCCGCCGGCACGATCAAAGGTCGCGAACGCTTGGGAGCAGACAGCGAGACCTCGGCAGGGAGCTCGGCCTTAAACTCGCTTGCCGGCCTGATCGAACCAGTGAAGCTTTTCCGCCTGCGCGACGACGCGCAGGCGGTCTCCCGGCTTCGCCGTGGCGCGGCCGGCGACGCGCACGACGATGCGGCCGCCACCAGCGGCGCAGTGGAGAAAGCTCTCGGCACCAACCGGTTCCACGCCCTCCACAGTGACGGGAAGCAAGAAGGCGCCCACAGGCGTCGCGCCATCCGTCGAGAGTTCCGCGCCCTCGGGCCTGAAGCCGAGTGTGGCGGCGCCTGCCGGCGCGGCGACGCCGATGGCCGTGCCGTCGGCAAGCGTGCGGTTTGAGCCATCGCCGGCGAGGGAGAGAAGGTTCATCGGCGGCGCGCCGATGAAGGACGCCACGAAGGTCGAGGCCGGCTTCTCGTAGATGTCGAGCGGAGCGCCCATCTGCTCGACAAGGCCGCCGTTCATCACCACCAATATGTCGGCCAGCGTCATCGCCTCGAGCTGGTCATGGGTGACATAGACCGAAGTGACGCCGAGCGCGCGCTGCAGGTTCTTGATTTCAACGCGCATCTGGCCGCGCAGCTTGGCGTCGAGATTGGAGAGCGGTTCGTCGAAGAGAAACACCTTGGGATTGCGCACGATGGCGCGGCCCATGGCGACGCGCTGGCGTTGACCGCCGGAAAGCTCGCGCGGGCGGCGGTCGAGAAGGTGGGCGAGTTCCAGCGTCTTGGCGACGTCGCGCACGCGCCGGTCGATCTCGTCCTTCGGCGTGCCGCGGTTCCTCAGCCCGTAGGCCATGTTGTCGTAGACCTTCATGTGCGGATAGAGCGCGTAGTTCTGGAACACCATGGCGATGTCGCGCTCGGTCGGGCCGACCGCGTTCACCACCTTGCCGTCGATGGAACAGGTGCCGGAGGTGATGGTTTCCAGCCCCGCGATCATGCGCAGCAAAGTGGATTTGCCGCAGCCTGACGGACCGACCAGCACGCACAATTCCTTGTCGGGAATGGCGATCGACACGCCTTTCACCGCTTCGACGCCGCCGGGATAGACCTTCTTGACGTCCTTGAGATCGACTGTGGCCATCAGGCGTTCCGTTCTGTCATGGGGCGACCATCCTCGTCATTTCTCGTTCTCGACAAGGCCGCGCACGAACCAGCGCTGCATCAGCACCACCACCAGGATGGGCGGCACGATGGCGAGCATCGCCGTCACCATCACCAGATGCCATTGGGTGTCGGCATCGGCGAAGGACACCATCTTCCTCAGCGCGATGACGATGGTGTTCATGTCGTTATGGTTGGTCACCAGCAGCGGCCACAGATATTGCGTCCAGCCGTAGATGAAGAGGATGACGAAGAGGGCTGCGATGTTGGTACGCGAGAGCGGCAGCAGGATATCGAAGAAGAAGCGCCAGGGGCCGGCGCCGTCGACGCGAGCGGCTTCGACAAGCTCGCCCGGGATGGTCATGAAGAACTGGCGGAACAGCAGCGTCGCCGTCGCCGAGGCGATCAATGGCAGGATCAGGCCGGCATAGGTGTCGATCAGTCCGAAATCGACCATCACCTTGTAGGTCGGCAGGATGCGCACCTCGACGGGGAGCATCAGGGTGATGAAGATCAGCCAGAAAAAGGTCATCCTGAGTGGAAAGCGGAAGAACACGATCGCGTAGGCCGACAGGATCGAGATGCAGATCTTGCCGATGGCGATGCCGAGCGCCATCACCGTCGTGTTGAAGAGCAGCGTCCAGACGTCGACGCCGCCAATGCGGCCGATGCCTCCGAACAGCGCCTCCTTGTAGTTCGCCCAGAATTCGGCGCCCGGCAGCAGCGGCAGCGGCGGGCGCAGGATGGTCTGCAGCGTGTGAGTCGAGGCGACGAAGGTGTAGTAGATCGGGAAGGCGACGATCAGTATGCCGAGGATCAGGATCGCGTGGGCGAGGTAGATGCCGGCCGCCGACTGGCCGATCATCAGCCTGTCATGCCCGCTGGCCGGGGCGGGTTGATCAGCCATAATGCACCTTCCTTTCCACGTAGCGGAACTGGATGGCGGTCAATGCGATGACGATGACCATGAGGATCACCGACTGGGCGGCCGACGAGCCGAGGAGCAGGTTGACGAAGCCGTCATTGTAGACCTTGTAGACCAGCGTCTCGGTGGACTTGCCCGGGCCGCCGCCGGTCACCGCATGGACGATGCCGAAAGTGTCGAAGAAGGCGTAGGTCGTGTTGATGACGAGCAGGAAGAAGGTGGTCGGGGCGAGCAGCGGGAAGACGATCGTCCAGAACCGCTTGGTTTCGCCCGCGCCGTCGATTGCCGCCGCCTCGATCAGCGATTTCGGAATCGCCTGAAGGCCGGCGACGAAGAACAGGAAATTGTAGCTGATCTGCTTCCAGGCGGCGGCGGCGATGAGCAGGATCATCGCATGCGTGCCATTCAGCACGGGGTCCCACGGGATTCCCATGCGCCGTATCAGCACCGCGACCGAGCCGATCGAAGGATTGAACATGAAGAGGAACAGCATGCCGGCGATGGCCGGCGCCACCGCGTAGGGCCAGATCATCAGCGTGCGGTAGAAGCCTTTGCTGCGCACCACCTTCTCGGCCATCACCGCGAGCAGCAGCGCGACGCTCATGGCGACCGCGGCGGTGGCGACGGAGAAGACGATCGTGACCTTGATCGAATTGATGTAGGCCGGCTCGGCGAGGACTTTCTGGAAATTCGCGAACCAGACGAATTTCGACTTCAGACCGAAAGGATCTTCCTTCAGCATGGACTGGTAGAGCGCCTGCCCCGCCGGCCAGTAGAAGAAGATCAGCGTGATGGCGAGCTGCGGGGCCACCAGCAGATACGGCAGGACCTTATTGGGAAAGACGACGCGCTGGGCCAGAGTGAGTGTCCTCGTTCGCCAGGAGCGCCCACGCCGGGAAGCGTGGGCGCGAACTCAGCCTAGATCAGCCGCCGGTCGCTTCCTTGATCGCGGCGTTGCCGCGCTGGACCGCGTTGTCGAGCGCCTGCTGGGCCGTTTCCTGGCCGGCCAGCATCTTCTCGAACTCCTCGTTCTGGATGTCGCGCACCTGCGGCAGGTTGGGCAAGCGCACGCCCTTGGAATTGTCGGTCGGCGCCTTGCCCATCATCTGCAGGATCGGCGTCTCGCGGCCGGGGTTCTTGTCGTAGAAGCCGGACTTCTTGGTGGCTTCATAGGCTTCGAGGGTGACCGGCAGGTAACCGGACTTCTCGTGCAGGTACTGCTGCACTTCGGTCTTCGAGAGGTAGGTGAAGAAAGCGGCGACGCCCTTGTATTCCTCATCGGACTTGCCGCCCATCACCCACAGGCTGGCGCCGCCGGGCGTGGTATTCTGCGGCGCGCCCTTGGCGTCGCTGTCATAGGGCAACTGGCCGATGCCGTAGTTCATGCCCGATTTGACGATATCGCCGAGGCCGCCCGAGGATTCGGTCATGATGCCGCATTCGCCGGCCAGAAAGATCTGCTTGGCCTCGGAGGTGCGGCCGCCATATTTGAAGGTGCCGTCCTTGGCGAGGTCCGCCAGCGCCTGGAAATGATTGACGTAGATCGGCGCGTTGATCTTCAGCTCCGGCGTGCCGCCGGCGAGACCGTTCTGGTTGGTCGCCCACGGAACGTCGTTCCAGGCGGCGAAGTTCTCGAGATGGATCCAGGTCAGCCAGGTCGACGTGTAGCCGCAGGCCGCCGCACCGCTTTCCTTGATCTTCTTGGCGTCGTCCCACACCTCGTTCCAGGTCTTGGGCGGCGTGTTCTCGTCCAGCCCGGCCTTCTTGAAGATATCCTTGTTGTAATAAAGGATCGGCGAGGAGGAGTTGTAGGGGAAGGACAGCATGGTGCCGTCGGGCTTGGAATAGTAGGCGACGATGCCGGGCAGGTACTGGCTCTTGTCGAACTTGAAGCCCGCGTCGGTCAGCACGTCCGCGACCGGCTTGATCGCGCCTTCGGCCGCCATCATCACGCCGGTGCCGACGTCGAAGACCTGGATGATGTCCGGCGCCTGGCCGGCGCGGAAGGCGGCAATGCCGGCGTTCAGCGTCTCGGGATAGGTGCCCTTGAAGACGGGAACGATCTCGTAGTCCTTCTGGCTGGCGTTGAAGTCCTTGGAAATCTTGTCGACCACTTCGGCATTGGCACCGGTCATGGCGTGCCACCAGGTTATCTTGGTCACGGCAAAGGCCGAGGTGGTGGAAAGCAGGGTCAAGGTGGCGGCGAAACCGGCCGCAAAGCCGCGAAACTTCATGTCTCTCTCCCGATCTGTCGTTGGCGAGGTGAACCCGCGGCGGGAGTATCGACGGATTATGACAGGTGCACAACAGTTTTGTTATAGCTGCGTGACCTTTCACACGAAGTTCGGTTCGGTTTCGTTTCCAGCCAAGGCGGATCTGCTTAGCTGGCTTGCGCCGCTTCGATCAGCCGCTTCGCATCGGGGCTCGACCATTCCGCCGGGCCGTTCATGTGACCGATCAGGCAGCCTTCGCCATCCACCAGCATGGTCACCGGCAGGCCGAGCGCCAGGCCGCGTTTCTTTACGGTGTCGAACAGCTTGAGCGTCGGCTCGCGGTAGAGCTTCAGATCCTTCACGCCGATCTCGCCCAGGAACTTCTTCGGCTTGGCGTCATCGCCGGTGTCGACGTTGATGGCCACCACCTCGAACTTGTCGCCGCCGACTTCCTGCTGCAGGGCGTCGAGCGCGGGCATTTCGGCGCGGCAGGGCGCGCACCAGGTCGCCCACAGATTGACCAGCAAGGTCTTGCCGACCCCTTCTCTTCCGGCAAGGTCGGCGATCGTCATCGGCTTGCCGTCGGGCCCCTCGAAGGCTAGTGCCTTCATCGATTGCGGCGGATCGGCCGGCAGCAGGGCGGCGACCTGCCCGGTCGCGGCGGCTGCGACCGTTTTCGCCTTGGCGGCCTTGGCGGCGCAGGCGACGTCGGCGTCCGGATCGGCAGTTGCCGTGTTCGCCGGCGGCTCCGCGTTGCCAAGATGGTTCTCCCTGACATATACCGCGACCGCGCCCACCAGCGCGCCGGCGACCAGCGCGATAAGGATGAGCCGTGCCGCCGGGAAGAGTTTTCTGCCGTCTGCCATTTGAAGTCCGCTTCCGAAACAGGGTCATTATGATGAGCGAGAAGAAGGCCAGCAACCAGATGTGGGGCGGACGTTTCGCCTCAGGCCCGGCCGCCGTCATGGAGGCGATCAACGCCTCGATCGACTTCGACCGCAAGCTCTACGCCCAGGACATCAGGGGTTCCGTCGCCCACAGCGCCATGCTGGCCGAAACGGGCATTATTTCGGCGGCCGATCAAGAAAAAATCGCTCACGGGCTGAACACGATCCTGAAAGAGATCGAGGACGGCAAGTTCTCGTTCTCCACGCGGCTGGAGGACATCCATATGAATGTCGAGGCGCGGCTGGCCGAACTGATCGGCCCTGCCGCAGGGCGCCTACACACGGCGCGCTCGCGCAACGACCAGGTGGCCGTGGATTTCCGCCTGTGGGTCAAGGACGAGCTTTTGCGCATCGCCGAGGCCCTGAAAGGACTGATCGCCGCGTTCCTCGACCGGGCCGAGGAGCACGCCGCGACGGTCATGCCCGGCTTCACCCACATGCAGGCGGCGCAGCCGGTCACTTTCGGCCATCATTGCATGGCCTATGTCGAGATGTTTTCACGCGATCTTTCGCGGGTGCGCGACGCCATCGAACGCATGGACGAAAGCCCGTTGGGCGCGGCCGCACTTGCCGGAACCGGCTTTCCCATCGACCGGCAAGCGACGGCGAAAGCGCTGGGCTTTCGCGAGCCGACCCGCAACTCGCTCGACAGCGTTTCGGATCGCGACTTCGCGCTGGAGTTCCTGTCGGTCGCGGCGATCTGCGGCACGCATCTGTCGCGGCTGGCCGAGGAGATCGTCATCTGGTCGACGCCGCAGTTCGGCTTCGTTCGGCTTTCCGATTCCTTCTCGACCGGCTCCTCCATCATGCCGCAGAAGAAGAACCCGGACGCGGCCGAGCTGGTGCGCGCCAAGGGGGGCCGCATCAACGGCAACCTGATCGCCCTGTTGACCGTCATGAAGGGCCTGCCGCTGACCTATTCCAAGGACATGCAGGAGGACAAGGAAGCGGTGTTCGACGCTGCCGAGACGCTGGACCTGATGCTGGCGGCGATGACCGGCATGGTCGGCGACCTCGAAATCAACACGTCGGCGATGAAGAAGGCGGCCGGCGCCGGCTATTCGATCGCTACCGATCTCGCCGACTGGCTGGTCAGGGAACTCGGCATGCCGTTCCGTGAGGCGCATCACGTCACCGGGCGCGCGGTGGCGCTGGCGGAGAGCAAGAAGGTCGGTCTGGAGAAGCTGTCGCTGGAGGAGCTTCAATCGATCCATCCGGCCATCACCGGCGACGTCTTTTCGGTGCTGTCGGTGCAGAAATCGGTCGCCAGCCGCAAAAGCTTCGGCGGCACCGCGCCGGTCGAGGTGCGGCGGCAGGTGCGCTATTGGAAGAAGCGTCTCGCCAAGGCTTGAAGCCGGGTGCAATGAGAACGAAACTCGGCTATAGGCGATGGCTGTGCGGCTCGTGGTCGGGTCGAAACCGATAAGATGGACGGACGAAGCGATGAGCGCTGGAAGGATATTCACCGCACTGGCCCTTACGGCGACCGTGATGCTGGTTTCCGCCTGCGGACGCAAATCACAGCTCGATACGCCCTACCAGGCTGCGGTCCAGGCCCGCAAGGATGCCGTCAAGGCCAAGGATCCCAATCCGCCGCCGGAGCCGGCAAAGCCGGTCACCGACAAGCCGTTCATTCTCGACAGGCTTATCCAGTAACAGCGCTGTCCTTCCATCCAGCGGGTCCAAGCCGGTGAATCATTTCGACTATCGCGACGGCGTGCTCTTTGCCGAGGACGTGGCGGTCCCCGACATCGCGGCAGCAGTCGGCACGCCTTTCTACTGCTATTCGACGGCGACGCTGACGCGGCATTTCCGCGTTTTCCGCGATGCCTTCGCCGGCCTCGACGCGCTGGTCTGCTACGCCATGAAGGCGAATTCCAACCAGGCCGTGCTGACGACGCTGGCCCGGCTCGGCGCCGGTGCCGACGTCGTCTCGGAAGGCGAGTTGCGGCGCGCGCTCGCCGCCGGCATCCCGGCGAACCGGATTCTCTTTTCCGGCGTCGGCAAGACGGCGCGGGAGATGGATTTCGCGCTGCAAGCGGGCATCCTGTGCTTCAACGTGGAGTCCGAGCCGGAACTGGAACTGCTTTCTGCCCGCGCTGTGGCGCTCGGGAAGGTCGCGCCGGTGTCGCTGCGCATCAATCCGGATGTCGATGCGAAGACCCACAAGAAGATCTCGACCGGCAAGGCGGAAAACAAGTTCGGCATTCCGTGGCAGCGCGCGCGCGCGGTCTATGCGCGGGCGGCCACCCTGCCCGGCATCCGAGTCACCGGCATCGATACTCATATCGGCAGCCAGATTACCGATTTGCAGCCCTTCGACGACGCTTTCGCGCTGCTTGTCGACCTCGTCGGCACGCTGCGTGCCGACGGCCATGCGATCGAGCATGTCGATCTCGGCGGCGGTCTCGGCATCCCCTACCGCACCGACAACAGCCCGCCGCCGCTGCCGGACGCCTATGCGGCGATCGTCAGGAAGCGGGTCGGTCCGCTTGGCCTCAAGGTGATGTTCGAACCGGGACGACTGATCGTCGGCAATGCCGGCATTCTTGTCGCGGAAGTGATCTACGTGAAGGAAGGCGATGCAAAGAACTTCCTCGTCGTCGATGCCGCCATGAACGACCTGATCCGGCCCACGCTGTATGATGCCTTCCATGACATCCGCCCGGTGGTGCAGGCGGGGCCTGATGCGCCGCGCATGACGGTCGATATCGTTGGTCCGGTCTGTGAAACCGGCGATTATATCGGTCTCGACCGCGACTTGCCGCGCCTGAAAGCCGGCGACCTGATTGCGGTCGGCACCGCGGGCGCCTATGGCGCGGTGCAGGCAGGCACCTACAACACGCGCCTGCTGGTGCCGGAAGTTCTGGTCGACGGCGACCGCTTCGCCGTCATCCGGCCGCGCCGGAGCTACGAGGACCTGATCGGCCTCGACGTGATGCCGGACTGGCTGACGTAGCCGCCTAGCGGTCTTTTTCCGGCGCGTGCTCGTCCAAAGAATGCCGCATGATGAGCGGCATCTGGCTGATGGTGAACAGCACGGTGATGGGCATCGTCCCCCAGACCTTGAAGGCGACCCAGAAATCGGTCGAGAAGTTTCTCCATACGACTTCGTTCAGGACCGCGAGAAAAAGGAAAAACAGGCCCCAGCGCAGCGTCAGCTTCTTCCAGCCTGCCGCGTCGAGATGGAAGGCCGAATCGAAGACGTAGCCGAGCAGCGACTTCCCGAAGGCCAGCCCGCCGAGCAGGATGACGCCGAACAGCGTGTTGACGATGGTGGGCTTCATCTTGATGAACTCGTCGTCCTGCAAATAGAGCGTCAGCGCGCCGAAGACGAAGACGACGATGCCGGATACCAGTGGCATGATCGGCAGCGTACGCATCAGGATCCATGACGCCAGCAGCGCGATGGCGGTGGCCGCCATGAACAGGCCGGTGGCGATGAAGATCGGCCCGCCCAGCTCCGCCAGCGCCGGAAACTTCTTCGCCAGCCACTCACCGCGCGTGTTGGCGAAGAAGAAGACCATCAGCGGCCCAAGCTCCAACACCAGCTTGAGTATGGGATTGACGGGTTCCTTTTTCGCCTTTTGCGGGTCGGCGGGATCGCGTTCGAGGATTGGGTCGCTCATGGCTTCCTGATCTTGAAATGGCCGGCCTCACGCCACGCCGGCGATGGCGCGGGCGAAGTCGCTGGCGGAAAAGGGTTCGAGGTCGTCGACCTGCTCGCCGACGCCGATGAAATAGACCGGCAGTCTATGTTTCGCAGCAATGGCGACGAGGATGCCGCCGCGCGCCGTGCCGTCCAGCTTGGTCATCACCAGCCCATTCACGCCGGCGACGTTGCGGAAGATCTCGACCTGGTTGAGCGCATTCTGGCCGGTGGTGGCGTCGACGGTCTGGAGCACGGTGTGCGGCGCCTCTGGATCGAGCTTGCCGAGCACGCGCACGATCTTTTCGAGTTCCGCCATCAGCTCGGCCTTGTTCTGGAGGCGGCCGGCGGTGTCGATGATGAGCACGTCGGTGCCGGCTTCCTTCGCCTTCTCGAAGGCATCGTAGGCGAGGCCGGCGGCGTCGGCGCCGAGCTTGCTTGCGACGACCGGCGACCGGGTGCGTTCGCCCCAGATATTGAGCTGCTCGATCGCGGCGGCGCGGAAGGTGTCGCCGGCCGCCAGCATGACCGAAAGGCCGCCCTCGGTCAGCTTGGCCGCGAGCTTGCCGATGGTCGTGGTCTTGCCCGTGCCGTTGACGCCGACGACGAGGATGACATGCGGCTTGTGGGACAGATCGAGTTCCAGCGGCTGCGCCACCGGCGTCAGCACCTTGCCGATCTCCTCCGCCAGCACGGCGCGAACCTCGTCGTCGGCGATGGTCTTGCCATAGCGACTGGAGGCGAGCGAATCAGTGACGCGCAACGCCGTCTCGACGCCGAGATCGGCGCGGATGAGGATGTCCTCCAGATCCTGCAGCGTGTCCTCGTCCAGCTTGCGCTTGGTGAAAACGCCGGCGATGTTGCCGGTGAGCTCGCGCGACGAGCGCGACAGCCCCTCGCGCATCCGCTGGAACCAGGATTTTTTCGCCACGAGCTCCGGCGCGGCAACCGGTTCGGCCTTCTGCTCGACCTTTTTGGCGACGGTGACCTTGACCGCATCCTTTCCGTTCGCAGGAGAGGCCGGCGGTGGCTTGGCGGCGGTTTCCCTGTCCTCGCTCACGGGCAGATGGTCGGATGGGGGAAGAGCGGCGGCATCGCGCGTCGGCGCTTCCATTGGAACAGAGGGCTGCACGGGCGCGAGGTCCGCGGGCTGAACCGATCCGTTCTGAGGAGGCCGATGCTGCCTCTCGCCTTCATCCCGCGAATGGGCAGACGGCGACGGCGCGGGTGCTTCCGGCGGCACAGGTTCGGCCGGCACCTCGGCCGGTTGCTGCGCAGGGTCTTCCTGCGGCGGCGCGGACGGCACTTCGACCGACGGTCCCGGCGCTATTTCGATCGGCTGCGGTTGGGGTTTCGGCTGCGACGGAGGGGGAACTTCCACCGGCTTCGACGGACGGTCCGGGGCGGGTTCGACCGGCTGTGGCGTTTCCGGTTCCGACGCGGGTTCGGCTGGAATTTCCTGAGGTGCGGGTTCCGCCGGTACGGGCGCAGGAGCTTCCGGCTCCTGGGGCTCGGGCTTTGCCGGGATTTCCGATGGAACGGGTTCCGGCGCTTGCGTCACATGCTCTTGCAACGGCGGCGCAGGTTCGGGCTCGGGCTCGGCTTGCGACAGTTCGACTGGCGCGGGTATCTCTCCTCCCTCGAGAGGGAGGTCCGAAGGGCCAGAGGGGGTTGTCTCGGCCAGGCCCGGCGTTTCCAAGCCCTTTGCCGCGTCACCTGCCTCTTCCAACCGCTCCGCGACCATCCTCCCCTCAGAGGGGAGCATGGTATCGGGCGCAGCCTCATCCGCCGGTGCGGGTTTCAGCGCGTCGAAATTCAGCGGCGGCAGTGGGGCCGTCTCGTCGATCTTCTCCTCGACGACTTCCTTCTTGCCGAAGGAAAAGACCTTCTTGATGAAACCGAATGCCATGCCGTTCCTCAGGCCGCCCGTGCCGCCACCGGCGCTGCTAGAAGCCGCGCGCCGTCATGGCCGGTGACGGTCGCCTCGATGATCTCGCCCGGTTGGCCCGATCGAATAGCGGCCAGCGTAAAACCCTCGGTGCGGCCGAGGCCTTCCCGCTCGATCAGGATCGACTGGTGCGTGCCGTCAAGTCCGGCGAGATGGTGCTGATAGGCTCTCTCGCCCGCCGCGCGGAGTCGTGCCGCGCGTTGCTTGACCACCTCGCGCCTGACCTGCGGCATGCGGGCGGCAGGCGTCCCCTCGCGCGGCGAGAAGGGAAAGACGTGCAGGTGGGTCAGTCCGCATTCCTCGACGATGCTCAGCGAGTTCTCGAACATCGCTTCGGTCTCGGTGGGGAAGCCGGCGATGATGTCGGCGCCGAAGACGATGCCGGGCCTGAGCCCGCGAACGTCCTCGCAGAAGCGGATCGACTGATCGCGCAAATGGCGGCGCTTCATGCGCTTCAGGATCATGTCGTCGCCCGATTGCAGCGACAGGTGCAGATGCGGCATCAGCCGCTTTTCGGTGGCGACGGCCTCCAGCAGGTCCTCGTCGGCCTCGATGGAATCGATGGAAGACAGGCGAAGGCGCTTCACGTCGGGAACCTGGCGCAGGATCGTCCTGACCAGCTTGCCGAGTTTCGGCGCGCCCGGCAGGTCGGCGCCGTAGCTAGTCATGTCGACGCCGGACAGCACGATCTCGGCGTAGCCGTTGCCGGCCAGCCGCTTCACCTGCTCGACCACGCCGCCCATCGGCACCGAACGCGAATTGCCGCGGCCGTAGGGGATGATGCAGAAGGTGCAGCGGTGGTCGCAGCCGTTCTGGACCTGGACGAAGGCGCGCGCCCTGCCCTCGATGGCGTCGACCATATGCGAGGCCGTCTCGCGCACCGACATGATGTCGTTGACGCGCGCCTTCTCGAAGGCGTTGACGCCGAAATCCGGCAAGGCGCGGTAATTATGCGCCTTCAGTTTCTCCTCGTTGCCGAGCACGAGGTCCACCTCGTCCATGGCGGCGAAGCTCGCCGGGTCGGTCTGGGCGGCGCAACCGCTGACGATGATCTTCGCGCCCGGATGCTCGCGCCGCGCCTTGCGGATCGATTGCCTCGCCTGCCGCACGGCTTCGCCGGTGACGGCGCAGGTGTTGAAGATGATCGCGCCGTCCTTGAGCGTGGCCAGCCCGGCCGCTTCAGCCTCGCGCTTCATCACCTCCGATTCATAGGTGTTCAGGCGGCAGCCGAAGGTGACGACCTCTACGCCCTTTGCGTCGGTAGCCATCAGGCGGCGCTTTCCGCGTCGCGCGTCCAGGCGCCTGTCGCCGGATCGAACGTGCCGCCGAATTCCCATTCGGCAGAGCCGGTCATGATCACGTGGTCGTCGTCACGCCACTCGATCGCCAGCTTTCCGCCGCTGGGCGCGGTGACGGTGACGGAGCGGCTGGTCCTATTCGTCCGGGCGGCGGCGACCGCGGCGGCGCAGGCAGCCGAACCGCAGGCTCTGGTTAGGCCCGCGCCACGCTCCCACGTCCGGATGATTATCGAATCGCGCGAGGTGACTTCGGCGATGGTGATGTTCGCCCGTTCGGGGAAGATCGGATGATTTTCCAGCATCGGCCCGAACCGGTCGAGATCGTATGACCAGACGTCGCGGTCGACCCAGAAGATCGCGTGCGGATTGCCCATCGAGACGACCGAAGGCGAGTGCAGCACCGGGGCGTCGATGGGGCCGATCTGCAGTTCGATCATGCGCGTGTCGCGGAACTCCTCGGCCAGCGGAATGTCGCGCCAGCCGAAGCGGGGCCGGCCCATGTCCACCGAGATCAGCCCGTCCTCGTGCTCGACGGCGTTGAGGATACCGGCGCGCGTCTCAAGGGCAAAAGTCTTCTCGCCGGTCTCGGCGGCGAGCGCCTGCACCACGCAGCGCATGCCGTTGCCGCAGGCCTGTGCCGACGAGCCGTCGGCGTTGAGAATGTCGATGAAATGAGCGGTGCCCGGTGAGCGCGCATCGTGGATCGCCATGATCTGATCGAACCGGGTCGCCCGATCGGCGGCGAGCGCAACGGCGGCGGCGGCCGTCACGCGATCGGCGCGGCCGCGCAAGTCAGCGACGATAATCTCGTTGCCGATTCCGTTCATCTTGGCGAAAGGGACGGTCGCTGCCATCGCACCCGGTTCTCGTCCAGCGTTTGGCGCTATATGGCGGAAACGGCCGGGAATTACCAGTGCGACGACAGCTTTCGTGCCGATCCGGACAATGGCTCGGGTCCGGGGTTCAGTAACGGGGTTCGGCTCCGGTCAGGTCACTGCGAAGACGCCGAGGATCACCAGCAGGAAGATGACGAGAACGATGCCGATCAGGACGCGCGCGCCGGTGGCTGCGGCACCCGCAAGCGCCGGCATGCCCAGCAGGCTCGCAGCCGCGGCGACGATCAGAAGAATGATGATCCATTTGACCATGCGAAGTTCCTCGATGATGGGATATTTGCGATGCGGGAAAACGCATGCGGTGCCCGGCGGTTCCATCCGGCCGCCATGGGCTTCGACGCTGTGTCGCCGGCCCGCGCCAAATCGGGTGTACGGCCGGTCGGAATAGCCGACGGTCTCGAACGGCGTCCGCGTGATCGCGGCAAAATTGCAACAGATTTTTCGGCAAACCCTATTTTAACCATATCGGGTTGAAATTCTGCCACCTTCACCATCTTGGTGAGGAAATGCTTGATGACGGAAGGCCCGGCCGGGTCACGGAGGTAACAATGATCTTTTCGAGACTGGGCCTGGTGGCTGTTTCCATGACGGCTGTCGCGGTGGCCGGTTGTTCGAGCACGCGCTTCTCGTCGATGGACTCCGCTCAGCCCGCGCCGCTTCAGGCCGCACCGTCGGGAACTGTTTCGTCGAGCCAGCTGCCGCCGCCCGCCCAGCCGGGAACGGCGGATCCCTCGCAGTTTCCGTCTGCTCCGGGCCAGGGCACGCAGGTGGCGTCGCTGCCGCCGAGCGGCCAGCCGCCGGCCGCCGCCGCTGACCTGACGCCGTCGAGCGTGGCGGGCGTGTGGAACGTCAACGTGTCCGGCCAGAGCTGCAAGGTGGCGACGCCGCAGACAAAATTCGGCTCAGGCTATCGCGCCGGGCCGCTGCATTGTCCGTCGCCTATGGACAGCGTGAAGTCCTGGAACGTCTCCGGCAAGCAACTCACCCTCTTCGATCAGGACGGCGGGACATTGGCGCGGCTCTACTCCACCGGCGGCGAGAAGTTCGACGGCCAGACGTCCAACGGTCAGCCGATCTCACTGACACGCTAGGGCAGCGGGCGTTCTGATGAACGCGACCTCCGCTGCCCGGCTTGATTTCATCGACCGCATTGACGCGAAGCCAGCCGATTCCGGCTGGCTTCGGGATACTCCAAGCTTCACCTCAAAGACCGCACGGACCTCGCATGCACTTGCGTGATGGCCTCCAGACCCGCGCGACGGTTCGCCAGCGCTATGATCATCTGGCCGAGACGAACGCGATCGCGCGCGATGCGGAGCAGGAAAAGATCGCCGATCGCCTGGATCGGCTGATCGACGAGATCGCGGCCAAGCGACTGGCCCACAAGTCGAGCGCGCTCGGATGGCTGTTCGCCCGCAAGCGCGAGACAAAAGAGCCGGTCAAGGGGCTCTATATCCACGGCGGCGTCGGCCGCGGCAAGACCATGCTGATGGACATGTTCTTCGAGCTCGTGCCGGTACGGCGCAAGCGGCGTGTCCATTTCAACGATTTCATGGCAGACGCCCACGACCGTATCCAGAAGCACCGCGCGGCGCGCAAGGAGGGCACGGTCAGGGAAGACGATCCGATCCCGCCGGTGGCGCGCCAGCTTGCCGATCAGGCCTGGGTGCTGTGCTTCGACGAATTCTCGGTCACCGACATCGCCGACGCCATGATCCTGTCGCGCCTGTTCTCGGCATTGTTCACCGCCGGAGTCGTGCTGGTTGCGACCTCGAACGTGGCGCCCGACGATCTCTACAGGGACGGGCTGAACCGCCAGCTCTTCCTGCCCTTCATCGCCCTTCTGGAGCGCAATGCGGATATCGTGGCGCTGGATTCGCAGAAGGACTACCGGCAGGACAAGCTCGCGCGCATGCCGGTGTATCTCACGCCCGACGACGCTGCCGCGCAACGGGAGATGGACCAGGCCTGGGCGGCTGTCTCGCACGGTGTGGAAACGGAAGCGACGATCGCCGTCAAGGGCCGCAAGGTAGCGGTGCCGCGCGCCGCCGGCCGGTCGGCGCGTTTTTCCTTCGCCGAGCTTTGCGATGCGCCGCTCGGCGCGCGCGACTATCTGGCGATCGCCGAGCGTTTCAACACCATCCTCATCGATCACGTGCCGGTGCTCGACCAGACGCGGCGCAATGCCGCCAAGCGGTTCATCCTGCTGGTCGACACGCTCTACGACAAGAAGATGCGGGCCATCATCAGCGCCGAAGCGCCGCCTGACCGGCTCTATGCCGGGCGTGCCGGCGTCACCGAAGCCTTCGAATTCGACCGCACCGCCTCGCGCCTGATCGAGATGCAGAGCTGCGACTGGCTGGAGGACTGGGAGAGCCGGCATCAGAAAGACGGCGGCGCCGCGGCGCGGGCCACGGCGGCCTCTGCCTGACCGGCCGGCGACCGGTGTCGCTGGCGCGGCTCGTCACAAATGCGTCATTGCCCAGTATATATCTTCTGGAGCGAAAGAGGGTCTGCTAAAACGTATATGACGATGAACTTTGACGTTTACGTAAGCCAAAGTTCATCTAACCGATTGAATTTGCTTGGGTTGAAATAACCGGTTGAATTTCAAGCATCGTGGCGGTATGGGGTGCGGCGAAATTTCGCGGCCTTCCCGCCGTTCCGATCCTCCTCAGGCGCACACGGCGCCGTCTTTCAAGGGAAACGATCCTGACATGGCACGCAACAAGATAGCGCTTATCGGCTCGGGCATGATCGGCGGCACGCTGGCCCATCTGATCGGCCTGAAGGAACTGGGCGACGTGGTGCTGTTCGACATCGCCGAGGGCATTCCGCAGGGCAAGGGACTGGACATCGCCGAATCCTCCCCAGTGGAAGGTTTCGACGCCGGCTATACCGGCGTCAACGACTATGCCGGCATCGAGGGCGCGGATGTATGCATCGTCACCGCCGGTGTGCCGCGCAAGCCCGGCATGAGCCGCGACGACCTGCTCGGCATCAATCTCAAGGTGATGGAGCAGGTGGGCGCCGGCATCCGCAAGTATGCGCCCAAGGCCTTCGTCATCTGCATCACCAATCCGCTCGACGCGATGGTGTGGGCGCTGCAGAAGTTCTCCGGGCTGCCCAAGACCCATGTGGTCGGCATGGCCGGCGTGCTGGACTCGGCGCGCTTCCGCTATTTCCTGGCCGAGGAATTCAAGGTTTCGGTCGAGGACGTGTCGGCCATGACGCTGGGTGGTCACGGCGACGACATGGTTCCGATGGTGCGCTACTCAACCGTCGCCGGCATTCCGCTGCCCGACCTCGTCAAGATGGGCTGGACCAGCCAGGAGAAGCTGGACGCCATCGTCGAACGCACCCGCAAGGGCGGCGGCGAGATCGTCGGCCTGCTCAAGACCGGCTCGGCCTTCTACGCGCCCGCCTCTTCTGCCATTGCGATGGCCGAGTCCTACCTGAAGGACAAGAAGCGCGTGTTGCCATGCGCCGCCCATCTCAACGGCCAGTACGGCGTCAAGGATACCTATGTCGGCGTGCCGGTGGTGATCGGCGCCGGCGGCGTGGAGCGCGTCATCGAGCTCGACTTCAGCAAGGCCGAGCAGGTCATGTTCGAGAAGTCGCTTGCCGCGGTGCAGAGCCTGACCGAGGCTTGCACGGGCATCGCGCCGCAACTCGGCAGCAAGTAACGTAGCCTCCGAAGCCAGAAGAGGGCGCCAGCCATGAACATTCACGAATACCAGGCCAAGCAGCTTCTGAAAGGTTACGGCCTGCCGGTCGCAGACGGCGTGCCCGTCATGAAGAAGGACGAGGCTGAGGCCGCCGCCGGCAAGCTGCCCGGCCCGCTCTATGTGGTGAAGAGCCAGATTCACGCCGGCGGACGCGGCAAGGGCAAGTTCAAGGAACTGGGACCCGACGGCAAGGGCGGCGTTCGCCTGTCGAAGTCGGTGGCCGAGGTCGTCGCCAACGTCAACGAGATGCTCGGGCATACGCTGGTGACCAAGCAGACCGGCCCCGCCGGCAAGCAGGTCAACCGCCTCTATATCGAGGATGGCGCTGACATCGACCGCGAACTCTATCTGTCGATCCTGGTGGACCGTTCGGTCGGCCGCGTCGCCTTCGTCGTTTCCACCGAGGGCGGCATGGACATCGAGACTGTCGCCCATGACACGCCGGAGAAGATCGTCACCGTGGCGATCGATCCGGAAAAGGGCGTCACCGACGCCGATGTCAAAGCGATCAACGCGGCGCTGAAGCTTACCGGCGGCGCAGCCGACGACGGCGCGCTGGTATTCCCGGCGCTCTACAAGGCCTTCGTCGAAAAGGACATGAGCCTGCTCGAGGTCAACCCGCTGATCGTCATGAAGAACGGTCGGCTCAGGCTGCTGGACGCCAAGGTGTCGTTCGACAACAACGCGCTGTTCCGTCATCCGGACGTCGTCGACCTGCGCGACACGACCGAAGAGGATGAGAAGGAGATCGAGGCGTCGAAATACGACCTCGCCTACGTCGCGCTCGACGGCAACATCGGCTGCATGGTCAACGGCGCCGGCCTTGCCATGGCGACGATGGATATCATTAAGCTCTACGGCGCCGAACCGGCGAACTTCCTCGACGTCGGCGGCGGCGCCTCGAAAGAGAAGGTCACGGCGGCGTTCAAGATCATCACCGCAGACCCGGCGGTGAAGGGCATCCTGGTCAACATCTTCGGCGGCATCATGAAGTGCGACATCATCGCCGAGGGTGTGGTCGCGGCGGTGAAGGAAGTCGGGCTGAAGGTGCCGCTGGTGGTTCGCCTCGAGGGCACCAATGTCGAACTCGGCAAGAAGATCATCCGCGAGAGCGGACTCAACGTCACCTCCGCCGACGATCTCGACGACGCGGCGAAGAAGATCGTGGCGGCAGTGAAAGGCTGAGCAATGCCTCCCCGCAAGATCAATCTCGTCCAGGCGGCGGATCAGACGATCGAGAAGGTCTTCGATCCGCATATCGCTGGCGACGTGAACGACAGCCAGGCCAAGGTCGCCAAGTTCGGAGAGGTCTTCGACTGGCATGTGCATGAGGCCGAAGACGAGGCGTTCCTCGTCTTGCGCGGCGGGATCGCCCTCGATTTCCGCGACGGTTCGGTCGAACTCGGCGAAGGCGACTTCATAGTCGTGCCGCGCGGCGTCGAGCATCGGCCGCGTTCGCTGACCAGCGAGCCTGTGGTGCTGATGTTCGAGCCGGCGACGACGCTCAACACCGGTAACGCCGAGAGCGATCTTACCGTCACCGAGCTGAAGCGGCTCTAGTGCCATGAACGCCAACCCTTCCCAGACGCTTTCCCCCGGTCACCAGCGCCTGCAGGCGCTGGTCGGCACGTGGCGCGGCGAGGAAGAAATGTCGGCCACGCAGTGGGCGCCTGCCGGTCCGGCAAGGGCCGAGGTCGAGACGGTCGTCGAGTTCGGCGGTCTGTTCGTGATGCAGCGCTATCGGCAGGTCCGCGACGGCCGGGAAAGCTTTGCAGCGCACAACGTCTTCGGCTTCGATCAGGCCGACGGGCTTACCAAGATGTTCGCCTTCGATTCGATGGGTTTTTTCCCGGCAAGCCCGGCGACCGGCTCATGGGACGGCGATACACTGGTTCTGGAGCGCTCGTCGCCACGGGGCGCGGCGCGCATGACCTACATGGTCGACGCGGCTGACGGATACCGCACCAATCTGCAGTTCAAGCGCGCCGGTTCCGATGACTGGCAAGACATGGCGAAGGGCACCTTCCGGCGTGTTTCGCCTTCCCGAACAATTTTTTGAGCAAGAAGGTCCAGGCATGTCCATTCTCGTCGACAAGAACACCAAGATCCTGGTCCAGGGCCTGACCGGCAAGACCGGCACGTTCCACACCGAGCAGGCGCTGGCCTATCACGGGACCAGGATGGTCGGCGGCATCCACCCGAAGAAGGGCGGCGAGACCTGGCACGGCAAGGCCGGCGACAGGGAGGTCGACCTGCCGATCTTCGCGACCGTCGCCGAAGGCAGGGAAAAGACCGGCGCCGACGCTTCGGTGGTCTATGTGCCGCCGGCAGGCGCGGCCGAGGCGATCATCGAGGCGATCGATGCCGAGATCCCCCTCATCGTCTGCATCACCGAAGGCATTCCGGTGCTCGACATGGTGCGCGTCAAGGCGCGGCTGGAAAAGTCGAAGTCTCGGCTGCTCGGGCCGAACTGCCCCGGCATCCTGACGCCGGACGAATGCAAGATCGGCATCATGCCGGGCAACATCTTCCGCAAGGGGTCGGTGGGCGTTGTTTCGCGCTCGGGAACGCTTACCTATGAAGCGGTGTTCCAGACTACCAATGTCGGCCTTGGCCAGACGACCGCCGTTGGCATCGGCGGCGATCCGGTCAAGGGCACGGAGTTCATCGACGTGCTGGAGATGTTCCTGGCCGATCCGGCCACAGAATCGATCATCATGATCGGCGAGATCGGCGGCTCGGCCGAAGAGGACGCCGCGCAGTTCCTCAAGGACGAGGCGAAGAAGGGCCGGAAGAAACCGATGGCGGGTTTCATCGCAGGCCGCACGGCGCCCGCGGGACGCACGATGGGCCATGCAGGCGCGGTGATCTCCGGCGGCAAGGGCGGCGCTGAAGACAAGATCGCGGCGATGGAATCGGCCGGCATCAAGGTTTCGCCGTCGCCGGCGCGACTGGGCACGACGCTCATGGAAGCGATCAAGGGATGAGGCAATGGGCAGTCGGCAATGGGCAGTCGTCTTCATGATGCGACTGCCAACTGCCTAGTACCGACTGCCGCAAGCAGGAGACGGAGCCGAAGCTCCGAGCAAAAGATGGCACGACAAGATCAGGCCAACGACCAATTCGAGATCACCTCCTTCCTCTATGGCGGCAATGCCGATTACATCGAGCAGCTCCAGGCCGCCTATGAGGACGATCCGTCGTCCGTCGATCCCGAGTGGCAGGCGTTCTTCGCCGCGCTGAAGGACGATGCCGGAGATGTCCGCAAGAACGCGCGCGGCGCGTCATGGGCGAAGCCCTCCTGGCCGCTGATCGCGAACGGCGAACTCGTCTCCGCGCTCGACGGCAACTGGCCGCTCGTCGAGAAGGTCATCGAGAAGAAGGTGAAGGACAAGGCGGCCGCTAACGGCCACATGATGTCCGACGACGAGGTCCATCAGGCCACGCGGGACTCCGTGCGCGCCATCATGATGATCCGCGCCTACCGGATGCGCGGCCACCTGCACGCCAATCTCGATCCGCTCGGCATCGCCACGCCGCCGGAAGACTACAACGAGCTGTCGCCCGAGACCTACGGCTTCACCGAGGCGGACTACGACCGACCGATTTTCCTCGACAACGTGCTGGGGCTCGAATTCGGCACCATCCGGCAGATGCTGGAAATCCTGACACGCACCTACTGCTCGACGCTCGGCGTCGAGTTCATGCACATTTCCGACCCCGAGGAGAAGGGCTGGATCCAGGCGCGCATCGAAGGCGCCGACAAGGAGATCTCCTTCACCGCCGAGGGCAAGAAGGCGATCCTGTCGAAGCTCATCGAAGCCGAGGGCTTCGAGCAGTTCATCGACGTCAAGTACAAGGGCACCAAGCGTTTCGGTCTCGACGGCGGCGAATCGCTGATCCCGGCGCTGGAGCAGATCGTCAAGCGCGGCGGCCAACTCGGCCTGAAGGAGATCGTGCTCGGCATGGCGCACCGCGGCCGGCTCAACGTGCTCTCCCAGGTGATGGCCAAGCCGCACCGCGCCATCTTCCATGAGTTCAAGGGCGGTTCCTACGCTCCCGACGACGTCGAGGGCTCGGGCGACGTGAAGTACCATCTCGGCGCCTCGTCGGACCGCGAGTTCGACGGCAACAAGGTGCATCTGTCGCTGACCGCGAATCCGTCTCACCTGGAGATCGTCGATCCTGTGGTGATGGGCAAGGCGCGCGCCAAGCAGGACCAGCTCTTCGGGCGCGGACGCGAGGAGATGGTGCCGCTGGAAGAGCGCGCCAAGGTGATGCCGCTGCTGCTGCACGGCGACGCGGCCTTCGCCGGGCAGGGCGTCATCGCGGAAATGCTCGGCCTGTCGGGCTTGCGCGGCCACCGCGTGGCGGGCACGCTGCACTTCATCATCAACAACCAGATCGGCTTCACCACCAATCCGCGCTTCTCGCGCTCCTCGCCCTATCCGTCCGACGTCGCCAAGATGATCGAAGCGCCCATCTTCCACGTCAACGGCGACGATCCCGAAGCGGTCGTCTATGCGGCCAAGGTGGCGACCGAGTTCCGCATGAAGTTCCACAAGCCGGTGGTCGTGGACATGTTCTGCTACCGCCGCTTCGGCCACAACGAGGGCGACGAACCAGCCTTCACGCAGCCGGTCATGTACCGCGCGATCCGCGGCCACAAGACGACGGTGCAGCTCTATGCCGACAAGCTGATCGGCGAAGGGCTGCTGACGCAGGACGATTTCGACAAGATGAAAGCCGACTGGCGCGCCCATCTCGAAACCGAATTCGAGGTCGGTCAGTCCTACAAGCCCAACAAAGCCGACTGGCTGGACGGTGCCTGGTCGGGCCTGCGTACCGCCGACAGCCAGGACGAGCTGCGGCGCGGCAAGACGGCCGTGCCGCTCAAGACGCTGAAGGAGATCGGCAAGAAGCTCACCGAAGTGCCGAAAGGCTTCGAGGCGCACAAGACGATCCAGCGCTTCCTCGACAATCGCCGCCACGCCATCGAATCGGGCGAAGGCATCGACTGGTCGACCGCCGAGGCGCTGGCGTTCGGCGCGATCCTGCTCGACGGCAACCCGATCCGCTTGTCGGGGCAGGATTCGGAGCGCGGCACGTTCTCGCAGCGGCATTCGGTCCTCTACGACCAGAAGGACGAGACGCGCTACATCCCGCTCAACAATCTTTCGCCCGCGCAGGCCGGTTACGAGGTCATCAACTCGATGCTCTCGGAAGAGGCGGTTCTCGGCTTCGAATACGGTTATTCGCTTGCCGAACCCAAGGCGCTGACGCTGTGGGAAGCGCAATTCGGCGATTTCGCCAATGGCGCGCAGGTCATATTCGACCAGTTCATCTCGTCGGGCGAGCGCAAGTGGCTGCGCATGTCGGGCCTGGTCTGCCTGCTGCCGCACGGCTACGAGGGCCAGGGGCCGGAACATTCCTCGGCGCGCCTGGAGCGCTACCTGCAGCTTTGTGCCGAAGACAACATGCAGGTCGCCAACGTCACCACGCCGGCTAACTATTTCCACATCCTGCGCCGGCAGCTCAAGCGCGACTTCCGCAAGCCGCTGGTCCTGATGACGCCGAAGTCGCTGCTGCGGCACAAGCGGGCGGTCTCGACTCTGTCGGAAATGGCCGGCGAAAGCGCCTTCCACCGTCTTCTGTGGGACGACGCGCAGATGCTGCCGGACCAGCAGATCAAGCTGGTGAAGGATTCCAAGATCCGCCGCGTCGTGTTGTGCTCGGGCAAGGTCTACTACGACCTCTACGAGGAACGCGAGAAGCGGGGCATCAACGACATCTACCTGCTGCGCGTCGAGCAGCTCTACCCGTTCCCGGCCAAAGCGCTGATCACCGAGCTGTCGCGCTTCCGCAATGCGGAGATGGTGTGGTGCCAGGAAGAGCCCAAGAACATGGGTGCCTGGTCTTTCATCGACCCTTACCTGGAATGGGTGCTCGCCCATATCGACGCCAAGCATCAGCGCGTGCGTTACACCGGCAGGCCGGCTTCGGCCTCGCCCGCGACCGGCCTGATGTCGAAGCATCTGGCGCAGCTCTCCGCGCTGCTCGAAGATTCGCTGGGCGGCTGAGGCCGCTCGCAGACGAAACCTCCAACAACGGAAACGACAATGGCCACCGAAATCAAAGTCCCGACGCTGGGCGAATCGGTCACCGAAGCGACCGTCGGCAAGTGGTTCAAGAAGGTGGGAGACGCGGTCGCCGCGGACGAACCGCTGGTCGAACTGGAAACCGACAAGGTGACGATCGAGGTTCCGGCGCCCGGCGCCGGGTCGCTGGCCGAGATCGTCGTCAAGGAGGGCGAGACGGTCGAGGTCGGAGCGCTGCTCGGATCGATCTCCGCGGATGGCGTAGGCGCGAAGGCGCCTGCTCCGAAGCAGGAGACCGCAGTCGCGCAGGCGTCGGCCCCGACGGCTGCCGCCACGACCAGGGAAGCCGCCGCGCAGCAGGCAAAGACCGCTGGCGAGGGTCCGGTGGAAGAGCGCTCCATGCCGCCGGCACCTTCGGCCGCGAAGCTTCTGGCGGAGAACAATCTTTCGGCCGATCAGGTTTCGGGCTCGGGCAAGCGCGGCCAAGTGCTGAAAGGCGACGTGCTCGACGCCATCGCCCGCGGCGCGCCTTCGCAGCCGGCCGAAACGCCTAAGGAACCGGCAGCACCCGCGCAGGCACGTGTTCCGTCCTCGGCCGACGACGCGCCGCGCGAGGAGCGCGTACGCATGACCAAGCTGCGCCAGACCATCGCGCGCCGGCTGAAGGACGCGCAGGCGAGCGCCGCCATGCTCACCACCTTCAACGAGGTGGACATGAAGGCGGTGATGGACCTGCGCTCGAAATACAAGGACGTCTTCGAGAAGAAGCACGGTGTGAAGCTCGGCTTCATGGGCTTCTTCACCAAGGCCGTCACTCATGCGCTGAAGGAGATTCCCGCAGTCAACGCCGAGATCGACGGCACCGATATCATCTACAAGAACTTCGCCCATATCGGCGTGGCGGTCGGCACCGAAAAAGGCCTCGTCGTGCCGGTGGTGCGCGATGCCGACCAGATGTCGATCGCCGAGATCGAAAAGGAAATCGGAAGGCTTGGCGTGGCTGCCCGCGACGGCAAGCTGTCGGTCGCCGACATGCAGGGCGGCACGTTCACCATCTCCAACGGCGGCGTCTACGGCTCGCTGATGTCGACGCCGATCCTGAATGCGCCGCAGTCGGGCATCCTTGGCATGCACAAGATCCAGGAACGGCCGGTGGCGCTCGGCGGGCAGGTGGTGATCCGCCCGATGATGTATCTCGCGCTGTCCTATGATCACCGCATCGTCGACGGCAAGGAAGCGGTGACCTTCTTGGTGCGCGTCAAGGAAAGCCTCGAGGATCCGGAACGGCTGGTGCTCGATCTGTAGGTCCTGATCCCGAGGCCGCCAACAGGCGTCGCATGACGCCGGACAGGAGGCAGTGATGGAAGCCGCCGCCGCATCGACCGAAATCCACGTGCTGGCATGGAGCGTGGTGCTCCTGCTTGCCCAGATCGTCCTGCAGGCCGTTTCGATCTACGACCTCGGCCCGTCCTACCTGCTCGGGCCGCGCGACCAGGAGCAGGAATCGCGCAATCCGGTGGCTGGCCGTCTGAAGCGGGCACTGGAAAACCTGCTCGAGACTTACCCGGCTTACATCGCGCTGGCGCTGGCGCTCGCGATCACCGGCAAGGCCGGCGGCATCGCCGCCACCGGCGCCTGGGTGTGGCTGCTCGCGCGCGTGGTCTATCTGCCGCTCTACGCCTTCGGCGTGCCTGTGCTGAGAACGCTGGCCTGGTGTATCTCGATCGTCGGCCTGGTGATGATGCTCTGGCAACTGATGGCGTGAGCATGCGTGAGCGCCTGATGTCCGCGATGCGATCGGCTGAGGTGTTTGTGGCCTGTGCGATGGCGCTCGGCGTTGTGCCGGCGCAAGCCGCCTGCCCGATCGAGCTTGCCGTCTACGGAGATCCTGGACAGGCGGCGGGGATCGACTTCCGGCCGGCCGGAGAATCCGCCACGGTGACGAACAGCTTCCGCATGGTGCTCGACAACGCCACGGTGCTCGACGGCATCGTCGAGTGGAGCGACGACGATGCGCGTAGGCCGCGCGGCACGCTGATGTATAGGTGCCCGGAGGGCGACGTCACCGGCGCGGAACTCACCGCCTGCACCGTCTGGCAGGGCGTGATCTATACTTCGGACGAGCGCGGCACCATCGCGCTGCTGCCGGGACAGGGGGCGGATGCGCCGCCGACCCTGATCTTTCCCGATCTCGGCCCGTCGCTGCGCCTTTCGGCCGCTCATGGCGAGCATGGATTTTCCAAGGTTCCGTGGGACGTGTTCGCGCTGCAGGGATGCCAGGAATGAGCCGGCAAAAGACGCTTCTGGTCACCGGCGGCAGCCGCGGCATCGGCGCCGCCACGGTCCGACTGGCCGCGCAGCGCGGCTGGCGCGTCGCATTCAGTTTCGCTTCGAACCGGTCCGCTGCCGAGGCCGTCGTCCAGCAGGTGGAAAAAGGCGGCGGCGAAGCGTTTGCCATCCAGGCCAATGTCGGCGACGAAGCGGACATCACGGCTCTGTTCGAAACCGTCGATCGTCGTTTCGGCGCGCTCGACGGGCTGGTCAACAATGCCGGTGTCGTCGACATGAAAGCCCGGCTCGCGGACGCGTCCAGCGCGCGGCTGGAGCGCATGTTCCGCGTCAACGTGATCGGCTCCATCCTGTGTGCGCGCGAGGCGGTCAGGCGCATGTCCACCGCGCATGGCGGCAAGGGCGGCGCGATCGTCAACCTGTCTTCGGTGGCTGCCACGCTCGGCAGCGCCGGCGAATATGTCGATTACGCCGCCTCCAAGGGCGCCATCGACACTTTTACCGTCGGTCTCGCCCGCGAAGTGGCGACGGAGGACGTGCGTGTCAACGCGGTGCGGCCGGGCATGATCGATACTGAGATTCATGCTTCCGGCGGCCAGCCCGATCGGTTGGAGCGCTTGCGCGGGCTCATCCCGATGCGCCGGGAAGGCCGCGCCGAAGAAATCGCCGCGGCCGTGCTATGGCTGCTTTCCGACGAAGCATCCTATACAACCGGCGCGCTGCTCGACGTGAGCGGCGGCCGCTGACAGTCACTGGAAGGAAAAAACATGGCTTACGACGTTGTGGTGATCGGTTCCGGACCCGGAGGCTATGTCTGCGCCATCAAGGCGGCGCAGCTCGGTCTACAGGTCGCCGTGGTCGAAAAGAACGCGACCTTCGGCGGCACTTGCCTCAACATCGGCTGCATTCCCTCCAAGGCGTTGCTCTACGCTTCCGAGATGTTTGCCGAGGCCGGTCATGCCTTCGACACGCTGGGCGTGGAGGTGGCGCCGAAGCTGAACCTGAAGAAGATGATGGCGCACAAGGACACGACCGTCGCCGCGAACGTGAACGGTGTCGCCTTCCTGTTCAAGAAGAACAAGATCGATTCCTTCCGCGGTACCGGCAAGGTGCTCGGCGCCGGCAAGATTTCCGTCACCGGCGAGGACGGCAAGGTCCAGGAGATCGAGGCGAAGAACATCGTCGTCGCCACCGGCTCCGAGGTTGCCGGCATTCCGGGCGTTAAGGTCGACATCGACGAGAAGGTGATCGTGTCTTCCACCGGCGCGCTGGTGCTGGAAAAAGTGCCGGAAAGGCTGATCGTGGTCGGCGGCGGCGTCATCGGCTTGGAGCTCGGCTCGGTGTGGGCGCGGCTTGGCGCCAAGGTGACCGTGGTCGAGTTCCTCGACACCATCTTGGGCGGTATGGACGGCGAGGTATCGAAACAGTTCCAGCGCCTGCTTTCCAAGCAGGGTTTCGAGTTCAAGCTCGGATCGAAGGTCACCGCCGTCACCAGGGACAAGAAAGGCGCCAGCGTTACCTTCGAACCGGTGAAGGGCGGCGATGCCGAGACGATCGAGGCCGATGTCGTGCTGGTCGCCACCGGCCGGCGCGCCTATGCCGACGGGCTGGGTCTCAAGGAGGCCGGCGTCGAGGTGGACGAGCGCGGCCGCGTCAAGACCGACGGCCATTTGCAGACCAACGTGCCGGGCATCTGGGCGATCGGCGACGTGGTGGCGGGGCCGATGCTGGCGCACAAGGCCGAGGACGAGGGCGTCGCCGTGGCCGAGCGCATCGCCGGGCAGGCGGGGCATGTGAACTACGAGGTGATCCCGAGCGTCGTCTACACCAGCCCGGAAGTCGCTTCGGTCGGCAAGACCGAGGAAGAGCTGAAGAAGGCGGGCATCGACTACAAGGTGGGAAAATTCCCCTTCACCGCCAACGGCCGGGCACGCGCCATGCTGCACACGGACGGTTTCGTGAAGATCCTGGCCGACAAGCAGACGGACCGGGTGCTGGGCGTCCATATCGTCGGCTTCGGTGCCGGCGAGATGATCCACGAGGCTGCGGTGCTGATGGAGTTCGGCGGCTCGTCGGAAGACCTCGCCCGCACCTGTCATGCGCATCCTACCATGTCGGAAGCGGTGAAGGAGGCGGCACTCGCAACTTTCTTCAAGCCGATCCATATCTGATCGCGCATCCGAGCTGGCGCCAGGACAGCGAGCAGTCCGGCTGTTTGCAAATGCCTTGATCATCGCAAAGCAAAAGGCCCGGCATCGACCGGGCCTTTATCGTGAACGCAGACCGGCGGCCTGCGATTATTTCCAGTCGCGGATGTCGACGAAATGGCCGGCGATCGCCGCCGCCGCCGCCATGGCCGGCGAGACGAGGTGGGTGCGGCCTTTAAAACCCTGCCGGCCTTCGAAATTGCGATTGGAGGTCGAGGCGCAGCGCTCATGCGGCGCCAGCCGGTCGTCGTTCATGGCAAGGCACATCGAGCAGCCCGGCTCGCGCCAGTCGAAGCCGGCCTCGATGAAGATCTTGTCCAGCCCTTCGGCTTCCGCCTGCGCCTTCACCAGGCCGGAGCCCGGGACGATCATGGCGTTGACGGTCGGTGCGACATGCTTGCCCTTGGCCACCGCCGCTACGGCCCGCAAATCCTCGATGCGGCCGTTGGTGCAGGAGCCGATGAAGACGCGGTCGAGCGCGATGTCGGTGATCTTGGTGCCTGCGGCGAGGCCCATATATTCCAGAGCGCGCTTCTTGGAATTGCGCTTGTTCTCGTCCTCGATCCCGTCCGGGTCCGGCACCATGCCGGTGACGGCCACGACGTCTTCGGGGGAGGAGCCCCAGGTGACGATGGGCGGCAGCGCGGCGGCGTCGAGCACCACCACCTTGTCGAAATGCGCGCCCTCGTCCGTCTTCAGCGTCTTCCAGTAATCGACTGCTGCATCCCACGCCGCGCCCTGCGGCGCGCGCGGCTTGTCCTTGACATAGGCGAAGGTGGTCTCGTCCGGCGCGATCAGGCCTGCGCGGGCTCCGCCTTCGATCGACATGTTGCAGACCGTCATGCGGCCTTCCATCGAGAGCGAGCGGATCGCCTCGCCGGCATATTCGATGACATAGCCGGTGCCGCCGGCCGTGCCGATCTCGCCGATGATGGCGAGGATGATGTCCTTGGCCGTGACGCCGGGCGGAAGCTGGCCGTCGACGCGCACCAGCATGTTCTTGGCCTTCTTCTGGATCAGCGTCTGGGTGGCCAGCACGTGCTCGACCTCCGAGGTGCCGATGCCATGCGCCAGCGCGCCGAAGGCGCCGTGGGTCGAAGTGTGGCTGTCGCCGCAGACGATCGTCATGCCCGGCAAGGTGAAGCCCTGCTCCGGACCGATGATGTGGACGATGCCCTGGCGGCGGTCCTTCTCGGAATAGTACTCGACGCCGAAATCGGCGGCGTTCTTCGCCAGCGCCTCGACCTGGACGCGGCTTTCCTCGTTCTTGATGCCGTTGACGCGGTCGGGCGAGGTGGACACGTTGTGGTCGACCACGGCCAGCGTCTTTTCCGGGTGACGCACCTTGCGGCCGGCCATGCGCAGGCCCTCGAAGGCCTGCGGGCTGGTCACTTCATGCACGAGGTGGCGGTCGATCCACAACAGGCAGGTGCCGTCGTCCTGGCGGTCGACCACATGGTCGTCGAAAATCTTGTCGTAGAGGGTGCGCGGTGCGCTCATTTGCGTAAATCCGTCGATTCGAGAATGGAAGAGTGCCGCTGGCGCGGCGGGGCGCGGTGATCCGGGATCAGCGAAGTCGGCTGGTCGGGGCGCCGGTGACCCGCGCGAAGAAGCGTGCCGGCAGGCGCTTGCGGTCCTGCAGCACGAACTTCTTATAGGCGGGGTCGCCGAAAAGCTCTTCCATGAGCGCGTCCATAGCAATCTTTTGACGGCACGGCAATCAAGCCGATACCGGGCTCCCGGGTCGCATATCCGGCAAACCTGCCTCGAAGGCTACAGGACCTCGAACACGAACGTCTTCACCCGGGCCTCAGGCTCGGCCACCGCATAACAGCGGAACCAGGGGCTGACTTCCACCGGGCGCCACCTGCCGTCCCGCTCCAACTCGTCGAAAACAGCCTGGAAACCGCCCTTTTCGAAAACCTGGTCGCGGACGGTGAAGACGGCGTGGCCGCCCCTGCGCGTGATCCGCACCAGGTCGCGCAGGCCGGATGCAGGCGCATGACCCATGGTGAACACGCCGGTCGAGAAGAAGGCGCGGAAATGATTGTCCGGCCAGGGCAATCGCTCGCCCAGCGTCGCCTGCTTCAGGTCATTGTAGCTGCCGCGCCCGGCGGCAATTGTCAGCATTTCGTTCGAAAGGTCGAGGCCGGCGAGGTCGGTATAGCCCAGCGCCGTCATCTGCGGTCCGGTCAGCCCGGTGCCGCAGCCGGCATCGAGCAACGGTCCCTCTCCGGCCGACACGTGACGCGCCACCCAGGCGGTGATGAGGAAGGGCAGGAGGTAGCCGAGTGACGCCGTCTCGCTGTCATAGCTGGCGGCCCAGTCGGCGTAGGCTTTCGCTACGGCCTGCGGCGAGTCCGCGGAATAGACCGAATCGAGCGCTTCGTTGGCCTTGTCGACGATGGTGCCTGGTTTCACCACTGTTCCTCCCGAACCTTCTTCTGCCAGCCTCGGCGCTGGGCGCCTTGCCGTCAATGCGGGCAGTGGAAGAAATTACCGTTGGACCTCATAGGCGCGCCGCATCCGCTTCTCCAGCGCGCGCAGCGCCAGTGACAGGCCGACGGTGAGGATCAGGTAGATATAGGCGACGATCGAATAGGTCTCGAAGAAACGGAAAGAGCCGGCGGCGTAGATCTTGCCCATCTGGGTGATGTCGGCGACGCCGAGCACCGACACCAGCGAGGAGTCCTTCACCATCGCGACGAAATCGTTTCCGAGCGGCGGCAGGATGGTGCGGATCGCCTGCGGGAAGACGATCAGCCGGAAACGCTGGAAGCGCGACAGGCCGAGCGCCTTGGCCGCTTCGACCTGTCCGGCCTCGACCGACTGGATGCCGGCGCGGAACACTTCCGCGATGAAGGCGGAATAGCCGATGGTGAGCGCGATGACGGCGCGCCACAGTAGCGAGACGTCGCGCACCATCAACGGGCCAGTCAGTCCGGCCTGTTGCAAGGGCTGCGTGACGAAATTCCATCCGGCGACGAAGGCGGGCGCGCCGACGAAGGCGATCCAGAACAGCAAGACCAGTATCGGCACGCCGCGAATGATCTCGACATAGAAGCGCGCGATCTGGATCAGCCAGCGCGACGACGACAACGCCATCAGCGCGATGCCGAGCCCGAGCAGCGAAGCCAGCACGAAGGCGACGATGGTGACGAAGATCGTCACGCCGATGCCTGCCGCGACGGTCGAGAAAACCTGAGAATAAAGATCGGACGACGCGATCGCCAGCCCGGCCACGACGGCGATGGCCACCGCCGCCGCCAGCCACCACGGGAATGTAGGCTTCGATGTGGGCGCCATCGTCAAAAAATGACGGTGTCGCAGGATTTATGGAGGGGATCGATGGTCAAGACGGCCGCTTACTCGCCCATCGTGTAGTCGAGGAACCATTTCTTGTTGAGCGCCTCGAACGTCCCGTCGGCTTTCAGCGCGGCGATCGCTTGGTTGACGGGCGCCACGAGGTCCGATCCTTTCGGAAAGATGAAGCCGAAATCCTCGGTGCCGAGCGGCCCGCCGATCAGCTTCAACCCGCCGTCCGACGCCGCGACGTAGCCCTTGCCGGCGGTGGAGTCGGTCAGCACCGTGTCGACGTCGCCGGTCTTGAGCGCCTGCACGGAAGCGCCGAAGGTCTCGAACAGCTTTATCCGCGGGTTCTGTTCGTTGCCATCGAGCACGGCATAGACGGCCGTGTAGAACGGAGAGGTTCCCGCCTGCGCGCCGATCAGCGCGTCCTTGACGGCGGCGAAGCTTTTGGCGTCGGTAAAGCGGGTCTCGTCGCCGCGCACCAGCATGAACTGCTCGTTGCGCATGTAGGGATCGGAGAAATCGACCTTGGCCTTGCGCTCGTCGTTGATGGTGATGCCGGTCATGCCGATGTCGTACTGCTTGTCGGCGACTGCCTGGATCATCGCGTCCCAGGACGTGTTCTGGTATTCCACGTTGAAATTGAGCCGTTTGGCGATCTCATTCATCGCGTCGTATTCCCAGCCGATCTGCTTGCCGCTCTTGGGGTCGACGAACTGCAGCGGCGGATAGGCGTTCTCCGTCACCACGACCACCTTGCGGCCGGCGAGGTCCGGCAGGCCGTCTGCCGCCAGGGCGGCGATGGGCGCGAACAGGCAGGCAAGCAGCACCGCCAGCAGCAATCTTGGCTTGGTCATCAGGCTCTCCGAAAGCGTTCGGCCGCCAATGCGGCAAATCCCTGCCGACTTTAGCGGCCCCGCGCCGCCTTGCAAGCACCGACGATGCCCGACCGCTGGCCGGCGACGGAATCACGTAGCATCAACATGGACGGCGCCAACGGCAGAGCGTCGCCGCATATCCGGCGATGCGGAGCGCTATTCTCGTGACGTCGCGCCTTTCAGCCTGTCGATGAAATCGCCCAGAAGTCGGCGTAGTTCGGCAAGCTCCGCCTGGTCAGTGCCGATCGCGCAGGACAGGTCGCGGGGCACGGCCTTCGCCTTTTCCCGCAGGGCGCGGCCCTCGTCCGTCGGTTCGATCAGGACGCGGCGCTCGTCGGTCTCGTCGCGCCGGCGCGTGATGAGGCCGGCCTGTTCCAGTCGCTTCAGCAGCGGCGTCAGCGTCGCCGGCTCGAGGCCGAGCCTCTCGCTCACCTCGCTTACCGTGCTCGGTGAGCGTTCCCACAGCGCCAGCATGGCGAGATATTGCGGATAGGTCAGGCCGAGCGGCTCCAGCAGCGGGCGATAGATGCGCGTCATCAATCCGCTCGCCGTATAAAGGGCGAAACAGACATGCTGGTCGAGCCGCAGGAAGCCGGCCTCCTCGGCCGGCACCTGTCTCGCCTCGTCTGCTACAGTGCCTGTCATGCGGCCTTCGCTGTCAGCTTCACGTCGACATTGCCGCGAAGCGCATTGGAATAGGGGCAGATCTGGTGCGCGGCCGATACAAGCGCCTCGGCGGCGGCCTGGTCAACACCCTTCGTCTGCGCCTCCAGCGCGACATCGAGCACGAAGCCGCCCTGGCCATTCGGCAGCAGCGCGACCGTCGAGATCATCGTCACATCTTCCAGCGGCGCCTTCTGCCTGCTGGCGACGAGCCGAAGGGCGCTCTCGAAGCAGGCTGCGTAGCCGGCGGCGAAGAGCTGTTCGGGATTGGTCGCTCCGCCGGGGCCGCCAAGCTCCTTCGGCGTGGCCAGATCGATGTTGAGCAGGCCGTCGGTCGTTTCGACATGGCCGGCGCGGCCGCCGTGGGTACGGGCCTGCGTGGAATAAAGTACGGACATGATGTTTTCCTCTTTTGATTAATGCACTAATGTTTAGTACGCTAAATAATAGATGTCAACTGACAGGATGTCGGTGCCGGGATCATCGGATTCCATCCGGTCGAGGGCTTCGAGCGGCCGGCGCTGCCGAACTCGTCCATAAACGCGCCAGCCAAATGAAAAAGGCGGCCGAAGCCGCCCTGATCGTCTGATCGGGAACCCGCTTATTCGGCGGCGGCGCTCGCCTCGGCAGCCTTCGCCTCGGCGGCGTCCTGCGCGGCCTTCTCGGCGGCCAGCGCCTCGGCGGCGGCGACCTTCTCGGCCTCGATCTTTGCCTTCTCGGCGGCCAGCGCCTCGCGCTCGGCCTCGTTCAGCTTGCGGGCGCGCACGCCGGTGTTCTCGGAAATGCGGGCCGACTTGCCGCGGCGATCGCGCAGGTAATAGAGCTTGGCGCGGCGCACCTTGCCGCGGCGCACGATCTCGACGCCCTCGACCATCGGCGAATAGACCGGGAACACGCGCTCCACGCCCTCGCCATAGGAAATCTTGCGGACCGTGAAGTTCTCGTGCAGGCCGGAGCCGGCGCGGGCGATGACGACGCCCTCATAGGCCTGGACGCGGGTACGCGAGCCTTCGGTGACGCGCACGTTGACGCGCACGGTGTCGCCGGGCTGGAATTCGGGCAGCTTGCGCTTGGCTTCGATCTTGGCGGCCTGCTCGGCCTCGAGCTGACGGATGATGTCCATCTCAAAAATCCACTTCTTGTTCTTCCGACAGTCAGAGCGTCCGCGCTCGCCGTGCAGATCCTCCGGGAAATCCCGGTGTCGGAGCCGTTCGGCTATGCCGTCGATCGCGCCTTGCGGCAGACCTTCGACAGGGGCGATTTCACCGCCATTGTTGACGGGCCGGCCGCATTCGACCGGATCGGGCGGGCACATACAGGGAAATTGCCCGTTTGTCACGCCTTCGCGACCGGATTTTTTGTACCCGTGTCGGCCGGGAGGCTTCTTTTCTGGACCTGCCGGAAGCCGGTAATGCCGCTTGCGCCCGCCGGATCGTGTACCTAAACGGGTCGCACCCTGCAATCTGGAACCGGCTCGTGACCATATCCATCATCGTTCTGCTGTTCGGCGCCGGCGTGCTGACCGGCATGATCAACGCCGTGGCCGGCGGCGGCACCTTCCTCTCCTTCGGGGCTCTCACGCTGGTCGGCGTGCCGCCGGTGGTCGCCAACGCGACGTCGTCGATCACCCAGTTTCCCGGCTATATCACCTCCACCCTCGCCTATTGGGAGGATTTCAAGACGTTCTGGCGCGGCGCGATCGCGCTTGCCGTCGCTTCCGTCGTCGGCTCGCTGCTCGGCTCCTGGATCCTGCTGCAACTCGACAACCCGCAGTTCCGCACCCTGGTGCCCTGGCTGCTTCTGGCCGCGACGGCGCTGTTCGCCGCCGGTCCCTACCTCAAGCCTAAACCCAGGCCCGGGCAGCACGCCTCCGTAGGCTCGGCCTTCGGAACTGCGATGCAGTTCGTCACCGCCATCTACGGCGGCTTCTTCGGCGCCGGCATGGGCGTGATGATGCTGGCCTCCCTCGGCCTGTCGCAGGCCGGCGACTATCACCGGTTGAACGCGCTGAAGAACATGCTGGCCATGGTGATCGCCGCGGTGGCCATCATCGTCTTCGTCGCCGGCGGCGTGGTCGCCTGGCCGCAGGCTGTCGTGATGATTCCGGGGGTGGCCATCGGCGGCTGGAGCGGCGTGTGGATCGCCAAGCGGGTTCCCCAGAGCGTCATGCGCTTCTCGGTCATCGCCGTCGGCCTGCTGCTGGCGGTCTATTACTTCGTCAAGTAGCGGGCTTTGACGGTCGCCCAGCCAGATCGGGCCGCCGCTCGGCCGTCAGCCGCTCCGCCTCGCCGCGCCGCCATGCCGCGATCTTCGCGTGGTTGCCGGACGTCAGCACGTCCGGGATCGTCCGTCCTTCCCAGTCCTGCGGCCGCGTATAGTGCGGATGCTCCAGCAGTCCGTTCTCGAAGCTCTCTTCCTCGCCGGAGGCTTCGTTGCCCATGACGCCGGGCAGCAGCCGCACCACGGCGTCGAGCAGGACGAGGGCGGCCGGTTCGCCGCCGGAGAGAATGAAATCGCCGATGGAGACCTCTTCGAGCCCCCGCGCGTCGATGACGCGCTGGTCGACACCCTCGAACCGTCCGCACAGGATGACCGCGCCGGGGCCCGCCGCCAATTCCCGCACCTTTGCCTGCGTCAGCGGCTTGCCACGCGGGCTCATCAAAAGGCGCGGCCGCGGATCGCCTTGCGGCGACGCATGATCGACCGCGCGTCCCAGAACGTCCGCGCGCATCACCATGCCGGCGCCGCCGCCGGCCGGCGTGTCGTCCACGGTCCGATGACGATCGGTGGCGAAATCGCGGATCTGGATCGCCTCCAGCGACCAGGTGCCTGTCTCCAGCGCCCGTCCCGCCAGCGACAGGCCGAGCGCGCCGGGAAACATCTCCGGATAGAGGGTGAGCACCGAGGCGCGGAACGTCACCGGTCACCTCCGGTCTTCTTCGGCCCGCGCGGCCGCCGTTTCGTGTCGAAGCCGCTGCGGCCGGAAACGGCTTTTTCCCGGCCCGCACCATCGCCCTGTTCCTCGTCCTCTTCCGTCAGTCCCGCCGCAACGGGATCGACGCGGATGAAGCCGCCGGACACGGAAACCTCCGGCACCGCCGACTTGGTGAAGGGGATCAGCACGCCTTTGCGGCCAGTCAGCGTCAGATCGAGAAGGTCGCCGCCGCCGAAATTCTGGACCGCCGCGACCCTGCCGATCACCGCGCCGCTGTCGTCCCTGACGGAAAGTCCAACGAGATCGGCATGGTAGAAATCGTCCTCGTCGCCGTCGTCGGGCAGCGCCGAGCGATCGACGAACAGTTCGGTCCCGGTCAGCGCCTCGGCGGCATTGCGGTCCCCGACGCCATCGAAGCGTACGACGACCACGTCCTTTGCCGGCCGGATTTCCCTGACCTCGAAGACGCGGCCATCCCTTGCGTGGAGCGGTCCGTAGTCGCCCAACGCCAGCGGATCGGCCGTGAAGCTCCTGACCCGCAGTTCGCCCCTGATGCCGTGGGCGGCGCCGATGACAGCCATCTGGACGGGATTTTTCGATTGGGGCATGGGCCTCAGCTTCACCGCTTGGTAACCGGGTCGGGAGATGCTTGTTTATTCAACCGGCCTGTCTCTGCCAATGCAGGAATTCCTCGTCTCCGCCAGATCCGACCTCCAGGCTGCGCGCCAGAACTGGCTGAAGACGCTCGCCAACGAGCGGCGACTGTCGCCCGAGACGGTCGAGGCCTATGAGCGCGACACGCGCCAGTTCCTCCAGTTCCTGACCGGCCATTGCGGCGGCCCGCCGGACGTCGCCGACATCGCCGACCTGAAATCGGCCGACCTGCGCGCCTTCCTGGCATCGCGGCGCAATGGCGGCGTCGGCGCCCGCACGCTCGGACGCAGCCTGGCCGGCGTGCGCTCGCTCCTGCGCTTCCTCGAAAGGCGCGGCCTGGCGAACGCCGCGGGTGCGGCCGCGCTGCGTGCGCCGAAACAGCCCAAGTCGCTGCCCAAGCCGCTGACGGCCGCTGACGCGCGCCGTGTCGTGGCGACCAGCGAACAACTTGCCGAAGAACCCTGGATCGCCGCGCGCAACGCGGCGGTGCTGACGCTTCTCTACGGCTGCGGCCTGCGCATCTCCGAGGCGCTGGGCCTGACGGCGGCCGAACTCGCTTCGCCGCGCGACGGCATTTTGCGCGTCACCGGCAAGGGTAGCAAGACGCGGCTGGTTCCGGTGCTGCCGGTCGCCCTGCGGGCGGTCGCGGATTATCGCCGGCTGTGCCCCTATCATCTGACGCCAGACGGCCTGCTTTTCCGGGGCGCGCGCGGCGGACCGCTCAATCCCGCCATCGTCCAGCGTGAGATGGCGCGGATGCGTTCCGCGCTCGGCCTGCCGGATACGGCGACGCCGCATGCGCTGCGGCACTCCTTCGCCACGCATCTGCTCGGGCGCGGCGGTGATTTGAGGACCATCCAGGAACTGCTCGGCCACGCCAGCCTGTCGACGACTCAGATCTATACCGGCGTCGACGCCGCCCGGCTGCTGGAAGTCTACGAGCGCGCGCATCCGCGTGCCTGAGACGAGGACAATTTCGCGGTGACGGTTAACGCTTCAGCCGCTTTTGCTTTCTATCATCGTGCCATGAACCGGGTTTCCCATCTCGCCGACCGCGCCTCGCTGGTTTCTCTGAAGCTGCTCACGGCGCTCAATGTGCTGGCTTTCCTAGGCGCACTGTGCGTCATGTTCCTTGCCGTCGCACGCGTTGACGCTGCCGAAGCGGCTCTTCCTTCCACCTATTTTCACGTTCCCGTGAAACCCGATCGGGTCTCGCGCGTTGATTTGCGTGCCCGATTGCATTTTTCACGGAGGACCACATGGCCAACCCCGTCAACATGGATCCCAACGATCCGCGTCTGAGCGATCCGCTCGATCCGACGAGACCGCTTGGTCCTGGAGACCCGGTCGTCGACAACAGGACAGTGGTGCAGCCGCGGGGCGGCGGTAGCGGCTGGCTGATCGCGTTGGTGATCGTCGTTCTGGCTGTCGTCGCCTACTACGTCTTCGGGCGTAGCGGCCCGCCTGCCCCTGCTGAACCTCCGGCAGCGAGCGAGACCGCTCCGGCGCCGGCGCCTGCCCCGGCTACGCCACCTGCAGACAACTCGACGGCCCCCGCTCCGGCCGAACCTGCCCCGGCGACACCTCCGGCGGACAATTCGACCGCTCCGGCCAACCCGCCGGCAGACAGCGGCACGACCCAGCCGGCGCCTGCCCAGTAGGCGGTTGCCCGGTATACAGAAGACGACGGCCCGCCATATGGTGGGCCTTTTTTCGTTGGCTAACACGGAAAGCGCCGGACGCAGCTCTTGAGGTTCAGGGAAGCCGGACGATTTCGTAGGAACTGTCTCGAAGACCGGGCTGCTCCTCGGCCACCACCAGCGCCAGTTTTTCCTTGTCGAAGATCTCAAACCAGTCGTCCCATTCCACCAGATCGTAGCCGCCCGCATTCGGCGGCCGCTCCGGCCGGTCAACATCCTCGTAGGACTCCTCACCGAAGACGATGCGCAGCAAGGGCTGGGTGCCGGCTTCGGGCGAGACGTCCACGATCGCGGGATGGCCCGCCCGGCCCGCCGCCCAGTCGCGGATTTCCTCGTGGTCTGTCAGGGTGATGGTGTTCGCCATGCGTCGGTCTCCGTGGTCTGCGGCTGGAACGCCGGCGCCGGTCGCTGGTTCCTGCGGCGGCGGGTTGGGAAGCGTCAGTTTAACGCCTTGTTTGCGCCCGGAGTCTAGGGTCTTCCGCAACGGAACCCGAGGCGGATTTCTTGGACACAGGCCTGTTGATCGCCTTGCTCAATCCGGGAATCACGCTGGTCCTGGCCGGCGCCTTCCTGGTGTTGTGGCTGCACAAGCGCGCCGAGACCCACCTCGCCGCGCTGTCCGCAGGCTATTGCTGCGCGGCGACGGGCTTCCTTCTGCAGTATTTCATGCTGCCGACCGGATTCGTCGCGACCAAGCTCGGGTCCGCGATCGCCTTCATGGCGAGCGTCGGCCTCGTCGGCGGCGCCATCGTCGTGCGCTATCGGAAGCACGTACCCTGGCTCGGCATCGGCATTCCGGCCATCCTTGGTCTTGGCGCGTTCGCCTGGTTCCTGATCGTCCAGCCAAGCCTGACATGGCGCATACTGGTGGTCAATTTCGCCTTCGGCAGCATAAGCCTCGTCGTCGCCGCCGAACTGAGGCGGATTCCCAGGGCGAGCGTGGCCGACCGTTTCCTGTTCTGGCTGATGCTGCTGATCGCCGCCAATTTCGTCCTGCGAACGCTGCTGGTCGTGGCCGCGCACGGGACTTTCGTGTCCTACGCCGATTTCTACGGCTCGACCTATTGGACGACGGCGCTTTTATCGCACGCGCTTCTGTCGCTGATGCTGGCGCTCACCCTGCTGACGACGGCGGCGCTGGACACCGTGACCGCGCTGCGGGCCGATTCGCTCACCGACCCGCTGTCCGGGCTGCTCAACAGACGTGGCTTCGAGGAGCGGTGCGCCGGTCTCCTCGACCGCTGCGCCCGGCTCGGCTTTCCCGTCTCGCTGATCCTTGCCGATCTCGATCACTTCAAGACCATCAACGATGCCCACGGTCACGACACGGGAGATCGTGTCATCACGGCGTTCGCGGCCCGGCTAAGGCAGGCCGCCGGCGCGCGAGGGGTCGCGGGCCGGCTTGGCGGCGAGGAATTCGCAGTCCTCCTGCCGCTCGCCGACCTCGCCTCGGCACAGATCTTCGCCGAGGCGGTGCGTCAGGCGTTCGCCGCCGAGACGATCGACGGACTGCCTGCGGCAACACGCGTGACGGCGAGTTTCGGCGTCGCCGCCCGCTCCGCCGCGGAGCTGCTCGCGCCGCTGCTGCGCCGCGCCGACGAAGCGCTCTACAAGGCCAAGCAAAGCGGCAGGGACAGCGTGCGCCTTTCCTACGAACGGCCACCCGCGCCTCCGCCTGATCTGGCTCTTGCCGGCTGACAGTCCCGAAGCCGGAGCAACCCCTCACGCCGCGTTAACCCGATCTTCGCCCGTTTATGGTGTATCGACGCAGTATGGACGGCGCGGACCTCATCCTCGGGATCAATCTGCTCGTCGCGGGGCTGCTCGCGGCGGCCTTTCTGGCTGTCGCCGCCTATGAGGGCGCACGGCGGCCCGCGCTGCACCTTGCCGCAGCCTACGGCATCGGCATGGTCTATTTAGGCATGGAGCTCGCCATAACGACATTGCGTGAGACGGACCTGGCGGTAACGGTAGCCTTCGCCATCTTCCTTCTGGCGACGATCGTCTTCAATATGGCGCTGGCCAGCAAATACGCCGTCTCGCTCTCAATGTGGCCGATGGCCGTCTTCATGATCATCACCGCCTTCGCGGTATGGCTGACGCAGGACATGGAACGGCAGTCGCTGACACGCATGATGGCCTATCAGTTTCCCTACGCCGTCATGCAATTCGTCGGCGTCGGCATCATCTGGCGCGGCAGGTCCGGTTGGACCCGGCTCGACCGGTTCCTGATGGCGGTGCTTGCCGTCAACGGAGCGCATTTTTTGGCAAAGCCGTTTGTGGCTCATGCCTTGGGAGGCTGGGGTGTAGACCCCCAAGCTTACCATCAAACCCCCTACGCCATGATCTCGCAGTCCGTCGGTACCGTACTGGCGCTGGCGCTGGCATTGCTGATGCTGATCATGCTGGTGCGCGACGCGCTGGCGCAGGCGACTTCGCGCTCTGAAACCGACGCCTTGTCCGGCCTGTTCAATCGCGGCGGCTTCCAGCATCACGCGGAGCTGTCTCTGCGGGACGCCGCGCGCCGGCACCTGCCGGTCGCCCTGGCGATCGCGGACCTCGATCATTTCAAGGCGATCAACGACGGTTTCGGCCACGCCTGCGGCGATCGTGTGATCGAACGATTCGCGGCCCTGCTTCGTCAGACAGCGGGCGATAATCCCGTCGCCGGACGAATCGGCGGCGAGGAGTTCGCTGTCCTGCTGCCCGGCACCAACCTCGCCGCCGCGCGCCTGTTCGCCGAAGGCGCGCGCAGCGCCTTCGGTTCCCTGCCGATCGACGGACTGCCGCCCGATCATCGCTGCACGGCAAGCTTCGGCGTCACCGAGCTTCTGCCCGGCGACGGCATAGCCGAACTCATGCAGCGTGCCGACCGCGCGCTCTATGCGGCGAAGCAAGGCGGACGCGACCAGGTTCGGGTCGCCATCGAGTCAGCCGCCGAGTTGATCGGGAACGGCTCTAGCGGCAGGGGCTGAGCTCGGGCATCTCGCCGTCGGAAAGGCCATACATATAGGACCGGCCCTTCACAAAAACGGGCGGACGGTAGCAGTCGCGGCGCTCCACCCGCTCGTCGGAATCCTCGTAGTAGTCGATCTTGGGCTGGCCGGCGTCGACATAGGCAGACAATTCCTTCGCCAGCTTGCCTTCACCGACGAGGATGCGCTTGTAACCGGCCGCGCTTTCGATGACGAGGTTGCCGAACGAATCGGCATAGACGTGGTCGCGAGTCCCGGCGCCGGCCGACGCGGCGAAGGCCATCGACCCGGCAAGCAGAGCGGCGGCGGCAACAAATCCGGTATGTGAGCGCATGGCGCGTCTCCTGGTGACGATCTGGGCTGGCGACCTAGCCCATTCCGGCATCAGATTAACGTTTTCTTAACCTTTGTTAATAGGTACGGACCGGCAAGGCCCTGCTGATGAACAAACATGGTTAACGCCCGCCGTCCGGCAGGCCGGAACGCCTGGGCCTGCGGCAGTCGCAGCAGGCTGTGGAACGTGCTTCCATGGCCGCCCCGGCGCTTGATCTCGCCGACTCGTGGCGGCTAGGTTGCGGCAGGAGGACAGGTCATGGCGTTCAGCCGTACAGTCCGGTTGGCGCCGGTGTTGCTCATTCCGTTTTTCATCGCGGCCTGCGTTTCGCAGCCAGGGCAGAAGACGGAGAAGCCCAAGCCGGTTGCCAAAACACTGACCGACGGCTCGCCGGCCATCTTGGTGACGGAAGACAGGTCTCCGCAGCCTCGCACCGCCACCTATTCCTGCGCGAACGGCGTCACCATGACGATCGAGAATCTCGGCAGTTCCATCCGGTTGGTGGATTCCGAGGGCGGCGGCGAGGAGTTTCTCGCCTCTCCCGCCAACCAGAGGAGCCGATTCGGCGTGGACCACGACGCGGTCGTGCTCGATGGCCGCGATGCGCTGATCATGAAGAGCGGCCACCGTCCGCTGACCTGCAAGCGCTGAAGAGGCGGCAGGGGTGCAATGCGGGAGCGGATCAAAACGATTGAACGCGGCTGCGCTGAATAAATCAGATTAAATGACGTTGCCGAAACGGTTTTCCGGCTTTGACGCGGTGCAAAAAGAGGTCTAGAAAACCGCAGTCCCATGTCGCCTTCGGAAATGGTCATGCCGCTTTCCGTCCGGCGCGGAAGGGACGCCGCCACTGGGGGAGCCATGAGCCAATCACCAGCCACCCGAGGTCCGGCCATGCGTGCAAGACCGCTTTCGCCTCACCTCACCGTCTATCGCTGGCCGATCACCATGACGATGTCGATCCTGCATCGCATCACCGGCGGCGCACTCTATGTGGGCACGATCCTGGTGGCTTGGTGGCTGGTTGCGGCGGCGACGTCCGAAAGCCAGTTCGGCTTTATCGATTGGCTGGTGCGCTCCTGGTTCGGCAAGCTGGTCCTCATCGGCTACACCTGGGCGATGTTCCATCACATGCTGGGCGGCCTGCGCCATCTGGTCTGGGATACCGGGGCGGGCCTGGAGAAGCACACTGCTTCGAAAATCGCCTGGGCGACGCTCGCCGGCTCGATCCTGCTGACGCTCATCGTTTGGGCCGTCTACCTTTCCATCGCGTGAGGCTGCCATGCGTGACATGAGAACCCCTCTCGGCAAGGTCCGCGGCCTCGGCTCCGCGCATGAAGGCACCGACCATTTCTGGCGCGTGCGGTTGTCGTCGATCGCGCTCATTCCGCTGTCGCTGTTCGTCATCGGCTGGATCGTCTCGCTGAAAGGCGCCGGCTACGCCGAGGTTCGCGCGTCGTTGTCGCAGCCGTGGGTGACGCTGATCGTGGCGCTGTTCCTGGTCGTCAGCCTCGACCATATGCGCCTCGGCATGAAGGAGATCATCGAGGACTACGTACATGGCGAGGGCGGCAAGCTGGCGCTTTTCATCCTCAATACGTTCTTCACCATAGCAATCGGCGTCGTCTCGCTTTTCGCGCTCGCCAAGCTGGCATTCGGAGGCTGAGCATGGCCGGACAAGAGAAGAAGGCGGCCACCGCCTACACCTATGTCGACCACAAGTTCGACGTCGTCGTCGTCGGTGCCGGTGGCGCCGGCCTTCGCGCCACGCTCGGCATGGCCGAACAGGGGCTGCGCACCGCCTGCATCACCAAGGTCTTTCCGACGCGCTCGCACACGGTCGCCGCGCAGGGCGGCATTGCCGCTTCGCTCCAGAACATGGGGCCGGACAGCTGGCAGTGGCACCTCTACGACACCGTCAAGGGGTCCGACTGGCTGGGCGACGTCGACGCCATGGAATATATGGTGCGCCAGGCGCCGGCGGCGGTTTACGAGCTTGAGCATTACGGCGTGCCCTTTTCACGTACCGAAGAGGGAAAAATCTACCAGCGGCCGTTCGGCGGCCACATGATGAACTACGGCGACGGCCCGCCCGTGCAGCGCACCTGCGCGGCGGCGGACCGCACCGGTCACGCCATCCTGCATACGCTCTACGGCCAGTCGCTGAAGCACCACGCGCAGTTCTTCATCGAGTATTTTGCGCTCGACCTGATCATGGATCCGGACGGCACCTGCACGGGCGTCGTCGCCTGGAACCTGGACGACGGCACCATACACCGCTTCTCCGCCAAGATGGTGGTGCTGGCGACCGGCGGCTACGGCCGCTCCTATTTCTCCGCCACCTCGGCGCATACCTGCACCGGCGACGGCGGCGGCATGGCCGCGCGGGCGGGCCTTCCCCTCCAGGACATGGAATTCGTGCAGTTCCACCCGACCGGCATCTACGGTGCCGGCTGCCTGATCACCGAGGGCGCGCGCGGCGAGGGCGGTTACCTGGTCAATTCCGAGGGCGAGCGCTTCATGGAACGCTATGCGCCGTCGGCCAAGGATCTTGCTTCCCGCGACGTCGTCTCGCGCTGCATGACGCTGGAAATCCGCGAAGGACGGGGAGTCGGCAAGAACAAGGACCATATTTTCCTCCACCTCGACCACCTCGACCCGGCCGTGCTGCATGAGCGGCTGCCGGGCATCTCGGAGAGCGCGAAGATCTTCGCCGGCGTCGACGTCACCAAGGAGCCGATCCCGGTTCTGCCGACCGTGCACTACAATATGGGCGGCATTCCCACCAACTACTGGGGCGAGGCGCTGAATCCGACGAAGGACGATCCTGACCAGGTCACACCCGGCCTGATGGCGGTGGGCGAGGCCGGCTGCGCCTCGGTTCACGGCGCCAACCGGCTCGGCTCCAACTCGCTGATCGACCTCGTCGTGTTCGGCCGCGCCGCGGCGATCCGCGCCGGCCAGGTCATCGACCGCGACGCGCCCATCCCGTCGCCAAACGAGGCGTCGGTCGACAAGATCATGGAGCGCTTCGACCGGCTGCGCCACGCCAACGGCTCGAAACCGACGGCCGTGCTGCGCGAGAAGATGCAGCGCGCCATGCAGGAGGATGCGGCGGTGTTCCGCACGCAGGACTCGCTGGAGAACGGCTGCAAGCGCATCTCGGCGATCTGGGGCGAACTGAAGGACCTCCACGTCACCGACCGCTCGATGATCTGGAATTCGGACTTGGTCGAGACACTGGAACTGGAAAACCTGATGGCCAACGCCATCTGCACCGTCTATGGCGCCGAGGCCCGCAAGGAGAGCCGCGGCGCCCATGCCCGCGAGGATTTCTCCGAGCGCGACGACAAGAACTGGCGCAAGCACACGCTGGCCCGCCTTTCGCCCGACGGCAAGGTGAAGCTGAGCTACCGGCCGGTGCATGCCGAGACGACGCTGCCGCTTTCGGAAGGCGGCATCGACCCCAAGAAGATCGCGCCCAAGGCGCGGGTATATTAAGGAGCGAAAATCATGGTCGAACTCGCTCTTCCCAAAAACTCGCAGATCAAGCAGGGCAAGACGTGGCCGAAGCCCGAAGGCGCGACGAACCTGCGCGAGTATCGCATCTATCGCTGGAACCCGGACGACGGCGAAAACCCGCGCGTCGACACCTATTTCGTCGACATGGACGATTGCGGGCCGATGGTGCTGGACGCGCTCTTGTGGATCAAGAACAAGGTCGACCCGACGCTGACGCTGCGCCGCTCCTGCCGCGAGGGCATCTGCGGCTCCTGCGCCATGAACATCGACGGCGGCAACACGCTGGCCTGCACCAAGGGTGCCGACGACATTTCCGGTCCTGTGAAGATCTATCCGCTGCCGCACATGCCGGTCATCAAAGACTTGGTGCCGGACCTCAACAATTTCTACGCCCAGCACGCCTCGATCGAGCCGTGGCTGCATACGGTCTCGCCCGAACCCGCCAAGGAATGGCTGCAGAGCCACGAGGACCGCGAGAAGCTCGACGGCCTTTACGAGTGCATCCTGTGCGCCTGCTGCTCGACCTCGTGCCCGAGCTACTGGTGGAACGGCGAGCGCTATCTCGGCCCGGCGACGCTGCTGCAGGCCTATCGCTGGCTGATCGACTCGAGAGACGAAGCCAAGGGCGAGCGGCTCGACAATCTGGAAGACCCGTTCCGGCTCTATCGCTGCCATACGATCATGAACTGCGCGCAGACCTGTCCGAAAGGCCTCAACCCGGCCAAGGCGATCGCCGAGATCAAGAAGATGATGGTGGAGAGACGGGTCTGATCTCCGCGGCGGAGCGGCAAATCCTCCGGCAGGCGGTCCTGCCGCATCTGGATAGCGCTCGTATCCTTGGATTCTACGAAAACGCTGCCGGAAAGGAATTGGACGGCAAATTCGCCCATCCGGAGTCGTCGGCCGCCCTCGCTGCCAATGCCCTGGGTCTGTTTCTCGACGATGCGGAGCCGGTGCTTGAAGCGCTGGGTCTACCCGTTTCCCAACCGGCCAGCCTTCGCCTCGAACAGTGCCTGCGGTTTCCCTGGCGCGGCGGGCTGCATCCCTGGCTCGATGCGGTGATCGAGACGCCGGACCTTCTGGTTGGGATTGAATCGAAACGCTACGAACCATTTCGCGGGGCCAAGCCGGGACTCTTTTCCGACAGCTATTTCAGGCCTGTCTGGGGCGATGGACTGGATCGCTTCCAGGCGCAGCGCGATGCGATCGCGGCGGGCATCGGTCGGTTCGAAAGATTTGATGCAGCACAATTGGTAAAGCACGCTTTCGGCATCGCCACCCAGGCACGGCGGAGAGGAAAGCGTGCCGTTCTGGTCTACCTGCACGCCGAGCCCTGCGCCTGGCCGGGCGAGAGGCCAATCGCAGCGGATCGAATTGCCTTGCATCGCGCAGAGCGAGATCGCTTCGCTTCGTCGGTTGAAGGCGATCTCGTCACGTTTCTCGCAGTAGATTACGTGTCGTTGCTTTCGCGTTTCAAAGCAATGGATGACGGCGCCATCCGAGTTCATGCCCAAGCCGTCGAAGAACGGTTCTCGCCTTTATAGAGACTTCGCACTGACGGCCTTGCCGGCGCGAACCGGTTTTGCGAAAGAGCGCCTATGGATGACATTAGCGATTTTCCAGTCCTTTCCCCCGCCGAGGCCCGGGTGCTCGGCTGCCTCATCGAGAAGAAGGAACTGACGCCGGACGTCTATCCGCTCACACTCAACGCGGCGCAGGCGGCCGCCAACCAGAAGACGGCGCGCGAGCCGGTGGTGACCCTGGAACCGATGGAGGTCCACCGGGCGCTGAAGACGCTGGAGCAGAAGGGTCTTGTGCGGCAGGTGTTCGGTTCCCGGGTCGAGCGGTACGAGCATCTCGCCCAGAATCGTTTCTCGCTGACCAGACCGCAGGCGGCGATCCTCGGCCTGCTTCTGCTGCGCGGCCCCCAGACCGTCCACGAATTGCTGGCGCGATCCGAGCGGATGGCGGGATTTGCCTCGGCGGAAGCTCTCAGGGCCGAGCTCGATATGTTGATCGGCAAGCGCCCGCCGCTGGTGAAGGAGATCGGCCGCGGGCCTGGCCAGCGGGAGGACCGCTATGCGCATCTGCTGAGCGGAGACGTTGATGTGTCCATGCTCGCGCCGCAACATGCGGCAGCCACGGTGCCCGCTTCGGAGCTCGAAGCGCGCATCGAAGCGCTGGAGCAGCAGGTGGCGGCGCTGACGGCGCGGCTCGACGCTCTGGGCGGCTGAACGCACGAAAGGCTGGCCTCAATGCAGGAAGGCGGCAGGGGCGCCGCCTTCCAAAGCCGAAACGCCGTCCCGGTCAGGCCAGCCTGGCGTCGAGACCGACCTTGATCGCGCCGAGCGCCTTGGAGACCGGGCATTCGGCCTTGGCCTTCTCCGCCAGTTCCTTGAACTTTTGCGCATCGATCCCCGGAACCGTTCCTACGAGAGTCAAATTGCTCTCGGTGATACCGGTGCCCGGAACCAGCCTGACGGCGGCCTTGGCTTCCAGCCTCTGGGCCGGCGTGCCGTTCTCGGCCAGGAAATGCGAGAGCTGCATGGCGTAGCAGCCGGCATGTGCCGCGGCGATCAGCTCCTCAGGGTTGGTGCCGGATTTGCCGCTTTCGTCCTCGAAGCGCATCTTGAAGGAATAGGGAGCCTCGTTCAGCGCGCCGCTCTGTGTGTCGAGGGTGCCCTTGCCTTCCTTGAGATTGCCCTGCCAGACGGCAGTTGCGGTGCGGTCCATGATGGTCTCCCTGGTTGTCGTTTCCAAACTGAAACGCGGTCCCCTAGACTATAGCGCGCGGCGCCGCGATGACCATCATCCTGCCTGATCCGGGCATCGCCGGACCAGGCCCTTAGCCCTTCATTGGTCGCGTAGGGACTTGCGGACGCTCGCGACGTCGCCGGCCGAAACGCGCGGCGCGGCGTTGCCGAAGCTGTTGCGGACATAGGTCAGCACGGCCGCGACCTGGTCGTCGTCCAGGCGCCAGGCGAGCGAGGGCATGGCGGGCGTGGTCTGCATCGCGCCCGTGTGCACCGCCTGTCCACCGGCCAGCACGAGCCGCGCGGGTGTCTCGATGCTCGGCTGACGCAGGATCGCGTTGTCGGCGAGGCCGGGGAAGAGCTGGCCGGCGCCCTTGCCGTCCATGCCGTGGCAGGCCGAACAGGTGGCGTGGTAGATCGCTGCGCCGGTCTTCATCTGCGCGTCGTCGGCCGAGATCGGCTGGGGCATCGCGCCGCCGGTGGGCGGCACCGACTTCAGATAGACGGCGATGGCCTTGAGGTCGGCGTCTTTCATCTGCGAAGTCGAAGCCTCGATCGCCTCGGCCATCGGACCCGATGCGATCGTGTGCCCGTTGGTGCCGGTCTTCAGGTACTGGACGAGTTCGTCCTCGCTCCAGCCGCCGATGCCGTGGACGGTGTCGCCGGTGATCGCGGGCGCATACCACCCCTGCAGCGACGCGCCCTGCAGCGCTTCGCTGGTCTTGTCGGCGCCGAGAAGGGTCTTCGGCGAGTGGCAGGTGCCGCAATGGCCCGGTCCCTGGACCAGATAGGCGCCGCGGTTCCATTCGTCGGACTGGTTGGGGTCCGGCCTGAACGGCTCGGGCGTGAAATTGATGCCGTTCCAGGCTGCCATCAGAGTGCGGATGTTCAACGGGAAGGGAAGCTGGTTCGCCTCGACGGGGTTATGAACCGGCTCCAGCGTCTGCATATAGGCCCACAGGTCGGCTATGTCGCCGTCCGGCATTTTCGTGTAGGCGGGATAGGGCATAGCCGGGTAGAGGCGCTTGCCGCTGTGGCCGATGCCTGTCTTCAAGGCATTGCGGAAATCCTCCTCGGACCAGGCGCCGATGCCGGTCTCGCGGTCCGGCGTGATGTTGGGTGGAACCAGCACGCCGAAGGGCGTCTGCAGCGGCTCGCCGCCGGCGAAGGGTTTTCCATCCTGCCTGGTGTGACAGGCGGCGCAATCGCCGAGGACCGCCTGGTAGCGGCCGCGGATCACCTTGTCCGCCAGTTGGTCGGATGCCTGCGCGGCGTGGCCGGCAAAAGCGGCGACGACGGCGAGCGTGAGCGTGACGAATTTGCTCTTCATGCCTGCACCAGGGGTTGTCCGGGGTTCTTCAGATATTGCCGGCGAATGGCGTCGGCGGCGTGGAAGGCCAGCGCGCCGACCGTGCCTGTGGGGTTCTTGCCGGCATTGTGGGCGAAGGCGGAGGCGCCGATAACGAAGACGTTCGGCACGTCCCAGCTCTGCAGGTATTTGTTGAGCGCGCTTGTCGTCGGGTCGGTGCCCATGATCGCGCCGCCCGTATTGTGGGTGCTCTGGTAGGGCACCGAGTTCCAGCCCTTCTTGGCGCGGCCGACCTCGTAGTGCTTGCCACCAAGGGCTTTCGCCAACTCCTCCATCCGGTCCGAGCAATAGTTGGACATGCGGATGTCGTTGTCGGGGAAATCGAACGTCATGCGCATCAGTGGCCGGCCGTGGCGGTCGGTATAGGTCGGGTCGAGGTCGAGATAGTTGGTGCGCTGCGGATAGCTGGAACCTTGAATGGAAAAGCCCAGCGTGCCCTTGTAGGCGGCGACCGTCGCTTTCTTCCACTCGGAGCCCCAGCCCGGTGTGCCCTTCGGCGTGGGACGATTGCCGATCGGGCGTCCGTTCGTGGGAATGCAGTTCATGCCCGAGCCGCCGACGAAATCGACCGCGCCGTGGTCGAAAGCGTCGCCGTTGAAATCGTCGAGCGTCTGGCCGAGCGCGCCGGCGGCGACGAAGGGATTGAAGTTCTTGTCGTCGAAGAACACCTTCGTGCCGGCATTGGTCTGGTAGCAGTAGTTGCGCCCGACCGTGCCCTGGCCGGTCGCCGGGTCGTATATCTTCCCGATGCCCGACAGCATCATCATGCGGACATTGTGCAGCGCGTAAGCGCAGATCAGCACCATCTCCGCCGGCTGGAAGAATTCCTCGCCGGACGTGTCGATATAGGTGACGCCGCGCGCCATCTTGCCCGAGCCGTCGAGGTCGACCTTGAGCACTTCGCTGTTGGTGCGCACCTCGAAGTTCGATTTCTTCATCAAGAGCGGCAGGATCGTCGTCTGGGCGCTGGCCTTCGAATAGTTGGCGCAGCCGAAGCGCTCGCAGAAGCCGCAGAAGGTGCACTGGCCCATCGCGATGCCGAGCGGGTTGACATAATCCTTGGACAGGTTCGCCGACGGCGTCGGGAACGGATGCCAGCCGATCGAGCGTGCCGCTTCCGCGAACATGGTCGGCGCATAGGTCATCTCCATCGGCGGCAGCGGGTAGTCGCGCTCGCGCGGGTCTTCGAAGGGATTGCCGCCGTCCTGGATCTGACCCTTGATGTTGCCGGCCTTGCCCGAGATGCCGCACAGATATTCGAAGCGATCGTAGGCGCTTTCCATCTCCGCACCGGTCACACCCCAGTCCTGCAGCTCCAGCCCGGCGAATTTCTGCTCGCCGTGGCGCTCGGCCAGATGGCTGCGGATGCGGAAGTCCGAATCCCAGAAGCGCCAGGTGTGGCCGTTCCAATGCACGCCGGCGCCGCCGACGCCGTTGCCGGGCAGGAACGAGCCGAAGTCGCGCATCGGCAGCGCTTCCTCGTCAGGGTTGTTGCGCATGGTGAAGGTCTCGACCACCGGCTGCAGGAAGAGGTCGCGGCGGATCGCGTAGCGCAACTCGTCCTGCGCGTAGCCGATGTTGAAATCGGTCGCCGTGTCGCGCCACGGTCCGCGCTCGATGGCGACGACGTCCAGTCCTTCGTCGGTCAGCTCATGCGCGAGGATCGATCCGGTCCAGCCGAGGCCAATGATCACCACGTCCTTCTTGGGAAGTATTCTGGTCATCGCGGCTTATCCCTTCTTGCCCATCCATTCCGGCGCCCCGGCGATCGAGACCGGCGGCAGCGGGTAGGGCTGGTTGTGCTTGGAGACGTGGTCGCGATAGTCGTAGCGCGCGCCGGGGAAGCCCAGCATGCGCCAGGATACCATGTCGCGATTGCCGCCGTAGATCGGGTCGGCGAAGAACCCTTCCATCGTATTGCCCAGCACCAGCGTGAAGAACGCCTTGGCGTCGACGCCGTTCGGCAGCTCGACCTTGCCCGCCTCCATGTCCTTGAGCAGTGCGTCCTGGTCTTCCGGCGAGAGTTCGGCGAAGCTCTTGCCGCCCCTGTTCTGCTTGACCCAGGCGTCGAGCGCAGCCAACCCTGCCCGGTAACGCATGGCCGGCGTCTCATCCTTCTGATAGCCCTGCGTCGGCGTTCCCGGCTTGAACGGTCCCTTCATGTAGAGGCGCGCCGAATCGCCGAAATCGCCGGCGAGCTGGCGATCGATATAGATCGCGCAGCCGGCATCCTTGCCGCCGACGCTGAGGTCGTCGGCCGGGATCAGCCGGTCGACGATCGCCTCGATCGCCCGCGCCTCCTCGGGCCTGAAATAGGTCCAGCCAACAGATTTCACCGGATCGGGCGGATTGGCGCTGAAGGCCTGCCAGGGCAGGGCTCCCGACAGGGAGCGCGCGCTGGCCGAGGTGGCTGTGGCGACGATCGCAATGCCTACGCTGGAGAGAAGGGTTCGGCGTGAAATCCGAACGGACGGGGAATCTGGCATCGGCTGCCCCCTCGCTTGCCTGTCCGGCACGAACGGCCGGATGGGTGATGTTCGCGGGCCTGTCGACCCGGCAGGAGAAAGTCTAGGACGATAGGCGGGAGCGGCAAGACGAGCAGGCCAGGTAAATGCTGGACCAGATGCGGCGAAGGGGACGGACGTCGTTCACTTTATCGAGAGGAAGATATCGAGCGAGCCCGAACCATCTGCCCCGTTACGTCACGTCCGAACGCCTGCCGCTCTAGCTTCGCGCGGCGATCGCCGTGGCTGCTGCCGCCATCGTGCCGGCGCCGATGCGATTGGCGATCCGCAGGGTCCGGGGGCTCCTGAGCAGTTTGCGCGCCTGCGCAGCCGCCAATACCCAGGTGAGATCAACCGCGACCAGAACCGCCGCCATCGTCACGGTCAGTTCCAGCCAGCCGGCGAGGGTGACCGAGGCGAGGTCGATGATAGTGGGCAGCAGCGCGAGATAGAACATCATGATCTTGGGATTGCCGAGCGTCACGGCCATGCCGGCGAAGAACAGCCTCGCCGGCGGATCGCCTCTCGAACCAGCTTGGGGCATCTCGTCCGCCTTTGCATCGACGGGGGCCGTCCACATCTTCCAGGCGAGCCATGCGAGATAGGCGACGCCCACCCACTTCACCACGACGAAGGCCAGATGGAAGCTCTGCGCCACCACGGCCAGCCCGAACACGGCAAAGGACAGCCAGATCGCCTCGCCGATCCACATCGCGGCGAGGAAGGGAAGCACGTCGCGAAACCCCTTGGAGATAACGCGCGCGACGAGCGCCGCGATCGACGGACCGGGTGAGCCGGCGGCGACCAGGAGCGCACCAGCGAAGATGAGCAGCGAGGCAAGCGTCATGGCACGATGATATGCCTGCCGGCGGCATGTCCGCAAGCAGGCGCGGGGCGGTGCCGTCAGACCGCGGCGACCTCTGTCGGCTCCGCCAGCTTCGGCTTTGCGCGCGATGCGATCAGGCAGCCGAGGATGATCAGGGCGGCGCCCGCCAGCGTCGAGCCTGTCACGGATTCCCGGAAGAACACGAAACCGAGGATGATCGCCCAGACGAAGGCGGAATATTCGGTCGGGATGAGGTATTGCGCCTCCGCGCGCGCATAGGCCCAACTCATCAGCGCATGGCCGGTAAGCGCCAGTGCGGTGACACCCGCCAGCGGCAGCCACATGGCTTGCGGCAGGGAAACGGCGAACCAGGGCGCGGCGAGGCCCAACGTCACGCCGACCACCGCGTTCTGGAAGAAAACGATCTCCAGCGGCCTGGCAAGCTGCGCCTGGCGGCGCGCCAGGATCAGGTTGTAGGCATAGAGCACGGCCGACGCGATGATCGCGGCCATGCCGAAAAAAGCTTCGGGCGCATAGCCGGCCCGGCTGAACTTGCCGAGCATGATGACAAGCACGCCCGCCAGGCCGACGAAGGACGCGGCGATCGCCATGCGGCCGATCCTTTCGCCGAGCAGAAGCGCGGCCAGGAACAGCGCCACCAGCGGCGCGATGAAGGATAGCGCGATCGCTTCCGCCAGCGGCAGGTAGCCGAGGCCGGTGAAGAACAGCAGCGCGACGAAGGAGACGACCACGCCGCGCAGCACGTGCAACCGCAGGGCGGCGCGGCTCGGGCGGGGCGGTCGCGTCGCCGTCCACGCCGTGCCGGCGGATGCGGTCGCGAAGACGGAGCGCCAAAGCAGCGTGTTGTAGGCGCCGATGATCACGACAAGGCCCTTGACGGCGGCGTCCATCGCCGACAGCAGGAAGATGCCCAGTGTGCAGACCAATATGGCCAGCACGGGCGAGGTCGCGGGCTTGGCGGTCATCCGAAATCCGATCCTGCTGGAGACAGCCAGCCGGTAGACCGGAACCGCAGCCGCGCCAAGAGCGCAGCGACGCCAATCTCACAGGCCAGGAGCGGCTCCGCGGGATCGGCGCCTTGTTGCCCTTACGCCGCGCCGGCGAGCTTCTGCTTTTCGAAGCGCTTGCGCTCGTTGGGGTCGAGATAGAGCTTGCGCAGGCGGATCGACTTCGGCGTGACTTCCACCAGCTCGTCGTCCTGGATCCAGGCCAGCGCCCGCTCCAGCGTCATGCGCACCGGCGGGGTGAGCTTGACCGCCTCGTCCTTGCCGGCGGCGCGGATGTTGGTCAGCTTCTTGCCCTTGAGCACGTTGACCTCGAGATCGTTGTCGCGGGAGTGGATGCCGATGATCATGCCCTGATAGACCTTGACGCCAGCGTCGATGACCATCGGGCCGCGGTCCTCCAGGTTGAACAGTGCATAGGCCACCGCGTCGCCCTGGTCGTTGGAGATCAGCACGCCGTTGACGCGGCCAGGCAGTTCACCCTTGTAAGGTTCGTAAGCGTGGAACAGCCGGTTCATCACCGCCGTGCCGCGCGTGTCGGTCAGCAGTTCCGACTGGTAGCCGATCAGGCCGCGCGTCGGGGCGTGGAAGACAAGGCGCTGGCGGTCGCCGCCGGACGGGCGCAGCTCGGTCATCTCTGCCTTGCGCTCGCTCATCTTCTGCACGACGATGCCGGCGTGTTCCTCGTCCACGTCGATGACGACTTCCTCGACAGGTTCGAGCAACTGGCCGTTCTCGTCCTTCTGCATGACGACGCGCGGGCGCGACACGGCAAGCTCGAAGCCCTCGCGGCGCATCGTCTCGATCAGCACCGCGAGCTGCAATTCGCCGCGGCCGGAGACGTAGAAGGAGTCCTTGTCGGCGGATTCCTCGATCTTCAGCGCGACGTTGCCCTCGGCTTCCTTCAGCAGGCGGTCGCGGATGACGCGGCTGGTGACCTTGTCGCCCTCGGTGCCGGCAAGCGGCGAATCGTTGACGATGAAGGACATGGTGACGGTCGGCGGGTCGATCGGCTGCGCCTGCATCGGCTCGGTGACGGATGGATCGCAAAAGGTGTCGGCGACAGTGCCCTTGGAAAGGCCCGCGATGGCGACGATGTCGCCGGCCTGCGCCTCGTCGATCGGCTGGCGCTCAAGGCCGCGGAAGGCCAGGATCTTGGACACGCGGCCCTGTTCGATCAGCGAGCCGTCGTGGTGCAGAACCTTGACCGCCTGATTCGGCTTCAGCGTGCCGCTGGCGATACGGCCGGTGATGATGCGCCCGAGGAAGGGATTGGCTTCCAGGATGGTGCCGATCATGCGGAACGGGCCTGGCTCCACGCTCGGTGCGGGCACGTGCTTCAGTACCAGGTCGAACAGGGGGGCGAGGCCTTGGTCCTTCGGCCCCTCCGGCTTCTCGGCGACCCAGCCGTCGCGGCCCGAACCGTAGAGGATCGGGAAATCGAGCTGCTCGTCGGTGGCGTCGAGGGCTGCGAACAGGTCGAACACCTCGTTGATGACCTCGGTTTCGCGTGCATCCGGCCGGTCGATCTTGTTGATGACGACGATCGGCCTGAGGCCGACCTTCAGGGCCTTGCCGACGACGAATTTGGTCTGCGGCATCGGGCCTTCGGCGGCGTCCACCAGCACGATGGCCGAATCCACCATCGACAGGATGCGCTCCACCTCGCCGCCGAAATCGGCGTGGCCGGGCGTGTCGACGATGTTGATGCGCGTGTCCTTCCAGTCGACCGAGGTCGCCTTGGCGAGGATGGTGATGCCGCGTTCCTTTTCGAGATCGTTGGAATCCATCGCCCGCTCGGCGACGCGCTGGTTCTCGCGGAACGCGCCGGATTGTTTCAGGAGCTGGTCGACCAGTGTCGTCTTGCCATGGTCGACATGCGCGATGATCGCGATGTTGCGGATATCCATAATGTCACTCGGAAGCGTTGGGGCAGGGCGCGTTGCGGCGCCGCCTTTTTCAGGTTGCGCGGCTCATACAGGTTTTTTCGCAGATGCGAAAGGGGGCTGGGTTTCGCCATTGCGAAAGGCAGACCGCGCACCCAGATAAAATACATCTTTTGTTAAGCCCTTTTTGCGAAGCTTTCGTTAACCAGTCGGGGAAACGATTCCGGCCTGGAGTCATTCGGGGATTATGACGAGCATCTTGAAGAAGGCGGCACGTGGCGGCCGCATCGGTTCGGGGGTGGCGCTCGCCGCCGTGGCTTTGATGCTGGCGGCCGGCGGGGCGCGTTCTGCGGCACCGCGCCTTGATGCACCCCAACCCGTCACGCCGGCCGAACAGCTTTTCCCGGATGCGCCGGACGGCGTCGATCCGATGACGACCGGCCCCGTCAGCGCTTCGTTCAAGACGCAGCAGGCCGAGGCCGGTTGTGCCGACGCCGTCTGGCCCGATATTCCCGCCGCCTGCTACCCGAAGAACTGATCGCCGGCCCTGCCTGGAAGACCCTGCCTTGCCTGGAAGACATGGCGGGCAGCGCGGCTGCCAGCTTCGTTTCGGCCACCTCACCCCCCCCCCCGCAGATGTCCAGACTGCTCCTGGACGTCCGATCATTTCGCTAACCGGCTGTTATCCTTAACCGGCACTTAACCACTATGGTTAACACTACTCCCGAGACGCCGGACTGGGCGGCGAGTTGGGGAGTTGGACCATGAAATCCGTTTTGCGCATCGCGCTTGCGCTTTCCGCCGTCGGCGCGGCGCCTCTGCCTGTGCTGGCCGCCGACTACGATCCGCCGATCTATGTCGACGAGGCGCCGGAATACCAGCCGGTCGAGGTCGGCTCGGGCTGGTATCTCAGGGGCGACGTCAGCTACCTGCCGGAAGAGACCTACAAGAACCGGGACCTGGGCAGCCTGACCGTCAGCTATTCGGACCGCGAGCGGCCGGTATTCGGCAGCATCGGCTTCGGCTACCACTTCAACGACTATCTGCGCGGCGATATCAATTTTGGCCTGCTGCCGGGCAACGAGGCGAGAGCCGAAGAGGATAATTCGCCGACAGATATCGCAACCGCGCGCATCGAAAACAGCGCCCGCACGGTAATCGTCAACGGCTATGTCGATCTAGGGACCTATGTCGGCATCACGCCCTACATCGGCGCGGGCGTCGGCCTGATGCAGTCCAAGCGCGAGGGTCGCTTCGACTATGTCGACCTGAACGACGCGACCAATGATGTCTCCACCTCGGATAACAAGACGCAGTATTCCTTCGCCTACACACTCAATGCCGGTCTCGCCTACCAGATCACCAAGAACCTGGTGATTGATCTTGGCTACCAGTACATGTCCGCGCCGGACGCGGAGTATGCTCGGCTCGACGATATTTCGAGCGGACCGAGCTATTCCATCCACAAGGGCGTGGACAACCACCAGATCAAGGTCGGCCTTCGCTACGACCTGTGGTGACGAGTGCGAGATCGGTTCTGACTGCGGCGGCGGGCTTCGGCCCGCCGCTTTCGTTTCGGCCGAGGCACCTTCGGCCGGAGCAATCACTATCCCGCGAGCGACAAAAACTTTGCTCTTGACGCCCGCAACCTGAAGTCCTATCGCCATCCGTGGGCCACCCCTCCCCAACGAGGGGCTTACTATCTGGAAGGATAGACCACGATGACTGCTCTCCCCAAGCCGGACATGCGTCCGGCCAATCCCCATTTTTCCTCAGGTCCCTGCGCGAAACGTCCCGGCTGGTCGGTCGAGGCGCTGAAGGACGCCGCCCTTGGCCGCTCGCACCGCGCTAGGATCGGCAAGGCGAAACTTGCCGAGGCGATCGACCTTACCCGTGAAGTGCTGCAGGTGCCGGCGGACTACCGCATCGGCATCGTGCCGGCGTCCGACACCGGCGCGGTCGAGATGGCGCTGTGGTCGCTGCTCGGCCAGCGCGGCGTCGACATGGTCGCCTGGGAATCCTTCGGCGCCGGCTGGATCACCGACGTGGTCAAGCAGTTGAAGCTCGCCGATGCGCGCAAGATCGAGGCGCCCTACGGCGAACTGCCGGATCTTTCGCAGATCGACTTCGACCGCGACGTCGTCTTCACCTGGAACGGCACGACCTCGGGCGTGCGCGTCCCGGACGGCGATTTCATCCCGGCCGACCGCAAGGGCCTGACGATCTGCGACGCCACTTCGGCAGCCTTCGCGCAGCGGCTCGATTTCCAAAAACTCGATGTCGTGACCTTCTCCTGGCAGAAGGCGCTCGGCGGCGAAGGCGCGCACGGCATGCTCATCCTCAGCCCTCGCGCCGTCGCGCGGCTGGAGACCTATGCGCCGGCCTGGCCGCTGCCCAAGATCTTTCGCATGACCAAGGGCGGCAAGCTGATCGAGGGCATCTTCAAGGGCGAAACCATCAACACGCCCTCCATGCTCGCCGTCGAGGACTATCTCGATACGCTGAAATGGGCGAAGGGCCTCGGCGGGCTGGACGCGCTGGTCGCCCGCGCCGACGCCAATGCCGCGGTCGTCGCCCGCTTCGTGGACCAGTCGTCCTGGCTCGGCCACCTGGCCGTCGATCCGGCGACGCGCTCCAACACCTCCGTGTGCCTGTCCATCGTCGATCCAGACGTCGCCGCACTCGACCTGGACGGCCAGGCGGCGTTCGCCAAGGCGCTGGTCGGCCTGCTCGACAAGGAAGGCGTCGCCTACGACATCGGCCATTATCGCGACGCCCCGCCCGGCCTGCGCATCTGGTGCGGCGCCACCGTCGAGACGAAGGATCTGGAAGCGCTGATGCCGTGGCTCGACTGGGCTTTCTCTGCCCAGAAGGCGACGCTCAAGGCTGCGGCCTAGCTCCACGTCCCCCTCCCCCTTGAGGGGAGGGTGGCCGGACGCAATCCGGTCGGGTGGGGGTCACCTCAACCCCACCAACCTCAATCAAATCCATGCGGCATGCAGAAAACGTCGAGCACTGCCGCACCGACCCCTCCCGGTCGCTACGCGACCACCCTCCCCTCAAGGGGGAGGGAAACCAGCGCCAAGGATCACACCCATGCCCCGCGTACTCGTTTCCGATAAACTCTCCCCCACCGCCGTGCAGATATTCAAGGATCGCGGCGTCGAGGTCGATTACCTGCCCGATCTTGGCAAGGACAAGGATGCCCTTCTGGCGAAGATCGCCGACTATGACGGCCTCGCCATCCGTTCGGCCACCAAGGTCACCGAGAAACTGATCAATGCCGCGACCAATCTCAAGGTCATCGGCCGCGCCGGTATCGGCGTCGACAATGTCGACATACCCGCCGCCTCAAGGCGCGGTATCATCGTCATGAACACGCCTTTCGGCAACTCGATCACCACCGCCGAGCATGCCGTCGCCATGATCTTCGCGCTGGCGCGCCAGATTCCGGAGGCCAATGCCTCGACCCATGCCGGCAAATGGGAAAAGAACCGCTTCATGGGCGTCGAGATCACCGGCAAGACGCTGGGCGTGATCGGCTGCGGCAACATCGGCTCCATTGTCGCCACGCGCGGCGTCGGCCTGAAGATGCACGTCATCGCCTTCGACCCGTTCCTGTCGGACAAGCGCGCCGAAGAACTGGGCGTCGAGAAGGTCGAGCTCGATGATCTTTTCGCCCGCTCCGACTTCATCACCCTGCACACGCCGATGACCGACAAGACGCGTGGCATCATCGACGCGGCTGCGATTGCGAGGATGAAGGACGGCGTGCGCATCATCAACTGCGCGCGCGGCGGCCTGATCGTCGAGGCCGATCTCGTCGCGGCGCTGAAGAGCGGCAAGGTGGCGGGCGCCGGCGTCGACGTGTTCGAGACCGAGCCCGCGACCGACAACGCCTTGTTCGGTCTGGAGAACGTCGTGGCAACGCCGCATCTCGGCGCCTCGACCTCGGAGGCGCAGGAGAATGTCGCGCTCCAGGTCGCCGAGCAGATGTCGGACTACCTGATCAAGGGCGCGGTGACCAACGCCATCAATATGCCTTCGATCACCGCTGAGGAAGCACCGCGTCTCAAGCCGTTCGTCAAGCTCGCCGAAGTGCTCGGCGCCTTCGTCGGCCAGGTGACGGAGGATCCGATCAAGGAAGTCGAGATCCTGTTCGACGGCTCGACCGCCCAAATGAACACGCGCGCGCTGATTTCGGCCGCGCTCGCCGGCCTGATCCGGCCGCAGGTGGCCGACGTTAACATGGTGTCGGCACCGATCATGGTGAAGGAACGCGGCATCATCGTCGCCGAGGTCAAGCGCGACAAGTCGGGCGTGTTCGACGGCTACATCAAGCTGACCGTCAAGACCGAGAAGATGAGCCGTTCGATCGCCGGCACCTGCTTCTCCGACGGCAAGCCGCGTTTCATCCAGATCAAGGGCATCAACCTCGACGCCGAGGTCGGCCAGCACATGCTCTACACCACCAATGCCGATGCGCCCGGCATCATCGGCCTGCTCGGCTCCCTGTGCGGCGAGAACGGCGTCAACATCGCCAACTTCTCGCTTGGCCGCGACCGTCCGGGCGGCGACGCGATCGCGCTGCTCTATCTCGACGCGCCGTTCCCCCAGGACGTGCTCGCCAAGGTGCGCGCGCATGAGACGATCGACTCGGCCAAGCGGCTGCAGTTCGACGTCGGCGCGGTGTAAGCGATCTCTCAAATAAAACGACAATCAGGCGCGGCGCAAACCGCGCCTTTTTGTTTTTCCTTCGATGCGGTAGCATATGCCGTGCTCAGGAGCTTACGGATGAATATTGTGGTTGACGCATTCTGGGACGACGAAGCCAAAGTCTGGGTCGCGTCGGCGCGTGACGGAATCGGCATCGCAACGGAGGCTGGGACGATGGAGCAGCTTCAGCAAAAATTGTCGATTATCGTTCCCGATTTACTGGCGGAAGACTATCAAGGCCCCTTTGAGATTGAGCTGATCGCCCGTAGTCATCAAACGGTTGCGGCTGCATGACCGTGAGGGGTGACGGCGACCATCTGCCCGTGCGTTGAACAGCGAACATCGCGCAGTTGGCTGAAATCCGTGAATAATTTCTCCAAGCCTTTGAAAAGTGTCCTGTCGGAAGCCGGCTGGCGGTATCTTCGCCCTGGCAAAGGCGATCACGAAATATGGCACGAGCCATCGACGGGTCGGAAAGTCGTCGTGGACAATTCGATGAAATCGCGCCACACGGCCAATGCCGTATTGAAACAGGCCGGACTGCCGAAAGCTTTTTGACAATTTCCATCCGGCTAAGACCAACGAAAACCCTGATCTGTGACAACAGCCGAAACCATCCGGATGTCACGTTGCAGATGGCGCCATGAGCGGGAGAGCGAACGCGATGCGGGACGACAACCACCTTCCAGGAGACGGAACCTTTCTTGGCCGCGTTGGCGCCGACGGCTGGCCGCATCCGGCGGTGGTCACGGTCAGGAACGGCATGGTGCTGGACATCACCTCCAACAGGGCGCCGACCAGCCGCGACATCTGCGAGATGGCCGATCCTGCCGCCTATGTCGCCGCTGCCGAAGGCCGCGAGATCGGCTCGCTCGCCGCCGTCATGGCCAACAGCATGGTGGCCGATCGCGATCCGTCGAAGCCGTCCCTGCTTTCGCCGGTCGACCTTCAGGCGGTGAAGGCGTCGGGCGTCACTTTCGTCGTCTCCCTGCTGGAGCGGGTGATCGAGGAGCAGGCGCGCGGCGCGCCGGAGCGGGCCGACGCCATCCGCGCCGACATCGCCGGCTTGATCGGCCACGACCTCTCGCAACTGAAGCCGGGATCGCCGGAAGCCGCCGGCGTCAAGGCGCGGCTGATCGCGCGCGGCGTGTGGTCGCAATATCTGGAGGTCGGCATCGGGCCCGACGCCGAGATCTTCACCAAATGCCAGCCCATGGCCTCGGTCGGATACGGGGCCGATGTCGGGCTGCATCCCGTTTCCACCTGGAACAACCCGGAGCCGGAAGTCGCGGTCGTGGCGTCCAGCGCCGGCACGATCGTCGGCGCCACGCTCGGTAACGACGTCAACCTGCGCGATGTCGAGGGCCGTTCGGCGCTGCTGCTCGGCAAGGCCAAGGACAACAATGCGTCGGCCTCGCTCGGCCCCTTCATTCGCCTGTTCGACGCGACCTTCACGCTGGACGACGTCAAGCAGGCGGTGGTCGGCCTCAGGGTCGAGGGCGAGGACGGCTTCGTGCTTGAAGGATCGAGCTCGATGGCCGAGATCAGCCGCTCGCCGGAGGAACTGGTGTCTGCGGCCATGGGCGCACACCACCAGTATCCCGAAGGCATGGTCCTTTATCTCGGCACCATGTTCGCGCCGGTGAAGGACCGCGGCGAAAGCGGCAAGGGTTTTACGCACAGGACGGGCGACGTCGTCACCATCGCTTCGGAAAAGCTCGGAAGCCTCGTCAACCGCGTCAAGCTGTCGACCGAATGCCCGCCTTGGCGCTATGGCGCCAGCCACCTGATGCGGGACCTGGCGAAAGCCGGCCTCCTGTAGAGAGGTCAGCTTCGGAGCATCACTCCGCGGCCGCCAGCCGGCGGCTGCCGTGTTCGGCCAGCCAGATGCCGCCGAACACGAGCGCCAGCGCCAGCGCGTGGTAGAGATGGAAATCCTCGCCGAGCAGCAGGATCGACAACAGGGTGCCGAAGATCGGCACGAGGTTGATGAACAGGCCGGCGCGATTGGCGCCGATCAACTCGTTGCCGCGGATGTAGGTGACCTGTGAAATGACCGAGGCGCCGAGCGCCGTGTAGAGCGTGATCGCCCAGCCGGCCAGGCCGGGGAATTGCGCCTTGCCCGTTGTGACTTCCCAAGCCGCGAACGGCATTGAGATGACGAGCGCCGACAGTGACAGGATGAGGATTAGCGATTGCCAGTGCAGCGCCGGCTTGAGCCTCAGACCGACCGAATAGCCGCTGTAGAGCACGACCGCGCCGAGCATGATCGCATCGCCGAAATTGATATCGAGGCGGAGCAGTTGAGCGGGGCTGCCGTGGCTGGCCGTCAATGCGACGCCGGCGATCGTCAGTATGACGCCGATGAGCTGCGGCCAGCCGGCGCGAACGCGGAAGAACAGGAAATTCGCCACGATGATCAGGATCGGCATACCCGCCTGCTCGATCGAGACGTTGATGGCCGTGGTGTAGTTGAGCGCGACGTAGAAGATGACGTTGAACAGCGCGAACCCGCAGCCGCCCAACGCGACGAGCAGCGGCAGGTGCCTTTTCGCCAGCGGCCAGTCCTCGCGCAGCTTGGCGCCGGCGAAGGGCAGCAGGATGAGCACCGCCAGCACCCAGCGCAGGAACACCAGCAGCATCGGCGAGATCTGTCCGACGGCGAGCTTGCCGGCGATCGAATTGCCGCCCCACAGCAAGGTGGTCAAAAGCAGCAGGGCGTAGGCTTTCTGGTGTCGCGACACGGTATCCGCCGATTCGAACCCGCGTCCCTTACGGAGATCGGTCCCTCAAGTAAATGATACGCAAGGCAAAAGCCGTTGTGCCTGTCATGCGCCGGCGGCCGAAATCAGGGGTCGCGCGGCAGCGGCGTTGACGCTATAGAAGCCTCTCGTCGTGGGCTTTCAGGCCCGGTTCTGCTTGTTTCAGGGATAGTGAACATGGCCAATGTGGTGGTCGTCGGCTCGCAGTGGGGCGACGAGGGCAAGGGTAAGATCGTGGACTGGCTGTCCGAGCGCGCTGACGTGGTGGTGCGCTTCCAGGGCGGCCACAATGCCGGTCACACGCTGGTCGTCGACGGCAAGGTCTACAAGCTTTCGCTGCTTCCCTCCGGCGTCGTGCGCCAGGGCAAGCTCTCCATCATCGGCAATGGCGTGGTGTTCGATCCGCACGCTTTCGTCGCCGAAGCCGCAAAGCTGAAGGAGCAGGGCGTCGACGTCACGCCTGACCGCCTGAAAATTGCCGAAAACACGGCGCTTATCCTGTCGCTGCACCGCGAACTGGACGGATTCCGCGAGGACGCCGCCTCCAATTCCGGCACGAAGATCGGCACCACGCGCCGCGGCATCGGCCCCGCCTATGAGGACAAGGTCGGCCGTCGCGCCATCAGGGTCATGGACTTGGCGGATTTGGACACGCTCCCGCTGAAGGTGGACAGGCTTTTGACGCACCACAACGCGTTGCGTCGCGGCCTCGGTCATCCCGAAGCGACGCACGAGGCGATCATGGCGGAACTGACCTCGGTCGCCGGCGCCGTCCTGCCCTACATGGACAGGGTCTGGAAAGTGCTGGACGACAGCCGCCGCGCTGGCGAGCGCATCCTGTTCGAGGGCGCGCAGGGAACGCTGCTCGACATCGACCATGGCACCTATCCCTTCGTCACCTCGTCCAACACGGTGGCCGGACAAGCGGCGGCCGGTTCCGGCATCGGTCCGGGCGCTGTCGGCTATGTGCTCGGCATCACCAAGGCCTATACGACCCGTGTCGGCGAAGGCCCCTTCCCGACCGAGCAGCAGAACGAGATCGGCGAATTCCTCGGCACCAAAGGGCACGAATTCGGCGTCGTCACCGGCCGCAAGCGCCGTTGCGGCTGGTTCGACGCGGTGCTGGTGCGACAGGCCGTGGCGGTGAACGGCATCAAGGGCATCGCGCTCACCAAGCTGGACGTGCTGGACGGCATGCCGGAGATCAAGGTCTGCACCGGATACCGGCTCGACGGCCAGGTGATCGACTACCTGCCGGCCAGCCAGGGCGCGCAGGCGCGCGTCGAGCCGATCTACGAAACGCTGGAAGGCTGGTCGGGAACGACCGCCGGGGCGCGGTCCTGGAACGACCTGCCGGCACAGGCGGTTAAATATGTGCGCTATATAGAAGAGCTGATCGGCGCGCCCGTCGCGCTGCTTTCCACCAGTCCGGAGCGGGACGACACGATACTTGTGACCGATCCGTTTCAAGACTAACCATGGCTCCCGGGGAGCAAGACAGGTACGATTGAAGCATGGCAGATTTCGTTGCGGTTCTGAAAAAGACGCTCGACGGCCTCGGCGACACCACGCCGGAAATGCGCACGCGCGTCTACGACAAGGCCCGTTCGACCATCGCGGCCAAGCTCGCCGCGATCGATCCTCCGCCGCCCGCCTCTGTGGCGGAGCGTCAGAGGCGCGCGCTTGAAGATGCGATCAGAGAGGTCGAGGGCGGCTACGCCAGGCCGGCCGCCCCGCCTTCTTCGACCGACCCGCTGGCGGAACTGGAAAACATCTTCTCGTCCATCGATCGCAACCGGAACCAGCCGAACCATGCGCGGCCCGGCGCGGCACCCGCTGTCGCGCCCAGGACTGCCGCCGTGCCCAGGACTGAAGCGCCGCCGCCAAGGCCGCAGCCTTCCGCTCCCGTGCCACAACCGGCAGCGCGAACGACCACGCATACTGGTTACGAACCGAAGCCCGTTTCCACCGAAACGGCCTGGAAGAAGACTTCCCCCGCGACTGTTTCCACAGATACGGAAAAACGCGGCGCCGGTGCGGCCCGGCCCTTGCCGGCGCCCGAATTCGACGATCTCGACGACGAGCCGGTCTCGTTCGAAGACCATCGGCTGCACGAGGAACCGACCGAGCGGCGGCGTGGCTACGGTGGACTGATCGCCGCACTCGTTGCGCTGGCTGTCATCGCCGGGGGCGGCTACGGCATCTGGCTGAACAAAGATGCGTTCGAGGATATGCTCGGTCTCAACAAGACCGAGACCGCCAAGCAGGAGCCAGCCGAACCCGCAAATCCGGCCGAGACCGCCAAGGCCGAACCGGAGGAGACAGTGCCGCCGGCCACCGAGCCTTCCGCTTCGCAGCCCGCCGCCGGCGAGACGCAGAAATTCACGCAACGGTTGCAGCCGGACGGCAGGGAGACCGATCCGGGTCCGGCCGGAGGCGAGAACCATATCGGCGAAGGCACGTCGGTGGTTGCATTGACCACGCCGGCACCCGGCACCCCGCCGGTCGAGTCGCCAGCGCCGGGCGCCGCAACGTCGTCCGATTCGCCGGCGGACGGGACCCAGTCCGGAGCGGCGCCGCCGCCGGCTTCGGGCGAAAGCGGCGCACCGGCCGCGTCCTCCACGCCGCCGGCCGCGGGCCAGTCGGTTGCCGTGGCGCAGAAGGCGATCTTCTACGAGGAGCGCACCAATACCGCCGACGGCTCCGCCGAGCCCGGCAGCATCGTGTGGTCGTTGGTGCAGGAATCGCCCGGCGGCGATGCGCCGCCCGAACCGGCGATCCGCGCCGAGGCGACCATTCCCGGCAAGGACATCCAGCTTCGCATGACGATCCGGCGCAACACCGACCAGACCCTGCCGGCCAGCCACATCATCGAGATGATCTTCCTGACGCCTGACGGGTTCGACGGCGGCGGCATCGACAACGTGCTGCGCATGGCGATGAAGGGCACCGAACAGGAAGCGGGAAGTCCGCTGATCGGCATTCCCGCCAAAATATCCGACGGCTTCTTCCTGATCGCTCTCAACGACACCAAGGCCGATGAGGACGCCAACCTGACCCTGCTGCGCAATCAGGACTGGATCGACATCCCCGTCGTCTACAAATCGGGTCGCCGGGCCCTGCTCACCATGGAAAAGGGAATTCCGGGCGAAAAGGTGTTCGACGAGGCGCTGAAGGCCTGGCAGGCGAAAGACTCAGGCTGATTCCTGTCCAATTGCAGCCCGAAATCCGGGCCTGACACTCCTGGCTCTGGCGGTCTCTCCCGCCGGGTGCTATAGAAGGACGCGATGGGGATGGAGTTCCCCCGAAACCGCCGCAAGGCTGATGACTCCTACCGCGACAACCGGCGGTGGGAGTGCGTCTGAAGCACCCGCCGTCAGGCGGGTTTTTCATGTCCGGCATGAAAAAGCCCGCTCTGGAGAAAAGGAGTGTGCATGTCGTTTCTGACCTGCCTGATCGTCATGGCCGGCGGCGCCCTCGGCACGCTGGCACGTTATCTCGTTTCGCTGCTCGCCCTGCCGATCAGCGGCAACCTTCCCTGGGGAACGATCATCATCAACATAACCGGCTCGCTGCTGATCGGCTTCTTCGGAACGCTGACGCTGGCGCACGGACGGTTTCCGGTTTCCGAGAACGTGCGCCTGTTCGTCATGATCGGCTTCTGCGGCGGTTACACGACCTTTTCCTCGTTCAGCCTGCAGACGCTGGACCTGCTGCGGAGCGGTGCGACGGGCAGGGCGGCGGTCAATGTCGTCGCCTCGATGATCCTGTGCGTGGTGGCGGTCGCGGCGGGCCATCAGATCGCGGCGCTGATGAATGGCGGAGCCCCCGAGGTCGCGCAACTTCCGATCGAGGAAGAAGCGTCGTAAAGCGCCTGCGGTCCTGCCTAAAAGTGGCTTATGCGTCGGCGGCAACGATCAAGAATGTCGGCCGTTCGATTTCGGCGGCGAGCGCCGGCATCTGCGCGATCTGGGCGTCGCTCGGGCGGAATTCCTCGATGCGACGGATCGTGAAGCCGGCCGAGACGAGTTGGTTGAGCGTGGTCGCTATGGTGCGATGGTATTTCAATACGCCCTTGCTGAACCAATCCGTGCGCCGCTCGCCCTCCCGGGCATAGCTGTCGAGACGCCAGATCTGCTTGCCGCCCTCCGCCTCCAGCCAGCCCGGTTTCATCGACGCCATGAAGATCGGATGCTCGATGGAAAAGACCAGGCGTCCGCCAGCGGCAAGCGATCGGTGGATGCTGCGATATAGCCTTGCCGTATCGGGCAGGTAGTGGAAGGCGAGCGAGCTGTAGACGAGATCGAAGGCTGCCGTGTCCGGCTCAAGCGTCTCCAGATCGGCGTGGCAGTAGGTGACGACGGCGCTGGCGGTGTCGGACCGTGCTTTCGCCAGCATTTTTTTGGATATGTCGATGCCGGTGACGGCGGCCGCTCCCTGTTCGAGCGCCCAGCGGCAGAACCAGCCGTAGCCGCAGCCGAGATCGAGTACCCGCCTGCCTTCGAGGTCGGATAGCATCGATTTCAGCACCGGCCATTCGGGCGCACCCGCCAGGCCGAGCCGCGAGCGCTCCAACTGTGCGTAGCCGGCAAAGAAATCCGGCTTGTCGTAGATATTCTGGGCCATCGTCTCGCTTCCTGCCGCCCGGACAAGGTCAAGCCCTTGTCAAATGATCCGTGCGCGGGAAAAGGCGGAGGCCTACCCCTCCAGTTCCTCGCGGAGCATCTCTAGTTCAAGCCATTCCTCTTCCAGCGCCGCCAGAGTCGCACGCTCCTTGTCGAGCGCGGCGATCGTCTTTTGGAAGCCGCCCGGATCGCGCTCGTAATAGGCCGGGTCGGCGATGGCGTCCTCGAGCCGGGCGATCGATTGAGCGACGGCCTCCATTTTCTTCGGAAGATTGTCCAGCGCGAATTGCTGTTTGTAGGAAAGCTTTTTCGCCGCCGCTTTCGGTTGGACAGCCGCAGTCTTTTCCTGAGTCGGATCGGCTTTCCTCTGGACTTTTCGGTCGTCCAACCGTCTGCCGCCGCGTTGCGCCAGCATGTCGGAATAGCCGCCGGCGTATTCCACCCAGCGGCCGCCACCCTCCGGCGCGATCACGCTGGTCACGGTGCGGTCGAGGAAGTCGCGGTCGTGGCTGACCAGCAGCACCGTGCCGGAAAAGCCGGCGACGAGCTCCTGTAAAAGCTCCAGCGTCTCCATATCGAGGTCGTTGGTCGGCTCGTCCAGCACCAGAAGGTTCGCCGGCCGCGCCAGCACGCGCGCCAGCAGCAGACGCGCCCGCTCGCCGCCGGAAAGCTCCTTCACCGGCGTGCGCGCCTGCTCCGGCTTGAACAGGAAGTCCTTCATGTAGGAGACGACGTGGCGCTGCTCACCGTTGACGACGAGGTTTTCGCCGCGCCCGTCGGTGAGGTAGTGCGCCAGCGTCTCGTCCGGATCGGCCGCGTCGCGCTTCTGGTCGAGCGTGGCGATCTCCAGATTGACGCCGAGGCGCACGCTTCCCGAATCCGGCGCGAGTTCACCCGTCAGCATCTTGAGCAGCGTCGTCTTGCCCGCGCCGTTCGGACCGACGAGGCCGATGCGGTCGCCGCGCTGGATGCGGGTGGAGAAATCCTTCACCACCGCGAGATCGCCGAAGCTTTTGGCGATGCCTTTGGCCTCGATGACAAGTTTCCCCGACTCGGCCGCGTCGCTGGTTGCCAGCGTCGCCGTGCCTTCGGCGCCGCAATGCGTGTGGAAGCGCTGGCGCATCTGCTGGAGTTCGCCGAGCCTGCGCATGTTGCGCTTGCGCCGCGCAGTCACGCCGTAGCGCAGCCAGTGTTCCTCGCGCACGATCTGGCGGCCGAGCTTGTGCTGCTCGCGCTCCTCTTCTTCGAGGATCTGGTCGCGCCATTCCTCGAAATGGGCGAAGCCCCTGTCCAGCCGCCGCGTCCGGCCGCGATCGAGCCAGACGGTGGAGCGCGAGACGCGTTCGAGGAAACGGCGGTCGTGCGAGATCAGGATGAGCGCGGACGAAGTGCGGACAAGTTCCTCCTCCAGCCATTCGATCACCGACAGGTCGAGGTGGTTGGTCGGTTCGTCGAGGAGAAGAATGTCTGGCTCCGGCGCCATGACGCGAGCGAGTGCCGCCCGGCGCGCCTCGCCGCCGGAGAGTCTGGCCGGATTTTCCTCGCCGCTCAGTCCCAGATGCTCCATCAGGTAAGTGGCGCGGTGCGGATCGTCGGCGGGGCCAAGACCGGCCTCGACATAGGCGTGCACCGTCGCGAAGCCGTCCATGTCCGGCATCTGCGGCAGGTAGCGCACGGTGGCGGTCGGCTGGCGGAATACCTCGCCGTCCTGCGGCTCGATGAGCCCGGCGGCGATCTTCAGCAGCGTCGACTTGCCCGAGCCGTTGCGCCCCACCAGCGCGATCTTGTCGCCGCTGGAGGCGGCAAGGTCTGCGCCGTCGAGCAGCGGCGTACCGCCGAAGGTGAGTTTTATTCCGGCTAGATTGAGAAGCGGCGGCGCCATCTACTCTGTACCCCCACCCCTGGCCCCTCCCCACAGGGGGGAGGGGAACTTTGGGCACGCGGCAACCACCCTTCTCCCTTGTAGGGAGGGGGCAGGGGTAAATTCGATACCGCTCGGGTTCAAAGCATGACCTATGGATAAGGATGTGCCAGAAGCAGCGCCCTGCCGGAGCCGAGGGTGGTCTCCAGTCGCCCGCGCACTTCGTTCGAGATGGTGAGCGACGAGCCGAACGGCACCTGCACCGCATCGAGGGGCCATTTCGCGCCGGCGATCGACAGCCCGGCGAGATCGGAAAAGCCGAGGATCGAGAACAGCGTGCTGTCGGCAAAGTCGAAGCGCATATGCCCGGCGCGCAAGGGCAATCCCTCTTGCGAACCGCTGGTCAGGACGACCTCATGGCCGGCTTCGGCCAGCCGCAGGGCGAGCGTCATGTGCAGGAACGCGTGATCGGCGCGCGGCCCGCCGAAGGCGCCGGTCAGCACCAGCGCGGTCGCGCCGCGCTCGAACGCCACGTCTACGGCCAACTCGCCGTCGGTCTTGTCCTTCTCGGGCGGAAAGGCAAGCCTCGGGACCGCCGCCAGATCCGCCGGCAGGTCGCCGGGCGCGGAATCGAAATCGCCGACCCACAGTTCCGGCACGACGCCCAGCGCCGCCGCATGCGCCATGCCGGCATCCGCCGCGATCACCCGGCTGCCGGCGATCTGGTGGTCGAGCCTGGGCGTGCGCGTCAGTTCGCCGCCGAGAAGGATGGTGAAGGTGCTCATCGGGCCAGCGCCATAGCAGGGCGTTCGCGGAAACGGAAGCGGCGTGCGGCCGTTTCGTCCCGAACGGGGAGCCAACATTCGCTTGCGCGGTTGCGGAGACGGCCCTATGTCTCGAAGCGCTCTAACGGGGTGCCGGACGTCGATCCGGCTGAGAGGCTTCGAGGCCAACCCGCTGAACCTGATCCGGTTTGTACCGGCGGAGGGATTAGACGCTTCCCCAGGCGCCAACTCCCTTGTTTGATGAAAAGGAGGCGCCGATGCGCAAAAGACTGTCCGTGCTGATCTCCACTCTTGCCCTCGCCCTGCCGGCGCTGCCGGCCGCGGCGAAGGACAAGCTGACCGTCTATACCTACGAAAGCTTCACTGCCGAGTGGGGTCCCGGTCCCGTCGTGAAGAAGAACTTCGAGGACGAATGCGATTGCGAGGTCGATTTCGTTTCGGTCGAGGACGGCGTGGCCCTGCTCAATCGCGTCAGGCTGGAAGGCAAGTCCACCAAGGCCGACATCGTGCTCGGTCTCGACACCAATCTGACGGCCGAGGCGAAGGCGACCGGCCTGTTCGCGCCGCATGGGCCGGTCGAGAATGTCGACGTGCCCGGCGGCTGGAGCGACGACACCTTCGTGCCTTTCGACTACGGCTATTTCGCCGTCGTCTACGACACCGAAAAGATGAAGGCACCGCCGAAGAACCTGAAGGACCTTGTGGAGGGCGATCCGAGCCAGAAGATCGCGATCCAGGATCCGCGCACTTCGACGCCCGGCCTCGGCCTGGTGCTGTGGATGAAATCGGTCTACGGCGACAAGGCCGCCGACGCCTGGGCGAAGCTGAAGGATCGGGTGCTGACGGTGACGCCGGGCTGGAGCGAATCCTACGGCCTGTTCACCAAGGGCGAGGCGCCGATGGTGCTGTCCTACACCACCTCGCCGGCCTACCACATGATTTCGGAAAAGACCGATCGCTATCAGGCAGCCTCCTTCTCAGAGGGCCACTATCTGCAGATCGAAGTGGCCGGCATCACCGTCAATGGGGAGAAAAACCCGCTATCGCAGAAATTCATCGCCTTCATGACCGGGCCGGGCTTCCAGGACGCTGTTCCAGAAACGCAGTGGATGTACCCTGCGGGCAAAACCGACAAGCCGCTCGATCCGGCTTTCGACAAGCTCGTGAAGCCGGCCAAGCCCCTGATGTTCAGCCCCGAGGAGGTGGCGAAGAACCGAAAGGCCTGGGTGGACGAATGGTTGGGCGTGATGAGCAAATGAGACGCGGCAGATCCTCCCCTCTTGAGGGAGAGGTGTCGCCCCCCGGGTCCGGCCAAAGGCCTGCCCGAGGGCAGGCTCAGGCGACGGAGGAGGTCGGTCGAGCCGGTACCGGACAGAAGCCGGCGTCGAGTTTGGTGGAGGCGACCCCTCCCGGCGGCTTCGCGGCCACCCTCTCCTCGAAGGAGAGGGATGGGCGTATCACCGCCGGCATCGTCGCGCTGGCCTTCATCGCCGTTCTGATCGGCGGGGCGTTCGCGGGGCTGATCTTCGAAGGCGTAGGCGACCCGTCCGGGGCGCTGTCGGCATTCGATCCCTATCTTCTTCGCGTCGCCCGCTTCACGCTGTGGCAGGCGGCGCTCTCGACGCTGCTGTCCGTGCTGCCGGCCCTGTTCGTCGCCCGGGCGCTGGCGCGGCATCCGCGCTTTGCTGGCCGCACGCTGATCCTCCAGCTCTTCGCCGTGCCATTGGCCCTACCCGCGATCGTGGCGGCGCTGGGCGTCCTGTCGCTCTATGGTCGCGCCGGCTATTTCGCCGGCTTCCTGTCCGGGCTCTCCAGCGGACAGTGGCCCGGCATATACGGCCTTGCCGGCATTCTGGTCGCACATGTCTTCTTCAACCTGCCGCTGGCCACCCGGCTGTTCCTGGAGGCGTTGCAGGCCGTTCCGGGCGATCAGTGGCGGCTGGCGAGCCAGCTCGGCATGGGCAGCGGCGCGGCGTTCAGGCTCATCGAATGGCCGGCGCTCAGGCAGGCGCTGCCGGGTATCGCCGGGCTCGTGTTCATGCTGTGCGTCACCTCCTTCACCATCGTGCTGACGCTGGGCGGCGGTCCGGCCGCCTCGACGCTTGAGGTCGCGATCTACCAGGCGCTTCGCTTCGACTTCGATCCGGCACGGGCCGTGGCGCTGACTTTCCTGCAGGTCGCGCTGACCGCTGTCGTCGTCGCCCTGCTGGCCCGGCTCGGCACGGATATGACGGGCGACGCCAACCTGCCGGTGGCGCCACGCCGCTATATGCCGAACTCGGCGGCGGGAACGGTGTTGGATGCCGTGCTGATCCTGGTCTCGCTGCTGTTCGTCGCCGGACCGATGCTGGCCACCGTGACCGCCGGACTTCAGGCGGACCTCGCGCGGCTGGCGGCGGAGGACGCGGTGCGGCGAGCGACCGTGACCTCGGTCTTGCTCGCCTTCCTGTCGGCGTTTCTTTCTACGGCGCTCTCTCTGGCGCTCGCCGTGGCGCGGCGAGCGCTGTCTCTCGGGAAGCGTCGTCCGGTCCTTGAATTCATGACCGGCACAGGCGCTGGTTTCGTGCTGGTGGTGCCACCGATCGTCGTCGGCGCTGGCTGGTTCATGGCGCTGCGCCATTTCGGCGACGTCTTCGCCGTGGCGCCGGTCATGGTGGTCGCGGTCAACGCCGTCATGGCCATGCCCTTCGCGATCCGCGCGGTCCGGCCCGCCTATGACGCGGCGAGCGAGCGGCATGAGCGCCTGTGCGCCCAACTCGGCATCGCCGGCTGGACCCGCCTCATGCTGATCGACTGGCCATCGCTGCGGCGGCCGATGGCGACCGCCTTCGCCTTCGCCACGGCGCTTTCACTGGGCGATCTCGGCGTTATCGCCCTGTTCGGCTCGAACGAGGTGCAGACACTGCCCTATCTGCTGCTGGCGCGCATGGGCAGCTACCGTACCGAGGATGCAGCGGGCCTTGCGCTGTGGCTCGGCGTGGTATGCCTGTCGCTTATGCTCGTCGCCGACAGGCTGGGAAGGGAGCGCAACGCATGAGCGCGACAGAAGAAAACGGGGTCGCCGTGCGATTGGAGGAACTCGCCTTCAGCTATGGCGAGACCGCCTTCTCCTTCGACGTGACCTTCGCGGCCGGTGCGATCACGGCGCTGATGGGGCCGAGCGGATCGGGGAAATCGACTCTGCTCAATCTCGTCGCCGGCTTCGAGACGCCCCGCAGCGGTTGTGTCTGGATCGGCAGCAACGACGTAACCAGCGCGCCGCCCGCCGCCCGTCCCGTATCGATGGTGTTCCAGGAGAACAATCTGTTCGCGCACCTCAGCGTCGAGGACAATGTCGGGCTCGGGCGCTCGCCGTCGCTGCGCCTGTCTTCCGGGGATCGCACGGACATCGCGGCGGCGCTCGAGCGTACCGGCCTGGCCGGCAAGCAGAAGCGCCTGCCGCGCGAGCTTTCGGGCGGCGAACGTCAGCGCGTGGCGCTTGCACGCGTGCTGGTGCGGGCGCGTCCGGTGCTGCTGCTGGACGAGCCGTTCGGCTCGCTCGGCCCGGCGTTGCGCGCCGACATGCTGGACCTCGTCCTTGCCCTGCATGCCGAACAGGGCATGACCGTGCTCTTCGTCACCCATCAGCCGGAGGATGCCGAACGGATCGCCGGCTCGGTCGTCTTCCTTGAGGAGGGGCGCGTCGCCGCGACGGGCGACGCAAGCGATTTCTTTTCCGGCTCTGGACCCGAGGCGTTCCAGCGCTATATCGGCGCTGGCGGTCGATCACGCGATGTTGCCCGCAAGCGGACATAATTGACGGCCAAAGACCGCATATTGTTTGCTGGACCCGCCAGCCGCCGCCCGAAGCGACTGGAGCCGTCGCTTGAAACGGGTTAGGCAGACGGGTCCGATGATCGCGGCGAATCGGAAAGGAAGCCACACTGTCGACGGGCCTTGATACGACCCGCATGAGCTGGCGAGCCCGCCTCGGCGTGCTGGCGGGACTGCTCGTGCTCGCCGCCTGCCAGACGGTGATGCCGGATTCGGTGGAGGAATCGAGCTTCCAGCCATCCGACAAGCCGGTCACCGTCGATAATTTCTCGGCCAACAGCAGGCTTGCGGAACTGGCCAAGGCGCAACATCCGCGCATCCTCGCCACCTATGGCGGCGAATATTCCGACCCCAAGCTGGAGCGCATGGTCGCCAAGGTCGTCGGCAACCTGACCACCGTGTCGGCCAACCCGACCCAGACCTACCGCATCACCATCCTGAACTCGCCCAACGTCAACGCTTTCGCGCTGCCGGGCGGCTATCTCTACATCACGCGCGGCCTGCTGGCACTGGCCAACGACTCGGCCGAGCTCGCCGCCGTCATCGCGCACGAAATGGGTCATGTCACCGCCAATCACGGACTGGCGCGGCAAAAGCTGGAAGCCGAGGAAGGACTTGCCACCAAGGTCGTGTCCGACGTGCTCGGCGACAGTCCGGCCGCCAAGGCGGCGCTCATCCGCAACAAGCTCAGGCTGGCGCAGTTCTCGCGCAACCAGGAGCTGGAAGCAGACGCCATCGGCATCAAGTCGACCGGCGAGGCCGGCTACGATCCCTATGCCGCCGGCCGCTTCCTGCAGTCCATGTCGGCCTATACCGATTTCCGCTCCGTCAGCGGCGCCACCGATGCCAGCCTCGACTTCCTGGCCACGCATCCGAATACGCCGCAGCGAATCGAACTGGCGCAGCGCCATGCCCGCGCCTTCGGTCCGCCGGGGGTCGGCACGCGCGACCGCGATTCCTTCCTGGCAGGCATAGACGGGCTGCTCTACGGCGACACGCCCGACGAAGGCTATGTGCGTGGCAACACCTTCCTGCATCCGAAGCTCGGCGTCGCCTTTTCGGTGCCGGACGGCTTCATCATCGACAATTCGGCCGCCGCCGTGACCGCAACCGGCCCCGGCGACATGGCCATCCGCTTCGACGGCGTGAAGATCGACGCGGGCCGTTCGCTGAGCGACTATATCAAGAGCGGCTGGGTGGCCGGCCTCGATCCGTCGAGCATCCGCCAGACGACCATCAATGGAAACGAAGCGGCGCAGGCGCATGCCAGAGCCGACGGCTGGCAGTTCGACATCACCGTCATCCGCGCCGGCGATCAGGTCTATCGCCTGCTGACGGCGGCGCCTGCGTCCAGCGGATCGCTGAGCCAGGTCGCACAGACAGTGAGCGGCTCGTTCCGCGTTCTGAGCTCTGCCGAAAAAGCCGCGCTGAAGCCGCTGCGCATCCGCGTCGTGACCGTGCGGCCCGGGCAGACCATGGGAACGCTGGCGGCGCAGATGGTGGGCGTCGACCGCAAGCTCGACCTCTTCAAGGTCCTCAACGCGATCGGCCCCGCCGGCAATGTCTCGACCGGTGACAAGGTCAAGATCATTACGGACAGGTAGGGTTGTGGATTCGCCGCTCGCAGCCCGGCATGACGCGCTATTGCTTCGCTCGTTAGCGGGCCGTTTGGTGTCGCTTATGCGGCCCTCGCCAGGAATTCCGGGTTCTGCTCGACCAGCGCGGCCTTGAGCTTTTCCAGCGCCCGCACCTCGATCTGGCGCACCCGCTCCTTCGAGATGCCCAGCACCGAGCCGAGCTCCTCCAGCGTGGCGCCCTCGTCGGTCAGCCGGCGTTGCTCGATGATGCGCAATTCCCGGTCGTTGAGCGCCGAAAGCGCCGTTCGCAGCCAGTCGGCGCGGCGTTGAAGGTCGATCGTCTCGCCGACGATCTCGTCCGGCAGCGGCTCGTCGTCGACGAGAAAGTCCTGCCGCTCGGCCGATCCGCTCTCGTCGGCCAGCGGTGCGTTGAGTGAGGAATCGGGACCGGAAAGCCGCGAATCCATCATCGCCACATCCTTTTCCGATACGCCGAGCGCGACCGAAACCTCATGATAGAGCGCATCGTTCGAAAGCGGCTCCGACCCGTTGGCGAGCCGGGCGCGCAACCGACGCAGGTTGAAGAACAATGCCTTTTGCGCCGATGAGGTGCCGCCGCGCACGATCGACCAATTGCGCAGGATGTAATCCTGCATGGAGGCACGGATCCACCAGGTGGCGTAGGTGGAGAAACGCACCTCCCGTTCGGGCTCGAAGCGGGCCGCCGCTTCCAGAAGTCCGACATGCCCTTCCTGCACGAGATCGGAGACGGGCAGGCCGAAGGTCCTGAACCTGGCGGCCATCGCAATCACCAGCCGCATATGGGCGAGCGTGATGCGATGGAGCGCCTGCTGGTCATGCTTTTCCTTCCAGCGGCAGGCCAGATCGTGTTCCTCGTCGCGCTGAAGATAGGGCGCGCGCATGGCCGCCCTGACGAAATTGCGCCCGGCGCTGTCCTGCATCATCCCGTCGCTCCCTTCAGCGGTTCCGAGAAGGCGGCGAGCTTGAAATACGTCCGCCACGCCCTACAACCGCTTATAACGGCACACGGCAGACAAGGTTCCGCCGCGCGGGCGGCTGAGCCGTCTCGTGCGACGCGATGGTAACGAGAGCGAGGCAGGAGATTGAAATCTCATTCCAATATCGCCTTGAAACAGAAATTTTATTCCTTAAATCATTGCTTCGTTTCTGACACATTTCGCGCCCACGTGCCGGCCGCATCGCCGGTTCAACTCAGGATCACACAATCATGAAGCCGTTTCTCACCCTCCTCGCCGCCGGCGCGTTGTCGCTAGCGGCCATCGCCTCCGCCCAGGCCGGCGCTGATTTCGACAAGATCAAGAAGTCGGGCGAATTTCGCATCGGCACCGAAGGCACCTACGCCCCCTTCACCTATCACGACGCCGACAACAAGCTCGTCGGCTTCGACGTCGAGATCGGCCGCGCGATCGCCAAGCGGCTGGGGGTCGAGCCGAAATTCATGGAAGGCAAGTGGGACGGCCTGATCGCCGGACTCGACGCGGACCGCTACGACGCCGTCATCAACCAGGTCGGCATCACCGAGGAGCGTCAGAAGAAGTATGACTTCTCCGATCCCTACATCGCCTCCAAGGCGGTGCTGATCGTCAAGGCCGACAATGCCGACATCAAGAGCTTTGCCGACCTGAAAGGTAAGAAGTCGGCGCAGTCGCTGACCTCGAACTTCGGCAAGCTGGCCGAGAAGAACGGCGCCGAACTGGTCGGCACCGACGGCTTCGACCAGTCGATCCAGCTCGTGCTGACCGGCCGCGCCGACGCCACCATCAACGACAGCCTGTCCTTCTACGATTTCAAGAAGCACAAGCCCGACGCTCCGGTGAAGATCGCCGCACAGGAAGCGGACGCCGACCATTCCGGCGTCATCGTGCGCAAGGGCGATCCCGAGCTGGTCGCCGCCATCAACAAGGCACTGGCCGACATCAAGGCAGACGGCACCTACAAGAAGATATCCGACACCTATTTCGGCCAGGACGTCTCGCAGTAAGGGGCGTTTGCAGCGGGCAGGTTTGTCCGTAAGGTTGAAGCGGCGCGCGGTTTCCGGGCGTCGCTTTTCATATGCCAGCCGGCCGGGCCGTGCTCGCAAGGGAGAGACGAGTGCCGGACTGGCTGCAACTGATGCTGAACTCGCTGCCCACGCTCCTGTGGGCGGCGCTGATCTTCACCGCGCCGCTGACGCTGCTGTCCTTCGTGCTGGGGCTGATCGTCGGGCTGCTGACGGCGCTGGCGCGGCTGTTCGGCCCGAAGCCGCTGGTGGCGGTGGCGCGCTTCTATGTCTGGATCTTTCGCGGCACGCCGCTGCTGGTCCAGCTCTTCCTCATCTTCTACGGCCTGCCGTCCGCAGGCATCCTGCTCGACGCCTTTACCGCCGCGCTGATCGGCTTCACGCTCAACATCGGCGCCTATTCCTCCGAGATCATTCGCGCCGTCATCGCCTCGGTGCCGCGCGGGCAATGGGAAGCGGCCTATTCCATCGGCATGACGTGGAGCCAGGCGATGCGCCGCACCATCCTGCCGCAGGCGGCCCGCACCGCCGTGCCACCGCTCTCCAACACATTCATCTCGCTGGTCAAGGACACCTCGCTGGCCGCCGCCATTACCGTGCCGGAGATGTTCCAGGCCGCCCAACGCATCGTCGCCACCACCTACGAGCCGCTGATCCTCTATATCGAGGCCGCGCTGCTCTACCTTGCCATGAGCTCGGTGCTGTCGGCGCTGCAGGCGCGGCTCGAGATTCGGCTCAACCGCTATGGCGGCTTCCTGGAGGCGCGGGCATGAGCGACATGATCGAGCTGAAGAACATCGAGAAGCGCTTCGGCGACAATGTCGTGCTCAAGGACATTTCCGTATCGATGGCCGAGCGCAGCGTGACCGCGCTGGTCGGGCCGTCCGGCGGCGGCAAAAGCACGCTGCTGCGCTGCATCAACCTGCTTGAGTTGCCGAATGCCGGCACCGTGCGCATCGGCGCCGAGGCGCTGACCTTCGGCACCGGCAGCCGCGTCGCTACCGGCGATATCCAGCGCCTGCGCCGCCAGACCGGCATGGTGTTCCAGAACTTCCAGCTTTTCCCTCATCGAACGGCGATCGAGAACGTCATGGAAGGGCTGACCGTGGTGCTGAAATGGCCGGAGGCGAAAGCGCGCGCGCGGGCGATGTCGCTGCTCGAAAAGGTCGGGATGGCGCAAAAGGCCGACGCCTGGCCGGCGACGCTTTCAGGCGGTCAGCAGCAGCGCGTGGCGATCGCCCGCGCGTTGGCGCCGTCGCCGCGGGTGCTGCTGTGCGACGAGCCGACCTCGGCGCTCGACCCGGAACTGGCGCAGGAAGTGGTCGACGTGCTCCGCCGGCTGGCCGACGAGGGCACGACGATGGTGATGGCGACCCACGATCTGCGCCTCGCATCGACGGTCGCCGGCGAGGTGATCTTCCTCGAAGCCGGCGAGATCGTCGAGAAAGGACCGGCCGCCGCGGTGTTCGGCAGGCCTGAGCGCGAGCGGACGAAGCGTTTCATTGCCACGCTGCGCCAGGAACAGCAAAGCGGCGCATCCGCGACCTGAAGGCAGCGACCGGACATCGACGACCGAATTTTTGGGGTAGCGACGATCCACGCAACCGGTGAAGAAGTCGATCCCGGGAACCTACAAAGTAGGTGGGCGCCGTATGGCCAGGCCCACGAGCCCAACCAGGGACAGCTCCCTTCGAGATCGATAAGGCCCCGGGGAAATGTCTCTCCTGCCGCGAAGCGCAGACCGTCGATGGCCAATATAGAGCGTGGTCGGGCGGTTCGCCAGCGGGAACGCTCGGCATCGTCGAATTTATCCTGCTCGACGATGTCGCGTCGCGTGTTCCGTGACCTCCTCTCAATGGGGAGGGGCCTGACGACATCGCGCCGGAGGATTTGCGGGGCGATGAAAAGAACGCTCTGCCGAAGCTGCATGGCGGGCCGCTCAACAACGAGCAGGATGTGCACCTGTCCGAGCCGCTGGCCGTCATGGCGCGGAGATAGGGAACCGGGCTGTAAGGCGGCATGGCAAAGAAAAACCGCGCCTGTCCCATCGCAGTCGCCCGTCGGGCGCAATAGAAAGGCCAAAACCCCGGAGGAAAACAATGTCCGTTACCGTGCGCCCGCTGGAAGCGTCCGACCAAGCCGATTGGCGTCGTTTGTGGACGGCCTACCTCACCTTCTACGAGACGACGGTGCCGGAGGAGGTTTACGAGAGCACCTGGCGACGGCTGTTCAGCCAAGGCGAGTTCGAGCCGAAGGGGTTCATCGCGGTTCTGGAGGGCAAGGCCGTGGGCCTGACGCACTATCTCTATCACCGCTCCTGCTGGTCGCTCGTCGACAATTGCTACCTGCAGGACCTGTTCGCCGATCCGGAGGCGCGCGGCAGGGGCGTCGGCGCCGCGCTGATCGAGGCGGTGAAGCGGGAAGCGGGAAAGGGCGGCGTCAGCAATGTCTATTGGATGACCCATGAGACCAACGCCACGGCGCGAAAACTTTACGACCGGGTGGCACGGCGGACCGGCTTCATCGAGTACGATCTCCTGTAAAGAAAATGTTGCTTCCCTTCTTCCTCTAACTCAAGGCCGCGAAAGTTCCCGTTCACTCAGGGAGTACCTACTGGCAGGGCTTGAGGCGGAGGTCACCGGCGACGATGTCGAGGCCTGGCCACCCGGGTAACGAATGCCTATGTCGAAACGAATTGATCGTTGAAGCCGGCCCAAGCCGACCGATAAAAAGCCGACAAGGCAGGAGATCATCATGGACACCCATGCCTATCCCGTCACCCGGACCGACGCCGAATGGCGCGCCCTGCTGACGCCCGAGCAATACGACGTCATGCGCGGCCACGGCACCGAGCGTCCCGGCAGTTGCGCGCTGCTTTACGAAAAGCGTGCCGGCGCCTTCAGATGCGCCGGCTGCGACACCCCGCTGTTCGAAAGCACGCTGAAGTTCGAGAGCGGCACCGGCTGGCCGAGCTTCAACGATCCGGTGCCGGGGTCGGTCGAGACCACCACCGACCGTTCCCACGGCATGGTGCGCACCGAGGTGCATTGCGCCACCTGCGGCAGCCATCTCGGCCATGTCTTTCCCGATGGTCCGCCGCCGACCGGGTTGCGTTACTGCATCAACGGCGTGGCGCTGAAATTCGAGCCCTCCGCCGGCTGACCGGCCAGCGACAGCCCGCAGACAGGACGAGCGGCCGCCCGAAAGGCAGTCGTTCTTGCGTGGGCCGCCCGTTTTGCAGCGCGGACTGGCTGCGTCAAATGACCGTCACCAGCACCAGCCATGCCGTTGCGAGGAGCATATAGCCCACAGTGCTGCCGCCGGTGCGCTCGGCGGTCCGCCATACGCACAATGCCAGGAACAGGTTGTAAGGCAGGAAGGCAAAATGTACCGGCGGGGCGACGAGCGGCGGCACGCCCGCGCCGAGCAGCCAGAGCGCCAGCATCGACGCCAGGGCGTTCAGCGCGGACGCCACCAGCATCATGTCGCGCCAGATCAGCCTGCCGAGCGGAACCGTGCCACGCCAGCGCGAGCGGAAAAACCGCCGCGCGGCGTCGTCGCGACCGCCTGTTGCTGCCCGCCCGAGATCGGTCATGCCTTTCCCCGCGCTTCACCGAAGGCGGCAAAGTGGCCCCAATCGTCGCCACCGCGCAAGTCCGGCGGCGCCGTCACCGCATCGCATGGTTTACGATTCGGCAAGCGCGCCCTTTCGCCGTCCAGGGCTCAGGCGAAGCCGGGCACGTAGTCGCGCCAGCGATGCTTCGGCCTGAAGCCGAGCATCTCGCGCGCCTTGCTGTTGGACAGAAGCGTCTCGAATTCGCCGAGTTGCCGTTTGAGCGGAACACCGGGATAGAAGCGTTGCAGCAGTTCCGCCGTCGGCAGATCGGACGACGTCTCGTCGTTGACCGCGTTGAACACCTGGAAGCCCAGCCCGTCCTTGGCGACCGCGAGGTCGGTCAACTGGCCAAGATCGCGCGCGTCGACATAGCTCCAGGCGATGCGCTTGCGGAAACCCGGATCGGCGAACCATTTCGGGAACAGATCATATTCGTGCGGTTCGATGACGTTGCCGATGCGCAGCGCATAGATGTCGAAGCCGGAGCGCAGGGCGAAGGCGCGCGCGGTCTTTTCGTTGACCACCTTGGACAGGGCGTAGCTGTCCATTGGATCGACGTCGTAGTCCTCGTCGAGCGGGAAATAGGCCGGGTTCCTCGGCTCGTGGGCGAAGACCAGCCCGTATGTCGTCTCGCTGGACGCGATGACGATCTTTTTGATGCCGAGCTTCACCGCCGCTTCGATGACGTTATAGGTGCCCAGCGCATTGATGCGGAACAGTTCGTTGTCCGGCGTGATCATGATGCGCGGAATGGCGGCGAAATGCACCACGGCGTCCACCGGCTGCGGCCTGAGCGACGGATCGAATTCGTGCAGCCCCATATAGCTCGACAACGCATTGAACACCTGGCCGCTGTCGGTGATGTCGGTGATGAGCGTGCGCACTTTCGGGTTGTCGAGCGGCTTCGTGTCCAGATTGAGCACCTGATGGCCCTGGTCGAGCAGGTATTGCACGACATGGCGGCCCGCCTTGCCGCTGCCGCCGGTGAACATGATGCGCTTGGCCATGACAACCTCCGTACCGGCCCGCCGCCGCAGGCCCTTCAACAAAACCAGACGGCGCGGCCGAAGCCGCGCCGTCGTTTTCCGATTCGGGCGATCCTATTTCTGGATGCAGGTGTCGACCGTATCCTTGGTGCATTCGTCGAGACCGGTGAAGACCGGATCGTCGACCTTCTTGCCGTCGATCAGGTCGATCATCACCGAAGGCGCCTTGTAACCCATCTCGAACGGACGCTGGCCGACCAGCGCCGTGACGAGACCGTCCTTGGCGATCGCCACCTCGTCGCCGATCGTGTCGGCCGCGCCGATGGCGAACTCGTTGCTGGCGAGCTTGTCCTTCAGCGGCCCGACCAGGTCGCGATAGGGCTGTGGCGCGCCGAACAGCGGCCAGCCGCCCATGATGCCGAAGGCGGCGAGGTCCGGATTGGCGGCGAGAATGTCGCTCATCGCCTGCACGCCCTTGGCGCCGTCGTCGTTGGTGAAAACCGGGCAGCCGGCCACTTCGGTCCAGCCGCCTTCGCCCTTCAGCTCGGCAAGCCCTTCCTGGCCCGAAAGCGAATCACGCATGCCCTGCGCGCGGCGCAGGATATTGTCGGCCGCGGCATTGCCCTCGATGGTGCAGATCTTGCCGCCCTTCGGCATCGCCTTCTTGATATAGTCGCCGATCTTCTTGCCCATCAGGTAGTTGTCGGTGCCGAGATAGGTCTTGCGCAGACTGGCGTCTTCCTTGGCGAGGTCGGCGTCCACCGTCATGATCGGGATTGACGGATTGGCGGAGCGGATCGTCTGCGCGATCAGCGGCGCGTTGGACGGCGAGATCGCGACGGCCGCCGTATCGGGCTTGCTCAATATATCCTGCAGGATCTGGGCCTCGCCGGCCTCGTCCGATGTGGAGGCGGGGCCGGTGTAGAAGCACTCGTATTCGGAATCCTTGTTCTCCGAGTTCCACTTCTCGCATCCCTGGTGCATCGCCTCGAAGAACGGGTTGTCGAGACCCTTCACGACGATGACGAGCTGTTTCTTAGCCAGAGCAGGGCCGGCGCCGAGCATAAGCGCTGCGGCCGCGGCGAGCAGAATCGATTTCTTCATGTAGGCGGTCCTCCCTTGAACCATCATGACAAAAGGAACGGAACAGGCCCGCTCCGCAGTTTCCTCCAGGCTTTCTGCGGCTGTTAGCTAATAGTGCGCCCGCCATTCCGTCAATGCTATTTGTCAGACAAAATTAGGCTCCCGACAATTGACGCAGGCTGGGCCGTTTGCGTAAATGAACCGTCGGCGGCGCGGGAGGAGCGCGCGGCGGACGATCATGGCCCCAGCCTGGGAGGAGCACTGTGGCTGTTCTGGAACTCGCGAACGTCTCGAAGCATTTCGGGGCGATTCAGGCGGTCAACGACGTTTCGCTGTCGATCGAGCCGGGCGAAGTCGTGGGCCTGATGGGCGACAACGGCGCCGGCAAATCGACGCTGGTCAAGATGATCGCCGGCAATTTCCGCCCCAGCCATGGCGCCATGCACATGGATGGTCGCGAGCTGGTCATGCATCGCCCCGTGGATGCGCGCCGCAATGGCATCGAGATCGTGCACCAGGATCTGGCGCTGTGCGACAACCTGACGGCCGCCGCCAACGTCTTTCTCGGTCGCGAATTGCGCCGCGGGGTCGGTCCCTTGAGTGTCCTCGACTACGCGTCGATGTATCGTCGTGCCGGCGAGATCTTCGCCGAATTGAAGTCGGAAACGCGGCCTCGGGACCTCGTGCGCCGCATGTCGGGTGGCCAGCGTCAGGCCGTGGCGATCGCCCGCACCATGCTGTCCAAGGCCAGGATCGTGCTGATGGACGAGCCGACCGCGGCGATTTCGGTGCGCCAGGTGGCCGAGGTGCTCAACCTCATCCGCCACCTGCGCGACAGCGGTATCGCGGTGGTGCTCATCAGCCACCGCATGCCGGACGTCTTCGACGTCGCCGACCGAGTCATCGTCATGCGGCGCGGCCGCAAGGTCGCCGACAAGACGATCGCCTTGAGTTCGCCCGAGGAAGTGACGGGGCTGATCACCGGCGCGATCGAGGCCGTTTGACCCTCTCCACACTCAACACCAATCGCAAGGGCCGACCATGTCAGTGACACTCGACCAGACGATCGCACACAAGCAGCACACCTTCTGGTCGCGGCTTTTCGGCAACCAGACCTTCTGGGTGGTGCTGGCCGTCGCGCTCGCCTGCCTGTTCCTGACCTTCGCCACCGATTCCTTCGCGACGCGGACCAACCTCTTCAACATCACCCGCAACATCACCTTCACCGCCATCATCGCGCTCGGCATGACATTCGTCATTATCACCGGCGGTATCGATCTGTCCGTCGGCTCGGTTCTTTGCCTGTCCTCGATGGTGCTGGCCGTGACCATGCATGCCGGCCACGGCATCGAATTCGGCATCGCCGCCGCGCTCCTGACGGCGCTTGCCATCGGCGCCTTCAATGGGGTCCTGATCGCCTATCTCGGTTTCCCGCCCTTCGTGGTGACGCTCGGCATGCTTTCCATAGCCCGCAGCCTTGCCATGGTGGCGTCCAACAACACGGTGGTCTTCCAGTTCGGGCCGGATCACGCCAAGCTCCTGTCGCTCGGCGGCGGCGCCTGGTTCTTCGGCATTGCCAATCCGGTGCTCTACATGATCGCGCTGGCGCTGCTGACCGGCTTCGTACTGCGCTGGACGCGGTTCGGCCGCCATGTCTTCGCCATCGGCGGCAATGAGCACGCTGCCACGCTGACCGGCGTGCCGGTGAAGCCGATCAAGGTCGCGGTCTACATGATCTGCGCGCTTTCGGCCGGCATTGCCGGAATCGTGCAGACCGGCTGGCTGGGCGCGGTCACCACCAATATCGGAACCGGTATGGAACTTCAGGTGATCGCGGCGGCCGTCATCGGCGGCGCTAACCTGGCTGGCGGCGTCGGCACCGCCTTCGGCGCGCTGGTCGGCGCAGCGCTCATCGAGGTGATCCGCAACAGCCTTGGCCTGCTCGGCATCAACGCCTTCTGGCAGGGCACCTTCATCGGCGGCGCGATCATCCTGGCCGTGCTGTTCGACCGGCTGCGCAGCCTGCGGCAGACGGATTGAGCGGCTCGCCTACCGGACCGGCCCGATCCTTCCCAGGGGGATGAAACCGAGCGAGGCCTTGCCCTTGACGACAGTCAGCGGCATGGCGCCGCCGCCCAGCATGGCGAGCGCGGCAAATCCCTGCTCGATCTGGCTCTTCCTTTCGGGAATGACGCCGCCGAGCACCTCGCCGACCGCCTTGGGATTGCGCAGCCTGATCTCGAGCCTGGCGTCGATCAGGCCCTGCTCATCCACCGAGAGCGGGCCTGACAGCGTCACGCGCGCCTCACCGGAAGAAAGCTGCAACTTCCCGATGTCGATCGACTGGCCGCGCAGGCTTCGCGCGCCCGTCCGCAGCAGCGCGAGGCCGTTCTTGATCGTCGCGTCGCCGCTGGCGTCGAGCGGGGGCACCTGGCGTCCGCCGATCGCTTCGGCGTCGATCTCGAGATCCGAGACGCGGCCGCTATAGGCGAGATCGCCGCCGACGGGACGAAATTCCGCTTCGGCATTGCCGGCGCTGAACAGTTGCACCGGATCGCCGTCCTCCGGATCGGTCTGGCCCGACAGCCCCTCGGCAGCGAGCGTCAGGCGGCTGGGCAGCGGCCACCACAGCGCGGTCGTCGCCCTGAGGCCGTCCCAGTCGATCCATAGCGGCGTCATCCCCGGCGCCACGGTGCGCAGCGGACCCCTGAAGTCCGCCGAGGGCCAGAGCGGCGCAAACAGGCTGGCCGCCGCGTCGACGCTGCCCGCCGAAGCCGCCACGGCGCGCGCGTCGTCCTGATAGGCAAGGCTGTCGCAGGTGACGGCGAGACGCAAGGGATAGCCCGCTACCGCCATATTGGCGCAATCGGCCTGTACGCCCTTGCTGGCGAGGGCGGCGATCAGCCCCGCCGTCTCCGTCTTCAGGCGATTCGCCGTCCAGAACCATCCGGCGCTGTAGAGTGCGAACAGCGCCACCAGCACGCCGACGAGCCAGAGGAGTCCGTGGCCGGACTTGGGTCGGTTCTGATCGCTTGACGTCATGCAACTGCTCTCGTTAAGGCATGTCTCCCGAAGCGGACAGGGTTTCGGGTAAAGACATGCTGAAAAACAGACACCTGAAACGTGCCGCGCGAATCTGAAGGTCGCGATCCATCTCAGGTCGCTGCCGCATCCACGGCAAACGGTCTCCTTAGGCTTGGCGATATGGGCGATTTTTGGGTTTTTGGCTATGGCTCGCTGATCTGGCGGCCCGGTTTCGCACATGTGGAAGCGCGTCGCGCCCGTCTGTACGGCTATCGCAGGTCGCTCTGCGTCTATTCTCATGTGCATCGTGGCACACCGGAGCGGCCAGGCCTGGTGCTCGGGCTGGACCGCGGCGGCTCCTGCGTCGGCCTCGCCTTCCGCGTCGCCGGCCATCTGCGCGAAGAGGTGATCGGCTACCTGCGCGAGCGCGAGCTTGTCACCATGGTCTATCTCGAGCGCACGCTTGCGGTGCGTCTTGAGGGCGGCGGCGCCGTGGACGCCATCGCCTATGTGGTGGACCGCGACCACAGGCAATATGCCGGCTCGCTCGACGAGGCGGCGGCGGCCAGCATGGTTTTGGGCGCGCAGGGCCAATCCGGTCCGAACGAGACCTATGTGACCAACACTGTTGAGCATCTCAGAGCGCTGGGCATCCGCGATCACTGGCTGGAGGCGGTGGCGCGCCGGCTGCCGAACTCCGGCAGCGCTTTGCCCGATGCCGGCAAACGGACCTGATCAGGAAACCGTGATCGGGCTTTGAAAGCCGTCTCGCCCGGACTAGTCTCGCGCCGCATCGCACCGATTCCCTCTGTACGCCCCAAGCATGGAGCCAGACCTTGCAGAAGCGCGCCCTCGGCCAGACCGGCCTCGAAATCGCCCCGCTCGTCTTTGGCGGCAACGTGTTCGGCTGGACCGCCGACGAGAAGACCTCTTTCGACTTGCTCGACCGGTTCGTCGATGCCGGCTTCAACGCGATCGATACGGCCGATGCCTATTCGCGCTGGGTTCCCGGTAACAAGGGGGGCGAATCCGAGACCATCATCGGCAAGTGGATGAAGGACCGCAAAAGCCGCGATAAGGTGGTTGTCGTCACCAAGGTCGGCTCTGACATGGGGCAGGGCAGGAAGGACCTGTCCGCCGCCTATATCGAGAAGGCGGTGGAGGACTCGCTGCGCCGCCTGCAGATCGAGGCCATCGACCTCTATCTTTCGCACTGGCCCGACCCGACGACGCCCTACGAGGAAACGCTCGGCGCCTACGACAGGCTCATCAAGGCAGGCAAGGTCCGCGCCATCGGCGCGTCCAACCTCGATGCCGGCCAGTTGCGGGCGGCGCTCGACATGGCGAAGCTGCGCGGCCTGCCGCGCTACGAGGTGCTGCAACCGGAATACAATCTCTACGACCGGGCGAGTTACGACGGCAAGCTGCGTGAGCTGTGCATGGCCGAGGGGCTCGGAGTCATCACTTACTACAGCCTCGCCAGCGGCTTCCTGTCGGGCAAGTACCGCTCGCAGGCCGATCTCGGCAAAAGCGCGCGCGGCAGCGGCGTGAAGAAATATCTCGACGCGCGCGGCCTGCGCATCCTCGGCGCGCTGGACGAGGTCGCCGCCCGCCATGACGCCACGCCGGCGGAAGCGGCGCTCGCCTGGATCATCGCGCGGCCCGGCGTCACCGCGCCGATCGCCAGCGCCACGAGCCTCGAGCAGATGGAGAGCCTGATCCGGTCGGTCTCGCTGAAGCTGACCGGTGCGGACATCAAGGCGCTGGACGAAGCCAGCGCGCCCGGCGCCTGAGCGAACCCGAGGACAAAACCGGCTTACGACTGATCCGGCGCGGCGGCGAGTTCGGCAAGCCGCTTCACCGCCGTCGGCGGCAGCGGCGGATGGCCCGGCTGGCGCGCCGCGTCGACCAGCAGTGCGTCGCAACTGGCTTCCGTCTCGCCGATCAGCCGCTTCATGAATTCGTCCTTGCCGAGTCCGGGGGGTATCGGTGGCAGGAAGCGGGCCTTGATGGTTCCGGGATAGCGCAGGAACTTGCGCCGCGGCCAGTAGAGGCCGGCGACATGGGCGACCGGCACGACCGGCAGGCCGAGCTGCGTATAAAGCTCGACGATGCCGTATTTGTAGGCCGGCACATCGCCCGGTGCGCGCCGCGTGCCTTCGGGATAGATGATCAACTGGCGCGGATTGCGGGCCAGTTCCGCCTTGGTGGCGTTCACCACCGCCCGGAGCGCCTTGGCCCGGTTGCCGCGATCGACCGGGATCATGCGCATCTTCAGGATGTACCAGCCGAAGAACGGGATCCAGGTCAGCTCGCGCTTGAGGATGTAGAGCGGGTCGTCGAGATAGGGGAAGAACGCGATCGCATCCCAGAAGGACTGGTGCTTTGGTGCCAGGATGAAGGAGCCTTGCGGCAGGTTTTCCGTGCCGGCAATGTCGCTGCGCGTGCCGGCGAGCGCCTTATAGAGCCACAGGCTGGTGCGCGACCAGAACTTCGGCACGAACCACGCCTTACGGCGCGGCGACAGGAAATACAGCGGCGACCAGACAATCATCTGGACGACCAGACTTGCATAGAATGCCAGGTTGAAGGCCAGCGAACGGATATGGAGCATCAGGGAAGCCGGTGAGATCGTGCGAGGTGCTTATACCAATCGCGCGAAAAAGAAAAACGAAGCTGACGCGTCTTTAGGGTCTTACGGTTTACGGGGCCGGCTTATCGGGCCGGATTGGCCGCGCCTTCGGCCAGGGTGATGCCGTCCGGGGTCGGTTTCAGCGGCAGCACGCCGCGCGCCAGCGCGAGCAGATATTTATTGTATTCGGTAAATAGCACCCGCAGCGCCTCCGGCTTCGTCAGCCAGCCGCCATTGTCGAGGTTGGTGTTGACCACCGGATAGGGTTCGAGCTTGGCCTTGCCGAGCAGTCGGCCCATTTCGAGCAGGCTGCGCGGCATATGGTAGTTGTTGGTGACCAGGATCACGCTGCTATAGGCGTGGTTGTGCACCCATTTGGCGCTTTCCTCGGCATTGCCGATCGTGTCGAGCGCCGTTCGGTCGAGATCGACGCAGCAGGCGAACAGCCGCTTGTCGCCGCCCAGCGCGTGCTGTAGCTGCCGACGCGTCGCCGAAGGATGCACGCCGCTGATCAGCAGCCTGTCGCCCTTGCCGGTTTCGAGCAGTTCCATCGCCGCGTCCAGCCGCGACTGGCCGCCGGTCAGCACGATGATCGCATCCGCCTTTTGCGGGTCGCTGGGCGTGGCGAGATGGCTGACATGACTGGCAAACCAGCCGAACCCGGCCGCGAAGACCAGGCCGGCGCCGACCAGCAGCGACGCTCCCAGGCCGAATGCCCGACGCAGCCGCTGCCAGTTCCCTGCGCCCTCGGCCGACGCTGACTGCCGCCCGGTCGCTTCGATCGAATCCTGACCGCTCATCGTCTCATGGTTAATCCCGAATTGCGGCCTTTGATAGGGGCGCGAGCGACATTCCCATGCGTCAAACCGCGCCCGTCAGCCTTCCGTCTGCCGGACCTCGATGTCGCTGAGATAGGCGACGACGGTGACGTGCGACGTCGCGGCCGTCAGTACGCCGATGACCACGACCATCAGGAGCACCCCCAGATAGCCCGACCAGCCGATGGCGAAATGCCCGAAAAGCGCCGCCGCCTGGTCGCCGCCGGGTGTCGCCATGCTGTGCGAGGACCACCAGGAAAAGACGATGAAGACGAGAATGGCGGCCACCCCGCCCGCAGCCGCGCCTTTCATGCCAGTGACGAGGAAGTGGCGCCGGAACTCGCGTGCGATGAAGCGCGCCTCGGCGCCGACGAAGTGCAGCACCTCGATGATGTGCCCGTTGCCGGCCATAGCGCCCCGCGTGGCGAAGACGACGGTCAGCACCGTGGCGGCGAGCATCAGGACGAGCACCGCGACGCCGATCGTCACCGTCGAATGCGCCATCGCCACCAGCCGGTCGACCCAGGTGCGGTGGTCGTCGAGGCTGGCGGTCGGCAGATGCGCGCCCAGCGCGGCGCGCAGCGCCTCGAAATCCGGCGGCGTGACGGGATCGAGGGTGATGACAACCAGCCGCGGCACAGGCAGTTCGTCCAGATCGAGGCCGGCGCCGAGCCATGGCTCGAGCAGCCGCGCGGTGGCCTCACGATCGACGATCTTCACCGATTTCACGCCTTTCGTGGCGCCGGCGATCTCGGCGGCCGAGGACAGCGCGGCCTCCATGTCCAGCCCGTCCGCCGGCTTGATCTGGATCGTGGCCTCACGCGAAATCTGGCTCTCCCATACCGAAGCGGTGTCGCGCACCAGCGTCACCGCGCCGAAGGTCAGGCACGACAGGAACGTCATGATGGCGATGACGATGACCAGCGCGCGGCCGGCGATGTTTTGCGCCGGCACGATCGCCGAGGTGCGGCGCTGCGAACGCTCGCCGCTCGCCGCAGACGTTTCCGTCGCCACTCCGGCCTGGTCGAACGCCTCAGACGGCTCAGTCATAGATGTCCAGCCTTCCGCCCGACAGGATCAGCCGGCGCGCGTCGACCTGGTCCATCAGGGCGAGGTCGTGGGTGGCGATCACCACCGCCGTGCCCAGCCGGTTGAGCTCGATGAACAGCCTGAGCAGGCGGCGGGCGAGCTGCGGGTCGACATTGCCGGTCGGCTCGTCGGCCAGCAGGATCTCCGGCTGCTCGATCAGCGCGCGCGCGATCGCGGCGCGCTGCTTCTCGCCGCCGGACAGCACCGGCGGCAGCACGTGCATGCGCTCGCCCAACCCCACCCATTTCAGCAACTCGGTCACGTCGGTGCGGTAGCTCGTCTCCTCGCGCCCGCGCACGCGCAGCGGCAGCGCGACGTTCTCATAGGTGGTCATGTGGTCGAGCAGGCGGAAATCCTGGAAGACGACGCCGATGCGCCGGCGCAGCAGCGGCAGTTCGGAGCGCGGGATGCGCGAGCGATCCCTGCCGAAGATGGTGATGAGGCCGCGCGTCGGTTTCAGCGACAGGAACAGGAGCCTGAGCAACGTCGTTTTGCCGGCGCCGGACGGGCCGGACAGGAACTGGAAGGAGCGCTCCGGTATCTGCAGGCTGATGTCGCGGAGAATTTCCGGGCCCATGCCATAACGGAGGCCGACATTCTCGAAGCGGATCACGTTCGACGACCTGAATTCTTGTACGGCGGCACGCCGCCCGTTTTGTCCGGACGACCATCCTTTCGGTTGGTTAACAGGCGGTTAAAATTGGGTTGTCTTGCGCCGTTCACGAGCACTCCGGTGGGAAAGCGTTAACCATTTCCGTTTACGCAAAAGCAACGGACAGGAACAAAGCCGCACGATCGGGGATCCGATGGCCGACAGCGCACGCCCGGTTTCCGGCGAAATCATGACCGAGCCGGCGCCGGCCGGCTCCGGCCAAGCGGGGAACGGGCTTGGCCAAGACGTGGTCGACGCCGATTACGAGGTCCTGCCGCCGGCCGCAAGCGCCGATCCGTCTCCTTCGTCTGCCACGGCGACGCCGCATCAGGATATATCCGAATCGGCAGCTCCGCCGGCCGGCATGGCGATGCTGCGGCCGTCGGCACCAGCGCAGCCCTTTTCCGTACGGGGAGGTCCTCTGTTCTGGGCCGCCGGCGTCGCCGCGGCACTCGCCGCCTTCTGGATATCCGGCGGCCATGCGCTGATACGCCATTCGGCCCTGTTTGCGACCACCCCCGACCCCGTCGCGGCGCTGTCTATTACCGGCGTCACCTCTCATGTCGATTCGTCGGGCGGGAAGCCGGTGCTGTTCGTCGACGGCGAGGCCGGGAACGACGGTCACGATGCCGCCGTGCTGCCGCCCCTGGAAATCCGCGTGACCGGCGAAGACGGCAGGCTAACGCGCTATACGCTGGGGACATCCGGCCGCGCACTGGCGTCCGGCCAGCGTTTGGCCTTTTCCAGTCGACTCGACGTGCCTACAAGCGGGGTGGCAGCGGTGGCCGTGGGCTTCGCCGAATAGAATCGATCCCGGCGAGGAGAAAGATATGCCCGTGGTGCGCGGCAAGGAAATAGAAGTGCTGTTCTCTGCGTCGGCGATCGCTCGGCGCAACCTCGAACTCGCCAAGGAAATCGCGGCGCACGACTATCACGACCTGCTGGTCATCTCCGTCCTGAAGGGTTCCTTCATCTTCGCGGCCGATCTCATTCGCGCCATGCACAACGCCGGGCTTTCGCCGGAAGTCGAGTTCATCTTCATCTCCAGCTATGGAGCCGGCACGACCAGCGGCGAGGTCCGCGTGCTGCGCGACATCGACAACGAGGTCGCCGGGCGCGACGTGCTGCTGATCGACGACATACTGGAATCGGGCAAGACGCTGAAATTCACCCGCGACCTGATGCTGTCGCGCGGCGCCAGAAGCTGCTCGCTTGCCGTTCTGCTCGACAAGCGCATGCGCCGCCAGACGGACCTCGAGGCCGATTACGTCGGGTTCGATTGTCCGGATCACTTCGTCGTCGGCTACGGCATGGACGTCGCCCACGCCTTCCGCGAACTGCCCTTCGTCGGCGTCGTGCACGGCGACGCCTGAGCCGCCGGAAAAGCCTGTCATCAGGAAAAGTTTAACGATTCGAAGCCAAGGTCCGCCACATGGCAAAGCTTCTCCTCGTCGAGGACGACGAATCCGTCCGCACCCTGGCCGCCCGCGCGCTGGAACGCGCCGGGCACGACATCGACCTCGCCGCCGACGGCGCGCAGGGGCTGGAGGCGATCCGCGCCGCCTCCGGCGGTTACGACCTTGTCGTCTCGGACATCCGCATGCCCGAGATGGACGGCATCGAGATGGCGAAGGCGGCGGCTTCCGCCTTCCCTGGCATGAGGATCATGCTGATCACCGGCTACGCCGAGCAGCGCGAGCGCGCCGAGGATCTGCACGGCATCATCCGCGACGTGGTGCAAAAGCCGTTTACGCTGGCTGAACTGCGCGAACGCGTCGGCCGCGCGCTGAACTGACGCGCTCGCGCGCGGAGTGTCCCGAACCTGCCGGGCCGCGGCGCGCGCCTGGGTTTCCTGACTATTTCAACTCGAGCAGCCGTTCGAGATAGCTGCGCTCGATGTCGGGCGACAGTGCGTTGCCGAGGCGCTTGCGGATCGCCTCGAGAATCTCTCGCGCGCGCTGCACGTCGATCTCGTCCGGCACCTTGACCGAATCGCCGAAGTCCGGCCCCTGTGTGGCGCGCGGCCGGCCGAGCGGGTCGCGGTCGGCGTTCTGCTGGCGGCCGCCTTCCTGGCTACCGCCCTCGTCGCCCTGCATGGCCTGCATCTGTTTCATCATGTCCTGCGCGCCCTTGCGCAACGCTTCGAGCGCGCGGCCCTGATGGCCGACCGCGTTGTCGCCCTCGCCGTCGCCGAGCGACTGCTCGGCCTTGCCCATCTCGCGGCCGGCGTCGCCGAAACCCTCGTTCGGCTGCATGCCCATGCCTTCCAGGCCCTTACCGAGCTTGTCCAGGTCCTTTTGCAGCTTGCCCTGGCCTTGCTGAAGCTGCTTCAGCGCCTCGGCGAATTCCTGTGGCGTCATCGGCTTGCCCTTGCCGCCGTCCTGAGGCCGGCCGCTCTCGCCCTGCTGTTGCTGCTGGCCATCGTCGCCGAAAGGATCTTCGCCGTTGTCGCCGTCCTGCCCGCGCTGCTGCTGATCGAGCCGGTAGGTCTCGTTCATCATCTCCTGCTGGCGGCGCATGATCTCGCCCAGCTTGTCCATTTGCTGGCGCATCTGGCCCGCTTCGCGGTCCTGCTGCTGGCCGCGGCGGCCGGCCTGCAGGTTGTTCATCATGTTTTCCAGTTCCGACAGCAATTGCTGCGCCTTGTCGCGATCACCGGATTTCGCCAGGTTCTCGATCTGGTCCATCATCCGGTCGAGATCGCTCTGGCGCAGTTCCTGCGCGCCGTTCGGCATCTGCATGGCGTTCTGCTGGTCCGGATGGCGCTCGGCGAATTCGCGCAGGAAATCCTGCATCGCCTGGCGCAATTCCTTCATCGCCTTGTCGATGTCCTCGTCACTCGCGCCGTTCTTCAACAGGTCCTGCAAGTGCTGCTGGGCCTGACGCAGGCGCTTCTCCGCCGCCGACAGGTCGCCTTCCTCGATGCCGAGCGCGACGTCCCAGAGGTAGCTCACCACGTCGCGCAACTGGTCGTCGCTCTCGGCCAGCTTCAATCGGCTGCGCGCGCTCATGATGGCGAGATAGTGCGCCATGTTGTCGAACGTGTCCTCGGGACGCAGCGTGATGGCGTCCATCAGCGCGAGTACGCGCGGCTTGGCGTTGGCGTCGAGCGCCAGCAGCCGGCGATCCTCGATGACGGCGCGCGCCAGCGGATTGGAAAAAGGACGCTGCGGCAGCGTGAACGTTTTGGTTTCACTCCGTGCCACCTGGCCGGCGCCGTCGGTGGCCTCCAGCGTCAGCCTGACGCTGCTGCCGGCCCAGACGTGTTCGGTCAGGTCCTTGGTCGTGCGGGCGCCATTGTCCTTGGCGCCGCGCCGCGGTAGGGAAAGCGGCATGTCCGGCGCTCCGTAGAGCGGGCGGGCATTGGGGGCTTGGTCTTCGGCCAGCGCGAACTCGGCTTTTGCGGAAGCCCCGCCATAGTCGTCGTCGAGCCGGTAGTTCAGCTCGAGGGTTCCGTTCAGCGCCTGTTTCGGGTCGCCGTCGAAGCGGATTTGCGGCGCCTTGTCGGGAATGACGGCGAAGGCCCAGCGGCCGAGCGCCTGCTCGCCCGATTTCAGCGTCAGCACGCCGTCGGTGGAGAGTTTGCCGGCGAACTGGCGGACCGCCATGCCCGGTGCCGCTGAAGCGGTGTTTGCGCCCTTTTCGCCTGCTGCGGCCGGGTCGATGACGCGCTCCGTGCCGCGGGAGTCGGCATAGCTCAGCGTTTCCTCACCGCTGCCTCCGGTCACCCGCAGGGTAAGGGCGCTGCCGGCCGGAACGCTGAACGTGTCGGGCGCCTTGCCGGCTTCGTCAGTGGTCTGCGCTCCGGCATTGAGGAAGACGGGCGGTTTGCCGGTATAGGCCGGCGGCGTCACCCAGGCGTCGATGCGCGGCGGCACCGGCGCGACGAAGGACCGGCCGGTGAAGGCGTCGCCCACACGTCCGCCCAGCGGCCCGAACGAGAAGGCCAATGCGACCGCGAACACCAGCGCTGCGACCGCGCGCAACGCCCACGGGTCGCGCACCGGCACGCCGGGGCGCGGCACATCCGGGCCAAGCCGGTCGAGACTTGCCGCCATACGCTTCTGGTGCTCGCGCCACAACGCTTGCGAGAACGCGCTGTCGTGGCCGCTCGGCCTGTCCGCCTGCACCTGAAGCGGCGCATGCCGCAAGGCGTTGGCCGCCTCGATGCGGCGGTCCACTTCCGCCGCTGCCGGCGGACGGAAGAACTGGAGCGGATAAAGGCAGGCGAGGAAAGCCAGGCCGAACGCGCCGGCGACGGCCAGCCGCACGCCTTCGGGAAGACGCGGGAAAAGCCCGAACCAAGCCGCGCTGAGGAACAGCGCCAGGACGGCCAGCGCCGGCAGCACCAGCGGCCAGCCGCGTTCGACGAGGATCGCCGCGCGCGTCATCGCCCGGCTGGAGGCCAGCCGGAAAGCCAGGTTGCGTTCGCTGAATACGGGTCGTTCCGTCATCGGCCCTTTCGAAGCCGGTCCGCGCGCGTCGCCGTCCGGCCGCTTCGCGCCAACAATAGCATCAAACACGGCAAAGGCGAGGCAGGTTCCCGGATCAGGGCCGTTCATGCATGGCTCGACGCCGGCCATGCGCAAGGCGCAATGCTGCATTGCGACATCTTTTATTGCGATGCACAATCACCATGTCATGCTGCGTATCGACAAGGGAGGAACAACGGCGCCGCTAAGGCACCGCGAAAACGAAGGAGTTTCGCCATGTTCGACAACCTCGTCTCCCGCGCCCGCGACTCGATCGCCAAGCGCAAGCGCTACAACCAGATGGTCGACGAGATCCACAGCCTTACCGATCGTGACCTGGCCGATATGCGCGCCAGCCGTTCGGAAATGCTCTACCAGGTGCGCCGGCAGATCTACGGCTGACCGAGCCACTCGATCCAGCGGCCGTGATAGTCGCAACGGGCGAGATGGCGCGTTTCGCCACCCGGCCATTGCGTCAGCGACAGCGTCGCAAACGCGTCCCCTGCCGATAGCGGTTCGACACGTAGCCAATGCACAGGCGCGATCGTCGTGGCCGTAGCGCCGACATCTTTCATCAGCCCGGCGATCGCCGCCTTCGTGGTCTCCGGCAGATACTGCCACATGATCGAATGGCAGAGAACGAAACTGCCGCCGGCGGTCCGTTCGGCCAGTGCCTCGGCAACAAAGCCGGCGGCATCCATCTGGACGAGTCGAGGCGCCGATTCGGCGGCGATGGCCAGAGCGGCATCGAGCCGTGCCAGCCTCGCCGCCTGATCCGCCCAGACATAGGACCGCAATCGCAGACGTGCCGCGGGGTCCGCGATGTCGAGGGGGGCGATGTCGCAGCCGGACCGCGACCGGACGGACAGCGCCCCGCCCAGTGGCGGCGCCTTGCCGCGGATCTCGGGCGTCAGCCTGACCAGCGAATCCGGGTCGCCCCACCCGGTATCGCCGTAGCGATAATGGAACCGGTCGAACAACAGATTGAGTCCGGCGCTGGAGCCGATCTCGCGCAGGTCGAGCAGCAGCCCGCTCTCCCGGGCGATCATCAGCAGGCCGGGCAACAGAAGAGCTGATCGGGCGATCTCGTTCGTCTGCGGCGGATTTGCGAGACCTGCGGCGAGACGGTCGTCGAAGCACGGGATCGCCTTCGCCAGCGTTGCCGCGATCGCATCTTCGTCAACTTCATTGGGCGGATAGCACGCTGCCAGCCCCGCATCGGCGTCGGCCAGCACCAGTTCGTGCAAGGCGCCGCACAAACGCAGGGAAACGGCGTCGGCGTGAACATCGCCCGGCCAGCGGAGGACGGTCTTTCCTGTACGTGTCGTTTCATCAAGCTGTCGGGCCAGAATCCTGCACACTTTCGCAGTGAACGGCGATCCCAGCCTGTCGCAGGCCTCCGCCTGCATGCGGAAATGCGCGCGGATCTCATCCATATGCGGTTCTCACCCCGGCGCGGCGAGCGCCTTTTCGATCTGCGGCAGGAGCTCGGTCCTGACCGAATCGGGCGACAGCGGCCCGACATGCTTGTAGGCGATCCTGCCGTCCTTGCCGACGATAAAGGTCTCCGGAACGCCGTAGACGCCCCAGTCGATCGCGGTCCGTCCCGCTTCGTCGACGCCGATGGCCGAGAACGGATTGCCGAGATCGCCGAGGAAGCGCCGCGCATTCTCCGGCTTGTCCTTGTAGTTCATCGCCACCAGCGCGTAGCGCCTGTCCTGCGCCAGCGCGAGCAGAATCGGGTGTTCCTCGCGGCATGGCGCGCACCAGGACGCAAAGACATTCACCAGCGTGACGTGGCCGGCGAAGGACTTTGACTGGAGACCGGGCAGGCCCATGCCGTCCAGCGGCGGAAGGTCCGTCGGCGGCGCCGCCTGGCCGATCAGCGCGGAGGGCACATCCGCCTCGTTGCGTCCCGACAGCAGTTGCATCAGGAAGAGCACGGCGAGGCCGAGAAAAATCGCCAGCGGCAGAAGCAGGACGAACCGGAACCGCTTGGGCCTATCCCCGGTCGACTGTTCCTGTGAGGGCGCGCTCATGGCACTTTTGCTCCGGCCGCATCCTTTTCCGCCTTGGCCCTGTTGGATTTGGCCTTGCCGGACTTTGTCCTGTCGGAGCGCCGGCGGATGCCGGCGGCCTCCAGTTCGGCAAGCTCGCGCCGGCGGGCGCGCTGATCGAGCAGGATCCAGCCGATCAGGCCGGACAGCACGACCACCGTGATGGCGTAGGCCGCCGTGACATAGAGAGCGTGCGTGGTCATTTCGCTCGGTGATCTTCGTTCGTCATGCCTGTTTCATAGACGCAGGGGCCATCGCCGACAACGGCCGCTCCTGCGGCCAATTCGCGATCGCGACCGCTACGAACGCACGCCGCCTGCGGGGATCGCACCGGCTCGATTGCTGATATATCGCAAATACGCTCCTGATCCGGAAGATATATCAAGCCGAAACGGCCGATCCGTCACTCCGTGCCGTGCCTGAGCGCCAGCGCCGCCGCGACAGGCCCGACGACCGCCGAGAACAAGGTGAGCGCCGCCAAGATGAGGAAGGGCGGCATGAACGGCGCCGGATCGTTGACCGCGGCATAACTCGCCGACACGCCGAAAATCAGAACCGGGATTGCCAGAGGCAGCACCAGCACCGAGATCAGCAGACCGCCGCGCGGCAACGTCACCGCGACCGCCGCCCCCGCCGCGCCGATGAAGGTGATGGCGGGCGTGCCGACAAGCAGCGTCAGCGCGGCCGCGCCGATGCCCTGCGGCTCCATGTTCATGAACAGGCCGAGGAGCGGCGATGCGACGACCAGCGGCAGCACGCTCGCCGTCCAGTGGGCGAGGCACTTGACCAGTACCGTCAGCGCCGGCATGTGGCGATCGGCGCAAAGCACCATGAGGTCGAGCGAGCCGTCTTCGCGGTCGGCCTGGAAAAGACGGTCGAGGCCGAGCAGGCAGGACAGCAGCGCGCCGATCCACAGGATCGCCGGGCCGATACGCGCCAGCAGGTTGAGGTCCGGCCCGACGCCGAAGGGCATGGTGGCGATCACGGCCAGGAAGAAGATCACGCCGATGAACGCGCCGCCGCCGGCGCGCATAGCGAGCCGCAGATCGCGGATATAGAGCGCTAGCATACGTGCCGCCTCTCGGGGCAGAGCGGGATGAGGGCAGGGCTAGACATTTTCGCCCATCCTCAATTCCATAGCCCCGTCCAGCCCCAGCGATTGGTGCGTAGCTGCAACGATCATCCCGCCTTGTTCGAGATGCGCCTGCATCAGCCCGGCGAAACGAGTTTCGGATGCCTTGTCCAGCGCCGCGGTCGGTTCGTCCAGCAGCCATATGGGACGTCGGGCGACCAGCAGGCGCGCGATCGAGACACGCCGCTTCTGGCCCGCCGACAGATAGCCGAACGGCAGGTGCCCGATGCCGCCGAGGCCTACCGTTTCGAGCGCTTCTCCGATGTCCCGGTTCGGCACGCCGAGGAAATCTCGCCAGAAGGCAAGGTTTTCCGCCACCGTCAATGCCGGCTTCATCGCGTTGAGATGGCCGAGATAGTGGCAGGCGGATGCCGCGGTCGGGTGATCTTCGCCGCCGCCTTCCAGGCGCACGGCCCCACCGGATGCCGGCAGCAGACCCGCGACGATGCACAGCAGCGTCGACTTGCCGGACCCGTTCGGTCCGCTGACGATCAGCGCCTGTCCGTTCTCAAGCGAGAAATCGACGCCGGAGAACACAGGCTCTCCACCCCGCTCGCCTGCCAGTTTGTCGGCCACCAGCCGCATTCTTTCTCCCTCCGGGGTTCGCGCGAGTCGCTTTGCGCCGCGGCAAAATTGCTCAAAGACCGTCTAGAACTATTCCAGAAATTTCTCTATATCCGGTGCACCAACCCCAGCGGTCGGGGAAGGCAAACGACATTGCGCCGGACCGGCGTCGACACCCGACAGGGTGAGGCGCCCGGGAGCGGACAGCGGAAATGGCCGTACCCGCACCTTTGCGCGTGATTGCATGCCCATCGGAGTCCGTTCCCTAGAAGGCAACAGACTAGATGGGGTCATCCGTGTCCAAATCTCTCGATAGTTTCAACTGCCGCCGCACCCTGACCGCGGGTGGTACCGAATACGCCTATTACGATCTCGTCGAGGCCGAGAAGAACGGCCTCACCGGCATCGCCCAGCTTCCCTACTCGATGAAGGTCCTGCTGGAGAACCTGCTGCGCAACGAAGACGGCCGGTCCGTTACCAGGGAATCGATCCAGGCGGTCGCCGCCTGGCTGACCGACAAGGGTTCCGCGGGCGTCGAGATCGCCTACCGCCCGGCCCGCGTGCTGATGCAGGACTTCACCGGCGTTCCCGCCGTCGTCGACCTCGCAGCCATGCGCGACGGCCTCAAGACGCTGGGCGGCGATCCCGAGAAGATCAATCCGCTCGTGCCCGTCGACCTCGTCATCGATCACTCGGTCATCGTCGACGAATTCGGCACGCCGATGGCTTTCGCCCGCAACGTCGAGCTCGAATATGAGCGCAACGCGGAGCGCTACAAGTTCCTCAAATGGGGCCAGCAGGCGTTCCGCAACTTCCGCGTCGTGCCGCCCGGCACCGGCATCTGCCACCAGGTCAACCTCGAATATCTCGGCCAGGTCGTGTGGACGAAGGAGGAGCACGGCGAGACGGTCGCCTATCCCGACACCTGCGTCGGTACCGATAGCCACACCACCATGATCAACGGCCTCGGCGTTCTCGGCTGGGGCGTCGGCGGCATCGAGGCGGAAGCGGCGATGCTCGGCCAGCCGGTTTCCATGCTCCTGCCCGAAGTGATCGGCTTCCGCCTCACCGGTAAGCTAAAGGAAGGCCTCACCGCCACCGACCTTGTGCTCACGGTCACCCAGATGCTGCGCAAGAAAGGCGTCGTCGGCAAGTTCGTCGAATTCTTCGGCCCTGGCCTGTCCAACATGACGCTGGCCGACCGCGCCACGATCGGCAACATGGCGCCCGAATACGGTGCGACCTGCGGCTTCTTCCCCGTCGATACGGAAACGTTGCGCTATCTCACCATGTCCGGCCGCTCGGAAGATCGCATCGCGCTTGTCGAGGCCTATGCCAAGGCACAGGGCATGTGGCGTCACGATGGTTCGGCCGATCCGGTGTTCACCGACACGCTGGAACTCGACCTCGGCGACGTCGTGCCGTCGATGGCCGGCCCGAAGCGTCCCGAGGGCCGCATCCCGCTGGAGGACATCGCCTCGGGCTTCGCCAAATCGCTGGAGAGCGAATACAAGAAGACCGTCGATACCGACCGCCGCTACGCCGTCGAGGGCGCGGACTACGATCTCGGTCACGGTGACGTGGCGATCGCCGCGATCACCTCGTGCACCAACACCTCCAATCCGAGCGTACTGATCGGCGCTGGCCTGTTGGCCCGCAACGCCAACCGCCTCGGCCTCAAGCAGAAGCCCTGGGTCAAGACCTCGCTCGCCCCCGGCTCCCAGGTCGTGGCCGAATATCTGGAGAAGTCGGGCCTGCAGAAGGAACTCGACCAGATCGGCTTCAACCTGGTCGGCTTCGGCTGCACCACCTGCATCGGCAATTCCGGTCCGCTTCCGGCGCCGATCTCCAAGACCATCAACGACAAGGGCCTGATAGCCGCCGCGGTGCTTTCCGGCAACCGCAACTTCGAGGGCCGCGTCTCGCCGGACGTGCAGGCCAACTACCTCGCCTCGCCGCCGCTCGTGGTGGCGCATGCGCTGGCAGGCACGGTGACCAAGGACCTGACCAAGGAGCCGCTCGGCGAGGGCAAGGACGGCAAGCCGGTCTATCTGAGGGACATCTGGCCGACCACACAGGAGATCCAGGAGTTCATCGAGAAATACGTCACCCGCGAGCTGTTCGCCCGCAAATATGCGGACGTCTTCAAGGGCGACGAGAACTGGCAGCAGGTGCAGGTCCCCGCCGGCCAGACCTATGCCTGGGACAATTCCTCGACCTATGTGCAGAACCCGCCCTATTTCGCAGGCATGCCGGCGAAGCCGGGGCATATCGGCGACATCAAGGGCGCGCGCATCCTCGGCCTGTTCGGCGACAAGATCACCACGGACCACATCTCGCCGGCCGGGTCGATCAAGGCCGCCTCGCCGGCCGGTGAATACCTGACCGGGCACGGCGTCGGCGTCGCCGACTTCAACCAGTACGGCACGCGGCGCGGCAACCATGAGGTGATGATGCGCGGCACCTTCGCCAACATCCGCATCCGCAACCACATGCTGGGCGAGAACGGCAAGGAGGGCGGCTACACGATCCACTATCCCTCCAAGGAGGAGATGTCGATCTACGACGCCGCCATGGAATACAGGAAGGAAGGCGTGCCGCTGGTCGTCTTCGCCGGCGTCGAATACGGCAACGGCTCCTCGCGCGACTGGGCGGCCAAAGGCACCAGCCTGCTCGGCGTCAAGGCCGTCATCGCCCAGTCCTTCGAGCGTATCCATCGCTCGAACCTGGTCGGCATGGGCGTCGTCCCCTTCACCCTCGAAGAGGGCACGTCCTGGGCCACGCTTAACCTGAAAGGAGACGAGACGGTCGAGATCGACGGCATCGAGGCAATCAGGCCGCGCCAGAAGATGGTGGCCAAGGTCACCTATGCGGACGGCACGGTGAAGGAGGTTCCGGTGCTGTGCCGCATCGATACGCTGGACGAGCTGGACTACTTCAAGAACGGCGGCATCCTGCAATACGTGCTGCGCGACCTGGCGGCATAGGATTCTTCTCCCTGTTCATGGGAGAAGATGCCAGCAGCCAGGTGAGGGCGGCGCCGGCTCTCGTAGGTTCACGCCGCCCCTCATCCGTCCCTTCGGAACACCTTCTCCCCGTGAACGGGGAGAAGGAAGACGGCGCAGAAATTTCACCGCAACGTGACTTCCGCTTGACCGCCGCTTCTGCCAAGAATTTCGGACTATGGTAGCCGGTTCGCCGGCTTGAATGGAACGGTCATGGCATCTGGAAGTCTAACCCGGCTGGCGACGGTGGCGCTGGCCCTGTTGGCGTTTTGCGGGCTGGCGAGCGCCGGTGACCAGCCGGCCGGCAAGCCGCTGGGAGTCGTCGAGCTTTTCACCAGCCAGGGCTGCGTTTCCTGCCCGCCGGCGGACGAGTTCTTTGCCGAGCTGGCCGCCAATCCCGACGTCGTGGCGCTGGCCTATCATGTCGACTACTGGGACTATCTCGGCTGGCAGGACACGCTGTCGCGCAAGGAGAACACCGAGCGGCAATTCGACTACATGCGTGCCTTCAACAGCCGCTCCGTCTACACGCCGCAGGCCGTCATCAATGGCCGGACCCATGTGAACGGCGCCAGCCGCGACGCGGTGGACGGCGCACTCGACGCCATGGCCAAGGCCGGCGAGGGCATGCAGGTCGGCATCAGGATCAGCCATTCGGACGACGGCGTGGTGATCGATGCGGGCGACGCCGAACGCGGCGGCATAAATGCGAATGTCCATGTGATCGTGGTCTATTTCGCGCCGCCGCAGACCATCACCATCGGCAAGGGCGAGAACGACGGACGCAGCCTGACCTACTGGAATGCCGTGTCCGACATCCAGACCGCCGGCATGTGGCACGGCAAGGCGCAGCGCTATGAACTGCCGATGAGCGAGATCACCAAGAAGGGCGGCTGCGCCGTGCTGTTGCAGGCAGTCGACAGGAACGGCCTGCCCGGACCGATCATCGGCGCCGCCGTCATCCGCAAGCCGACCCTGTAGAAACAATTACCCCGCGAGGTGGCGGAAGGTTGCTACCACTTCCTCGTAGACCTTGCGTTTGAAGGGCACGATGAGCCCCGGAAGGTCGGCCATCGGACGCCATGCCCAGGCGTCGAACTCCGCCGGATGCCCGTCCGGCGGCGGGTTGACGCGGATCTCGCGCTCGTCGCCGTGAAAGCGGAAGGCGAACCATTTTTGGGTCTGGCCGCGATACCTGCCCTTCCAGGTGATGCCGATCCTGTCCGCGGGCAGGTCGTATTTGACCCAGTCCGGCGCTTCCTCGATGAGCTTCAGGCTCTCCATGCCCGTCTCTTCGAAAATCTCGCGCCGCGCCGCCGCGATCGGCTCCTCGCCCTTGTCGATACCACCCTGCGGCATCTGCCAGAGCTGCGGCCGGTCGCCCGTCTCGCCTTCCGGCTCGGCGACGCGGCGGCCGACCCACACCAGCCCGTCCGCGTTCAAGATCATCAGCCCCACGCAGGGCCGATAGGGCAGGCTTTCGGGATCGACGGCCTTCTTCGTTCCGCCGCCCTTCTTCGCTTCGCCGCTCGTCTTCACCAGGTCACTTCCTTTCCGGATCTGCCGCCACCGCCGAGACCGGCACGATCTCGATGCCGCGCTTCTTGGCTTCGTTGACCCATGCGGCAACAGTGTCCACCGTCACGCCGAAGGCCGATCCGGTGCCGATGGCGAAGCCCTTGGCCCGCGCGGTCGCCTCCAGTTCGTCCAGCTTCTTCAGGATCGCGCCGCGGTCCTGCACGGCGTCGATCGTCGTGTCGCCGACCGCAAAGGGAACGCCGTCTTTCACCGCCAGGCCCGACGCCACCGAGCGCGCCGACGAACCGTCGTCGAGATAGCCGAGCCCGCGCCGGCCGAGTTCGGCCATGACGGGCGCCATCGCATCCTCGTCGGCACAAAACAGCGCGCCCATGTAGTTCATCACGGTGGTGTAGTTGGTCGTGCGCGACAGCGCCCAGCGCAGCCGTTTCAGGTTCTCGGCCGGTGTGGCGTCGACGGTCAGCGTGTTGCGGCCGGGATTGACGTTGGGATAGTCGAACGGCTCGAGCGGCAGCTGCATGGCGATCTCGTGGCCGGTCCGCCGCGCCTCCTGCATCCAGCGCCCGATCGAATTGCCCTGCGGCGCAAAGGCGAGTGTCACTTCCGAGGGCAGCCTGGCGATGGCCTCCTGCGTGCCGGTCTGCGATACGGCGAGGCCGCCGATGACAATGGCGACGCGCGCGCCGCCGGTGCCGGACCAAGGCCTTGCATAGACGTCGAAGGGGCGCCTGCCGTCGACGGAACGGATCGGCAGCGGCCCCTGCTCGCTCATCTCGATCAGTGCCCGGTCGGGCAGGTGCGCGGTCGAGAGATTCTGGCTGAATGTCGACGGATCGTGCACGACGATGCCGGCTTCGCCACCGGTCTCGGTCGGCCGGACGTGGATGATCTGCGGCCCGTCCTTCTTCGGGGCCGGCTCGACGGCCGTCGATGCCTGCGATGCGGGCGGAGATGATGGAGCGGCCGGTTTTTCGTCCTGAGTGGACTTCACCTCGACCGCAGGCGCGGGGTCGCGCAAGTCCCGGTTGCGCAGCGCGATCGCGGCCGATCCGCCAACGACCGCCAGCAGCACGAGCGCCACGGCTGCCTGTCCGACGCCGAAGCGGCGTTCCCGAGAACCGCGCCCCGGCCCGATGGACTGTCCGAGCGGACGGTCTATCTCCTTGTCCGCCTCAGCCAAGCCGCAACCCCTGCCGCCGGCCGCCAGCCTGCGAATCAGGCCGCCGGCACCTTATGTCTCGGCAAGGATGACATCGGCGGTCGTTCACTGCCAGGGGAGGCGCGGTCGTACCAGGATCGATGCTGGGCCGGGCCGCGCTGTTCCGCCGTATGGCGCGGCTGCCGGATGACCGGCGCACCGGCGTCACTGGCGGATCGGACCGCCGCCAGTGCTGGAATCCAGGGAAGGTGCCGGGGACGACCACCGTCCGATCACTGGTTCATGACGGCCTTTTCAGGATTCGGCGGGAAGGCCGGATCGGTCTTCTCGCCGCGCAGCAGCTCTTCGGCGTATTTGAGCTGCAGGTCGTCCTTCGGATCCGGAGGCACATAGGCGGCCGAGCCGGACCCCTTGTCGCTCTCGTCGGCGCCCTTGATGTGGCCCTTGAGATCGGACTCGCCGCGCGTCACGTCGCGGCCCTGCAATTCCGGCGGCAGCGGCTGGTCGACCTCGATGTCGGGCGTGATGCCCTTGCCCTGGATCGACTTGCCGGACGGCGTGTAATAGAGCGCCGTCGTCAGCCTGAGCGCGCCGTTCTCTCCCAGCGGGATGATGGTCTGCACCGATCCTTTGCCGAAAGACTGCGTGCCGACCACCGTGGCGCGCTTGAGGTCCTGCAGCGCCCCGGCGACGATCTCCGATGCGCTGGCCGACCCGCCGTTGACCAGCACGACCAGCGGCTTGCCGTCGATGTCGTCGCCTGCCTTGGCGTCGAAACGCGTCACGTCCTTCGGATCGCGGCCGCGCGTCGAGACGATCTCGCCGCGATCGAGGAAGGCGTCGGAGACCGACACCGCCTGGTCGAGCAAGCCGCCGGGATTGAGGCGAAGGTCGAGGACGTAGCCCTTCAGCTTGTCCTTCGGCACCTGCTTCTTGATGTGGTCGATCGCGTCCTCGAGATCGTCGTAGGTCTTCTCGGTGAAGGAGGTGATCTTCATGTAGCCGACGTCGTTCTCGACCCGGTACTTGACCGCCTTGACCTTGATGGTGTCGCGCACCACCGTCACCTCGATCGGCTTGTCGGCGCCTTGGCGGATGATGGTCAGCTTGATGGGCGAGCCGACCGGGCCGCGCATCTTGTCGACCGCGTCGTTGAGCGTCATGCCGTTGACTTCAGTGCCGTCGATCTTGGCGATGTAGTCGCCGGCCAGCACGCCGGCCTTCGCCGCCGGCGTATCGTCGATCGGCGTGATGACCTTGACGAGGTTGTTCTCCATCGTCACCTCGATACCGAGTCCGCCGAACTCGCCCTTGGTCTGAACGCGCATGTCCTGCGCTTCCTCGGCGTTCATGTAGGAGGAGTGCGGATCGAGCGAGGTGAGCATGCCGTTGATGGCGTTCTCGACAAGCGCCTTGTCGTCCGGAGGCGTCACATATTGTGCCCTGACGCGCTCGAAAATGTCACCGAAGATGGCGAGCTGCTTGTAGGTGTCGGAACTCGCGGCGTTCGCTGTCGAGCCGGGAGCGCCATAGACCAGGCTCATGGCGGATGCGCCCATCAGCGCACCGGCAAGCAAGAGCGAGAACTTCCGCATCATCTAAGTCCTTCCAGAGAGACGGTCCGCCCACCACGGGTTCGGATCGACGGGTTTTCCATCTTTGCGGAACTCGATGTAGAGTTCCGGTGTGACACCTTCATTGTGCGTGGCTGCGGCACTCGCGACCCTTGCCTCGCCCATCGCGCCGATCGGCTCGCCGGCGAGCACCGATTGACCTGACGCGACGCTCAATCTGTCCATCCCCGCCAGCACGACATGATAGCCGTCGCCGGCATCAAGGATCAAGAGTTGGCCATAGGAGCGGAACGGCCCCGCGTAAAGTACATTCCCATCCGCCGGCGCGGTGACGATTGCCCCCGATTGTGTCGCGAGCATGTCCCCCTGCATCACGCCGCCGTTACCATCCTTGTCGCCGAACCGGCGCTTGATCCTGCCGGTCGCGGGCAGTGCCATCTGGCCTTGCAACGCCGAGAAGGCGACCGAATCGGCGAGCTGATTCGCCTCCGGCACCGGAAGCGACGCGAGTTCCTGCTCAGCCGCCTTGCGCTGCTCGTCCAGCTTCGCCGTCTCAACGGCCCGTTCCGCCGCCTGCCGCTTGGCCTCGGCCGCGTCGCGCGCCTTTTCGGCTTCGGCATCGAGCGAGGCGATCAGGTCTTTCAGGCTTTCCGCGCGCTGGGCGAGATCGGCTGCCTTCTTGTGCTCCTGCGTCAGCGCTGTTTCCGTATCCGCCTGGAGCCTGCGCTTGGCTTCCAGCAAAAGGGTCAACCGCTGTTTTTCGGCAGCCTGGTCGGTGACGGCCGCGGCCAGCCGGCTGCGCTCGGCCTCGATGGAGGTCGTCACGCGCGTCAGTTCCTTCAACTCGGCCACCAGATCGTCGGTCTCGCGGCGAAGCTGTGGCACCACCGCGCCGAGCAGGATGGCGCTGCGTACCGAAGACAGCGCGTCCTCAGGTTTGACCAGGATCGCCGGGGGCGGGTTGACGCCCATGCGCTCCAGGCCGCCCAGCACTTCGGCCAGCACGTCGCGCCGGCCGGCCAGCGAGGCACGAATCGTCTTTTCCTGTTCCTTGAATCCCTCAAGCCGCGCGCCGATATCCTCGATATCCCGGCTGAGCTTCTGCTCGGTCTTGGCCGACTGGACGAGGGCCGCCGTTATCGAGGCGCGGTCCTTCTTCACCGTCGCGATGTCGGCGGCGAGCTTGGCCAGCCGTTCCGTCGACAGCGTCACTTCGGAGACGACGCGCTCGTATTCGGCCCGGCTCTTGTCCGGATCAGGCGCGTCCTGTGCCTTCGCGGCAAAAGCGGCAAAGGCAAGCGTCATGGAAAGCGCAGCGACCATGCCGCCACGCGATCGCCTGCCTGCCGGGTTTCGCCGTCCTGCCATGGTACTTTCTAGACGCGGCTTCGTTAACGAACCATCAACCATGTTTGCGGCCCGCACACTCCCGCATCATTGCCGCCAATGAGGCGAAAATCCGGGCGTCAGCTTCGATGATAAGGGTGGCCGGCCAGGATGGTCGCCGCCCGGTAAAGCTGTTCGCCGATCATGACCCTCACCAGTTGATGTGGCCAGGTCATGGCGCCGAGCGAAACCACCAGTTCCGCCTGGTCGCGTAGCGAAGCGTCGTGGCCGTCGGCCCCGCCGATGGCGACGATCAGCGCCTTGCGGCCGTCGTCGCGCAGCAGGCCGATCCGTCCGGCGAATTCCTCGGAGGAAAAGCTCCGGCCGCGCTCGTCGAGCAGCAGCAGGGCCGTGCCGGGCTGCAGATGGCTCTGGAGGACGCGGCCTTCATCGCGACGGCGCTCCTTCGCCGTCTGTCCTCTGCTTTCGGGCAGTTCCGAAACGCCCGCGAATTCAAGCCCGATCGCGGGGCCGCTGCGGGCGAACCGTTCGAAATAGCGCTCGGCAAGCTCCCGCTCGGGGCCGGCCTTCATCCGGCCCACGGCATGTATGGCAATCTTCATCCCTGCCTCAACGAGCTGGATAGAGGCTCAGTGGAGGGTTTCCTCTTCGAGGTCCGGCGCCTGCCACATCTTTTCGAGATTGTAGAAGTCGCGGACTTCGGGGCGGAAGACATGGACGATGATGTCGCCCGAATCGATCAGGACCCAATCGGCGCTGGCCAGGCCCTCGACGCGCGCGGTTCCGAGACCGGCATCCTTGAGCGCCTTGATCAGGTGGTCGGCGACTGCCGAGACATGGCGGTGCGACCGGCCCGAGGCAATGACCATGTGGTCGCCCAGGCTCGATTTTCCCTGAATATCGATGGAGACGATGTTTTCGGCCTTGGAGTCTTCCAGACTGGCAAGGACTATTTCGAGGGCGCGGGAGGATACGTCGCTGACGTTGATCCCGGCCGGCGAAGGCGCGATGTCGGCCTTCTTCCGAAGTGCTGTTCTCAGTGTTTTTCCTTTCCCTGAAAGAACAACCAAATCACCAGTGAAAGCAGGTGACCAGCCCTAGATAGGCAGAGTTCGGGGGCAGTTTCAAGACAGCGGTCCCGAAACCTTGCTCCGGATGGTCCGCTACAGACATCCGCGGCCGCCGCGTGATCAGGCCTCCGGCGTACGGTCGCCCGTCTCCTCCGGGGTAAAGGCGAGGTCGGCCGGCAGCGGCGCCTGCGCCGTCATCGGCGCGAAATCGCCGGTCTCGGCCGACGGCACGGCGCGGGAGGTAACGACCCGCCAGGCGACGAACAGCGCATAGGCGAAAGCGAGAGCGACCGAAACGTAGATGAAGGCCTGGGTGCCGTAGACGGCCGACAGGCCGGTGACGATACCGGGCACCACGAATCCCGACAGCGACCACGCGAACAGCAGCGACGACGATAGCGCCACCAGTTCCTCCTTGCTCGCCCTGTCACCTGCATGGGCGCTGGCCAGCGAGTAGACCGTTTCCGAAGCGCCGTCCCACAGGAGATAGACCACGATCAGCAGGGCAAGCGGCCCGCCGTCGAACCCCAGCGCTGCAAGCCCTGCCACAACGGCCAGCGTCGCCGCGCCGATCAGCACGTAGCGGCGGTCGGTGCGATCCGACAGCCAGCCGAGCGGAAACTGCAGGATCAGCGTGCCGAGCGGCATCGACGCCATCAGCAACGCCACGTCGGCCTGGCTGTAGCCCTTCGCCGTGGCATGGATCGGTGCGAAGCCGGCGATCGACATGGAGAGTCCGCCGACGGCCAGCATCCCGGCAAGGCCGACCGGCGAGACGTTCCAGGCCTGGCGCAGGGCCACGGAAGCCGCGATCGGCGGCGGCGGCTGGGCCAGACGCGTCATGCCGACAGGCAGGATCGACAGCGCGGTGAAGGCAATGCCGATGAGCGGAGCCGCCGCGCTCCGGATGTCGATCATCGCCAGGGTGAAATAGCCCACCCCCAGGCCGGCGATATAGGCGACGTAGAACAGCGCCATCACCCGGCCGCGAATGGCGTTGGGTACCGCGTCGTTCAGCCAGCTCTGCGCGACGATGAACAGGCCGCAGATGGCGAAACCGTAAAGCGCGCGCGCCGCCATCCACAAAAGCGTGTGCGGCCCGGCGCCGATGGCGGCGTTGGATAGCGCGATCAGCGCCGACAGCACCATGAAGGCGCGCGCATGGCCGACCCGACGGACCAGCGGCCCGGTCAGCAGGCAGCCGGCGATGCCGCCAGCCGAAAGGCCGGTGACGATCAATCCCGCCCAGGTCGGATCGACGCCCTCCGCGCCCAGCCGGACGGGGATGTAGGCGAACATCAGCCCGTTGCCGATGGCGACCAGCGCCATCGATACGACGACGCTGGCGATCGCCACCAGCGGGGCCGGCTGGCTGCCTCTCGAATCGATCACGGCTGCGTCGGATGCGGTCATGCGGCCACATTGCCCCGCGCCGTGTGCGAAGGCCGCCGTAAAAGCGACATCGCCAGCGACAGCGGGGGTTCCGGAGAACGATCGCGGCGGCTTAGCGCCGCTGTTCGGCCTGCCGGATGGCGGTCGAGGACATTGATGAGCGCGGACCGTGGATGAAGGTCCAGGCCGGCGCCTTCATGCGCGCCAGGACCGGCGCATCGCGCTCGTCGACGCGTGCATAGTCGAAAGTCTTGGCCGCGACCGAGGACAGGAAGGAGAGCGTCGCGCCGGGGCGGTCGATCACCGCGATCGGAAAGGTCATCATGATCTGCCGCCAGCGCTGCCAGCGGTGGAAGTCGCGCAGCGAGTCCGCACCCATGATCCAGACGAAATCGACGCCGGGGTTGCGGGCGCGTACCAATGAAAGCGTATCTGCCGTATAGCGGACATGATGCGCGGCTTCGAAGGCGGTGACCTTGATGCGGGGGTCCTCAGCGATCTTTTCGGACAGCCGGATACGCTCGGCGAGCGGCGCCAGTTCCCGCATCGATTTCAGCGGGTTGCCCGGCGTCACCATCCACCAGAGTTGGTCGAGGTCGAGCCTTCTCAGCGCGATCTCGGCCACAAGCGCATGGCCGGCATGCGGCGGGTTGAACGAACCGCCGAACAGGCCGACCTGCATGCCCTTCTCGACATGCGGCATGCGCAGGTAATTCGGCGCGACCGGCGCTATGGAAGACGGCATGGCTCAGGGATCCCTCTCATCCTCCCGCAGCCCCAATCAGGGCGATCGACCGTCAATTTGGTCGGGCGGCGAAAATCACGCCCGCACCTGGCCGCTGCCCCGCACGCGGTACTTGAACGAGGTCAATTGCTCGACGCCGACCGGACCGCGGGCGTGCATCTTGCCGGTGGCGATGCCGATCTCGGCGCCCATGCCGAACTCGCCGCCGTCGGCGAACTGGGTCGAGGCGTTGTGAAGCAGGATCGCCGAATCGATCTCGCTGAAGAAGCGCGCGACCGCCTCTTCGTCCTCCGCGATGATCGCTTCGGTATGGTGGGAGGAATAGGTCTCGATATGGTCGATCGCCTCGCCCACGCCGTCGACCAGCTTCACGGCGATGACCGCGTCGAGATACTCGGTCACCCAATCCTCGTCCGTCGCCGGAACGGCGTCGGACCAGGCCTTCATCACCTCTTCGTCGGCATGGATCTCGCAGCCGGCCTCGCGCAGAGCGGTCAGGATGGGAACCAGATGCGTCGCGGCCGCCGCGCGGTCGATCAGCAGGGTCTCGGCAGCGCCGCAGATGCCGGTGCGCCGCATCTTGGCGTTGACCACCAGCCGTTTCGCCATCTCAAGGTCGGCCGATTTGTCGACATAGACATGCACGATGCCTTCCAGATGCGCGAACACGGGCACGCGCGCCTCCGTCTGCACGCGTTCCACCAGGCTGCGTCCGCCGCGCGGCACGATCACGTCGAGATTGCCGTCGAGGCCCTTGAGCATTTCGCCCACGGCAGCGCGGTCCGCCACCGGCACGAGTTGGATGGCGTCCGCCGGCAGGCCGGCCGCCTCCAGCCCCTTGACGAGGCAGGCATGGATGGCCGCGGAGGAATTGAGCGAATCCGATCCGCCGCGCAGGATCACCGCATTGCCTGCCGCCAAGCACAGCGCACCTGCATCGGCGGTGACGTTGGGCCGGCTCTCGAAGATGACGCCGATGACGCCGAGCGGCGTGCGCACGCGCTCGATCTTCAGCCCGTTCGGGCGTTCCCATGCGGCGATGACCTGACCGACCGGATCGGGCAGGGCGGCGATCTCGCGCACGCCGTCCGCCATGGCGCGGATGCGCTCCGGCGTCAGCTTCAGGCGGTCGACGAAAGACGCGGCGAGCTTCGCTTCGGCCGCCTTCTCCATGTCGATGGCGTTAGCGGCGAGGATCGCCTGTTCGTTGGCCAGCAGGGCGTCGCCCATCGCCTTCAGCGCCTTGCGCTTGGTGACCGAGGGCGCGGTGGCCAGCGGGCGCGCGGCGGCGCGGGCGCGGCGACCCATGTCCCGCATCAGCCTGGCAATCTCTCCATTGTCATGCGCTTTCAGCATGGTCGGCCTCTTTCTCGGGAGCGTGGCCCGTGATCACCAGATCGTCGCGATGGATCATCGCGGAACGCGCCTCGTAGCCGAGCACCGTCTCGATCTCGGCCGTCTTCAATCCGGCGACCCTTACGGCATCTGCGGCGTCGTAGGCAACCAACCCGCGTGCCACCTCGCGTCCCTCGGGGGAGAGGATCGCCACCGTGTCGCCGCGTGCGAAATTGCCGCTGACCAGTTTTACGCCGGCCGGCAGCAGCGATTTGCCGGACATCAGCGCCCGCACGGCGCCGTCATCCACGGTCAGCCTTCCGGCGGGTTCGAGTTGGCCGGCGATCCAGGTCTTGTAGCCCTTCACCGGATGCGCGCTCGGCCTGAACAGGGTGAAGCGCTCGCCACGCTCGATCGCCAGGATCGGCGACAGCCGCGTGCCGGCGGCGATGATCATGGCAGTACCCGCGCCGGTGGCGATCTTGCCGGCGTCGAGCTTGGTGCGCATCCCGCCGCGCGAAAGCTCGGAAGCGGCCGCTCCGGCCATCGCCTCGATCTCGGGCGTGATACGCTCGACGACGGGCAGGAATTCGGCGTTCGGATCGCGTGCTGGCGGTGCGCTATAGAGGCCATCGATGTCGGAGAGCAGGATAAGCAGGTCCGCACCCATCATGGTGGCGACGCGCGCCGCCAGCCGGTCGTTGTCGCCGTAACGAATCTCGGAGGTCGCCACCGTGTCGTTCTCGTTGATGACGGGCACGGCCTTCATTTTGACCAGCGTGGAGATCGTCGCGCGGGCGTTGAGGTAGCGCCGGCGCTCCTCGGTGTCGCCGAGGGTCAGCAGGATCTGGCCGGATTTCAGCCCGTTGCCGGCCAGCGCGTCCGACCAGGCGCCGGCGAGCGCGATCTGCCCGACGGCCGCCGCCGCCTGGCTTTCCTCAAGCTTGAGCGCCCGACGGCCAAGCCCGAGGATGGTGCGGCCAAGCGCGATCGCGCCGGACGAAACTACGAGGACCTCCGCGCCGTTATCCGCCAGTTCTCCGATATCAGCCGCGAGCGAGTCCAGCCAATCGCGCTTGAGGCCGCGCGCGCGGTCCACCAGCAGCGCCGAGCCGATCTTGATGGTGATGCGGCGATATTTCCTTAGCGAAAAGGACGTCATCGGGACACCTACTCGCCGGACTGCCAGCGGGAATCGACTGCGGCAACTTTCTCCGCATCGTCCTGCCGTGCGTCCTCGACCACCTTGATCAGCGCGCGCAGCACCGCTTCCACGCCTTCGCCCGTGGCCGCGGAAAGAAGCAGCGGCGCCCGGCCAGCCGCCTTCTTCAGCGCGGCGGCCTTCTTCTTGCGCGCCTCTTCGTCCAGCGTGTCGACCTGGCTGAGCGCGAGCACTTCAGGCTTCTCGACCAGGCCATGTCCGTAAGCTTCGAGCTCGCCGCGGATCGTTCGGTAGGCCTTGGCCGGATTGTCCTCCTGCGCCGAGACGAGATGCAGAAGCACCCGCGTGCGCTCGACATGACCGAGGAAGCGATCGCCGATGCCGACGCCCTCATGCGCGCCTTCGATCAGTCCCGGGATGTCGGCAATGACGAATTCGCGCGCATCGATGCGCGCCACGCCAAGCCCCGGATGCAGGGTGGTGAAAGGATAGTCGGCGATCTTCGGCTTGGCCGTCGTCACCGTCGCCAGGAAGGTCGATTTGCCGGCATTCGGCAGGCCGACCAGCCCGGCGTCGGCGATCAGCTTGAGACGCAGCCAGATCCACATCTCCTCGCCCGGCAGACCGGGGTTGGCGCGGCGCGGCGCCTGGTTGGTCGAGGTCTTGAAATGCTGGTTGCCGAAGCCGCCGTTGCCGCCCTTGGCCAGCAGGAAGCGCTGGCCGGCAACGGTCAGGTCGCAGATCAGCGTTTCGTTGTCCTTCGCGAATATCTGCGTGCCGACCGGCACCTTCAGCATTACGTCGCCGCCCTTGGCACCGGTCATGTTGCGGCCCATGCCATGCACCCCGGTCTTGGCCTTGAAGTGCTGCTGGTAGCGATAGTCGATCAGCGTGTTCAGCCCCTCGACCGCCTCGGCCCATACGTCGCCGCCGCGGCCGCCGTCGCCGCCGTCGGGGCCGCCGAACTCGATGAACTTCTCGCGCCGGAACGACACGGAGCCTGCTCCGCCGTCGCCGGAGCGGACATAGACCTTGGCCTGATCGAGGAATTTCATCGTATCGTCTTGCTTGCTATGGGAATTTGCGACGACCCTGCTCTACCCTATGGAAGGCCGAAGGGCGAGCGGCGTGTTTCGGTTTCGGGCACAGGCAGGAATGATTTGGCGATGAGACTGGTCAGCTACAACATCCAGTACGGCATAGGCCTCGACGGCCGCTATGATCTCGCCCGCATCGTCGATGCCGTGCGCGAGGCGGACGTGATCGCACTGCAGGAGGTCGCGCGCAACATTCCCAACAATGGCGGCCGCGACATGGTGGCCGAGATCGCAGAAGCCCTGCCTGACCGCTTCTTCGTCTACGGTTCGAATTTCGAGGCCAATATCGGCTCGCATGTGGAGGACGGGCGGGCCGTCACGACCATGTTCCAGCTCGGCAACATGATCCTGTCGAAGACGCCGATCCAGCTTTCGCGCAACCTGCTCCTGCCGCGCAGCCGCTCCCTCGAAGCGCTCAATTTCCAGCGCGGGGCGCTGGAAGCGCTCATCGACACGCCGCTCGGCCTCATCCGCTTCTATTCGACCCATCTCGACCACCGCAGCCCGGCGGAGCGCATGAAGCAGGCGCGCTTCCTGCGCGAGCGGGTACTGAGCTATCCGCTCGAAGGCGGCGGCCTGTCGGGATTGAAGGAGGTCGGCCTGCCGGAACCGCCGGCCGGCGAGGCCTTCCTGGTCGCCGGCGACTTCAACATGCTGGCCGGCTCTGCCGAATACGGCGCGCTGTGCGGTGCGCCCGATCCTGAATTCGGCCTGCCGCTGACGGCCGATCTGTTCGTCGATGCCGCTGTCCGTCTCGGCGCCGGCGGTGACGACCTCGTCAGCTGGGTCGACCCCGAGCGCCCGCAAGACGTCACCCGCCACAAGCGCATCGACTACATCTTTTCCAGCGCGTCGCTGGCGCCGGCCTTGAAGACCTATCACGTCGATCGGCAGGCGGTCGGGTCCGACCACCTGCCGATCTGGCTGGAATTCGGTTGAAACGCGCCGGGAACGAAAGCCGGGCCGCAGCCGGCGCATCGAACGGCCTCGCCGTTTTCCGTCCGATGCGCCGTTCGTCACAGCCGCACCCAGGTGCGCAGGCTGGTCCAGGTGCGGCGGTCGAGACGATAGCGCTCGACAGGCACCTGGCCGGCCGCGATGGAATTGAGCATGCCCTGGCCGGCATACTGGAAGCCGCATTTGTGAATGACGCGCCGCGAGGCCGGGTTGATGACGCGGCAGGACGCGTGCAGCACCTGGACGGTGGTGCGCGCGAAGGCGAGATCGACCAGCGCATGCGCGGCTTCGGTCGCGTAGCCGTTCTTCCAGTAGGGCTCGCCGATCCAGTAGCCGAGCTCGAGGCCACGGTCGGTCGCGTTCAGACCCGCGCAGCCCACGAAAGCGCCGTCGTCCTTGCGGGTCAGCGCGTAGGCGGTGCCCGTCCGGCGCTGCCGGGTCATCAGCAGGAAGGCGCGCGCCTCGGCCTCGCCATAGGGATGCGGCATCCGCGCCAGCATCTCGGCGACATGGCGGTTGTCCGCCAGCGTCACCAGTTCCGCGACGTCGCTCTCCTGCGGCGCGCGCAGCACCAGCCGCTCCGTGGAAAGCACCGGGCAATCGATGACGAAACTTTCGTCTTCGCTGTCGTCCGCTTCGGCAACCATGTCAAAAGTCCTCCAGGCAAGAAAAAAGGGAGATGGTCACCCATCTCCCCTGATCCTTTTCCTGGCTTTGCCAGACACCGGTTCCCGAGATGGGCGCCGGTGTTGTGGTGCGGAACCGGCTACTCCGCGGCCTTGGTAATCGGGTTTACCGACACGTAGGTTCGGCCATTGGCTTTTTTCGCAAATGCGACGGCGCCCGCTTCGAGGGCGAAAAGCGTGTGATCCTTGCCCATGCCGACATTGGTGCCGGCATGCCACCTGGTGCCGCGTTGACGGATGATGATGTTGCCGGCGATGACGGCTTCGCCGCCGAACTTCTTCACGCCAAGGCGCTTGGATTCGGAATCGCGACCGTTGCGCGACGAACCGCCAGCTTTCTTGTGTGCCATGTTACTGCTCCTTTGCGCCTCGAGGGCGCCTCGAATTCTCTATGAACGCGTTCGCGTTCCGTTTCAAGCCTGCCCGGTCGAAATCCGGACGGTTACTTCTTCGCCAGGTCCTTGGCCTGCTCGCGCCAGTCGCTGATCTGGTCGGCGCTGAACGGCATGTGCTCGTCGATCCTGGCGACATCCTTGTCAGTCAGCTTGGCGAGCTGCGCGAAGGTAGTGATGCCCTGCTCGTTGAGGTCCTTCGCCGCCACCGGGCCGATGCCCTTGATGACGGTCAGGTCGTCGGGCTCGCCCTTCGGCGCCTTGAACAGCGGCGCGGCGGCCGACGGAGCGGCCTCTTCCTTGGCAGCGGCCTTCGGCGCAGCCTCGGCCTTCTTGGAAGGCTTGGCGCCGCCGATCAGGATTTCCGAGATGCGCACGGTGGTGAAGAGCTGGCGGTGGCCGATCTTGCGGCGCGAGTTCTGGCGGCGGCGCTTCTTGAAGGCGATGACGGTGCGAGCCTTGCCCTGCGCCACGACTTCGGCGGCGACGGAGGCGCCGTCCACGAAGGGTGCGCCGATGGTGACGTCGTCACCCTCGCCATGCGCCAGCACGTTGCCGATCTGCACGATCTCGCCGATCTCGGCCTCGAGTTTCTCGATCTTGAGCACGTCGTTGGCGGCCACGCGATACTGCTTGCCGCCCGTTTTGATGACTGCGAACATTTTTTGCCTTTCGCTGTTCGGTCGGCCTCGATCGCCGCCAGGCTCCACGCGGGAGAAGGCAGCCGGCCGTCTTTTTTTCAGTCTGCGGGTTCAAAAAACAAGCGGCGCGGAAAGCTCCCACGCCGATTGCGCGGGCTGCGTAGCCGAAGGGGCCTGTCGAGTCAAGGGAAAGCACCGTTTTGCCGGCGATTTGGCCTTGTAACCGGGCGCTCCACCCGTTATCTACTGCGCCGCGCCGGCAACGGCCCGACCATGCGACGCGGAGAAGTGGCAGAGTGGTCGAATGCACCGCACTCGAAATGCGGCATGCTCGCAAGGGCATCGGGGGTTCGAATCCCTCCTTCTCCGCCATCTTCGGTCATATCTACGCATCTCTGATACGTTCGTTTTCCCGCAGCGGACATTGTCTGCCGCGCCAAGGCCGATCCGTATCGCTTGGATCCGCAACCGCAAGGCGCGCCCTTATCGTGTCCAGATCAGAACTGTAAATATCGTACCGGTCACGGCCGCAGCTGCCGTGACCAGCCAGCCGGCACGCAGGAAGTCGACGAACCGGTAGTTGCCCAGCCCCATCACCAGCGTGTTGTTATGGTGGCCGAAGGGCGTCAGGAAATCGATCGAAGCGCCCATCGCCACCGCGATCAGCAGAGGCTCGGGGGCGACGCCGGCGGCACGTGCGGCGTCGATCGCGACGGGACCCAGAACGATCATCGTCGAGGCATTGTTGACGAAGGGCGTGACCGCCAGCGCCAGCACGAGCATCGCCGCGACCAGCGACATCGCGCTGCCGCCGGGAAGGGCGGTCGTGAGAGTGGTGGCGACGAGTTGTGCCGTGCCTGTCGTCTCGACGGCCGTGCCGAGGGGTATCATCGCCGCCAGCATGATCAGGATCGGCCAGTTGAGCGCGCCGATCGCCTCGCGCAGGTCGAGCGTTCCCGCCGCCAGCACCAGGACGACCGCGCCGAACGCGATTTGCGGCGGCACCAACGCCGTCGCGGCGGCGGCGATGCCGGCCGCGAAGATCAGCAGGCTGAGATCGCTGGCGGGAGGATGCCGCGGCTGGGAATCGCCGACCGCCAGCATCTCCGTTTCGGCGAGCGCGTCGGCAATGCGCGCCGGCGGTCCGTCGAGATAGACGATATCGCCGATCGAGAGCTGCAGGTCGCCGAACGTTCCTTCGATGCGGGATGTCCTGGGCGATACGGCGACGACCTCCACGTCGCGCGAGGCGAAGGCGACGAGGTTGCCGATTCTCGACCCGACGACCGTGCTTTCGGGCATGACCACGGCGCGCGTGGAAGGAAGCGGCTTTTGGCGCTCTGAGGCGATCGTCACATCACCGCTTCGCAGCAGGCTGTCGACGGCTCCCGCCGACGCCTGCAGCAGAACGGTATCGTTGGGTTCGAGGACGGCGCGACCTTTGGCGAGGAAGACATGGGTGCCGCCGCGCATGAGCGAATGGACGGCGAAAGGCAGGTCGGAAAGAGGACGGCCTGCGACTGCGGAGCCGGCGGTCACCCTAGCTTCCAGGACGAGCGGGCGCTTCTCGTTTTCGGGCGCCTCGTCCGGTCGCGCGCCGCCGGCAAAGCGCGGCACCATAAGCGTGATCGCCACAAGGCCCGCCAGCGCGGCCGGGATGCCGGCCCATGCGAAATCGAACAGGGCGAAGTGGCGTCCGGTCGCGGCGACAAGCTGGCTGTTGGCGATGAGATTGGCCGGCGTTCCGATCTCCGAGCAGATGCCGCCGAGAAGCGTGGCGAAGGACACCGGCATGAGGGCGCGCGACGGTGCGATGCCGGCGGCGGCGCAGACGCCGTAGATGACGGGAAGCATCAGCGCCAGCGCCCCGATATTGTTCATGAAGACGGAAATGGCCGCTGCGATCACGCACAGCATGGCGATGGTGGCGCGTTCGCCCAGCCTGGCCGATACGATGCGGGCGGCCAGCCGGTCGAGCAGCGCCACCCTGGAAAGGACCTGGACGATGAGCAGGATTTCGATGACGGTGACCACGGCGGGGTCGGCGAAGCCGGCAAAGACTTCGCGGGTCGGCACCAGGCCGAGCGCGAAGCCCAGCCCAAGCCCCGTCAGCGCCACCAGTTCCATGCGCCAGCGGTCCATCGCGAACACGACGAGCATGCCGCCGAGAAGGACGAGGATAGCGACCTGATCGAAACTCATATGCGGCCGTCCATGCTGTCGTGAGCCTCGCTCCGCCGTGGTGCGAGGCTTAGCATGGCAGGTCCGCTAGCTGAAGGCTTTCGCCCCGGCCGGATCAGGTGCCGGTCAGTGCCAGCGCCACCCTGTTGTCGCCCACGCGAGCGCCGGCATCCGCGGCGGGCGGCATGTTCGGATCGGCCGAGAAGAGTCGCCAGCGCGTCGGGCGAAACGCCACCCGCCCCTTGGCGACACTCGGGTGATCGGCCGGCACTTCGATCTCGGCACTCAGGTGGCCGGCGCCGACGGAAAGCTCGATCCGCCGCGCTCCCGCCATCCTGCGGCTCGACACCACCGTGCCGGCGAGGCAGCCGCCGCATCCATGCAGGAGCTCAATGTCGTGCGGCCTGAAATGGAGCGTGGCGGGACCGTCGGGAACCTTGCCGGCCGGAATGCCGATCGGCCTGTCCTCGAACCAGATCTGACCGTCCTCGATCCGCACCGGCAGGTCGCTGGACTCGCCGATAAAGGAGAACACGAAGGGCGACGTCGGCCGGTCGTAGATGTCGTCGGGCGTGCCGATCTGTTCTATCTGCCCCTGGCTCATAACCACCACGCGGTCCGCCAGTTCGAGCGCCTCCTCCTGGTCGTGCGTGACGAAGACGGTGGTATGACCGGTGCGGTCGTGGATTTCGCGCAGCCAGCTTCGCAATTCGCGCCGGACCTTGGCGTCGAGCGCCCCGAACGGCTCATCGAGCAGCAGCACGGTCGGCTCGATCGCGAGCGCGCGCGCCAATGCCACGCGCTGGCGCTGGCCGCCGGAAAGCTGGTGCGGATAGCGCTTCTCCAGCCCCGAGAGCTGGACGAGGTCCAGAAGCTCCAGGCTGCGCCGGCGGATTTCGGCGGTGGGCACCTTCGAGGTTCCACGGCGCACGCTGAGGCCGAAGCCGATATTGTCCAGTACCGTCATGTGGCGGAACAGCGCGTAGCTCTGGAAGACGAAGCCGATGTTACGCTCCTGCACGCTCTTGAGCGAGGCGTCCTCGCCGCCGAACAGAATCTGTCCGTCGGTCGGTTGGTCGAGGCCGGCGACCAGTCTCAGCAGCGTCGTCTTGCCGGAGCCGGAAGGGCCGAGAAGCGCGATCAGCTCGCCGGAGGCGATGTTGAGCGAGACGTCGTTCAGCGCGGCGAAACCATCGAACTGCTTGCGTACGTTGCGGATGGAAAGATCCATGCCTGGCTCCTAATGGATGGTGGCGCGGGAGGTGGCCCGCGCATAGCGGAACTCCAGCAGTGTTTTCACGACCAGCGTGACAAGCGCCAGCAGCGCCAACAGCGACGCGACCGCGAAGGCGCCGGCGAAATTGTATTCGTTATAAAGAATCTCGACCTGCAGCGGCATTGTGTTCGTCAGGCCCCTGATGTGGCCGGAAACCACCGAGACCGCGCCGAACTCGCCCATGGCGCGCGCGTTGCAGAGCAGCACGCCGTAGAGCAGGCCCCAGCGGATATTGGGCAGCGTGACCCGCCGGAAGGTCTGCCAGCCGGTGGCGCCGAGCGACAGCGCCGCTTCCTCGTCGGCCGTGCCCTGATCCTGCATCAACGGAATAAGCTCGCGCGCGACGAAGGGGAAGGTGACGAAGATCGTGGCCAGCACGATGCCGGGAACGGCGAACAGGATCTGGATGCCGTGGCCGGTGAGCCAGGGGCCGAGCAGGCTGCTCGAGCCGAACAGGAGCACGTAGACCAGGCCCGAGATCACCGGCGACACGGAGAAGGGAAGGTCGATCAGCGTGATCAGGAACGCTTTGCCCTTGAACTCGAATTTGGCGATGGCCCAGGCCGCCGCGACGCCGAAGACCAGATTGAGCGGCACCGCGATGGCTGCGACCAGAAGGGTGAGCCTGATCGCCGCTAGCGCGTCCGGTTGCGCCAGCGCCGCGAAATAGCCGTCGACGCCCTTGGCGAAGGCCTGGGCGAACACCACGACCAGCGGCAGCACCAGGAAAAGCAGCAGGAAAAGCAGTGCGACCGCTATCGGCAGGAGACGCGTGAGCGGGCTCTCCGTCACGGCCGATCGCGCTGGCTTGCCGTTTCGGGTGGCAGAGCTTTTCCCGTGGGCGGCGAATGTCGCTTCAGACGCCATAGCCGAATCTCCCGCGGCTCCAGGCCTGGATAAGATTGATCACCAGCAGCATCGCGAAGGAAATCGCCAGCATCACCGTCGCGACGGCGGTCGCCGCCGCATAGTTGTATTCCTCCAGCCGGATGACGATCAGCAGCGGCGCGATCTCCGACACGTAGGGAATGTTGCCGGCGATGAAGATCACCGAGCCGTATTCGCCGACGGCGCGTGCGAAGGCGAGCGCGAACCCGGTCAGGATCGCGGGGGCGAGGCCAGGCAGGACGACGCGTCGAAGCGTCTGCAGGCGTCGCGCGCCGAGCGTCGCCGCGGCCTCCTCGACCTCCCTGTCGATCTCTTCCATCACCGGCTGGACCGTTCGCACCACGAAGGGAAGGCCGATGAACACCATGGCAAGCACCACGCCGAGCGGCGTGTAGGCGACCTTGACGCCGAGGGGCGCCAGCAGAGCGCCGATCCAGCCGTTCGGCGCATAGAGCGTGGTCAATGCGATGCCGGCCACCGCGGTCGGCAGGGCGAAAGGCAGATCGACCATCGCGTCGATCACGCGCTTGCCGGGAAAGCGGTAGCGGACAAGCACCCAGGCGACCAACGTGCCGAAGAGAACGTTGATCAGGGCCGCCGCCACCGCGCCGCCGAAGCTCATCCTCAGCGCGTTGAGCGTGCGCGCATCGGTGGCGATCGACCAGAACTGCGGCCAACCGAGTTCGGTGGAGCGCCAGACGACGCCCGCCAGAGGGATCAGCACGATCAGCGACAGATAGACGATCGAGAAACCGAGCGTCAGGCCGAAGCCTGGCAGGACGCTCGGTTTCCTGAAACGCCATCCGGCCGTTGCGGTGGCAACCGTCATCTTATTGTCCCGGCTTGTAGATCTGGTCGAACACGCCGCCGTCGCCGAAATAGGCCGGTTGCGCCTTCTTCCAGCCGCCGAATTCGTCGATGGTGGCGAGCTTCAGGTCGGGAAAGCGCTTGAGATCGGCCAGGTCCGCCGCTTCCGGCTTGAACGGCCGGTAGTAGTGTTTGGCGGCGATCTTCTGGCCTTCGTCGGAATAGAGATATTGCAGATAGGCCTCCGCCACCTTGCGCGTTCCCTTGGCGTCGACATTGCCGTCGACCAGCGCCACGGGCGGCTCGGCCTTGATCGAGACGGAGGGCACGACGATGTCGAATTTGTCGGGGCCGAGCTCGTCCAGGGCCAAGAACGCCTCGTTCTCCCAGGCCAGCAGCACGTCGCCGAGGCCCCGCTGGGCGAAGGTATTGGTGGCGCCGCGCGCGCCGGTGTCGAGCACCGGCACATGCTGGTAGACCTTTTGGACGAAATCCTGCGCCTTCTTGTCGTCGCCGCCATATTGGACACGCGCCCAGGCCCATGCGGCAAGGAAGTTCCAGCGGGCGCCGCCCGACGTCTTGGGATTGGGGGTGATGACCTGGACGCCGTCCTTGATCAGGTCGCCCCAATCCTTGATGCCCTTGGGGTTGCCCTTACGCACCAGGAAAACGATGGTCGAGGTGTAGGGCGCGTTGTTGTTGGGCAGCTTGCCGCGCCAGTCGGCCGGAATCTTGCCGGTCTTCTCGGCGATCGCGTTGATGTCGGCTTCGAGCGCCAGCGTCACCACATCGGCGGGCAATCCGTCGATCACCGACCGCGCCTGTGCACCGGAACCGTTGTGCGAGGTCTGGATCGTCACCGTTTCGCCGGTATCCTTCTTCCATTTCGCCGCGAAGGCCGCATCGAAATCCTTGTAGAGCTCGCGCGTCGGATCATAGGAAACGTTGAGCAGCGTGACGTCGGCAAAGGCGAAGCCCAGGCTGCCGAACTGAGCGATTGCCGCAAGCGCGGCGGACAACAAGAGCGATCTGCGATTGAGGGTCATGTCTGCCTCCTTTTCTTGAAACAGGCATACTCTATCGATTTAGTCGAGATTAAAAATGCGCGAGTGTTCCTAATGTTCCCATCGTTTGAGGCGATTTGTCCGTTTCAGCCTGCCAGAAGAGAATCGATTTTCCTTCGTTCCGGCTGCAGAATCGAAGCGATCGAGGTGCTGTCGAGGATCGTGCGCGACGCTTCGGCGACGGTGGCGAATGCCCGCCTCACCTCGCAATTGCCTTCGTCGGCGCAATCCTCGCAGCGGCGGTACGCCATGCGACTGAGGCAGGGCAGCGGCGCGAGCGGCCCGTCTACGATGCGCAGGATCTCACCGAAGCTGATGTCCTGTGGCGGCTTGAGCAGGGAGTAGCCGCCGGCCTTTCCGCGGCGGCTTGCCACGATGCCATGATGTTTCAGGTCGAGCAGGATCTGCTCGAGGAATTTCTTGGGAATGTTCTCGCGCTCTGCCAATTCTCCGATGATCGTCACCTGGGAGGGATCGGCTTTGGCCAAGGCCAACACGGCCTTGAGTGCGTATTTCGCCTTTTGTGAAATCATCTCGAACGATATCGCTGGAATGTTTTGCAGCCGGTCGAAATTGGCCGACGTCGTGCAAATGCGGCTAAGGAAACCACTGGAACAGCGGGAGCCGCATTCGTCCGCCGCCCCAGATCGCAACAATGTCGCCCACTTCGTTCTTTTTGTCCATGTCGCAGGCGTGCCGGGGCCCGCCGAGTCTTGGCCGGTGGCCCACAGTGAGTGGATCAGATGACAATGATTTGCCATCCAATGGTGCCCTTGTCGCGCCTGGCCTTCGCAGATCAAGCTGCAAGCGGTCCGATTTCCGGTTTGATCGAACCGAACGCCCCTCGGGTTTTCCGATGGCGAGGGAATGCTTTGAGAGAAACAATCAGTGCAAGGCGCTTGCACTATCCAGCAACCGGTCGCCGCTATTTTTGTTCCGTCAAAACTCGCGACCGCAATCCGCGCATGCGCGGCCTTCTCATCTGCTTCCGCGCAATCTTATTTCAACCATTCGGAAAACACGAAAGCCGCGGAGTTCCGCGGCTTTGGATCGGTTGGGAAACTGGAGCGGGCGAAGGGATTCGAACCCTCGACCCCAACCTTGGCAAGGTTGTGCTCTACCCCTGAGCTACACCCGCTCGCGCGGCCCCAATCAGGATAAGGGGGCCGCAAGCCGCGCCTATATGGCCGAAGCGCGCGGTGATTGCAACAGGGAAATAGCAGCTTTTCGGCGCGCTGCGCAAACGGGTTTGCGGCACGATGGATCCGGGTGCCGGCTGCGCCGCAATCTCGATGTTGCCGTGAAGGTCCCGCTCCAGCCAATCGAGCGTTTCGGTTTCGGTGCGGGGGTCCCATTTCCTGCCGGCTGCCGTGGCGGCGGCGCGTCTTGCCCGCCGTGTCGCTTGGCTTTAAAGCATGTCATGCGGGAGAGGCGCCGGCTGCGGACCTGGCACGCGCGACCCGGCCAGCATGGTGTGCGAACGATCACGGTGCGGGTCTGCGGACGGCGGCGGCGCATGTTCACACCAGCGGAGATACCATGCCGAAGACGGAAGCCGAACTTCTTTCCTTTCTGGACACGCTGGGAATTGCGGTGAAGACGCACCGCCATCCGCCGCTTTTCACCGTCGCCGACTCGCAGTCGCTGCGCGGCGAGATCGAGGGCGGACACACCAAGAACCTGTTCCTGAAGGACAAGAAGGACAATTATTTCCTGCTGACGGTCGACGAGGACGCGGTCGTCGACCTGAAGCAGGTACATCACCTTATCGGGGCCGCGAGCCGGGTCTCCTTCGGGCGTCCCGACATGCTGATGGAACTGCTGGGCGTCGTGCCGGGCGCGGTCACCGTCTTCGGCCTGATCAACGATACCGGGGGCCGCGTGAAGGTCGTGCTCGACGAAGACCTGATGAAAAACGCGACTATCAACGGGCATCCGCTGACCAACGAGGCGACGACTTCCATCGCCGCCGCAGACCTGGCCAGGTTTATCGAAGCGACGGGGCATGAGGCCGTCGTCTTGAAAGTCTCGGCGTGATCTCCAAATTTGGAGCAGAACCAGGGCAATGATGGCTGTGGCCGCCAGCAGACGGCCGAAAGGGCAGAAATGAGCAACGACACTCCGTTCGGAGCGGGCAATTCCTATTCCACCACCATCAGCTACGGCGACACGCAGCAAGGCGTCGGTTTGGTCGCGCCGCCTGCGCCGGTGGACGACCTGATCAAGGACACGACGACGGCCGGCTTCGCCGCCGACGTCATCCAGGAATCGCGGAACCAGCCGGTGCTTGTCGATTTCTGGGCGCCATGGTGCGGCCCCTGCAAACAGCTCACGCCGGTCCTTGAAAAGGCGGTCCAGGCGGCGGGCGGCAAGGTCAGGCTGGTCAAGATGAACATCGACGAGCATCCGTCCATCGCCGGCCAGCTCGGCATCCAGTCCATCCCCGCCGTCATCGCCTTCCGCGACGGGCAGCCGGTCGACGGCTTCATGGGCGCCGTGCCGGAAAGCCAGGTGCAGGCCTTCATCGCCAAGCTCGGCGGCAAGGACGCCGCGGCCGACATCGCCGCGGCGCTCGAAGAGGCGACTGCCCTCAAGCAGGCCGGCGACAGCCAGGGCGCCGCCGCCGTCTACGACGCCGTGCTCCGGCAGGCGCCTGACAACGCCGACGCCATCGGCGGGCTGGCGACGCTGCTTTTCGAGGGAGGCGACGCGGTGGGTGCGGAAGATCTTCTCGCCACCGTCCCGGAAGCCTCGAAGGAGGCGCCCGCGATCGCCGCCCTGCGCGCGCGCATGGCGCTCGACGCGCAGGCCGAGGCACTGGGTGATCCCGCCGAGCTGGAGCGCCGGGTCGCGGAGAACCCGAAGGATCACCAAGCGCGCTTCGACCTCGCCATGGCGCAGAACGCGCGCGGCGAGCGCATGGCGGCGGCCGACAACCTGCTGGCGATCATCAAGGCGGATCGCGGCTGGAATGACGACGGCGCGCGCACACAGCTGCTGCAGTTCTTTGAGGCGTGGGGTATGGCCGACGAAGCGACGCTGGCGGCGCGGCGCAAATTGTCGTCGCTGCTTTTCGCCTGAACCCATCCAGCCGCGGCTCCCCTAGGGCCGCGGCGGAAGGCGTAAAAGCCGAAGGAGGAAAATGCAGGCCGGAAACGCGCATTATCGACTGGAGACGGACCTGCCTGCGAGCGTTCCAGTCTTCCCGCTCGAAGCCGCCCTGCTTCTGCCCGGCGGCCGCCTGCCGCTCAACATCTTCGAGCCCCGCTACCTGCAGATGCTGGACGGCGCACTGGCCGGCGACCGGCTGATCGGAATGATCCAGCCGGGTCTCGACGGCGCCTGCAAGGCAAACGGCGAGCCGGAACTGTGCGACGTGGGCTGCCTTGGCCGCATCGTCTCGCTGGCCGAGACCGGCGACGGGCGATACCTCATTGCCCTGCAAGGCGTCTGCCGGTTCCGTGTGGTGAAGGAGATGGCGGTGAAGACGCCTTTCCGGCAATGTCGGATCGCCCCCTTTCTGGCCGACCTCGCGGAGGATTCGACGGCCTCAAACATCGACCGCCCGGCCTTGCTGAAGACGTTCCGTGCCTATCTCCAGGCCAACGAGCTGGACGCGGACTGGGAAAGCGTCAGCCGTGCAGACAATATGATGCTGGTGAACGCCCTTTCGATGATGGCGCCATACGGGCCGGCGGAAAAGCAGGCGCTGCTGGAAGCGCCGGACCTCAAGTCGCGCGCCGAGACGCTGGTGGCGATCACCGAGATACTGCTGGCGCGCGAAGCGGACGATTTCGGCTCCAGCCTGCAATAGGCGTTTCTGGGGCGCGCGGTCCTGCAGGGGTTTCAAGGGCTTGGAGTGCGCCGCGACCTTCCGGGTTCGTTTCGTGGGCTTTAATCATTACTCTTCACGCATCTGGACTCGGAAGCTGCTTCCGTGTTCGCAAGATATGTCGAGGAAGCGCCATGACGGAACAGGACGAGAAAAAGGTCGATCCGAAAATGCTGGAGCTGCTTGCCTGTCCGCTGACCAAGGGGCCGCTCACCTGGGACGCGGAACGCCGCGAGCTGGTCTCGAAGCTTGCCCGTCTCGCCTATCCGGTGCGGGACGGGATTCCGATCATGCTTCCCTCGGAGGCCAGGCGCCTCGAAGAGGAAGGCTGAGGCGAGGGCTTTGCAGGCCGGGTCATCGAGAGGTGGCCGGCCTGGCTAGAGCATTTTGCAGCCAGACGGAATCGTCTGGCGTCGCACAAATGCGGCTAAAACAAAGAGATAGAGCGGTTCCGCCGTTTCAGTAATACCAGAACCGCTCTAGGATCATTGGAAGTTGCGGCCCTTCGGCATCACCTCCCGCGCCTTTTGTGCCATGATCTCCCGATCGGAGAAGTCGTTGCGGGAAGCGGCAGGCCGAGGGCTGCCCGCCTTGCCGTCCCCGGCGTCCGAAGGCTGCTGCAAGACGGCCAGCCAGGACGACAGGTCCTCCATTGTCTCGGCAACGATATGGACGACGCTGGACGCCGATTGCAGCCTGCCGGTGACGCGGATGAATTTCGATCCCATGATGGTGGGGAGAAGCCGCGCGAAGTCACGCTGCCAGACGACGATGTTGGCGATCGCCGCCTCGTCCTCCAGGGTGAGGAAGATGGCGTTGCCCTTGCCGGGGCGCTGGCGCACCAGCACAAGGCCCGCCACCGAAACCCGGCGGCCGTTTTCGATCGCGGCCAGTCTTGTGTTCGGCGTGACGCCGGTCCGGTTCAACCGTTCCCGCAGGAATGAAACCGGGTGCGCCTTCAGCGACAGGCCGAGCGCGCGGTAATCATGCAGGACATGCTCGCCGAGCGGCATGACGGGGAGCCTTGTTTCAGGCTCCAGATCCCGCAACCGGATGTCTGCCCGATCGAACAGCGGCAATGTCTCGGCGGCGCTCCTGCCGTCAAGCGCCCTGACCGCCCAGAGCGCAGCGCGGCGGTCGAGGCCGACGGAACGGAAAGCGTCGGCATTTGCCAGGCACTCGATCTCCCTCACGTCGAGGCCCGAGCGCAGCCAGACGTCGCGGACGGAAGCGTAGCCGGCGCCGCGCCGCATGACGAACGCCTCCATGCGCTCCTTGGAAAGGCCCTTGACCTGGTTGAAGCCGAGCCGTACCGCCCGCATGGACCTTATCACCGACCGCATCTCGACATGGCGCGCGGCGATGCGCGCCGGATCGAACCGGCCGGGGACAAGGGCGCAGTCCCAATCCGAGTGGTTGATGTCGACAGGCTTGACCTCGATGCCGTGGTCCTGCGCGTCGCGGATGAGCTGCGCCGGAGCATAGAAGCCCATCGGCTGCGAATTCAGGATCGCGGCGCAGAACACGTCGGGATAGAAAGTCTTGAACCAGCAGGAGGCATAGACGAGCAGCGCGAAGGACGCGGCGTGGCTTTCGGGGAAGCCGTAATCGCCGAAGCCTTCGATCTGGCTGAAGCAGCGCTTGGCGAATTCCTCTTCGTAGCCGTTTTTGACCATGCCGTTGATGAAATCCTGCCGGTGGCCGTCGATCGTGCCGTTGCGGCGGAAGGTGGCCATCGAGCGACGCAACTGGTCGGCCTTGCCGGGCGCAAAGCCAGCGGCGTCGATGGCGATCTTCATCGCCTGTTCCTGGAACAGCGGCACGCCACGGGTCCTTTTCAGGATCGCCTCAAGCACCGGGCTCGGGTAGTCGACCTTCTCCAGGCCCATGCGGCGACGCAGATAGGGATGCACCATGTCGCCCTGGATGGGGCCGGGCCGGACGATCGCGACCTCGATGACGAGATCGTAGAATTCCCGCGGTTTCAGGCGCGGCAGCATCGACATCTGGGCGCGCGATTCGATCTGGAAGACGCCCAGCGTATCGGCGCGGCAGATCATGTCGTAGACGCGGGAATCTTCCTTTTTCATCGTCGCCAGCGTGATCGGCCGGCCCTGGTCGTCGCGTACCCGATAATGGTCTTCCAGAAGCGTGAAGGCGCGCTTCATGCACGACAGCATGCCGAGCGCCAGAACGTCGACCTTGAGCAGGCCGACGGCGTCGAGGTCGTCCTTGTCCCACTCGACCATCTTGCGTTCGGGCATCGCCGTTTTCATGATCGGGGCGATCTCGTCGAGCCGATCCTTGGTAATGACGAAACCGCCGACATGCTGCGACAGGTGGCGTGGGCATTCGCTCGCCATGAGTTCGTTGGCGCGGTCGATGACATGGCGGGAAATTGCCTGCTTGAGGTCGAGGCCGCCGGCCTTCGCCTCCGTTTCGCCGAGCTTCGACGACCACCAGCCCCAGATGGAACCGGAGAGCGCGCTGCGCGCGTCCTCGGAAAGGCCCATCGCCTTGCCGACCTCGCGCAACGCCGAGCGGCCGCGATAGGAAATGACGGCGGCCGCCAGCGCCGTGCGCTTCTGGCTGTATTTCTCGTAGATGTAAGCGATGATCTTGTCGCGGTGCTCATGCTCGAAATCGACGTCGATGTCGGGCGGCTCGTCGCGCTCGGTCGAGATGAATCGCTCCAGCAGCAGGTCCACACCCATGAGGACAGGGTCCACTGCAGTAATGCCGAGGCAGAAACAGACGACGGAATTGGCTGCCGATCCGCGTCCCTGGCAGAGCACGTCCGCCTTTTCGCGGGCATAGCGGACGAGGTCGTTCACGGTGAGGAAATAGCGCGCGTATTTTTTCCCGGCGATGAGCGCCAGTTCCTGCGGGATCAGATTCAAGACCTTTTCCGGGATGCCTTCCGGATAGCGACGATGCGCGCCTTCCCAGGTCAGCCGTTCCAGTTCGGTCTGCGGATCGACGCCCGCTTCGGTCGTCTCCTCGGGATAGTTGTGCTTCAGCTCGCCGAGCGAAAATTCCAGCTCTGAGGCGAAGCGCAGCGTCTCGGCCAGCGCCTGCGGGTGGCGCTGAAACAGGCGCGCCATTTCGGCCGGCGGCTTGAGATGCCGTTCCGCATTCGCCTCCAGTGCGAAACCGGTCTCGGCGACCGTCTTGTTGAGCCGGATGGCGGTCAGCACGTCCTGCAGCGGCCGGCGCTCGGAGGCGTGATAAAGCACGTCGTTGGTGGCCATCAGCGGCATGGTCGAGGCTTCGGCCAGAGCCGCCGCCGTCTCCAGCCGGAACCGGTCGTCGCCGCGATAGGCAGGCGCGACCGCGAGGCGGACGGCGTCCGCAAAGCGATGCCTGAGGCCGCGCAGCAGAGCGAGGGTTTCCTCCTCGTTGGCGGCAAGATCGGGCAACGCCGCCAGCGACATGCGGTCGCCCCACTCCCAGAGGTCGCCGCGCCTGAGCAGCGTTTTGCCCTTTTCGGTCTCGTCGCGCAGATTGGCCTGCGTCAGCATGCGGCACAGATAGCCCCAGCCGGTGCGGTCCCGCGGATAGGCGAGGATGTCGGGCGTGCCGTCCGAGAAGACGAGGCGGCAGCCGGGATGATAGGGCAGATGCACCGGCCCAAAGGATCTTGCCGGGTCGTCCTTGTCCTCGATCCGGACGAATTTCGATGCGCTCCAGGCGCGCACCGTGCCGGCGACCGTGTTGCGGTCGGCCAGTCCCATGCCGGCATGGCCGTAAAGGCAGGCGGCGACGACCAGTTCCTCCGGCCGCGAGGCGCCGCGCAGGAAGGAGAAATTCGACTGCGCGCCGAACTCGATGTATCCCGGCTCGGCCGGCGTATTGCGGGGCGGCTCCGGCTTCATGCGAAAACCCCGTGCAGGAACCAGCGCGGCGGTTCCTCCGACCGGCCGTAAAGGCCCTGCCGGTAAAGCCAGTAGCGCCGTCCCTCGGCATCCTCGACGCGGAAATAATCGCGGGTGCGTTGCGCCGCGCTTTCCCCGGCGGCCTGCTTTCGGCCCGCTTCGCAAGCCTCGCCCGTCTCGTCCTGCTTTCTTTCGACGGGAGGAGTCTCCAGCCACCATTCGGAGCCGATGCGCTCCGGCCCTTCGGCGCGGACGACAGGATAGTGCGCGCGCCGCCAGCGGAAATTCAAGAGCGGCCCTTCCGGTATCCCGGTCATGACCTCGATGGGCTCGGGCCGCTTGAACAGGCGCAGGGGCCGTTCGGCCGTGGCCGGGCTTTCGGCTTCCCGTGCGGACGTTGCGTCCGGAGCCTCGGCGTAGGGCGAAAAGGCGACTGCCCGTTCAGGCAGATGGCTGGCGACGGGAACCGGCTTGCGGACGGCGTTGCGGCCGAAACGGGCGCAGACACGGTCGGCGAACAGCGCGAGGCGGTCCTCGTCGTCGCGGCGATCCTCGCCGAGGTCGGTCTGGCGCATGTCGAGCGGCGCGACCGACGGCACCGTCAGCCGGACAAGGTCGAAGCCGCAGCCGGCGTCGAGACCGTCGCCGAGCGCGGCGAGCCGTTCATGGAAGAGCTTCGCCATCCGGTCCGGCGCGCGCGCCGGCCGCGACAGGCCGACGGAAAGCCGGGCGACCAGACCGTCGACCCGGAACAGGAAGAGCCGCAGGGCGAGCGCCCCGGCGCCGCGCCGTTCCAGCGCTTCCCCGAGCGCGCCGGCGAGCGTCAGCACGACGCGCTCGACGTCCTCCACCGTCATGATGGGTTCGGCCAGCCGGCGCTCGGCCGAGAGTTCCGGCACCGGCAGGCGCGGCGAAAGCGCCTCGTCGATCAGGCCGATGGCCTGGTCGAGCCGCAGGACGATTTCCCGGCCGAAGCGGCGGACCAGCGGTGCGCGGGGTGCGGCCATGACGGCCTCGACCGTGCGCAGGCCGACGCTGTCGAGCGCCGTGCAGGTCGCGGCAGCGAGGCGCAGCGCAGCCGGCGGCAGCGGCGTGAGCCAGCCGGCCGCCGTACCCTCCGGCACCACGGCATCACCGTGGAAGCGGGCGACGGCCCAGGCCGCGCCGGCGGTGTCGGCGACGGCCGCGCGTGCCTCGATGCCCTGTTCGGGGAAGCGGCGCAGCATGTCGGCGACAAGAGCCTGCTCGCCGCCGAACAGATGGCTGCATCCCGTGATGTCGAGGAAAAGACCGTCGGCGCCGTCCAGCGCCACCAGCGGCGTATAACTGTCGCACCAGTCGGCGAGGCTTTCCAGCAACCGGCGGTCGGCTTGCGCGTCTGCCTCGACGATCTCGACAGAGGGGTGCATGGCGCGCGCGTCGGCGACGCCCATGCCGCGCTTCAGCCTCAGCGCTTCGGCGCGGCGGTCGAGCGCGGCGACGATCTGCGTGTTGCCGTCACGCCTGCTCACCAGCAGCGGCGGGAAACCGGAAGCGGCCGTATGCCACGCGCGGCCCAGCCGGCGGCGCCATATCCGGTCGGTGCCGAGGCGGGGAAACCACAGCGACAGGATCCTGCGGCCTGCCGGAAGGGCCGGCGTCGTGGTGTTCAGGGGAGCGATGTCCAAATGTGCGTTCATCGGCATTCCATTCCAGAATGAAGCGCGCCGGCGGCGCCATGCGATTCTTGTCCAGGGTGACGGCGAAGGCCGGCGGGCCGATCGAGCCGGCAAGCGGCCGGCCGAGAATGCGCCGCGTCCCGGCCGGCGCGGGCTCCACGGCGAAGCGCAGCGGCGCGGCGGTCGCCTGGCGATCGGCCGACTGACGGATAAGGAAGACGGGCCTGCCGGCCTCGGCAGCGCGGCGATGCAGCCGCCGCGTCGCCGTGAAGTCGAGCTGGCGCGGATGGCCGGCCAGTTCGAGGACGACGGCAGCGAGTTCCTTCAGCGCCGCCGCCTGTTCGGCGATCCACAGCGCATCGCCGGGCTTCGGCGCTTCGGCGAGCAGAAACTCTTCCGGCGCGATGCCGAACAGCCGCGAAAGTCCGTGTGCATAGGGCAGGCCGGCCTCGCCGAAGAAGCCGGACGCGCCGATCCACAGGACCTGCCGCCGCGGCGTTTTCTTCAACAGCAGGCTCGCCAGGGCCAGCACGAAGCCGCCGACGGCGCCGGCGTCGCGCATATGCCGGCCGTGGATTTCGGTCAGGGCCGCTTTCGGGATTCCACCGCCAAGGGCCGTGTCCAGCGCCGCCACGCCCGTCTCCACCACGCCGTCCGGGCTCGGCGGGTGGCCATTATGGCGCAGCACGACGGTCTCTTCCCCCGGCGCGTCCAGGCGCTCGGGAAGGCTTCCCTCGATCCTCGCGATTTCACGGCGCAGGGCAAAAACGGTTTCCCTCGCCACGGCGTTGCTCACCATGACGTTCTGTTCTCTGCAGGTTTGTTCCTGTTATGTTCTTATGGATTCCAGAGAGCCGGAAAAGAGTCAAGCGGGACGGGGAAAGAATTTATTCCTCTTTGCGTGGAGCATGCCGGCCGGGAGAACGCCTTCGTTTGCCGTCAGCGCTGCAAAAGCCTATATGCCGCGGGACTGAAGGACGAAGAATGGCCCGCATCTACAAGACCCGCACCTGGCATGGCGAATTGTCCCCCTCGCTGGAGGAATTGGAGTTCCTGGCGCTGGAAGCCTACGCGCACCTGCCGGAGGATTTCCGCACTCTCACCGGCGAGATCGTGATCCAGGTGGCGGAGTTTCCGACGGAAGAGATCATGGACGACCTTTCGCTGGAAACGCCGTTCGACCTGCTCGGTCTGTTCGAGGGACGCGGCATCGCCGAGCGCTGGAACCCGGCGACCGGCGAGGGGCCGAACCGCATCACGCTCTACCGCCGCGCCATTCTCGACTATTGGTCCGAGAACGAGGAAACGCTGGGCGATATCGTCACCCATGTGCTGATCCACGAGGTCGGCCACCATTTCGGCCTGTCCGACGACGACATGGAAAAAATCGAGGAAGCGGCGGAGTAGGGCGGTTTCCGGGACCTGTCACGGAATGGTTTCCGGCACGCGGTCGCTCTTGCTCCCCTGGCCGGAATGGCGGTATGGCGAGCGCCTACCAGTCGCTCAACTTGGTCTCACCGGCCTTGTAGTCCTGGCCTTCCACGTCCTTCACCACGGCCTGGCCGCAGCGCATCACCTTGCCCTTCTTGTCATAGGCGTAGGTGGGCGAACCGTAGAGGTGCCAGCCCTTGTTCAGCGCCGCCGTCACCTTGTGGCAGAACTTGGCGTCATCGACTTCGGTGAGGAAGCGGTAGAGTCGCATCGGGTCGATCCTGTGGTGAAACCTAAACCATCATGCGCCGACGGCGGCCGCCTTCGCCAGCAGTTTTTCGGCTTGGGCGAGATGCAGCCGCTCGACCATTTTTCCGTCCAGTGCGATGACGCCCTTGCCGGCGTTTTCCGGCCGGGCGAAGGCGTTGGCGACGGCGCGCGCTTCAGCCAGTGCTTCCGGCGACGGCAAGAAGGCGTGGTTCGCCGCCTCGATCTGGGAGGGATGGATCAGCGTCTTGCCGTCGAATCCCATCGCTGCCGCCGCCGCGCATTCGCGCGCAAAACCCTCGCCGTCGCGGAAATCGTTGTAGACTCCATCCAGGAGATCGAGCCCGCCGGCACGTGCGGCCAGCACCATCTGCATCAGCCAGGGCATGAGAAAACCGCGATCGGGGCCGGGCGTAATGCCCGTATCCTTCACGAGATCATTCGTTCCGGCAACGAAACAAGTCAGGCGCGAGGCTGGATCACGGCCGAGCTCGGCGATCGCGCCGATGTTGATGAGAGCCTTCGGCGTCTCGATCATCGCCCATAGCTGCAGCGCGTCTGGCGCCGGTGCGTCGTCCAGCATGTCGCCGACTTCGAGCAGGTCGCGGGCAGTCTCCACCTTGGGCAGGACGATGGCGTCGGGCGCGCAGGCGATGGCCGTTGCGAGATCGTCATTGCCCCATTCGCCGGACAATGGGTTGATGCGCACGGCCATCTCGCAACGGTGCGGCCGGGCGGAAAAGACAGCGGCGAGCCTTGCCCGCGCCGCCACCTTCTCCTGCGGCGCGACGGCGTCCTCGAGGTCGACGATCACCGCGTCGCAGGCCAGTTGGCCGATCTTAGCCAGCGCCTTCTCGCTAGAGGCGGGCACGTAGAGCACCGAGCGGCGCGGACGCTGGACTTGCTTGTTCATCTGGTCTTCTTGCCTTCCGGCGCTGGCCCTTGCAAGAGTGAGGCAGCCAAGAGTTTGTCGCCGCGAATGAATTGCCGTCAGCATTCGCCGCCGGCGGCAGTTTTCTTCTGCGAACGGATGGTCGGTATATGGCCCAATACGACATCGTCATCATCGGCGGCGCGATCGTCGGCTCCGCCACCGCCTATTATTTGCGCAAGGAAGGATTCACCGGCACGATCGCGCTGGTGGAACGGGATCCGCAGTTCAACCATGCGTGCACGACGCTGTCGGCCGCCTCGATCCGCCAGCAGTTCTCGATTCCCGAGAACATCCGGCTGTCGCAATTCACGCTTCGGTTGTTCCGCCGCCTGAAGGAGGAATTCGGCGCCGAGGCGGATATCGGATTCCGCGAGGGCGGCTACCTGATCCTCGCCTCGGAAGACGGGTTGCCGGCGCTCGCCACCAACCATGCCGTGCAGGTGACCGAGGGCGCGGACATCGTGCTGGAGGACCGCGGACTGCTCGAACAGCGCTTCGCCTGGCTGTCCGGCGAAGGCATCGCCGCCGGAACCTACGGCGTCAGCGGCGAAGGCTGGTTCGACGCCCACGCCTATCTCCAGCTTTTCCGCAAGGCGCTCCGGACCATGCAGGTGGACATGATCACGGCCTCCGTCACCGGTATCGAGCGGGAGGGCAACCGTGTCACCGCCGTCACGCTGGACGACGGCAGTGCGGGAGGCCGGACGCTTCGGGCAGGCACGGTCATCAACGCCGCCGGCGCCAGCGCGGGCAGGGTGGCGGCGCTCGCCGGGCTCGACCTGCCGGTCGAGCCGCGCAAGCGCACGGTCTTCGTCTTCGAGGCGCGCGACCGCTTCGCCGACATGCCGTTGCTGGTGGACCCCAGCGGCATCTATGTGCGCCCGGAAGGCTCCGTCTACATCACCGGCGGCGCCGAGGAGGAAGAGGGCGAAGGTGCCGCCGATCCGGCCGATTTCGAGCCGCGCTGGGACCTGTTCGAGGAGATCATCTGGCCGACGCTCGCCATGCGCATTCCCGCCTTCGAGGCGATCAAGATGACGCGCGCCTGGGCCGGCCACTACGACTACAACACGCTGGACCAGAACGCCGTCATCGGCCCGCATCCCGAAGTGGCGAATTTCCTCTTCGCCAACGGCTTCTCCGGCCACGGCCTGCAGCAGGCGCCGGCCGTCGGCAAGGCGCTGGCAGAACTGGTCGTGCATGGCGGCTACCGTACGATCGACTGCTCGGCCTTCGGTTACGAGCGGGTGGCCGAGGGCAGGCCGTTCCGCGAACTGAACGTGATCTGAAGCCGGTCTGTCCCTCAGAGGAGAGGAACCGCGCCGGCGCGTGATCCTTTGCTATCGCTCCGGACGTCGAAGCTCGAAAAGCCAAGCGGTTGGCTTTTCGTCCGCCGCGCGGACCGCGCGTCTCACCCCTTGCACTCTTCCTCGAACCGTCCCACATTGGGGCCGTGTTCAACCAATTGAAAGGAGGTGATCCGATGTCGAGTGATTTCGTTTTCCAGAGCGTGGTCCCGGCGGATCGCCTTCACGGAGAGCAGTCTCTCCGCTGAAGTGCGTGAAGCGCGGCGCTTGAGCCTCGGATGATTCCGAGGCTCGTGCCACGAGCCGCGTACTGGACGAAAGACACGGGAAGGCCGCCTGCTTCCACAAGAAGCGGCGGCCTTTTCGTTTGGGCGTTATGGCGGGTTACTGCGTGAGCGCGAGCCGCTCGGTGTTGGCGATGATGCTCTGGAAGGCCTGGTTGAGTTCTTCGCCCGTCGAGACGTCGAAAAAGTGTTTCATGCTGCTCGACTTGTCGGTCGACGAACAGTTCTTCAGCACGTCGCGTGCTGCGCTGGCCTCGTCGGACGGAAGCGCGAAGCCGATGGTGAAGACCTCGATGCCGTCGCTCTTCATGTTGTCGCAGATGCGTTCCGCATTGCCGCGCGCCAGGCCGCCCTGGCCGTTGTTGTTCGTGCCGCTGACGCCGGCATAGACGGTGTTGAACTCGCCGTCGGTCATCAGGATGGCGACCTTGGATATCTTTTTGGAATTGGTGTCCGAAGGGCCGTCGCCTAGGTCTGCGGACCGGATCGCGGAACGCCAGCGCGGCGACAGCATGTAATATGTCCACTGCACCCCGATGGCTCCGCCGGTGTAGCCATTGGCGCTGAAATCATAGATCGAATCGAGCAGCGCCGCGGAGTCCGCCGTCAGCGGTATGACCTTGGCGTTTGGGCATTTGTTCATGCCCTGCCCGCTCAGCCGGTTGTCGCGGTTGACGAGCGCATAGTACTGCTTGCCCGATTTGTCGGTGCGCACCGTATCCGGGCCGTCGGCCGTGAAATCCGCCTTTCCGTCGCGCGTCTTGCGCTCGGTCGCGCAGGCGTCGGAATTCGGGAACGCCGAGGAAACGACGGACGTATATTGGCCGAAGGACGGAAGCGTCGTCTTGCCCGTCTTCGCCACCAGCAAGGAACTGCCAGCAACGGGCGGCAGGTCGGACGACGAAGAGGTCTCGGCGTAGGTCATCTTGCCGAGCGCGCCGACATTGACCCCCGACGCATAGGGGACGATGGCGACGCGAACCCTCGGATTCTTCGGATCCTGGCCGTCCAGCATGGTCCTGACGGCATTTTCCGCTGCGGCCTTGAGGTCGCCGATCTTGTCGGTCTTGCGGGTCTTCTGCATCGATCCGGTCAGGTCGAGCATCATGGCGACCTCGATCTGCTTGTCCGAATAGATCGCGGCGCTGGTGTTCGTGACGCGCTTGGTCTTGTCCATGCCGAACAGCGGGAAGAACAGATCGACGTCGACATGGGCGGCCGCTTCCACCGTCCTGGCGGTCTGATCCACCGTCAATCGATCGAGTGTGATGCGGCCTGGGGTAAGGATGCCGCCGCTGCTGTTGGCGGACAGGAACGCCTTGACCACCTTCTCAGCGTCCGCCGGCCGGATGACGCCGGTCGTCAGGTCGCGCGCGGTGGACGTCACCGCGGCGTCGACCGCGCCGCGCAGGGCCGTCCTGGCGTTGTAGAGTTGCACCGTGTCCACGCCGAAGCCCACCGCCGCCGCCAGCGTCGCGACGACCACGCCGAACATCAGCGCGAAATTGCCGCCGCGATCCTGCATGAAACGCTTCGTCGTGTGCCCGATCGAAACCCCCGAATACCGCATGTCCTGCCTCCGCACCGTGTCGCGATCCGCGATCGCCGCCAGGTGCCGTGCAGGAAAGAGGCCGGTATCGCGGGCCGCGGGCAGCGGCCGGCTGGCAAGCCGTCAAGTCATTGTTTTTGCTATTGGATGCGATCGGATATGGTAAACCGGTCGTAAACCTTCCTTGCAGGGGCGGTAGACGTTTACGAGTTGCTTACCATGCCGGAGGCGAAGTGGCCCAGCTGTCCCGTTCGGATACAGTCCGCATGTCCCGAAACGGGGCGCCGCGCCAGCTGGATCGCAGGGGGCAGGCAAGAGAGACGGCTGGACGATTGCGTCCGGAGGAAACCGGGTCAGAAGTCGCTGGTCAGCCCCTTCACTTCCCAGTCGCCGTAGCGGCCGGGCTCGTTGCCGCCGCGCCCGCCGATTTCCCGGGGCAACGAGGCCTCGCGCCTGCGATATTCCGCCCGCCGTTTCTCGGCCTCCGCCAGCGCGCGCTCGGCCGCTGGACTTAGCGCCTTGCGCGCAGGCGTCTCGGGGAGGGGAGACCTGTCTTCGTCTGTGTCGCTCATCTCGATGCCTGTGGATTGAATCGCCGCATTCCGTTTCCCATCATATAATCGACCGCGGCCGGGATCGACCCCCGCGGCAGAGGAGACCGGACTTTGAACACGTTGCGCACCGCCATGCTTCTGGCCGTCATGACGGCTCTGTTCATGGGCGTCGGCTACCTGCTCGGCGGCTCGGGCGGCATGATGATCGCGCTGGTCATCGCCGCCGGCACCAATCTGTTCTCCTACTGGAACGCCGACAGGATGGTTCTGGCCATGAACCGCGCCGTCGAGGTCGACGAGAAGACCGCGCCGGACTATTTTTCCATCGTGCGCGATCTCGCACAGCGCGCCGGCCTGCCGATGCCGCGCGTCTATCTGATCGACAATCCGCAGCCGAATGCCTTCGCCACCGGGCGCAATCCCGAGCACGCGGCGGTCGCCGCCACGACCGGCCTTCTGCAGCGCCTGTCGCATGAGGAGGTCGCAGGCGTGATGGCGCACGAGTTGGCCCATGTGCAGCACCGTGACACGCTGACCATGACGATCGTCGCCACGCTCGCCGGCGCCATCTCCATGCTCGGCAATTTCGCCTTCTTCCTCGGCGGCAACCGCAACAACAACGGTGCCGGCATCCTCGGCGTGCTGGCGGCGATGATCGTGGCGCCCTTCGCGGCGATGATCGTGCAGATGGCGGTATCGCGCACGCGCGAATACGCCGCCGACAGGCGCGGCGCCGAGATCACCGGCCGGCCGCTGTGGCTCGCCTCGGCGCTCGCCAAGATCGCGAGCGGCGCCGAGGCGATCCGCAATCCCGACGCCGAGCGCAATCCGGCGACCGCGCATCTCTTCATCATCAACCCGCTGCATGGCGAGCGCATGGATTCGCTCTTCTCCACGCATCCGGCGACGGAAAACCGCATCGCCGCGCTGAAGGAAATGGCCGACGAAATGAGCCGCACTGGCGCGACGGCGGCGCGGCGTTCGGATTCTACGCCGAAGGCACCCGCCGGCCGGCCGCAGGCCGATGATGACAGCATGTCCGGACCATGGGGCAAGGCAGACGGGTCGAACGCCGAGACGGAAGAGCCCGCCGGGTCGGCCGTACCGAAGCCCAATCCATGGGGCCGCAACCCGACCGGACCGAAAGGGCCTTGGTCCTAGATTTTTCCGCGTCCTGCCTCGCTCCCCAAGAGCAGAGCAGTCGAATGGGGCGCCGCACCCCCACCCCTAACCCCTCCCCACAAGGGGGAGGGGGACTTTGCGGCGCTGCTACCGTCAGCCAATGTCCCCAATTGTGACTGCAACGACGGTGTCGGCATTCCCCTCCCCTTGTGGGGAGGGGTTAGGGGTGGGGGTGTGCTGCCGCCACGGATTCCATATGCGATAGCTCTGTTTTAATGGTCTGCCGCCCGCTAAGTCCGCCCTTGAAGGGAAAGGCTGGCGCAGGAGCGGCGTGTTGGCACCGCTTGTCCCTCGACAACCAGCGCATCGCGTGACAAGTGCGGTGCGATGAAGCAAGTCAAAGCCAAGCCTCCCGCGAATGCCCCCGCCATCCCTGGTCTCGCCGCCCGCAAGGCGGCGGCGCGGCTGCTGGCGGCGGTGGTGGATGCCCATACTCCGCTCGACGGGCTGACCGACAACGAGCACGGCCATCCGCAATACCGGGCGCTCGATGCTCGCGACCGCGCGCTGGTGCGCGCCATCCTCGCCACCGCGCTGCGTCATCGTATGACCATCGCGGCGCTGCTGGCGCGCCGGCTGGACAAGCCGCTGCCGCCGAACGCCACCGCGCTTGGCCATATCCTGCATGTCGCGGCGGCGCAGATCCTGTTCCTCGACGTGCCCGACAGCGCTGCCGTCGATCTCGCCGTCACGCACGCCAAGGAAGACCCGCGAACGGCCCGCTTCGCCGGTCTCGTCAATGCCGTGCTGCGCTCCTTCGCGCGGACCGGAAAGGCGGAACTCGGCCCCGTGCTTGCCGTCACTCTCGACGCGCCGGACTGGTTCGTCGAACGGCTGACGCGCGCCTATGGCGACCAGGAGGCGCGGGCGATCCTCGCCATGCACCGGCTGGAGGCGCCGGTCGATTTCTCGGTCAAGGGCGACCCTGCCGGATGGGCCGAACGCCTCGGCGGCGTCGTGTTGCCGACAGGCTCGGTGCGCGTGGAACGCCTGTCCGGCCCGGTCACCGACCTCCCCGGCTTCGACGCCGGTGAGTGGTGGGTGCAGGATGCGGCGGCCGCGCTGCCGGCGAAGCTGATGGGCGACGTCACCGGACTGCGCATCGCCGACCTATGCGCCGCGCCCGGCGGCAAGACGGCGCAGCTCGTGCTTGCCGGCGCCGATGTCATGGCGGTCGACAGTTCGAAGAACCGGCTCGCCCGGCTGCGTCAGAATCTCGACCGCCTCGGCCTCAAAGCCGGAACCGTTCAGGCCGACGTTCTGGCGTTCGAGCCCGACCGGCCCTTCGATGCCGTCCTGCTGGACGCGCCCTGCTCCTCGACCGGAACCGTGCGCCGCCATCCCGACGTGCCGTGGACGAAAACGCCGGCCGACATCGCCAAGCTGGCCGATCTGCAGAAACGGCTCTTGGCGCGCGCCGTCACGCTGGTCCGCCCCGGCGGCAGGATCGTCTTTTCCAATTGCTCGCTCGATCCGCAGGAGGGCAAGGAATTGGTCGATGCCTTCCTCGCCGAGGTTTCCGGCATCGCCGTCGATCCGATCCGCCCTGACGAGACGCCCGGCATCGGGCCGTTCGTGACGCAACGGGGCTGGCTGCGCACCACGCCGGCCGGGCTGGATCTCGGGCGGCCGCAGATGTCTGGCCTCGACGGGTTCTTCGCCGCCCGGTTCCGCAGGGCCGGCTAGGTCGCCGGAGGTGTTTCCCCCATGCGCCGACCGATCTCTACAAGCTGTGGTCAAGCGCGGATTCGCCTTCGCACAAGTGGTTGAATCATTTACTCTTGTCGACCGGCAGGGGTGTCAGGAGGACAGTTGAACATCGCGGACGGCAGCACGGCGCATCTGTGGGCGCTGGCCGCGCGGGAGCTGTGGCGCAGGACGCGCCGGCGCCTGCGCGCCGGTCCGGTCTATCGCTGGCGCTACTCCGGCCGCACGCCCGAGCGCGTGCTGATCGCCCCGCCCGACCTGAGGCTCGCCGATCCGCAGATCGCCCAGGAAATCTATTACGGGCGTTTTCCGCTTTCGGGCCATCTGGTCGAGACCGGCGGCCAATCGCCCTTCCAGGTCGAGGTCGCCGAGCGCGGCTGGCTGAAAAGCCTGCACGGCTTCCGCTGGCTGCGCCATATGCGCGCCGCCGGCAGCGAGCTGGCCGCCGCCAACGCCCGCGCCCTCGTCTCGGACTGGATCGCGCTGCACGGCAACCATATCGCCGGCGTCGCCTGGGAACCAGGCACGACCGCCAAGCGCATCATCTCATGGCTGCAGCATTCCTCGGTCGTCCTCCAGGGCGCCGAGTTCCCGTTCTACCGCGCCTATCTGAAGTCGCTGGCGGTGCAGATCCGCTATCTGCGTTCGGTCGCCCGCGAGATGCCGGACGGCAAGGACAGGCTGCGGGCGCGGGTGGCGCTGGCCTTTTCCGCACTGTCGCTGCCGGCGTCGGCCTCGGCGCTGCGCGCGGCGACCCGCAACCTGGCGGAGGAACTCGACCACCAGATCCTGCCTGACGGCGGCCATATCTCGCGCAATCCGCTGACGGTGCTCGAAATCCTCGCCGACCTGTTGCCGCTGCGCCAGACCTACGCCAATCAGGCCGAGCATCCGCCGGCGGCGCTGATGGGCGCCATCGACCGGATGCTTCCGGCGCTGCGCTTCTTCCGCCACCAGGACGGTGCGCTGGCGCGCTTCAACGGCATGGGGGCCACCATCCACGACCGCATCGCCGCCGTGCTGCGCCATGACGACACGGTCGGCCAGCCGCTGCTGCACGCGCCGCACTCCGGCTATGAGCGGCTTTCCATCGGCAACGTCACGGTTATCGCCGATACCGGCCTGCCGCCGCCGGTCGACGTGTCCGACCAGGCCCATGCCGGCTGCCTGTCATTCGAGCTGTCGTCCGGGCGCCAGCACTTCGTCGTCAATGCGGGGGTCGACACCTATGGGGGAGCGGAATTCCGGCCGCTGGCGCGCGCCACGGCGGCGCATTCCACCGCGACGGTCAACGACACGTCCTCAGCGCGATTCACCCATTCGCTGCGCGTCGGCGACCTGATCGGCGCGCCGCTGACCGGCGGGCCGCGCCATGTGCCGTGCCGGCGGCTCGACGAAGCCGGCCGCCAGGGTTTCGTTGCCAGCCATGACGGCTACGCCAACCGCTTCGGCATCGTGCACGAGCGCGAGCTTGTCCTGTCCGCCGGCGGCAACCTGCTGAGCGGCCGCGACCGCTTCCTTGGCACGGATGGCGGCCGGATCGGCGACACCGGCCGCGACCTCGTCGCGGTGCGCTTCCATCTCCATCCGGATGTCAGCCTGTTCCGCGATGAGCAAGGCCATCTGGTCCTGACCGCCGAAGGCGCCGACGCCTGGACGTTCAGTTCGGAGGTCGAGCCGCAGGTCGAGGAATCGATTTATTTCGCCGGTCTCACCGGGCCGCGCCGGACATGCCAGATCGTGCTGGCCTTCAAGGCGTCGCAGGTTGGCGAGGTGCACTGGCAGATGGCGCGGGGGTAGCCATATTCGCCGCATCCCTGCCTGTCGACGGCGTTGGTGTCCGGATGCCGGTTTGATTCCCCTCCCTGCTGTGCTAGGGCGCGGCGATCCTTCCTCCAGCCGCAGAAAGGCCGCCGCCGATGGCCGTCGCCTCCAAGAACATCCCCGCTCCCGATCTGGTGCCGGTGCGTCGCGCGCTGTTGTCGGTGTTCGACAAGACGGGTTTGGTCGAGCTTGCCGGTGCGCTGGCGGCGCGGGGCGTCGAGTTGGTCTCCACCGGCGGCTCGGCCAGGGCGATCGCGGAGGCGGGCCTCGCGGTACGGGACGTCTCGGACCTGACCGGCTTTCCCGAGATCATGGACGGGCGCGTCAAGACGCTGCATCCGTCCGTGCATGGCGCGCTGCTCGGCATCCGTGACGACGCGGAGCACCAGGACGCCATGCGTGCGTACGGCATCGAGCCGATCGACCTGGTGGTGGTCAACCTCTATCCGTTCGAGGACGTGCGCTGGTCCGATGCCGGCTATGCCGCGACGGTGGAAAACATCGACATCGGCGGGCCGGCGATGATCCGCGCCTCGGCCAAGAACCATGCCTATGTCGCCACCGTCACCGACCCGGACGACTACGCGCCGCTGCTCAACGCGCTGGAGATGAATCTCGGCTCGCTGTCGCTGGACTTCCGCAAGAAGCTGGCGGCCAAGGCCTTCGCGCGCACCGCCGCCTACGACGCCGCGATCTCCGGCTGGTTCGCCGAGACGCTGGAGATCGAGCACCCGACCTGGCGTGCCTTCGGCGGCAGGCTGGAGACGGTGATGCGCTACGGCGAGAACCCGCACCAGCAGGCCGGCTTCTATGTCACCGGCGAGAAACGGCCGGGGGTGGCGAGCGCGCGGCAGCTTCAGGGCAAGCAGCTTTCCTACAACAACATCAACGACACCGACGCCGCCTTTGAGTTGGTCGGGGAATTCGACCCAGCGCGCGGGCCGGCGGTGGCGATCATCAAGCACGCCAATCCCTGCGGCGTTGCCGAAGGCGCGACCCTAAAGGACGCCTATCTCAAGGCGCTGGCCTGCGACCCGGTGTCGGCCTTCGGCGGCATCGTGGCGCTCAACAGCCTGCTCGACGCCGAGGCGGCGGAGGAGATCGTCAAGACCTTCACCGAGGTCATCATCGCGCCGCAGGTCTCGGACGAGGCGGTAGCCATCGTGGCGGCGAAGAAGAACCTGCGCCTGCTGGTGGCCGGCGGCCTGCCCGATCCGCGCACGGCGGGAGCGATGGTGAAATCGGTGGCCGGCGGCCTGCTGGTGCAGGGCCGCGACAGTGCCGTGGTCGACGATCTCGACCTCATGGTGGTGACCAAGCGCGCGCCGAGCGATACGGAACTGGCCGACCTGAAATTCGCCTTCCGGGTGGCCAAACACGTCAAGTCCAACGCCATCGTCTATGCGAAGGACCGCGCCACGGTCGGCATCGGCGCAGGCCAGATGAGCCGCGTCGATTCCTCGCGCATCGCGGCGCGCAAGGCTGAGGACGCTGCGCAGGCGGCGGGGCTGCCGGAGTCGCTGGCGAAGGGGTCTGTCGTTGCTTCGGACGCCTTCTTCCCGTTCGCGGACGGCCTGCTGGCAGCGGTGGAGGCCGGTGCGACGGCAGTGATCCAGCCGGGGGGGTCGGTGAATGACAAGGATGTGATCGAAGCGGCCGATGCGCACGGCATTGCGATGGTGTTCACCGGCGTGCGGCATTTCCGGCATTGAATGCGATTCTCCCTCCCCCTTGAGGGGAGGGTGGCCAGCCGAAGGCTGGTCGGGAGGGGTCGCCAACCGTAGAGCTCGACCCCAGGATTGTGTTGGAGCGGTTGAGGTAACCCCTCCCGCCTCGCGGAGCCTGTCCTCGGGCCGGCCAGAGGCCGGACACGGGGGCTCGGCACCTCCCCTCAAGGGGGAGGGTAATCCCGAAACCTATCCGCCGGATAGGGCGTTCCCGCCAGAATCCACAAGCCCGCGCCGAGGAACAGAATAATCATCGCCATGCCGAGCCGCGGCGAGCCGGACAGCGCCGTGACGGTGGCGACGAGGAAGGGGGCGGCGAAGCTGGTGGCGCGGCCGGCCAGCGCGTAGATGCCGAAATAGCGGCCGGATTCCTCCGGCGTCACCGAGCGCGCCATATAGGAGCGCGACGAGGCCTGCACCGGGCCGAAGGCCAGCCCGACGAGCAGGCCGTAGAGGATGTAGGCCTTTTCCGCAGCCGTGCCGAACAGGCCGCCGGTATCGGCCGTCGGCAGTTGAATTAAGCCGAGCAGCGTGAATCCCGGCCCCGTCGAGACGATGCCGACCGTGGCGACGGCCAGCATCACCAGCGAGATCACCACGATCATTTTGGAGCCGAGTGCCGAATCCAGCCGCGCCGCCACCCAGCAGCCGAGGATGGCGACCACGTTGAGGATGATGCCGTAGACGCCGATCTCGGTGATCGACCAGCCGAACATGGCCGCCGCGAAGGCGCCGCCGAGCGACAGCAGCGCGTTGACGCCGTCCTGATAGATCATGCGGGCGATGAGGAAGCGGAAGATGCCGGCGCGCCGGCGCACTTCAGACAGCGTGGTCTTCAGTTCCGCCAGCCCTTCGCGCACCGCAGGCGCGACCGGCATCCCCTTCGCGGCATCGGGCGTGAAGAAGAACATCGGCAGGATGAAGACGAAATACCACAGCGCCGAGAGCGGCCCGGTGGCGCGCGCGTCCTCGCCGAGCTTTGGATCGAGCCCGAACAGCGGCGTGGCGCCGACGATGGTCTTGCCCGTCTCGGGCGAGCCGGCGAGCAGCGCGACGACGAAGATCAGCGCGATCATGCCGCCGAGATAGCCGAGCCCCCAGGCCGTGTTGGAGACATGGCCGATCTCGTCCTTTGGGACGAGGCGCGGCATCATGGAATCGTTGAAGACGGTGGAGAATTCCGCCGCCACCGAGGCGAGCGAGAAGGCCAGCACGACCAGCCAGAGGTTCGAGCCGGGCGCGGCGAACCACAGCGCCGTCAGCGCGCCGATCTGGACGACGGCGAAGAAGCCGATCCACGGTTTCCGGGGGCCGGTCTGGTCGGCGATCGAGCCGAGCACCGGCGACAGGATGGCGATGACGAAGCCGGCGGCGGCGAGCCCGTAGCCCCAGATCGCCTGTCCCAGGGCCGGATCGCTGGTGAGGCGCGAGACGAAATAGGGGCCGAAGATGAAGGTGGTGACGACGGTGAAGAAGGGCTGCGCCGCCCAGTCGAACAGCATCCAGCCCCAGATGCCGCGCCGGCTGCCGCGCTGAACGGTGATGTCGGTCATCTCTCCTCCATCGCCGCCCGCATGCGGCGCGGTCATGTCTCCCATGTTTTCCGGCACCGTGCAAAGAGCCGGGTGGCAAAGACCGATTGCCGCGGAGGAAATGAGGTCCGGTTCGCCCGCGCGGCGTCTCCGCGAAGGCGGTCAAGCGTCATCGGATTCTCCGATCCCGACTATCGTATCTTCCCGTTTCCCCTGCCGTTCCCGCACCGCTACATCCCCTTCGACGCAACAGTTTTGAAGGAGAAGAACGATGGCGGAATCTAGCGAGCATGTCCTGATCGTTGGCGGCAGTTCCGGAATGGGTCTGGCTTTGGCTGCCAGGCTGCTTTCCGGAGGCGGTACGGTCACAATCGCCGGTCGGTCGGCGGACAGGCTGGCCGCAGCCTGTGAAACCTTGGATGCCGGAACCCGACTGCGGACGGTCGCCGTCGATATCACCCGGGACCCGGACGTCGAGCGCCTGTTCGCATCGGTCGGGGTTGTCGACCATATCGTCTCCACCGCGGCCGATGTCAGCGGCGTCTATGTACCCCTTGCCGATTTGGACATATCGAACGCGCGCCGCGCGATCGATTCGAAGGTCGTCGGACCGCTCCTTTTGGCCAAGCACGGTGCGCCGCGCCTGAAGCCGGGCGGCTCGATCACCTTCACGTCCGGCATCGCCGCCTACAGGCCGGCGCCGAAGGGGTCGGTCGTGGCGTCGATCAACGGAGCGATTGAGTCGCTTGTCTACGCACTCGCGGTCGAGCTTGCGCCGATCCGGGTGAACGCAGTCTCGCCGGGATGGGTCGATACGCCGATCTGGACCTCGGTGGCCGGGGACGACAAGGACGCGCTCCTGGCCGCCATGGCGCGGCGCCTGCCGGTCGGTAGGATCGGAAAGCCGGACGACATCGCGCTGGCGCTGGAGTCGGTCATGCGCAACGGCTTCATCTCAGGGTCTGTCGTCCATGTCGACGGCGGTCAGCGGCTGATCTGAGCGTCGAGGCACGCTCCTCGCCGTGGCGAGAAAGGAGTCGAGGGCAGGCGTCTGCCTGCGCCTTCGCCGCCACGCCATGACGATCGGAACGGTCCGCCCCGCCCCCGACCACGGAACGGCAATGAAATTGCCTGGCCTGTCGGCAACGGCCGATCCGGGCACCAGGGCGCAACCGAGACCTGTTTCCACCAGTCGGATCACCGAGCCGATGCTGGCGAAGACCCCGGCGATCCCGGGACCGCCCGTCGCCCCGGCAGCGAAGGCCGCATCGAACATCCGACGATAAACGCAACCGGGCGGCGTGACGAGGAACATCTCCGCATCGACGTCGCCGGGACCGATTGCGCTGCTGCCGGCCAATCGGTGATTGGCGGGGAGGATCACGAAAACAGTTTCTTCCGCTATCACCTCGGCCTGCATGTCCTCCGCAATCTGCGGCTCGCCGAAGAAGAAGCCGACATCCAGTTCGCCGCTGCCGATGCCGCTGCGCACGCCGGCGCTGTCATCGACCTTGACGGTTACATCGACCTTGGGATGCCGGCGAAGGAATTCGGCGACGAGGCCGGGAAGCCGTGCCGCGCACAGTGTTTCCAGACCACCTATGACCAGTGGTCCGGCAACGGTCCCCGATGCTTCCGCGACGGCTGTCCGCGTCTCATCGGCGCGTTTGAGCAACTCGGCTGCATGTGGAACCAGCTTTTCGCCGGCCGGGGTAAGCGCCAGCCTGCCACGACCGCGGATGAAAAGCTTGACGCCAAGATCTGCTTCCAGCGCCTGGATCTGCTCGGTCACGCTGGATTGCGAGAGATGGATCTGCTCGCCGGCCCGCGTGAAGTTGAGCGTCGCGGCGCAGGCCGAAAACGTTCTGAGATGTCGAAGTTGCACTGGCGCCTCTGCCCGACACTTTCCATGCCTGCCGGCCATCCGGCTTATGCTGCATCGACGTGGATCGTCCGGCAAGCCTAGGTGGAGATTGGGCGTGAGTGCGTCAAGACGCTCCCGTCAAATCCCCCATAAGCCCGGCCGCCACCGAAAGACGCGACACGGTGAGGTCACCGCCTTCGGTCAGCGTCTGCAGCCGCTCGCGGATGCGTGCGACCCGCTCGCCGCCTGCTTCAAGCCAGCTTGCCACCGGGTCGTCGGCCTTGGCGTGGGCCGTGAGCGCCGCCACGGCGATGCCGCGCCGGGCGGCGGCGATGGTGTCGGTGGCGCGCGACAGGGCGAGCTGGTCGTAATAGTCGGATGCCGTGATCGAGCGCGCCGCCTCCTCGATGCGCGGGATGCGGAAGGCGTCCGAGACGGCGGAATAGGCCCTCGCGGTCGCGACGATCTCGGCGCCCGACTGGCGCGCGGCGAGCGCGATGTCAGGCACAATCTCGGCAAGTTCCGTCAGCGCCAGCCGCTCCGCCAGCTTCTCGGGCGTGCCGCCCTTGAACAGGCCGTGCCGCCGCTCCTCGACGCGCTCGCGCGAATAGGCCGGCAGCAGCGAAACCAGTTTCGGCTCCAGCGCTTTGCGCGCCTCCTGCAAGCTGGCGATACGCTCGGCGAGCGGCGCGGCACTTGTGTCGTTCTTCAGATACCAGCCGCTGACGACGAAGATAAGCCGGCTCACCATCTGATAGAGGTCGAGCTGGATCTGGCCGTCGATATGGTTGTCGAGCGCGTCGATCTCACGATAGAGCGCCGGCAGCGCAAAGCCGTCGCGGATGAGCGCGAAGGTGCGCACCACGTCGGCGGCGCTGCGCTCCGTGGATTCCATCAGCCGGTTGACGAAGGACGGCCCGCCGCGGTTGACGAGATCATTGGCGATGACGCGGGCTATGATCTCGCGACGCAACCGGTGGCCGTGGATTTCGCCGGCGTATTTCTTCTCCATGCGGTCGGGGAAATAGCCCATCAGGTCGCGGTCGAAATGCGCCTCGTCCGGCACGTCGGAAGCGACGATGTCGGAGAACAGCACGATCTTGGCGTAGGCCAGAAGCACGCCGAGTTCGGCCCTGGTCAGCGGTTCGCCGCGTGCCTCGCGTTCAGCAAGGGCTGCCGCTGACGGCAGGTTCTCGACCGCTCGGTCGAGCAGGCCGCGCGCCTCCAGCGCGGCCATGAAGCGGCCCTGGTAGGCGATGTCGGCCAGCCCGCGCTTGCGCGCCAGCGACAGCGCCAGCGTCTGCTCGTAATTGTTCGCCAGCACGAGCCGGCTGACCTCGTTGGTCATCTCCGCAAGCAGCTTGTTGCGCGCCGGCCTGGCAAGCGTTCCCTTGCGCATGGCGGCGGCCAGCGCGATCTTGATGTTGACCTCCACGTCCGAGCAATTGACGCCGCCGGAATTGTCGATGGCGTCGGAATTGCAGCGGCCGCCGGCTAGGCCGAATTCGATGCGGCCGCGCTGGGTGACGCCGAGATTGGCGCCTTCGCCGATCACCTTGGCGCGGACCTCGCCGGCGTTGACGCGGATGGGATCGTTGGCGCGGTCGCCGGCATCCTGGTTGCTCTCGCTCGAAGCTTTCACATAGGTGCCGATGCCGCCGAACCACAGAAGGTCGACCGGCGCCTTGAGGATGGCGTTCATGATCTCGGCCGGCGTGGCGACGGTCTTTTCCAGCCCGATCGCGCTTGCCGCCTGAGGTGAAAGCGTGATCGCCTTCTGCGCCCGCGAGACGATGATGCCGCCTTCCGACAGCTTGGTCTTGTCGTAGTCCTGCCAGGAGGAGCGCGGCAGGGCGAAGAGGCGCTTGCGCTCCGCCATCGAGGCGGCCGGATCGGGATCCGGGTCGATGAAGATGTCGCGGTGATCGAAGGCGGCGATCAGGCGCGTGTGGTCGGACAGCATCATGCCGTTGCCGAACACGTCGCCTGACATGTCGCCGACGCCGACCGTGGTGAAGGCGGAGGTCTGGATGTCGCGGTTCATCTCGCGGAAATGCCGCTTCACCGCTTCCCAGCCGCCCTTGGCGGTGATGCCCATCTTCTTGTGGTCGTAGCCGGCCGAGCCGCCGGAAGCGAAGGCATCGTCCAGCCAGAAATCGTGCGCCTGGCTGATGGCATTGGCGGTATCGGAGAAGGTCGCCGTGCCCTTGTCGGCGGCGACGACGAAATAGGGGTCGTCGCCGTCGCGGCGCACCACCCCTTCGGGCGGAATGACATGGTCCACACCGATATTGTCGGTGATGGAGAGCAGGCTCGACACATAGTTGATATAGGCGGCGCGGCCGGCCTCGAAGACCGCGTCGCGGGTGCCGCCGGCGGGAAGCTTCTTGGGATAGAAGCCTCCCTTGGCGCCGACCGGTACGATGACGGCGTTCTTGACCTGCTGCGCCTTGACCAGGCCCAGCACCTCGGTGCGGTAGTCGGCGGCGCGGTCCGACCAGCGCAGGCCGCCGCGCGCCACCGGGCCGAAGCGCAGGTGGACGCCCTCGACTTCCGAGCCGTAGACGAAGATCTCGCGCCAGGGTTTCGGCTCGGGCAAGCCGTCCACGGCACGCGAATCGAGCTTGATGGCCAGCGACTGGCCTTTTTCCTTCTTGCCCTCGACGAAATGGTTGGTCCTGAGCGAGGCGTCGATCAGGTTGAGGTAGCGGCGGATGATGGTGTCGTCGTCGATGGAGGGCACCTCCTCCAGCGCATCCTTGATCTTGGCCTTGAGGTGCTTGGCGGTGACCGCGCCCTCGCCTTCGGCATCAGGGCCGAGCCGCGCGACGAACAGCGCATGCAGGCCGCGCGCGATGTCGGGATAGCGGTTCAGCGCCGCGGCGATCGCCTCCTGGCTCTGCGGAATGCCGGCTTGCTGCAGGTAACGGCCATAGGCGCGCAGCACCAGCACCTCGCCCGACCACAGGCCGGCGGTCTGGGCAAGGCCATTGTAGAGATCGTTGTCGATGTCACCGCGCCAGACGGCGAGGAAGGCGTCCTCGAACAGCGCGCCGCCGTCCTCCAGCGCGATGGGGCCGCCATAGACGTTCTCCAGTTCCATGTCGTGGATGAACACCTTGTCTGGTCCGTCCTCGCCGACCTCGAAGGTCCGTTCGGAGATGACGCGGAAGCCGATGTTCTCCAGCACCGGCACGCGCCGCGACAGCGCCACCGGCGCGCCGTGGTGGTAGATCTTCAGCGCCGCCTGGTTCGGCCGCTGGTCCCGGTGGCGGTAATAATCGATGGCGATGGGATTGTCGGCGCTGATCGTGGCGATGGGCCCGGCATCGACCAGCGCCTCGGCGGCGGTGAAGGAATCGCGATAGCTTTCAGGCAGCCGCGCCGCGATGGCGCGCAGGGAGGCGTCCGCGCCGGACGCTTCCGCCGCTTCCGCCAGCGCGTCGTCCCAGGTGCGCACGATGTCGCGGATCGCTGCCTCGATCGCGGCGGGTTCGACCTTCGGCGTCTTGCCGCCGGACCGACCGATGATGAAGTGGACGCGGGCCAGGCTGCCTTCGGGAAACGCCGGATAGTAAGCCGACAAACGACCGTCGAACACGGTCTTCAGATAGGCGCCGACCTTCTCGCGCACGACCGAATCGTAGCGGTCGCGCGGCACGAAGACGATGACCGAGACGAAGCGGTCGAACTGGTCGGCCCTGACCAGGGCGCGCACGCGCGGGCGCTCCGACAGGGCCAGGATCGCCTCGGCATGCTTGCGCAGGATCGGCACCGGCACCTGGAACAGCTCGTCGCGCGGATAGCTCTCCAGGACGTTGATCAGCGCCTTGCCGGAATGGTCGTGCGGGTTGAAGCCGGACTTGGCGATGACCGTCTCGGCCTTCATGCGCAGATAGGGGATCTTCATGACCGAGCGCGTGTAGGCCGTCGAGGTGAACAGGCCGACGATGCGCAGTTCGCCCGACAGCACGCCCTTGGCCGTGTAGGTCTTGACGCCGATATAATCGAGATAGATGCGCCGGTGGACGACCGACTTGGCATTGGCCTTGGTGACGATCAGCGGTTCCGGCCCGTGCAGGAAAGCGCGGATCTCGGGCGTCGTCGTCACCGCCTCGGTGCCGCGCCTGAGCACCAGCACGTCCGGATCGGCGAGGATGCCGAGGCCGGGACCGTCGTCGCGCTCCAGCTCACCGCTCTTTTCCGAGCCGGTATATTTGAACTCGCGCATGCCGAGGAAGGTGAAATTGTCGTCGCGCAGCCATTCCAGGAAAGCGATGGCCTCGGCCACGCTCTTCTTGTCGAGGGGGACGGGCTGGTAGCGGAATTCCGAAATGGCCTGATCGAGCCGCGCCAGCATCGGCTTCCAGTCCGACGTGGCGGCGCGGACCTGCGACAAGGTCTTTTCGAGGCGCTCTTCCAGCATCGCCGCCTGCTCGGCGGAAAGGCGCGGGACATGGACGTGGACCACGCTCAGCCGGTCATGCGCGTCGCTTTCCTTCAAGGTACCGCCGTCGCCGAGGATTTCGACCACGCCTGCCTTGTCGTGGCGCACGGCCAGCACCGGGTGGGTCACCAGCGTCGGCTCGCCGGAAACTTCCGTAATGTCGCCGAGGATCGAATCGAACAGGAACGGCATGTTGTCGTTGACGACGGTGATGACGGTGAGGGGCCGTCCCTCCCGCGAGACGCCGGAATCGGCATCGATGGCGACGACGCTTTCGCCTTTCCTGTGGCGGGCGGCGGCGCGGGCGGCGCATTCGGCCGCCTTCCTGAGGTCCATTGCGTCATAGGCGGCCACGTCTTCGGCAGGCGCGCGGCCCAGCAGATGCTCGGCAAGCCCGGCCGGCCCCTCGTCGGCCCTGGCAGGCGCGCCTGCGCCAGCGGTTTTCTTCGGCTTGGCTGCGGATTTCAGGCTGGCCATGGCGCAAATTCCCTCCCGTCCTCATGCTTTTGACGCATGGTAGCCAGATGATCCGGATTTTGCGACCGTGGTTTGACGGCAGACGAAGAAAAATAACGATTGAATTTTCCGCCTTTCAGGCCGCCATCACCAACCGGGAGAAGTAACATGGCCGAAAAGATCACCGCGCTCGACCTGCCGGCAGCCGAGTTGAGCGATGCCACGAAAGCCTATTTCGTCAAATGCGAGGAAAAGCTCGGCCTGGTGCCGAATGTGCTTCTCTCCTACGCCTTCGACGAGAAGAAGCTGCGCGCCTTCACCGACACCTACAACGACCTGATGCTGGGCGACTCCGGCCTCTCCAAGCTGGAGCGCGAGATGATCGCGGTCGCGGTCTCGTCGATCAACCATTGCTATTATTGCCTGACCGCGCATGGCGCGGCGGTGCGGCAATTGTCCGGCGATCCAGCGCTCGGCGAGATGATGGTGATGAACTGGCGTGCGGCGGCGCTGTCGCCGCGTCAAACGGCGATGCTGGAATTCGCCTGTAAGCTGACCGAGCAGCCGGCCAAGATGGTCGAGGCCGACCGCCAGGCCCTGCGCGATGCTGGTTTCTCCGACCGCGACATCTGGGACATCGCCGCCACCGCCGCCTTCTTCAACATGTCGAACCGATTGGCGGCCGCCATCGACATGCGGCCGAACGACGAGTATCGCGCGATGGCGCGCTAGCACCGGCGCTGCCGGCTGGATCAGCCGTTACGCGGTAGGCCGTCTCGGGCCGAGCGCGGCGACCGGCACCTGCCGGTGGCAGGCCATGCCTGGCGCGGTCCTGTAAGGATGGAGGATCGGTTTCCGCCATCGCCGGGCCAGTGCTACTTGCGTTGCACAATTGCCTGAGTACATGACTGTGATGTCATGAAGCCAGGTCCTCTTGTCATCCTCGTCATCGATGAGAATCGCATCCGCGCCGCGATCATCGAGGCGGGGTTGCGAGAGGCAGGCCACGAGGATGTGACTGTCGTGCATGATGTCGCCGGCATCGCGCGGCGCATCGCCGAGATCGGGCCGGATGTCATCTTCATCGATCTGGAGAACCCGAACCGCGACATGCTGGAGAGCATGTTCCAACTCTCGCGCGCCGTGAAGCGCCCGATCGCGATGTTCGTCGACCGGGCTGATACGGCGTCGATCGAGGCCGCGGTCGACGCGGGCGTGTCGGCCTATGTGGTCGACGGCCTGCGCAAGGAGCGCGTGAAGCCGATCCTCCAGATGGCGATCAGCCGGTTCAATGCTTTCTCGCGCATGGCGCGCGAGCTGGAGGAAGCGAAGGGCGAGCTCGAGAACCGCAAGGTCGTCGATCGCGCCAAGGGCATCCTGATGAAGTCGCGCGGGCTTTCGGAGGACGAGGCCTATGCGCTGCTGCGCAAGACCGCGATGAACCAGAACCGGAAGCTGGCCGACGTGGCGCAGAGCCTGGTGACGGCGGCCGACCTGATTGGGCCAGGGGGACTCTGAGATGGCTGAACACGAGATCAGCGCCGGCTTCATACCGCTGTTCGACAGTGCCGTTCTGGTGACGGCCCGCGAGATGGGCTTCGCGGCGCGCGAGGGGATCGCCCTCAAGCTCTCGCGCGAGACGTCCTGGGCGAACATTCGCGACCGCCTCGCGATTGGCCATTTCGACGTCGCGCACATGCTGGGGCCGATGCCGCTGGCCGGCAATCTGGGGATCGCTCCGCTGGCGTCGGATACGATCGTGCCCTTTTCCCTCGGCCTCGGCGGCAATTGCGTCACCGTCTCCAACGCGGTGTGGGCCGGGATGGTCGGGCATGGCGCGCTGCCCGATCTCGATCCCTCGCGCAACGGGCGTGCCCTGCGCGCCCTGATCCGGGTGCGCGGCGCGAACGGCAGGAGCCCTCTCCGCTTCGCGGTGACGCATCCGCATTCGGGTCACAATTACGAACTGCGCTACTGGCTGGCCGGCTGTGGAATCGACCCGTCGCGGGACATCGAGATCGTCATCGTGCCGCCTCCCTTCATGCCGGACGCGCTGGCGGCGGAACAGATCGACGGCTATTGCGCCGGCGAGCCCTGGAACAGCGTTTCGGTGGTCGCGGGAACCGGACACATCGCGACCGTCAGGGCCGCGATATGGCGTAACGGCCCGGAGAAGGTGCTGGGTGTGCGCAAGGCCTGGGCGGAGCGAAGGCCGCAGGCACTGTCCGCGCTGCTGCGTGCACTTCACCATGCGGCGCGCTGGTGCCAGGATCGGGCAAACCATGCCGCGCTCACCGCATTGATGAGCCAGCCCGCGTTCCTCGGCCAGCCCGCTGCAATCCAGACGCGCGCTCTGACCGGCCGCCTGGAGGTGGGCGGCGGCGTCGAGTGCGGGGCCGACGATTTCTTCCTGCCGTTCGACAAGGCGGCCAACTTTCCCTGGAAAAGCCACGCGCTGTGGTTCTACACGCAGATGGTGCGCTGGGGCGATGTCGCGCATTGCGCCGCCAACGCGCGGATCGCGCTCGACTGCTACCGCCCCGACCTCTACCGCCTGGCGCTCAAGCCGCTCGGCGTTGCCCTGCCCGGAGCCAATGCCAAGGTCGAGGGCGCGCTGACGGTTTCCACGCCGGTCGGCTCCGCAGGCGCCAGCCTGATGCTGGGGCCGGACGGTTTCTTCGACGGACGCATCTTCGATCCGGACGCGCTCGATGCCTATATCGCGGCGCAGGCATCGGACCTCTCCTCGCAGTGATCATATTTGCGCCAGCTATCGTCCGCTGCATAGGAATTGTGCAGCGCAGCACGTGAATCTGCCGTCACGCTGATCACGGAAATCAGCAATCCGAAGGCCGGCTATTTTCCTAACCGTATGTTTCCATGAGATAATTCAAGAAGGCATGCAACTGGCACGCATCATGCTTGGATAAAAGCGAGGCCGGAAGGCCACGAAATCGGCGTCCAAAGACGGGCGCCTCCCAAGGCAAAGCTGCCGATCAGATGCCGCGACCCCGCACGGGCGAGCGCTTCTGGCCGGCAGCTTTTCTTTTTGTAGCCAACCGTTCGGCCTGGTGCCGGCCCCATCTAGAGAACGACATGAGCGACACGATCGATCCGAAGTCCAGCTTCAGCACTCCGCGCCGCGGCTTCCTGAAAGGCGCGGCCGCCGGGCTGATGGGTCCGGCGAAGCTGTCGCCGGTCACCGCCTAGGCGACGAGGGAGAAGCAGCGCATGAAGGAAAAGCTCGTCATTATCGGGAACGGCATGGCCCCGGGCCGGATGCTCGAACATCTTCTGGAGGCCGTGCCAGAACGCTACCAGGTCACGATCTTCAACGCCGAACCGCGCGTCAACTACGACCGCATCATGCTGTCGCCGGTGCTGTCAGGCGAGAAGGCGTTCGAGGAGATCGTCATCCACGGCGACGGCTGGTACATCAGACACGGCATCGTGCTCTACAAGGGGCACAAGATCGTGTCCATCGACCGCGAGGCGAAGACTGTCACCTCCGACAGGGGTGTGACGGAACCCTACGACAGGCTTGTGATCGCCACCGGCTCGGTTCCCTTCATAATCCCGGTGCCCGGCAAGGATCTGCCGGGCGTGCTCTCCTACCGCGACCTCGACGACGTCAGCGCCATGCTGCTCGCCGCGCAGTCGCGCGACCGGGCGGTGGTGATCGGTGGCGGCCTGCTCGGCCTCGAAGCCGCAGCCGGCCTGAAGGAACGCGGCATGGAGGTGACGGTGCTGCACGTCATGCCGACGCTGATGGAGCGCCAGCTCGATCCGGCCGCAGGCTATCTGCTGCAGAAGGCGGTCGAGGAACGCGGTATCGCCGTCAGGACCAAGGCAAACACCCGGGCGATCGTCGGCGACGGCAGGGTCGAGGGCATCGAACTCGACACAGGCGAGGTCATTCCCGCCTCGCTGGTGGTCATGGCCGTCGGCATAAGGCCGAACGTCTGGCTGGCCAAGGAGGCTGGGCTTGAGGTCAATCGCGGCATCGTCACCGACGACCGGATGCAGACGTCCGATCCCGACATCTTCGCGCTCGGCGAATGCGTCGAGGTCGGCGGTCATGTCTACGGCCTGGTCGCCCCGCTCTACGAGATGGCGCGCGTGCTGGCGGCGAAGCTCGCGGACCGCGAGGACAGGCGTTTCGTCCATTCCGACACGCCCACGAAGCTGAAGGTCACCGGTATCGACCTCTATTCGACCGGCGATTTCGCCGACGGCGATGACCGCGAGGAGATCGTCCTGCGCGACGCCTCGGCCGGCATCTACAGGCGCGTCGTCCTGCAGGACAACAGGATCATCGGCACCGTGCTGTTCGGAGAGACGGGAGACGGCGCCTGGTTCAACGACCTGAAGAAGAAGGCGACGGACATCTCGGAGATGCGCGACACGCTGATCTTCGGCCAGGCCTTCCAGGGGAGCGGCTCCCCGGACCCTCTGGCCGCCGTTGCGGCGCTGGCGGATGATGCGGAAATCTGCGGCTGCAACGGCGTTTGCAAGGGAAAGATCGTCTCGGCCATCGCCGAAAAGGGCCTGACGTCGCTGGACGAGGTGCGCGCCCATACCAAGGCTTCCGCTTCCTGCGGCACCTGCACCGGGCTGGTCGAACAGCTCATGGCGCTGACGCTTGGCGACAATTATAATCCTGCCGCCGCGCAGCCTGTGTGTTCCTGCACCGATCTCGGCCATGACGACGTGCGCCGCCTGATCAGGGCCAAGAGACTGAAGACCATCCCGGCCGTCATGCAGGAGCTTGAGTGGAAGACCTCATGCGGCTGCGCCAAGTGCCGTCCCGCGCTCAACTACTATCTCGTCTGCGACTGGCCGGACGAATATGCCGACGACTACCAGTCGCGCTTCATCAACGAGCGCGTCCACGCGAACATCCAGAAGGACGGCACCTATTCGGTGGTGCCGCGCATGTGGGGCGGGGTGACCTCCGCCGCCGAACTGCGCGCCATCGCCGACGTGGTCGACAAGTTCGAAATCCCCACGGTGAAGGTCACCGGGGGCCAGCGCATCGACATGCTGGGCATCAGGAAGGAGGATTTGCCGTCGGTGTGGGCCGATCTCGGCAAGGCCGGCTTCGTCTCCGGCCACGCCTATGCCAAGGGATTGAGAACCGTCAAGACCTGCGTCGGCGCCGACTGGTGCCGCTTCGGCACGCAGGATTCGACCGGCCTCGGCATCCGGATCGAGAAATTCATGTGGGGATCGTGGACGCCGGCCAAGGTCAAGATGGCCGTCTCCGGCTGCCCGCGCAATTGCGCCGAGGCCACCTGCAAGGATGTCGGCGTGGTCTGCGTCGATTCCGGCTACGAGATCCATTTCGCGGGCGCGGCCGGGCTCGACATCAAGGGCACTGAGGTGCTCGGGCTGGTCAGGACCGAGGACGAGGCGCTGGAGGCGATCGTGGCGCTGGTCCAGATGTACCGCGAGCAGGCGCGCTATCTCGATCGCATCTACAAATGGGCCAATCGGGTCGGCCTCGACGAGATCCGGCGTCAGATCATGGCCGATCCTGAACGCCGCAGGGCCTATTTCGATCGCTTCGTCTTTTCGCAGCAACTCGCGCAAGTCGATCCCTGGTCGGAGCGCGTCTCGGGCCAGGACAAGCATGAGTTCCGGCCGATGGCGGTTGCCGACTTCCAACAGGCCGCGGAGTGAAGAAGATGATCTGGTTCGACATCGGCACCATCGACGACGTCCCCCGGCGCGGCGCACGCTGCGTCGCCACGCCGCAAGGCAGGATCGGTGTCTTCCGTACCCAGGACAACCGCATCTTCGCCATGGAGGATCATTGTCCGCACAAGGGCGGCCCGCTCAGCCAGGGCATCGTCCACGGCGCGTCCGTGACCTGCCCGCTGCACAACTGGGTGATTTCGCTCGAAACCGGCACGGCACTCGGCGCCGACGAGGGCTCGGTGAAGACCATTCCCGTCAAGGTCGAGGATGGCCGCATCTCGCTCGCGCTCGCATCCACGCTTCTTGCCGCGGAATGATTGCGTGCAGCCATGAAAGGTTCTAGGCCGGCAGCCGGAACAAGGACGACCTGCCCCTATTGCGGGGTCGGCTGCGGCGTGCTGGCGACAGCGGCGCAAGACGGAACGGTTTCCGTCCGCGGCGATCCCGACCACCCGGCAAATTTCGGCAAACTCTGCTCGAAGGGATCGGCGCTCGGCGAGACGCTCGGACCGGACGGCAGGCTGCTCGTTCCGGAGATCGGCGGACGGGCGGCGTCCTGGGACGAGGCGCTCGACCTGGTCGCGGACAGATTCTGTGAGACCATCGCCGCGCACGGTCCGGATTCGGTCGCCTTCTACGTTTCCGGGCAGTTGCTGACGGAGGACTATTACGTCGCCAACAAGCTGATGAAGGGTTTTATCGGTTCGGGCAACATCGACACCAACTCCCGTCTCTGCATGGCGTCGTCGGTCGCCGGCCATCGGCGCGCCTTCGGCGAAGACATCGTGCCGGGCATCTACGAGGATTTCGAGCAGGCCGACCTTGTCGTGCTTACCGGCTCCAACACCGCCTGGTGCCATCCCATCCTTTACCAGCGGATGCTGGCCGCGCGGGCGCGCCGCGGCACCAGGATCGTGGTCGTCGATCCGCGCCGCACGGCGACCGCCGAGGACGGCGACCTTCATCTGGCGATCACCCCGGGGGCGGACGTTCTGCTTTTCAATGGCCTCCTGGCGCATATGGCGCGCGCCGGCGCGGTGGATCAGGCTTTCGTCGCCGCGCGCACGAACGGCTTCCCCGACGCGCTTTCTGCCGCGCTGGCCGATGCCGCCTCCGTCGAGGACGTGGCCCGGCGCTGCGGCATCGGCCGGGACGAGCTGCACGCCTTCTACGAGCTGTTCGCCGCCACCGAGCGCACGGTCACGGTCTACAGCCAGGGCGTCAATCAATCGTCGCACGGCACCGACAAGGTCAACGCTATCATCAACTGTCATCTGGCGACGGGCCGCATCGGCCGACCCGGCATGGGGCCGTTCTCGCTCACCGGCCAGCCCAATGCGATGGGCGGGCGCGAGGTCGGCGGTCTCGCCAATCAGCTTGCAGCGCACATGGGCTTCGACCCGCCGGACGTCGATCGCGTCGCGCGCTTCTGGAATGCGCCCGACATCGCCCGCTCGCCCGGCTTGAAGGCGGTCGAGATGTTCCGCGGCGTGGGCGACGGGAGCATCAAGGCGCTCTGGATCATGGGCACGAACCCGGCCGTGTCGATGCCCGATTCGATGCGCGTGCGCGCTGCCCTGAAGGCTTGCGACTTCGTGGTCGTCTCAGACGTGACGCGCACGGACACGACGCGTTTCGCCGACGTGCTGCTGCCGGCGGCAAGTTGGGGGGAGAAGACTGGGACGGTCACCAATTCCGAGCGGCGCATTTCACGCCAGCGCGCTTTCATGTCGGCGCCGGGCATGGCGAAGGCGGACTGGCGCATCGTCAGCGACGTCGCCGGCCGTATGGGCTTCGGCGCGGCCTTCGACTATGACGGGCCGGCCGCGATCTTCCGCGAGCATGCCGCGCTGTCGGCCTTCGAGAACGAGGGCGCGCGGCTGTTCGACATCGGCGCCCTGGCCGATATAACGGACACCGGCTATGACGATCTGGATCCGCGCCGCTGGCCGGCGCGGGAGGCCGCTTCGGCGAGCGGGCGCCTTCCGGAAAACGACCGCTTCCCTACCGCCGACGGGCGCGCGCGCTTCGTCGCCGTGCGGCAGGCCGGCGTCGCCGAACCGGTCGAGGCCGAAGACTCGATCGCGCTCAACACGGGCCGCCTGCGCGACCACTGGCATACGATGACGCGGACCGGCCGCGTGCCCCGGCTGGCCTCCAACGCGCCCGAGCCCGCGATCGAGATCAATCCGGCGGATGCCGCGCGCAACGGTCTCGCGGAGGGCGACCTCGCCCGGATATCCAGCCGCTACGGCAGCGCGCGCGCAAAAGTCCGGGTGACCGATGCGCAAAAGCCGGGTCAGGCCTTCCTCCCCATGCACTGGAGCGGGCATTTCGCGGCGAATGCGGGCGCCGGACCATTGGCTACGCCGGCAACCGATGCCGTGTCCGGCCAGCCCGAGCTCAAGCATGTTCCCGTCCGTCTCCGGCGCGAGACCGTCGCCTGGGGCGGGGTCCTGATCACGGGACGCGACCTGCGTCCGACCGGCTTCGTGCATTGGAGCCGGCATGCGGTGGACGGCGGCTGGGTCTACGACCTGTGCGGCGCCGAGACGCCGGACCAGAGTGTGCTGCTGTCGCGAAGGCTCATCGAGCCACTCCAGCGCGACAGGCTGGTCGAATATACGGACCGGCGCGGAATGAACTACCGCGTTGCCGTGCTCACCGGGACCGGCGCGCTGTCCGAGGCGTTGCTCGTCGCGCCGCCGAATCAGTTGCCGCCGCGCGACTGGCTGGTTTCGCTGCTCGGCTCGCGCGCGCCGCTCTCGTCCGCCGACCGGACGGCGCTGCTGTCCGGCCGCCCGCAGACGCCGGCGCCTGCCGCCGGCCGCATCGTCTGCTCCTGCTTCAATGTCGGCGTGAACGAGATCGCTGCGGCGTCGGCGTCCGGGTGCTCCACTGTCGAGCAGATCGGCGCGCGGCTCGGCGCCGGCACGAACTGCGGCTCATGCCGCTCCGAGATCAGAAAGCTTCTCGATGAAAACCGTCTCCAGGCAGCCGGGTGAAATCGAGCCGGCGCGGATCGGCGCGCTCTCAGTGTTGCCGGTCTTCCTCGACCTGGCCGGCAAGCGCGCGGTCGTCGCGGGCGGCAGCGACGCCGCGGCCTGGAAGGCCGAGCTGCTCGCCGCGGCGGGTGCCGAGGTTCACGTCCATGCACCGTCCGGCACGCTGTCCTGCGGGATGGCGACCCTTGCAGAAAGCAAGTCGACCGTCTTCCATCAACCTTGCGAATGGACGGTAGCGTGTCTCGCCGGAGCGGCGGTCGCCGTCGCGGATGCACGGGACGACAGCGAGGCGGAGGCGTTCGAGAAGGCGGCGCGCGCTGCCGGCGTGCCGTGCAACGTCATCGACCGCCCGGTCTTCTGTCATTTCCAGTTCGGTTCCGTCGTCAACCGCTCTCCGGTCGTCGTCGGCATCTCGACGTCGGGGGCGGCTCCCATCCTCGGCCAGGCCGTCCGGCGGCGGATCGAGGCGCTGCTACCGGCCCCACTGGCTGCGTGGGCAGTGCTGGCTGGGCGTCTGCGAGGGCGGGTGATCGACGGCCTGTCGCCCGGCGCGCAACGGCGCGACTTCTGGGAACGATTCGTCGACCGCGCCTTCGGCCCCGCGCCGGACACCTCGTCGGAAGCCGTCCTCGACGATGCGATGGCGGCTGCCGCCCACGTGAAAGGTCATGGCCATGTGACCTTCGTCGGTGCGGGCCCAGGTGAAGCGGAACTGCTGACGCTGAAGGCGGTGCGCGCGCTGCAGTATGCCGACGTCATCCTGTTCGACGACCTCGTCTCCGGCGATGTCCTCGAACTCGCCCGTCGCGAGGCAAGGCGCATCCCGGTCGGCAGGCGCACCGGCCGGCCGGGTTGCAAGCAGCACGCGGTCGACGCCATGATGGTCAGCCTCGCCAGGGCGGGACGGCGCGTCGTGCGGCTCAAACCCGGCGATCCGTTGATCTTCGGCCGCACAGTCGAGGAGATCGCGCAACTGGAGCGGGCAGGCATCGGCTACGACGTCGTTCCAGGCATCACCGTCGGCATCGCGCGCGCAGTCGGAACGAACCAGGATGGCTCCGGTTCTCGATCGACGACATGGTTCGGCTCAGAAAGCGAAAAACCTTACCAGGCTGTCGCCTGCGGGGTTCCGATCGGTGTCGACCTCAGTCTTGACTGACGCCGTCTCTGGATGGCGGTCATGCCATCCCGAGGGCCGCCTTGTAGAGATCGAGGATCGATTCTTCTTCTTCACGCTCGGCCTGGTCCTTCTTGCGCAGGCGGATCAGCGTGCGGATCGCCTTGGTGTCGAAGCCGGTGCCCTTGGCCTCGGCATAGACCTCCTTGATGTCGTCGGCGATCGTCTTCTTCTCTTCCTCGAGGCGCTCGATGCGCTCGATGAAGGCGCGCAGCTGGCCGGCGGCCACGGTCTGGCTGGAAGGTTCGGTGATGTCGTCGGCCATGGGTTTCTCCATTTTTCCAGTTCCCGACTCGGGGGAATCGTCGCGTCTTGTTCGCGCGGTTCGATGCCCGACCGGGGCGGCCGGGTCAAGCGATGGAAGCGTTCCGTCCTTCATTTGCGACGGGCACCGTCGCTGGCCCATGAAATCGAGAGGGGCGTCTGCTTGACTGCAATTTGAACCGATCTAATTTGCCGCGGAATCCTGATTTTGAGAGAGATTCCGGGTCATGGATGCTTCGAGCGTCAAGGACATCGCCGTTCGCGGCCGCTGGGCCGTCGCGACGATGTTCTTCATCAACGGCTTCCTGACAGGAAGCTGGGCGCCGCAGATCCCGGTCTTCGTCAGCCGGCTCGACATTTCCAAATTCACGCTGGGGCTGCTGATCCTGCTGTTCGGCATCGGCGCGCTCACCTTCATGCCGCTGTCGGGCTACCTGATGTCCCGCTACGGCTCGCGCGCCGTGCTGCGGGGGTTCGCCAGCGTGTGCGTCTTCGGACTGCTGCTGGTCGCGCTCGCGTCCAACGTGCTGCTGGCGGCCGGCGCCATGTTCCTGTTCGGCGGGCTGATCGGCGGGATGGACGTGGCGATGAACGCCAACGCCGTCGCGGTGGAGCGGCAATTATCGCGCGCGGTGATGTCGTCGTCTCACGGCTTCTGGAGCCTGGGCGGCTTCGCCGGTGGCGGGCTCGGCGGGCTGGCGATCCAGAACTTCGGTCCTGTCGCCCATGCAGCGGGAGTGACGTTGGTGGCGCTCGTCCTGCTGCTGGCGGCGGCGCGACACCTGATCGTCGAGCGCAAGCCGGCTGCGCAGGAACATCACGGCTTCGCCCTGCCGCGCAGTGCGGGCGTCTATCTGGTCGGGCTGCTGGCGCTGCTTTCCATGATTCCGGAAGGCGCCATCCTCGATTGGTCGGCGCTCTATCTCAGGCAGGAGCTCGGCGCCGAACTCGCGACCGCGGGCCTCGCCTTCGCCTTCTTTTCAGGCGCCATGGCGCTGATGCGTTTTGCCGGCGACGGCGTGCGCAACCGGTTCGGGGCGGTGAAGACGCTTCGCCTATCCAGCCTGATCGCCGCCTGCGGCATGCTGGTGGCGGCGATTTCGCCGTGGTGGGGCCTGGGGTCGGGGCTGGCGATAGCCGCCTTCGCCTTTTGCGGCCTCGGCGTCGCCAATATGGTGCCGATCGCCTTCTCGGCCGGCGGCAATCAGCCGGGCATGGCCTCGGGCACGGGAATGAGCGTCGTCACCACCATGGGCTATTCCGGCATATTGATGGCCCCTTCGGCGATCGGCTTCGCCGCCGAGCACGTCGGCTTTTCGCCGGTTTTCGTGGCGCTGGCCGGTTTCCAGATGGTCGTGTGCCTGATGGCCGGCCTTGCACATACGGCTGATTTCGCGGCGCAGCCGGCCGAGTAACCGGCCCTTCGAACGCTCAAAGGGCGGAGCCGAAGACTCCGCCGCTTTGCCGGTTCTGGCCGCCGGTCAAATCCTGCCCATGAGCATCAGGATGAGGACGACGACGAGGATAAGGCCGACGATGCCGGACGGGCCGTAGCCCCAGGCGCGCGAATAGGGCCAACTCGGCACCGCGCCGATCAGGATCAGGATCAGGATGATGATGAGAATGGTGCTGAGCGTCATGGAATGTGCCCTCGCTTGGCGTATTGCGATGACATAACAATGCCAAAGGCGGCCCCGGGGTTCCCGGTGGCGCCTGCCGGCGAACCAATGAACGCCGCGCTCGCCTTGTCCGGGCCTTCCCCGCGCCGTTGCCCACGACAGCGGTTAAAAATTCGAAGGATCAGGCGGATTGCCGCGCCATCGCGACAATTCCCGAGGCGGAATCGGGATTTTCCGGCCGCGGCGGTTTGACATGAGGGGCAAGTTCGACAATGTCTGCCGCAGCCGACTGAAAGCCCTCCCGCAGGAAAAGAGACGTATCATGACTATCCACCAGAACCTGATCAACGGCGAATGGATCGGAGCGAACGCTTCCGACAACGTCAATCCCTCCGACACCAAGGACATCGTCGGCGCCTATGCGCAGGGCAGCGCGGATGACGTGAAGCAGGCGGTCGCGGCGGCGAAGGCCGCTTTCCCGGCGTGGTCGCGCTCCGGTATCCTCGAACGGCACGCGATCCTGAAGAAGACGTCCGACGAGATCCTCGCGCGCAAGGACGAACTCGGCACGCTGCTGGCCCGCGAGGAGGGCAAGGTGCTGGGCGAAGCGACCGGCGAGGTGATCCGCGCCGCGCAGATCTTCGACTTCTTCGCCGGCGAGACGCTGCGGCTGGCCGGCGAGATCCTGCCTTCGGCGCGGCCGAACATCGGCGTGGAGATCACCCGCGAGCCGCTCGGCGTGATCGGCATCATCACGCCGTGGAATTTCCCGATCGCGATTCCCGCCTGGAAGATCGCGCCGGCGCTTTGCTACGGCAACACCGTCGTCTTCAAGCCGGCGGACCTGGTGCCGGGCTCGGCGTGGGCGATCGTCGACATCCTGCATCGCGCCGGCCTGCCGAAGGGCGTGCTCAACCTGGTGATGGGGCGCGGCTCTGTCGTGGGGCAGGCGATGCTCGACCATCCCGACATCGCCGGCATTACCTTTACCGGCTCGACGGGCACCGGCAAGCGCGTGGCGCTGGCCTCGATCGAACATAATCGCAAGTTCCAGCTCGAGATGGGCGGCAAGAATCCGATGGTCGTGCTGGACGATGCCGACCTGACCGTCGCCGTGGAGGCGGCGGCCAATTCGGGCTTCTTCTCGACCGGCCAGCGCTGCACCGCTTCCTCGCGGCTGATCGTCACGGACGGCATCCATGATCGTTTCGTCGCGGCGCTGACGGAGAAGCTGAAGACGCTCACCATCGACAATGCGCTGAAGAAGGGGACGCATATCGGTCCGGTCGTGGACGAAAAGCAGCTCGGCCAGGACACCGACTATATCGAGATCGGCAGGAAGGAAGGCGCGAAGCTCGCCTTCGGCGGCGAGGTGCTGGAACGCGAGACCCCCGGCTTCTACCTGCAACCGGCGCTGTTCACCGAAGCGACCAACCAGATGCGCATCTCGCGCGAAGAGATCTTCGGCCCGGTCGCCTCCGTCATCCGCGTCAAGGATTACGACGAGGCGCTGGCGGTGGCCAACGACACGCCCTTCGGCCTGTCGGCCGGCATCGCCACGACCAGCCTCAAGCACGCCACGCATTTCAAACGCAACTCGGAAGCGGGCATGGTGATGGTCAATCTGCCGACTGCCGGCGTGGATTTCCACGTGCCCTTCGGCGGCCGCAAGGGGTCGTCCTACGGCCCGCGCGAACAGGGCAAATACGCCGCCGAGTTCTTCACCGTGGTGAAAACCGCCTACACGCTGGCGTAAGAAACGGCCGGTCACCCCGAGCCGGGCAGGGCGCCCGGTCGGGGGAAAGCGGCTCCGCCAGGCGGGGCGCCGCCGCGTCGCGATGTTGCGGCTCGCATGTCGGGAAAAATGGCGTCCACGGCAGGATTCGAACCTGCGACCCCAGGATTCATACCACTTCGGCTTCCGCCGCCGCCCTGGGGCGTTCGTGGTCTGGACTGTCCCTTCGCCGTGGGCCCGAAGGCCTTTAGGCGCCGCCCGTCCAGTCTCTACACCTTCCCGTTTCCGGGCTTGGCTCGGGATCGGCTGGCCAGAACGGCTTGAGCTTTCCCCGACTTTGAGCGGATTCACCGCGCCGTTTCCGGGCGCGGTGCCCAATTTCCTAGGAATCCTGTGCTCTATCCGACTGAGCTACGTGGACTTGCGATCCTCTTAGCAAGGAGCGGATGCCGCGTCACCGGATTTTTTGCTCTCTTTTCTCAAGCGGCAAGAGCCGTCTCGGCGAGCCTGACCCAATAGCTGATGCCGTGGGCAATCGCCTCGTCGTCGAAGTCGTAGGCCGGGTGATGAAGGCCGGCGCTGTCGCCGTTGCCTATGAAGATGAAGGCGCCCGGCCGGGCGTTCAGCATATAGGAGAAGTCCTCGCCGCCCATCAGCGGCGGCATGTCGCGCCGGACATTGCCGTCGCCGGCGATCCCGGCGGCGACGTTGCCGGCGAACACGGTCTCGTCCGCATGGTTGAAGGTGACCGGATAGTTGGCGTCGTAATCCACCTCGATGGCGGCGCCGAAGGTCGCCGCGACGCCGGCGCAGACGGCGTGGATACGCTTTTCGGCGTTCTGCGCCACCTCCTGCTTGAGCGTGCGCACCGTGCCGGCCAATTCGGCTGTTTCGGGAATGACGTTATAGGCGTCGCCGGCGTGGAACTTGGTGATCGACACGACCAGTGATTCGATCGGGTCCGTATTGCGCGACGCGATCGCCTGCAAGGCCGTGACCAGGTGCGAGCCGACGACGATGGGGTCGATCGTGACGTGCGGCTGGGCGGCATGGCCGCCACGGCCCTTGATGCGGATGGTGATCTCGGCCGTGGCCGCCATGATGGGGCCGGGCCTGATGGCGAAGTGCCCGACGGGCAGACCCGGCATGTTGTGCATGCCGAAGACCTTGTCGATGGCGAACTGCTCCATCATGCCGTCCTTCACCATCTCGTTGCCGCCGCCGCCGCCTTCTTCCGCCGGTTGGAAGATCACCGCCACGGTGCCGGCGAAATTGCGGGTCTCGGCAAGGTATTTCGCGGCGCCGAGCAGCATGGCCGTGTGGCCGTCATGGCCGCAGGCGTGCATCTTGCCGGGCGTGGCCGAGGCATAGGGCTTGCCGGTGATCTCGGTGATCGGCAGCGCGTCCATGTCGGCGCGCAGGCCGACGGTGGCGCCGTCGCCCTTGCGGCCGCGGATGATGCCGACGACGCCGGTCTTGCCGAGGCCCGTCACCACTTCGTCGCAACCGAATTCCTTCAGCTTCCCGGTCACGAAGGAAGCGGTCTCGAACACATCGAAGTTCAGTTCCGGATTGCGGTGCAGGCGGCGGCGCCATTCGGCGACTTCGCCCTGCATCTCGGCCGCGCGGTTGAGGATCGGCATGCTTCGACACTCTCGCTTCTTGGGGCCGGATCATGGTTCCGGACCTGCTGGTTCATTTGTGATCGGACCGTGTTTTGCCATTGTGAGGTCACATAGGCTAAATACCAGCGTGACGCCGTGGCCCGACGAGAAGGATTCGAGCCACCTTCACGGCGGCCCCGTGACGAAATCTTACGGAGGCCGGGGCGGCTACTGCAAGAGCGATTTCGGATCATATGATGAGCCACAGGCTTTCGACCATTTTCCTTGCCGCTGCGTCGGCGTTTGTTTCCCCCCTGGTTCCGGCGCTTTCGACGGCTGCGCACGCCAATCCGACCATGCTGTTCGACCTCGACAGCGGGCGGGTCATCGAGCACGAGGAAGCATTCAAGCGCTGGTATCCGGCCTCGCTGTCCAAGCTGATGACGGCTTATGTCGCCTTCCGGGCCATCCAGGCGGGCGAGGTCGCGCTCGATTCGCCGATCAAGATGACCAAGCACGCCGCCGCCGAGCCGCCATCGAAGATGGGACTCAAGCCGGGAACGGTGATGCGGCTCGATACGGCGCTGGAGATGATGCTGGTGAAGTCGGCCAACGACATCGCCATGACCATCGCGGAGAATATCGGCGGCTCGCAGGCTGCGTTCGCCGAGCGCATGAACGCCGCGGCCGCGAGGCTCGGCATGACCGGCTCGCATTTCGTCAATCCCAACGGGCTGTTCTCGCCCGAGCAGTACACGACGGCACGGGATCTCGCGCTGCTGGTGACGGCGTTGCGGCGCGACTTTCCGCAATACCAGCCGTGGTTCTCCATCGAGGGCCTCGCCTTCGGCAAGCGGACCATTCCCAACTACAATCTGCTGATCGGCCGTTATGCCGGCGCGGACGGCATGAAGACGGGCTTCGTGTGCGCCTCCGGGTTCAACCAGATCGGCTCGGCGACGCGTAACGGCCGCACGCTGGTGGCGGTGGTGCTGGGCGAGAAGAGCGCGATCAGCCGCGCCGAAGCCGCGGCGCGCCTGCTCGACGTCGGTTTCGCGGTGCCGAACGGCAGCACGACCACGATCGCTACCCTGAAGCCCTATGGCGACACGGTTTCGCCCAACGACATGCGCGACGTCGTCTGCCACAAGAAGACGGCGGCCGAGCAGTCCGAGGCGCCGCCAGTCAAGGCTGCCGCGGACAAGCCCAAATCGCCCTACCAGGAAAAACTCGCCCATCCGACGCTGGTCGCCATCAGCCTCGGCGGCGCCACCGGCCCGCTGCCGAAGGCCATGCAGGACGAGAACGGCAATGCCTTTGCGGACGTGCCCATACCCGGCTGGCGCCCCGACCTGCCGCCGCCGGCCGGATTCGAGGCGGCTTCGGCGCAGGGCGACCGGGCGGGCGGCAACTGATGGCCGCCTTTCCCATTCCCGTCACGGTGCTGACCGGCTTCCTCGGCGCCGGCAAGACGACGCTGCTCAACCGGCTGCTGAAGGACCCGACGCTGGCCGACACCGCCGTCATCATCAACGAATACGGCGACGTCGCCATCGACCATCTCCTCGTGGAACAGGCGTCGGACGGGATCATCCAGCTTTCGGACGGGTGCCTGTGCTGCACGGTGCGCGGCGAACTGGTCGATACGCTGGCCGATCTCGTCGATCGGCTCCAGACCGGCAGGATCGAGCGGCTGGCGCGCGTGGTCATCGAGACGACGGGCCTCGCCGACCCGGCGCCGGTCATGCAGTCGATCATGGGCCATCCGGTGCTGGTGCAGGCGTTCCGGCTGGACGGCGTCGTGACGCTGGTGGACGCAGTCAACGGCGCGGCCAATCTCGACGCCCATGTCGAGGCGCTCAAGCAGGCGGCGGTGGCCGACCGGCTGGTGCTGACCAAGACGGATATTGCCGACGAAAAGACGGTGGATGCGCTGAAGGCGCGCCTGCACGACATCAATCCGGGCGCCCGCGTGCTTGAGGTCCAGGATGCCGGCGTCGCCGACCTGCTCGATTGCGGGCTCTACAATCCGGCGACGAAAAGCGCGGATGTGCGCCGCTGGCTGGGCGAGGCCGAAGCGGACGCGGATCATGATCATCACGACCACGACGATCATCATCATGATCATGACGGCCACGATGGGCATGGTGGGCATGAGCATGACCACCATCACCACGACGCGCGCGTAAAAACCCATTCGCTGGTGCATGACGGTCCGGTCGCCTATGCCGCGATCGAGATGTTCCTCGACCTGCTGCGCTCGGCGCATGGCGACAGGCTGTTGCGCATGAAGGGCGTGATCGAACTCAGGGAGGACCCGTCGCGTCCGCTGGTGATCCACGGCGTGCAACGTCTTCTGCATCCGCCGGCGCGGCTGCCTGCGTGGCCGGACGACCGGCGCGGCACGCGGCTGGTGCTGATCACGCTCGACATGCCGGGGGACTATGTCGCCCGCCTGTTCTCGGCGCTCACCGACAGGCCGGCCGTCGACACGCCCGATCGGGCAGCGCTGGAAAACAATCCGCTGGCCATCGCTGGGCGGTAATTTTTCTTCCTGCAAGGCAGGACTGTGGCGGCCGTCGTTTACCCCCACCCCTAACCCCTCCCCGCAAGGGGGAGGGGGACTTTGCGGCAGCGTTGCGACGCGCCGGCATAGTTTTTTCTGGGTGAAACGGCAGTGCCAGCGTCTCCCTCCTCCTTGCGGGGAGGGGACAGGGGTGGGGGTCCGACACCATAGGCGACGCCTCAGCTGTCGGCACCGTCCCTTCGGGACACCTTCTCCCGTAAACGGGGAGAAGGAACGCCGCTACTGCCGCCGCGCTCCACCAGGAACCTGTGGCCGCCGTCGCCTGCGCGTACTGTCTCGATCAACAGATGGCCAGTCTCGGCGCAGAAGGCGGGAATGTCGATCGCGGCGAGCGGATCGGTCGTTTCCAGCCACAGCCGCCGTCCGGGTGGCATGGCCGCCAGCCGCTTGCGCGCCTTCAGGACCGGCAGCGGGCAGTTCAGCCCCTTGAGATCGTAGACGGCATGGCCGTCGTCCGTGGAAACGGGCAAGGCGGCGGGCTCAGCCGCCGAACATGCCGAACAGGCGCTTTTTCATCTTCGACATCACGCCGCCGTCGTCCGCTGCCGTCTGGGTGACGGCTTCCGGCGCCGGCGCGGGCGCGACGATGGTCGCCGTCGACTCGGGCTGTGCGGTCTTCGCGGCCTTGGCTTCGGCAAGACGCTGCTTCTCGGCTTCCTTCGCGGCCTTTGCCGCGGCGACGGCTGCGGTTTTTTCTTCCTCGGCCTTCTGCTTGGCCGCCTTCTCGGCGTCGATGGCCGCCATCTTGCGGCCGAGCGGCGAATCGATGCGTCCCATGCGGGACGTCTCGGTGACTGAGCCGTCCGAATTCAACGATGGCGGCTCGATCGGCACGCGCTCGCCGCGCGCCCGGCGCTTCGACCAGTCGGCGACGATCGCGGCTTCCTTGGTGCCGAGGATGGAGGCTTTCGGCGCCGGCTTGGCGCCGCCGAGTGCGGCGTTGAAGGCGGCATCGTATTTGCTCTGGTATTCGGTGTAGGCGACCTTCAGCGCATCCGGCTGGGTCGTCGTGGGGCAGGCGCCGGCCGGGCTGAATGCCTGGCCGTCGGCCGCGACCTGGTTGAAGACGTAGCGCTTCTCGCAGACATCGACCTTCGGCGGCACCTTGGTGATCTCGAAATTGTCGTAGCCGACCTTCAGCATCTTCCAGAAATTGTAGTTCGGGTCGTTGCGGTAGCGTGCCATGTTGGCCGCGGTCATCCGGAACGGGAAGGCCTCGATCTGGATTTCCTTCTGGCCGCCGCGGAAAGCGTCACGGCCGAATGCGTAGATCTCCTCGATCTGCGGATCGGTCATGGAGTAGCAGCCCGACGAGGAGCAGGCGCCGTGAACCATCAGGTTCGCGCCGGTGCGGCCGTTGACCTTGTCGTAGGCGTTCGGGAAGCCGATGTTGAAGGAGAGATGATAGCTCGACTTCGGATTCATCTGCGCGGGACGGACCGTGTAGAAGCCTTCCGGCGCCTGGCGGTCGCCCTCGGTGTATTTGGGGCCGAGCTTGCCCGACCATTTGCAGATCGGATAGGTGGCGATGATGTCGTAGCGGCCGTTGCGCTTCTGTTTCCAGATCTCGACGGTGTTCTCTTCCTTGAAGATGCGCGCCATGATCGGCGCGCCCTTGTCCATGTCCTTGGCGCGCATGGAGGCGAGGATTTTCTGCGGCAGTTCGCGGTTGGCGTATTGCGGTGCGAAGTCCTTGACCGAGGATTCGGTGCAGCCGGCGATGCCGAGCGCTGCAATCAACATTCCGGTACGGGCGAGCTTGGTGAGCATGACCAAAGGTTTCGTCTGTTTTTCTTGCGCGGCCGGGTTGCAGGCGTCCGACCGCAGGCTGTCTCGACCCTAAAGTCGTTAACCTTGAGATTTCATTACCACAAAGGGCCGCCAGATGCCTCTTTCAGCCGAAAGCAAAGGCATTTTTGTGGCGGAAACGCCGCGGGGCGGCCATAATTCGCCCCGAGTGAGCGTGGTTTCCTAGAGATTACGCCCCATGGCGAGATATTTCTCGCGGCGCTGCTCGCGGAAATCGGCGTTGGAGGCGGCAAACTCCTTCAGCGTGCCGGCAACAAGGTCGCCGGTGGCGGCGATGACCGTCTCCGGTGCCCGGTGGGCGCCGCCGAGCGGCTCGGCGATGATGGCGTCGATCACCTTCATCTCCAGAAGGTCCTGCGCGGTGATCTTCATATTGGTGGCGGCGTCCTTCGAGCGCGTGGTGTCGCGCCACAGGATCGATGCCGCGCCCTCCGGCGAGATTACCGAATAGATCGCGTGCTCGAGCATGTAGACGCGATTGGCGGTGGCGATGGCGATGGCGCCCCCGGAGCCGCCCTCGCCGATGACCACCGAGATCGACGGCACTTTCAGCGCCAGGCAGGCGGAGGTCGAGCGGGCGATCGCCTCGGCCTGGCCGCGCTCTTCCGCGCCGACGCCCGGATAGGCGCCGGCCGTATCGACCAGGGTCACCACCGGAATCCCGAAGCGATCCGCCAGGTCCATGATGCGCACCGCCTTGCGGTAGCCTTCCGGCCGCACCGAGCCGAAATTGTGCCTGAGCCGGCTGGCCGTATCCGAGCCCTTTTCCTGTCCGATGACGGCCACCGGCTCGCCGCGGAAGCGGGCGAAGCCGCCGACGATAGCCTCGTCCTCGCCGAAATTGCGGTCGCCTGCCAGCGCGGTGAAATCGGTAAACAGGCCCTTGATGTAGTCGATGCAGTGCGGGCGGTCGGGATGGCGGGCCACCTGCACTTTCTGCCACGGCGTCAGCGCCTTGTAGACGTCGCGCAGGGCATCGCGCGAACGCTTCTCGAGGCGCGCGATCTCATCGCCGACATCGACGGACTCGCCATTGTCGGCGAGCTTCTTCAACTCGATGATCTTGCCTTCGAGGTCGGCGACCGGTTTTTCGAAATCGAGATAGTTGTACATTCGCGAGCGGACCAATGCGCCAGGGGGAAGGCGGTACGAGTGGCTGCACAAGGCTGAAGAAAGCGTTGCCAGCCGCGAAAACTTCGCCCTCACATAGCGGCAGCGCGCCTAGTCGGCAAGCGGGTGATGATCGTTGACCAGACGGACCAGCCGCTCCTCCAGCACATGCGTGTAGATCTGCGTGGTCGAAATGTCGGCATGGCCGAGCAATTGCTGGACGGCGCGCAGGTCGGCGCCGTTCTGCAGCAGGTGGCTGGCGAAGGCGTGGCGCAGGACATGCGGCGACACCTTCGCCGAGGCGATGCCGGCGCGGGCGGCCAGCGCCTTCAGGTCGCGCGCGAAGACCTGGCGCGGCAGATGGCCGCTTTCGGACGCAGCGGGGAAGAGGAACGGGCTTTCGGCCATCGCCGGCACAGTCTCGCGCGCGCCAAGCCATGCTTTCATCGCCGCGCGCGCCTTGGCCGAAAGCGGCACCATGCGTTCCTTGTTCCCCTTGCCGCGCACGATGAAGAAGCGCTCGTCGCGCAGCGCCACGGTCACCGGCAGTCCGACCAGTTCCGAAACGCGCAGGCCCGTCGCATAAAGAACCTCCACCAGAGCATGCAGGCGCAGCGCCGACACGCGCCCGCCGCTATCGCCTGCGGTCGTCGCTTCCACGGCCGCTCGGTCGAGCAGCCGCCCGGTCTCCTCCTCGCTCATGGTCTTCGGCAGCGGTCGCCCTTTGCGCGGACTGTCGAGCGTTCCGGTGGGGTCGTCCGCGCGCAGGCCCTCGGCGTAAAGGAACCTGAAGAACTGGCGCAGCGCCGACAGTTTGCGCGCCTGTGAGGTTGGCGCGAAGCCTTCGTCGGCGATTTCCGCCAGGCAGGCGCGCAGGTCGGCAGGGGACGCGTTCGCCAGCCCGCCGGATATACGGTTTGCCGCGTCCTCGAGGTCGCGGCGATAGCTGTCCAGCGTGTTCTGGGCCGCCCCACGCTCGGCGCTCATCATTTCCAGGAAGGCATCAATACGCGCCGCGCTGTTCATTGCTCGACCATTCCGGGTTCCGCTATTCCGGAGCCGGGCTTCCGGGCAGGGTCCAGCCGGTCCGGCGGGATTTTTACGGAGAGCTCCGTTTGCTTCGGCTCAACGAACATGACCAGCGCGAACATCGTGCCGTAGGCGAGGCCGGCGAGCACGGCGAGGATCAAGACGAAGCGGAACAGGGTCGGCATGATGGGGGCGGGATCCGTCGCGCTCTGCTCAAGGGGTGCGTGCCGTTATGGGACGGCCTTCCTCCTATTTCAAGGCCGGCCGGGACGGATGACGGGCCTGTCATGCTTGACGCAACGGGGCTTTTCATGTCGATACGCCGGCGAAAGGGAATTGCATGTCCGCTCGTTCCGCCAACGCGATGCCGCATGGTTACGCTGCGCTGCTTGCCGCGCTTGGCGCGCGCTCGGTCGTCTTCGTAGGGCTGATGGGCGCGGGCAAGACCGCCATCGGCCGCAAGGTCGCGGGCATGCTCGGCCTGCCCTTCATCGATTCCGACCACGAGATCGAGAGCGTCTCGCGCATGACCATTCCCGAGCTCTTCGAGCAGTATGGCGAGACCGAATTCCGGTCGCTGGAACAGCGCGTCATCCTGCGCCTGCTGGAGAACGGGCCGCAGGTACTGTCGACCGGCGGCGGGGCCTTCATGAATCCCCAGACGCAGGAAGCCGTCCACGCCCACGGCGTGTCGGTCTGGCTGAAGGCCGACCTCGACCTCCTGATGGAGCGTGTTTCCAAGAAGCAGAACAGGCCGCTGCTCAGGAACGACGACCCGCGCGGCGTGCTGGCGAGGCTGATGGACGAGCGCTATCCGGTCTATGCGAAGGCCGACATCACGGTGACGACCCGCGACGAACGCAAGGATGTGATCGCGGCCGAGACTGTCGAGGCGCTGGCACGTCATCTGGACCCGGCGGAGGCGCCGGTGGGGGAAGCACGGTCATGAGCGAGCCGGTCAGGATAGAGGTGGGTCTCGGCGCGCGCGCCTACGACATATTGATCGGTCCAGGGCTCTTGGAGCGCGCGGGCGAGGAAATCGCGGCGAGGCTGCCCGGCGCGCGGGTGGCGATCGTCACCGACGAGAACGTCGCGGCGGCGCAACTGCCGGTGCTGCAGACCGGGCTCGACAGGGCCGGCGTCGCGTCCGCCGTTGTCACCCTGCCGCCGGGCGAGAAGACCAAGAGCTTTTCCCATCTGCAGGAGGTGGTGGACGGCGTACTCGCGGCGAAGCTGGAGCGGCGCGACGCGGTGATCGCGCTGGGCGGCGGCGTCATCGGCGATCTTGCCGGCTTCGCCGCCGGCATCGTGCGGCGCGGCATGGACTTCATCCAGGCGCCGACGTCGCTGCTGGCGCAGGTCGATTCCTCCGTCGGCGGCAAGACGGGCATCAACAGCGCGCGCGGCAAGAACCTCGTCGGCGTCTTCCATCAGCCGAAGCTCGTGCTGGCGGACACCGCCGCGCTCGACACGCTGCCGCCGCGCGAATTCCGCGCCGGCTATGCCGAGGTGGCCAAATACGGGCTGATCGACCGGCAGGATTTCTTCGCCTGGCTGGAAGAGAACTGGCGCGAGGTGTTCTCCGGCGGTGCGGCCCGCATCGAGGCGATCGCGCAATCCTGCCGCGCCAAGGCGGACGTGGTGGCGCGCGACGAGTTCGAGACCGGCGACCGCGCGCTGCTCAATCTCGGCCACACCTTCGGCCATGCGCTGGAAGGCGCGGTCCAGTATGACGGGGCGCGGCTGGTGCATGGCGAAGCGGTGGCCATCGGCATGGCGTTGGCGCACAGGTTCTCGGCGCGTATGAACCTTGCCAGCCCCGACGACGCGGCGCGGGTCGAGGCGCATCTGAAGGCGGTCGGCCTGCCGTGGCGCCTGGCCGATGTGCCGGGCGGCCTGCCGGACGCCGAGGCGCTGTTGTCGTTCATCGCGCAGGACAAGAAGGTGAGCCGCGGCGCGCTGACCTTCATCCTGACGCGCGGCATCGGACAGGCGTTCATCGCCAGGGACGTGCCGGCATCGGAGGTGCTCTCCTTCCTGAAGGAGAACCATCCGGGCCTGAAGGAGAACCGTCCGGGATGAGCACGGCCGGCTGGATCGTCGCCGCGGTCCTGGCGGCGCTGGGGCTCCTGGCCGCTCTGCTGCGCGATCGACTGGCGAGGGCGATGGGTTATGTGCCGGTTGCGGCGGATCAAGCGGCGGCGAGCTTGCCGGGCGACGGCGAAGCGGCGCAGGCGACCGATGCGTCCACCGCGCAGGGCCGGCGTCTCGACGCGCTGTTCGAGCTGACCGAACTCAACGAGCTCGAAGTCTCGGATGTCATGGTCCACCGCACCAACATGCGCTCCGTCAATGCCGACCTGCCGTCCGAGACGGTGGTGCGCGAGATCCTGCAAAGCCCGCACACGCGCATGCCGCTCTGGCGAGGCTCGCTCGACAACATCATCGGCATCCTGCACGCCAAGGACCTGCTGCGCGCCCTCAACGAGGCGGGAAACGATTTTGCCCGGATCGATGTCGTCAAGATCGCCGCCAGGCCCTGGTTCGTGCCCGACACCACGACCTTGCAGGAGCAGCTCAACGCGTTCCTCAGGCGCAAGGCCCATATCGCCATCGTGGTCGACGAATATGGCGAGGTCGAGGGGCTGGTGACGCTGGAGGACATCATCGAGGAGATCGTCGGCGAAATCGCGGACGAGCACGACATCGACATGCAGGGCGTGCGCCAGGAAGCGGACGGCTCGGTGGTGGTGGATGGCACCGTGCCGATCCGCGACCTCAACCGCGCGCTGGGCTGGAGCCTTCCCGACGACGAGGCGACGACGATCGCGGGCCTGGTCATCCACGAGACGCGGTCCATCCCCGACGAGCGGCAGGCCTTCACCTTCCACGGCAAGCGCTTCGTGGTGATGAAGCGCGACAAGAACCGTATCGCGCGGCTGAGGATCAGGCCGGTGGTCGAGGGTCAGATCCGTATATGATGACCATGGTCATTGACCATGGTCATATTTTTTCGATATGATCGTGCGATGGAGGTGGCCATGACCGCACACGTGTCAAAATCGAAATTCAAGGCAAAGGCATTGGAGTATTTTCGCCAGATCGAAGCGAGCGGCGAACCCATCGTCATCACCGAGCACGGCAAGCCGAAACTGGAGGTGCGTCCCATCGCCGAAGATACGCGCGATCCGCTCGACATCCTGAAAGGATCGGTGCTGTGGTATGACGATCCATTCGGGCCGGCCGTCGACGAGGACGAATGGGAAGCGCTTCGGTGATCGTCATCGACACCCACATATTGTTGTGGTGGTTTTCCGGTGACGAAGCGCGCTTGAGCACACCTGCGCTCAGAGCCCTTGAAAGCGAGCGAGAGAAGGGAACCATCTTCGTGTCGTCAGCGACCGCGTGGGAGATCGCGGTTCTGACATCGAGAAAGAGGATCGGCCTTTCCAGCGATGTTTTCGAATGGCTCGAGACGGTTGGCCGCGCCGCCGCAATAAAATTCGTTCCGATCGACAATGAGATCGCAGTTCGAAGCACGCGACTCGGGGATGACTTTCACAAGGATCCCGGCGACAGATTTATCGTCGCCACCGCCCAGAAACTGGGCGCTCCACTCGTTACTGCCGACGAAAAGATAAGGCGCTATGCGGGCGTCGAAACGATCTGGTAGTCACCACCGGACTTTTTCGCCCGGCGCCGCCGGCTCGATGGCGAGCGCATGCAGGCCGGCCTTCAGTTCCGGCGTCAGAAGTTCGTTCACTGCGCGGTGGCGCTCGATACGGCTCATGCCGGCAAAGGCCGGCGCGACAATGCGGACGCGGAAATGCGTCTCGCCGGTGCCGTCGAATTCCTGTTCCTCGCCGTTCTCGAGATGATGATGGCCGGCATGGAGGTGGCTTTCGTTGACGACGGAAAGCCGCTCCGGTGAAAATGCTTCCGTCAGCTTCTTCTCGATCGTCGCCTGTATGGACATGGCAGGCCTCCTTCACCACATAGACGGCATTGTCCCACTATGGCCACACCGCCGGTCTTTAAGCCGCGATTCAGCGGTTAGGGCGATCATCGCCGAAATGTCAATTCTTGTTTCGCATCCGCGAACGCCCCATAAGTCGGGTTCAATGAAAGCCTATCCGAAATATTTCGAGAAGATTCGCATCCGGCCGGAAAAGGACGCCGAGCTGAAGTCGCATGCGCCGCTGTGCCAGTGGGACGGATGCCGCGAGCCTGGCACGCATCGCGCGCCGGTCGGCCGGATGAAGGAAGGCGAGTATTTCCGATTCTGCTTCGAGCACGTGAAGGAATACAACAAGAGCTTCAACTATTTTTCCGGACTGGCGGATACCGATGTCGCGCGCTTCCAGAAGGAGGCGCTGACCGGCCACCGGCCGACCTGGAAGATGGGGACGGCCGGCGGAGCGCGCTTCTCGCCCGACTTCGCGCAATCGCGCTCGGGCCGCGCCGGCTACTATCGCAGCGTGCGCGATCCCTTCAACTTGTTCAACGAGGGTCGCGCGAGCACGCCGCCGCGCGAGCGCAAGGCGCGCCCGCTTGAGGCCAAGGCGCTGGAAACGCTTGGCCTTGATACAAAGGCGACTGGCGCCGAGATCAAGGCGCGCTATAAGCAGCTTGTAAAGCGCCACCATCCCGACTCGAATGGCGGCGACAGAGGTTCGGAAGACCGGTTCCGCGATGTGCTGCAGGCCTATCGCGTGCTGAAGCAGGCGGGGCTTTGCTGACAAGGCTCCGGCGCCTTTTCCCGCTTTCTTATGCCGGGAAAAGGTTCTAAGACCGCCCCCGGACGGACAGGATTGCCGGCGAGGCCGAGCGCTTCGCCCGTGGAGACGTTGAGACGCATGAACAAGGTCGATCGAGACATGGCCAACCTGCCCGACACGACGGTGTCGGTGAAGGACACATTCGGCTTCGAATCCAAGATGGTGGTGCCCGCCTATTCGGAGGCGACCGAGCACGTGCCGGACGTCGACCCGGACTATTTGTTCGACCAGGCCACCACACAGGCGATTCTCGCCGGCTTCGCCTATAACCGCCGCGTCATGGTGTCCGGCTATCACGGCACCGGCAAGTCGACCCATATCGAGCAGGTCGCGGCGCGGTTGAACTGGCCCTGCGTGCGCGTCAACCTCGACAGTCATGTCAGCCGCATCGACCTCGTCGGCAAGGACGCCATCGTGCTGCAGGACGGCCAGCAGGTGACCGAGTTCCGCGACGGCATCCTGCCCTGGGCCTACCAGCACAATGTCGCGCTGTGCTTTGACGAATACGACGCCGGCCGGCCCGACGTGATGTTCGTCATCCAGCGCGTGCTGGAATCATCGGGTCGCCTGACGCTGCTCGACCAGAGCCGCGTCATCCGCCCACACCCGGCCTTCCGCCTGTTCGCGACCGCCAACACGGTCGGCCTCGGCGACACGACCGGTCTCTATCACGGCACGCAGCAGATCAACCAGGCGCAGATGGACCGCTGGTCGATCGTCACGACGCTGAACTACCTGCCGCACGACAATGAAGTGAACATCGTCCTGGCCAAGGCCAAGCACTATCGCAACGCGGAGGGCAGGGACATCGTCAACAAGATGGTACGCGTCGCCGACATGACGCGTTCGGCCTTCATCAACGGCGACCTTTCCACCGTCATGAGCCCGCGCACGGTCATCACCTGGGCCGAGAACGCCGAGATCTTCGGCTCGATCGGCATGGCGTTCCGGCTGACCTTCCTCAACAAGTGCGACGAGCTGGAGCGGCCGGTGGTGGCCGAATTCTACCAGCGCGCCTTTGGCGAGGACCTGCCCGAAAGCGCTGCCAACGTGGTGCTGGGATAAGATAGGGCCCCGATGCCCGGACCCGGCGACAACACGCGCAACAAGCCGAAGAACGGCTCGGACACCGACGTCTTCAAGCGCTCGATGACCGTCACCATGCGCGCCATCGCCGGCGACAAGGAACTCGAGGTCGGCTTCGCCAAGGACCGTCCGGCGCTGGCCGGCAGCCGGGCGCGCTTACCGGAACTCCCCAAGAAGCCGTCGCGCAGCGATGTCGCGGTGACGCGGGGACTCGGCGATTCCATGGCCCTCAAGCGCGCCTGCCACGACCAGCGCGTCCACATGAAACTGGCGCCGGAAGGCAAGCAGGCCCGTGCCATCTTCGATGCCGTCGAGCAGGCTCGCGTCGAGGCGATCGGCTCGCGCATGATGTCGGGCGTCGCCGACAACATCTCCTCCATGCTGGAGGACAAATACGCCAGGGCCAATCTCGCCGACGTCAAGGACCGTGGCGACGCGCCGCTGGAGGAAGCGCTGGCGCTGGTGGTGCGCGAGAAGCTGACCGGCCGCGCGGTGCCGAAGAGCGGCGAGCGGATGGTCGAGCTGTGGCGCTCCTGGATCGAGGAGAAGGCCGGCGCCGATCTCGACGGCCTGGCCGACAAGCTTTCCGACCAGCAGGCCTTCGCGCGCGTCGTGCGCGAGATGCTGGCCTCCATGGATATGGCCGAGGAACTCGGCGACGACCAGGAGAGCGAGGACACCGAGGACGACCAGGACAACCAGCCGCAGGGCGAGGAGCAGAGCGAGGAAGGCGGCGAGGACGATTCCTCCGGCGAGGACACGCAGACCGAAGACGCCGAGGCTTCCGAAGACGAGCAGGAGGGTGCCGAAGCCGAGGCGACCGAGGCGACGTCCGAGGACCTTGCCGAGGAAGAGGCCGATGCCGAGACGCCCGGCGAGGCCAAGCGCAAGGACAATCCGTTCGATTCCCTGTCGAAGGACATCGATTACAAGGTCTACACCACGCAGTTCGACGAGACCGTCGGCGCTGAGGAGCTCTGCGACGAGGAAGAACTCGACCGGCTGCGCGCCTTCCTCGACAAGCAGCTCGCCAATCTCTCGGGCGTGGTCGGGCGGCTCGCCAACCGCCTTCAGAGACGCCTGATGGCGCAGCAGAACCGGTCCTGGGACTTCGACCTCGAAGAAGGTTATCTCGACCCGGCGCGACTGGTACGCGTGGTCATCGACCCGATGCAGCCGTTGTCCTTCAAGCAGGAGCGCGACACCAAGTTCCGCGATACGGTGGTGACGCTTGTGCTCGACAATTCCGGCTCGATGCGCGGCCGCCCGATCACGGTGGCCGCCACCTGCGCCGACATCCTGGCGCGCACGCTGGAGCGCTGCGGCGTCTCGGTGGAAATCCTCGGCTTCACCACCCGCGCCTGGAAGGGCGGGCAGGCGCGCGAGAAGTGGCTGAAGGACGGCAAGCCCGCCAGCCCCGGCCGGCTGAACGACCTTCGCCACATCGTCTACAAATCGGCCGATGCGCCGTGGCGGCGTGCGCGGCGTAATCTCGGCCTGATGATGCGCGAGGGGCTGCTCAAGGAGAACATCGACGGCGAGGCGCTGCTTTGGGCGCATCACCGGCTGATCGGCCGGCCCGAGCAGCGCAAGATCCTGATGATGATCTCGGACGGCGCGCCGGTCGACGATTCGACGCTGTCGGTCAATCCGGGCAACTATCTGGAACGGCACCTGCGCGCCGTCATCGACCTGATCGAGACCCGTTCGCCGGTCGAACTGCTGGCCATCGGCATCGGACACGACGTGACGCGCTACTATCGCCGCGCCGTCACCATCGTCGACGCCGAGGAACTCGCCGGCGCCATGACGGAGCAGCTCGCCTCGCTGTTCGGCGAGGAAAGCGCGCGTGGATCGCGCGGCGCGGGGCTGCGGCGCGCCGGATGAGGCTGGCGCCATCCGAGGCAATCGGCAGCCTTCGCCGGTTCGTCACGGCACTGTCCCTGACGCTGGCGCTTCCAGCCTTCGCCGCCGACCGTCCCGCCGTCGAGCCGATCGACGTCACTGTGCGCCGGATCGACAGCTTCCGCCCCGCCCATCCGGACGAGAAGCGGTTCGGCGCGCTCGAATTCGTCGGCGGGCTGGAGCTGTCCGGGCCTTCCTCCGATTTCGGTTCGTTCTCGGCGTTCCGCTTCCTGAAACCGGGCGGTGATTTCATCGGCGTCGCCGACACCGGCTTCTGGTTCTTCGGCACGGTGCAGCACGACGCGCAGGGACGGCCGAGCGGCGTCGCCGGCTTCCACATGCAGCGGATGATCGATGCGAACGGCCGGCCCGTCGAGGACAAACGGCATGGCGACGCCGAGGCGCTGGACGTGCGCGACGGCATCGCCACCGTCGGCTTCGAGCGCGATCACCGCATCGAGCAGTTCCGGATCGAGCCGGGAAACATGAAGGGGGCGTTCCGCCAGCTCGACTTTCTCGTGCCGAAGCGGGAGCTGCGGCAGAACCGCGGTTTCGAGACCGTGGTCCATGCGCCGCCGGACGGCCCGCTCGGCGGTACTCTGGTCGCCGTCTCGGAAAAGAGCATCGACCAGCATGGCAACATCTTCGGCGCGATCATCGAAGGCCCGCGCAAGGGCGTCTTCACGGTGAAGCGCACTGACGGTTTCGATATTTCGGACGGAACCTTCCTGCCGGACGGCGACCTGCTGCTTCTGGAGCGCAGCTATACCTTCCTGACCGGGGTGCGGCTGCGGCTGCGGCGCATCGCCGGGAAGGACATCGCCAAGGGCGCGGTGCTCGACGGGCCGGTGCTGATGCAGGCCGACATGAGCCAGCAGATCGACAATATGGAAGGCATCGACGCCTGGGTCCGCGAGGACGGGGCGGTGGTGGTGTCGCTCATCTCAGACGACAACCAGTCGATCCTGCAGCGCAATCTCTATCTGGAGTTCGTCCTGCACGCCGATTGAGTGGCGGCGCGGTTCAGGAGCGCCCTCAGGGCCTGCCTACCGGCTTTACGGCAATCCAGACGACATGGCGCGCGCCGCTTTTGCCGTTGGCGCGCACCTTGTTCTCCTCGACGGCGAAACCCGCGTTGCGAAGCCGCCGGGTGAAGCCGTGATCCGCGCCAGAGGACCAGACGGCGAGCACGCCGCCGGGCTCGAGCGCTGCCCGGGCTTCGCCAAGGCCAACCCTGCTATAGAGCCGGTCGTTGGCCGCGTGGACGATGCCTTCCGGCCCGTTGTCGACGTCGAGCAGGATCGCGTCCCATGCCGATTTCCGCGTGCGGATGACCTCGCCGACATCGGCTTGCCTGACGGTGACGCGCGGGTCGTCGAGGCAATTTCCGAACACATCCGCCATCGGCCCGCGCGCCCAGGCGACGACCGCCGGCACCAGCTCGGCCACCGTGACCCCGGCGTCATCGCCGAGGGCGGCGAGCGCGGCGCGCAGGGTGAATCCCATGCCCAGCCCACCGATCAGGATCTTCGGGTGCGCGCGACCGCGGATCCGTTCGCAGGCGAGCGTCGCCAGTGCCTGTTCGGAACCACTCAACCGGCTGTTCATCAGCTCGTTGGCGCCGAGCATGATGGAGAATTCGGCGCCGCGCCGTTTCAGCCGAAGCTCGCCGCTTCCGTCGGGAAGCGCGGCGCTGTCGAGGGCGATCCAGGGAATCACGTCGCGGGTTTCACGTGCCTGCCGGGACGGGGGCCGGCTGCATCCAGCGCGCGGCGATCAGGCGATAGGGGATGAGCGCGAAGACGGCGATGATCAGCTTCACCGAAAGGTCGCCGAAGGCCCACGAAATCCAGCGCATGGTCTCGACCGGAAACGCGCCCATCAGCGGGGCCTGCTCGAGCGCGAAGGAATCGCCCGGGCCGACGAAGGCGAAGGCGACCGAGAACGCGACGGAGAAGAACACCACCGTGTCGAACACCGAACCGACCAGCGTGCCGAAGATCGGCGCGCGCCACCAGCTCTGCCGGCGCAGCCAGTTGAACACGGTGACGTCGAGCAGCTGCGCGGTCAGGAAGGCCGCGCCGGACGCTGCAGCGATGCGCACCAGCCGGTTGGCGGCGATCTCGAACTCGATCAGGCCGGCTTTGAAGAGCAGCGGCGGGATAACGATGGAGCAGGCCACGGCCAGCGTAAAGCCGACGAAGACGATCCTGCGCGCGACGGCAGGCCCGTAGCGGCGATTGGCTAGGTCGGTGACCAGGAAGGCGAAGGGATAGGTGAAGGCGCCCCAGGTCAGGATGTCGGCCAGTGCGAGGCCGCCGACGCTTCCCTGCATGGGAAACTGGACCAGCACGTTTGAGGCGACTACGACGAGCGCCATGGCGGCCACGAAGGGCAGGTAACGGGAGAAGAAACTCATTTTTTTATCCTGGGTAATGGAACCAGTGGAGCGGCCGCTTGAGGTCGCCCGCGGTATCGGTCGCCTGATTGGGCGCCCGGTCAGGCGGCCGGCTGCTCGGCCTGCTTCTTGGCGATCTGCTTCTTCAGAAGGCGGGCGCGCTGGGACAGCGTCTTCTCGTCGGCCTTGGCCAGGAAAGCGTCGAGGCCGCCGCGATGCTCGACCGAGCGAAGCGCGTTGGCCGAGATGCGCAGGCGCACATTCTGGTTCAGCGCTTCTGAGATCAGCGTCACATTGACGAGATTCGGCAGGAAGCGACGCTTGGTCTTGTTGTTGGCATGGCTCACATTGTTGCCGGTCAGGACGGCCTTGCCGGTGAGTTCGCAAGCGCGGGACATTGTTCTACCCTTGGTTCTGTCTCTCGGCCAAACATCCCAATCCGCGCCTGGCGGCGCGCGGGATGCAATGCGGCCTTATGGAAAAGTTGGCGTTCCCATAGTGGCATTTGGCCGGGGCGTCAAGCGCAAGCTGTTCGCAGGATTTCTTACAAACGCCGGATTTGACGCCGAAGGACTGCGACAAGGGACATCATCCTGGATCAGCCGGAGCCGCTCCTGCAATGCCCCATCTGTACCTCGCCCGCCGCTCGCGCCTCTCCGTCTGCGCCCTTGGCCTTTGCGCGCTCGCTACGATGCTGTCCGGCACGGCCGCCGCGCCGGCGGCTGAGCCGAGTTCGTTTCGCGGCGAATACACGGTTTCCTATCTCGGCCTCTCGCTGGCGCGGGCGAGCTTTTCCAGCCGCTATGCCGACGGCGCCTATTCGATCGATGGCAGCGTCGCCAGCGCCGGCCTCGCCACGATCTTCGACGATACGCGCGGCACGCTGAAGGCGACCGGACGCATCGCCGGAGATCAACTGGTGCCGACGGCCTTCCGTGCCGACTACACGTCCGGCAAGAAGGCGTCGTTGGTGGACATCCGCTTCGCCGGCGGGCGGGTCGTTTCCACGAAAGTGCTGCCGCCGCCGAAGAAGCGCGGCAGGAACTGGTTCCCGCTCAGGGCAGGCGATCTGGCGGGCGTCGCCGATCCGATCGCCGCGACGGCGGTGCCGGCGCCGAGCCTCGACAAGGTCTGCGACAGGACCGTGAAGATGTATGACGGCGAGATGCGCGCCAACCTGGTGCTGAGCCCGGTCGAGAAGGGCACGATCGCGGTGACGGGCTACGAGGGTCCGACCGTCACCTGCCGCATGCAGTTCCAGCCGGTTTCCGGCTATCGCAAGGGCCGCAAGGCGCTGGAGTTCCTGAGGACCAAGAGCCGCATCGTCGTGACCTTTGCGCCGCTCGGAAGAACGGGCATATATGCGCCCATCCACGCCACGGTGGGCACGCAGATCGGCACGATCACCATCCACGCGCGGCGTTTCGAGGCAGGCTGAGGCGCGCGACGGCGCGCGTTCCACGGAGAGGACATGGCGCGCGCGACCCTGATCGGCTTCTCGGCGGTGGCGATGTGGGCGCTGCTGGCGCTCCTGACCGACGCATCGGGCTCGATGCCGCCGTTCGAGCTTTCGGCGATCTGCTTCGCCATCGGCACATGCGTCGGGCTTGCCGCCCGGATTTTTTCGCCGCCGCCGCCGGTGCGCGAGCGCATCCCGCCGCAGGTCTGGCTGATCGGCATCGCCGGCCTGTTCGGCTATCACTTCTTCTATTTCACCGCGCTGCGCAACGCGCCGGCGGTGGAAGCGAGCCTCATCGCCTATCTGTGGCCGCTGCTGATCGTGCTGGGCTCGGCGCTGATGCCGGGCGAGAAGCTGGCCTGGAACCATGTCGCCGGGGCGCTTCTCGGCCTCGCCGGCACGGTGCTGATCGTCACCAAGGGCGGCGGGCTGGCTTTTGACGCGCGCTACGGCTTCGGCTATGCGATGGCGGGCGTCTGCGCGCTCCTGTGGTCGTCCTATTCGCTGCTGTCGCGGCGCTTTCCCGAGGTGCCGACCACCGTCGTCACCTGGTTCTGCGCGGCGACTTCGCTCTTGTCGCTCGTCTGCCATCTGGCGCTCGAAGAGACCGTCTGGCCCGAGGGTGCCGTGCAATGGCTGGCGGTGCTCGGGCTCGGGCTGATGCCGGTGGGCGCGGCCTTCTATGCCTGGGACATCGGGGTCAAGCGCGGCAATATCCAGATCCTCGGCGCCGCCAGCTACGCCGCACCGCTGCTGTCGACGCTGGTGCTGATCGCAGCCGGCTTCGCCGAGCCGAGCTGGCGCATCCTGGCGGCCTGCGTGCTGATTACCGGCGGCGCGGTGCTGGCGGCAAAGTCGATGCTGTTCGGACGGGGTGCAAAAGCCTCGGCGGGAGCCGGGGCCTGATGCCGTTTCCCGGCGGCATCGAGGGAACGGCCAACGCGCTGCTGGTGTTTTCCGTCGTCGCCGCGCTGGTCCATGTCTTCGCCGCCGAGGCTGGCGGTTCGAGACTGCTCAGGATTGCCGTCAGGACGCTGGCGCCGGCCCTGCTGGCTGCCCTGGTCTTTGTGCGCCACGGCCCATTGCTGTGGGCAGCCGTACCCGCATTGTTCGCCGCCGGCAGCGCGGTCTTCTGGGACGAGAGCTGGGAAGCATTCCTTGCCAGGTCGACCGGAGGGAAAGCGCCGCGCCCGCTGCTGTGGGCGGCTTGCTATGTGGTTCTGCTGGCGATCACGCTGGCGTTGCTTCTGGCCTGACGGCCGGTTCCCAGCCGGGCGGCGCCATCTCGAACGAGGCGAAGTCGAAGCCGGGCGCCACCGTGCAGCCGACCAGCGTCCAGTCGCCGAGGCTCCTCGCCGCCTGCCAGCAATCGGCCGGCACCACCGCCTGCGGCCGCTGGCCGGCTGCGAGGTCGCAGCCCAGCACATGCTCGACAACCGGGCCGCCTTCCTCGTGGACGGAGAGCGCCAGTGGCGCGCCGGCATGGAAATGCCAGACCTCGGCGGCATCCCTGACGCGGTGCCAGGCCGAGACCTGGCCGCGCTCCAGCAGGAAATAGATGGCGGTGGAATGGCCGCGGCCGCCGCCCGGCGCATCGCGGAAGGTCTCGACATACCATCCGCCTTCCGGATGCGGCTTCATGTCGAGCGCCGCGACGATGCCGGCGGCGTCCATCGTCAGAAATTGTCCTTGCGGCGGCGGACTTCGGCGAACACCTCCTCGCTGGTGGCCTGCTCCATGCCGAGCAGCTTGCGGATCGCCGGATCCGACCAGCGCAGGAACGGGTTGGTGGCCAGTTCCTCGCCGATGGTGGTGGGCAGCGTCGCCTTGTCCTCGGCCCGCAGCGCTTCTATCTTTTTCGCCCGATCCTGCAGGACCTTGTTGTCGGGATCGACCGTCAGCGCGAAGCGGGCGTTGGCGAGCGTGTATTCGTGCCCGCAATAGACGGTGGTGTCCGGCGGCAGGTCCGAGAGCCTCTTCAGCGATTCGTACATCACGTCAGGTCCGCATTCGAGCAGGCGCCCGCAGCCGAGCGCGAACAGCGTGTCGGCGGCGAACAGCACGCCCGACTGCGGCAGGTAGTAGGAGACGTGGCCGGCGGTATGGCCGGGCGTCTCGATGACCTGGATCTCGTCATTGCCGAAGGCGATGGTCGAGCCTTCGCGCACCGTGTCGTCGATGCCGGGAATCCTGTCCTTCTCCGCCTCCGGGCCGATGATCTTCAGGCCGAAGCGTTTCTTCAGCGCCAGATTGGCCTCGACATGGTCGGCGTGGTGGTGGGTGACGAGCAGCAGCTTCGGCGTCCAGCCGGTGCGCTCGATCGCCTCCAGGATCGGCTTTTCCTCGGGCGCGTCGACCAGCGCCACGTCGCCGGTCTCGGGATCGCGCATCAATATGCCGAAGTTGTCCGAGCGGCACATGAACTGTTCGATCTCGACGGCCATCGGGCTACTCCTCTTGCATTCGGGTCGACAAGGCACAGATAGGGCGCACGGGCGTCGCTGTCACCCGGCAATGTCATTGCGGCGCGCCTTTGTTGAACTTCATCGGCATCGCGGATACCGTCCGGCCACCATGCATTCCGACATCGTCGACCTGCGCTCCTTCTACGCCACCACGCTCGGCCACCTGGCGGAGCGGGCGATCACGATGGCCTTGTCGTCGATCTGGGCGACCGTTCCCAACGAGCGGCTGGTAGGTTTGGGCTACACGCTGCCCTGGCTGGAGCGGTTCGGCACCGAGGCCGAACGGGTTTTCGCCTTCATGCCGGCAACCCAGGGGGCCGTGGTGTGGCCCGCCACCGGCCCGGCGGCGACCGCGTTGGTGTTCGACGAGGAACTGCCGCTGCACGACGCCTCGATCGACCGCATGCTGCTGGTGCATTCGCTGGAGCACGCGGAAAACCCGCGCGAGACGCTGAACGAGATCTGGCGGGTGCTATCGCCGGCCGGGCGCGTCGTCATCGTGGTGCCCAACCGGCGCGGCGTTTGGGCGCGTTTCGAGCACACGCCTTTCGGCACCGGGCGGCCCTATTCGCGCAGTCAGCTCAACGAATTGCTGCGGGAGGCCAATTTCACCCCGGCGCGATGGGCCGACGCGCTGCATTTCCCGCCGTCGCGCCGCCGCTTCATGATGCGCCTGCACAATCTCCTGGAACGCGGCGGGCGGCGGTTGTGGCCGATCTTTTCCGGCGTCATCGCCGTGGAGGCGCAGAAGCGGCTTTACCAGGGCGTCCCGGTGGCGCAACGCGCCTCGCGCCGCGTCTTCGTGCCGGTGCTGTCGCCGCAGGGCGCGACTGGGCTCGGCATGCACGGCCGTGGCGAGGCTGCGGCACTGACGCGCGGAGCCGGCGGCGCATGAATACGCCTGAAGTCGCCGAGGTCCAGACCAGCAGCCTGAGTGACCAGCTCGCCGCGATCCGGTCCGGGCTTGCGGGCTCTCCCGTCACCAGACGGATCGTCTGGGCCTCGCTCGCCATCCTTGTCATCATCGGCGCCACGGCGTTCGGGCAGATCCTGCTCAACCGCTGGAACCAACCCTTCTACGATGCCATCCAACGGCGCGACCTTGCCGAGTTCCTGCATCAGTTGATGGTGTTCGCGGCGATCGCCGGCGGGCTGCTCGTCCTTAATATCGGCCAGCAATGGCTCAACCAGCGCATAAGGCTGCGCCTGCGCGAGGCGTTGACGGCGGACCTGATCGAGGAATGGATGCGGCCGAACCGGGCCTTCCGCCTTACCCATGCCGGTCCCATCGGCGTCAATCCGGACCAGCGCATGCAGCAGGACGCGGCGCATCTTTCCGATCTCACGACGGGGCTCGCCATCGGATTCGTGCAGGCGCTGATCCTGCTCGTCTCCTTCGTCGGCGTGCTGTGGTCACTGTCGTCCGGCTTCGTCTTCCATGTCGGCGGCCATGCCTTCGCCATCCCCGGCTACATGGTCTGGGCGGCCTTCCTCTATGCGGGTCTCGCCTCGCTGATCAGCTGGGCGGTGGGCCGGCCGCTGATCCAGCTCAACAGCGACCGCTACACGCGCGAAGCGGAGCTGCGGCACTCGATGGTGCGCGTCAACGACCATATCGACGCCATCGCGCTGGCGCGCGGCGAGCCGGACGAGAAGAAGCGGCTCAATCTCGACCTCGGCGAGACGCTGAAGGCGATGATGCGCATCTACGCCGCGCAGATCAATCTGGCCTGGGTGACCGATACCTATGGCTGGATCACCGTGGTCGCGCCGATCCTGGTGGCGGCGCCCGTCTATTTCGCCGGCGACATCACCTTCGGTGGATTGATGATGGCGGTCGGCGCGTTCAACCAGGTGCATTCCTCGCTCAAATGGTTCGTCAACAACATCGGCTCCATTGCCGACTGGCGCGCGACGCTGATGCGCGTCGCCGATTTCCGCATGGCGCTGACCGAAAGCGATGCGTTGCATGGCGGCGAAGATCGCATCGATATCGCCGGGAACGACGACGACACGATGAGTTTCTCCGACCTGGAGATCAAGTCGCCGGACGGCTGCACGCGGCTGGCCGAAGACGAAACGGTGATCAGGAAGGGCGAGCACGTGCTGTTGACGGGCGACCCGGGCACCGGCAAGACGCTGTTCTTCCGGGCTTTGGCCGGCCTGTGGCCCTGGGGCAGCGGCCGCATCGGCATGCCGAAGGGCGAGGCGCCGGCCTTCATTCCGCGCACGCCCTACTTCCCGCCCGGCACCTTGCGCGAGGCCCTGTCGGGAGCCGGCGCGTCGCATCGGGACGATACGGCGCTGGAGGGTACGCTCAAGGCGATCGGGCTCGACCATCTCGCCGGCTCGCTCGACCGCAGCGCGCGCTGGGAGCATGAATTGAACGACGACGAGGCGCGTCTTCTCGCCTTCGCCCGGATTTCGCTGCACAAACCGGATTGGATGATCGTCGACGAGGCGCTCGATACGTTCGACGGCGCCACGCTCAAGCGGGTGCTCGACCTGTTGGAAAAGGAACTGCCAGACGCGACGATCATCAATATCGGCCGTGGCCAGCACAATTATGATTTCTTCCCGCGCGCCCTGAAAATCGTCAAGCACGAGGGCGGCGCGCCGCTGAAACCGGCGCGGGTCAGGGCCGGGGCGCTGGAACCGCCGCCGGCGACGCCGCGAAAGGAGAAGCGGAAATAGGGTTGCCCCTTCTGTTCACGCCCCGTCTGCGGGAGCGGCCTTGCCGATATCCTCCATCTCGTAGGGCGTGGTCTGGTAGACCTGGTTGATCCAGTTGCCGAACAGGAGATGGGCGTGCGAGCGCCAGCGGTTGAGCGGGCGGCTGGCCGGGTTGTCGCCGGGATAGTATTCGTGCGGCACGGCGATCGGCACGCCGGCCTCGACGTCGCGGTCGTATTCCTCCTTCAGCGAGGTGGAATCGTATTCGATGTGGTTGAACATATAGAGCCGGTTGCCGGTCTTCTCAGCCAGCATGCAGGGGCCGGTAACGTCGGATTCCATCAGCAGTTCCAGCCCGGAGCCGGCCGGTATGTCGGCGGCGCGCACCTCGGTCCAGCGCGAGACCGGAACGGCGAAATCGTCCGAGAAGCCGGCCAGGTAGGGCGAGGCGGGCGCATTGTTGCGGTGGCGGTAGACGCCGAAAGCCTTCTTCTCCAGCGTGTGCTTGGGCACCGCGTGGAAGTGCCATGCGGCCGCCATGGCGCCCCAGCAGATGAAGAAGGAGGAATGGACGTTGGTGGTGGTCCAGTCGAGGATGCGGGTCAGCTCGTCCCAGTAGGTGACCTCCTCGAACGGCAGCAGTTCGATCGGCGCGCCGGTGACGATGAAGCCGTCGAACTTGCGATCCTTCACCTCATCCCAGGTCTGGTAGAAGGCGATCAGGTGCTCCTCCGACGTGTTCTTGGCCTTGTGGTTGCCTATGCGCACCAGCGTCAGCTCGACCTGCAGCGGCGAGGCACCGATCAGCCGGGCGAACTGCGTCTCGGTGCGGATCTTGTTGGGCATCAGGTTGAGCAGGGCGATCTGCAGGGGCCTTATGTCCTGCCGCCGCGCCGTCTTCTCGTCCATGATCGCCACGCCCTCGCGGGCCAGCACTTCGCGCGCGGGAAGCTGATCGGGAATCTTAATCGGCATGGCTATCGGCACTCCAATAAAAAGACCGGCGGCGAAATCGCGACCGGTCCGTACGGGAGTTACCCTTTCGGCCCTTTAGCGACTTCTTTAACGTGGCTGCAAGCCGACCGGCAAATCACCACGAATTCCAGCTCGGTACTTAGGACCATTGCGCCCCGGCGTCAACGGCGCGGTCGCCTGCCCCTCGACAGGCGCGCTGCCGCCCTGTATTCCCGCAGCGCCTGCGCAGGACAGGCCTTTACGGTGGAAGAGATGGAAAAGGCACAGGATCAGTCGCGTCCGCAGCCGCGCGCGGGCATCATGGACATTGCCGCCTACGTGCCGGGCAAGAGCGCCGCGCCTGTCGGCGTGAAGCTCCACAAGCTGTCCTCCAACGAGAATCCGCTCGGTCCCTCGCCAAAGGCGATCGAAGCGGCGCGAGAGGTCGCGGCGCGGCTCGATGTCTATCCGGACGGGTCGGCGCGCCGGTTGCGCGAGGCGATCGCCGAGGCGCACGGGCTCAACCCCGCCAACATCGTCTGCTCCAACGGCTCGGACGAAATCCTCGGCCTTCTATCGCAGATCTACCTGTCGCCCGGCGACGAGGCGGTCATCACCGAACACGCCTTCATGGTCTACAAGATCTATATCCAGACCGCCGGGGCGACGCCGGTCGAGGTCAAGGAGAAGGACGAGCGGGCGGACGTCGACGCCATGCTCGCCGCCGTCACCGATCGGACGAGGATCGTCTTCCTGGCCAATCCCAACAACCCGACCGGCACCTACCTGCCGTTCGACGCGGTCAAGCGGCTCCATGCCGGCCTGCCGGGGAACGTGCTTCTGGTGCTCGACGGTGCCTATGCCGAATATGTGCGGCGCAACGACTACGAGGCCGGGATCGAACTGGCCGGCTCCAACGCCAACGTGGTGATGACGCGCACCTTCTCCAAGCTGGGGCTCGGCGGCGCGCGCATCGGCTGGATGTACGGGCCGCTGGCGATCGTCGACGCGGTCAACCGCGTCCGGGGGCCGTTCAACGTCAACGCAACGGCGATCGAGGCCGGCATCGCCTCCATCCGCGACCATGAGCACCTTGCCCGCAGCGTCGCCCACAACGAGCGCTGGCTTGCTTGGCTGACCGGAGAGTTCGAGAGGCTCGGTCTGCGGGTGACGCCGAGCGTCGGCAATTTTCTCCTCGTCCATTTCCCCGAGATCGAAAAACATTCGGCAGCGAAGGCCGACGATTACCTGACCGCGCGCGGCTACGTGCTGCGGCGCGTCGTCGGCTACGGTTTTCCCAATGCGTTGCGCATGACGGTGGGAACGGAGGAAGCCAATCGCGGCGTCGTCGCCGCGCTCGCCGAATTCCTGAAAGACCAGTCGTGACAGCTCCAAAAATGCCCGAACCTCGGCCCGAACCCCTGTTTGACAAGATCGCATTGATCGGCATCGGCCTGATCGGCTCGTCGCTGGCGCGGGTGATCAGGCGCGAGAAGCTGGCTGGCCACGTCGCCATAGCCACGCGCAGCGCCGCGACGCTGAAGCGGGCCGAGGAACTGGGGCTGGGCGACAGCTATTTCACCGATCCCGCCGAAGCGGTGCGCGATGCCGATCTCGTCGTCGTCTCGGTCCCGGTGGGTGCGTCCGGCGCGGTGGCCGAGGAGATCGCGTCGGCGCTGAAGCAGGGCGCGATCCTGACCGACGTCGGATCGACCAAAGCCTCGGTGATCGCGCAGATGCAGCCCTTCGTGCCGGAGGGTGTGCATTTCATTCCCGGCCATCCGCTGGCGGGTACGGAAAAGTCCGGTCCCGACGCGGGCTTCGCCGACCTGTTCGAGAACCGCTGGTGCATCTTCACGCCGCTGCCCGACACCGATCCGGCCGCGCTTGAAAAGCTGGCCGAATTCTGGCGCCGCTGCGGTTCCGATATCGACACCATGGACCCGCAGCATCACGACATGACGCTGGCGATCGTCTCGCACCTGCCGCACATCATCGCCTACAACATCGTCGGCACCGCCGACGACCTGGAATCGGTGACCAAGAGCGAGGTCATCAAATACTCGGCCTCCGGCTTCCGCGATTTCACGCGCCTCGCGGCCTCCGATCCAACGATGTGGCGCGACGTGTGCCTGCACAACAAGGACGCCATCCTCGAAATGCTGGCGCGCTTTTCGGAGGATCTCGCCTCGCTCCAGCGGGCGATCCGCTGGGGCGACGGCGACAAGCTGTTCGACCTGTTCACCCGCACGCGCGCCATCCGGCGCTCGATCATCGAGGCGGGACAGGAAATCGACGCGCCCGATTTCGGCCGCCAGGCGCTGGAGCATCCGACCAAACCATGACGGCGCCGCGCCGCTCCTCGGGATTGTCCTTCCACGTATATTCTTAGCCGTCCGTGCCTGTCGGGGCTGGCGCCGGCGGCTATTTCGCCGGATACTCGTGCTGCCTGCGGCGGACGGGCCGCCGCGTCGCATCGTTCTCGGTTCCAGCGGGAGACGCTTCCATGGCAGACGACAAGCACGGCAGCATTCAAAGGCGCGCATACGAGATATGGGAGCGGGAAGGCCGGCCGGACGGCGCGCATGAGCGGCACTGGCGCGAGGCCGAAAGAGAAATCGCGGCCATGCCGGCAGCCAGTGCGAAGCCGGCGAAACGCAAGGCAGCGGAGCCGGCCGTCAAATCGGCCAAAGCCGTCAAGTCGGTGAAACCGGCCAAGGCCGCGAAGCAGAAAACGGCTGCGACCAGAAAAGGTTGACGCCGTCCGCCCGACGACGATCCGTGTATGGGGCGGACCGGTCCGGACCGGCGATAGAGCAATTCCAGCAAAAGTGCGCAGCGGTTTTGCGGCCGGAATTGCGTAAAAACAAAAAGATAGAGCATTGAAGGCGATTCTGTTTTCGCCGGAAATGCTCTAGACATCTGCGGCCGCATGACCGAGCCACCTGGCTGCTTTGGGCGAATGCCTTGCGGCATCGATGCGGTTTTGCGCTTGAAGGACACGTCCCCGAGCCTTGGACGACCCTCCCGCCCTCCCGACGCCAATCTGAAACCTGCTGCAATAATGCCGACGGCCATGCGGCATGAAGCGGATACAGCGGGCCATCAGACAGGGCAACGAAGCAGTCGGAGCCTGTCGACATGAATGTGCTTCGGAAGACTTTTCCGTGGTTGCCGGCGGCGATGGGTGTCGCGTCCGTTCCGCGCGAGAGCCGTGACGGCGCTTCCAACGCTTTCGCCTGAATGGCGAGGATGGGCCGCCTGCGCTCAATCCGCCGGATTGTCGGGCGGGTCGAACCGGTAGCCCGCGCCGCGTATCGTCGTAATGGTCTCGGTGTCGAGCTTGCGGCGCAGCCTGACGATCCGCGAATCGATCGAGCGGTCGAATGCGTCGGTGCTTTCTGCCGGTGCGGCTGCAATGATGTCGTCGCGCGTCAGCACCTTGTGGGGGCTTGCCATGAAGAGTTTGAGAAGGGCGACCTGGCCCGGCGAAAGCTGACCTTCGTCGCCCGAGCGGTGCATGACCATGGCCGAGCGCAGGTCGACCGTGGCGTTTTCGAGCACCAGCAACTCCTGGCGGTTGCGTCCTCGGCGCGCCAGCAATCCGCCGATGCGGGCGGCGAGCTCGCGCACGACGAGCGGGCTCTCGACGACGTCGGCGGCGCCGAGTTCCAGCGCAAGGACCCTGTCGACGAGTTCGCCGCGCCGGCATACTAGGATGAAGTCGGGACCGCCTTCGCGCCCGTGGCGCCTGAGCAGGTCGCGGCCCTGTGCCGGGCTCATTGCGTCGCCGACGACGGCCACGTCGATACGGCCGCCATCCAGAAACGCCTCGGCTTCCCAGGCTTGCGCGGTCATGCGCACATCATGGCCACGCCGTTCGAGATGAGCGCGGAGATGGTCGCGAACACTTTCCGCAACGCAGATGAGCACCACCGTCGCCCGCGCCATGCCACCCCGTCACAGCCACAAACATGAGCCCTGGACAATATGTTTACACCCAATCTACCTTCCGCTGAAAGCGGGGACAAAGCGGCCGTGCGCGCCAGGATCATCATCGTCGAGGACGAGCCGGACCTGAGGGACGCCGTGGCCGAATATCTGGCCGCAAACGGCTATGAGGTCGAGACGGCGTCGAACGCAGCGGAAGCGCGGCCCATGCTGGAAGGGGGCGTCTTTCACCTCGCCATCCTGGACATCGCCATGCCCGGAGAGGACGGCCTGTCGCTCGGACGCTGGTTGAGGTCGCTGCGGCCGACCGGCATCATCTACGCCACCGCAGCGGGAACCGCGCTCGACCGCATCGTCGGGCTGGAACTCGGGGCCGACGACTATGTGGTCAAGCCTTACGAGCTTCGCGAGCTCCTCGCCCGCGTGCGCTCAGTCCTGCGCCGGGTACCCGAACCTGTCGCGGCCAAGGCCGAAGCCCGCCCGGTGCCGCGTCGGTCGATCCAATTCGGCCCACACCGCGTCGATCTCGACAGCCGGCGGGTCACGGGTCCCGGCGGCGTCCCGATCGAACTGGCGAAGAGCGAGTTCGACGTGCTGGAGATTTTCGTCACCCGCGCCAACCGCCTGCTGACGCGAAGCGTCATTTCGGGGGCGATCGGCCTCGGCGAAGACCCCGAATCCTCGCGCGCCGTGGATATCCGCGTCATGCGGCTGCGCAAGAAGATCGAGGCCGATCCATCGAACCCGAGATTCCTGCGCACGGTGCGCGGCGAAGGGTATATCTTCTCGCTATCCGCCGGCGACGAAACAGGATCATGAGCGCGGATTTCCCGTTCTTCAGGACAGAGGCGGCGCTGCCGAGCACCGGGTGCGCGCTGCAGGAGGACAGTGTCGCGGTGGCCGCCGCCCGCATCATGCGCAGGCTGCGCCTGGCGATCGACTGGCGCCAGGACATCGACGAAATCCTCGAACTGCTCGGCCGCTCCTTCTGCGGCCACCGCGCCATCGTCTTCAGCCTGGAAGACGCGCCCGGCGAAGGTCTGACGCAGACGGTGGAGGCGTACTGGGTCGACAAATCGATCGCCGCCGTGTCGGCGCCGCCTTCGATCATTCCGCAGGCGATCGTGCACATGGACCCGCTGATGGGGCGTGTTGCCGAGGAAGGTCGGCAGGGCAAGATGTTCGCTGGTCTCACGCGCGACATCGAAGGATTCCTGCGCCGGGACTTCGAGAACCAGCACATCAAGTCCTTTCTTTCCGTACCGATCCTCGCCAACGGCAGCGCCTGGGGCTCGATCGCCATCAACGACTGCGTCAACGAGCGCGTCTGGACCGACGAGGAGCGCGCGGCGATGGAGATCGTGGCGCTGGCGCTTTCGGATGCCATCGAGCGCTCGCTGTCCGACTATCATGTCTCGGAAGTGATCCGGGCAGCGATGCTGCAGGCATCGCTCGATGCCGTCATCGTCCTCGACGAGAGCGGCAAGATCGTCGAGTTCAATCCCGCGGCCGAAAAGCTGTTCGGCTGGCCGAAGGCCGAGATCGTCGGCAGGGACGTGCTGGAGACGATCATTCCGCACTACTACCGCAAAGGCTTCTCGAACGGCGGCGAGTATCTGGCGGGGCGCGGGGCGCCGATGGTGGGCCGGCGCATGGAAACCGTCACCCAGAACGCCGCCGGCGAGATCGTCCCGATCGAACTGACGGCGATGGAGGTGAAGGTCGCCAACCGGCGCATCGTCATCGGCTCGGTGCGCGACCTGCGCGACAGGCTGCAGGCGGAGGAGGAAATCCATCGCCAGCGCGAGAAGCTGCACCAGAACGAGAAGATGGCGGCGATGGGCTCGCTGCTCGCCGGCGTCTCGCATGAATTGAACAACCCTCTGGCGGTGGTGGTGGCGCAGTCGACGCTGCTGCACGAGTTCGCGCCGGACGCGCAGACCAAGGTGCGGGCGGAAAAGGTGCGCGCCGCCGCCGAGCGCTGCGGCCGCATCGTCAAGTCGTTCCTGTCGATGGTCAGGCTGCATCCGTCCGCGCAGGCCGAGACCGATCTCAACCAGGTGGTGCGCGCGGCATTGGAGCTGACCGCCTATGGCGCGCGCTCGAACGGCATCCTCATCGACAGCGATTTTGCCGAGGGGCCTCTGCTGGTGATGGCCGATGCGGACCACCTTACCCAGGTGGCGGCGAATTTTCTCATCAACAGCCAGCACGCGCTGGCGGGCGTGCAGCACGGGCAGCGCTCGATCAGGGTGCGTACCTACCGCGCCGCCGGCGGCAGTGCCGGTTTCTCGGTCGAGGACAACGGGCCGGGCGTGCCGGAGGCGATCCGCGACCGCATCTTCGAGTCCTACTTCACCACCAAACCGGTGGGCGTCGGCACCGGCATCGGCCTTTCGATATCGAAGTCCATCGTCGAACGGCACGAAGGCCGCGTCCGGTTCGAGGAAGTCAAGCCGCACGGCGCCCGCTTCGTCGTCGAGTTGCCCGGCATCGTCTCCTCAGGCCTGCACGTCGCCGAAGGCGCTGCCGGGTCGCCGGGCCTGCGGCGTGCCCTTATCATAGACGACGAGCCGGACGTCGCCGCGTCGTTGTCGGACATATTGGACCTGATGGGGATCAGGTCGGATGTCGCCTCGAACTGGCTGGCCGCATCCGAGATGCTGAAGGCCGGGCGGCAACCCGATATAGTCTTTTCCGACCTGCGCATGCCGACCGTCAGCGGCATGAGCATCTATCGCCAGCTTCTTGACGAGCGGCCCATCCTGGCGCGTCGCTTCGTGCTGGTCACAGGCGATCTCGTCGGAGCCAAGGCCGAGATCGAGGCGCTGCCGGTAAGCGAGCGGCCGTTCATGCTGGAGAAGCCGTTCTCGACGCTCGACATAAGGGGCGTGCTGGCCGCGATCAGCGACGGCGCAGCGAGCGATTGAAGCATGTCGCGCAAAAGTGCATAGCCGTTCTGGGGCAACGCCATGCGAAAACAAAGGCTTGCAGTGCGGCACGTGAACCTGGTCAAGCGAGTCGCACTGTAGCGGGCCAGCTTTTCGGCCCGCTGCTTCAGGCATAGACGACCAGCAGGTCCTTGGCGTCGATCTGGTCGCCGGCATGGACGAGCACTTCGGCGATCGTGCCGTCACGCTCGGCATGCAGCGCCGTTTCCATCTTCATGGCTTCGATCGACAAAAGCACGTCGCCGGCCCTGACCGTCTGGCCGGCCGCGACCGAGACGCCCGACACCACGCCCGGCATCGGCGCGCCGACCTGGGCATCGCTGCCGGCGTCGGCCTTGCGCCGTGCCTTCGCGGCGGAAGCGCCGTGCACGCGGTCCGGCACCTTGACGCGCCGAGGCTGGCCGTTGAGCTCGAAGAAGACGGTGACCATGCCCTTGTCGTCGACGTCGCCGATGGCGAGACAGCGGATGACGAGGGTCTTGCCCTTCTCGATATCGACGAAGATTTCGTCCTGCTGGTCCATGCCGTAGAAATAGGTCAGGGTCGGCAGCACGCTGACCGGGCCGTAGGTTTCCTGCGCGGCGGCGAAGTCGGAAAACACCTTCGGATACATAAGCCAGGAGGCGAACTCGAATTCGGAGAGGCTTCGTCCCAGTTTCTCCTCGATCTCCTTGCGGCTTTTTGACAAATCCGCCGGTGCGAGCAGCGAGCCCGGCCGCACTGTATAGGGCTTGTCGCCCTTGAGCGCCTTCTTCTGCAGCGCCTCAGGCCATCCACCCGGCGGTTGGCCGAGATCGCCGCGCAGCATGGAGACGACCGAATCCGGGAAGGCGATGTCCCTGGCCGGGTTCTCGACGTCGGCGACGGCGAGGTCCTGGCTCACCATCATCAGCGCCATGTCGCCCACCACCTTGGAGGACGGCGTGACCTTGACGATGTCGCCGAACATCAGGTTGACGTCGTGATAGGATTGCGCCACCTCGTGCCAGCGCGTTTCCAGCCCGAGCGAGCGCGCCTGCTCCTTCAGATTGGTGAACTGGCCGCCCGGCATCTCGTGCAGGTACACTTCCGAAGCGGGTCCCTTCAGATCGCTCTCGAAAGCGGCGTACTGGTTGCGGACGGCCTCCCAGTAGAAGGAGATTTTCCTGATCCATTCGGGGTCGAGACCCGGATCGCGGTCGGTGCCTTTCAGCGCTTCGACGATGGAGCCCAGGCAGGGCTGCGAGGTGTTGCCCGAGAAAGAATCCATCGCCGCGTCGATGGCGTCGGCGCCTGCCTCCACCGCGGCGAGCACCGTCGCCGCCGACAGGCCGGACGTGTCGTGCGTGTGGAAATGGATCGGCAGGTCGGTCGCCTCGCGCAGCGCCTTGAACAGGACGCGCGCCGCGCCGGGCTTCAAGAGGCCTGCCATGTCCTTGACGGCGATGATGTGGGCGCCGGCGGCTTCCAGTTCCCTGGCCAGCCCGGCATAGTAGTTCAGGTCGTATTTAGCCCGGTCGGGGTCGAGGATGTCGCCGGTGTAGCACATCGCCGCCTCGATCAGCTTGCCTTCGGCGCCGACCGCGTCCATGGCGACGCGCATGTTCTCCACCCAGTTCAGGCAATCGAAGACGCGGAACAGGTCGATGCCGCCGGCGGCCGCCTGCCTGACGAAATGCTGCACGACGTTGTCCGGGTAGTTGGTGTAGCCGACGCCGTTGGCGCCGCGCAGCAGCATCTGCAACAGGATGTTGGGCGCCTTTTCGCGGATCAGCGCAAGCCGCTCCCACGGGTCTTCGGTCAGGAAGCGCATGGCGACGTCGAAGGTCGCGCCGCCCCAGCATTCGAGCGACAGCAGTCGCGGCAGCGCCCGCGCGTAGGTGCCGGCGATCGCGGCGATATCGTGCGTGCGCACGCGCGTCGCCAACAGCGACTGATGGCCGTCGCGCATCGTCGTGTCGGTAACCAGAACCTCTCTCTGCGCGCGCATCCATTGGCCGAACTTTTCCGGCCCGAACGCGTCGAGCCGCTGGCGTGTGCCGTCGGGGACCGGGCCGGTGAACCAGGGGATAACGGGTGCTGCGGCGGCCGGATTCGGCTTCGGCCGGCCGCGCGTCTCGGGATGGCCGTTGACGGTGACGTCGCCCAGATAGTTGAGGAGCTTGGTGGCGCGGTCCTGACGCCTGACCTGGCTGAACAGTTCCGGCGTCGTGTCGATGAACCTGGTCGTGTAGGAATTGTCGGCGAAAGCCGGGTGGTTGATGATCGCTTCCAGAAAGGTCAGGTTCGTGGCCACGCCGCGGATGCGGAACTCGCGCAGGGCGCGGGTCATGCGCGAGATTGCTTCCTTGGGCGTCGGCGCCCAGGCCGTCACCTTCTCCAGCAGCGGATCGTAGTAGCGGGTGATGACGGCGCCCGAATAGGCCGTGCCGCCGTCGAGACGGATGCCGAAGCCGGTCGCCCCGCGATAGGCGGTGATGCGGCCGTAGTCGGGGATGAAATTCTGTTCGGGGTCCTCCGTGGTGATGCGGCACTGCAGGGCATGGCCGTTGAGACGGATGCCGTCCTGCGCCGGCACACCGCTCTCCGCCGTGCCGATCGCGGCGCCGTCCAGGATATGGATCTGCGCCTTGACGATGTCGATGCCGGTCACCTGCTCGGTCACCGTATGCTCGACCTGGATGCGCGGATTGACCTCGATGAAGTAGAATTTTCCCGTGTCGGCATCCATGAGGAATTCGACGGTGCCGGCGCCGACATAGTCCGTCTCGCGGGCGATCTTCAGCGCGTGGCCGCACAGTTCCTGGCGCTGCGCGTCAGTGAGATACGGCGCCGGCGCGCGCTCCACGACCTTCTGGTTGCGGCGCTGGATCGAGCAGTCGCGCTCGAACAGATGCACGACGTTGCCGTGGGTGTCGCCCAGCACCTGCACCTCGACATGGCGGGCGCGCTCGACCAGTTTTTCGAGATAGACCTCGTCTTTGCCGAAGGCGGCCTTCGCCTCGCGCTTGCCCTCGTTGACCTCACGGGCGAGGTCGGCTTCGGATCGGATGGCGCGCATCCCGCGTCCGCCGCCGCCCCAGGACGCCTTGAGCATGACCGGGTAGCCGATCTGCTCGGCCAGTTTCTTCACCGCTTCCATGTCGTCCGGCAGCGGATCGGTGGCCGGCACGACCGGCACGCCGACCTCTATCGCCAGGTTGCGGGCAGCGACCTTGTTGCCCAGCCGGCGCATCGTCTGCGGCTTCGGGCCGATGAAGGTGATGCCGTTTTCGGCGCAGGCCTCGGCGAATTCGGGGCTTTCCGAGAGTAGCCCGTAGCCGGGATGGATGGCGTCAGCGCCGGAGAGCTTCGCCACCCGCATGATCTCGTCGATCGACAGGTAGCTCTCGATCGGCCCCATGTCCTTCGCCAGCCATGGCCCGCGCCCGACCTGGTAGCTCTCGTCCGCCTTGAAACGGTGCAGCGAGTATTTGTCTTCCTCGGCCCAGATCGCCACGGTCTTGATGCCCAGTTCACTCGCCGCGCGGAAGACGCGGATGGCGATTTCGGACCGGTTGGCGACGAGGATCTTGCTGATGGCCAAGAACGCGCTCCCGTAGCGTAATGTTGAGGAGGCTCATGAATAACGGGAAAATGCTGCAGCGCAACCAAAAATACATTGCATCAATTCAACCGATTGAAATCGACTTCAATTCGCCTTTGCCGGCTTGGTGCCCGACGGCATGAAAAAAGCCCGGCGCTGGGCGCCGGGCTTCGATTCTTGAACGAAACGGTGTGGCTTACTTCTTTTCGAAGTAGCCGATCTTGCCGTCGTCGCCCTTCTTCCATTCGTAGATGACGTAGTTGTTGCCGGTGGTGTCGCCCTTCTCGTCGAAGCTGAGGTCACCGATAACCGTTTTCCACGGGCCGTCCTTCTTGAGGGTCTCGGCGACCTTGGCGGGATCGTTCGAGCCGGCCTTGTTGGCCGCCTCGACCATCACCTGCACGGACGCATAGGAGTAGAGCGTGTAGGCTTCCGGCTCGAAACCGGCCTTGCGGAACTTCTCCACGACTTCCTGGGCGTTCGGATTGTTGCGCGGGTCGGGCGCGAAGGTGTTCAGCGTGCCGATGACGGCGTCGCCGGCGATCGCGGCCAACTCGTTGGAGACGATGCCGTCGCCCGAGAACAGGATCGCGTTCAGGCCCTGGTCGTGCGACTGGCGGATGATCAGGCCGGCTGCCGGATGCAGGCCACCCCAGTAGATCAGGTTCACGCCGGCTTCCTTCATCTTCGCGATGAGGGCCGAGAAGTCCTTGTCGTCGGGGTTCACGCCTTCATACATGACTTCCGGATGGTTGTTGGCTTCCAGCGCCTTCTTGGTCTCGTCGGCGAGGCCCTGGCCGTAAGGCGTCTTGTCGTGGATGACCGCGACCTTGGCGTCCGGGAAGTTGTCGGCGATGTACTTGCCGGCGATGGCGCCCTGCTGGTCGTCGCGGCCACAGATGCGGAACACGTTGGACATGCCGCGCTCGGTCACCTGCGGATTGGTGGCTGCCGGCGTGACCATCAGCATGCCGTTCTCGGCATAGACCTCGGAGGCCGGAATGGTGACGCCCGAGTTGAAGTGGCCGTCGACGAACTTGACGCCGTCAGCGACGAACTTGTTGGCGACGGAGATGCCCTGCTTCGGGTCCGCCTGGTCGTCGCCGACCGAAAGGACGATCTTCTCGCCGTTCATGCCGCCGGCCTCGTTGAGGTCGGCCACGGCCTGCTCGGCGCCCTTCTGCAACTGCGCGCCATAGGCGGCGTTCGGACCCGTAACCGGGCCGGCGACGCCGATCAGGACGTCGGCCCACGCGCTGCTACCGAACGCGACCAGCGCGGTCAGGGCCACGGCCGACAAGAGTGATTTCTTCATTGATACGCTCCCATTTACGGAGTGGGCGTGGATGATGCTTTCATGCGATGCCCACCCTTATCGCAGAAAGGTCAGTTTGCCCATTTCCGGGCCGTTGTCACGCCGTTTCGTCCCGAAAACGGCGTTAATCATGAACGTCAGCCTTTTGACTTCCAGCTCAACAAGGAAGATCGTTCATAAAGCCAATTGTACTGCGTCACCATCTGCTCGGTGCGTGTGTACTGGTAGCCGAGGAAGCCCAGTATCATCAGCACGATCGTATCGACGATATAGTAGTGCAGGGAGAACATGGTGCCGTCGAACAGCGCATGGTGGATGAAGCGCACGGCCAGGCCGAGCCCGAGCAGGTAGAAGAAAAGCACGGTGGGACTGCGCCAGGTCTGCGCGGCCGCCTTGCCCGTCAGCCAGGCCGCGCCGCCGCCCAGGAGGACGGTGATGAAGAGGAACTGCCAGATCGAGCCTTCTTCATGGAGGATACCCTGCATGGCTTCACTCTCCCCGTCTCAATGATGGCCGCCTTCGAGATAGGCGGCGCGCACTTCTGGATTGGCGAGCAGTTCCTTGCCGGTGCCGCTCATGGTGACGTTGCCATTGACCATGACATAGCCGCGGGTCGCCAGCTTGAGCGCGCCGAAAGCGTTCTGCTCGACCAGGAAAACCGTCAGGCCCTGCGTGCGGTTCAATTCGCCGATCGCGTCGAAGATCTGCTTGACGATCAGCGGCGCCAGCCCCAGCGACGGCTCGTCGAGCAGCAGCAGCTTGGGGCGGGCCATCAGGGCGCGGCCGATCGACAGCATCTGCTGCTCGCCGCCCGATAGCGTGCCGCCGCGCTGGCCGATGCGTTCCTTGAGGCGCGGGAACAGCGTGAACACCTTCTCGACGTCCTCGTTGTAATATTTGAGGTTGTCGAGGCTGGCGCCCATCTGGAGATTTTCCATCACCGTCATGCGCGGGAAGATGCGGCGGCCTTCCGGCGACTGGGCGATGCGAAGACGCGCGATTTCATGGGTCGGCAGCTTGGTGATGTCGGTGCCGGCGAAGGTGATCGTGCCGGTCCGCGCCTGCGGCTTGCCGAAGATGGTCATCATCAGCGTCGACTTGCCGGCGCCGTTGGCGCCGATCAACGCGACGACCTCGCCTTCCTTGACCTCGACATTGACACCGTTCAGCGCCCGGATGTTGCCGTAATAGGTGTGGACGTCCCTGACGTCGAGGAGCGTTTGACCGGCCATCACTTACGCCCTCCGCGCTTACCTGCCGCGGGCCTGGCGGTTCGTCTCCCGGCAGCCGCACGGGCGGACGCGTGGCTTGTCGCGACCTTGCCGGCATCGACGCGCTTCGAGAACTCGGTCTCCTTGCCTTTAGCCAGAAGCTTCGCCTGCTTCACCCATTCCTCCCGGGCGATGCGCCCGTCGAAGGCGAGATAGGTTTCGGCGAGCGTCACGTCGGCCTTCTTCCAGTCCGCGATCTGGTCGAAATGGAAGATGCCGTGTTCGTTGAGCTTCTTTTCGTTGACCGAGCCGATGCCCTTGATGCGGGTGAGATTGTCGGGCCGTCCGCCACGCGGCGCGGCGAGGCGGTTGGAGAGACCGGCCGTCTTCGCCGGGGCTCCGGTCGCCGGCGCCGTCCGAGCCGGAGTCTTCCGGGCTGGTGTCTTCGCCGCGGCCGGCTTCGATGACGTTCCGGCGGACCTTGCGGCATTAGAGGCTCTGGCTGGCGCCCTTGTCGTGGGCGCGCCTGCCTCGGGCGCCGCTGATTTCGTCTTCGGCGCGGCCGCTGCGGCTCCGGACGCGGCTTTCGATCGGCTTGCCCTGGACTGGGCGGAAGCTTTGCTGCGCGCGCCGGCCTTTGGCGCCGCCGCCGGTTTTGCGGCGGCCGCTGCGGTGTTTTCCCCGGCAACCCGGCGCTGGCGCGCCTCGACCTGGGCGGCGCGCGAGGCGCCTTTCGAGACGGTGACGCGCTCGCCCTCGTCGCCATGCTCCACCGAGTCGGAGATCGGCCCGGCCATCATGGACGCGGAACTTCCCGGCCCGTGACCGGCATCGGGGCCGGTATCGAGCTGCTCGATGACCTCGTCGTCGCCGACTTCCGTCAGCACGTCCTCGACCTCTTCGTCGTCGACGCCGAGATAGGCGGCGATGACCTTCGGATCGGTGCGTACGGCTTCGGGATCCCCATCGGAAATCTTGCGGCCATATTCCAGCACGACGACGTGGTCGGAAATCTGCATGACCACCGACATGTCGTGTTCGATCAGCAGGATGGAGGTGCCGGTGTTGTTCTTGATGTCCATCAGAAGCGTGTTGAGCGCCAGCGACTCCTTCGGATTGAGGCCGGCGGCGGGTTCGTCGAGACATAGAAGTTCAGGCCCGGTGCACATGGCGCGCGCGATTTCCAGTCTGCGCTGGGCGCCGTAGGGCAGGTCGCCGGCGGGGTCGTCGGCGCGATCGATCAGCTCGGCCTTTTCCAGCCAGTGCTTGGCGAGCTCGATGGATTCGGCCGATGCCTGCCGGTAGGAGGAGAAGCCGAACAGGCCGAGGAAGGTGTAGCCGGAGGCCTTCATCAGCTTGTTGTGCTGTGCCACCAGAAGGTTTTCCAGCGCCGTCATGCCGGAGAAAAGGCGGATGTTCTGGAAGGTGCGCGCCACCTTGGCGCGCGCCGGGATCTCATGGTTCGGTAACCGCTCTAGAAGATAGCTGGAGCCGTCGCGGCGGTTGAGTGTGATCATGCCCTCGGTCGGCTTGTAGAAGCCGGTGATGCAGTTGAACACCGTCGTCTTGCCGGCGCCGTTGGGGCCGATAAGCGCGGTGATTTCGCCGCGCCTGGCCTGGAAAGACAGGTCGCCGATCGCGACCAGGCCGCCGAACTTCATCGACAGGTGCTCGACGTTGAGGATGGTGTCGGTCATGGACGCGTCGGTCGTGGACATAGGTGTCACCGAAGTGGTCGTGCTCGCGTTCATCAGCCGTGGCCCTCCTTGGTGAAGGAGCCGGAGACGGCCTTGCGTTCCTTCAGGAAGGCTGTCGGTTCGCGCGAGCCGACGAAGCCGCGCGGCTTCCACAGCATGACGATGACCATGGCCATGCCGAACAGAAGCATGCGGTAGAGTTCGGGGGTGAAGTCCGGCCCGAAGATCACCTTCAGGAACTGTAGCTCGCGCAGGATTTCGGTGCCGCCGATCATCACCACCGCCGCCACGGCGATGCCACCGAGCGACCCCATGCCGCCCAGAACCACGATGGCGAGGATGATCGCCGATTCCAGGAAGACGAAGGATTCGGGACTGACGAAGCCCTGGCGGGCGGCGAAGAAGGAGCCCGCGAAGCCGCCGAACATGGCGCCGGTGGCGAAGGCGGTCAGCTTGGTGGTGGTGGTGTTGATGCCGAGCGAGCGGCAGGCGATCTCGTCCTCGCGCAGCGCTTCCCACGCCCGCCCCACCGGCAACCGGCGCAGCCTGATCGTCACGAAGGCGGTGAGCAGGCACAAAAGCAGGATGAGATAATAGAGGAAGATCTTGTAGTAGACGCCCGATGTCGCCCAGCCCATCACCTTGGCGATGTAGTTCGGGTCGCTGACGTTGAAGGACATCAGGCCGAAGAAAGACACTTTCGGAATGCTGGAGATGCCGGCGGAGCCGTTGGTGACGACGCGCCAGTTCACCAGCACCATGCGGATGATCTCGCCGAAGGCCAGCGTGACGATGGCGAGATAGTCGCCGCGCAGCCTGAGCACGGGGAAGCCGAGGATGACGCCCCACATCGCAGCCATGATGCCGGCGCAGGGCAACAGGATCCAGAACGACAGACCGTAGTGCGAGGCCAGCAGCGCATAGGAATAGGCACCCACGGCATAGAAGGCGACATAGCCGAGGTCGAGCAGGCCGGCGAGGCCGACGACGATGTTCAGGCCCCAGGCCAGCATGACGTAGATGAGAATCTGGATGCCGAAATTGTCGACCCATTTCAGCGATCCCTGCAGGCCGACCAGCGACACGGCCACGACCGGGAACAGGAACAGGATGAGGATGCCGATCTTGTTGGAGTTGCGGCGGATGAAGCCGGGCTCCTTGACGACGACGGGCGCCTTGGCCCGCTCGGCCTTGGCCCGCTCCATCGCCGGCGCAATGAAGCCGACATAGAGGAAGCGGCCGAGCATGGTCAGCGCCACCACGGCGGCCAGCAGCCCCCAGCGTGGCACCAGGACCAGTTCGTTGCGGATGTTCTGGTCGGTCTTGAGCCCGATCAGCAGAACGAACATGCCGAACGAGACGACGCCGGCGAACAGCGCCTCGCGCACGGCGCGCGCGACAGGGTTGGCGGCTTCGCGCGAAGCGGAAACGGTGGCGGTCATGCTCAGACCTTTTCGACTTCGGGCCGACCGAGAAGGCCGGAGGGCAGGAAGATCAGAACGATGGCCAGGATCGAGAAGGCGGCGACGTCCTTGTAGTCGATGGAGAAGTAGGCCGACCACATGCTCTCGATGAAGCCGATCAGCAGTCCGCCGACCACCGCACCCGGAAGCGAGCCGATGCCGCCCAGCACCGCCGCGGTGAAGGCCTTCACGCCCGGGACGAATCCGTCCGAGAAGGCGACCACGCCGTAATACATCAGGAACAGCGTGCCGGCGACGGCGGCAAGGGCTGCGCCCATGATGAAGGTGAGCGAGACAGTGCGGTCGACGTCGATGCCCAGCAGCGCCGCCATTTTCTGGTCCTGCTCACAGGCGCGCTGCGCGCGCCCCAGCGGCGTGCGGTTGACGATGTACCAGAAGATCGCGAGCAGCACTGCCGTGACGACGACGATGATGATCTGCTTCAGCGAAACGCTGACGCCGCCGATGTTGTAAACCTGGCTGACCATCGGCGGGATCGGCTTGTTGCGCGGGCCCTGCGTGACCTGCACGAAGTTCGACAGAGCGATCGACATGCCGATGGCGGTGATCAGCGGCGCCAGCCGGAAAGAGCCGCGCAGCGGCCTGTAGGCGACCTTCTCGATCACCCAGTTGTAGAGGCCGCTCAGAAGCATCGCCACGATCATCATGATCAGCAGCGCCACCACGACGGGCACCGAATAGAACAGCGAGGTGAGGATGAGGAAAACGATCAGGGCGATGAAGGCGCCGACCATGAAGAGGTCGCCGTGGGCGAAGTTGATCATGCCGATGATGCCGTAGACCATCGTGTAGCCGATCGCGATCAATCCGTAGATCGACCCCAGCGTCAGCCCGTTGATCACTTGCTGAACGAAGTACTGCATATTCTACAATGCTCCCCTGGAACGTCGTCCGGCTGGACGCGTCCTTTTTGGTATTTCCCCTAGTCCTAAGGTTTCGAGCCCGGATTGCAACGTGATTTTTCGCGCGGCTCGCGCGAAATTGAACCACCTTTCCAATCGACCGCTTCTTACCCGGCTACCCCGATGGACCATCGCGGACCCTATCATTGGCACAACGCAATGTCTTTGATGATTCCCATGAAAACGAAACGCGTTTTCGAAGATTCCGCCGGGAAACAAACCTGTCCAGACGAAAGATTGCGCTCTTGAGATGAGGTGTCAGCCCCTGTTTTCCCGCCTCAATTCGGCGAATTCTTCCTATTTGACCACGAAGCCATGCGCGAACGGATCGCGGTCGTCGATGAAGATGGTGTTGAACCCGGTCTGCCTCGCCCATCCGCCGATCGACGGGACAATGGCGGGCCTGTCGCCGACGCTCACGTCCTTCTCGACGCGGCCCTTGAACAGCGAGCCGATGATCGATTCATGCACGAATTCGTCGCCCGCCTTCAGCCTGCCCTTGGCGCGCAGCTGCGCCATCCGTGCCGACGTGCCGGTGCCGCAGGGCGAGCGGTCGATCGCCTTGTCGCCGTAGAACACGGCGTTGCGCGCATGGGCTTGCGGATCCCTCGGCGCACCCGTCCACAGCATATGCGACAGGCGGTTGATGCCGGGGCTCTCCGGGTGGACGAATTCGTATTTCTCGTTCAGCCGCTGGCGCACCACCGGGCTCCAGGCGATCAGGTCTCCGGCCGAATGATCGGCCAGGTCGGAATAGTTCTTCTGCTTTTCCACGATGGCGTAGAAGTTGCCGCCATAGGCGACATCGACGACAATCTCGCCCAGCACGGGACAGTCCACCGTCAGGCCCTCGGCGTAGAGGAAGGAGGGTATGTTCGTGATGCGTACCTCCTCGACGAAGCCATCGACCTCCTTGTATTCCGCCTTCACCAGACCGGCCGGCGTGTCGAGATGGAGCACGCCCGGCGTCCTCGGCTTCACCAGCCCGTTCTCTATGGCCATCGTGACGGTGCCGATGGTGCCGTGACCGCACATCGGCAGGCAGCCGGAGGTCTCGATGAACAGGATCGCCACGTCGCAATCGTCGCGCGTCGGCGGGTAGAGGATCGAGCCCGACATCATGTCGTGGCCGCGCGGCTCGAACATCAGGCCGGTGCGGATCCAGTCGTACTCGGCGAGGAAATGCGCGCGGCGCTCCATCATGGTCGCGCCGTTCAGGCGCGGCCCGCCGCCCGCCACGAGGCGGACGGGATTGCCGCAGGTGTGGCCGTCGATGCAAGTGAAGGTATGGCGCGACATGGTGGCTGGACCCGAGAGCTGAGCGAATACTAAAAGCGTTGCGGGCTGAACGGCGCAAGGTCGATCGCCGGTCTTTTCCCTGAAATCATGTCACACACCAGCCGCCCCGTCGCGGCGGACTGGGTGAGGCCGAGATGACCGTGGCCGAAGGCGTAGAAAACGTTCGGCGCGCGCCGTGACGCGCCGATCACCGGAAGCGAATCCGGCAGCGATGGACGGTAGCCCATCCATTCGCGCCCGCCCTCGGTCTTCAGGCCCGGTAGGAACTGCCTTGCCTTTTCCAGCATGGCGCGGGCGCGGGCGTAGTTCGGCGGCCGCTTCAGCCCGGCCAGTTCCACCGCGCCGCCGACACGCAGGCCGGTGACGAGCGGACTGACGACGAAGCCGTGGCCGACGAAGGTGAGCTGCCTTTTGAGATCGAAAGCGCCGACAGGCAGGGTGGTGTTGTAGCCGCGCTCGGTTTCGAGGGGGATGCGGTCTCCGAAGCCGGCAGCATGATGATGCGACCATGCCCCGGCGCAGATGACGAGCCTGTCCGCATGCGCCGTGCCGCCGCCGGCGAAGGCGATCTCCACGCCGGCGCTGGCGCCTGCGGCCGGAGCGGTGCTCGCGCTTGTTACGGTCCGCTTCTCGAACCGCGCGCCCCTGCTTTCGGCATAGGCCCAGATCGCCTTGCCGAACAATTTCGGGTCGGCGACGGTCTTCCATGTCGGCATGAAGGTGCCGTGGGTGAAGCGGGGTGAAAGACCCGGCTGGAGTTCGGTCAGCCGGGCGCCCGAGACGTGCTCGTAGGGAATGGAGAAGCGGTCGCGCGCGGCCCAGCCGGGCAGGGACGCCTTGAATTCGGCTTCGCCTTCGTAGAGGTCGATGGCGCCCTCATGGCTGATCATGCCCTCGGCGCCGGCGCGCGCGGCGAGGCCTGCCCATTCTTCCTCGGCCAGCCGCATCAGCGCGGCCTGCGCGGCGAGGCCGGCGTCGAACTTGCGCGGGTCGCCCGCCCGCATGAAGCGGATCAGCCATGGCGCCAGCTTCGGCAGGTAGGCCGGCGGAATGGTCAGCGGTCCGAGCGGATCCATCAGCCAGCGCGGCAGCTTCTTCAGCATGCCCTTGTGCGCCAGCGGCAGCGGATCGGGAAAGGCAAGCGCGGCTGCGTTGCCCGACGAGGTTTCCTCGCAGATGCCGGTGCGGTCGTAGACGGTGACGGAATAGCCTGCCTCGGCGAGGTTCGCTGCTGTGCAGATGCCGACGATTCCGGCGCCGACGACAGCGACATGCGATTTCGGCGCGTCGGTCATGCTGGACCGCCGGTGTCAGAGAAGTCATACCCCCACCCCTTACTCCTCCCCTTAAGGGGCAGGGGGATTCTGAGACGCTGGAGATTCCCCTCCCCCTTGACGGGAGGGGTAAGGGGTGGGGGTAAATTCATATGTGATACCCGCTGCTTATGCCGCCTTCGCCAGATCGAGCTTGGGTAGTTCCGGCCGCACCGCCAGCGCGTCGCGTACGATCTTCTCCACTTGCGCACGGCGCTCGCCCGTCAGCGGCTGGCGCGGGGCGCGCACGCGGTCATTGGTGCCGATGGCGAGCACTTCCGCCAGCTTTATGTTCTGGACCAGATAGGTCGAGACGTCGAGGTCGAGCAGCGGCCGGAACCAGCGGTAGATGGCGAGTGCCTCCTCGCGGCGGCCCTCTCTCATGAGCCGGTAGATCGCCACCGTCTCCTTCGGGAAGGCGGTGACCAGCCCGGCCACCCAGCCGATGGCGCCCACCGACAGCGCCTCGAAGGCGAGGTTGTCGACGCCGGTGAACAGGTCGAAGCGGTTGCCGAAGCGGTTGATGATCTCGGTCGAGCGACGGATGTCGTCGGACGATTCCTTGATCGCCACGAACAGCGGATCGTTGGCCAGTTCCTCCATCACCTCGACGGTGACGTCGACGCGGTAGGCGACGCGGTTGGAATAGATCATCACCGGCAGGCCGCCGGCAGCGGCCATCGCCTTCAGCGTCGCCACGGTTTCCTGGGGGTTGGTGTGATAGATCGGCGAAGGCACGATCATCAGCCCGTCGGCACCTTCCTTGGCGGCGCGTCTGGCGATCGCCGCGCCTTCGCGGGTGCCCGGCTCGTTGATGGTGAGCAGGACCGGCTTCTTGCCCGCGACCTTCTGCGCCGTCTTCAGCACGTCGATCTTCTCGTCCTGGCTGAGCATCGGTCCTTCGCCGAGCGAGCCGGCGACGATGATGCCGTCGCAGCCGGCTTCCATCTGCAGCGCGAAGCAGCGCTCCATCTCGGCGTGGTCAAGCCGGTCGTCTTCGGTGAATTTGGTGGTGACTGCGGGAAAAACGCCTGTCCACATGGCTTGCCTCCATCTGATATATCAGAGGTATATCTGCGGCGAATTAAATTGTCAAGCGGTGGAGCGGGCTGATATATCAAATTTCGGCAGATGGAGGCGAACTATTGGACGCATTGACGACCGAACGGGAGCAGACGGCGGAGCTGGCCAGCGCCAGGGCCTACCGCGTGCTGGAAAAGCTGATCGTCACGCTCGAGCTGGCGCCCGGCGCTGTCGTCACCGAGCGGGTGCTGATCGAGCGTCTGTCGCTCGGCCGTACCCCCGTGCGCGAGGCGATCCAGCGGCTGACCTGGGAAGGACTGCTGGAAGTGCGGCCGCGCGCCGGCATCGTCGTGGCTCCGCTCAATGCCGGCGACTGGCTGCGCGTCATCGATGCGCGCCGCGGCGTCGAGATGGTGTTGGCCCGCTCGGCCGCGCGCTTCCTCACCGACGAGACGGCGGTGCATTTCCAGGCGACGGGCGTCGCCATGCACGAGGCGGTGATCGCCAAGGACGTGCTCGGCTTCCTGGAAGCGGACAAGTCGCTGGACGAGGCGCTGGCGCGCGCCGCCGACAATTCTTTCGCGGCGCGGGTGGCGGCGCCGCTGCAAACGCACAGCCGGCGCTTCTGGTATCGGTTCCAGAGCGGCACCGGGCTGGCCGAATCGGCCGCAAATCACGTCGCGCTCATCCGCGCCATCCTCGAAAAGGACGAGGACCAGGCCGGCGAGCAGGCCGATCGGCTGATGTCGCTGCTGCGCCTGCACGCGCAGGCGGCGGCGATGCGCTGAGCGGCCTGTCCGCCCGGCGGATTCCCGTGTCCGGGGAAAAATCCTGCAAGCATTGTCGGCTGCGCGCCCGCTGCCGCGTCTTTCAATCAGGCCGGCGACCTGCCGGCATGATCGGAGGAGAGGGTTTCATCATGGGCAAGACCATCGCCGTCATCGTCGCAAGACTGATCTTCGCCGCCATCTTCGCGATGGCCGCCGGCTTCAAGTTCGCCGGTATGCAGGCGACAGCCGATTACATCGCCGCCGCCGGCTTCCCGTTCCCGCTGCTGCTCGCCTGGCTGGCGGCGCTTTTCGAGGTCGCGCTCGTGCTTGCCTTCCTGAGCGGCGCCTTCTTCTCCGAGGCGGCGCTGCTGGCCGGCGTCTATGTGATCTTCCTGGCTGTCGCCTTCCACGGTCCGTCGCACTGGCAGGGCAACCAGGCCGAGTTTGGTTTCTTCGTCGACCACTTTACTTTCCTGGCGGGGCTGCTGTTCGCGGCCGTGCACGGTCCGGGCGGAAAGCTGGCGATGAAGGCGGGACTGATCTGGAAATAATGCGGCCTCGAATCTTGACCGTCGATACTGCCCTTACTCTTCTTTCCGTAAACGATGGGGCGAGGATGCCGGCAGGCAGGTGAGAGGCGGCGCCGGTGATCCGAAAACCAGGACGCGGGCGTAGCTCAAAAAAAGCAAAAGGCCGCGGAACATCCGCGGCCTTCGCATTCATACGCCGAAGTTGAAACTTACTTCATCGTCGGCATGGCGAACTCGGCGCCTTCCTTGACGCCGGAGGGCCAGCGCTGGGTCACCGTCTTGGTCTTGGTGTAGAAACGCACCGAATCCGGCCCGTACTGGTTGAGGTCGCCGAAGCCCGACCGCTTCCAGCCGCCGAAGGTGTAGTAGGAAACCGGCACCGGAATCGGCACGTTGACGCCGACCATGCCGACATTGACGCGTGCGGCGAACTCGCGCGCGGCGTCGCCGTCGCGGGTGAATATGGCAACGCCGTTGCCATATTCGTGCTCGGAGGGAAGCCGCAGGGCCTCCTCGAAATCATGCGCGCGCACCACCGACAGCACCGGGCCGAAGATCTCTTCCTTGTAGATGCGCATGTCCGGCGTCACGTCGTCGAACAGGCAGCCGCCCATATAGTAGCCGTTCTCGTAGCCTTGCATCTTGAAGCCGCGCCCGTCGACCAGAAGCTTGGCGCCTTCCTTGACGCCGATATCGACATAGTTCTTGACGCGCTCAAGCGCCTGGGCGGTCACCAGCGGGCCGAAATCGGCGGCGGGGTCGGTTGACGGGCCGATCTTCAGGCTTTCGACGCGCGGGATGAGCTTCTCGACCAGCCTGTCGGCGGTCGCCTTGCCGACCGGGACCGCGACCGAGACGGCCATGCAGCGCTCGCCGGCCGCGCCGTAACCCGAGCCGATCAGCGCATCGACCGCCTGGTCCATGTCGGCGTCGGGCATGACGATCATGTGGTTCTTGGCGCCGCCAAAGCACTGCACGCGCTTGCCGGTGGCGCAGCCGCGCGCATAGATGTATTCGGCGATCGAGGAGGAGCCGACGAAGCCGACCGCCTTGATGTCCGGATCGTCGAGGATGGCGTCGACCGCCTCCTTGTCGCCGTTGACGACGTTGAGGATGCCGTCGGGCAGGCCGGCCTCGGTCATCAGTTCGGCCAGCTTCATCGGCACGCCTGGATCACGCTCGGAGGGCTTCAGGATGAAGGCGTTGCCGCAGGCGATGGCCGGTGCGAATTTCCACATCGGGATCATGGCCGGGAAGTTGAAGGGCGTGATGCCGGCGACGACGCCGAGCGGCTGGCGCACGGAAAAGATGTCGATGCCGGGGCCGGCGCCCTCGGTGAACTCGCCCTTCATCAGATGCGGGATGCCGAGCGCGAACTCGACCACCTCGACGCCGCGCAATATGTCGCCCTTGGCGTCGGGAATGGTCTTGCCGTGCTCGCGGGCGAGAAGCTCGGCAAGCGCATCGTTGTCGCGCGCCACCAGTTCGAGGAACTTCATCAGGACGCGCACGCGCCGCTGCGGGTTGGTGGCGGCCCAGGCCGGCTGCGCGGCCTTGCCGTTCTCGACCGCCTTGCGCAATTCGTCCTTCGACGCCAGCGCCACGGTGGCGCGCACCGAGCCGTCCAACGGCTGCATGATATCCTGCTTGCGTCCGCTCGTGCCGGCAACCTGCTTGCCGCCGATGAAGTGGCCGTACTCGATCATGGTTTCGCTCCCTGGGTAACAGTTCGCGGCCATTGTCGCCCTTCCCGGATGAAATGCAATGCGAGCGGATGGTTAGCCGATGTGCGCAAAACAACGAACAAGATTGAAATCGTCTTCATTTGGCGCATAGATAACGCGCCGTGGAACGTTCGGTCTTTGTAAGGGAGCCGGCCGATCATGAACTGGGACGATGTCCGCATCTTCCTCGCCGTCGCCCGGGCCGGGCAGATTCTCGGCGCGGCCAGGCGGCTTTCGCTCAACCATGCCACCGTGTCGCGCCGCGTCGCGGCGCTCGAGGAAGCGCTCAGGACGAAACTGTTCCGGCGCCTCACCACCGGTTCGGAACTGACGCCGGCGGGAGAGCGGCTGCTGGTGATCGCCGAAAGGATGGAAGCGGACATGCTCGCCGCCCGCGCCGAACTTGCCGAGGGCGACGGGCAGGTTTCCGGCACGGTGCGGGTCGGCGCGCCGGACGGCTTCGGCGTCAGCTATCTGGCGCCGCGCCTCGGCGCATTGGTCGAGCAGCATCCGGAACTGAAGGTGCAGCTCGTGCCGGTGCCCCGCTCCTTCTCCCTGTCGCGGCGCGAGGCCGACATCGCCATCACCACCGAGCGGCCCGCCGAGGGCAGGCTGGTCGCCGTCAAGCTGGTCGATTATTCGCTCGGCCTGTTCGCCGCGAAGAGCTACGCGGCCACCCATGGCCTGCCGCAGGAGAGGCGGGAGTTGGCGAGCCATCGGCTGGTCGGCTACGTGCCCGACCTGGTGTTTTCGCCGTCGCTGGACTATGCGGAGGAATTCTCGCCCGCCTGGGACGCCGGCTTCATGATCTCCTCGGCGCTCGGCCAGGCGGAGGCGGTGCGCGCCGGCGCCGGCATCGGCATCCTGCACACCTTCATCGCGCGGGCCATGCCGGAACTGGTGGCGGTGGAGGGTATGGCGCCGATCCGCCGCGCCTACTGGCTGGTCTATCATGAATCCATGCGCGGCATTCCGCGCATCCACACGGTGGCGGATTTCATCGCCCTGCGCGTCGAGCAGGACCGCCAGCTCTTCACCTGAGCCAACCCGCGCCGGTTTCTGTTGCGGTGCACAAACCCGAACACTGTCCTATAAAGACCGTGAGCGCCGGTTCAGGCGCATCGGCAGCGAGGTCCATCATGAACACGAGACGCACCGCAATCGTCACCGGCTCCACCAGCGGCATCGGCCTGGGCATCGCCCGCGCCTTCTGCGCGCAGGGCATGAACGTCGTGCTGAACGGTTTTGGCGATATGGCCGAGATAGAGGCGCTGCGGCTGGGACTGGCGCAGGAATTTTCGGTCGACGTCTCTTATTCCCCGGCCGACATGACCAGGCCGGACGAGATCGACGCGATGGTCGCCGGCGCCGAGGAAGCTTTCGGCAGCGTCGATGTGCTGGTCAACAACGCCGGCATCCAGTTTGTCTCGCCGATCGAGGAATTCCCGGTCGAGAAGTGGAACGCCATCCTGGCGATCAACCTGTCGTCGGCTTTCCACGCCAGCAAGGCGGTCATTCCCGGCATGAAGGCGCGCGGCGGCGGCCGCATCATCAACATCGCTTCGGCGCATGCGCTGGTGGCCTCGCCTTTCAAGTCGGCCTATGTGGCGGCCAAGCACGGCATTGCCGGCTTGACGAAGACGACGGCGTTGGAACTGGCGACGTTCGGCATCACCGTCAACGCTATCTGCCCCGGCTATGTGTGGACGCCGCTGGTGGAAAGGCAGATCCCCGACCAGGCGCGCACGCGCGGCGTCTCGGAGGAGGAAGCGAAGGCGGCGCTTCTGGCCTCGCAGCCGACGAAGCGCTTCGTCGCTATCGAGGAAGTCGCGGCGCTCGCCGTGTTCCTGGCCGGCGACATGGCCCGCTCCATCATCGGCGCGGCCATCTCCATCGACGGCGGCTGGACGGCGCAATAGCCGTCTTTATCGAGCATCGGATTTTCTGAAAGCCGGAATCCGTCCTTCAATCGGGTGTTTTAGAGCATTTCCGGCGAAGACAGAATCGCCTTCAATGCTCTATCCTTTTGTTCTTACGCAATTCCGGACGCAAAACCGCTGCGCCCTTTTGCTGGAATTGCTTTAGCCGTAGCGCGTCACGCCAAGCGCGCTGACGTCGATGTCCGGCTTGCGGCCGGAGACGATGTCGGCCAGCACCCGTCCCGAACCGCAGGACATGGTCCAGCCGAGCGTGCCGTGGCCGGTGTTGAAGTAGAGGTTGGCGTATTTCGAGGGGCCGATGATCGGCGGGCCGTCCGGCGTCATCGGCCGCAGGCCGCACCAGAAGGTGGCCGCCCTGACGTCGCCGCTGCCGGGGAAAAGGTCGGTCACCGAATGCTCGAGGGTGGCACGGCGGGCGGCGCGCAGCTTCAGGTCGTAGCCGGCGATCTCGGCGGTGCCGCCGACGCGGATGCGGTCTCCGAGACGGGTGATGGCGACCTTGTAGGTCTCGTCCATCACTGTCGAGACCGGAGCCTTGCCGGCGTCCGTGATCGGTACGGTGATCGAATAGCCCTTGATCGGATAGACCGGGATCGGCTGGCCGATCCGGCGCATCCACAGCGGCGAATAGGGGCCCATGGCCATGACGTAGGCGTCGGCTGTGCGCTCGCCCGCGCTGGTAGAGACGCCGGTGACCCTGCCGCCTTCGGTGCGGATCGCCTCGACGGTCGTGCCGTATTCGAAGGTCACGCCGCGCGCGGCGCACATCTCGGCCAGCCTGGTGGTGAACATCTGGCAATCGCCGGTCTCGTCGCCCGGCAGACGCAGCCCGCCGACGAATTTTTCGCGCACCGAGGCCAGTCCCGGTTCGGCGGCGATGCAGCCCGCGGGGTCGAGGACCTCGAACGGCACGCCGTACTCTCTCAGAACCTCGACGTCGCCGCCGATGCCGTCGAGCTGCTTCTGCTTGCGGAAGAGCTGGAGCGTGCCCTGCGCGCGCTCGTCATAGGCGATGCCGGCGGAGGCGCGCAGCGCCTTGAGAACATCGCGGCTGTATTCGGCCAGCGGCACCATGCGCGACTTGTTGAGCGCATAGCGTCCGGCCGTGCAGTTCGTAAGCATCCTGAAGACCCATGACCACATGGCCGGATCGGCCAGGGGCCGGATGACCAGCGGTCCGTGCTTCATGGTCAGCCATTTGATCGCCTTGATCGGCACGCCGGGGCCTGCCCAGGGCGAGGAGTAGCCGGGCGACACCTCGCCGGCATTGGCGAAGCTCGTCTCCCGCGCCGGGCCTTGCTGACGATCGAGGACCGTCACCTCGTGGCCAGCCTCGGCAAGATACCAGGCGGATGTGACACCAACCACGCCGCTGCCCAGTATGAGGATCTTCATCGCAATCTTCCTTCACCAGATCCCGGCCGTCACGCTGGCCGGTCCTCTCTTCCCTGCCGGATTTCGGGTGCGCGGCCAAGAGGCAGCCAACGGTTCCGCCGTGTCTGGCACAGTGGCATCGTTCGCCGAATGGATCGAATCCGCGGTTCAGGCGTTTGAGGATCGACGGGGTGACAGATTCGAGAGGAACCACCATGAAGAAACTGATACTCATCGCGGCGATGGGCCTGGCGCTCGGCGCATGCTCGCGGACGGAACAGGGCGCGGCCGTCGGCGGCCTCGGCGGCGCGGCCGTGGGTGCGGCAGTTGCCGGCGATCCGGTCGAGGGCGCGGTCCTCGGCGGAGCGGTCGGCGCGGTTGCCGGCGCGCTGATCGGCAATGCCACCGAGAGCGGCCAATGCCGTTATCGCGGACGCTATGGCCGGACCTATGTCGCGGATTGCCCGCGCGACTACGACTGGCGTCGTCACCGCCACCATCGCGGGTATTGATGTCGGCAGTTTCGCAAAAAGGAAAACCGGGCGCATGAACGCCCGGTTTTCTTTTTGATCCAACGATTGACCGAGGTGGCTTGCCGCCGTCGGTGGCGCCAGACCTTATTCGGCGCTTGCCTCGGCCGGAGCCGCGGCTGCCTCGGCGGCGGCGGCCGCTGCATCTTCCTGGGCCTTGGCCAGCAGCGCAGCGCGTTCCTGCGCCTTCTTGCCGGGCTGCGCCTTGGTCGGGTTGCTGCGGGCGTCGCGCTTGGAAATGCCAGCCTGGTCGAGGAAGCGCAGCACGCGGTCGGTCGGCAGGGCGCCGTGCGCGAGCCAGTGCTTGACGCGCTCCTCGTCGATCTTTACGCGCTCGCCGTCCTTCGGCAGCAGCGGGTTCCAGGCGCCAACCGCCTCGATGAAGCGGCCATCGCGCGGCGAGCGCACGTCGGCGACGACGATGTGGTAGTAGGGGCGCTTCTTCGATCCCGCGCGGGCCAGTCTGATCTTCAATGCCATTTCATGTCTCCTGGAATGTCACAATTGGTAGGTTGATATCGCCGGCCTTCGGGTTGTCCGGCCGGGGTTTCGGTCATCCGCCGTTCTTGTCGGCGGCGATCTGTTCGTGATGGCGGATCACTTCCTTGATCACGAAATTCAGGAATTTTTCCGCGAAGTCGGGATCGAGATGAGCCTCCCTGGCGAGCCGCCTCAGCCGCTCGATCTGCTCGGCCTCGCGGTTCGGGTCGGCCGGCGGCAGGTTGTGCGTGGCCTTCAGCACGCCGACGGCCTGGGTGCAGCGGAAGCGCTCGGCCAGCGTGTGGATCAGGATGGCGTCGAAATTGTCGATCGAGGCGCGATACCCGGCGAGGACCTTTTTCGCATCCTCCATGTCCGTCTCCTTGTTCATGCGCCCCTCACTTCTTCTTTCCGAGACCGGGCAGCCCGCCGGGGCCGCCGATGCCGGGCAGCTTCATGCCTCCGGGAAGGCCCTGCAGGCCACCGCCGCCCAGACCCGGCAGGCCGCCAGGAAGCCCCTTCGGCAGCCCGCCCGGTCCACCGAGGCCGGCGGCTTCCGCCTGTTTCTTCAGGGCTTCGAGCTGCTTCGGGTCCATCTTGGAAAGGTCTGGCATTCCCCCCATTCCGGGCATCATGCCGCCGAGCCCCATCTTCGAGGCAAGGCCGCCCATGGCCGCGCGCATCATGCCGCCGCCTTTGCCCTTGCCGCCCATCGCCTTCATCATGTCGGCCATGCCGCGGTGCATCTTGAGCAGCTTGTTGATCTCGGCCGCGTCCGTGCCGGAGCCGGCGGCGATGCGCTTTTTGCGGCTGTGCTTGAGCATGTCCGGATTGGCACGCTCGGCCTTCGTCATCGAGGAGATGATAGCGAGCTGGCGCTTGAACATGCGGTCGTCGAGACCGGCGGCCGCCATCTGGTCCTTCATCTTGCCCATACCGGGCATCATGCCCATGATGCCGCCCATGCCACCCATCTTCGACATCTGCTGAAGCTGCTGGGCGAGGTCGTTCAGGTCGAATTTGCCCGACTGCATCTTCCTGGCCATCGCCGCCGCCTGCTCGGCGTCGATGGTCTCGGCAGCCTTTTCGACGAGCGAGACGATGTCGCCCATGCCGAGGATGCGGTCGGCGATGCGCTTGGGATAGAACTCCTCCAGCGCGTCCATCTTCTCGCCGGTGCCGATCAGCTTGATCGGCTTGCCGGTGACGGCACGCATGGAAAGGGCGGCACCGCCGCGGCCGTCGCCGTCCATGCGGGTGAGCACCAGGCCGGTGATGCCGACGCGCTCGTCGAAGCTTTTCGCCAGGTTGACTGCGTCCTGGCCGGTCAGCGAGTCGGCGACCAGCAGGATCTCGTGCGGCGCCGACACCTTTTTGATGTCGGCCATCTCGGCCATCAGCGGCTCGTCGATATGGGTGCGGCCGGCGGTGTCGAGGATGACGACGTCGTGGCCGCCGAGCTTCGCCGCCTGCACGGCGCGCCTGGCGATATCGACCGGCGTCTGTCCGGCGACGATCGGCAGCGTGGCGACCTTCACCTGCTCGCCGAGCTGGCGCAACTGCTCCTGCGCGGCCGGGCGGCGCGTGTCGAGGGACGCCATCAGCACCTTCTTGGCGCTGCGCTCGGTCATACGCCTGGCGATCTTGGCGGTGGTGGTGGTCTTGCCCGAGCCCTGCAGGCCGACCATCATGATGACCACCGGGGCCGGCGCGTTCAAGTCGATGGCGACGCCCTCTTCGCCGAGCATGGCGATCAGCTCGTCATGGACGATCTTGACCACCATCTGGCCGGGCTTGATCGACTTCAGGACGGCGGCGCCGACCGCCTTCTCGCGCACCTTGTCGGTGAAGGAGCGCACCACTTCCAGCGCGACGTCGGCTTCCAGCAGCGCGCGGCGCACCTCGCGCAGCGCCGCCGAGACATCCGCCTCCGACAGCGCGCCGCGGCCGGTGAGGCCGTTCAATATGGAGCCAAGGCGTTCCTGTAAGCTCTCGAACATTCGTCTTCCTTCGGTCTCGGGATGAAAACCCGAGAGGTAGTGCCTCCGCGGCTGGGGTCCAAGCAAAACCGCCGGGCAAAAGCCCAAAGCCGAAAAGCACCCGGGGGCGCATCGCGCTGCCGGGTGTTGGCCTCCGGGATCGTCAAAAGCCCTCGATGAGCGTCCCGGTCGGCTTTCGCGAGAAGGTCGTCGCGGAAAGTCGCGGCGTGTAGACAGGAAATCGCCCGCCGAGTCAAGCCGAACCCTCAATCCGCGCTATGCTATAGTGTAAGGGCATGAAGCGGAGGAGACAGGGCATGGCTGAGGACCAGACAAAAATCCAGCCGTCCTTGCTGCCGTCGAGCCATTCCGAGACGGTCACGGCGATGGTGCATTACTATCGCGCCGAGATCGGCCGCATGGCCGGCTGGCGCGAGCGCATCGACCAGACCTCCAACTGGGCGATCACCGTGGTGGCGGCGCTGCTTTCGGTCTCGCTGTCAACGCCGTCCTCGCATCACGGTGTGCTGCTGTTCGCGATGGTTCTCGTCTATCTGCTTTTGATGATCGAGGCGCGCCGCTACCGCTTCTTCGACGTCTACCGCTACCGGGTGCGCCAGTTCGAGCGGCACTATTTCGCGCAGATCTTCTCGCCGGTTCAGGATTTCTCCGCCAACTGGTTGCAGATCGTCGGCCAGAACCTGCGCGAGCCGAAATTCTTCATCTCCTACGCCGACGCCCATTCGCGCCGGCTCAGGCGCAACTATATCTGGATGTTCCTGATCCTGCTGCTGGCCTGGGTGTTGAAGATATCGACGCCGCGGCTGCAGGACGACAGAGCGAGCCTGACGCTGGTGCATTCCTGGAGCGACGTGGTTCTCAACGCGCGGCTCGGCCCCATCCCCGGCTGGGCGGTGGTGCTCGGCGTGGCGGTCTTCTACCTCTGGCTCCTCGTCGCCGCCCGCCGCTCGCTCGACGACAAGGACGAAGGCGGGTTCGGCGAGGTGCATGTGTAAGCGGTCGCCGGCGCTATCCGAGGTCCGGCTCGACCTTCAGCGGCGAACGCGGATGCAGCAGGAGAAGGCCCGTCAGCAGGGTCGAGACGATGCCGATGCCGCCGATCAGAAGCGCCTGTGCCTCGCTCCACCCTGCGCCTTCCAGCGGACGGGCGACGAATAGGGCAAAGGCGTTGTAGGCCTCCTGGTGCGAGATCAGCAGGAAGCCGAACAGGTTGTTGGCCAGATGCGCGCCGAAGGACGCGCCGAGGTTGCCGGTGGCGTAGACCAGCGTCATCAAAAGGGCGGCGAAGACGGCGATCGTCGTCAGGCCCATGACGTTCATGACGGGCGTGGCGGCCGTGCTCCAGTGCAGCGAGGTGAAGACCAGCACCGGCAGCAGCGCCCAGACGACCGGGCTGACAAAACGTTTGGCCAACCCGCGCGGCAGGTAGGCGCGAAACAACAGCTCTTCCGAGGAGGTCTGGAGGAAAGTCAGCAGCGCGACGGGACCGAGCGCCGTCAGCCAGGACATGAAGTCGATCGTGCCGCGCGCGATCTCGGGCTGCATCGCGTAGAGCAGGATCTCGGAGACCAGCGAGGTGAGGATCACCGCGCAGAATCCCTTGGCGAATCCGTTCCAGGAGATGCGCCGGCTGTTGCCGAACAGCGCCGACAGCGCCTCGCCGTGGATGAAGCGCATGGCGACCCAGGCGCCGATCCAGATGCCGGCGAAGGAGCCGAGCGCCGTCAGCACGCCGACGGGCGTGGCGAGGAAGCCGGCCATATCCGGTGCTTGGCCGGCGCCGGCCTGGAGCCACGCCGAAACGGACATGCCCGCGAAGATCACGGCCAGCGTGGACAGGACCCAGAAAACGACGATGACGGCAACGCCGGCGATCAGGCGCGGCAGCGTCGTCTTCCCGTTCGGCGAGTTCCTGTAGGCTTCGAAAGCACCGGGATCGATCATCGTACCTCATCCAAGCAGCCGCCGCTCCGCTGCGGCGCCCCGTCCCTTATGCCTGCAAACGGGTAAACCGGAGATTGCCGCCGCCGACTAACGCTCGCGCCCTTCAGGCGCCGGCGGACGTCAAGGCAGCCGGTTCGCCTTCTTCAGCGCCTCTTTGGTCTGGGCATCCGTCAGGCCGTTCATGAAGTCTTCCATCTCGTCGTCGATCAGGCCTGCGCGGCGGGCGACGATGTACCACGCAGCGGCAAGCGTGGTGTCCGGCTCGACGCCGAGTCCCATCATGTAGAGCTTGGCAAGATGGTTCTGCGCCGCGACGTTGCCGCCCTCGGCGGCGACCTTCGTCCAGCCGAAGCCGGCCTTGTAGTCGCGCTTGCCGCCCCGCCCTTGGATCAGCCAGTCGCCGAGATCGAGCTGCGCGGTGTCGAAATTCTGCCGTGCCGCCTGGAACAGCAGGCCGCGCGCCCGCGCGTCGTCCTGCTTGCGGCCGCCGACGCCGTTGGCATAGACCTGCGCCATCGCGTATTGCGCGTCGGGCAGGCCGGTCGCGGCGGCGCGCTCGTAATAGGGGATGGCCCTGGCCAGGCCGGCATCGCCGGGATCCTCGGACACCAGAAGTTGCGCGAAGTTGAACTGCGCCAGCGGGTTGCCGGCTTCGGCGGCGGCCTGCATCAGCGCATGCGCCGCCTTCTCGTCCTTCGTCGCGTAGCGCCCGTCGAGCAGGATGAGCGCGTACTGCAACTGCGCTTCGGGAACACCCTGTTCGGCGGCGCGCTGATACCATTTGGCCGCTTCCGCCGCATTCAGCGGAACGCCGAGGCCGCGCGACAGGATCTCGGCCACGAGCGTCTCGGCCGCCGGGTCGCCGTTTTTGGCGCGCACGAGGGCGAGATTGTACGCCGTCTTGTAGAGGCCGCGCTGGTAGGCGCCGTAGGCCGCGTCCGGCTGGCGGCCGCCGAAGCGGGACGGGTCGATCGTGTCGGCCGAGGACAGCGGCGGCGGCTCGTCGGTGGTCGCCGGTTGAGGAAGCGGATTGGAGATGGGCTTGCTCACCAGCGGCCTGTCGCCGAACCGGGACAGGTCGGGCGCCTCTGGCGCCGGCAGCGCTGGCGGCGGGACGAGCACCGGCGCTTCGACCGATTTTCCGTCCGGTTGCCTGGCTTCGGGCTGCACGCTCTCCGGCTGCGCTCCTTTTGGCTGGGCCTTGTCCGGGGAAGGCTTGCCCCCAGCGGTTCCATCAGTGGTGATCTTGCCTGCTGCCGTCTGGCCGGCGGCTTTCGGCTTCGCGGCTTCCTGCGCCCATGTGGGACCGGCCATGCAGAGCGCGGCCGATACGATGACGGCGATGGACGCGAGCCGCATCGATCAGTCCCCGAAGCGCGGCGCGTGTTCGTCGAGCATCGCGTTGGCGCGGGCGATCGCCGTGCGCGGATCCGCGCCCTCGCCGAACACCGCCGCCGACAGGGCGACGAACTCGGCGCCAGTCGCGGCCACGGCGCGCACCGACTCCAGATCCGAACCGGCCATGACGATGCAGGGAATCTCGATCATCTCGGCCCACCATCGGCCGAGCGAAAGGTTGCGCGGGTGCGGCTCGGGTTTTCCGTCATAGCCGAACCGGCCGAAGAACAGGTAGTCGGGCCGCTCCTCGCCGATTTCCAGCGCCTCGTCGCGGCTTTTGCCGCCGCCCGCGCCCACCATGATCTTCGCCTGGAATTTTTCGATCGCCTCGGCCAGTTCGGCCTTGCCGCCCTCGACATGGATGCCGTCGGCATGGACCCGGCCGGCAATGCGCGTGTCGCCGGCGACGATCGCGGCCGCGCCCGCCTGTTGCGCCAGCGGAACGAGCCTTTCGGCGAGCGACTGGAAGGATGCTTCGTCGAGGCCTTCCCGGAACAGGATCACGGATGCGACGTCGCCGCCGTCGAGCGCGCCCTGAAGCTGCCCGGCCTCGACGCCCGGCCCGGCCAGGAGCACGATGCGGCAGCGGTTCGGTTGTGTCTTGTCGTTCATCGCCAACCCTGGGACCCTGCCCGCCTATGCGGGGCGAAGATGGTTGCAATGCGGCATAGAGCAAAGCGCCGAGCTTGAACAGGCTCGCGACGAACCATGCCTAACGAGCTTCAAAGGGCGAGCTTGTAGCCGATATGGCTGGCCGTGAAACCAAGCCGGTCGTAGAAGCGGTGCGCGTCGGCGCGGCTCCTGTCGGTGGTGAGTTGCACGGTGCGGCAGCCGCGCCGGCGGCATTCCGCGATCGCCCATTCGAACAGGCGCTGGCCGAGCCCGCCGCCACGGCTGCCGGCGGCCACGCGCACCGCCTCGATCTGGCCGCGCAGCGCGCCCTTGCGCGACAGTCCGGGAATGAAGGTCAGTTGCAGCGTGCCGACCACCGTGCCGTCGTCGGTCATCACGGCGAGATACTGGTTCGGGTCGGCGGCGATGGCGCGGAACGCCTCGATATAGGCGGCGGCAACCGGCGTCGACAGGTCCTCGCGGGTCGCGCCGAGCGGATCGTCCGCCAGCATGGCGACGATGGCGGCGACGTCCTCTTCTGCGGCGCGGCGGAATGCGATCTCGCCCATGACGGCCTCCTCGGCTTCTTTCATCTGTCCGGTGCCGTGGATAGATGGCGCCCGCGCCGCTATCAAGGCGAACACCTATGCCCGTTCCATATTTCTATCGCCGCGCCGGGCGAACTCCGCTATGAGGTGCCGTCCTTCCGCTTCGACATCCGCACATGACCGGCCTTCTCAGCGATCCCTGGTTCTATGCCGCCGCCATTCCCGCGGTGGCGCTCATCGGTTTCTCCAAGGGCGGCTTCGGCGGCGCGATGGCGGTGATGGGCGTGCCGCTGATGGCGCTGGTGATGCCGCCGGTGCAGGCGGCCGCCGTCCTGCTGCCGATCCTCGTGCTCATGGACCTTGCCGCGTTGTGGGCATGGCGCGGCAACCGGCGTGACTGGATCACGCTCCGCAACATGCTGCCCGGCGCCTTTGCCGGCATAGGCATCGGCTGGCTGACGGCGCTGGTGGTGACGGAAGCCGCCGTCAAGCTGATCGTCGGCGTGGTGGCGCTGGGCTTCGTGCTGAGATGGCTGTGGCAGAAGGTCGCCGGGCAGGATACGCCGCATCCGCACAACGTCGCAGCGGGGGCCTTCTGGGGCACGGTCTCGGGCTTCACCAGCTTCGTCGCCCATTCCGGCGGCCCGCCCTATCAGGTCTACACGCTGCCGCTCAGGCAGGATCCGAAGCTCTACACGGCCACCAGCGTGCTGTTCTTCGCCATCATGAACGCGGTCAAGCTCATTCCCTATTTCGCGCTCGGCGAGCTCGACACCGGCAATCTCACCGCCGCCGCCTCGCTGATGCCGGTGGCGATCGCCGCCACCTTTGCCGGCGCGGCCATCGTCAAGCGCATGCGCGCCGAAATCTTCTATCCCGTCACCTATACGCTGGTGTTTGTCCTGTCGCTCAAGCTCATCTGGGACGGAGCGGTCGGCATATTGTAGAGGATGACGCCATCCCGGAGCTGTGCTTAGACATTGCCGAAGCACTTTTGTGGAGGACGGGATGGCCAACCCCTACGAGCGGGATCTCGACAAGAATCCCGCGAACTACCAGCCGCTGACGCCGATTTCCTATCTGGAGCGGACGGCGAAGGTGTTTCCCGACCACGTCGCCATCATCCACGGCACCCAGCGGATCCCGTACCGCGAGTTCTGGCGGCGCGCGCTGAAGCTCGCCTCGGCGCTGGCGAAAAAGGGCATCGGCAAGGGCGACACGGTGACTGTGATGCTGTCCAACACGCCGCCGATGCTGGAAGCGCATTTCGGCGTGCCGATGGTGAAGGCGGTGCTGCACAGCCTTAACACCCGCCTCGACGCGGCCGTCATCGCCTTCCAGCTCGACCACGCCGAAACGAAGGTGCTGATCGTGGACCGGGAGTTCTCCGGCGTGATCAGGGAGGCCCTGGCGCTGGCGAAGGTGAAGCCGCTGGTGATCGACTACGACGATCCCGAATACGCCGCCGACGCGCCCTATCCGAAAGGCGAGCGCATCGGCTCCCTTGATTACGAGGCGTTCCTGGCGTCCGGCGACGAGGATTTCGCCTGGTCGATGCCGGACGACGAATGGGACGCGATCTCGCTCAACTACACGTCAGGCACCACCGGCAATCCGAAGGGCGTTGTCTATCACCATCGCGGCGCTGCGCTGATGGCCTATACCAACACGATCCATGCCGGCATGGGCAAGCACTGCGTCTATCTGTGGACGCTGCCGATGTTCCACTGCAACGGCTGGTGTTTTCCGTGGACTGTTGCCGTGCAGGCCGGCACGCATGTGTGCCTGCGCTGGGTAAGGCCCAGGGCGATGTACGACGCCATCGCGGATCACGGCGTCACCCATCTGTGCGGCGCGCCCATCGTGATGTCGCTGCTGATCAACGCAGGCGAGGACGAACGCCGCGCCTTTCCACAGACGGTGACCTTCAATACCGCGGCGGCGCCGCCGCCCGAAGCGGTGCTGTCCGGCATGGCCGACGCTGGCTTCGCCGTCACGCATCTCTACGGGCTGACGGAGACCTACGGTCCGGCCGTCGTCAACGAATGGCAAGGCGACTGGGACGGGCTCGACAAGGGCGCGCGCACCGCGAAGAAGGCGCGCCAGGGCGTGCGCTATGCGGCGCTGGAAGGGCTCAGCGTCCGTGATCCCGAGACGATGGAGGAAACGCCGGCAGACGGCCAGACCATCGGCGAGGTGATGTTCCGCGGCAACATCGTCATGAAGGGCTACCTGAAGAACCGCAAGGCCTCCGACGATGCCTTCGCGGGCGGCTGGTTCCATTCTGGCGACCTCGGCGTCATGCATCCGGACGGCTACATCCAACTCAAGGACCGGTCGAAGGACATCATCATTTCGGGCGGCGAGAATATTTCCTCGATCGAGGTGGAGGACGCGCTCTACAGGCATCCAGCCATCGCCTCCTGCGGTGTGGTCGCCCGCCAGGACGACAAGTGGGGCGAGGTTCCCGTCGCCTATGTCGAGCTGAAGCCGGGCAAGACGGCGACCGAGGCGGAGATCATCGAGCACTGCCGCTCGCTGCTGGCCCGATTCAAGGTGCCCAAGGCGGTGATCTTCGCCGAAATCCCGAAAACCTCGACGGGCAAGATCCAGAAATTCCGGCTGCGCGAGATGGCGAGCCAGGGCTGACCTGGCAATTGGACAGAGCCGCATCTACCCTCTGTCGACATCCGGGCTCGCTGCCGTCCGCGTGACGGGATGGATGCCTGTGCGCTGAGGCTTTGCCTTACGGTGCTTTATTCGTTAGATTTTGCTAAAATAATAAAAGATCGAGGCGAGCGCGACATCGTCCTGAAACATCGCTGGAGCAAAGGCGTATCGAATTTTTTGGGCGCCGGGGCTTTCACGCGCCGGGCAGAAGGGGGGGGGACATGCAGGGAGTGGCGCGAAATTTCTTCACGCTTGCGATCGTCTATGCACTGATCGGCATGGGCTTGGGTATCGATATGGCGATCAGCCAGGATCATACGCAGATGCCGACGCATGCGCATGTCATGGTGGCGGGATGGCTGATGTCCTCGGTCTTCGCCTTCTTCTACCATCTGTTTCCGGCAGCGGCCGCGAGCGCGCTGGCGAAACTGCATTTCTGGCTGGCTGCGGTGAGCGGCATCCTTCTGATGGCGGGCCTTTATCTGCTTCTGGCCGGAAACGAAGCGATGGAAGCGATGACGGCCGTCGGCTCGATCGGCTTCTACGCGGCGATGGCGCTGTTCGCCTTCATCGCGCTGCGCACCGTCTATCGACCGGCTTGAGACTGCCGCACCCGTCGCCGCGAACTGTGCCGCTACGGCACAGTTTTGCCGCTGCGCATAAAAAATTCCCGGGCCGGTTAAGGCTTTGTTTACCTTTATAGGGGCTTACTGTGGCTATCCAGTGATCTGGATTCTTACCGAGTGGTTGGAGCCACTTTGTTTGACGCCTCCCTGTTAAACTCCTGAGAGCCGCTCATCGCGGCTCTTTTTTTATCCGGTTCGCACCGGAACCCTCGCGTTAACCGTTTGTTAAACATGCGCTTGCCTTCGTGGGTACGGCAGCGCATTTTCAAAACCGTGTCGTATAGGGTGCGGGCGCGGCTGCAAGGGCCGAATCAGCCGGGTTGTCAGGCGGAACAGGAAATGAGCGAGACGTCGAAGGAAAGCGCGAAAACCGTCAAGCTTGCGGAGCGCCGGGTTTTTTCCCAATCCTTCAAGCCGCTCTACGACGAGGGCATGGGGCTGGTCGAGCAGACCGCCGAGTATCTCGACGGAAGGGGTCGCGCCGAAGCCAAGAAGCTGTCGCGTCTGGGCGCGACGCTCTATGCGGCCGAATCGATGCGCCTGACCACGCGCCTCATGCAGATCGCGTCATGGCTGCTTCTGCAGCGCGCCGCCAATTCCGGCGAGATGACCCGCGACCAGGTGGCCTCGGAAAAATCCAAGGTCAGGCTCGACACGGCTTCGGCGCATGACGAGGCTTCCGGCTGGAGCGAGTTGCCGGAGGAGTTTGTCGATCTCGTCACCCGCTCGCTCCGGCTGCAGTCGCTGGTGCGGCGCATGGACGAGGAGGTCTACGGCAAGGGCGGCGCCGAGGGGTTCCGGGCGGCCGTACGCCATGCCAATCCCGTTTCCGACCAGATCACACTGCTCAATACGGCGTTCGCGCGCGGCTGAGCGCATCGACGCTTTCGTTTCCTGTTTGTTCACATTTGGCTGGCATGGCTCTTCCGGGGAGATACACTCGGCGTCATGCAGCAGGCGATTCGCATCATCGGCATCGATCCGGGCCTCAGGCGCACCGGCTGGGGCGTGGTGGAAAGCCTGGGCAATTCGCTGCGCTTCGTCGGCGCCGGCACTGTCCGCTCCGACGACAAGGCGCCGCTGGCGGCGCGGCTGTGCCAGCTGCATGACGGTCTCGCCGGCGTGCTGCGTGACGCCGCGCCGGACGAGGCTGCGGTCGAACAGACCTTCGTCAACAAGGACGCGTCCGCCACGCTGAAGCTCGGGCAGGCGCGCGGCATCGCCATGCTGGTGCCGGCTCTGGCCGGCCTGGCGGTCGCCGAATACGCCCCGAACGCGGTGAAGAAGACGGTGATCGGCGTCGGCCACGGCGACAAGAAGCAGATCCACATGATGGTCAAGGTGCTGCTGCCGAAGGCCAGCTTCGACGGCGACGACGCTGCCGACGCGCTGGCCATCGCCATCTGCCATGCGCATCACCGGCAAAGCCTGGCTGCAAGACTGGCGATCGCCTGAATGTTCTTGACTTGTTCCAGTATGGGCGATAGGTAATACCGAAGAGGTATTACCATGCGCGTCACCGAAAAAGGCCAGGTCACCATTCCGAAGAATGTTCGCCGCAAGCTGGGCATCGTTCCCGGCAGTGAGATCGAGTTCGATCTGCGCGAGGACGGTGCGCTGATACGCCCTGCGACGAGTTCCCAGTCCAGGGCCGCGACTGCGGATTTCATGGACCATATCCGCCGCCATAAGGGAACCATGGACCTTGGCGGGATGACCGGCGACGAATTTTTCAAACTGTTGAGGGACTGATGTCGACGCTGGTCGACAGCAACGTTCTGATCGACCTGTTCGATACAGGCAGCGCCTGGGAAGAATGGTCGACCCGCACCATCGAGCGCCTTCGGTCGCAGGGACCTATCGTGATCAACCAGATTGTCTACGCAGAAATGGCTGCGGGTTTTCCGCTCGAAGCCGACCTTGAGTCAGCGCTGTCGCCGTCGCGCTTCGTTCGCGAGGATTTGCCGTGGGAGGCCGCTTTCGCAGCCGGAAAGGCTTTCGTCGCCTACCGCCGGGACGGCGGCCCAAAGCGGTCGCCGCTGCCGGATTTTTACATTGGTGCACATGCCACGATCCGTGGCTATCGGTTGCTCACCCGGGACACCGCGCGCTATCGCGCGTATTTCCCGTTACTGCGTATCGTCTCACCCGACACCCATCCATAAAGGTCGTCCCATGATCGGCAAGCTCAAGGGCACGCTGGAGGAGATCGACGAGGACCATTGCGTCGTCGACGTGCACGGGGTGGGCTACGTCGCTTATTGCCCGGCCCGCACGCTGGCCGCCCTGCCGTCTCCGGGCGAGGCGGTGGTGCTGTTCATCGAGACCTATGTGCGCGAGGACATGATCCGGCTCTACGGGTTCCGGACGGCGCTGGAGCGCGAATGGTTCCGGCTGCTGATGAACAACGTGCAGGGCGTCGGCGCCAAGGTCGCGTTGGCTGTGCTGTCCACGTTGGCACCGGCAGAACTCGCCAACGCCATCGCGCTGCGCGACGTCGCCATGGTTTCGCGGGCACCCGGTGTCGGCAAGAAGGTGGCCGAGCGCATCGTCACGGAACTCAAGAGCAAGGCGCCGGCCTTCGCCGGCGAAGCCTCCGGCACCATCGGGCTGAAGCAGGAACTGGGGGAGGGCGTGGCGCCGGCTCCGGTCGCGGACGCGGTGTCCGCCCTGGTCAATCTCGGCTACTCGTGCGACGTCGCCGCCAACGCGGTCGCCTCGGCGCTCAAGACGGGCGGTGAGGACGCGGATTCGGCCAAGCTCATCCGTCTCGGGCTGAAGGAGCTGGCGCGGTAGGTTGCACTTGTTGTGAAATTCGGCGAAACGCAGTATATGTAAGGAAATCGGAGTAATCCTTACGATGGGGATCGAAGCTAGAATATCCAGCAAAGGGCAGACAACGATACCCTTCGAAGTTCGCGAAAGACTCGGTCTCCAAACGGGCGATCGGATCGCCTTCATCGAAATGGAGCAGGGTTACCTGATCATTCCGCGCAATCGGCCGGTTGAAACCCTGTTCGGCGCATTGGCCGAATATGCGCTGCCGGACACGACAATCGACGATTATGACGATGCGGTGGGAGATGGCATCAGCGGACATGTCGAAGGGCCAACGGGAGAAGGCAAGTCAGTCAGTTGATCGGTCTCGACACCAATATCCTGCTGCGCGCGACGCTGAACGACGATCCCGTGCAATCGCCTGCAGCGCAGCGCCTGTTGAAGACGCTCTGCAAAGAGGAAGCCGGCTTCGTCTATCTGCCGGTGCTGCTGGAATTCTTCTGGGTTCTGCGCTCACGGTACAAGCTGCCGAGGGCACGGCTGGCGGTAGCGCTCAGGAACCTTCTCGAGGTCGAGCACATCGAATTCGAGGCTCTGCACGTGGCTGGCAAGGCGCTTGCTGTCTTCGAAAGCGGCAGCGCCGATTTTTCCGATGCCGTCATCGCCTTGCGAAACCGTGAACTTGGCGTCGCAACGACCTTCACCTTCGATAAAGACGCCGCGAAATCCGTTCCGGGCATGGAACTTCTCTCTTGACCCTCTCACCCCGCCTCATCTCGCCCGACAAGCGCGGCGAGGATGCCGACCAGACCTTGCGTCCGCAGGCGCTGGACGATTTCGTCGGCCAGGCGCAGGCGCGCGCCAATCTGAAAGTCTTCATCGAGGCCGCCAAGGGGCGCGGCGAGGCGCTCGACCATGTGCTGTTCGTCGGACCGCCGGGGCTCGGCAAGACGACGCTGGCGCAGATCATGGCGCGCGAGATGGGCGTCAATTTCCGCTCAACCTCCGGCCCGGTGATCGCCAAGGCCGGCGACCTCGCCGCCTTGCTGACGAACCTGGAAGACCGCGACGTCCTCTTCATCGACGAGATTCACCGTCTCAATCCGGCCGTGGAGGAGATCCTCTATCCGGCGATGGAGGATTTCCAACTCGACCTGATCATCGGCGAGGGGCCGGCGGCGCGCTCGGTCAAGATCGATCTCGCCCGCTTCACCTTGGTCGCGGCCACCACCCGCGCGGGCCTCATCACCAATCCGCTGCGCGACCGTTTCGGCATCCCCGTGCGGCTCAATTTCTATACCGTCGAGGAACTGGAACTCATCGTGCGGCGTGGCGCACGCATCCTCGGCATGCCGCTGGACGACGAGGGCGCGGTCGAGATCGCCAGGCGCGCGCGCGGCACGCCGCGCATCGCCGGGCGGCTGCTTCGGCGCGTGCGCGATTTCGCCGCGGTGGCGGGCGCGGACACCATCTCCCGAAAAATCGCCGATGAGGCCTTGGTCCGCCTGGAGGTCGACGCGCTCGGCCTCGACGCGCTCGACCGCCGCTATCTTTCGATGATCGCGCGCAATTTCGGTGGCGGTCCGGTCGGCATCGAGACCATCGCCGCCGGTCTTTCGGAACCACGCGACGCCATCGAGGACATCATCGAACCCTATCTGATCCAGCAGGGCTTCATCCAGCGCACGCCGCGGGGGCGCGTGCTGACGGCGAACGCCTGGCGGCATCTCGGGCTGGAGGCGCCGAAGGAGTTCGTCCAGCAGCAGATCAGTCTGTTCCAGGAGGAGCCGTGAACGGCGCCGATCCACTTTCGCCACGTGTCGGCCTTGCCGGCGAGCTGACGTCGGCCGGGCACCGGCTCATCGCGCGCGTCTACTACGCCGACACGGATTTTTCCGGCGTCGTCTACCATGCGCGCTATCTGGAGTTCCTCGAGCGCGGCCGTTCCGACTTCCTGCGCCTCGCCGGTGTCCACCATACCGAGCTGATCGAAGGCAAGCATGGCGAGCGCATCGTGTGGGTGGTGCGCCGCATGGAGATCGACTTCGTTCAGCCGGCGCGCATCGACGACATATTGACGGTCGAGACGCGCGCCGCCTCCATCTCGGGGGCCCGCATCGTCATGGCGCAGGAGTTGAAGCGTGGCGAGGACCTCCTGGTGCGGGCCAGGGTCGAGGCCGCCATCATCGGCGAAGGCGGCCGGCCGAAGCGGTTTCCGAAGGAGTGGATCGCGGCTTTCATGCCGGCAAAACCCATTCCTTCCTCTTGAGGCGAAGGGCGGCGCGTAGGCGCGGGGACCGGTCGCGAGCCGTAGAAATACGACCTCGAAATAGCTTCAGTGCGGTTGAGATTATCCCTACCTGTCGCTGCGCGGCCATCCTCCTCTCAAGGGAGAGGGAACCGGCGCCGTATTCTCTAACTCATCCTTAACCATAACGGTTCATGAAGATATCCGTGAAAATCGGAGGAATCCAACCGCCTTCGTTTCACCAACATTTGCCCTGAATAACGCCGCGAACGGCGCATTTCGGGCATTTCCGGAAGCTTTCGGGTAACGGGGCCACGAAGGTACAGCGCCAGGGGCAAGCCAGGAGCCGAGCCCGGAATCTTAAGGATCGTTGCTGATGGAAAATATCGCACTCGCCGAACCGACGGCGTCGCTGTCCATATGGGCGCTGTTCCTGCAGGCCAGTTGGGTGGTCAAGCTGGTCATGCTCGGCCTGCTCGCCGCCTCGGTGTGGACCTGGGCGATCATCATCGACAAGCTGATCGCCTATGCACGCATGCGCGTCTCGCTCAACCGCTTCGAGCAGGTGTTCTGGTCGGGGCAGTCGCTGGAAGAGCTCTACCGCACTTTGTCTGACCGCAAGACAACGGGCATGGGCGCCATCTTCGTCGCCGCCATGCGCGAATGGAAGAAGAGCTTCGAGAAGGGCGCCAAGTCGCCGCTGGCGCTGCAGACCCGCATCGACAAGGCGATGGACCTTGCGCTGACGCGTGAGATGGAGCGGCTGGAAGGCCGACTCGGCTTCCTGGCCACGGTGGGCTCGGCCGCGCCCTTCATCGGCCTGTTCGGCACGGTGGTCGGCATCATGACCTCCTTCCAGGCAATCGCGGCCTCCAAGAACACCAACCTGTCGGTGGTGGCGCCCGGCATCGCGGAGGCGCTGCTCGCCACTGCGATCGGCCTGCTCGCCGCCATCCCTGCCGTCATCGCCTACAACAAGCTGTCGTCGGACTCGGGCAAGCTCGGAGTTCGGATGGAAGGCTTCGCCGATGAGTTCTCCGCCATACTGTCGCGCCAAATCGATGAAAAGGTCGTGGCCAAGGCTGCGGCCTGAGGAAAGATCACCATGGGTATGTCTGTAAGCGCAAGCGGTTCCGGCCGCGGCGGGCGCGGCCACAGGCGGCGCAGCCGCCATCACGGGCTGATGTCCGAAATCAACGTGACGCCGATGGTCGACGTCATGCTGGTGCTGCTCATCATCTTTATGGTGGCAGCACCTCTGCTCACGGTCGGCGTGCCGATCGACCTGCCCGACACGCAGGCCAAGGCGATGAACTCGGACACGCAGCCGATCACCGTGTCGATCGATCCGCAGGGCAAGGTCTTCCTCCAGGAAACCGAGATCCCGATCGAGGAGGTGGTGCCGAAGCTGCAGGCCATCGCCAAGACGGGCTACGAGGAACGCATCTATGTGCGTGGCGACAAGGTCGCCGACTACGGCACGGTCATGAAGGTGATGGCGCGCATCTCGGCGGCCGGTTTCAAGAACATCGGCCTGGTCACGCTGCAGGAACAGGATCAGTAAGGCGGACATGCGCGCGGGCCTCACCTCATCGGTGGTCTTGCATGCCGCGGTGCTGGCCTTCGGCCTGTTCACCCTGCGCGCGCCGTCCGCTTTCGACGTGAGCGACGTGGAGTCGCTGCCGGTCGACATCGTCCCGGTGGAATCGATCACGCAGATCCAGGAGGGCGACAAGAAGGCGACGATGCGCGAGCAGGCGGCGCCGACGCCGACCAAGCGCCCCGACATCGTGCCCGATGCGCAGAAGGCCGGCGACAACAGCATCGACACCGACAAGCCGCCGACGCCCGAGGACAAGCCGAAGCCGGTGCAGTCGGCCGATGCTTCCGCGCCGGCGCCCGAGCCGAAGGAACAGCCCAAGCCCGAGGACGTGCCGAAGCCGAAGGAAGAGCCCAAGCCGGTCCCCGCCACGGAGGTCGCTCCCAAGCCGGCGCCGAAGGAAGAGGTGAAGCCCGATCCCGTCAAGGAGCCGGACCCGGCGCCGCAGCCCGTCAAGCAGCCCGAACCCGCGCCCAAGCCGGCCGAGCAGAAGGCGGCCGACGCCCAGCCGCTGCCCGACAAGCCGGACCCGATCGCCCAGACCATCGACGCCCAGCAGCCGGAGGAAAGCGTCAGGCTGCCCGACACGGCCCCGGCGCCGCAGGCCAAGCCGAAGCCGCAGGCGGCGCAGGCCGAGACGGCCAAGGCGCCGGACCACAAGGATTCCGACAAGCCGTCCAAGGAGGCGTCGTCGCGGCCAAAATCGGACGACAAATCGCTGGACGACAAGATCGCCGCGCTGCTCAATAAGGAGAAATCCGCCGGCGGCGGCGCCAAGCGCTCGACGCAGCAATCGGCGCTGGGCGGCGAGAAGAACACCGGCGGCAACAAGCTTTCACAGAACGAGATGGACGCGCTGCGCCAGAAGCTCGGCGGCTGCTGGAGCATTCCCGCCGGCGTCGACGACGCCGACACGCTCAAGGTTTCGGTGCGGTTCCGGCTCGACCGCTCGGGCGAGCTGGAAGGCCGCCCGCAGGTGGTCAAGGGCGGCGCCTCGTCAGGCCCCGCCCGAACCGCGGCTGAGTCGGCGGTGCGGGCGGTGCAGAAATGCGCGCCCTTCAATCTTCCGGCCGACAAATACGACACATGGTCGGAAATCGTGGTCAATTTCGATCCGAGCGACATGTTGAACGGATTCTAAAACTCTCAGGCCCGCCCCTCACAGCCCGCCAGAAAACGAGGCTCACGCGATATGAAGAAATTTCTTGCCACCCTCATGATGATCGGCGCCGTCGCCACCGGCTTCTGCGCGCTCGCCACGCTGCCCGCCCGCGCGCTGGTCGAGATCAACGTCAACAAGGGCACGATCGAGCCGCTGCCGATCGCCATCACGGATTTCCAGGGCGAGGGGCTGGGGCCGGAAATATCGGGCATCGTCGAGGCCGATCTCAAGCGCTCCGGCCTGTTCGCCCCGCTCGACCACGGCGCCTTCATCGAGAAGATCTCCAATCCCGACATGGCGCCGCGCTTCGACGACTGGAAGGTCATCAACGCGCAGGCGCTGGTCACCGGGCGCGTCTCCAAGGAGGCGGACGGACGCATCCGCGCCGAATACCGGCTGTGGGACACCTTCGCCGGCCAACAGATGGCAGGCGAGCAGTTCTTCGCTAACGACGCCAACAAGCGCCGCATCGGCCACATCATCGCCGACGCGATCTATGAGCGCCTGACCGGCGAGAAGGGCTATTTCGACACCCGCGTCGTTTTCATCGACGAATCCGGAGCCAAGAACGCGCGCAAGAAACGGCTCGCCATCATGGACCAGGACGGCGCCAATGTGCGCTACCTGTCCAACGGCTCGTCCATCGTGCTGACGCCGCGCTTCTCGCCGAACCGGCAGGAAATCACCTATATGTCCTATGAGGGCGGCCAGCCGCGGGTCTACCTGCTGCAGATCGAGACCGGCCAGCGCGAGCTCGTCGGCAATTTCCCCGGCATGACGTTCGCCCCGCGCTTCTCGCCGGACGGCCAGAAGGTCATCATGAGCCTGCTGCGCGACGACGGCAATTCCAACATCTTCGCCATGGACCTGAGGAGCCGCACCACCACGCGGCTGACCAACTCGACGGCCATCGACACCTCGCCGTCCTATTCGCCGGACGGCTCGCAGATCGTCTTCACCTCGGACCGCGGCGGCGGCAGCGGGCGCTCGCAGATCTACGTCATGGGCGCCGACGGCTCCAACCAGCACCGCATCTCCTTCGGCGACGGCGTCTATTCGACGCCCGTCTGGTCGCCGCGCGGCGACCTGATCGCCTTCACCAAGCAGTCGGGCGGGCAGTTCCAGATCGGCGTCATGAGGACGGACGGCTCGGGCGAGCGCATCCTTTCGACTGGCTTCCAGCAGGAAGGCCCGACCTGGGCGCCCAACGGCCGGGTGCTGATGTTCTTCCGCGAAGCGCCCGGCTCGGGCGGCCCCAAGCTGTTCTCGATCGACCTGACCGGCCGCAACGAGCAGTCGATCCCGACCGCCAACTTCGCCTCTGACCCGGCCTGGTCGCCGCTGCTCGAATAGAGAGGGCCCTGCCGTCCACTATACTCGAAAAGGGGCCGTTTGTGGCCCCTTTTCATGGCTTGGCCGCGTTTTGGCCGTATTTAAGTCTAGGGTCCGCGCCAAATACGACGATGGCCCATACAGCGGGCCATTGAATGGAGCTTCCTCGGGGGACGTCTTCGGGATGGTGGGCGAAACCGAATTTTAACCGTGTTTCTTGAGCCCCGGTTAACCCAAACGTGGTTACTGAGAGTTCAACGAAATCATTCGAATGCGAAGGAGAGGCGGCATGCGCCGTATCGCAAAACTTGCAGCAAATCCGGTCATGATCGCGCTGGTGGCATCGCTGGCGATCGCGGGCTGCGCGTCCAAGAAGATGAACAGCGCGGCCGATCTCGGTCTCGGCGGCGCCGGTAGCGCCACGCCCGGCTCCTCGCAGGACTTCACCGTCAATATCGGCGACCGCATCTTCTTCGACACCGATTCCTCGGCGATCCGTTCCGATGCCCAGCAGACGCTGGCCCGCCAGGCCCAGTGGCTGAACAAGTACAGCCAGTACCAGATCGTGGTCGAGGGTCATGCGGACGAGCGCGGCACGCGCGAATACAACCTCGCGCTCGGCGCTCGCCGCGCCGCCGCCACGCGCGACTACCTGATTTCGCAGGGCGTCTCCGGCAACCGCCTGAAGACGATCTCCTATGGCAAGGAGCGTCCGGTGGCCGTCTGCGACGACATCTCCTGCTGGTCGCAGAACCGCCGTGCCGTCACCACGCTTTCAGGCGCCGGCAGCTGAGTTCGCGCGGGCCTGAAGCGGCCGCGCCGCAAAATTGCAACATCGGTTATGAAAAGGCGGCCTCAGGGCCGCCTTTTGCCTGATTGCAGGCCATAAACAAAATTTGGCCGAAGTCTCGCGTCCTGCTAAAAGCCGAGCCGGCTGGGCTGTGGGCGGATCGACCCGTCGTGACCCTGCCGCACGATCATCGAACGGCTTTTGATTTCCGAGGCGCGAAGCATATGCACTTTCGAACACTCCTCAGCGGCACGCTGGCAGCACTGCTCGTGTCCGCCATGACGATCCCGACCGTCCAGGCCGGTTCCGGCAGCGACGCCGATTCCGGCTTCTCCTTCCATCTGCCGACGCTCGGCGTGTTCGGCGGCGACGGCAAGAAGGAAGAGCCGCAGACGCAGGTCGCCCAGCAGTCCAACGGCGTCGGCACGGTCGGCATCGAGGACCAGATCCGCCAGATGAACGGCAAGATCGAGGAACTCAATTTCCAGATCCTGCAAATGCAGGAGCAGATCCGCAAGCAGCAGGAAGACAACGAGTTCCGCTTCCAGCAACTGGAAGGCGGCGATCAGGGCAAGCAGAAGAAATCGGAGGCGACCGAGCCGACCGCCAGGAAGGTCGCCGAGGCGCCGGCGCAACCGGTCGACAACGGCGCGCAGACGGCATCAGCCGCGCCCGGTCAGTCCGGCCAGTCGACCGACGAGATCGGCGAGGTCATCATGGATTCGGGCGACGGCGCTCCCGGCAAGGCGGGCCGGGGCATGCCGCCCAAAACCTTCGGCACCATCACGGTCGACAAGAACGGCAACGTCGTCGATGCCGGGCAGGGCGCGGCGTCCGCGCCGGCGCAGCCAGCTGCGGTTTCGCAGGACAACGACACCCAGGACGGCGGCACGCAGGGCGCGGGCGCACAGGACGGCGGCACGGTCGTCGCCTCGCTGCCGCCGACCGACAATGCCGACGAGCTTTACCGCAATTCCTACCAGTTCATCCTGTCGGGCGACTACAAGACCGCCGAGCAGGGTTTTCGAGATCACATTTCCCGTTTCCCGAAGGATTCCAAGGCACCGGACGCGCATTACTGGCTGGGCGAAGCGCTGCTCGGCCAGCAGAAATACCGCGACGCGGCCGAGGTGTTCCTCGCCGCCTCCAAGGACTACCCCAAGGCCAAGAAGGCGCCCGACATGATGCTGAAACTCGGCGTCTCGCTTGTCGGTCTCCATCAGCGCGACGTCGCCTGCGCGACCTTCAGCGAGATCGGCAAGCGTTACCCCGACGTTTCCGGTGCGCTGAAGTCGCGCATCAAGCAGGAAGAGGCCCTCGCATCGTGCTGACGCGCGACGCCGGTTTCGATCTCGCGTCAGCAGCCTTCTCGTCCTTCGATTTTTCCGGCGGCGCCGTCGTGGCGGTCTCCGGCGGCAGCGATTCAACCGCTCTTCTTCTTCTCCTCAAAAAGCATTTCGACCGTTTCCATCCCGCGGCATCCCTGCTTGCGGTGACCATCGACCACGCATTGCGCGCGGGTTCTGCCGCGGAAGCCGCCGCCGTCGCGGGCTTCTGCGCGGTTCGCGGCATCGCCCATCGCACGCTTGTCTGGACCGGACCGAAACCGGATACAGGCTTGCCACAGGCCGCGCGCGAGGCGCGCTATCGCCTCCTGGCGCAGGCCGCCAGCGAGGCCGGCATCGCGCTGGTGGTGACAGGGCATACCGCCGACGATCAGGCGGAGACCGTCCTGATGCGGCAGGCCCGCAGCGCAGACGCCGGCGAACCGGGTCTCGCAGGCATGGCGCCGGCGACGCTGCACGACGGCGCGACCTGGATCGTGCGCCCGCTGCTCGGCTGCCGGCGCGAGGCACTGCGCGGCTGGCTGCGGAGGCAGGACGTGGCGTGGTTCGACGATCCGACTAATGCTGACACGCGCTTCGAGCGATCCCGGGTGCGGGCCGATCGGGAGCGGACAGCCGCGCCCGTGGAAGAGATGCTGGCACTCGCGCAGGCCGCCGCTCGCCGGCGCGTGGACCTGGGGCGACGGGCCGCCCTTCTCATCCGCGATCACGCCGCCTGTCCGGTCGCCGGGCTGGTGCGGCTCGATCCGGCCTTCGCCGACGTCGCCGACCGAGAAGCCGCGCGGCAAGCCCTGCGCATCCTCTTGGCCGTGATCGGTGGCACGACCTTCCTGCCGCCGGGGGACAAGACGGAGGCAGCCCTTGCCGGTCTGGCTGCAGGCGGGAGGCGCGCCACATTGTCGCGATGCGTGGTCGATCGCAGACGTTCCGGCGTCTTCCTGCATCGCGAAAGACGCGGCCTGCCGGTACCGTGCCATGCCGTGCCGGAAATGGTCTGGGACGGCAGGCGGCGCATCACGTTTGATGGCGGCGGCTCCGAAACGGTGATCGAACCGGCGGGGCCGGCGGTCAACGGAATTGTCGCGAAAGCCGCGCCACCGGGCTTGATCAGGGCGGCTTTGTCGGCGGAACCGTCCCTAAGGCGGAGAAAAGAAGGCTCCGACGTGCCGCAGGGTGACGATTTCTTCCGTGCCGAGCCTGTCTTGGCACCCTGGCGGTCGTTCCTGCCGAGCTTCGATCTCGCCCCGGCGCGGGCGGCCGCAGCCCTCATCGGTGCGTCGGCCATTCCCGATCCGCCGTTCTGCGGTTCCATCGGCTTCGAACCATAGTCCAATGCTTAACCGCTTCATGCTGTTGTGCTTGGCAAGGAGTGGCGCTCTCCCTATGTTAGCGTGGAAACCTTCCTCACGACGCGCGCCCGGTTTCGGGCGCCAACGGGAACCTAAATGAATCCGAATTATCGCAACCTCGCGCTGTGGGCGATCATCGCGGTCCTCCTCATCGCCCTGTTCAATCTTTTCCAGGCTCCGCAGACGCGCGGGGCGTCGCGCGACATCGCCTATTCGGAGTTCCTGCAGGACCTGTCGGGCGGCCGCGTCAAGGCGGTGACCATCGCCGGCGACCGCATCACCGGCTCTTATGTCGACAATTCCACCGGCTTCCAAACCTATTCGCCGGGCGATCCGACGCTGGTGTCGCGGCTCGAGGACAAGAACGTCACCATCAACGCGCGGCCCGAAACCGACGGCTCCAACACGCTGTTCGGCTATCTGATCTCGTGGCTGCCGATGATCCTCATCCTCGGCGTGTGGATATTCTTCATGCGCCAGATGCAGTCGGGGTCCGGGCGCGCCATGGGCTTCGGCAAGTCGAAGGCCAAGCTGCTCACCGAGGCGCATGGCCGCGTCACCTTCGCCGACGTCGCCGGCGTGGACGAGGCCAAGGAGGATCTGGAGGAGATCGTCGAGTTCCTGCGCGATCCGCAGAAGTTCCAGCGCCTCGGCGGCAAGATTCCGCGCGGCGTGCTCCTGGTCGGCCCGCCCGGCACCGGCAAGACGCTGCTGGCGCGCTCGGTCGCGGGCGAGGCCAACGTGCCCTTCTTCACCATTTCGGGCTCGGACTTCGTGGAGATGTTCGTCGGCGTCGGCGCCAGCCGCGTGCGCGACATGTTCGACCAGGCCAAGAAGAATTCGCCCTGCATCATCTTCATCGACGAGATCGACGCGGTCGGCCGCCATCGCGGCGCCGGCCTCGGCGGGGGCAACGACGAGCGCGAGCAGACGCTGAACCAGTTGCTGGTCGAGATGGACGGCTTCGAGTCCAACGAATCCATCATCCTGATCGCCGCCACCAACCGGCCCGACGTGCTCGATCCTGCCTTGCTGAGACCAGGCCGATTCGACCGCCAGGTCGTGGTGCCGAACCCCGATATCGTCGGCCGCGAGAAGATCCTGAAGGTGCATGTGCGCAACGTGCCTCTGGCGCCGAACGTCGACCTGAAGACGATCGCGCGCGGCACGCCCGGCTTCTCTGGTGCGGATCTGATGAACCTCGTCAACGAGGCGGCCCTGATGGCGGCGCGGCGCAACAAGCGCCTCGTCACCATGGCCGAGTTCGAGGACGCCAAGGACAAGATCATGATGGGCGCCGAGCGCCGCTCCTCGGCCATGACCCAGGCCGAGAAGGAGCTGACCGCCTATCACGAGGCCGGCCACGCCATCCTGGCGCTCAACGTGCCGTCGGCCGACCCGCTGCACAAGGCGACCATCATCCCGCGCGGCCGAGCCCTCGGCATGGTCATGCAGCTTCCCGAGGGCGACCGCTACTCGATGAGCTACAAATACATGATCTCGCGCCTTGCCATCATGATGGGCGGCCGCGTGGCAGAGGAGTTCAAATTCGGCAAGGAGAACATCACGTCCGGCGCCTCCTCCGACATCGAGCAGGCGACCAAGCTGGCACGCGCCATGGTGACGCGCTGGGGCTTCTCCGACAAGCTCGGCCACGTCGCCTATGGCGACAACCAGGAAGAGGTCTTCCTCGGTCATTCGGTGGCGCGCCAGCAGAACATCTCGGAAGAGACCGCGCAGATCATCGACGCCGAAGTGCGCCGCCTCATCGACGATGCCTATTCGACGGCCAAGACCATCCTGACCAAGAAGAAGAAGGACTGGGTGGCGCTCGCCGAGGGCCTGCTGGAATACGAGACGCTGTCCGGCGACGAGATCAAGCAGTTGCTCGCCGGCAACAAGCCGTCGCGCGACCTTGGTGACGACACGCCGCCGAGCCGCGGCTCGGCCGTGCCGAAAGCCGGCGCCGCCCGCGGCAAGAAGAAGGGTCCGGAGCCGGAAAGCGGCATGGAACCCCAGCCGCAGGGGTGAGGAGTGGTCGGCCCTATCAGGGCCGACGAAAAGCCCCCTAATGGGCTTTTCGAACGACGAACGCCCGGAGCCATAGCGGAGGGCCGGCCGCCGGTGGTCGTAGAGCACCGACGCAAAGCGCCGGTCCCCGAACATCCTTGACCGTCGGTGGCTTCACCAAGGGTTCAGGCATGGATCCTCGGGTCTGCGCTGGGTCGCTGCGCTCCTTGCTTCGCCCGAGGATGACGAACTCCGAGGGTCACGCCCCTCGTGCCGCCGGCCCCATGCCGTAGGCTTCGCTGCGTTCGACCGCGCGGTAGAAGTCGGCGAGCTGCTTGCCGCGCTCCGGCTTGAAGCTGTGGCCGGGAACGACGATGGCGCCGATACGGTCGATGCGGAAGGCGCGGAAGTCGTCGCGCATCTCGCACCAGGCGACCAGCGTCCACACCTTGCCCCAGAACCACAGGCCGAGCGGTCGCACGTCGCGCTGGGTGGAGCGGCCGGCCTCGTCGCAATAGCCGATGTTGAGCACCTGCCGCTTTTCCACCGCGCGCTCGATGAGGTCGATGTTGACGCGGGCTTCGTCGCTGACCACCCACATGGGCGTGTGGATCTCGGTGCGGGCGATGCGGTCCTTCTCGTTGTCGGGCAGCACGGCGCCGATCTTGACCAGCGCCTCGTCGGCCGCGCGCGCCATCGCCGCCCCGCCGAAGGCGCGCACCATGCGCGCTCCGGCGACCAGCGCCACGATCTCGTCACGCGTGAACATCAGCGGCGGAAGGTCGAAGCCTTCCCGCATCATGTAGCCGACGCCCGCCTCGCCGTCGATCGGCACGCCGGTCGATTGCAGGTCGGCGATGTCGCGGTAGATGGTGCGCTCGGAAACCTCGAGCCACGCGCCCAGCTTCTGGGCCGTGACCAGCCGGCCGCCGCGCAGGTGCTGGACAATCTGAAAGAGCCTGTCGGCACGTCTCATCGTGTGATCCCTCGGCGTCGTCGACGGCCCCGCTCCCGTCATGCGCCCCCGACACTCTATCGCACGACCCTCCTGACAGCATATTGTCAGGAGGGTCCGACGCGATCGGCCGGTCGCTGGCCTTGCTATGTGGGACACCCATCGTATCGATCCAAGAGTGACGCCGAAAAGAAAAAAGAATCAGCCGTCGAACCCGTGTCGCCGTCCATAGCGGTCCGGCCAGCCGATATCGGCCCGCATCTGCGGGGAAAGGCTGCCCAGCATGCGTTCCGTCCGGATTTCGTTGCGGATGGTGCGGATCCTGCCGGCGTAGTGCCTCATGGCGGCGAGAAGCGAAAAACGGGACATGGCGGCCTCCTTCGATTGAACCGCCGCAATATCGCATACCCCTGCTGACAGCAGTCCGTCAGGATGCGGAGCGGCCGCTCGCATATTGCCCGGATGGCAGGACCGTGATCGCAATTGCCGCCGCGCCGGCGAACTGCCGCGACGAGGACGCCGGAGCGCGGGAACGGACGGCAGGACGCCGTTGGCCGGAACCTGTCAGTATCTTCCGGCAAGATGGCTTTTCAGCCGCTCGATCTCGGTCTTCGGCCAGCCGGACGCCGTCACCTGCGCCCAGGCGTCGATGTAGTTGCCCGGCGCGTAGACATGGCCGTGGCCGATCGGCGCGGTGGTGGCGATCATCATGTCCACGGCCAATTGCAGGAAGGTGACGATGGGATACCAGCGCAATTGCGGCGAGACGTCCTGGCCGCGCGGCGCCTTCATCCAATCCGGCTCGCGGTAGAGCGAATGCGTGTCGAAGAACACGATCGGGTCGCTCGGATATTGCAGGTAGACCACGCGCATCGGCCCCCAATGTGCGCCGGGAATATCGAGCGCGTCCTGCAATCCGGTGAAGCGGATATAGGAGCCGTCGTGGAAGCGCGGCAGCCATTGCGGGGTGCCGGGGTCTCGCCCGGCCACGGCCCAGTTCCAGATGCGGCTCGGGAAGGGCGGCCCTGCCCACAGGGCGCCCTGATAGGGGTCTGCTAGCACCTCGAACAGTTCATTCGACTGCTCGGAACTGAGCGCGCCGAGGCTGAGACCGAAAAGATAGAGCCTTGGCCGATGGTCCTTCGGCAGCTTCGTCCAGTAGCCGTAGATTTCGGAAAACAGCGCGCGCGCGCTTTCCGCGCCGTAGCCGGGCTCGACGAAAAGCGACAGCCAGCTCGCCAGGTAGGAATATTGCACGGCCACGGTGGCGACGTCGCCGCCGCGCAGATATTCGACCGTATCGACGCCGGCGGGGTCCATCCATCCCGTGCCGGTGGGCGTCGCGACGATCAGCGTCGAGCGGTCGAAGCCGCCGGCGCGGATCAGCTCGCGCAGCGCCAGCCTCGCCCGGTCCCGCGGGCTTTCGCCGGAGTGGAGCCCGACATAGACGCGAACGGGCTGTTTCGCCGGCCGGCCGGTGAAGGCGCCGATCTCGGCGGCCGTGGGGCCGGTGGCGACGTAATCGCGGCCCATCCGCCCGAGATCCTGCCAGCGCACGAGCGAGGCCGCGCTGCCGGTCTTCATCGGATCGTCCGGCGGCACGGCATCGGGCGGTATCAGGCTGTCCAGCCGCTCGAACGAGCTATCGGCGACCCGCAGGGCGTAGCGGAACAGAAGGCCGTCCGCTGCGGTCCAGAACAGAACGGCCGCAATCGCCGTTCCGATCGCATAGGCCGTGCGGATCGGCATGACGCGCTTGAGCGCATCCGAAATGAGAACCAGGGTGAGCCGGAACAGGCGCGACAGCGCCAGCAGGACGAGGAAGGTCAGGAGCGCGATCGCGCCGACCTCCAGCGGATGCCCGGTGTCCACCGGCGTGAGCCCCATCAGGGCGCGGATCGAGTTCTGCCATCCTGCCGCGCGCCAGAGAAAGACGGCGACGACGAGCGCGCAGACGAGGACCGCCGCCAGGTTGGTGATGTGACGCAGTCTGCGTTTCGGCGCGGGCAGCTCCAGAAACCGCCACAGCCAGCGCCAGCCGACGCCAAGCGCATAGCCGATCGAGAAACACAGGCCCGACAGCACGCCCTGGATGAGAAAGCTGCGGGGGATGAGGCTCGGGGTCAGTGAGGCGGCGAAGAACAGGGTGCCGAGGCAAAGGCCGACGCCCGAGAAGGAATGCCACAAGCGCAGGAGGAGGTGTCGTACCAATCGCAAGCCCTTCCATGCAGTCCAACGGCCGCGCGCGACCGCAGGAGATGGATCGCCAGACTTATACAGGGCGCGGATCGATTCAACAGTGCAGTGCGGCTATCGCCAAGCAGGCACTCTCATGATCCGCCTTGTCGAGCCGAAAGCGCCGCGGCGATTTCGTCCAGGATCGCCGGATCGTCTATGGTGGCGGGCATGGCCCATTCATCGCGGTCGGCAATCTTCTGCATGGTGCCGCGCAGGATCTTGCCCGACCGCGTCTTCGGCAGGCGCTTGATGACAAGCACGGTCTTGAAGGCGGCGACAGGCCCGATGCGGTCGCGCACCAGCGCGACGGCCTCCTTCTCGATCGTGATCTCCTCGCGGGCCGCTCCGGCGTTGAGCACCACGAAGCCGAGCGGTACCTGCCCCTTCATCGCGTCGGCCATGCCGACGACGGCGCATTCGGCGACGTCGGGATGCTCGGCCAGCACTTCCTCCATCGCACCGGTGGACAGCCGATGGCCGGCGACGTTGATGATGTCGTCGGTGCGCGCCATGACGAACAGGTAGCCGTCCTCGTCGATCAGCCCGGCATCCGCCGTCTTGTAGAAGCCGGGGAATTCTTCGAGATAGGCCTGCCGGAAGCGTTCGTCCGCGTTCCACAGGGTCGGCAGGCTGCCTGGCGGCAGCGGCAGCTTGATCACGACATTGCCGAGCGTGCCTTTCGGCATCTCGTGGCCGGCATCGTCCAGCACGCGCACGTCGAAGCCGGGCATCGGCACGCCCGGCGAGCCGTATTTCACCGGCAGCATGCCGAGACCTACCGGGTTCTGGGTGATCGGCGCGCCGGTCTCGGTCTGCCACCAATGATCGATAACCGGCACTTTTAGCACCCGCTCGGCCCATTTGATCGTCTCTGGATCGGCGCGCTCGCCGGCAAGGAACAGGGTGCGGAATGTCGACAGGTCGTATTTCGACACGAAGGACCCCTGCGGATCCTGGCCCTTGATGGCGCGAAAGGCGGTCGGCGCGGTGAACAGGGCGGCGACGCCGTGGTCGGCGATGACGCGCCAGAAGGTGCCGGCGTCGGGGGTGCCGACCGGCTTGCCTTCGAACATCACCGTGGTGCAGCCATGCAGCAGCGGCGCGTAGACGATATAGGAGTGGCCGACCACCCAGCCGACATCGGACGCCGCCCAGAAGACCTCGCCCGGCCTGACGCCGAACTCGTTCTCCATCGTCCATTTCAGCATCACCATGTGGCCGCCATTGTCGCGGACGACGCCCTTGGGCTGGCCGGTGGTGCCGGAAGTGTAGAGCACGTAGAGCGGGTCGGCGGCCGCGACCGGCACGCAGTCGACCCAGGCGCCGGCGGCCCTTTCGCGCGCCACCTGGTCGGCGAAGTCGAGGTCGCGGCCGGGCGTCAGCTCGCAGGCGAGCTCGCCGCGCTGGAGGATCAGGCAGCGGTCCGGCTTGTGGCCGGCCATGTCGATCGCGCCGTCGAGCAGCGGCTTGTAGGGCACGACGCGGCCGGGTTCGAGGCCGCAGGAGGCGGAGACGATCAGCTTCGGTCGGGCGTCGTCGATGCGGGTGGCGAGTTCGCGTGCCGCGAAGCCGCCGAACACCACCGAATGCACGGCGCCGAGCCGCGCGCAGGCCAGCATCGCGGTCATGGCTTCCGGCACCATCGGCATGTAGATGATGACGCGGTCGCCTTTTTCGACGCCCTGGTTCTTCAGCACCGAGGCCAGCGCCACCACTTCGCGTTGCAATTCGCGGTAGGTGAAGCGGCGGACTGCACCGGTCATCGCGCTGTCGTGGATCAGCGCGAGCTGGTCGGCGCGCCCGTTCTCGACGTGGCGGTCCAGGGCGTTGAAACAGGTGTTGCAGGTGGCGCCGGGAAACCAGCGGCCGTAAACGCCGGCGGCGGCATCGAAAACCGAGTCGAAGGGCCGATACCAGTCGATCGCCTCTGCCGCCTCGGCCCAGAAGGCATCGGGATCGTGTCGCCAGCCTTCATGGACCGTGTGATAGCGTGACGTCATTCGACCCTCCCTGTCGCGACTGCCTGGGACGGTTTTAGCGCCTGACCGGCGCAGGCGTCCACCTGACTAAGGGCGGATGCGGCAGAGCCGCGCAGCAACGCTTTGACAGGTGCGCGCGGCAATGCTCAAAGGCGGCATGTCGAAAGCGCTCGCCCTCGTCATTCTCGGCCTGATGGCCGTCCATCTGATCAAGCCGCTCGGCTGGCCGGGCCTGCGCCGCCGCAAGGATTTCTGGAAGCTGGCCGTCCTGGCGCTGGCGGCGATCACGCTGACCGCCGCACTGTCGCATTGGGCGTGACTTCAGGGCCATGCCTCCTTCCTGCGTCGAAGGAGGCACCCGACCGCGGCAGTGATACAGACCGCGCCTATTCCTCGTCGCTGTCGCCGTCCTTCGACTTCAGCGCCGAGAGCTTGGCGAACACCGCGTCGGCGTCGAGTTCGTCGTCCTCGCTCTTCGGTTTCGGCTGCTCGGGCGTCAGCCGCTCGGTGAGGGAGGCCGGCAGCAGCGTGTCGCCGGTCGGTGCGGCCGGTTCGCGGCCGCGCGAGGCGCGCTGCACCTCGAGGTCGAGGTCGATCTGCGAGCAGAGGCCGAGCGTCACCGGGTCCATCGGCACGAGATTGGCCGCGTTCCAGTGGGTGCGGTTGCGAATCTGCTCGATGGTCGACTTGGTGGTGCCGACCAGGCGCGAGATCTGCGCGTCCTTCAATTCGGGATGGTTGCGCACCAGCCACATGATGGCGTTGGGGCGGTCCTGGCGCTTGGACAGCGGCGTGTAGCGCGGCCCCCTGCGCTTGGATTCCGGCACGCGGACCTTCGGGTCGGAGAGCTTGAGGCGATGATTCGGGTCCTTTTCGCCGCGCGCGATCTCCTCGCGGGTAAGCTGGCCGGTCATGATCGGGTCCATGCCCTTGATCCCTTGCGCCGACTCGCCGTCGGCGATCGCCTTCACCTCGAGCGGATGCAGCGAGCAGAACTGCGCGATCTGGTCGAAGGAAAGGGCGGTGTTGTCGACCAGCCAGACGGCGGTCGCCTTGGGCATGAGCAGCGTGTTGGCCATGAAGCAAATCCTTCTCGTTCGCCCGCGTCCCGGCGCGGGCGGTGGTTTAGGGCCACCAAATAGGGAAATCGCGTTTCCTATAGCCGTTCCCGGCCGGCATCGCAACCGTTTCGGGGAGAAGGACGAAGCAGGCAAAACAAAACCCGCCGGACTGTGTCCGGCGGGCCTGGAACCGGCGGCGCGGCGAACGCGCCGGCTTCGGTTCTGCTTTCGGTCTGCGCCTTGCCGCTCAGATGGCGGCGCGGGCGACGCGCTCGATGTCCGAGCGGGTGATGCCCAGGTCGTTGAGCTCGCGGGAGTTGAGGCGGCTCAGCTCGCGGACGGTCTGGTTGTAGCGGCGCCAGTTCTTGTAGCTGCGGATCAGGTTCATGATTGTCTCCAAACGGTTCTTGAATTCGATGCCGCTCAGATAGGCATTCCTGCCCAATTGGTGAACAGATATTTTTGCATGGCATCAATGCTTGTTGTGCATTGCAGCATTTACAAGCAGTAAACGCGCCATGGCAGCAAAAAGCCGTTTTATTGTGCAAGGTTGGCTGTCAACCCACGTCGAGCACGATCTTGCCGATGTGATCGCCTTCCTCCATCCGCTCATGGGCGCGCCAGGCCTCCCTGAGCGGGAAGATCATGTCCATGACGGGTGCCACCCGGCGGGTGGCGAGAAGCGGCCAAACCTGGGCCTCCAATGCCGCGGCGAGCGCGTTCTTGAACGCGACGGTGCGCGGGCGAAGCGCCGACCCGGTATGGACCAGCCGCTTGACCATCAGCTTGGAGATGTCGGCATTGGCCATCGCGCCGCCCAGCGTGGCGATCTGCACGATGCGCCCGTCCATCGAGGCGGCGTCGTAGTTGCGGCTGACATAGTCGCCGCCGACCATGTCGAGGATGACGTTGACGCCCTTTCCGCCGGTTGCGTCCTTGGCGATGGCGACGAAGTCCTCCTCGCGATAGTTGACGGCGCGCTCGGCACCGAGCTTCAGGCAGGCGTCGCATTTTTCCTTCGAGCCGGCGGTGGCGATGACCCGCGCGCCGAAAGCCGAGGCGAGCTGGATGGCGGCCGTGCCGATGCCCGAAGAGCCTCCATGCACGAGGAAGGATTCGCCTTCCTTGAGGCCGCCGCGCTCGAACACGTTGTGCCAAACGGTGAAGAAGGTCTCGGGCAGCGCGGCAGCTTCCGTATAGGTGAAGCCAGCAGGCACGGGCAGGACGTGACCGGCGGGCACGCGCACATATTCGGCATAGCCGCCGCCGGGCGTAAGCGCGCAGACTTGGTCGCCGACGCGCCAGCGCGATTCGCTGTCGCCGAGGGCCGCGACTTCGCCCGCGACCTCGAGGCCCGGCAGGTCGGACGCGCCGGGGGGCGGGGGGTAGACGCCCCGACGCTGCAGAACGTCGGGCCGGTTGACGCCGGCGGCGTGGACGCGCACGACGATCTCGCCGGGCCCCGGTTGCGGCACCTCGCGCCGCTCCGGTTTGAGCACCATCGGCCCACCCGGTTCGGAAATGGCCACCGCCGTCATCTTGGCCGGGAGTGGATGCGCTTTCGTCATGGCAATTCGTCTCGTTCGTCGAAGGGTTTTGACCCGCCGTCCGCCCTATGTATGCTGATTGGGCAGGCACGCAAACGCCAATCGGAGGAGCAAGTGGCGATCTTCGACGAAGAACCGCACAGGAAGCCGAAAACGCATGAGATCGGCCAGGACCTGGCGCTGCTGTCGGTCGGCGAGTTGAACGAGCGAATCGAGCTGCTGCGCGCGGAGATCGGCCGGCTGGAGGTGGAACTGGCCGCCAAGGGCCAGACGAAATCCGCCGCCGAGGCGCTGTTTCGCCGGAACTGACCATACGGCCCCGCCCCGCCTCCGAAAAGCCTGAAACGCCGTGTTCCCGGCGACAGGCAAAACCGACCGGACGATTCGATGTTCGCAACCTACCGCCCGATCCTTTCCCTGCTTCGCGGCACGGCGTTCCTGCTTGCCGCATCGGGGCTTCACGGACTGCTTCTGCCGCTGCGCGGCCAGGCGGAGGGCTTCTCCACCGCCGCGCTGGGTCTCATGGGCACTGCGTGGGCCAGCGGCTTCGTCACCGGCTGCTACTTCGCGCCGCGCATCGTGCGCCGGGCCGGTCACGTGCGGGCCTTCGGCACGTTCGCCGCCTCCGGCGCCATCGTTGCCCTGCTGACGGGGCTGATCATCAACGAATATGCCTGGATCGTGCTGCGCGCCTTCACCGGCTTCACCATGGCCGGCGCCTTCATGATCATCGAGAGCTGGCTCAACGAGAAAGCCACCAACGAGAACCGCGGCACCGTCTTCGGTCTCTACATGATGGTCACCTACGCCTCGATCATGGGTGGCCAGATGATCGTCGCGGGCGGCGACGTCCACTCGGCGTCGCTGTTCATGATCACCGGCATCTTCTTCTGCCTGTCGCTGATTCCCACCGCCGTCTCGACCCAGTCGACGCCGAAGCCGCTGCAGGACGTCAAGCTCGACCTGAAGGGGCTTTACGTGAACTCGCCCGTGTCGGCGGTGGGCTGCCTGCTGATCGGCGTCGCCAACGGCGCCTGGGGCACGCTCGGCGCCGTCTACGGCGCGCGCATAGGCATCCCGACGGCGGCGATCGCGCTGATGATGAGCCTCGTCGTCATCGCCGGCGCGGCCATGCAACTGCCGGCGGGCCGGATTTCCGACCGCACCGACCGGCGCTACGTCCTGGCGGGCGCCGGTTTCTGCGCGGCGCTGTTTGCTCTCGTCATCTTTATCTTCCGGCCGCAATCCGCGACCCTGGTGCTGGTATTCGCGGCCTGCTACGGCGGCTTTGCCTACACGCTCTATTCGATCGCGGTGGCGCACGCCAACGATCATGCCGATCCCGAGGATTTCGTGAAGGTCTCGGGCGGGCTGCTGATGCTCTATGGCTTCGGCACGATGATCGGACCGCTGCTCGGCGCCGCGCTTATGGGATTGCAGCCCGAAGGCTTGTTCCTGGCGACGGCGCTCGCCCATCTGGGGCTCGCCGCCTACACGCTGCTTCGCATCCGCGTCCGCGCGCCGGTGCCGATCGAGGACCGCGAAGCCTTCAAGACGCAGCCAGCCGAACGCGCGCTCACGCCGGAGGCCGTGCGCCTCGATCCGCGGACGCAGCCGGAAGGTTCGTGACCGCCGTCAAAACCAGTGGTTGAGATTTCCAAAAACTTGTCTCAAATATGAGGCATGACGCATGCCGACGCCTTCCTCGCTATTGCCGATCCCAATCGTCGATATTTGCTGGAGGAATTGAGGCGTGGCCCCAAGACGGTGAACGAACTGGCTTCTGGCCTCCCGGTGTCCCGGCCGGCCGTTTCACAGCATCTCAAAGTGCTGCTCGACGCAGGCCTGGTCAGCGCCACGGCCGAGGGTACGCGCCGGGTCTACGCCGTCAGCAATCCCGGCTTCTTCAGGTTGAATCTGTGGCTCGACCAGTTCTGGGACGGCTGACCAGCGCTGCCGTCTCTGATCAGCCGGTCAATGCAGATTGACGTCGCGCCCTGCCGAGCGCAGCGACACGGAGAAGCCGGCCAGCACGTCGATCAGCGTGATCACCATCAGGATGAAGAAGACCGGACGGGCGGCACCCTTCACCAGCAGGAACTCGACGAGGAAAGCCACGAAGACGAAGGTCGACAGCAGGTGGTCGAGGATGGAGGCGTTGGAGGTGCGCGTCGATTTCAGCACTTCGACGAAGAAGAAGATCAGCGCGATCACGATCATCAGGTCGCCCAGCGTCATCGAGAAGACGCCGCCCGACATCATGTTCACCGACAGGATGGTCCCGGCCCACGGGTCGCCGTCCACGCCCTGGCCGAAGACGCCGGCAAGTCCGAGATTGTAGATCAGGAAGGGAACGATCAGGAGCGGAACAGCGGCGAGCATCGGGCATCTCCAATTGAGCGGGTTCTCTCGTCCGCCGGACGGGCCGACAAAACGGGCCGATAAAGCAAAAGACCGGCCAGAGGCCGGTCTTGAACTGCTTGCACGTCGGAAAGCCTCAGCCTTCCTTGGGCTCCAGAACCTGGCGGCCGCGATACATGCCGGTCTTCAGGTCGATGTGATGCGGGCGGCGCATCTCGCCGGAGTTCTTGTCCTCGACATAGGTCGGCGCCTTGAGCGCGTCGGCCGCGCGGCGCATACCGCGCTTCGAGGGGGAGGTCTTTCGTTTCGGTACGGCCATGGATATGCTCCGCTGTCGGTCAAAAGCCCGGCCTGCCCTCGCGAAAGGGCCGCCTGCGGGCCGGATTTCCTGATAAAGTGGCTGGCCTATACACGCGCGCGGGCCATTTGGCCAGCGGCGGCGGTAATTTTTTTACCGCTTGGCCTACTGCAGGCAGCCCACATAGGCGCCCGACCTCGAGGCTCGGCGTTCGATGATGTTGGCCAGCCGCCTGAGGCCCGGACCCGGCCTGGCGGGGTTGCGCTCGATCGGATTGGGCAGCGTGACCGCCAGCAAGGCCGCCTGCCGGCGCGAAAGCCTCTTCGCCGGGATGCCGAAATGATATTGCGCCGCTGCTTCTATTCCGTAGATGCCGGGTCCCCATTCGGCGATATTGAGGTAGATCTCCATGATGCGGCGTTTTGAAACAATGGCGTCGAAATAGACCGCGAGCGGCAGCTCCGCGAGCTTGCGCACGCTTGCCAGCGGCCGCGACCACAGGAAAAGGTTCTTCACCGTCTGCATGGTGATGGTCGAGGCGCCGCGCGTCAGGTCACCGTCCATCGCATCGTCAAGCACGCCCTTCAGTTCGCCGAGGTCGATACCGTGATGGAAGCAAAACTGCCCGTCCTCCGACATGATGACGGAGTGGGCGAGCACGGGGGCGACGTCGTCGATGGAAACCCAGCGCCGGTCATAGCCCGTGAAAGTCGCCAGGTCCTTCAGCATCAGCGTGGAGACCGGATGCACGAAGGGAAGGATGTAGAGAAAGGTCAGGACCATCGGAATCAGGGCCAACGTCACGGCGGCCGCCAGCAGGCGCCTGATCCAGCGCTTGCGAGCGCCGGTCCTCCCGCGTCTTCGCCCCGACGCCATGTCCAGCCCCTCGGCCTCCTGATCGATCGTCGGCTCAGCCAAGCCCGTCCAACCTCGCCATTTGAACCCAAGGGCATAAAGGCGGCGGACGCCTTGCGCAACGTTTGAGTGTCCGCTACCGCTCGCCGTCATGGGTGAAGATCGGGAAACCAGCCAGGAGACCAGCTTCGAACGCGCGCTGGCGCGCCGTGCCCTCGAGGTCGAGGCGCTGCTGCGCGACCTGCTGGGCGCGCGGCCGCTTTCGGGCGAGATCGACCGTCCCGAGCGGCTGATGGCGGCGATGCGCCACGGGGTGCTGAACGGCGGCAAGCGGCTTAGGCCCTTCCTGGTCCTGGAAACAGCCGCGTTGTTTGCGCCGAAAGGCGCCCGGGAGGCGGCGCTGCGGGTCGCGGCCGCCCTGGAATGCGTCCATTGCTATTCGCTCATCCACGACGACCTGCCGGCGATGGACGACGACGACCTGCGTCGCGGCCAACCCACCGTCCACAAGGCCTTCGACGAGGCGACGGCGATCCTGGCCGGTGACGGCCTGCTGACCCTGGCCTTCGATATCCTGGCCGACGAGGCAACCCCGCTCGCCGGTGACGATCGCGCAGCCCTCGTGCTCGCGCTGGCAAGGGCGGCCGGCGCGGGCGGCATGGTGGGCGGCCAGATGCTCGACCTGGCTGCGGAAAACACCCGCATCGGCGAGGCCGACATCATCCGCACGCAGGCGATGAAGACGGGCGCGCTGATCCGCTTCGCCTGCCAGGCCGGCGCGATCGTCGCCGGCGCGCGGCCTGCCGACCGCGAGCGCATGGGCGAGTTCGGCGCAGCGATCGGCCTCGCCTTCCAGCTTGCGGACGACCTGCTCGACCTGACCGCCGATACGGCGACCATGGGCAAGGCGACGGGCAAGGACGCCGCGGCCGGCAAGGCGACGCTGGCATCGCTTCACGGCGAAGCGTGGACGCGCCGGCAGCTTGCCGGTCTCGTCGAGCAGGCGCGTGAATTGCTCGAACCTTACGGCGATCGCGCCGGGATGCTGGGCGAGGCGGCGATCTTTATCGCGACGCGGGGTCGATGACGGTGCAGCGCAACACGAAATGTTAATGGTAATAGAGCGTAATCGCGACCGTTAAACTGGCTCGTATGGGTTTGGGGTTGCGATGCCTGACTACTCGTCCTTCATCCGGTCGATCCGGGTTCGCTATGTCTCCGGACTGCTGCTGATCGCCGTGGCGGCGGTCGCCACCATGCTCGCCCTCAACCACATCACCACGTTCCGCCGCGACGTGGACACGGCGAGCATCAACCTGGTCGCGCTGACAAAGGACCTGCGCAACGCGACGGAGTTCGCCGAAACCGCGTCGGGCAACTGGCGCGCCGGTACGCGCGGGGACCTGGCCGCCGTCGCCCGCACCTACGTCAAGCGCATCGGCGGCGAAATCGATGCGTTGTCCGCCCAGATCGGCGCGGTCTACCCGCGCCTGTCGAAGGATACGCGCGACGTCCTCTCTTCGGCGGCCATCAACGGCGACCTCTTCTGGTCCCCGAAGGACATGGTGCGCAACCTGAACCGGATGGCGGCGGCGATCACCGTCGACGACTGGAGCGCGCGCGACATCGGCAATCAGAACAAGCTGTTCTCACAACCCATGCTGATCAAGGTGCGCACGGCCCTGGACGTGGAGCGCCACCATGCCGACGCGACCGCCGACCGCCTGCTTGCCTGGGCGAGCGGGCTGCTGTTCGCGGTTCTGGTGATCGTTGCCTTCTGGATCTTCCGGCCGATGGAAAAGGCGATCCGGCGCGCATTCGCGGAAACGGCGGCATCCCTCTACAAGGCCGAGGCCGCCGACCGGGCCAAATCGGAATTTTTGGCCAATATGAGCCACGAGATCAGGACGCCGATGAACGGCGTGCTGGGCATGGCCGAACTGCTTGCCAAGACCGATCTCACGCCGCGACAGAAGACCTTCACCGACGTCATCGTGAAATCGGGCAACGCCCTGCTCACCATCATCAACGACATTCTCGATTTCTCCAAGATCAACGCCGGGCAACTGACGCTGGACCCCGCACCGTTCCGCTTGGCCGAGGCGGTCGAGGACGTCGCAACGCTGGTTTCGGCGCGCGTCGCGGAGAAGAATCTCGAACTGATCGTGCGCGTCGATCCACGCCTGCCGTCATTCGTCGTCGGCGATGCCGGCCGGATCCGCCAGATCGTCACCAACCTGCTCGGCAATGCGGTGAAATTCACCGAGAAGGGCCACGTGCTGATCGATGTCGGCGGCGAGACGGTCGACGGCATGGTGCAGCTCAAGGTGCGCGTGGAAGACACCGGCATCGGCATTCCTGCCGACAAGCTGCAGAACGTCTTCGAGAAGTTCGCGCAGGTGGATTCCTCCTCGACCCGCCGCCACGAAGGCACCGGCCTCGGCCTCGCCATCGCCGCACGGCTGGTCGACCTGATGGGTGGCAAGATCGGCGTCGAGAGCGCGGTCGGGCGCGGGTCGGTGTTCTGGTTCTCGGTGCCGCTTCCGGTCCACGAGGCGCGCGACGAGGACGATTTGGTGCCCGGCGACGTGACCGGCGCGCGCGTGCTGGTCATCGACGACAATCCGGTCAACCGGGACATCCTGCTCGAACAGCTCCGCAGCTGGAGCTTCGATTGCGCGGCCGCCGAGAGCGGCGCGGTTGGGCTTGCCTTCCTGGACCGGGCCAGCCAGATCGGCGCGTCGGTGGACTGCATCATCCTCGACTACCAGATGCCGGGCATGAGCGGCGCCGACGTGGCCCGTGCCATCGCCGCAGACAGCCGCCTGTCCTCCATTCCCGTCGTCCTGCTCACCTCGGTCGATCAGGTCGATTTCGGCAAGCTGGTGCTGGAATACGGCATTGCCGCCCACCTCACCAAGCCGGCGCGCTCGGCCGTTCTCCTGGGCACCGTCATCTCGGCGATCCAGAAGGCGCGCGCCATGACCGGCAAGGTGCAGTTCGTGCGCGAAAACGCGCCGCAGCTCCAGTCGCCCCCGGCGCTGACCGTCGTGCGCGGCGCCTCGGACCAGGCCGGCGGACAGGCATCGTCGCAGGGCACGGCGCCCATCGATATCCTGATCGCCGAGGACAACGAGGTGAATCAGCTCGTCTTCGGGCAGATCCTTTCCGGCCTCGGCCTTTCCTACCGCATCGCCGGGAACGGCCGCACCGCGCTGGAAATGTATCGCACCCTGTCGCCACGGCTGATCCTGATGGACGTCTCCATGCCGGAGATGAACGGCTATGAGGCGACCCGTGCGATCCGCGCCGAAGAGGCGGACAGGGACATCCATATCCCCATAATCGGTGTCACCGCGCACGCGTTGAAGGGTGATCGCGAAAAGTGCCTGGATTGCGGCATGGACGATTACCTGTCCAAGCCGATCTCGCCCCACCGGCTCGGCGCGAAGATCGGAAACTGGCTGAGCGAAACGGTGGCGAAGCGGGCCTAGGGCGCGGCTTGCCTCGTCGCTATGGCGCGAGGCGGCCGATGGGGATGATTTCGGGCGCCTCGTCGCGCCAGGGCGCACCCTGCCAGTCGCCCATCCACCGGTCCGCGCGCAAGCCGGCCTCCGTCATCATCGCAGCGACCGTCTCCCTGTCGGGGAAGGCGATGCGCGAGGAGGCGCCGAGCAGCCGTCCGTCCGAAGGAATGCGATAGACGGTCCGGTAAGTCACGACGCCCGTCGCTTCGTCACGTTCGACGTCGTTCCACGCCTCGACAGGGCCAAGGGCCGGATGATCGACCGTCCGGCGCGAATTTTCAGGCGTCCATTCCTCCCACTCGCGTGCGGCCGGGTTACGGGTATCGAAGAGGAAGTGGCCGTTCGGGGCGAGATGGCGGGCAATGGCGCGCAGCACCGCCAACTGGTCGTCCCGCGTCAGGAAGACCTGAAAGGCATGGCCGGTGAGGACAACCAGATCATAGCGGCGATCAAGGCGCAGGGTCCGCGCGTCCGCCTCCATCCACTCCACCGCCGCGCCGCCCGGACGCCGCCGCGCCACCTCCAGCATGGAGCCGGCCGGGTCGACGCCGGTGACCACGCGCCCGCTTGAGAGTGCTGCGGCAAGCTGGCCGGTGCCGCAACCGAGATCGAGCACCGAACGGGCGTCCCGCGCGAAATCGAGACAGAAGGCGAAGTCGGCTCCGCCCTGGTTTTCAAGGTCATAGAACTGGACCAGGTCCGGATCGTGATAGAGCTGGTCGGGTTCGTTTCCTGTCATGCCGCTCATCGATGGTCCTCGTCGCTTCGCGTCGTCATTTCAGTTTTGACATACAGATTGTGAATGAGACTGCATAAGTTATGCAGTAAGTGGATCAATCTGTTCATCGGCTGTGTCGCCCGGCACAGCGGTTTCATTCGTTCGAAGGCATTGCAGGGAAGACTATCATGCGGGTCAGCATTCTTGGAGCCGGGGCAATCGCGTATGGCATGGCCGCGTATCTGGCAAAGTCCGGCCATGAGCCGATGCTGTGGTCGCCGTCGGGAGGCCGCACCAGGGCTCTGGCGGCCGGGGAATTGCTGAAGGCCACGGGCGATATCGAGGCAACGGTGCCGGTCCGCGTTGCCGGGGATTGCAAGGAAGCCATCGACCATGCCGAAGCGGTGGTGATCGCGCTGCCCGTCAACGGCCACAGGATGGTGATGGACGCCGCCGTGCCCCATCTGGTCGACGGTCTGCCGGTCATCGTCAGTTCGCACGGGTCCTTCGGGGCGTTGTATATCTCGAAGCAATTGGCGCAGCGCAATGTCAGTTTGCCGATCGTCGTCTGGGGCACGACCCTCCTGACCGGGCGGCAGCAGGGACCGACCGAAGTCCATGTCAGCACCGTGCGCCAGAAGATCGATGTCGCGACGCTGCCTTTCAGCGCTCGGGAACAGGGTTACGAGCTTTGCACGGCCTTGTTCGGCGATCGTTTCGTCAAGCGCGACGGCATGCTGGCGATCGCGCTCAGCAATCTCAATCCGCAGAACCATCTGGGGATCGCGCTTCTCAACCTCACGAGGATGGAAAAAGGCGAGCAGTGGAGCCAGGGCGGGAACGTCACGCCCGCGGTCGGGCGCGTCATCGAGGCTCTCGACGCCGAGCGGCTGGCCATCGCGGACCATTTCGGCATCGCCGTTCGCACCGTGCAGGAGCATTTTTCCCTGTCGTTCCATGTTCCGGTGGGGTCCGTTTCGGAGATGAACCAGGAAATGGAACGCCAGGGGCGCGGCGGCTTCGGTCCGATAACCGCCGATAGCCGCTATGTTCTCGAAGACGTCCCGTTCGGCCTGCTGCCGACCGTGTTGCTGGGCAAGGTCAGCGGGAAGCCGGCGGTTCTCCATGAAGCGGGCATCTCGATCCTGTCGGCCGCTTACGGCCGCGACCTCAAGCTGGACAATGACATTCTTCCGGCGCTGGGCCTCGATGCACTGTCGGACGCGGAGTTGGCGGACCTTTGCCGCAGCGGGTTCTCTTCCGGCACGACCTGATCGACATGCCCGGTGACGGCGATGCCGGGTTGCGCGACAACGTGCTTCCATCAAGCGCTGAATTGGAAAAATCGCCTCAATGTCCGGGCGAGGCGGACACGGTCTTTGCCTTGACAGATACGGAAAACGAATGAGATGATCTAACTTATACAGAATTCGCATTTAAGGTGCGTATGGAAACCCGTGATCTCCAGACTTTCCTTGCGGTTGCTGCCAGCGGCAGCATCACCAAGGCGGCTGACATGCTCGGGCGCTCCCAACCCGCGGTAACGCGCACCATCCAGGACCTCGAGGCCGAGCTCGGTTTCCAGTTGCTGCACCGCGTCGGCCGGCGCGTGCAACTGTCCGAGGAGGGCGCGGCTTTCGAGGAGGAAGCACGGCGTCTGCTGATGTCGTTCACGGAACTGGCTGCGCGCGCCAAGATGATTGCCGCGGGCCGGGGACGTACCCTGCAGATCGTCACGACCTCAGCGATCGGCACGGGCCTTCTGCCGATGGCGCTGGCCGAGATCCCGAGCGACGAACTGCCCGACGAGACGCATATCGGACAATTTCTTCCCTCGATCGTCGCCCAGGAAGTACGCGGCGGGCGCGCCGAGCTTGGGTTCACAAGCCTGCCGCTCGACACGCCGGGGCTAGATGTCCTGCGGTTCTATTCGGCGCCCGATGTCGCGGCGGTGCGGGAGGACGATCCGCTGGCCAGGCTCGATGTCATTCCGCTTTCGGCTTTCGCAGGGCGCCGGGTCGCCACCTTGCTCAACCCGCTGCGCTTCCAGTTGCATGTCGCCAAGGCGTTGGCGGCCAAGGGCGTCGATACCGGGCCCGTGATCCGGACCAATACGGCCTATGGTGCGTTGCAGGTCGTGCGCCGCACCGGCGTCGCGGCCGTCATCGACCCTTTGACGGCGTACGGCGTGGCGCTGCCCGGCGTCGTCATCCGTCCGCTCGACGTGACCGTGCTGTTTCATTGGGGCGTCGTGGCGGCCGAGAAGCGCCGCCTTCGGCCAGTTGCCCAGGCGCTGGTCGATGCGGTCGAAGCGGTGGCGGAACGATCGATCGTCGGCTTCAGGAAACTCGATCCGGCGCTGGCCGGCCAATTGGTGACCGATCCCGCATCGGGTACGAACCACGGGACGGGGATATGAAGCATACGTCCGCGCCATCCGCCGCGACGGGGCTTGCCGCGCTTGAAGCGCGGCTCGCGCAGGATCTCGACTATCTCGAACTGCCGGCCAAGCCCTGGGTGCCGCGTCATTCGCACGACGGCGAACCGGTTCGCGATGTCGTCGTCATCGGCGCCGGCATGTGCGGACTCGCGGCGACGGCCAAGCTGGTGCTGACCGGGATCACCAATGTGGTTGCCTATGATGCGGCTCCGGCGGGGCGCGAAGGACCGTGGGTCACATTTGCGCGCATGCAGACGCTCCGGTCGCCGAAGGCACTCAGCGGTCCCGCGCTCGGACTGGCTCCGTTGACGTTCCGCGCATGGTTCACCGCGCAATGGGGCCCGGATGCCTGGCAATCCCTGGACAAGATTCCCAAGGACCAGTGGATGGACTACCTCGTCTGGTATCGCAAGGTGCTCGCCTTGCCGGTGCGCAACGAGGTGCGCATGACCGGCATTTCTTTCGTGGACGGACTGATTGCGATCGATGTCGAGGGCGCGGAGACGGGGCGTGTTCTTACCCGGCGCCTGGTGCTGGCCACGGGCCGGTCCGGCCTCGGCGGCTTCGCCGTGCCGGATTTCCTGACGGGCGTCGATCGCGCCTATTGGGCGCATTCCGCCGACGACATCGATTTCGATGCGCTCAGAGGCAAGCGTGTCGCAGTCATCGGTGCCGGCGCCTCGTCGATGGACAATGCCGCCACCGCGCTCGAGGCCGGCGCCGGCTCGGTGGACATGCTGATCCGGCGCAAGGAAATGCCCCGCATCAACAAGCTCACCGGCATCGGCAGCCCTGGCGTCGTGCTGGGAATGCGCGACCTGCCCGATGCGTGGAAATGGAAATTCATCGACTATACCGCCGCGACCCAGACACCGCCGCCGCGTTCGTCGACGCTGCGCGTGTCCAGCCATCGCAATGCGCGCTTCCTTCTCGACTGCGCCATCCTGTCGGTAAAGGAGGATGCGGGCGGCCTGCTGGTCGAAACCACGCAGGGACCGCTGCGCTACGACTTCCTGATCGCGGCGACCGGCTTTTCGAACGACTTCAGCGACCGTCCGGAGTTCGCGGCGATCGCCCCTTACATCCGCACCTGGGCGGACGGCCGCTACAGGCCGGAGATGGGCCCCGCACGCGCGAGCATGGCGGAGGCGCCGGATCTCGGCCCCGCCTTCGAGTTCAGGGAACGGGTTCCAGGCTCCTGTCCGATGCTGGCCCATATCCATTGCTTCAACGACGCGGCCATGCTGACGCATGGCAAGGTCTCCGGCGACATTCCGGCCGTCAGCGCCGGCGCTGACCGTCTGGTCCGCGGCATCGCCGCCTCGCTGTTCGCCGAGGACGCCGAGGCGCATTTCGCCAGCCTGATCGCCTACGATACCCCGGAACTTCTCGGCGACGAATGGGTCGATTCCACCCCTCTGCTGCACAAGGAGTCCGCATTGTGATCGACGCGATGGACAAGGCCGCCGGCCTGTCGGAGGACGACGCTCTCTTCATGGCGCGGCGGTTTCGGCCCGAATTCGTGCAAGGGGCGGAAGCGTGCCGCCTGTCCGTTCTGCAGCCGGCGAACGACCAGGGTCTGGCGCGGGATTTGCGGCTTGCCCTTGCCCGTCGCATGGCCGCGCTGAATGCGGATGCGGCGCTGGTGGAGGAATATGACGGCCAACTGGCCGCGCTTGGTCCGTCCGGGCAGATTCAAGCTATGGCTGTCGGGGAGACCGATCTGGACGAGCCGCTGGCGACCATCGCCAGGCATGCCGACCTGGTCACGCTGACTCCGAGCAGGGCGGAGGCGCGAAATATCGCGCTGCTCGCCGAGGTCGGATTGAGCAATCCGCAGATCATCGCGCTCTCCGAACTCATCGCCTTCGTCAATTTCCAGACCCGGGTGGCGGCCGGCCTGCGGCTCTTGAGGTCGGCATCATGACCTCGGTGCGTCTCAAGCCGTTGGACTGGCGCCCCTACATCGCACCGGTCGAGTTGTCCGAGGCCACGCCGGAACAGCTCGACGCGATGAAGGTGACGCCGTCGGCCAAGAAGGTGTCGGACTATGTGCGCACGCTCGCTCATGATCCCGAGAGCTATCTCGCCCGCACGATCCTGTTCAACGCGATCATGTATGTCGAAGGCGGTCTTGCCCGGCCCGATCGCGAGCTTGGCGCGCTGGGTGCGTCGATCGTCAACGGCTGCAGGTACTGCGCCGTCGTCCACGCCCGCCGGCATGCGGAACTGACCAAGAGCGACGACGTTGTCAGCGCACTCTATCTGGATCAGCCGGAGACGCTCGGGCCACGCGACGCGGCCATCTATGATTTTGCCCGCCGCCTGTCGGTGACGCCGTCGGAGGCGACGGAGAAAGACATCGCCGCGCTTCGGGCCGCCGGCATGGACGATGTCGAGATCATCGACCTGATCCATGCCATCTCGATCTTCGGTTGGGCGAACCGCCTGATGCACGTTCTGGGCCATGCGGAGCCGGTGAAATGAGGGCGCGGACGTTTTGCCGGCGGTTGGGCAGGCGACCGATCCTTGGCCATAAAAAGGGGAACAAGATGTGCATCAGTTCATGGGGCCCGGACGATCGTTTCGTTCGGCTCGCCGCTTTTCCGCTCCTCGCGCAATAAGGCAGCCGACAGATGCTGGAACTCAAAGATATCAAACTGTCCTACGGCAGCGCGCAGATCCTGAACGGCGTCGACCTGTCGGTGAAGCGCGGCGACGTGGTGTCGATCATCGGCCCCAGCGGCACGGGAAAGACCACGCTGCTGAAATGCATCAACTACCTGGCCAGGCCGAGTTCCGGGACCATCGCCTTCGATCGGATCACGATGGACTACCGGCGTCCCGACAAGGCTGCGATCCAGGCGATCCGGCTCAGGACCGCGATGGTCTTCCAGCAATTCAACGTCTTCAAGAACATGACGGTGCTGCAGAACGTGATGGACCCGCTCGTGGTGGTGCAGCGCAAGTCGAAGGACGAGGCGCGCGACATCGCCCTGCGCGAGATCGAACGGGTCGGCCTGACGGAACGCAAGGATCACTATCCCTCGCAGCTTTCCGGCGGCCAGCTCCAGCGGACCGGAATCGCGCGCGCATTGGCCGTGCGGCCGGACGTCATCCTCTTCGACGAACCGACCTCCTCGCTCGACCCGGAACTGGTGGGCGAGGTCCTGAAGGTGATCAGGGACGTCACCTCGTCCGGCATCACCTCGCTGCTGGTGACGCACGAGATGCAGTTCGCGAAGAGCATCTCGAACAGGATCGTCTTCATGGATCGGGGCATGGTCGCCGCCGATGGCAGCCCGGACGAGATTTTCGAGTCGCCGTCCAGCCCGCGGCTCGCCCAGTTCCTCAACTCCGAATATTCACTCCAGTAAGAAGGGAACGTCAGACATGCCTGCGAACAAATCCATTTATAACCGTCGCCATGCCCTCGCCATTGCCGGAGGCGTGGCGCTCGCCTTCGCCGCCACGGGAACCGGCTTCGCACAGGCCGCGAAGGTGCGCACCGTCAAGATCGCGACGGCGGCCGAATCCAAGCCGCTCGCCTGGGGCGCGCTGGGCGTCGAGCCGCAGGGCTACGAGCCAGACCTGCTCAGGGCCATCAACGCGAAGCTGCCGCAATACAAGTTCGAGATGGAAGGCGTCGCCGACATCGCGCAGGAGACCGGCCTCGCCACCGGCAAATACGACATGGCCTGCGGCGGCTACTACAAGTCGCCCGAGCGCGAGAAGCAGTTCATCATCCCCGAAAATCCGATGGGCGCCAGCCTGATGAAGATCTACAGCCGCAAGGACAGCGGCATCAAGGAGATGAAGGATCTCGTCGGCAAGAAGATCGTGCCGACCACGGCCGGCGGCGGAACCTACAAGTTCATCATGAACTGGCAGAAGGAGAACCCGCAATACAAACTGGACGTGACGGCGTCGAGCGCCGGCATTCCGTATCCGAACCGCCTCGACGAGGTCCAGAACGGCAAGTTCGACGCGCTGGTGCTGCCGTCCAATCTCGGCGAGCAGGAAGTCATCCAGAACAAGAAGCTCGACGTCGTGGCGTCGGAACCGGTCTACAGCAACAACACCTACATGCTGATCCACCGGTCGGAGGAGAACAAGGTTCTCGCCGAGGACGTCAACAAGGCCCTCAAGGAGCTGAGGGAGGACGGCACGATGGACAAGCTCTCGGAGAAATGGTTCGGCGAGGACATCGTCAAGTACATGAAGTAATCGGCCGGGCCGGCTTCATCCTCAGCGGCAAGCTGTATTGCAAAGGAGTGTTTCGACGTGGATCTTTCCGCCATGATCCCCGAGTTGCTCTCGGCCTTGCCGCTGACGCTCGCCATTACGTTCACGGCTCTTGTCGTGGGCTTCTGCCTGGCGCTGATCGCTACCACCCTGCGGGTTCGCAGGGTGCCGGTGATCAGCAACCTGGTTGATCTCTACGTGTCCTACGCCCGCAGCGTTCCCGTCGTGCTGCAACTGTTCGTCGCGTTCTACGGTCTGCCGCTGCTGGTCGCCCTGTTCGGCATCGACGATTTCTTCTCGCCGAACGTCGCCGCCATGGTGGCGCTGAGCTTCTATCACGGCGGCTATCTGTCAGAGGTCATGCGTCCTGCCTACCTGGCGGTCGAGCGCGGCCAGCACGATGCGGCGGACAGCCTGGGCTATACCTTCCGGCAGAAGATTTTCCGTATCGTCGGCCCCCAGGCCGTCCATATCGGCCTGCCGGGCTACGGCAACTCCGTCATCTACCTGATCCATAACGTCGCGCTGGTTATGTATATCGGCGCCGCCGACGTGATGGCGACCGCGCATCTGATCATGGAACGGGACTACAACCAGTACCAGTTCGAGACATATCTGGTGCTCGCGGTCATCTATTCGGTGCTGTGCCTGATCGCCTGGCTCATCGTCCGCTTCTTCGAGCTTCGCTCGCCGATGCAGGCGCCCGAAGCGACGGCCAGAGGCCGAGCCAGGGCCGCGATGATCGCCAACGTTTGAAGCAGGGATATTGAAGCATGTTCGAGAGCGATATTCTTCTGCAGGACGCGCGGGAAATCCTTGGCGCCGTGCCTCTGACGCTTGGCATGGCGGCCATCATCTTCGTGCTGTCGACCATCGTCGGCAGCCTGTTCGCGCTGGTCGAATACAGGCGGGTGCCGGTGCTGCGGGAACTTGTCACCGTCTACAAGATCATCCTGAAGGGCGTGCCGATGGTGATCGTGATCTTTCTCTCCTACTTCGGCCTGCCCGCAGCCTTGCAGTCCCTGTACTCTGTGCTGGGCATCGACGCCAACGCCCACGAAATGCCCAACTGGGTCATTCTTGTCCTGGCGATCACCGGTTGTGTCGCGGCATTCCAGGCGGAGATCATCAAGGGTGCCCTGAACGCCTTCGACACCGGTCAGTCGGACGCAGCCTATTCGCTGGGCTATACGAGCGGCCAGCTGTTCCGACGTGTGCTGCTGCCGCAGGTGGTGCTCACGGCCATCCCCGATCTTACGACGTCGATCATGGTCATCATGAAGGCGCTGTCCCTCGGCTTCGCCATCGAGGTCGTCGACATCTTCGCGCAGTCGCAACTGACCGCCGCCCTGAATTTCTATTATCTCGAAGCTTTCGTGATCGCCGTCGTGATCTATATGACGATCGCCTACATCGTCACGCGGATCGCCGACAGGCTGGAGCAATCCCTCAGGCTGCGGACCTGAGAGCTCTCATCTATCGCAACTGGCCGAGATCCACGGGCCGGTTGTCGATGATCGCTTCCATGGAGAAGAAGCCCGTCACCGTCGACAGATCGAAATTGGTGATGAGCTTCTGGTAGAAGGCGTCGTAGCCCGACATGCCTCGCGTCACGACCTTGATCAGATAGTCCCAGTCGCCGCCGATCCGGTAAAAATCGATCACCTGCGGCAACCGCTCGACATGGGCGCGGAACGCATCGATCCATTCCTTCGAGTGATGACGGGTGCGGATCATCACGAAGACGACGAGGTCGAGGCCCAGCGCCTCGAGATCGATGACGCTGTGCGTTCCGCGGATCATCCCGACGGAATGGAGGCGCTGGAGGCGGCGCCAGCAGGCGTTCTGCGACAGGCCGACCTTCTCCGCCAGGTCGCGCTGCGACAGGCTTGCGTCGCGCTGCATGGCCGTCAGAATCTTTGTGTCAAAACTATCGAGTTTTACCTGTGAATCGTTCATATGATCTGATTTTCGCGAAAAATCCGAGAAGATAGATGAATTTTTTGACCGTGAGGCAGTTTATGATCCGTGTCAATATCCGCTTCTCGGAGAACGACCGTGGACAGAACCCGCCAATCGGCCAGTCGAGACGACTCGCCGCTTTCCCGTTTTCGCCAAGGCTTGACGAGCGCGGACCCTGTCGCCTCGCTCCGCGACGGTCTCGTCGGTGCCAAGGCGAAGATCGCCGGACCCTATGGAGAGAAGCAACTCGTTTACGCCGACTATGTCGCGTCCGGCCGCGCGCTTCACCAGATCGAGCGCTTCGTCCTCGAGGACGTGCTTCCCTACTATGCCAACAGCCATACGGAAGCGTCGTTCTGTGGCGGCTTCATGACGCGCTTGCGGTGCGAGGCGCGAGCGCTGATCGGCCAGTCCTGCGGGGCGGGGCAGGAGCACGCCGTGATCTTCACGGGCTCGGGGGCGACGTCCGGGATCAACCGCCTCGTCAGGCTGTTCGGCGTTGAGGACGCCGTCGCGGCGGGCAGGCGGGTCCGGATCGTCATCGGCCCCTACGAGCACCACTCCAACATACTGCCCTGGCGCGAGAGCGGGGCCGAGATCGTGGAAGTCCCCGAGCATCCGGCCGGCGGGCCCGACCTGTCCTGCCTGGAGGACGCGCTCGGTAACGGCGCGCCGGAGCTGACGATCTGCGCGCTGTCGGCAGCCTCCAACATCACCGGTATCACCAGCGACGTCGCGACGATCACCGCGATGGTGAAGGCGGCCGGCGCAAGGATGATCTGGGACTATGCCGGCGCCGGCCCCTATCTGCCGATCGCCATGACGCCGGCTCCAGGCGCGGAGATCGACGCCGTCGTCGTCTCTCCCCACAAGTTCATCGGCGGCCCCGGCGCCTCCGGACTCCTGATCGTTCGCCGCGATGCAGTCTCCGCGAAAACGCCGTCGTGGCCGGGCGGCGGCACGGTGAAATTCGTGTCGCCGAGCCGGCACGACTACAGCGACAGCCTGGAAGCCCGCGAAGAAGCCGGCACGCCCAACGTGGTCGGCGACATCCGCGCCGCGCTGGCGTTTATCGTCAAGGATGCGATCGGAGCGGATGTCATGGCGGCGCGCAACAAGGAGCTTGTGCAGCGTGCCTTCCGTGCCTGGAAGGATATTGAGGAGTTGGACCTGCTCGGCCTGCCGGGTCCCGACCGGCTGCCGATCTTCTCCTTCCGGGTGAGGAACGAAAAGGGCGGTTACGTCCACCAGCAGCTGGTCACGCGCATGTTGAGCGACCGGTTCGGCATCCAGGCGCGCGGGGGCTGCGCCTGTGCCGGGCCGTATGTCCACCGGCTGCTGTCGATCGACGACGACCGCTCCGAGGCGATGAGGCAGGCCATCCTTGCCGGCGACGAGCTCAGCAAGCCCGGTTTCACGCGCCTGAACTTCAGCGTCCTGCTGCCGGACGAGAAGGTGGACTACATTCTCGAGTCGGTGGCGCAGCTCGCTGGCGATGCGCCGGCGTTTGAAGCGCATTACGACGTCGATCCGGCCCGGGCGATCTTCTTCCCGCGCGCCCAGGCCCGGATGGCTGCGGCGGGCTGATGTCTCGATGTCCGGGTCTCGTGAAGCACTGCCTTTCGGGAGGCCCGCCTGAGGCTCGGGCTTGAAAGTCAGCGGTTCTTCCTGACGACGCAGGAGCCGCCGGCGCCGTGCAGCTTGCGGCAGATGGCGTCGGCGGCGCCGCGGCTGTCGGCGCCGATGCGGACCGCATAGATGCCGCGCCGGCCGATCGGCGTGCGCACCCGGCTCACCACCGGCTCGTAGGACGCCAGCAGCGCCGGGAAGCGGGCTTGCAGGCGCTGCCATTGGCGCACGGCGGCGGCGCGGCGGAAATTGCCGGCCACCTGCACGCCCCACGGCTTGGTCGGAATCGTCGACATGGCGATGACACTGGATTCGATGACCGGCAACCGTCGGCAGGCGACCGCGAACGGCATTTTGGGATCCAGCGGATGAACGGCGCCCTGATAGACACTGTCCATGAACCTGTCGGACGGCTCGCCCATGATGTCGAGCACGTAGTCCTCCGTCTCCAGCGGCAGGAAGCCGCCGGAATTGAGCCAGCGCGTCACCCGCGACTCGCCGGCATTGTAGGCGGCCGCCGCCAGCCCGAGATTGCCGTAGCCGGCCCGCATCTCGGCCAGATAGGCGGCGGAAGCGGCGATCGCCTGGCCGACGTCGAACGGATCGGCCAGATCGCGCATCTTCGCGGTGCCGGGCATGAACTGGGCAATACCTTCCGCGCCGGCCGGGCTCACGGCGTTGGGGTCGAAGCGGCTTTCCTTCCAGATCAGGCGGGCGAAGAACTCTCGTGGAAGGCCGTTGCGGTCGGCCTCGGCGGCGATCAGCGCGCAGACGCGGTCGATCAGCCGCTCGCGCGCCGACAGCGAATGCGGAGGGTCGGCAACCGCAGGAGAGCCGAAAGCAACGAGGATCAGTACGAACAGTGCGCCCTTGAGTTTACCTCCACCCCTGACCCCTCCCCTCAAGGGGGAGGGGGACAAGGGCGCAGCAGATTCCCGTTCCCCTTGAGGGGATGTGTCGGGGGTGGGGGTAGTTGAAAGAGGCACGGCGCGGCCTGAAGCGCTATTCGGCGGCTCTTGCCTGCATTTCTTGGGCCTGCATGCCTTGGCCGAAGCGCTGCTCGATGTAGTCGGCGACCATCTTCTGGAAATCCTCGGCGATGCGCGGGCCGCGCAGGGTCGCCGCCTTCTCGCCGTCGATGAAGACGGGCGCCGTCGGCATCTCGCCGGTGCCGGGCAGCGATATTCCGATGTCGGCGTGCTTGGATTCGCCGGGGCCGTTGACGATGCAGCCCATCACCGCGACCTTGAGTTGCTCGACGCCGGGGTACTTCTCGCGCCAGAGCGGCATGTTGGCGCGGATGTCGTCCTGGATGTTCTGCGCCAGTTCCTGAAACACCGTCGAGGTCGTGCGGCCGCAGCCGGGGCAGGCGGCGACGATCGGCACGAACTGGCGGAACCCCATCGTCTGGAGCAGTTCCTGCGCCACCTGCACCTCGCGGGTGCGGTCGCCGCCCGGCTCGGGCGTCAGCGAGATGCGGATCGTGTCGCCGATGCCCTGCTGGAGCAGGATGCCCATCGCGGCGGAAGAGGCGACGATGCCCTTGGAACCCATGCCGGCCTCGGTGAGGCCGAGATGCAGCGCATGGTCGGAGCGCTTCGCCAGTTCGGTGTAGACGGCGATCAGGTCCTGCACGCCGCTGACCTTGGCCGACAGGATGATCTTTTCGCGCGCAAGACCGATCTCCTCGGCCATCTCGGCCGACAGGATCGCCGACTGCACGATCGCCTCGCGCGTCACCTCAATGGCGGTGAGCGGCGAACCCTGTGCCTGGTTCTGGTCCATCAGCCGGGTCAGCAGTTCCTGGTCGAGAGAGCCCCAGTTGACGCCGATGCGCACCGGCTTGTCGTAACGGATCGCCATCTCGACGATTTCCGCGAACTGGCGGTCGCGCTTGTCCTTGAAGCCGACATTGCCGGGGTTGATGCGGTATTTCGCAAGTGCCGCGGCGCAGGCCGGATGATCGGCCAGCAGCTTGTGGCCGATATAGTGGAAGTCGCCGACGATCGGCACGTCGATGCCGAGCCGTTCCAGCCGCTCGCGGATCCGCGGCACGGCCGCCGCGCTCTCGTCGCGATCGACCGTCACGCGAACGATCTCCGATCCGGCGCGGTGAAGTGCGGCGACCTGGGCGACGGTGCGATCGATATCGGCGGTGTCGGTGTTGGTCATCGACTGCACGACGACCGGCGCGCTGCCGCCGACGACGACGCCGCCGACATCGACGCCGACCGATCTGCGGCGCTCGAAGGGAGAGGAAAAGTATCCGGTCATTGCCGGCGGTCCTGCATCTGGTTCTTTCGCCGTGCTCGCACGCGCACCGGGCATGAGGTGGCGGACGCCGACCTGCTTGTCAATGGTTCAGGGCCGGCGCGACGACAAATCGTTCTGCCTAGTCACCCCTGAAAACAGGGCGGAACGGGCAATATTATGTCCCGCCGGCGGAAAACGGGGGGGGAATCGAATGAAACAGCCAACCCACGGGCCAGCGACGATATTTGTCGCCGGCCCGGATGGCCTTTCTGGTCAGAATAGGGGTCTTCAGTGCGTGGTCGGGCTTCCCGCCAGCTTTTCAATCTCGTCCTTGAGGGCCAACTTGCGCCGCTTCAGGTTGACGATCTCGAGGTCGTCTACCGATGGATGAAGCAAGGCTTCGTCGATCTCGCGCTCGATGTCGCCATGCTTCTTCCGCAGCTCATCAAGATGGGATGCAAGAGACATGATTGGTTCTCCCTTTCATGGTTTCCTCGATTGCAACCGTCGAAGGCCGTCCACCGCAGGTCCGCCTTCATGACGGCTGGATGACACTGTGCCACCTTACAATCGCGATGTCGAATGCCGCGTGGTAGCATTTCCCGACATCGTGAAATGTGATATGCGCAGAGCGCCGGCGGGGACGTTTCAAGCCGGTCCCGCCCCATATGCGCGACCGTGCGCCGGAACCCAGATGGTGGACATGTCGGAACAGGAACAGGCCGAGATTCGTCTCGAATTCGCACGGCTGAAACAGGAGCACACCGATTTCGACGCCGCCATCAACGCGATGATCGCCACCGGCTGCGACCCGCTGCAGATCCAGCGCATGAAAAAGAAGAAGCTCGCCGTCAAGGACCGGCTCTCGGCGCTGGAAGACAGGATCATTCCCGACATCATCGCGTGAGCGCGACGATCCGGCGGAGCGGCCCCTGAAGACAGGAATTCCCGTCATTCCCGATTCTAACCCTCGTCCTCCAGATAGAGACGGATCATCCTGACCAACTCCCTGCGGATGCCAGGGTCATTCAGCGTTCCGCGTCGCGCCGCGTTGTGGATCACCCCGTCGACGATGTCCGAGATCATGAGGCCGACGGCCTCTGCGTGCGGATCGTGCGGGCGATAGACGGCTGCCGCCTGCGCGTAGAGCGAAAGGTAGCGCGTTTCCACTTGGCTGTTCTGGTCTCTGTAGGCCTCAAGGCCGGGAGCCTCGTCGAGCAGCACCCTGTGCAGGCCGGGATGTTTGCTGTGCGCCTCGATTATATTGGAGACCAGGATTTCCAGATATTCGGCAAGGGGCTGCCCTTGCCTTCGCGCGCCTTCGACGGCGGCGAGGCTGTCGTCCAGATGCCGCCGCCTGATCGCGTCCACCAACGAGACCTTGTCGGGGAAATACTGATAGAGTGACCCTATGCCGACACCGGCGGCCTCGGCGATCTTGTTGGTGGTGAAGCCGGCCCATCCCCTTTCGCTCAGAATGCGAGCCCCAGCCTCGATGACCGCTTCGACCGTCGCCCGGGACCTGGCTTGGCGGGGCTCCTTGCGCATGGAAGGCTTGCGTTTTGCAATGCGAGTAGACAATCAGGCGCTCCCGTCCAGAATATGGAGAAGTTACTCGCATTTTCTTCGAGCCGGGAAGCCCCTCATGATCGAAATGCTTCGCACCCTATATGGATATCAGGCCTGGGCAAACGACGATCTGCTCGGCAGATTGGCCACCCTCGATCCCGGGAAGCAGGCTGCCGAACTCGATACGGCGCTTGGGCTGATCGATCATTATCACGTCGTTGCGCGGATATTCGCGGGGCATCTGGGCGGCGCCGGGCGCCAATATGGCTCCGATCGCACGGCCGAGACGCCGGCGTTGAAGGAGCTTCACGCCGCGGTGGTGGCGACAGATCGTTGGTACCAGGAGTACCTTCAAAAGGTCGGCCTGAAGCAACTTTCCGGTCCGGTCGCTTTTACTTTCACCGACGGAGACAAAGGCTACATGACCCGGCAGGAGATGCTCATGCATGTCGCGCTGCATTCGGCGATCCATCGCGGCGAGGTGTGTCGGATCCTCTCCCAGCTTTCCATCACGCCGCCCTGGGATACTTTCGCGGTATATCTGCATCGCGCGCAGCCGTCCCGTCGCTCGCAGGGTGGCGGGCAGCCTCAAGGGGTGGGCGCCCTGCCTGCCTGATGTTGGCGGCCGCCTGCCTTGCGATGCGCGCCCATTTCCGCTAAGGCGCGGCCTTCCTTGAACGGGAGACCGCGCCCTTGACCGACCAGCGCGCCGACGTCGCCATCATCATGGGCAGCCAGTCCGACTGGGCGACGATGCGGCATGCCGCCGATACGCTCGCGGCGCTCGGCATTTCCCACACGAGCCTGATCGTCTCGGCGCATCGTACGCCGGAAAGGCTCTACGACTTCGCAAGGGGCGCCAAGGCCGCCGGTTATAAGGTGGTGGTGGCGGGCGCCGGCGGGGCCGCCCACCTGCCGGGCATGACGGCAGCGCTGACGCCGCTGCCGGTGTTCGGCGTGCCGGTGGAATCGAAGGCGCTGTCGGGGCAGGATTCGCTGCTCTCCATCGTCCAGATGCCGGCCGGCATTCCGGTCGGCACGCTGGCGATCGGCAAGGCTGGCGCGATCAACGCCGCGCTGCTCGCCGCGGCGGTGCTGGCGCTGTCCGACGAGGCATTGGCCGCGCGGCTCGATGCCTGGCGCGCCGAGCAGACGGCGAAGGTCGCCGCCCAGCCGACGGATGCGGCATGAGCGCGATGCTGCCGGCCGGCACGACGATCGGCATCATCGGCGGCGGCCAGCTCGGCCGAATGCTGGCCATGGCCGCGGCCCGACTCGGCTATCGCACGGTCGTGCTGGAGCCGCAGGCGGACTGCCCGGCAGCCCAGGTCTGCAACCGTCAGATCGTCGCCGCCTATGACGATCCGGCCGCGCTCGCCGAGCTTGCGGCGGTCTCGGCGGTGGTCACCTACGAATTCGAGAATGTTCCCGTCGCCGCCGCGAACGCGCTGGCGGCCTCGGTTCCTGTCCGGCCGCCTGCGCGCGCACTGGAAGTCGCGCAGGACCGGCTGGTAGAAAAAACCTTCCTGAACGGCATCGGCATCGCGACAGCGCGGTTCTTGCCCGTCGACGACGATGCGCAGCTTGCCGAAGCGCTCGCCGCGTTCGACGGCTCGGGCGTGCTCAAGACCCGGCGCATGGGGTATGACGGCAAGGGCCAGCGCGTGTTCCGCAACATGGAAACGGTCGGTTTCGACGGGACATTCGCGGCGATGGGCGGCGTGCCGCTGATCCTGGAATCGCTGGTCGCCTTCGAGCGCGAGGTGTCCGTCCTCGCCGCGCGCGCGGCCGATGGCGCGTTCGCTGCCTATGACCCGGCGGAAAACGTCCACCGCGACGGCATCCTGCACACCTCCACCCTGCCGGCGACGATCCCGCCGCAGACGGCCGCCGCCGCGCATGAGGCAGCGCGCACCATCCTCGATGCGCTCGGCTATGTCGGGGTCATCGGGGTGGAGTTCTTCGTCATGGCCGACGGATCGTTGATCGCCAACGAGATCGCGCCGCGCGTCCACAATTCCGGCCACTGGACGGAAGCGGCCTGCCTCGTCTCCCAGTTCGAGCAGCATATCCGTGCCGTCGCCGGCCTGCCGCTCGGTTCGACCGTGCGCCATGCCGACTGCGTGATGGAAAACCTGATCGGCGACGATGTCGGGCGTGCGCCCGCGCTGCTGGCGGAACCCGACGTGATGCTTCATCTCTACGGCAAGGCCGAGGCCCGGCCGGGCCGCAAGATGGGGCATTTCACGCGGGTGACGCCGACTTTCCCTCCCTCTTGAGGAGAGGTTGCCGAGCGAAGCGAGGCGGGAGGAGGTCATCACCATCGTTTCACGGTCCTGAGGTCGTGTCCCAGGGTTGGCGACCTCTCCCGACCAGCCTTCGGCTGGCCACCCTCCCCTCAAGGGGGAGGGGAACTCTGCACTGGCGGTTGACAGCCCCTATGCGCCTCGTTTATGAGCCAAGTCACGAATTCGGCGCGCTTTCGGGCGCGCCTTTTGGTTGGCCCGTAGGGGCACAGAACTGACGGGCAATGCCATGAAGATCAAGAACTCGCTCAAGGCGCTCAAGGCGCGTCACCGGGACAACCGCCTGGTCCGCCGCAAGGGACGCATCTACATCATCAACAAGACCGACCCGCGCTACAAGGCGCGCCAGGGCTGAGCGGCGGACGCTCTCGCAAGGGCGGCGCTTTCACGCACAAATCGGTTTGACGATCCGCGGGATGGAAGTAGACTCCAGCCCATGCGGATCGTTTTTGCCGTTCTGGCGACGTCTTTCCTGAGTGTTTCCCTTGCCCCATCGGCCTTGGCGGCAGGGCCGGCGGCACGGGACGTCGCGCCGCCGCAGGCCACGCCCGGCACCCGGGCCGAGCGTCTCGACAAGCTGTTCGCCGACCTCAAGCGCGAACGCAACGAGAAGGCCGCCGAGCGCATCGCCAACCAGATCTACATGGTCTGGAACGATTCGGGGTCGGCGTCCGTCGACCTGATGATGCAATGGGCACAAAAGGCCATCCAGGACCAGAAGTTCGACGTCGCGATGGATTTCCTCGACGAGGTGGTGACGCTGCAGCCTGATTTCGTGGAAGGCTGGAACCGCCGCGCCACCGTGAATTTCCTGATGAAGAACTACGCCAAGTCGATGGCCGACATCGACAGGGTGCTGGAACTGGAGCCGCGCCACTTCGGCGCCCTCTCGGGCCTGGCGCAGATCATGGCCGACACGGGGCGAAAGGAGCAGGCGCTCAAGGCATGGCAGCGCGTGCTCGATATCTATCCGATGCTGCGCAACGCGCAGCAGCAGGTGTCGACGCTTTCAGAAGACCTCGCCGGCGAATCCATCTAAGGCGGATCGAGGGAAGGCAATCGGCAGTCGGATTGATCGCCGGTCGCGGCCGTTCCAGGCTTGCCTACTGCCTACTGCCTTACCGCCCCCCTTGCCCGTCCGGGCCGAGATAGGCGATGCGCAGCATGTTGGTGGATCCCGGCGTGCGTAGCGGAACGCCCGCGGTGATGATGATGCGGTCGCCGGGCTTGCCGTACTCCTCCTCGAAGGCAATGCGGCAGGCGCGGTTGACCATGTCGTCGAGATCGCGCGCATCCTCGGTGACGACGCAATGCGTGCCCCAGACGAGCGACAGCCGCCGTGCCGTGTCGAGGATCGGCGACAGCGCGATGATCGGCACCTGCGGCCGCTCGCGCGCGGCGCGCAGGCCGGTGGTGCCGGAGGCGGTGTAGGTGACGATCGCCGCCAGCTTCAACGTCTCGGCGATCTCGCGCGCGGCGAGCGAGATGGCGTCGGCGCCGGTCGGTTCCGGCTCGGAACGCTGGGCGTTGATGATACCCGAGTAGAGCGGGTCCTTCTCGACCTGGACGGCGATGCGGTTCATCGTCGCCACCGCCTCGACCGGGTAGGCGCCGGCGGCCGACTCGGCCGACAGCATCACCGCATCGGCGCCCTCGAACACCGCGATCGAGACATCGGACACCTCCGCGCGGGTCGGTACGGGGGCGGTGATCATCGATTCCAGCATCTGGGTCGCCACGATCACCGGCTTGCCGGCCTTGCGCCCGGCGCGGGTGATGCGCTTCTGGATGCCGGGGACGTTCTCCAGCGGCACCTCCACGCCGAGATCGCCGCGCGCCACCATGATGGCGTCCGACAGTTCGATGATCTCGGGCAGCCGCGCGACGGCCTGCGGCTTCTCGATCTTGGACATCAGCAGGGCGCGGCCGCGCGCGATCTTGCGCGCCTCGGCCAGGTCGTCGGGCCGCTGGATGAAGGACAGCGCCACCCAGTCGACGCCGGCATCGAGAACCGCGTCGAGGTCGGCGCGGTCCTTGTCGGTCAACGCGCCGACCGGCAGATCGGTGTCGGGCAGCGATACGCCCTTCTTATCCGAGATCGTCGTACCGGCGACCACCGTGCAGACGATCGTCTTGCCGTCGGTCTTCACGGCCTTGAGCTGCAGCTTGCCGTCGTCGATCAGCAGCCGGTGGCCCGGCTCGACGGAGGCGAGGATTTCGGGATGCGGCAGATAGACCCGGGTGGAATCACCGGGCGTCGGATCACTGTCGAGGGTGAAGGCCTGGCCGACTTCGAGCGTCTCCTTGCCGTTGGCGAATTTCCCCACCCGCAGCTTCGGTCCCTGGAGATCGGCCAGGATGCCGATCGGCCGCCCGACACCCTGCTCGACCGTGCGAATCCGCTTTACCAGCGTGCGCATGAGCTCATGGTCGGTATGGCTCATATTGATGCGGAAGGTGTCGGCACCCGCCTCGAAGAGTTTCTTCAGCATGGCCTCGTCGGAGGAGGCGGGACCGATCGTGGCGAGGATCTTGACCTTGCGGCTGCGTCTCATTGACCTTTGCTTTCCGGGCTGCCGTCGTCGGCGGCCCCCTTGTTCCCGGCGGGCGTTCCGTTGCCTGAAGGCGCGGCGGCGGAGCCGCCTGCCGGCGCGGGCTGGTCGGTGAGCTGGACCATCCAGCTCGACTGCTCGCCCGTGTCATATTCCTGGAAGCCGGCGCGCTGGAAGCCGCGGGCGACGCAGTCGGTCACGCCGGCGATCTTGAATTCCTTTTCCGCCACGCACATCGAGATCGGCCCGTCCCAGCGTCCGCCGCGCTCGGCGTCTTCCGCATAGAGATAATAGAAACGCGACGACAGCGGCCCCTCGATCAGCGTCTTGCAGCTCGACGCCTCGATGTGCCACCAGCCTTCGGTGATCCAGCCGGCCTTGGCGCGGTAACCGATGCCGACGCCGACGAGATTCTGAGTGGCGTTGCAGACGCGGAAGTCGGCCCGCGCCGGCGAGGCGGCGACGAGCGGCAGGACCAGCACGCCGAGCAGGACGAGCCATCGGCCGTCAACCGTGTTCGCGCGCGGCCGTGCGGCGACCATCCTCAAACCTCTCGGGAAACATTTCAGCATGTTCTGTCGCCCCTTTTCGGAAAACTCCCGCCGCATGTCAACGCGCCTCCGACCCTCAATCCAATCGATTTAGGAGCCCGGTTGCGCGATTCTTCGCCGCTGGATGCCAGTTTCCCGCAAAAACCGTGGCCAAACAACGGCATTGCGCCCCAGCCGGCTTCATGAAATGAGATGACGAGCCCGAACGCCCTCCCCAACCGCCAAGAACAGATTTCCGTGATGACCCGATTGTCCGTCTTTTCGCCCTTCGATCTGGTCGAGGGCGATCGCGGGAAAGGGCTGGTGTTGGTCGCCGATCATGCCGGCCGCGCCCTGCCGGATGAGTATGGCGCGCTCGGCCTGCCGGCGTCCGAGTTCGACCGGCATATCGCCTACGACATCGGCGTGGAGAAGGTGACGCGCGAACTGGCCGCGCTTCTCGGCGCGCCGGCCGTGCTGGCCAATTTCTCACGGCTGCTGATCGATCCCAACCGCGGCGAGGACGACCCGACGCTGATCCGGCAGCTCTATGACGGCACGGTGGTGCCTGGCAACTATCCGATGACGGCTGAGGAGCGCGAGCGCCGGCTGGTCCGTTTCTACCGGCCCTATCACGACGCGGTGGCGTCGATGGTGGCATCCGTCGCCGAGGCGTCCGGCGTTGCGCCTTTCCTCTTTTCTGTCCATTCCTTCACGCCGGTCATGCAGGGCGTCGCCCGCCCGTGGCATGTCGGCATCCTGTGGGACAGCGACGACCGCGCGCCAAAACCGCTGATCGAGGCGCTGTCTGCCGAGGCGGATCTGGTCGTCGGCGACAACGAGCCCTATGACGGGGCGCTGCGCGGCGACACCATGTTCAAGCACGCCATCGTCAACGGCTTCGCGCACGCGCTGGTGGAAATCCGCCAGGACCTCATTGCCGACAACACCGGCGCCGTCGCATGGGCGAACCGGCTGGCCCCGATCGTTGACGCCATCAACCGCCGACCCGATATACATGAGGTCAGGATGTACGGCTCGCGCACCGGCCCGCTGTGAGCGCGGGCCTGCCGGAAAGGAAGATGCCATGAGCGAGTTCAGCCCCGAGCAGCAACGCGATTTCGAAGCCGCCGCCTTCCGCCGGCTGGTCGAGCATTTGCGCGAGCGCAGCGACGTGCAGAACATCGACCTGATGAACCTGGCCGGCTTCTGCCGCAACTGCCTGTCCAATTGGTATCGCGAGGCCGCGGAGGCCGATGGCGTGGCGCTGTCGAAAGACCAATCGCGCGAGATCGTCTACGGCATGCCCTATGCCGAGTGGCAGGCGCGCCACCAGACCGAAGCGTCTTCGGAGAAGAAGACCGCCTTCGAGACGAACCGGCCGAAGGATCACTAGGTTGTAAACAGCCGGATTCACCCAGGCGCGATTTCGCGTCCTTCCGGGGCCGCGCAGTGGAGCCCGGAATCAAGTCCGCCCGCATTGCTCATGTGGACCCGGATTGGCAACGGTCCCGCTCTGGGTTCCGGGTTCCGCTGCGCGGCCCCGGAAGGACGTCCTGACTCGGCTTAACCGCCCGAAAAATCGAAGAAATTTCTTGGACCGAGCGCTTTGTTGCGCCGCATGCCGCGTATTGTATTTTTACAAATCATTGCTTTTAAACGTCAATTATGATCATATTGAATGATCGTTCAAACAAAATAAGAGTTCACCCATGAACCCGCATCTCCGTGACGTCGCAGTTCCCAACGAGTGGGACCGCAGGGGCCTGCCGGGCTGGAGCTATCATTCCGACGCGCTGCTGGAGCTGGAGAAGGAGCGCGTGTTCCGCAATCACTGGCAGATCGTCGGGCATGTCAGCGACGTGCCGAGCGCCGGCGATTATCTGACCATGGATGTGGTCGGCGAGCGGGCGCTGGTCGTGCGCGGCAAGGACGGCGTGGTGCGTGCCTTCAACAATATGTGCCGGCATCGCGGCTCGCGCGTCGTGGCCGACGAGAAGGGCACCTGCAAGAACGCGCTGGTCTGTCCTTTCCACGGCTGGGTCTACAATCTCGACGGTACGTTGCGCGGGGCCGCGCGCCCGCGCTCCTTCCCGGATCTCGACAAGGACGAGTTCGGACTGATGCCGCTCGACCTAGAGATCTGGATGGGCTTCATCTTCATCCGCTTCCGCAAGGGTGGCCCGCAGCCTTCCGTCGCGGAACTGCTCGCCCCGATCGAGCCGGAGTTCGCCCACTATCGCGCCGCTGACATGGTGCCGTCCTGGGGCATCTGGACACAGACGACACCGGTCAACTGGAAGTCGGTGCGCGACGTCGACAATGAAGGCTACCATGTCGCCATGGCGCATCCGGCGCTGCAGGACCTTTACGGCGCGACCTATTACGACGAGCCATTCCTCAACGGCGTGTCGCGGTCGTTCGCCACCTATAATCCCCATGCGGGCCGGCGCTGGAGCGTCAGGCAGTATGTGAAGATCGCGCCGCGCCCGCCGGAACTGCCGGAAGACCTGCGCGAGGCGTGGGTCTATTACGGCATCTTCCCGAACGCGGTGATCGCGGCGACGCCGGAAACCGTGCAGTTCTACCAGGAATTCCCGCTCACGACCGGCAAGACGCTGCTGCGCGGTGCGATCTACCGCTGCCGCGACGAGACGCGCGAGCAGGCGGCGGCGCGCTATCTTGCCTACCGCATCGACCGCGACACGATGGCGGAGGACGTTCAGCTTTCCGTCTGGTCGAACGAATCCATGCTGTCGGAGGCGTTCGGAGGCTTCTACCTATCCGATCTCGAATACGGCGTGCGCACCCATCACGACCATCTGCGCAGGCAGGTGCCGGTGCTCAACCTCGAAACGGCGCCGGACGAGAAGGACATGGCAGCACTCAACGACGCGCTGCTGTCGCGGAACTGATCCCGAGGCCGCGCCAAGAGCGAAGCGGGCGGCGGCCAAGTAGCCGGGTTCAGCCGTTCCACACGCCTTCGCGGCGCAGGTCGTCCATGGTGCGCGAGATGCCTTCGCGCAGGATGGAGACCATGTCGTCGATCTGGTCGCGAGTGATGGTGAGCGGCGGGCTCATCACGCACATGTTGATCAGCGGCCGCACCAAAAGGCCGAGGTCGTGGCAGTGCTGGTCGATGCGCTTGCCGACGTCCTTGTCGAGTTCCAGCGGATCGTTGCTTTCGCGGTCCGCCACGCATTCGACGCAGGCCATCAGCCCCATGCCGCGCACTTCGCCGACAAGCGGAAGCGCTTCCAGCGTCTTGAGCTGTGCCTGGAAATAGGGTGCGACCTGCTGCGTGTGGGCCAGTAGCTCGGTTTCGAGAATGTCGAGGTTCTTCAGCGCCACTGCACAGCCGATCGGGTGGCTGGTGTAGGTCAGCCCGTGGCCGAACAGGGCGTCCGGATGGTTGGAGCGGCGCAGGTCCTCCAGCAATCGTTCGGAAATCACGACGCCGCCGAGCGGGAAATAGCCGGAGGTAACGCCCTTGGCGAAGGTGATCATGTCCGGGTCGAGGCCGAATACCTCGCCGGAGGCGAAGACGGAGCCGAGCCGCCCGAAGGCGGTGACGACCTCGTCGGAGACGTAAAGGATGTCGTTCGCCCGGCAGATCTCGCGGATGCGCCTGAGATAGCCGTCCGGCGGCACGATGACGCCGCCCGAGGCCTGGATCGGCTCGCCGACGAAGGCGCCGATCCTGTCCGCGCCGATCCGCTCGATCGTGTGGCGAAATTCGTCCACGAGGAAATCGGCAAAGCCTTCTTTTGTGACGCCCTGCGGGCGGTGGAAAGGGTTCGGCGCGGTGAGCTTGACCACCAGATCGTCGGCGCCGTCCATCCAGTCACGGTCGCGCGGGCGGCCGTTGAGCGAGGCCGACAGGTAGGTCGAGCCATGATAGGCGCCGCCGCGGCTGAGGATCAGCTTCTTCTCGGGCCGGCCGCGGACATTGTTGTAGAACTGCATGAAACGCAGCGCCGTCTCGACCGCGGTCGAGCCGCCGGTGGTGTAGAAGACGTGGGAGAGGTCGCCCGGCGCGTGGCCGGCAATGCGCCGCGCCAGTTCCGCCGAGGGCGCGTTCATCGTGTACCAGGGGGTGTTGTAGGAAAGCTGCAACGCCTGCTGGTACATGACTCTCGCCAGTTCCTCGCGGCGATGGCCGATATTGATGCACCACATGCCGGCCGGGCCGTCGATCAGCTTCTTGCCGCTTCCGTCGGTGATGTAGATGCCGTCGCCTTCGCCGATCAGCGCGCGCGCCTCGGCGCCGACCGAGCCGGCGTAAGGCCAGGGCTGGACGAGATGGCGCGTCGCCAGATCGACGGCGTCCTCCGGATCACGGCTTTCCACTGGTTTCGCTTCGCGCATCGCCGCCATGTTCGTCTCCGTGCCGCATTCCCGGGTGAAGGATCAAGTTGCTCAAAAAGGCGACTTTCTTCACTTCATTTTGAATGTCCGTTCAATCAATATTGCAGAAATACCGCTTGATTTCAATCGCCGGATGCGCTCATGTTGAACGCAAGCTGGCTCATCGGAACATGATGAAGGGGAACAACCGGCGGCAAACGGGAAGGCAGCGTGGCGGGACGACCCAAGCCAGCAACCAGCACGAATTCCGGAGCCTGGCGATGACGGCGGCTGCGGAAGGTTCCTCCTCTCTTGCGGCGACCCGTCCGCGGCGAAAATCCCTTCTGCAATCCGAGTCGTTCCAGGGCTTCGCCCTGATATCGCCTACCTTCCTCTACGCGCTTGTCCTTCTGATGCTGCCCATCTTCGTGGTCATCGCCCATTCCTTCTGGACGCAGCACTACCTCACCATCGACCGCACCTTCACGTTTGCGAATTACCGCATCGCGCTGACCGAGCCGATCTACCGCGACCTGCTCGGCCGTTCGCTCTACATCTCGCTGACCACCAGCGTGCTGACCGTGGCGCTGGCCTATCCGATCGCCTACTACATCTCCTTCCGTGGTGGCCGCCACAAGGGGCTGTGGCTGTTCCTCATCACCATACCGTTCTGGACCAGCTACCTGCTCAGGGTGATGTCGTGGAAGGTCATCCTCGGCTACAACGGCGTGCTGAATTCCGGTCTGGAGGCGCTCGGCATCATCCATGAGCCGATCACGGCCCTGCTCTACAATTCCACCGCCGTCATCATCACGCTGGTGCATGCCTGGGCGGCTTTCGCCATCCTGCCGATCTTCGTGTCGCTGGAGAAGGTCGACCGCACGCTGATCGAGGCGGCCAGGGACCTCGGCGACGGGCCGCTGCGTTCTTTCCTGCGCGTGACGCTGCCGCTGTCGGCGCCGGGCGTCATCTCGGCGCTGCTGATCGTGATGATCCCGACCGTCGGCGACTATGTCACGCCCAAGCTGGTCGGCGGCAAGGACGGCGTGATGATCGCCAACGCCATCCAGGCGCAGTTCGGCAGGGCGGCGAACTGGCCGCTGGGCGCCGCGCTTTCGGTCACCACCATGATCGTGGTGACGCTGATGGCGGGGGCTGCGGTGCTGATCATCCGCTGGGCGGCGGGAAGGGCGCGATGAGCGGGCTGAGGCGCATCCTGCCGCGGGACGGCTGGCTCGGCGTCTATGCCCTGGTCTATATCCTGTTCCTCTATGTGCCGGTGCTGTTTTTGCCGATCTTTTCGGTCAACACCGCCGCGACGCCGAAATTCCCGCTCTCCGGCTTCACCTGGAAATGGTACGAAGGGCTGCCGCACACGCCGGAACTCATGAGCGCAGCGTGGAACAGCTTGATCGTCGGCGTCTCCGCCGCGGTGCTGTCCACCGTCTTCGGAATCCTCGCCGCCCGCGCCATCACCCGCTACCGCTTTCCCGGCCGCCGGCCGATCAATGGGCTGATCATGGCGCCGCTGGTTCTGCCGGAGATCATCGTCGCCATCTCCATGCTGCTGGTCATCCTTCAGCTCGGCCTGTCGCTGTCGCTGCTCACCGTGGTGCTCGGCCACGTGCTGATCTGCGTGCCCTACTCGATGACGGTGCTGACGTCCGGCTTCGAGGGCTTCGACCGCTCGCTCGAAGAAGCCTCCGCCGATCTCGGCGAAAGCGCCTTCGGCACCTTCCGGCGCGTGACGCTGCCGATGGTCACGCCTGCCATCATCTCCAGCCTGCTGGTCTCCTTCACCATCTCGCTCGACGAGTTCATCATCGCCTTCTTCCTGACCGGAACCGACGCGACGCTGCCGATCTACATCTGGGGACAGTTGCGCTTCGCCGCCAAGCTTCCCGGCGTGTTGGCGCTGGGCACGCTGCTACTGGTCGCCTCCTTCGTCCTTCTGTCCATCGCCGAGGTGCTGCGCCGCAGCGCCGCCCGCCGCACCCACTCCGAAGGAGGGCTGTATGCCTGACCATTCCGGGTCCGAACCTGCCAGGCCTGAACGCTCCGGCCGCCCGATGATCGAGATCAGGGGCGTGACGCGCAGCTACGGTGCCATCAAGGCGCTGGACGACGCCAATCTGAGCATCAACGAGGGCGAGTTCTTCTCGCTGCTCGGCCCCTCCGGCTGCGGCAAGACCACGCTGCTCCGCATGATCGCCGGCTTCGATGATCCGACCTCGGGCACCATCGCCGTCGACGGCCAGCCGATGGACGGCATTGCGGCCAACAGGCGGCCGACCAACATGGTTTTCCAGTCCTACGCCATCTTCCCGCATCTCAATGTCGAGCAGAACGTCGCCTACGGTTTGAAGCGGCTGAAGCTTGAGGCAGGAGAAGAAAAGCGCCGCGTCGAGGAGGCGCTGGCGCAGGTGTCGCTGACAGGCCTCGGCAGGCGCAAGGCCACCGAACTGTCCGGCGGCCAGCGCCAGCGCGTCGCGCTCGCCCGCGCGCTGGTCATGCGGCCGAAAGTGCTGCTGCTCGACGAGCCGCTGTCGGCCCTGGACAAGAAGCTGCGCGAGCAGATGCAGGTGGAACTGCGCCGGCTGCAGCAGGCGGTCGGCATCACCTTCGTGCTGGTCACGCACGACCAGTACGAGGCGCTCGCCATGTCCGACCGCATCGCGGTGATGTTCGTCGGCAGGATCGCGCAGGTCGCTTCGCCGAAAGACATCTACCAGCGGCCCGTCAACCGCCAGGTCGCCGACTTCCTCGGCGGCATGAACTTCGTCAAGGGCCGGATCGTGGAGGAGAACGGCGCGTCGCTCACCCTCGACACGCTGGGTTTCGGCCGGGTCAGGACCGACAGGCCGGCGGCCTTCACGGGCAACGGGGAGGGAGCGACGCTGGGCATCCGTCCCGAGCGGTTGCGCGTGCTGTGGGACGATGCGAGAGCCAGCCACGAGGTCACCGGCACGGTGGTCGAGCGCCACTATTTCGGCGAGATCACGCATCTCGTCGTCGAGGTGCCGGGGCTGGAGAAGCCACTGTCCGTCACCGAAACCAACGATTTCGGCGCCGACGACATTCCGGTCGGCGCACCGATCCGGCTGGCCTACGATCCCGAAGCCTTGGTGGCGCTGGCGGATTGAGGCTTAAGCGACGCGATGACCCTTGCGGCCGCGGATCGCCCGGCAACGATCGCGCCCTCGATGTAGCCGGGATAGGACGGCGACAGTTCCGAAGAAGCGAAGAAGACCGGCGGTGCACCGGCGCGCAGAACGTCCTCCGCGTCGGTGGCGTCGAGGTCGATGACGACATCGCTGTAGGCGCCGCCGCTCCAGCGATCATGCGTCCAGTCGCGCACCGTCACGTCGATCGGCTCGGCGGCCGGCGACCCCAATCCTTCGATGAGATGGGTGATCGCGGCTTCGCGCAGCGCCGCAGGGTCAAGTTCGGTCATCGCCAGCGCCTTCGGTCCGCCGATGAAGAAGGTGAGCATCGGCCGCTCTCCGTCGGGGCTGGTGTCGAAGGCGAACAGGCCGGGCGGCTCGCGCCACATCACCATGCCGGAGAGGCCCCGCTCGCGCCAGAAGGCGGTGCGATAGCGCAGTTGGACTTTTATCACGGCACCGCTTTCCCAGACGGTCAGCGCGTGCCGGAGCGGCGCCGGCAGGGGCGGCGTTAACGCAATATGCGAGGCCATCATAGGCGGTACGGCGACAAGGACGGCGCGGGCGTCGATCGTTGCGACCGTCAACCTGTCCGCTGCGTACCCCCACCCCTGTCCCCTTCCCATAAGGGGGAGGGCGACGGTGGCTCCGCCGTTTCGCACTATATCGCTGGTGAAGGTGCGTGGCGGCGTCGCAATGGAGTCCCCCTCCCCCTTGTGGGGAGGGGACAGGGGTGGGGGTGCGGCAACATTGGCAAATACCCGCACGCCATCGTGCCGACGCTCGATCCGTGATGCCGCCGCACCCAACACCACCGCATCGCCGAGGTCTTGTGCCAGACGCTCGGCCAGCGCATGCATGGTCTCGCCGACATAATATTGCAGCTCGCCCACCGTGTTGGTGACGCGGCGGTCGTTGCTGACCAGATACCACGCCGGCATGCGCTCCAGCGCCAGGCACCAGAGGCCTTCGATCATTGAGCGGAAGCCGGCCTTGGCGTCGGCGTCGTCGGACTGGAGGGCCAGCCAGTCCGCCACGGTCAGGCCGGCGAGCGACGGGGCGTCGGGAGACAATTCATTCAGCCGGTCGCGGATCGCCGTGGCGGCCGCGTAGTTCCGGTGCGCTTCGACATCGCTGACCGGCGGCAGCGCGACGAAACGGCCGGCGAGATGCGATTCCTTCAGCGTCAGGCCCCGCGCCTGGACCAGCGCCATCAGTTCCGGCATGTCCTCGCACAGGAACTGGCCGCCGCTGTCGACGCTTTCGCCAAGCCCGTTGACGATGGCCTCGACCCGGCCGCCGACGCGCTCGCGCGCTTCCAGGACGAGGACATCGATGCCGGCGGCCCGCAGGGCGTGCGCCGCCGACAGGCCAGCGAAACCGGCGCCGACGATGACGACGTCGGTCCGTTCGGGGCCGCCGTGTTCGCTCAGCCGGCTCAATAGCCCGCCTTGATCTTCTCGAACTCGGCGATCATCTTCAGCTTCAGGTCGGATGGCACCGGCGACTGGAACAGCGTCTTGTCGACGAATTTCTGCACGTCGTCGTAGCCCTTCTCCTTCAGCACCGCCGGGTCGACGCTGGCCATGCCCTTAGCGTTGGCCTGGCCGTAGCCCCAGTCACCGACCAGGGTCTTGGCGACTTCCGGGTCGTTGACGGCGTTGAGGTAGTCATAGGCCTTGTCGATGCTGCCGGGCGCATCCTTGAACAGGACGTAGCCGCATACCCAGGTCGAGATGCCCTCGTCTGTGTCCTTCTTCGACTTGATCGGCGCGCCGGCGGCGACCGACTGCACCGTGGCGTCGTTCCAGGCCCAGGCGAGGTCGATCTCGCCGCCCGACAGCGCCTGCACGATATCGGTGGTGTCGGTCCAGTAGAGGCGGACATTCTTGTGCACCTGGCGCAGGAAGTCGGAGGCCTGCTTGAACTGGTCGTCGGTCATTTTGGTCCAGTCCTTCAACCCGATGGCGAGGCTGGCCAGCGCATAGGCGTCGTCGACATTGTCGCCGATCGACACGCGGTCCTTGAACTTGGGATCGGCGAAGGCCTTGAGCGACTGGACGTCTTTTTCATCGATCTTGTCGGAATTGTAGGTGAGCTGGGTGTTGCCCCAATCCCAGGGCATGAACCAGGCTTTGCCGTTCTCGTCGGTGGCGAGGTTCTTCATCGACATGATGCCCGGCAAAAGGTCGTTCCAGCCGGTGATCCTGGACGTGTCGAGCGGTTGCAGCAGGCCGGCATCGCGCCACTTCACCACGCTTTGCGAGCAGGGGTGGCCGAGATCGGCCTTGAAGCCGGAACGCATCTTCTCGAACGCTTCGTCCTCGTCGCCGAAGAAGGCGAAGGTCGGCGAATCGCCGTGCTGTTCGGCATATTTCGGATGGAAGGACGGATCCTCGTAGCCCGACCAGTCGAAGACGACCAGGTCCTTGTCCTCGGCGATTGCCAGGGCGGCCGCCGATGCCGCCAGCGTGCCGGCCAGCGCCAGCGTCAGTGTCAATCTGCGTGTCAGGCTCTTCATCGCGTCGTTCTCCCGTGTCCTTGCGTTCCCGTTATGCGATCGTGATTGCGGGCTTGCCGCCGGGTCTCGTGCCCGGTTCGGCAGGCGCGTAGTGGCGAGGAAAGACGGCGACCAGGAATTCGTAGCCCGCCTGCAACGCGCTTTCGCGGGTAACGTCCTCGGTGCCCATCATCAGCCTTAGCCACAGGCCTTCCAGCATGGCCGACAGCGCCAACGCCATCGCCTGGGGTTCGTAGGCATAGCCGCCGCCCTGCTTCAGGGTCCGGCACAGGTCGATGATGACTTTCTGGTAAGCCGCGTCGCGCGCGCCGCACAGCGCCTGGTAGGTCGGGCGCGATTTGGCCTCACCCCAGAAGGCGCACCATGCGGCAAGCTTGCGCTTGTTGCAGATCGAGCGGTCGAAATCAGCGGCGACCACGGCGGCGAGCTGGCGGGCGGGATCGTCGCCGGCCTTCTGGAGCGCCGAGCGCCAGTGCGCGGCGTATTCGTCGGCCATGAACTGCAACGTGGCGACGAGCAGCTTCTCCTTGCTCTCGAAATGGAAGTTGACGATGCCGCGCGACAGGCCGGCGCCGTCGGCGACGTCGGCCATGGTGGTCTCCGAATAGCCGCGCCGGGCAAGCGAATCGATCGTCGCCTCGATCAGTTGCAGGCGCCGCACTTCCTTGGACTGCTTGCGGCCGCGTTTTTCGGACGCGTCCCTGCTCGCGGCGGTTTCGGATGATCGGTCTTGCAGCCGGGAGGCGGTCATGGGCGCACTGGTCTCCAACATCGCCGGCGGCTACCTCGCCGGCCCCGGCTTGTGTCCGCGCAGATGAGTGGGCCGGTGCTCGCCCGAGTCAAGCACCTTCTGCATGGCCTCCCAGGTCCCGATGTTCCTGTCGACATAGGCTGCGCCGACGGCGGCCGCCGCGTCGGCGTAGAGCGGATCTTTCAGCTTCGCCAGCTCGCCGCGCGCCACATCGCGATACCACGCGTTGCGGTCGCGCGTCTCGACGCGTTCGAAGCCGGCGCGGCGCATGGCCTCGGCGTAGCGCGCCGGCGAGGCCATGGCGAAGGACAGGCCCTCGGCCGCGACATAGGCTTTCATGTCGGGCGAAGGCTCGCCGTCATGCGAAATCATCCAGTTCGAGGCGGCGAACACGCCGCCGGGGCGCAGCACGCGGAATATCTCGGCGAACAGCGCGTCCTTGTCGGGGACATGCAGCAGCGCATCCTTGGAGAAGACGACGTCGAAGGACGCATCCGCAAAGGGCAGGGGGCCGGGCGGCGCATGGACGAAGACAGCGCGGACGGCGGACCCCCGCGCCTCCGTCCGCCGCCGCGCTGCCTCGACGACCGGCTTCTCGACATCGAAGCCGGTGGCGCAGGCAAGTCCGTATTTCTCGGCCAGATGAAGCGTGACGCCGCCGGTGCCGCAGCCGATGTCAAGCAAGGCCTTCCCTTGCAGCGGCAGGCCTTCGACCACGCGGTCCACCTCTTCCGGTCCGCCAGGCGACAGGTAGCCCTCGCCCCACAGCGCCTCCAAGAAACGGATCGCCGTATCGTCATATTCCGGTTCAGCGGTTGCCGTGTCGATCATTGCGTGCCCGGCAAGGTTGTCGATCGGGAGCGAAGCCTACTCCGTCCAAGGGAAAACGCAACGGAATTTGTTGAACATTCATTCAATATGTCTAGACAGACCGGCTTTCGCCGTGGCAGATTTCCGTTATCGGCAAGCCGTCGCGCGGAAGGCGGGCCAGATCGACATGAAGGCAGCGACAATGAAGGCGCCGCGATGAAGGGCTGGGACGCGATCGTCGTCGGCGGCGGCCACAACGGGCTGGTCAACGCCTGCTACCTGCAACGTGCCGGGCTCGACGTACTGGTGGTGGAAAAGAACGACTGGGTCGGAGGCGCAGCCACCAGCCGCGAGCTGACGCGGGGCTTCCTCTATTCCAATTGCTCCTATGTCTGCTCGCTGTTCCGGCCCGAGATCATGCGCGACCTGGAGCTGCCGCGCTTCGGCCTGCAGGTCATCGCCTACGAGGGCGGGGCGGTGTTCACCCATGACGGCGACTATCTCGCCAACTACCGCGACCACGACGCACACCGCCGCGAGTTCGCGCGGTTCTCGAAGCGCGACGCCGAGGCCTACGACCGCTATGCCCGCGATGTGACGCGGCAATGCCGCTTCATCCAGCCGCTTCTGATGCGCACCGCGCCCGACCCGACAAGCTTCAGGCCGCGCGACCTCGGCGAGATGCTTTATCTCGGCAAGAAATTCGCCGGGCTGAGCCGGGAAGAGATGGCGCTGACGCTGCGCTTCTGGACGATGTCGATCTCGGATTTCCTCGACGAGTATTTCGAGACCGACGTCATCAAGGCCAATTTCTCCATCTCCGGCATCATCGGCACGGCGCTGGGGCCGATGTCGCCCGGCACGGCCTATGTGCTGCTGCACCATTATATGGGCGAGGTCGACGGCTCGGTCGGCGCCTGGGGCTATGCGCGCGGCGGCATGGGGGCCGTCACCAAGGCGCTCGCCGCTTCCTTCCAGGCTTCCGGCGGCACCATCCGCACCGGCACCGAGGTCGAGCGCGTACTGGTCAAGGGAGGCAGGGCGATGGGCGTGGTGCTGGCCGGCGGCGAGGAGATTCATGGCAGGCTCGTCGTCTCCAACGCCGATGTGAAGCGCACCTTCCTGAAACTGGTCGAGGAAAAGGAACTGCCGGATCCTTTCCTGCGCCGGGTGAAGAACTTCAAGATCAGGGGCTCGTCCGGCAAGGTCAACATCGCGCTGGATTCGATGCCGGAATTCCCGGCGCTGCCGAAGGATTCGCCCTGCCTGCGCGGCGACCTGCATTTCACCGATTCGGTCGAGCGCATGGAACGCGCCTATGACGACTGGAAGGCCGGGCGCTGGTCGGCCGATCCTTTCCTCGACATGATGATCCCGACCACGCTCGACCCGACGATGGCGGCGCCGGGAAAACATTTCATGAGCTGCTTCGTGCAATACGCGCCACCGAAGGTGGAAGGGCGCGAGTGGACAGACGCCGACCGCGACGCCTTCGCCGAGACGGTGGTGTCGCAGATCGCCGACTATTCGCCCGGCTTCCTTGATCGCATCGTCCATATGGAAGTGCGCACGCCGCGCGAGATCGAAGCCGAGGTCGGCCTTACCGAAGGCAACATTTTTCAAGGCGAACTGACCTTCGATCAGCTTCTGTTCAACCGCCCGGTGCCGGGCTACGCGCAATATCGCTCGCCGGTCGGCGGGCTCTATATGTGCGGCTCCTCCACGCATCCCGGCGGCGGCGTGATGGGAGCGCCAGGCCGCAACGCGGCCAAGGAGATCCTGCGCGACCTTGCCAAACCGGACCATCATATGAGTGCGGCGCATGACGTCATTTGACACTATCGTCGTCGGCGGCGGTCATAACGGGCTGGTCTGTGCAACCTTGCTGGCCAAGAGCGGCCGCAACGTGCTGGTGCTGGAGGCGGCCGCCGAGCTCGGCGGCGCGGCGCGGACGGAAGAGTTCTTCCCCGGCTTTCATGCCTCGACCGCGCATGTGCTGAACCGGCTGCATCCCGAGGTGGTGAGTGGGCTCGATTTGGAAGAACTCGGGCTGGATATCTCTTGGCGCACCCCCACCCCTAACCCCTCCCCACAAGGGGGAGGGGGAGCTGCCGCGCCCGAGTCCCCCTCCCCCTTGTGGGGAGGGGTTAGGGGTGGGGGTGCGCAGACATTAATGCTCGCGCCTTCCGTCGCCCTTTCCCGCAGCGGCGATCCCCTCGTGCTGCATGGCGCCTATGGAGAGACGCTGACCGGCGCCACCGCTTCGGAACAGACCGCGTGGCGGGATTTGCGCGCGCAGCTTCTGCGTTACGCCGGCATCCTGAAACCTTTTCTCTCCCGTCGTCCGCCGGATCTCGGCGGCGGCTCGCTCGGCGACATGGCGGTGCTCGGGCAGGCGGCGTTGGCGCTGAAGCGGCTCGGCAAGGAAGACATGCGCGATTTCCTGCGCGTGCTCCTGATGAACGTCTACGACCTGCTCGACGAGCAACTGTTGGACGATCGGCTGAAGGGGCTTCTCGCCTTCGACGCCGTCCTGGGATCGCATCTCGGCCCGCGCTCGCCGACCTCGCTGCTCGGGCTTTATTACCGGCTTGCCGGAGACGTGAACGGCGCGCCCGGCGCGCAGATCGTGCCAAAAGGCGGCATGGGTGCGGTCGTCGCTGCGATGCGTGCCGCAGCCGAGCATGCCGGGGTGGCGATCCGCACCGGCATCCCCGTCGCGAAGATCACCGTCGAAAACAGCAGCGCCGTCGGCGTCGTGCTGGCGAGCGGGGAGGCGATCCGCGCCGGGACGGTCGTGTCCGCCGCCAATCCCGCCACCACCTTCCTCGACCTCGTCGGCGCGCCGCTGCTCGACACCGGCTTTGTGCGCAAGGTCAAAAACATCCGCATGAAGGGCGATGCGGCGAAGCTGCATCTGGCACTGGCCGCCGTTCCCGACTTCGCGGGGGTCGCCGCGGCCGATCTTTCCGGGCGCCTCGTCGTCGCGCCGTCGGCGGACCACGTCGAGCGCGCTTTCAATCCAGCGAAATACGGGGAGTTCTCGCCCGAGCCGGTGATGGAGATCACGCTGCCGTCGCTTGGCGACCCATCGCTGGCGCCGAGCGGCGCCTGCACGCTTTCGGCAGTGGTGCAGTATGCACCCTATTCGCTGAAGGAGGGATGGGGACCGGGACGGCCGAAATTTCTTGCCGCCATCATGGCGCAGCTCGAAGCCCATGCGCCGGGCATCGGCAGGCTCGTGCGCCATGCGGAGCTTCTGACGCCTGCCGACATCGAGGCACGCTATCGCATGCCCGGCGGCCATTGGCATCACGGCGAGCTGCAGGCCGACCAGATGCTGGTGTCGCGCCCAGTCTCGGGATGGGCGGGCTACGACACGCCGATCGAGGGGCTTTACCTGGCCGGTGCCGGCTCGCACCCGGGAGGCGGTATCTCCGGCGTGCCGGGCATGAACGCCGCGCGGCGGGTGATGGCGGATCAAAAACGGCGGGAGAAGGCGTCATGAACATGGCGGGACAGGCCGCCCCCATCGCGGCCGACCGGACAGCCGCTCAGGCACACTTCCGCACCTTGCGGCTTGGTACGCCGTTGCAACCGCGCCTCGACGCATTGGCGAAGACGAGCGACTGGTACAACTGGGCGGGCTACCGCGCGCCGCATTCGCTGTGGGACGAGGAACTGGAATATTTCGCCATCCGCAGCCAGTGCGCCCTGTTCGACATTTCGCCGATGACCAAATACCGCATCGAGGGACCGGACGCCGAAGCCTTCTGCAACAAGGTGACGCTGCGCGACGTGGCGAAGCTCAAAGCGGGCCGGGTTCACTACACGGCCTGGTGCGACGACGAGGGCTTCGTCCTCGACGACGGCACGTTGTTTCGCCTCTCGCAGACGCGGTTTCGCCTTTGCAGCCAGGAGCGCCACCTGCCCTGGCTGCTGGACAGCGCCGCCGGCTTCGACGTGACGGTCGAGGAAGAGACCGAGGACGTCGCGGGGCTCGCCCTGCAGGGGCCGACATCCTTCGCGGTTCTGCGCGCTGCCGGTTTTGCCGGCGTCGAGAGACTGAAAGTCTTCGAGCTTGCGGCGTTTCCGCATGAAGGGGGCACGATCACCATTTCGCGCACCGGCTTCACCGGCGATCTCGGCTACGAACTGTTCGTCGGGCGCGATTTCGCTCTGTCGCTGTGGGACCGCTTGGTGAAGGCCGGCGAATTGCATGGACTCCGCGCCATCGGCTATACGGCGCTGAACCGCGCGCGCCTCGAAGCAGGGCTGATCGTCGCCAACGCCGATTTCGTCACCGCCGAGCACGCCGTCCGCTCGAACCGCACCCGCATGCCCGACGAGATCGGCCTCGGCTTTATGATCGACGTGCAAAAGGGCCATTTCAACGGTCGTCGTGCCATCCTCGAAGCGCGCGCGCGAAAGACGCTGCGTCATGTCCTGGTCGGGCTGGAGATCGAGGGCAACATTCCCGCCGAGCATGCCGTCGTCTATCATCGCAGGAAGAAGGAAGCGGGACTGGTGAGCGCGGCCATGTGGTCGCCGATGGCCAAGCGCAACATCGCGATCGCCTCGCTGGAAGTGCCTTATGGAGATACGGTTACGGACGATCTGTGGGTGGAAATCTACGCAATGCGCGAGCTGAGATACGAGCGGCTGATGAAGCGCGCCCGCATCGTGCCGCGCCCCTTCGTCAAGCTCGATCGGCGCACCGCGGTGCCGCCCGCGGACTTTTGAGCATGGCGCGGGAGCCGGACATAGCGGCGTTGGGCGAGGAAGCCGCCCTCCAGTGGAGCCTGGTGAACACGCCGCTCGGCGAGGACTGGTCGGGCCGGGCACGCTACGCCGCAGCGATGTGGTTCTATCGGCGCGGCGAGATGGATGCCGGCACGCTGGAGGTCTACCGCATCTGCTCGCGCCTCGACCGGCAGGACCCGCTGCCGATCATTCGCGATCGCGGCGTGGGCAAGGAATGGCTGGAACGGATGGGATCGGCTTCGTAGGCGCGCGCTATGACGGCCGCCGAGTTTTCACCGTCGGCACTGACTCTCGCGGCCCTGTCGGCGCCTCTCTCCGTAAACGGCAGTGTAATCCGCATATGGCGGTGCACCCCCACCCCCACCCCTAACCCCTCCCCCTTGTGGGGAGGGGTTAGGGGTGGGGGTGCGGCGCCCTGTAAGATTGCGCTCTACACTGAAGAGGATGCCGGCAGGCGAGGGCGCTTGTCCTATCCGATCCCGCGCTCGATCACGTCGATCCAGTTCTTCCAGGCGATCTTCTCGATCAGGTCCTTGCCGTAGCCGTGCTTCCCGAACGCCTCGATGAGGCGGGGCAGGCCGCTCGCGTCGTGGATTTCGGAGGGGATCGGCGCGCCGTCGAAGTCGGAGCCCAGGCCGACGCCATCCTCGCCGAGCTTCTCCAGCAGCACGTCCACATGCCGGATCATCATCTCGAGCGTCGCGCCGCCGGCTGCCGGTCCGCCGGGATTGAGGAAGCCGGTGGCGTAGTTCAGCCCGACCATGCCGCGGGTCTCGCGGATAGCGCCGAGCTGCCAGTCGGTCAGGTTGCGCGCGTGCGGGCAGACCGAATGGGCGTTGGAGTGGGTGGCGACGAGCGGCGCGTCGGAAAGCTTCGCCACGTCGCGGAATCCCTTCTCGTTGAGATGCGAAAGGTCGATCTGGATCTTCAGCCGGTTGCAAGCCTTGACCAGTTCCTTGCCGGCATCGGTCAGCCCGTCGTCGGTATCGGGCGAAGAGGGGAAGCGGAACGGTACGCCGTGGCCGAAGGCATTCGGCCGGCTCCAGACGATGCCGAGCGAGCGCAGGCCGGCGGCGTGAAGCACCTCCAGCATGGCGAAATCGGTGTCGATCGCCTCGGCGCCCTCGATATGGAACACGGCGGCGAGCTTTTTCTGCTTCATCGCGGCGCGAATGTCGGCGGCGCTGCGGCAGATATTCAAAGCACCGGCCTTGTCCAGCCTGAACAGGATCGAAGCCATGCCGATCGTGGAATCGACGGCGGCGGCGCGCGGCAGATGCGGCGGCAGCGGTTCGTTCGCGCCCGGCATCTTTTCCGGATCGTCGGGGCTACGCTTTGGTCGTTCCAGAGGCGGCGGGAAGATCGCGAACATGCCTCCCGCAAGCCCGCCCTTGCGCGCCTTCGGCAGGTCGATGTGCCATTCGGCGGGAGCGCCTTCGATGAACAGCTTTTCCTTGTCGGGATTTTTTGACTGATAGAGCTTGAGCAGCGTGTCGTTGTGGCCGTCGAAGACCGGAACCGGCGCGGAATCTGGCATGATGAACTTTCAACTCTCGAAACAGGCGGCCGGGCAGCCGCGGTTATCGGCTTCACGCTAGCCCTGTCGCGGAATTATCGCAAAGGCCAGCGTCGCGCATGGCTTGTCCCTGAGGCAAGCCGGCCGGCCGCGTGGCCTGCCTGCACAGGCGAGACTCGGGGACGAGCAGCGCCGAACTGCTCGCAACGCCGCCGACCGGTCGAGGACCGTCCACCAACACGGCGCGAAAGAGACGTTCGCCGTGATAAGCCTACGACAGGCGGTCCAGCTTGCGCTGCATGGCGGCGATCTGTTCCTTCAGGTCCCGAAGATCGCCGCCGTCGGCTGCGTCCTTTTCCGCCGGCTCGGGCGAGGGCTGGGCCGACTGGCCGCCCGGTCCCGCAGCGGGGAAGGGGGTGAACATGCGCATCGCGTTCTGAAACATCTCGATATTGCGCCGCGCCTGCTCCTCGATGGCCTTCATCGGCGTGGTCAGCTTCATGACGTCCATCGGAGAGGCGCCCATTGCGGACTTCATCTGCTCGCGAAAGCGTTCCTGCTCCTTGGAGAAGGCGATCATCGACTGTTCGAGGAAGCTCGGCACGACCATCTGCATCTGGTCGCCGTAGAAGGCGATGAGCTGGCGCAGGAAGGGGATGGGCAGCATGTTCTGCCCGTCCTTGTTCTCCAGTTCGAAGATGATCTGGGTCAGCACCGAATGGGTGATGTCCTCTCCCGTCTTGGCATCCTGGACGTTGAAGTCCTCGCCCTTCTTGACCATCTCGGCGAGGTCGTCGAGCGTGACATAGGTGCTGGTGCCGGTGTTGTAGAGCCGCCGGTTGGCGTATTTCTTGATGACGACCGGTTCGTCTTTCGCTGCCATCAACATCCTCCCGGGACAATCGGCTTTTCTGGCGGCTTTCTTGGTAAGCAGCCGATGACGATCACAACCTATGCCCGAGGATATGCGTAAAACCGTCACGAATCCAAGCGGTTTGTGCAGTGCGGGAGTTTTGAGGCATTGTTCGGCGCTGCAAAATGCTGCGCAGCAATTGTCAGGTCTTGCCGGAGACTTTCCAGCGGGCTCCGATTTCCGGTTTGACAGGGGTTTCGGAAACGGCAAGAAAAGTCGGAGGATCGGCGTCCTGTCACGCCTGAAGCATCGGAGGACATCATGTCGTCAATCGTCGTCGCCAGCGCCGCGCGCACTCCCGTCGGTTCCTTCAACGGCGCCTTCGCCGCGACGCCCGCCCACGAGCTCGGCGCCGTCGTCATCCGGGACCTGCTTGCCCGTGCCGGCATTGAGGCGGGCGAGGTCGATGAGGTCATCCTCGGCCAGGTGCTGACCGCGGCGCAGGGACAGAACCCGGCGCGCCAGGCTTCGATCGGCGCGGGCCTGCCGAAGGAAACGACAGCCTGGAGCCTCAATCAGGTCTGCGGCTCGGGGCTGAGGGCCATCGCGCTCGGCATGCAGCAGATCGCCACCGGCGATGCGAAGGTCATCATCGCAGGCGGCCAGGAATCGATGTCGCTGTCGCCCCATGCCCAGCACCTGCGCGCCGGCATCAAGATGGGCGACACCAAGCTGATCGACACGATGATCAAGGACGGGTTGTGGGATGCCTTCAACGGCTATCATATGGGCAACACGGCCGAGAACGTCGCCAAGCAGTACCAGATCACCCGCGAGGACCAGGACAGGTTCGCGCTGGCCTCGCAGAACAAGGCCGAGGCCGCCCAGAAGGCCGGCAGGTTCAAGGACGAGATCGTCGCCGTGACGGTCAAGGGCCGCAAGGGCGACACCATCGTCGACCAGGACGAATATATCCGCCACGGCGCAACGATCGAGGCGATGCAGAAGTTGAAGCCGGCCTTCGACAAGGACGGCACGGTCACGGCCGGCAACGCGTCTGGCATCAATGATGGCGCCGCAGGCGCGCTCCTGATGAGCGAGGCGGAAGCGGCGCGTCGTGGCATCACGCCGCTCGTGCGCATCGTCTCCTGGGCCACGGCCGGCGTCGATCCGGCGATCATGGGCACGGGACCGATCCCGGCTTCGCGCAAGGCGCTGGAAAAGGCCGGATGGACCCCGGGCGACCTCGACCTCGTCGAGGCCAACGAGGCCTTCGCCGCCCAGGCCTGCGCGGTCAACAAGGACATGGGCTGGAACCCGGACATCGTCAACGTCAACGGCGGCGCCATTGCCATCGGTCACCCGATCGGCGCCTCGGGCGCCCGCATTTTCAATACGCTCGTCCATGAAATGAAGCGCCGCGGCGCCAGGAAGGGCCTGGCGACGCTGTGCATCGGCGGCGGCATGGGCGTTGCGATGTGTGTGGAAGGATTGAACTGAGGCATTGGGGCGATAGAGGCAGTAAGGCAGTAGGAAAGAAGCCGGAAAACCGGCCGGTACATTGCCAGCACTTGCTCCCTTATTGCCCTCCTGGCCTATTGCCTTTTTCTCAGGGAGGAGAATCTCATGACCAAAACCGCACTCGTCACCGGCGGCTCTCGCGGCATCGGCGCGGCCATTTCCGTCGCGCTGAAAAATGCGGGCTACTCGGTGGCCGCCAACTATGCCGGCAATGACGAGGCGGCGCGGAAGTTCACCGAGGAAACCGGCATCAGGACCTATAAATGGTCGGTTGCCGACTATGATGCCTGCGCGGCAGGGATAGCGCGGGTCGAGGCCGATCTCGGCCCCGTGTCCGTGCTCGTCAACAATGCCGGCATCACGCGCGACGCCATGTTCCACAAGATGACCAGGGACCAGTGGAACGAGGTGATCGGCACCAATCTCAACGGCGTCTTCAACATGACCCATCCCCTGTGGAGCGGCATGAGGGACCGGAAATTCGGCCGCGTCGTCACCATCTCGTCGATCAACGGCCAGAAGGGCCAGATGGGCCAGGCCAACTATTCCGCGTCCAAGGCGGGCGATATCGGCTTCACCAAGGCGCTGGCGCAGGAAGGCGCGCGCGCCGGCATCACCGTCAACGTCATCTGCCCCGGCTACATCGCCACCGACATGGTGATGGCGGTGCCGGAGAAGGTGCGCGAAAGCATCGTCGCCCAGATTCCGACGGGCCGTCTCGGCGAGCCGGAAGAGATCGCCCGCTGCGTCGTCTTCCTGGCTTCCGACGATGCCGGCTTCATCACCGGCGCGACCCTGACGGCCAATGGCGGGCAGTATCTCGCCTGAGCGGGCGCGCCGGCGAAAGCTCTTGGGTCGAGCCGCGACCAAAAAAACGCGACCCGCCGCCGCTTCGTCACAATTCGCGCGTGATCGTCGGCAAGGTCCCGACATTTGGCGGGACTGACGGCAGGGCGTGACATTGGCGCCGTTGGCTGGCAAATTCCCGGCGAAGGGGTCGATTCAGGCAATCAGGAGAGAAAGATGGCATTTCTTGCCAAGGGAAGACTGTTGGTGGCGGTGGGCGCAGCCGTTATCGGTCTGCTGACCGGCGCCGCCCAGGCGGCAAGCTGCGGCAAGTCCGCCGCCGGGTTCGATGCGTGGAAAACGGAATTTGCCCAGGAGGCCAGAGCGGAAGGCGTCGGCAGCCGGGGTCTTTCGGCGCTGGCGGGCGCCCATTACGCGACCGGAACCATCAAGGCCGACCGCGCCATCCACAAGGCTTTCAGCGGCTCGGTGGAAAGCTTCATGAAGCGGCGCGGCGCCGCCAGCATCATTTCGAAGGGGCGCTCGCTGAAGAAATCCAACGCCGCGCTCTTCAACAAGATCGAGCGCGACTACGGCGTGTCGCCCGGCGTGCTGCTCGCCATCTGGGGCATGGAGACGGGCTTCGGTTCCTATATGGGCAACCAGAACACGGTGTCCGCCATCCTGACGCTCGCCTATGACTGCCGCCGTCCCGGCTTCTTCACGCCGCACGCCATCGCGGCGCTGAAGCTGGTCGACAGCGGCGCGCTGAGCGCGAGCACGGTCGGCGCCATGCACGGCGAGATCGGGCACACCCAGTTCCTGCCCGGCAACGTGCTGAAATACGGCGTCGGCAGCAAGAACCTGCGCGACAGGGGAACGGCGCTCGCCTCGACCGCCAACTTCCTGCGCGCCCACGGCTGGCGTCGCGGCGTCGGCGCGGACGGAAACATGGGCGCCATCGCCGGCTGGAACTCGGCCAGCGTCTACCAGCAGGCCATCGCCCGCATCGCCACCGCCATCGACGGCGATTGAGTTCCCGAGAGGCGGACACATCAAAAGGCCCGGTCAATGCCGGGCCTTTTCGATATTTTGGGTTGTCAGCCGCGATTTCTCGCCGCCAGCGTGCGCAACCGCAGCGCATTGAGGCGGATGAAGCCTTCGGCGTCCTTCTGGTCGTAGGCGCCGCGGTCGTCCTCGAAGGTGACGAGGTCGTTGCGGTAGAGCGACTTCTTCGACTTGCGGCCCGACACGATGACATTGCCCTTGTAGAGCTTGAGCCGCACCGTGCCCTCGACGTCCTTCTGGCTCTCGTCGATGGCGGCCTGTAGCATCAGGCGCTCCGGCGCGTACCAGAAGCCGTTGTAGATGAGTTCGGCATAACGCGGCATCAGCTCGTCCTTGAGATGAGCGGCGCCCCGGTCGAGCGTGATCGACTCGATGCCGCGGTGCGCTTGCAGAAGGATCGTGCCGCCGGGCGTCTCGTAGACGCCGCGGCTCTTCATGCCGACGAAGCGGTTCTCGACCAGGTCGAGGCGGCCGATGCCGTTGTCGCGGCCGAGATCGTTGAGCGCGGCGAGCATTTCGGCCGGCGATTTTTTCTCTCCATTCAGGGCGACCGGATCGCCTTTCAGGAATTCGATCTCGATCTCGGTGACCTGATCGGGCGCGTCCATCGGCGAGATGGTGCGCTGGTGGACGAATTCCGGCGGCTCGACCCACGGATCCTCCAGCACCTTGCCCTCGGAGGAGGAATGCAGGAGATTGGCGTCGACCGAGAAGGGTGCGTCGCCGCGCTTGTCCTTGGCGATCGGGATCTGGTGCTTTTCGGCGAAGTCGAGCAGGTCCGTGCGCGACTTGAACGACCAGTCGCGCCACGGCGCGATCACCTTGATGTCGGGGTTCAGCGCATAGGCGGCCAGTTCGAAACGGACCTGGTCGTTGCCCTTGCCGGTGGCGCCATGCGCGATGGCGTCGGCGCCCGTTTCGCGGGCGATGTCGACCAGGTGCTTGGAGATCAGCGGCCGAGCGATCGAGGTGCCGAGCAGATAGAGGCCCTCATATTGCGCATTGGCGCGGAACATCGGGAAGACGAAGTCGCGCACGAATTCCTCGCGCACGTCCTCGATGTGGATTTCCTTGACGCCCATCATCTCGGCCTTCTTGCGCGCCGGTTCGAGATCCGAGTCGCCCTGGCCTAGATCGGCGGTGAAGGTGACGACCTCCGCGCCCAGCTCGGTCTGCAGCCATTTCAGGATGATGGAGGTGTCGAGGCCGCCCGAATAGGCGAGCACGACCTTCTTGACGTTGTTCAGTTTCGACATGTCCGGGTTCCGCGCAAGGTTTCGCGTGGCGAGGTATCACGCCGCTTCCCGGTTCCGCAAGGCCGACGGGCGGCGGCGCAGCCCGTGTCCGTCCGGCTGAGGGCTGGATCAGCGTCGCCGACTGTCAGCGGGATGGCTTGCCTTCGCCGTTTCGGCTAAAGCAGATCATCGCCGAGAGGCCGCGAGACCTGTCATGACCTTCGTTCCGGAACTTTCCGTCCTTGTCCAGTTCGCCGTCGCGACCGTCATCCTGGCGATCACGCCGGGGCCGGACATGACGCTGTTCGTCTCGCGCACGTTGAGCCAGGGGCGCGCCGCCGGGTTCGCCTCGATGTTCGGCGCGCTTTCGGGCACGCTCATCCACACCACGCTGGTCGTCGTCGGCGTGTCGGCGCTGATCGTCGCCTCGCCCTATGCCTTCCTCGCGCTCAAGTTCTTCGGTGCCGGCTACCTGATCTTCCTGGCCTTTCAGGCGATCACCAAGGGATCGGCCTTCTCGCCGGAAAAGAAAATGGGACCGAAAGTATCGCTGAAGAAGGCGTGGCTGGCGGGCTTGGGCGTCAATTTGCTCAACCCCAAGATCATCCTGTTCTTCATGACCTTCCTGCCGCAGTTCGTCTCCGCGCACGACCCTCATGCGCCGGGCAAGCTGTTCTTCCTCGGCGCGATGTTCGTCGTGCTGTCCATTCCGGTGACGGCGCCGATGGTTTTCGCCGCTGAAAAATTCTCCGCCGCCATGAATGCCAGCCCGCGCGTGACGCGGGTGGTGGACTGGCTGTTCGCGGGCGTGTTCTCGGCCTTCGCGCTGAAGATCATCACCGCCCAGGCGCGGTAGGCTCCCGGGGCGCTACGGAGGCTTGCCAGGCGCCTGCCCCACGACCGACACACAGCCAGTAGACGAAGCCGCCGACGATGCCGCTGCCCAGAACCGTCAGCATCGGCATGGCGCCCGCGACCTCGAAGCCCGGATCGGCGGCTTCATGGAGGAAGCCCAGGACGATCGCGGCGACGATGCCTCCGCCCAACGCGTGGAACAGCCAGTCGCGGCGCGCCAGCACCTCCGAGATCAGGATCGTCACGGCGGCCGGCAGGAAGGCGAAATAGGCCACGAACAGCGCGACGAAGGGAATGGAAAACAGGAACGGCGCGGTTGTCAGCGCCGGCTGGTTTTCCAGCCCGGTCTCGAAATGGGCAACGACGATCAGGTGCAGGAAGGCGCTCGCCGCCAGCGACGCCGCCGCATAGCCGAAGAGAATGGCGACGCAACGCAGCAGATAGTCGAGGACGCGGCTCACGCCTCGCCGTGCCCCGCGATCATCATGGCTTCCAGCGCAAGCCGATCCACCTTGCGCATGCGTTCCGATTCCGACTTGAGCTGCCCGCAGGCGGCGAGGATGTCGCGGCCGCGCGGCGTGCGGATCGGCGAGGCGTAACCGGCGTTGTTGATGAAATCGGCGAAGCGCTCGATCGTTTCCCAGTCCGAGCACTGGTAGTTGGTGCCGGGCCACGGGTTGAACGGGATCAGGTTGATCTTGGCCGGAATGCCCCTGAGCAGGTCGATCAATGCGCGGGCGTCGTCGAGGCTGTCGTTGACGTCCTTCAGCATGACGTATTCGAAGGTGATGCGCCGCGCGTTGGAAAGGCCCGGATAGGCGCGGCAGGCGGCCATCAGTTCCTTCAACGGGAACTTCTTGTTGATCGGCACCAGAAGGTCGCGCAGATCGTCGTTCGGCGCGTGCAGCGAGATCGCCAGCATGACGCCGATCTCCTCGCCGGTGCGGGCGATCTCCGGCACGACGCCCGACGTCGACAGCGTGATGCGCCGCTTCGACAGCGCCAGCCCGTCGCCGTCCGAGGCGATCAGCAGCGCCTTCTTGACCGCCTCGAAATTGTAGAGCGGCTCGCCCATGCCCATCATGACGATGTTAGACACCTTGCGGCCTTCGGTGGGCACGATGGCACCGGCCGGCGTGTCGCGGTCGGGGAAATCGCCCAGCCGGTCGCGCGCGGTCAGCAATTGCGCCAGGATTTCCTCGGCGGTGAGGTTGCGCACCAGCTTCTGCGTGCCGGTGTGGCAGAAGGAGCAGGTGAGCGTGCAGCCGACCTGCGAGGAAATGCAGAGTGTGCCGCGTCCTTCCTCGGGAATGTAGACGGTCTCGATCTCGACTGGCCGGCCGGCGCCCCTCGGAGGGAAGCGGAACAGCCATTTGCGGGTGCCGTCGGTGGAGATCTGCTCCTCGACGATCTCGGGGCGGGCGACGGTGAAATGCCGGTCGAGGGCGGTGCGCAGGTCCTTGGAGATGTTGAACATCTGCGCGAAGTCGGACACGCCGCGTACATAGAGCCAGTGCCAGAGTTGGCTGACTCGCATCCTTGCCTGCTTTTCCGGAACGATGCCGGCGGCGACGAGCGCGGCGGCCATCTCGGCGCGGTCCATGCCGACCAGCGACGGCTTTTCCGCTGCGCCGGCAGCACGCAGCGCATCGCGCGCGCCGGGGGCGGTGAGGTCGAATGAAAGGCTCATGGCCGGTCCAATATAAGCGATTTGTGGCCGATTGCAGCAGCACCGGCGCCGGAAGCGCGGCGCATATCACGGAAAGACGCGCGAGTCATGCCTGCCGTGCGGGCCGTTGCGCACCCAAAGTCGGCGGATGATCGGTCAAGCACGGTTCCGCTGGCCGCGCTGCCGTGCTACGGCGCTTCGATCACGAAGCTTGGGACGTTGCAGATGGCCGGGGTATCGCGGCGCTATCCGATGCTGAGGCGCACGCGCGCCATGTGGGTGTCGCGCCGTGTCTGGCAGCCGCGCCTGGTGTTCTGGATCGGCGCGCTGGCGATCGGCCTCGTCAGCGTCGGCTTCGCGGTCCTCGCCGACAAGGCGCAGGACCTTTTCCATGCGCTGACCGGCGCGCCCGGCGGCTGGCGCTGGTATCTGCCGCTGCTTCTGACGCCGGCGGGCTTCGTCTTTTGCGCCTGGATGGCGTCCGCATTCTTTCCCAATTCGCAGGGCAGCGGCATCCCGCAGGCGATCGCGGCGCGGCACCTGCGCGACGACGACGACCGCACCTATCTGCTGTCGCTGAAAATGGTCGCGGGCAAGATCGGGCTGACCATCGTCGGGCTGTTCTGCGGCGCCTCGATCGGGCGCGAAGGCCCGACCGTCCAGGTCGGCGCATCGCTGATGCTGCAGGCGGCGCGCTGGGGCGGCCTGACACAGGCGCGGGGCCTCATCCTCGCGGGTTCGGCCGCGGGCATCGCGGCAGCCTTCAACACGCCGCTCGCCGGCATCGTCTTCGCCATCGAGGAGATGGGCCGCACCTATGAGGCACGAACCAACGGCCTTGTGCTGACAGCCGTCATCCTGGCCGGTCTCGCCTCGCTCGGACTGCTCGGCAACTACACCTATTTCGGCGTGTCGCACGACACGGTCTCGTTCGCCAGCGACGCCGGCCTGATCGTCGCCTGCGGCGTGATCGGCGGCGCATTGGGGGCGGCTTTCTCGGTGCTGACGCTCAAGGCGACGCGGCGGATCCGGCGCTGGAGCCGATACACGCCGCTCAAGCGCACGTTGCTGATCGCGGCCGTCTGCGGCTTCTTGGTGGCCGCGGTCGGCCTCGCCGCCGGCGGCCTGACATTCGGCACCGGCTATGCGCAGGCGCGCAGCGCCATCGAAGGCACGCCGCTGCCCTGGTATTTCTTCATCGCCAAGTTCGTGGCGGGCGTGGCCACCGGAATCGCGGGCATTCCCGGCGGCATCTTCGCGCCGTCGCTCGCCGTCGGCGCCGGCCTCGGATCGGCGCTGGGCGTTCTGTTCGGCTCCAGCGCCGGCATCGCGGCGCTGCTCGGCATGGCCGGCTATTTCGCCGGTGTCGTGCAGGCCCCGATGACCGCCTTCGTCATCATTCTGGAAATGACCGGCAATCATGACAACGTGATCGCGCTGATGTGCGCTTCCATGCTCGGCTACGGCACGGCGCGCATGATCTCGCACGAGCCACTCTATCATGCGCTGTCGCGCGTCTACATAGCGGATGCCATCAGGCGCAAGCGTGCCGAGACTGCGGCGACGGCTCCCGCCCAACCCGAAGCTGCCTGATCAAGACGACCTTTTGACAGGACTTTGTAAGCCGGCGGCCGTCGCGCCGCGGGTCCTGCGCCTCGTTACTTGCAGCTCGAGATCGAGGAAAGCGCGGCCGTGATGCCCTTGAGCGAGAAGGTGTAGCTGGTGGGATTGCCGCGCGCCGATTTCGCCTCGACCTTGAGGTCGGCACCGCCCTTCATGGCGGCGATGAGCTGCGGCTCCTCGGCGGCGTTCTCCACCCAGGCGGACTTGCCGCGCGTGAACATGGTGAAGCTCCTGGAGCCGACGGTGGCGGTCACCTTGGAATTGTCCTGCAGATTGTAGCCGGCGATGAACTGCGGCTCGTAGGAGACCTGCTGGCCGGGCCGCTGGCTGACGAAGAAGAACACGTCGCCGTGGTCCAAATTGGCCGGCTGCTTGTCGGTGGGAACGGTGAGCACGTAGCAGACCTTGCCGCTCGATGCCTGGTAGCTGTAGGTGCCCCAGGCGTTGTGCTGGCCGAGCTTGGTCGCCTGCTGTGCAAGCGCCGGTCCCGCCATCGCCAAAAGTGCTAGGCTCGAAATCGTAGCAATCAGTCCGCGCATCGTCTTTCCTGTAGTCCAAATAAAATCGGGGCAGGCCGGCGCCGCGCCCCGCCCGTTCGTTTCATTTTGATTTAATCTGGGTTACCAAAGCGTGAACTCCCTCGCAAAAAGAAGGCCCGCCAAAGGAACCCGCCGCCAATCAAGCGCGCTGCCCGAAGCAGCGCGCCGTCCCGGGCGGGAGTTGGAGTGCAGGAAAGCGGCGAGAGTTTGACTGGCCGCCGCTCGAGTTCGCGAAACGACAGTCAGCTCTCGTCGGCCAGCGCCTCGCGGGCCGCCAAGCGGTGGGCCTGCGTGATGTGTGCCCGCACGGCGGTGATCGCCGCCGTCAGCACGGCGATGTCGTCGGTGAAGCCGAGGCCGAAGATGAAGTCGGGAATGGTGTCGGTGGGCAGGACGAAATAACCGAGCGCCGCCAAAAGGATACCCTTGGCGCGCAGCGGCGTGTTCCTGTCCATCGCGCAGTAGTAGGCGGCGACAAGCTCTTCCATGAAGGGAACCTGCTTGGCGGCCTTCTTCGCGGTCCGCCAGAATTTCGCGCGAACCTCGCCCTCGTCGCCGGCCGTGCCGCCGAAGCGAAAGAAATCGAAGCCTTTTTCCTGAGCCATCCAGCCTTTCTCCCTGCGGTGCCGACCACCGGCCCGCGATCAAAATGTGGTGAAGGCGGAGGCGGGCTGCAAGGATCAGCCGCCGAAAATGCGGTTGATCCTGCCGGCAAGCTCGAAGTCGAGGCGGGTGAGGCCGCCAGCGTCGTGGGTGTTCAGCGCGACCTCGACGGTCTTGTAGACGTTCGACCAGTCGGGATGATGGTCCATCTTCTCGGCGGCGAGGGCGACGCGCGTCATGAAGGCGAAGGCCTCGGAGAAATTGCGGAAGGTGAAGGTGCGCCGGATCGAGGTCCCATCCTCTGCCAGCGCCCAGCCGTCGGCGGAGGCTAGCGCCTCCTCGATGGCGTCCGGAGACAGTTTCGCGCGTCCGGTCATCGCATCAGCCGGAAATTGTCCAGGGCGTCGTCCTGGCGATTGGCGGGGCGCATGTCGCCACTCGCCAGCGGCCATGCCTCCTCGACGATGTAGGGTCCGCCGCCGACCGAATCGCGGGACGACATCAGCACGAAGCGGCCGACCCTGAACGGCATGGCGGCGAAATTGCCGCGCGCCGACAGGTAATGCGCCACGTCGAGCGGACTGGCGTTGCGCAATCTGGCAAGCGTGACGTGCGGCATGAACTTGCGCGGATCCGAGGGCAGGCCGAGGCGCTGGCAGATGCGCTCGATCTCGCCTTGCAGCGCGTGCAGGTCCGGCGAGGCGGCCACGCCCGCCCAGATCGAATGCGGCTTCTTTCCGCCGAAAGCGCCGACGCCCGACAGGGTCAGCGAGAAAGACGAGCGGCGCACCCTGTCCAGCGCGTCGGCGACCTCGTCGGCGACATGGCCCTCGACGTCGCCGATGAAACGCAGGGTGATATGGTAATTCTCCACGTCGATCCAGCGCGCTCCCGGCAAGCCTCCGCGCAGCAGCGAGAGCGAAAGGGCGGCCTCACGCGGAATTTCGAGGGCGGTGAAAAGACGCGGCATGGCAAAGCCTCCTGTCCTCGAATCGAACTCCACACCCGCAGCGAATCATCGAAGCGGTGGCAGGGCAAGCGGTTTGTTGTCCATCGCATAATGCGTCGGCAGCGTTGCCTTGCCGGTTCACGGCGTCTTCGGCAGAGCGGTCAGCGCCTTTTCGACCGTCGGCAATATGCCGTCCACCATGCGTTTCACGCCGGCGGCGTTGGGGTGCATACGATCGTCCAGTTCCAGCGAGGCATTGCCGGCAACGCCGTCGAGAAAGAACGGATAGAGGGTCGCGCCGTATTTCCCGGCGAGTTTTGGATAGATCGTCCCGAACGCCTCGCCATAGGCATGGCCGAGATTGGGCGCCGCCGCCATGCCGGCGAGCAGGACCGGAATCCTGCGCGCCTTCAGCCGCGCCAGCATGGCGTCGAGGTTCTTTGAGACTTCGGCCGGATCGATGCCGCGCAGCATGTCGTTGGCGCCGAGTTCCAGGATGACGAGGTCGGTGCCGTCCGGTACCGACCAGTCGAGCCTGGCCAGTCCGCTGCTGGTCGTATCGCCGGAAACGCCGGCATTGGCGACGGTGACGTCGTGACCCTTCGCGCGCAGCGCCGCCTGCAACTGGTCGGTGAAGCCTTCGCCCGGGGCAAGGTTGTATCCCGCCATCAGGCTGTCGCCGAAGCCGACGATGGCGATCGGCTTGGCCAAAACCGGCCATGAAGAAGCAAGGCTCATTGCAAGCGCGACGACGAGCGGCAGGACGTGTTTGAAACGCATGAGCGCGGCCCCATATGAGCGAGGCCAACCCTCGCCTGTTCCCACTCCATATAGGATCGTGCAGCCGTGCCGGAAGCCGTGATCGAGCTGAAAGACGTGTCGCTGACGCTGGGCGAAGGTCCCTCGCGCGTCGAGGTGCTGAGAAAGGTCGACCTGACGGTCACCGCGGGCGAGGCCACCGGCATCGTCGGCCCCTCCGGCTCCGGCAAGTCCACCCTGCTGATGGTTCTGGCCGGGCTGGAGCGCATCGATACCGGCACTGTGACCATCGCCGGGGAAACGCTCGGCGGCAAGAGCGAGGACGAGATCGCGGCGTTTCGCGGCCGCACCATCGGCATCGTCTTCCAGTCCTTCCACCTCATTCCCAACATGACGGCGCTGGAAAACGTCGCGGTCCCGCTGGAGCTCGCCGGCCGTCGCGACGCCTTCGCCATCGCCGCGCGCGAACTGGAGGCTGTCGGCCTCGGCGCGCGGGTGACGCATTACCCGGGCGAACTGTCCGGCGGCGAGCAGCAGCGCGTGGCGATCGCCCGGGCGCTGGCGCCGCGCCCGCCCCTGCTGATCGCGGACGAGCCGACCGGCAATCTCGACCAGTCGACGGGACAGCAGATCGCCGACCTGATGTTTTCCACGGCGGCCGAGCGCGGCACGACGCTGGTTCTGGTCACCCACGATCCGGCGCTGGCCGCCCGCTGCGCACGGCAGGTCGCCATGCGCTCGGGACGGATCGAGGGGGAGCCGGCGCGTCTGGTGACCGCATGACGGCCAAGCACCTGTTTGTTTCCGCCTCTCTCTGGCCCGCCAAGTCACTTATTTCGGCTGGCGCGCACCCCCACCCCTGTCCCCTCCCCACAAGGGGGAGGGAAACGCTGGCGCCACTGTTTCGACCGAAACCGCCAGCGTCGGCGCACTGTGGGGCCGCCGCAAAATCCCCCTCCCCCTCGTGGGGAGGGGTTAGGGGTGGGGGTGCTGCACCGTTTGCGATTGTTCTTCCTCTGGGACGCGCGCCATGCAGCGCGACCTCGACAGGCTGCCGGTTCTAGGCCGCCATGCCGCCCGCAAACCTCCCTCTCGCCCTCCGCTTCGCCCTGCGCGAGATGCGCGGCGGCCTGTCCGGCTTCTTCATCTTCATCGCCTGCATCGCGCTCGGCGTCGGCGCGATCGGCGGGGTGAATTCCGTCGCCCGCTCGATCGCCGCCGGTGTCGCCAGCCAGGGCCAGACCCTGCTCGGCGGCGATCTGCGATTCGAACTCAATCAGCGCGAGGCGGACGGCCGCGAACGCGCCTTCCTCGACGGTCTCGGCACGGTCTCGCATACGGTTGGCATGCGCTCGATGGCGCGCCTGACGGACGGGTCCGACCAGGCGCTGGTCGAGGTCAAGGCCGTCGACGCCGCCTATCCGCTCTACGGCGCGCTGACCATAGCGCCGGCGCTTTCCCGGCAGGACCTGTTCGGTGAAAGGAACGACGCCTTCGGCGCGGCCGCGCCCGACATCCTGTTCGAGCGTCTCGGGCTGAAGGTCGGCGGCCGGGTCATGCTGGGGTCGGCGACGATCGAGCTGCGCGCGGTGCTCACGGACGAGCCGGACGCGATCTCCGACGGATTCGGCTTCGCGCCGCGGCTGATGATCTCGCAGGCGGCGATGGCCGCGTCCGGGCTGGTCCAGCCCGGCAGCCTCGTCGAGCACGCCTACAAGGTGCGCCTGCCCATCGGCGCGGACGAGGCGGCCGTCAGGGCCGCGGAGGAGAAGGCGAACGCCGATTTCCCGCAGGCCGGCTGGTCGATCCGCACCCGCGCCAATGCCGCGCCGGCGCTGTCGTCCAACATCGAGCGTTTTTCGCAATTCCTGACGCTGGTCGGCCTGACGGCGCTGGTCGTCGGCGGTGTCGGCGTGGCGAATGCCGTGCGCGCCTATCTGGACGGCAAGCGCGGCGTCATCGCCACCTTCAAGAGCCTCGGCGCGTCCGGCGGCTTCGTCTTCACGCTCTACCTGACGCAGATCCTTATCATCGCCGCCATCGGCATCGCGGCCGGCCTTCTGCTCGGCGCGGCCATGCCCTTCGCCGCCGCGGCGGCACTGCGCTCGGTCATTCCGGTTCCGGCCGCGGGCGGCTTCTACCCGGGTGCGCTGGCGCTGGCTGCGCTGTTCGGGCTGATGGTGACGCTGGCCTTCGCCATCCTGCCGCTCGGCCGCGCCCGCGACGTGCCAGCGACGGCGCTGTTTCGCGAGATGGGTTTCGAAAGCCGTGGCCTGCCGCGTTTCGCCTATGTCGCGACGGCGCTCGGCATTGCTGCTGCACTCGCGGCGATCGCTGTGCTGGTCTCGGATCAGCGCCGCATCGCCGCGATCTTCGTCGCCGCCACGATCGTCTCTTTCCTGGTGCTGCGGGCGGTCGCGGCGCTGGTGCAATGGCTGGCGAGGAAAAGCCCGCGCGTCTCGTCCACCGCGCTCAGGCTCGCGGTCGGCAACATCCACCGGCCGGGCGCGCTGACGCCTTCGGTCGTGCTGTCGCTCGGCCTCGGCCTGACGCTGCTGGTGACGCTGGCGCTGATCGACGGCAACCTGCGCCGCCAGATCGGCGCCAACCTGCCGGCGCGTGCGCCGAACTTCTTCTTCGTCGACATCCAGGGCAGCGAGGTCGAAGATTTTTCCCGGCTGATCGCAAAAGAGGATCCTGCCGGGGTGCTCGACAAGGTGCCGATGCTGCGCGGGCGCATCATGGCGCTGAACGGCACGCCAGCCGACAAGCTCGACGTGGCGCCGGAAGGGGCGTGGGTGCTGAAGGGCGACCGCGGCCTAACCTATGCTGCGGACAAGCCGGCCAATGCGACGCTGAGCGAAGGCGCATGGTGGCCCGCGAATTATTCGGGCGAGCCGCTGGTGTCGTTCGCGGCCGATGAGGGCAAGGCGCTCGGCCTCAAGCTCGGCGATACGGTGACCGTCAACGTGCTGGGCCGTAACGTCACGGCGAAAGTGGCGAGCTTCCGGCGGGTCGAATGGGAGACCATGAACATCAACTTCGTCATGGTGTTCTCGCCCAACACCTTCGCCGGCGCGCCGCATGCCTGGCTGGCGACGCTGGCCGATCGCAAGGCGACGGCCGCCGATGATGCGCGGGTGCTGAACGCGGTGACAAAACGCTTCCCGACCGTGACCTCGGTCCGAGTCCGCGACGCGCTCGATGTCGTCAACCGGCTGGTCGGCCAGCTCGGCACGGCGATCCGCGCCGCAGCCGGCGTGGCGCTGGTCGCCTCCGTGCTGGTGCTGGCGGGCGCGCTGGCGGCGGGCAACCGGGCGCGCATCCACGATGCGGTAGTGCTCAAGACGCTGGGGGCGACGCGACGCACGCTGATGATCGCCTTCGTGCTGGAATACGCGCTGATCGGCCTGGCGACGGCGGCGTTCGCGCTGCTCGCCGGCGGCGCGGCCGGCTGGTTCGTGGTGGCGACCGTCATGCGACTGCCGGCGCATTTCATGCCCGAGGTTGCGCTCATCACGGTGGTGCTGGCGCTGGCGCTCACCATCGGCATCGGGCTTGCCGGCACATGGCGCATTCTCGGGCAAAAGGCCGCACCCGTGCTAAGGACGCTCTGATTTCCAGCCCGCAATGCGGTCAGAGGTGGTGGCTCGGGTTAAATTTTCGTCATGTTACGGCCCGTAAAGCCGGCGTTCCACGGCAGGGCAAGCCGATCACGAAGCGTTGCGCCCAGTCATGGTCTTGTTCTTGGTGAGAATAACCCTCATATTTGCAGCAGGCATGCTGGAGCCCCGCCAGCGGCGCCTGGGCCGGTGCCCGACACCCGACGGGGCAGAGCAACAGAGGAATCCCATGTCTGACTTCCGCAACTATCAGACGCGCGCCGTGCCCGCAGGCCACGCCGACGCCGCGATCGACCAGGGCCTGCGCGCCTACATGATCAAGGTCTACAACCTGATGGGCCTTGGCCTGCTGATCACCGGCCTTGCCGCGATCGGCACCGTCATGCTGGCGACCACGACCGATCCCGCTTCGGCTGTCGCCACGCTGCCGAACGGCGAGATGCTGACATCCTTCGGCTACGCCATCTTCGCCTCGCCGCTGCGCTGGGTGGTGATGCTGGCGCCGCTGGCGGCCGTGTTCTTCCTGTCCTTCCGCGTCCAGTCGATGAGCGTTTCGGCCGCGCAGACCACCTTCTGGGTCTATGCGGCTCTGGTCGGCCTGTCGCTGTCGTCGATCTTCTTGGTCTACACGACCGCGTCGATCTCGCAGACCTTCTTCGCCACGGCCGCCGCCTTCGGCGCGCTGTCGCTCTACGGCTACACCACCAAACGCGACCTGACGGCAATCGGCTCGTTCCTGATCATGGGCGTGTTCGGCCTGATCATCGCCATGCTGATCAACATCTTCCTGCAGTCCTCGGCGCTGTCCTTCGCCATCTCGGCGATCGGCGTGCTGGTGTTCGCCGGCCTCACCGCCTACGACACCCAGAAGATCAAGGAAATGTACTATGTGGGCGACGACGTGATGGTCGCCGGCCGCAAGGCCATCATGGGCGCGCTGCAGCTCTATCTCGACTTCATCAACATGTTCATGTTCCTGCTGCAGTTCATGGGCGACCGCCGCTAGGACGGTCTCCAGACCGCTGGAACAGCGCAATGTCAGGGGCGGCCCAAGGGTCGCCCTTTTCTTTTGCCGGAAGCTTTGCTCTTTTCGGGTGACGAAACGGACCCAAGCCTTCCATGAGCACTCTCGACATTCGCCCGGCCGGGGACGCCGATCTGGCGCGCATCACCGCCATCTATGCCGATGCCGTCGTTCACGGCACGGCCACCTACGAGCTGGAGCCGCCGGACGAGGCCGAGATGCGTACGCGCTTCGAGACGCTGCGGGCCGGCGGGTTTCCCTATCTGGTCGCCGAGCAGGACGGTGTCGTCCTCGGCTATGCCTATGCGGGTCCGTTCCGGGCGCGGCCGGCCTACCGGTTCATCATTGAGGATTCGGTCTATGTGGCGCCGGAGGCGAAGGGCCGCGGCGTCGGGCGCGCGCTGATGCAGGCGCTGATCGAGGCCACGCAGGCGCTCGGGTTCCGGCAACTGGTCGCCGTCATCGGCGACGGCGGGCCGAAGAGCGCTTCCGTGCGGCTGCACGAAAAACTCGGCTTCGTCCATGCGGGGAGGCTGGAAGGATCTGGCTACAAGCATGGCCGCTGGCTGGCCACCACCTTCATGCAGCTTGCCATGAACGGCGGGGCTGACCTTGCGCCCGATCCGCAGTCATGGCCGGAACGCAGGTTCAGGGGAGACTAGTTTCTCTTCCGACCCTTTGCGGCCGGGCTGGGGGGGGCTACGCCTTGACCAGCTTCAGCCTCGTGTCGAACACGCCGAGCACGCGGGCGAGTTCGTGGCCGCGCTTGAGGATGCGCCCGCCCGCCGCGACCACGGAAAAGGCGCCCTGACGGCGCGCCAGCTTCGGATCCTTGACGATCTGGAACAGCGGCACCTCGCTGGCGCGGCGGAAGACGGAGAAGACGGCCCGGTCCGTCATGTGGTCGATGGCATAGTCGCGCCACTCGTTGGCGGCGACCATGCGGCCGTACAGTCTCAGAATCTGTTCGAGTTCGCGGCGGTCGAAGGAGACCGGCATTTCCTGTCCCTGCCGTCGCGCCTCGCCGAGCGGGATCAATATTGCGGATGCGTCCCCCTCCTCCCTGCCGCCGCCGCTATCATCCATGCCGCGATCCTTGCTTCGACCAACCTTCGCCGACCAAGGTCGCGCTTTCAGCCCTGAATTGCAAGACTTCGATCGGGAGCCGCCGAAAGACGCAATGTCGGAAAACGCCCCCTCACATTTATGAAACGACTGTTGGAAATGGTGATGGCCGGACACGTTTCTGCCACATTTTATCCGTGCTCGCGCCCCAATGTCCGACGACCTTACACCCGTTGCCTGAGACGGTTCGGTCCGGCACCGGCTCGTAAACCCCAAGCCCCCCGCCCACGGGTCTGCGTCGGATCGAACCAACCTCGGCCTTGACGAAAGGCCGAGCGCGACGATCCCAAAATCCTGAATGATCCGGTGTCGGTAGCAGACTGGCACCGGTTTTTCTTTGCCTTCATTGCGGTCTGCTGCATCTGTCGCTACCGATGGGAGTGACAGAAGAGGCAACGATGACCTTTGCAGACATGCGGCCTTGCCCGTCGCCCGGATGCCCGCCACCCGAAGAGGCGTCGGCGGGCGCCGTCCTGACGATCGATCTCGGCGCGGTCCGGGCCAACTACCGGCTCCTGAAGGCGCGGCTGGGCGGCGGCGCCTGCGCCGGCGTCGTCAAGGCCGACGGATATGGGCTCGGGGCCGCTCCGATCGCCGAGGCGCTGCAGCGCGAGGGTTGCGACACGTTCTTCGTCGCGCTGGCCGAGGAAGGCATCGCGCTCAGGCAGGTCCTCGGAGAGGCCCCCTCCATCTTCATCCTGAACGGCGTTCCGCCAGGCGCGGAGGCGGCCTGCGCGGCAGCCGGTTTGACGCCGGTGCTCAACAGCGCGGAGCAGGTCGCCGCATGGCGGCAGACAGCGCGGCGGCTGGAACGGCGGTTGAAGGCGGCGCTGCAGGTGGACAGCGGCATGGCGCGGCTCGGCATGACGGCCGGCGAGGTGGAGCGCCTGGCCGCCGATAGACACGGCCTCGACGGGATCGACGTCGTCTTGGTGATGAGCCATCTCGCCTGCGCCGACGAGCCGGGCCATCCGGCGAACAAGGCACAGCTTCTCGAATTCCGGCGGCTCAGCGCCATGCTGCCGGCAGCGCCTGCCTCGCTGGCCAATTCTTCCGGCATCTTCCTCGGCGCCGACTGGCAATTCGATCTCGCCCGGCCGGGCGCCGCCCTTTACGGCATCAATCCGACGCCGGACGCCGAAAATCCCATGCGACCCGTCGTGCGGCTCGACGCCAGGGTCATCCAGACGCGGGAGGTCGGTGCCGGTGCCGGCGTCGGCTACGGCCACGCCTACCGGGCCGCCGCGTCGCTGCGCACCGCCACCATATCGCTGGGCTATGCGGACGGCTGGCAGCGACACAACGCGGCGGCTGCCTTCGTCGACGGCAGGCGGCTGCCTTTCGTCGGCCGGGTCTCGATGGATTCGATCGTCCTCGACATTTCGGCAGTTCCGGCGGGCCGGCTGAAGGCCGGCGACCTGGTCGAGCTGATCGGCCCGTCGCAATCCGTCGATCAGGTCGCCGTCGGCGGCGGCACGATCGGCTACGAGGTCCTGACCGGCCTCGGCTCCCGTTTCTTCAGGCGTTATGTCGACCAATGACGCGTAGCCGATGCCGGATATATCGACCGTGGTTTCGGGAGATCCTTCATGACAACAGGTGAAACCGACCTTGGCCGGCTGATCGGTGCCATGCAGCCGCGACTGCGGCCGGATATCCTCGTATTCGCGACAGTGCCGCACGGGAAAGGAGTGCCGCAGGGTATCGAGCCGGTGATGGCTTTTCGCGAAGAGGAAGGCACGACCCTGGTCCTGTCCGAGGACGAGGCGCACACGGCGGGCCTCGAGGCCGACTATCGTTGCCGGATGATCACGCTCGCCGTCCATTCGTCGCTGGAGGCCGTCGGGTTCCTCGCCGCGGTCACGACCGCCCTGGCGGCGACCGGCATCAGCGTCAATCCGGTTTCCGCTTACCATCACGACCACCTGTTCGTGCCGGCCAACCGGGCGGGTGAGGCGATGGATGTGCTGCGGGATCTGTCTCCTTCGCGTCCGCGGCAAGACGATCGCGCATGACGCAATAACCCCCACCCCTAACCCCTCCCCGCAAGGGGGAGGGGGACGCTGACATCACCGTTTCGCTCGAAATCGCCAGGTTGGCGCACTGTGGCGCCACAGTCTCACCCTCCCCCTTCCGGGGAGGGGTTAGGGGTGGGGGTGCTGCACCATATGCGATTGCCCCACCCTTGCGGGGAAAAGGGTCAAGGGCGGGGGCGTATCGTGCCCGATACCGATTGCCTTGCTTTTAAACGGTAAGTCGGACGTCAGGCCGCCTTCTGCTTGGGCTGGATCAGGCCGCGCGCGATGAGAAGCTCGGCGATCTGCACGGCGTTGAGCGCCGCGCCCTTGCGCAGATTGTCGGAGACGATCCAGATGTTGAGACCGTTGTCGATCGTCGGATCCTCGCGGATGCGCGAAATGTAGGTCGCGTCCTCGCCGGCGCTCTCGATCGGGGTGATGTAGCCGCCGTCCTCGCGCTTGTCGATGACGAGGCAGCCCGGCGCCTCGCGCAGGATGTCGCGCGCCTCGTCGGCGGTGATGGGCTTCTCGAATTCGAGGTTCACCGCTTCCGAATGGCCGATGAAGACCGGCACGCGCACGCAGGTCGCCGTCACCTTGATCTTCGGGTCGAGCATCTTCTTGGTCTCGGCCACCATCTTCCACTCTTCCTTGGTGGAGCCGTCGTCCAGGAAGACGTCGATATGGGGGATGACGTTGAAGGCGATGCGCTTGGTGAACTTCTTGGCTTCCACCGGATCGGCGACGAAGACGGCGCGCGTCTGGGTGAAGAGCTCGTCCATGCCTTCCTTGCCTGCGCCGGAGACCGACTGGTAGGTCGACACGACCACGCGCTTGATGGTGGCGGCGTCATGCAACGGCTTCAGCGCCACTAGCATCTGCGCGGTCGAGCAGTTGGGGTTGGCGATGATGTTCTTCCTGGTGAAGCCGTCGATGGCGTCGGGGTTTACCTCCGGAACGATCAGCGGCACGTCGGCGTCGGTGCGGAAGGCCGAGGAATTATCGATGACGACGCAGCCCTGCCTGCCGATCTTCGGCGACCATTCCTTCGACACGTTGCCGCCGGCCGACATCAGGCAGATGTCGGTGTCGGAGAAATCATAGGTCTCCAGCGCGCGCACTTTCAGCGTCCTGTCGCCGTAGGAGACCTCCTGGCCGACCGAGCGGCGCGAGGCCAGCGCCACCACTTCGTCGGCGGGAAAGCCGCGCTCTTCCAGAATGCCCAGCATCTCGCGGCCCACATTGCCCGTGGCGCCGACTACCGCAACCTTGAAACCCATGAAGACATCTCCTGTCGCTCTCCGCTTGATCCTGGGAGAACCCGCCGGCCGTTGCGGGTTCCGTCCCCCTCCGGCTCAGGCCGGGGAGAGGATCGGCATGGCCAAGGGAGATCAGACCGTGGTGGCGGTCGTTTTTTTGGCCGTGGTTTTGGTCGAAGCGAAGAACGCATGCGCACGACCGCCGGCCGGCATGACGCCGTGACCGGGAAAATCGAGGGCGAAAAAGGCCATCAGCAGGCCGCGCATGAAATCATTCCTGTTCGGCGCGGCTTTTACGCGCTTTGCGCCAAGAGTCAACGAGATCGTGGCCGCCGGCGCGGCCCGGTCGGGTCAGCCGGCGAGGAACTTGGCGAGGACGGCGTCGCCCATCTCCACGGTGCCGACTTCCTTCATGCCGGAGGACATAATGTCCTTGGTGCGGTAGCCTTCGTCCAGAACCGCCGCGATCGCCGCTTCCAGCCTGTCGGCTTCCGCCACCATGTTGAAGGAATAGCGCAGGCACATGGCGAAGGACGCGATCATGGCAATCGGGTTGGCGATGCCCTTGCCAGCGATGTCGGGCGCGGACCCGTGCACCGGCTCGTAGAGCGCCTTGCGCGAGCCGGTCTTGGCATCAGGCGCGCCGAGCGAAGCCGACGGCAGCATGCCGATCGAGCCGGTCAGCATGGCGGCGATGTCGGAGAGCATGTCGCCGAACAGATTGTCGGTGACGATGACGTCGAACTGCTTGGGCCAGCGCACGAGTTGCATGCCGCCGGCGTCGGCCAGCATGTGGTCGAGCTTGACGTCAGCGTATTTCGCCTTGTGGGTCGCCGTCACCACCTCGTTCCAGAGCACGCCCGACTTCATGACGTTGCGCTTTTCCATAGACGTCACATGGTTGCGCCTCGTCCGCGCGAGCTCGAAGGCGACGCCGGAGATGCGCTCGATCTCGAACGTGTCGTAGACCTGCGTGTCGATGCCACGCTTCTGGCCGTTGCCGAGGTCGATGATCTCCTTCGGCTCGCCGAAATAGACGCCGCCGGTCAGCTCGCGCACGATCAAGATATCGAGGCCCTCGACCACCTCGTGCTTGAGCGAGGAGGAATCGGCCAGCGCCGGATAGCAGATGGCGGGGCGCAGATTGGCGAACAGCTCCATGTCCTTGCGCAGGCGCAGCAGTCCCGCCTCCGGACGGACCTCATAGGGAACGGCATCCCATTTGGGGCCGCCGACGGCGCCGAACAGCACGGCGTCCGCCGCCATGGCCTTGTCCATGTCGGCGTCGGAGATCGCCTGGCCGTGCGCGTCGTAGGCGCATCCGCCGACCAATCCCTCGTCGGTGACGAAGCCGGAGCCGAACTTGTCGTTCATGGCCGCGATCAGCTTCTTCACCTCGGCCATCGCCTCGGGGCCGATGCCGTCGCCAGAGAGGAGGAAGAGGTTTTTGGAAGCCATGAGACCTGTCCTGGAATGATGCCGTGAAAATGCTTGCGAACCGGGGCTTTGCTAACCGGCGCAGCGCTGGCGCGCAAGGCGAATCGGTTGCAAATCGCTGATCCAGCGCAGGTCGGGTTTTCAGCCGTGCATCAAAATATTGACCAGCTTGCCGAACGGGTCGCGCACGTAGAAGCGGCGCACGCCCCAGGGCTCGTCGGTGGGACCGTATTCGATCGGGAAGCCTGCTTCCTTCATGCCGGCCAGCACCCTGTCGACATCGTCCACCTCGATCGAGAGATCGGGCACGGGCGTGCCGGAGCCGCCTTCGCGCATGACGCTCAACTGCACCGTCATCTGCTCGTTCGAGCCGTAGGTGGCGATCCAGCCCATGTCCATGAGGATGTCGAGGCCGAGCACGTCGCCATAGAAACGCCTCGCGGCGGCGATGTCGGCTGCCGCCAGGTTGGCGACGATGCGGCGCACGGTCATGGCACGGTCCTCCGCAGTGCCGTCGCCTCGATCTCGATCTTCATTTCCGGCTTGGCGAGGCCGCACACGATCATCGTGGCGGCCGGCCTTATGTCACCGAAATAGCCGCCGAGGATCGGGAAGACGACATCGACGAAGGCCCGATCTGTGACGTAGTAATGGACGCGGACGATATCGGCGAGATCGAAGCCGGCGGTCTCCAATGCCTTGGTGATGGTCGCCATGCAGTTGCGGGTCTGCTCCGCGACGCTCTCGGGCATCGTCATGGTCGCGTAGTCATAGCCGGTGGTGCCGGAGACGAAGCACCAGTCGCCCTGCACGACGGCGCGCGAATAGCCGGCCGTCGTCTCGAAGGGGGAGCCGGTCGAGATCAGCTTGCGCATGGCGGTCAGTTCGGCGCGATCGCGGCGCTCATGAGGCCGCGTATGGCGGCCGGCCAGCGTTTCAGCGCGGGCCAGGCGTCGATGCCCTTTTCGCCCTGGTGGGCGAAGTAGACGGCCTTGTTCCTCGTATCGACGGCCATGAAGGAATCGGCCGCGCCGCAGGCGTGCGGCGTGCAGCCGTTGCCGTAGATCAGCCCCATCTTGGTGGTTTCCGGCGCGCCGCTGACGCTGAGACCGGTGACGACCTCTTCCATTCTCTTGCCGAGCAGCTTGCGGCTCGCGCGGTAGACCGCCGCGTTGCGCAGCGTGTCGATCATGCTTTGCAGTTTCGACGGACGGAGATCTTTCCAGCCGGTGCCGGGCTCGGGCGAGAAGGACAGCTCTCCCGCCGTCGTCAACCCGGTCTCCGGCGACCAGGTCTGGACCAGCGCCGTGGCGCCGGGCAGGACATAGGGAAGGAAGACGATGTTGTAGTCCGAGACGGCGGCGGGCGGGGCGCCGCAATCCTCGCCGATCCTGACCGTTTCGATGCCGCCGCCGGCATCCGGCTTCCAGACCAGCAGCGCGGCCGGCCCGCAGGCGTTGCCGCCGGGACCGACATCGTAGATCGCCACCTTCTTGCCGGACACCTCGACGACTTTGTCGAGCATGACGAAATAGTCGCGCGCGATCTCCTTGCCGTCGTAGGAGAGGATCTTCTCGCCGTATTGTTCGGGCTGCGTGACGGTGAACCGCCCACCCTCGAAGGCGAGCGGCGGCAGGGCGTCGCCCGTGGCGGGGTCCGAAGCGCCGTCGGCTGCGGGCGCGTCGGTGACGCCGGGCGAGGCGCTGTCCGGCGACGGCTTGGCCACAGCGGTCGCCGGCGCCTGGCCGGCGCTTTGCGCGACGGCCGGCGGCTGTGCCACGGCAAGCAACGCAATCGCACCGACTCCGGTAAGCGCAAGCCGCATGATATCTCTCCGTCTCTGAGCGCCGGCGGTCACGGCCGCCGTTGCGGGCTCGAAGGCCGTCAGGCCCAGGGGCGGGCCGCCGCGTTCTTCTGCTCGAAGGCCGAAATGGCCCCGACCTTCTCCATCGTCAGGCCGATGTCGTCGAGGCCGTTGAGCAGGCAGTGGCGCCGGAACTCGTCGAGGTCGAACGTCACCACGCCGCCGTCGGGACCGCGGATCTCCTTGGCTTCCAGGTCGACCGTGAGCGTGGCGTTGGCGCCGCGCGAGGCGTCGTCGAGCAGCTTCTCGAGGTCCTCGGGGCTGACCGTGATGGGCAGGACGCCGTTCTTGAAGCAGTTGTTGTAGAAGATGTCCGCGAAGGAGGTGGAGATCACGCAGCGGATGCCGAAGTCGAGCAGCGCCCAGGGCGCATGCTCGCGCGAGGAGCCGCAGCCGAAATTGTCGCCCGCCACCAGGATCTGCGCCTGCCGGTAGGCCGGCTTGTTGAGCACGAAATCGGGGTTTTCCGAACCGTCCTCATTGTAGCGCATCTCGGCGAAAAGGCCCTTGCCAAGCCCGGTCCGCTTGATCGTTTTGAGATAATCCTTGGGGATGATCATGTCGGTGTCGACATTGACGATCGGCAGCGGCGCTGCGACGCCGGTGAGCTTGGTGAACTTGTCCATGGCTGGCCAGTCTTCCGGTTGCTTGCTGTTGGTTATAGCGTTTCAGGGTGCCCGGTCTACAAGAAAGGGCGGGCGAAGGAAAGTCGGCTGTTCGGCCCAGGACGCCTCTTGACGCGGGGGGTACGACACCCAGTTTCCGTTCATGGGTAAAGTCCGTGTCGGCACTGCCGGATGGAGCATCGCGTCGCGCAATCCCGGCCGCTTTCCGGACGAGGGGACGCAGCTGGAATGCTATGCGGCGCGCCTCGACGCGGTCGAGATCAACTCGTCCTTCTATCGCCCGGCAACGAACGAAGGCTGATGCCAACAGCGAAGGTTACAGCAGGCGCGCCCTGTCGCCGGTCTCGATACGGCCGGGTCGGTCGACAGTGCAGTAGACGCCGATATTGTGCCCATTGTTGCGCACCAGCGTGCGCAGGATCTCCGCATCGTGGTCGAAGCCGTCCTGGGCGATGATGGTGAAGGCGCAGCGCCGGCACGGTTCCGAGATGGTCAGTTCGACCTCGCCGATGGCGATGCGGCGGCCGATCCACTCGGTTTCCGGGAAATGGCCGTCGACCGCGTCCATCTCCACCAGCACGCTCGGCCGGAAACGGCGCGGGTCGGGAACGGCGGCCGGGTGCAGGGCCTTCAGCCTGGCCAGCGAGGCTGTCGTCAGGACATGGAGCGGCGCCTTGCGATAGCGCGGCTCCGTCAAGGGGCCGGCAAAGCCGGGCGCCGCATCGGGGCCGAACGGCCTGAGCGCGACGGAAAAACCCATGAAGGCGCTAAGCGCCGCATCGCTTTCGGCTGAAGGGGCCGGCATCCAGCCGGCACCCGGCAGCGCGATTTCCAGCGTGCCCGCTTCCGAAAGGCGGGCGCGCACCAGCGGCACCTTATGCCACCTGGCCTCGCGGTCCGGCCGGGCCGGCTCGCCGGTCGCTTCCTCGACCAGGCCGAAGAGACGGTCGCCGGCCGCGCCATCCTCGCCCACGCTGAGCGTCGCCTGGCGCTCGCCGCCGAAGGAGCTTGCTGGATAGCGCCACAATTCGACGGCGCTGCCGATCATGGTCATGTCCAGCGTCAGGCCTTCTTGTTCTGGCGGTTCTCGATCAGGTCGTCCACGACTGTCGGATCGGCCAGCGTCGAGGTGTCGCCAAGCGCCGAAAAATCGTCCTCGGCGATCTTGCGCAGGATGCGGCGCATGATCTTGGCGGAACGCGTCTTGGGCAGGGCTGGGGCGAACTGGATCTTGTCGGGCGTGGCGATGGCGCCGATCTCCTTGCGCACATGAGCGATCAGTTCCTTGCGAAGCGCTTCGCTACCCGTCTCGCCCTCGGCCAGCGTGACGTAGCAATAGATGCCCTGGCCCTTGATGTCGTGCGGGTAGCCGACGACGGCGGCCTCGGCCACTTTCTCGTGCGCGACCAGCGCCGATTCCACCTCCGCCGTGCCCATGCGGTGGCCCGACACGTTGATGACGTCGTCGACGCGGCCGGTGATCCAGTAGTAGCCGTCCTCGTCGCGGCGGCAGCCGTCGCCGGTGAAATACTTGCCCTTGTAGGCCGAGAAATAGGTCTGCACGAAGCGGTCATGGTCGCCGAACACGGTGCGCATCATGCCCGGCCATGCCTGTTGGATGCACAGATTGCCGCTGCCTTCGCCGTCCATGATCTTGCCGTCGCTGTCCAGCAGTTCGGGAACGATGCCGAAGAAGGGGCGGGTGGCCGAGCCGGCCTTGAGGTCGGTGGCGCCCGGCAGCGGCGCGATCATGATGCCGCCGGTCTCGGTCTGCCACCATGTGTCGATCACCGGGCATTTCTTCTCGCCGACGACGTCGAAATACCATTCCCACGCCTCCGGGTTGATCGGCTCGCCGACCGAACCCAGAACGCGAAGGCTCTTGCGCGAGGTCCTCTTCACCCATTCGTCGCCGGCGCCGCGCAGCGCCCGGATGGCGGTCGGGGCGGTGTAGAAGATGTTGACCTTGTGCTTGTCGCAGACCTCCCACATGCGCGACGGCGTCGGGTAGTTCGGCACGCCTTCGAACATCAGCGTGGTGGCGCCGTTGGCGAGCGGGCCGTAGAGGATATAGGAGTGGCCGGTCACCCAGCCGACATCGGCCGTGCACCAGTAGATGTCGCCGTCATGATAGTCGAACACGTATTGGTGGGTCATCGACACGTAGACGAGATAGCCGCCGGTGGTGTGCAGCACACCCTTCGGCTTGCCGGTCGAGCCGGAGGTGTAGAGGATGAACAGCGGATCCTCCGCCTTCATCTTTTCCGGCTTGCAGTCGGGCTTCACGGACGCCGTTTCCTCCTGCGCCCAGAAATCGCGGCCTTCGACCCAGTCGATCGCGCCGCCGGTGCGGCGCACCACGAGAACCTTGTCGACCTTGACGCCGTCCTTCGCAGCGATGGCGATGGCCTTGTCGGTATTCTCCTTGAGCGGGATACGCTTGCCGGCGCGCAGCCCCTCGTCGGCGGTGATGACGAAATTCGACTGGCAGTCGGTAATACGGCCGGCCAGCGCGTCCGGCGAGAAACCGCCGAACACCACCGAATGGATGGCGCCGATGCGCGTGCAGGCGAACATCGCATAGGCGGCTTCCAGGATCATCGGCATGTAGACGGTGACGCGGTCGCCCTTCTTGACGCCGTGCTTCTTGAGCACGTTCGCCCAGCGGCACACCTGCTCGTGAAGCTCGTTGTAGGTGACCTTCTTCTCGTCGTAGGGGTTGTCGCCTTCCCAGATGATGGCGACCTGGTTGCCGCGTTTCTTGAGATGCCGGTCGATGCAGTTGTAGGAGACGTTGGTGAGCCCGTCCTCGAACCACTTGATCGAGACCTTGCCGTCGAAGGAGGCGTTCTTCACCTTGGTGTAGGGCTTGAACCAGTCGATGCGCTTGCCGTGCTTGCCCCAGAACCTGTCCGGGTTCTTCACGCTGTCGGCGTACCATTTCAGATACGTCTCGTTGTCGATCAGCGCGTTCTTCTTCCAGGCGGCCTGGACGCGATGGACATGAACCTCGGACATTTCTGTTCTCCTCCCGAACCGGCGCGTCGGACGATAGCCAGCGGCTCGCGGCCGTCCGCCGCGAAATCGCGGGCATTATTACCAGTTCCGTCGCCGGGGCAACATTAGACGTTCGGTTGCGTGGCAGCGTGTCGCGGCGCGGCCGGACAAATTGCCAGCACCCGACCAATCGTGCTGCTAAACGCCTGTTTCGTCTGGATAAAGATTGGCCGATAGGGCGGCCCTTAGTTGACCGTTAACCATCCGCGCGCACCTTTTCTTTGGGAGGACCAGCTCGAACGCCGAGGGGCAGATATGCGCGACCATCCCGAGATGGACCTGATGCTCAAGGGCTACGGCCTGACGACAGCGCGGATCCTTTACCATTATCCGGACCACCCGCACCTTCTCCAGACCTATGTCTGGCAGGACTACGACCTGGCGCCGACGTTTCCGGCGCTGGTCAGGTTCATCGACTTCTGGAAAGCGAAGCTGGAAGGCCCGCTGCATTCTGTGACCTATTCGCATCAGCGGCTGATCGCTCCCAGCGAATGGAGCAAGGTCGACGGCGAGTTCGTGCTGAACTGATCGTTGCGGATCGGGCCGGGCCACTGGTCCAGTCAAACGGTTCGGGTGACTGTCTCTCCTTGATTGCCAATGGCGGGTCGAGCGTCTATGGCCGGGGTTCCTGCCGGCCGACGGAGCCGGCCAATCAAGGAGGAAAGCCATGAAGACGAAGCTGCTCGCGAGCGTTGCTGTCGCCGCGACCCTGGCCTTCACGCCCGCTGCCTGGGCCGACATCACCATCGGCCTCATCGCGCCGCTGACCGGCCCGGTCGCCGCCTATGGCGACCAGGTCAAGAACGGTGCGCAGGTCGCCGTCGACACGATCAACAAGAACGGCGGCATCCTAGGCGAGAAGGTCGTGCTCCAGCTCGCCGACGACGCCGGCGACCCGAAGCAGGGCGTTTCCGCCGCCAACGGCCTCGTCGGCGACGGTGTTCTCTATGTCGTCGGTCCGGTCACGTCGGGCGTCGCCATGGCGGCTTCGGACGTGCTGGCGGAGAACGGCGTCCTGATGGTCACGCCGACGGCCACGGCGCCCGATCTCACCACCCGCGGTCTCACCAACATCCTGCGCACCTGCGGCCGCGACGACCAGCAGGCCGAGGTGTCCGCCAACTATGTGCTCGAGCACCTGAAGGATAAGAAGATCGCGATCGTCCACGACAAGGGTACCTATGGCATGGGCCTCGCCGATGCGTTCAAGGCCGTGATCAACAAGGGCGGCGTGAACGAGGTGCTGTATGAGGGCCTCACCCCCGGCGAGAAGGACTATTCCGCTCTGGTCGGCAGGCTGAAGAAGGATGGTGCCGAGGTCATCTATTTCGGCGGCTATCATCCGGAGGGCGGCCTGCTCGCCCGCCAGCTCGCGGATGCCGGCGTGAAGGCGCAGATCATCGGCGGCGAGGGCCTGTCCAACACCGAATACTGGGCGATCGGCAACCAGGCGGCGCAAGGCACGCTGTTCACCAACGCGTCGGACGCGCTGAAGAGCCCGGATTCGGCCGAGGCGGTGGCGGCGCTGAAGGAGAAGGGCATTCCGCCCGAGGCCTTCACGCTGAACGCCTATGCCGCCGTGCAGGTGCTGAAAGCCGGTATCGAGAAGGTCGGCAAGGCCGACGATTCGGCCGCCGTGGCTGCCGCCCTGAAGGACGGCCAGCCAATCGCAACCGCCATCGGCAAGCTCACCTACAGCGAGAACGGCGACCTGTCCTCGCCGAGCTTCTCCATGTTCAAGTGGGACAACGGCCAGATCGTCTCGGCGGAGTAGCCGGTTGGACGGCCGGACCGTCCATGAACACGGAAAGGCCGGAGCGATCGCTCCGGCCTTTTCATTTCGGAAGCGATCAGCTTCGTTCGGTTCAACGATGGCCGAAGATGGCAGAGCCGACGCGGACGGAGGTGGCGCCGAAGGCGACCGCCGTCTCGTAGTCGGCGGACATGCCCATCGAGAGCTTTTCGACGCCGGCCTCGCGCGCCAGCTTCTCCAGCAGCGCGAAATAGGGGCCGGGGTTCTCGTCCAGCGGCGGAATGCACATCAATCCTTCGATATCGAGGCCGTGTTCGTCGCGGCAGCGGGCGACGAAGGCGACGGCTTCCTTGGGGGCAATGCCGGCCTTCTGCGGTTCGGAGCCGATATTGACCTGCACGTAGAGCCGGAGGGCCTTGCCCTGCCTGGCGATCTCCTTCGCCAGTTCGGCGGCGATCTTGTCGCGGTCCACCGTCTCGATGACGTCGAACAGCGCCACCGCCTCCTTCGCCTTGTTAGATTGCAGCGGGCCGATGAGATGCAGTTCGATGTCCGGGCGGCCGGCCCTCAATTCCGGCCACTTGGCCGTCGCTTCCTGCACGCGGTTCTCGCCGAAGACGCGCTGGCCGGCCTCGATCACCGGGCGGATCGCCTCGGCGTCGAAGGTCTTCGACACGGCGACCAGCGTGACCGAGCCGGCGGGGCGTTCCGCTTCCGCCTCGGCCTGCCTGATCTTCGCCGAGACTTCGGCCAGCCGCCTTGCCGTCTCTGTCGGGTTCGAAGCTGTTTCGTTCACGTTGGTACCTTGGGGGATGCCTTGGTGGAACGACCCGTTGAAGCCGGGACGTCACGTTGAACTTGAAAATGGGCGCAAAGCGTGGTGAACACGCGCACCAGTGTTTTCTGAACTGCTAAGCGCATAAGCGCGGTCGCGGCAAGCATCCAAGCGAAATTTCCGACAATGGCAACCGAACGATACAACCCCCGCGCGTCCGAACCCAGATGGCAGAAGGCCTGGGAAGCGGCGAAGCTGTTCGAGACGAGGAACGACGATCCGCGGCCGAAATACTACGTGCTGGAGATGTTCCCCTATCCGTCGGGGCGCATCCATATGGGCCATGTGCGCAACTACACGATGGGCGACGTGGTGGCGCGCTGGCGGCGCGCCATGGGCCACAACGTGTTGCACCCGATGGGGTGGGACGCCTTCGGCCTGCCGGCCGAGAACGCGGCGCGCGACAACAAGGTCAACCCGCGCGACTGGACCTACAAGAACATCGAGACGATGAAGGGCCAGTTGAAGACGATGGGCCTGTCGCTCGACTGGGCGCGCGAGATCGCGACCTGCGACGCTTCCTACTACAAGCACCAGCAGAAGATGTTCTTGGACTTCTGGAAGTCCGGGCTGGTCGAGCGCAAATCCGCCAAGGTCAATTGGGATCCGGTCGACATGACCGTGCTCGCCAACGAGCAGGTCATCGACGGGCGCGGCTGGCGCTCCGGCGCGCCGGTGGAACAGCGCGACCTGACGCAATGGTTCTTCAAGATCACCTCGATGAGCCAGGACCTGCTGGACAGCCTGAATTCGCTGGAGCGCTGGCCCGATAAGGTCAAGCTGATGCAGGCCAACTGGATCGGCCGCTCCGAGGGCCTGTTGATCCGCTGGAAGCTGGATGAAGGCACCGCGCCCGCCGGCGAGAGCGAACTGGAGGTCTACACGACCCGTCCCGACACGATCTTCGGCGCCTCCTTCATGGCGATCGCCGCCGATCACCCGCTGGCTCGCAAGGTGGCCGAGGGTAATCCCGAACTGGCGGCCTTCGCCGAGGACATCCGCCATCGCGGCACCTCGGCAGCGGAGCTGGAGACGGCGGAAAAGCGCGGCTTCGACACCGGTATCCGCGTCGTGCATCCTTTCGACCCGGAGTGGACGCTGCCGGTCTATGTCGCCAACTTCGTCTTGATGGACTACGGCACCGGCGCCATCTTCGGCTGCCCGGCGCATGACCAGCGCGACCTCGACTTCGCCAACAAATACGGTCTGCCGGTGCGCCCGGTCGTGCTGCCGGACGGCGGCGACAGGGAGGGCTTCCAGGTGACGGACCTCGCCTTCACCGACGACGGCGCGATGATCAACTCGCGCTTCCTCGACGGGATGCGGTTCCGCGAGGCCTTCGACGCGGTCGCCGACCGGCTGGAAGCCGTCAGCGTCGGCAACCGGCCCCAGGCCGAGCGCAAGGTGCAGTTCCGGCTGCGCGACTGGCTGATCTCGCGCCAGCGCTACTGGGGCTGCCCGATCCCGGTGATCCACTGCGACGATTGCGGCGCCGTGCCGGTGCCGGATTCGGCGCTGCCGGTCGAGCTGCCGACCGACGTCAGCTTCGACAAGCCCGGCAATCCGCTCGACCATCATCCGACATGGAAGCACGCCGACTGCCCGAAATGCGGCAAGCCGGCGCGGCGCGACACCGACACGATGGACACGTTCGTGGATTCGTCCTGGTACTTCGCGCGCTTTACCGATCCGTGGAACACGCAGGCGCCGACGACGCTGGAGTATGTCGACGGGCGCAAGGGCTGGCTGCCCGTCAACCAGTATATCGGCGGCATCGAGCATGCGATCCTGCATCTGCTCTACTCGCGCTTCTTCGCCCGGGCGATGAAGGAGACCGGTCACCTGAACGAAGTGAAAGAACCCTTCGAGGGCCTGTTCACGCAGGGCATGGTGGTGCACGAGACCTACAAGGGACCGAACGGCTGGGTGACCCCGGCCGAGGTCAAGGTCGAGGATTTCGACGGGTCGCGAAAGGCCTTCCTGCTTGCCGGCGGCGCGCCGGTCGAGATTGGCCCGATCGAGAAGATGTCGAAGTCGAAGAAGAACGTGGTCGATCCCGACGACATCATCGGCAGCTACGGCGCCGACACGGCGCGCTGGTTCATGCTGTCGGATTCGCCGCCCGAGCGCGACGTCATCTGGACCGAGGCCGGCGTGGAAGGCGCGCACCGCTTCGTGCAGCGCGTCTGGCGGCTCGTGTCGGAAGCTGAGCCGGCCGTTGCCGGCGTGACCCCGGCTGTGGGCGAGGCAGGCGCGGCGGCCGAACTGTCGCGCGGTGCGCACAAGGTGCTGAAGGCGGTCGGCGAGGACATCGGCCGGCTGCATTTCAACAAGGCGGTGGCGCGCATCTACGAGTTGACCAACCTTTTGTCGCCGCAAGTCGCCGAGATCGTGGCGGGTCGTCGCGACGGCGGTCTGGATGCGGCGGTGCGGCAGGGGCTGGAGTTCCTCGTTGCCATGATCGCGCCGATGATGCCGCATCTGGCCGAGGAGTGCTGGGTCGCGCTGGGCGGCGAAGGCCTTGTCGCGGAGCGGCCCTGGCCGGCGTTCGATCCCGCGCTGACGGTGGACAACGAGTTCACCTATCCGGTGCAGATCAACGGCAAGAAGCGCGGGGATTTGACAATTGCGCGCGACGCGGATCAAGCTACGGTCGAAAAGGCCGTGCTCGAACTGGATGTCGTGCAGAAGGCGCTGGACGGCAAGCCGCCGCGCAAGGTGATCGTGGTGCCACAGAGGATCGTCAATGTCGTTGCCTGAAACCCGCAGCACCTCTCGTCCGGCCGTGCGCCGCGGCCTTCTTGCCGGCGTCGTCCTGACGGCGGCGCTGGCGTCGGCATGCACGGTGAGGCCGCTTTATTCGAACGCGCCGCTTTCGCCCGGCTCGACCGCCACGGCGCAGTCGGAACTCGCCTCGATCGCCGTCAAGCCGGTGACGACGCGCTACGCCCAGCAGGTGCGCAACAATCTGATCTTCGCCTTCACAGGCGGCAAGGAGCGGACCGACAACCCGCTCTATTCACTCGACCTCAACGTGACCGAACTGGTCCAGACGGCCGCCACGGTGCAGATCAGCAAGGACCAGGACCAGCCGACAGCCGGCACGGTGACGCTGACCTCGCGCTACCGGCTGACCGACGCCAAGACCGGCAAGGTGGTCAGCACCGGCACGCGCTCCATGTCGGCATCCTACGACAAGCCGAATCAGGAATTCGCTTCCTACCGCGCCCAATTGGACGCGGAGAACCGCGCCGCGCGCGAGCTTGCCGAAATCCTCAACCTGGCGATCGCGCAGGATCTGGCGAAGCGCTGAGCGCTTCGCCTTTTCCCTGTCTTATCAACCGGTCTTCTTATCAGCCGATCTTCTGGCCGGTCTTTTCCCAGTCGGCGAGGAACGCCTTGAGGCCGTTGTCGGTGAGCGGATGTTTGACCAGCGCCTTCAGGGTCGCCGGCGGCACCGTCGCCACGTCGGCGCCAATCAGCGCGGACTGCTTCACATGGTTCACCGTGCGCACCGACGCGACGAGGATCTCGGTGGCGAAGTCGTAATTGTCGTAGATGGTGCGGATCTCGGAGATCAACTCCATGCCGTCTACGCCCGTGTCGTCGACCCGGCCGACGAAGGGCGAGATGAAGGAAGCGCCGGCCTTGGCCGCCAGCAGCGCCTGGTTGGCCGAGAAGCACAGCGTGACGTTGACCATGCGGTTCATGTCGTTGCGGATCGAGCGGCAGGCCTTCAGGCCGTCCAGCGTCAGCGGCACCTTGATGCAGACGTTCTCGGCGATCTTCGACAGCGTCTCGGCTTCCTTCATCATGGCCGAATATTCGGTCGCCACGACTTCGGCCGAGACCGGCCCGTCGACGATGTCGCAGATCTGTTTCGTCACCTCGGCGATCTTGCCGCCGGACTTGAGGATCAGCGACGGGTTTGTGGTGACGCCGTCGAGCAGGCCGAGCTCGTTGAGCTCCCTGATTTCCTTGATGTCGGCGGTATCGACGAAAAACTTCATGATGGTCTCCTTTGGGTTTCCCGAGGGTCTCCCGGAATTTGCAGATTGCACCAGCGCCGTTGTCGGCGTCGGACTTTGATCTAGACCAAAGTCGGGGCAAGGTCACGCGCGATGACGCGAGACGATTCGCCCTATGTCGCGGCCGCGCCGGTTCTGGTGCCCATGCCAGCGGAACGCCCCTACACCTATGCGGTTCCTTCAGGAATGCGTGTGGTGCCGGGTTCGATCGTGCGCGTGCCGCTCGGACCCAGGCAGGTGGCGGGCATCGTCTGGGACGGGCCGGCGGGCGATGTCGATCCGCGCAAGCTGCGGCCGATCGAAGCGGTCTTCGATTGCCCGCCGATCGATCGCGCCACGCGCCGCTTCGTCGACTGGATCGCGGACTACACGCTGTCGGCGCCGGGCATGGTGGCGCGCATGCTGCTGCGCGCGCCGGAAGCCTTCGATCCCGAGCCGTGGACCGAAGGCCTGCAACGCACAGCGCTCCTGCCCGATCGCATGACGGCGGCGCGCCAGCGAGTCCTGGAGACGGCCGACGGCGGGCTTGCCTGGACCCGCTCGGGTCTTGCCCACGCTGCCGGCGTCTCTTCCACCGTCATCGACGGGCTGAAGGCGCAGGGCGTGTTCGAGACGGTGATGATCCCGCCCAGGCCCGTGGTCGCCGCTGCCGATCCGAGCTTCCGCCTGCCGGACCTGAGCGACGATCAGAGCCGGGCGGCCGGGATGCTGCGGGAGCCGGTCGAGGCCGGCGGCTTCGCGGTCACGCTGCTCGACGGCGTCACCGGGTCGGGCAAGACGGAAGTCTATTTCGAAGCCGTGGCGGCGGCGCTGGAGAAGGGCCATCAAGTCCTGATCCTGCTGCCCGAGATCGCGCTCACCCATGCCTTCCTCGAACGGTTCCAGGATCGTTTCGGCGCAAGGCCCGCCGAATGGCATTCCGACCTGCCGCCGAGAATGCGTGAGCGCGTTTGGCGGCAAGTCGCCGAAGGCACGGTGCGGGTGGTGGCCGGCGCGCGCTCGGCGCTGTTCCTGCCGTTCCAACAGCTCGGCCTGATCGTCGTCGACGAGGAGCACGACCCCGCCTACAAGCAGGAGGACCGGGTCTTCTACAACGCCCGCGACATGGCGGTGGTGCGCGGCCATATCGGCGGTTTCCCGGTGGTGCTGTCCTCCGCCACGCCCTCGGTGGAAAGCCGGGTCAACGCCGAGCAGGGACGCTACCGGCACGCCATGCTGCCGGCCCGCTTCGCCGAGGCCGCTCTGCCCGACCTCAAGGCGATCGACCTGCGCCGGGCACCGCCGGCGCGAGGCGGCTTCCTGTCGCCGGTGCTGCTGGACGAGATCAGCCGGACGCTTTCGAGGGGCGAGCAGTCGCTGCTCTTCCTCAACCGGCGCGGCTATGCGCCGCTGACGCTCTGCCGGGTGTGCGGTCACCGCTTCGGCTGCCCCGTCTGCTCCGCATGGCTGGTCGAACACCGCTTTCGCGGCCAGCTCGTGTGTCACCACTGCGGTCATACCGAGAAGCGCCCCGAAGCCTGCCCCGAATGCGGCACGTTCGACCATCTGGTGGCGTGCGGACCGGGCGTCGAGCGGATCGCCGAAGAGGTGGTCGCGGCGTTCCCGGAGGCGCGCACCATCGTGCTTTCCTCCGACATCGTCGGCGGTGTACGGCGGCTCAGGCTCGAATTGGAGGCGATCGCCAATGGCGACGCCGACATCGTCATCGGCACGCAGCTCGTCGCCAAGGGGCACAATTTCCCGAACATGACGCTGGTGGGCGTGGTGGACGCCGATCTCGGCCTCGCCAACGGCGATCCGCGCGCCGCCGAGCGCACCTTCCAGCTACTGTCCCAGGTCACCGGCCGCGCCGGCCGCACCGGCAGGAAGAGCCACGGCCTGTTGCAGACCTATCAGCCGGACCATCCCGTCATGCAGGCGATCGTGTCGGGCGATGCGGAACGCTTCTACCAGCGCGAGATCGCCGAGCGCGAGCGCGCCGGGCTGCCGCCGTTCGGCCGGCTGGCCGGTGTCATCGTTTCCGCCGCGACCCGCGCCGAGGCGGAAGGCCATGCGCGCGCGCTGCGGCGAGCGGCGCCAGAGGACGCGGCGATCATGGTGCTGGGGCCGGCCGAGGCGCCGCTGGCCCTGGTCGCCGGCCGCCACCGCTTCCGCCTGCTGATCCACGGTGAACGGCGCACCGACATGCAGGCCTTCATCCGCGCCATGCTGACCGATGGCCCGCGCCCGCGCGGCTCGGTGCGCGTGCAGGTGGACATCGATCCGCAGAGTTTCCTTTGAGTCGCCTTGCCTAAGTCGGTCAAGCGCCGTCAGCTTACCCGCAAATAGCTGGTCATGCCGGCCTTCTGGTGCTCGATGATGTGGCAATGGAACAGCCAGTCGCCGGGATTGTCGGCCACGAGGCCGAGCTGCACGCGCTCGTCGGGCTGGATGAGATAGGTGTCGGAGACCAGCGGGCGCACCGGGCCGGTCGAGGACGACAGCACGGTGAAGCTCAGGCCGTGCAGGTGCATCGGATGGGCGTGCGGCGTCACGTTCTGCATGTCGATGACGTAGCTCCTGCCGAGCTTGAGTTCCGCCAGCGGCGCGGTGGGATCGGGCGTGTCGCCCGTCCACGGCACCTTGTTGATGGCCCAGAAGCTGTAGCCGAGCGAGCCGCAGATCGGATTGCTCGCGGCATGTTCCGCCGTCGCGCTGAGCACCAGCGGGATATGCTCGGCCGACGCCACGTCCGGGGGCAGGACGGGGTTTGGCTCCAGCGCCGGCACGTCGCGCAGATCGCGTTTCAGCGATGTGCCGACCGCGCGGAACGTCGCCAACGTCGCCGGCTTGCTTGGTCGCACGTCGCGCAGGGAAACCACCGCTCCCTCGTCGTCGGGCATGCAGATTGCCAGTTCCATCCTCTGGCCCGGCCCAAGCTGGAGCAGGTCGAGCGGGAAATGCGTCGGCGCCACCGGATTGCCGTCGATGGCAATGACCAGCGCCTGCGCGCCCTCTAGGCGGAAGGAGTGGATGCGGGTGACGTCGGTGATGGCCGTGCGCAACCTGAGCAGGCCGCCGGCCGGCGCGTCGTATTGTGGCTGCACTTTCCAGTTGGCGGTGCGCACCGTGCCGTAGGTGCCGGACTTCGCCGCGTCGCGCGGCCGGAACTGGGCGATGAACTGGGCGTCGTCGCCGAACCGCCAGTCCCTGAGGTTGAGCACGATCTCGGCGTCGAACTGCGGGTCGTCGGGATTCTCCACGACGATGACGCCGGTCAGCCCATGCCCCATCTGGATCAGCGTGTTGCAGTGCGGGTGATACCAGAACGTGCCGGCGTCGGGCGGCGTGAAGGCGTAGTCGAAATGGTCGCCGGTGTAGACATAGGGCTGCACCAGGAACGGCACGCCGTCCATCTTGTTGGGAATGCGCATGCCGTGCCAGTGGATGGTCGTCGGCTCGTCGATGCCATTGACCAGCCGTGCCGCGAAAGGCTCGCCCTTCTTCATGCGCAGCACCGGCGGCATGCCGGAATCGCCCCAGGTGAGCACGTCTCGGGTTGGCACGGGGTCGGTCAGCGCCGCCTGGATCTTCGCTGTCTTGAGGATGCGCGGCTCGGGCGCCGATAGGGCCGTCGCGACGAGGTTGCCGCCGATCCCCAGCCCGAAGGCGCCGGCGGTCGCCGCGGATGCCTTGAGAAGTGACCGGCGCGTTATCGGGGCCATGCGGCGCTCCAGACTGCAATCGATGAGCTCAAATCGATTCCGAGCTTTTAAAGTTGATGAAAAAATTCATCAATGGTTTCGGCCGGGTCGCGCCGTCACATCATGTAGACCCGATGGTTTGGCCGGTGCCGGTTTCTGGCTTGCCGCGCCCTCGGCGTATGGGCCGCCACATGGGTCGCCATATGGAGGCATCGCATGGGTCGCCCTTGACTTCCGCAGGGCGTCATTCTCAATGCACGTGACGCTGTTCGAGGGGATACGCGCAATGGACCTTTCCTTTCCGTGGCCGGTGAGCCAGGGCGAGTGGGCGGCTTTCGGCAGCGCGGCGATCACCGTGCTGTTCGGGCTGATGTTGTTCTTCGCGCCGGGCCTGTGCTTCCGCATCCTGCGCCTGCAGCCCAGGCCCGAAAAGCCGTGGGCGATCGCCGAGGGGAGGGCGCGCATGTCGGGCTTCTATCTCGGCGTCGGCCTGTGCTGCATCCTGCTGGCGCAGCCGCTGCTCTACATGGCCCTCGGCTTCTCCTGGCTGCTCACCGCGTTCGGGCGGATCCTGTCGATGATGTCGGACGGCGCCAACACGCCTTTCAACTGGGCGTCGGTCGTGGTCGAACTGGTGCTGGCGGCGCTGCCGCTGGCCTTCGCCTTCGGCTTCCTGCCCTGAAAGACAGGACGGCGCGCCGGCACAGCGCCGTCTTTTTCCACGGATGCGACAATCCTTCCCGAAAACCGCTTCCGGCGTGCATTGCGGTCGGCAAAGCCCTGTGCTAGACGGCAGGCGACTTTCGGCCGGGGGATGCGGAAGCCGCACCCTTGAGCTTGAATAAAATTTAGCAAGGTCAAAGATTTAGCCAGAGTTTTCACTCGCGCCAACAATCTGCGGCCTGTCAATTGAGAGAAAAGACGGACCGTGGCCCAGTCCTCCTCACCAATATCCGGTGTCGCAGAACGCTATGCCAGTTCGCTGTTCGAACTGGCGCGCGAGGAAAAATCCATCGCCAAGGTCGAATCCGACCTGAACTCGTTCCAGTCCATGCTCGAGTCGAGCCCGGACCTGCAGCGTCTCATCAAGAGCCCGGTCTTCTCCGCCGAGGAGCAGGAAAAGGCGATCGGAGCGATCGTCGCCAAGGCGGGCATCAAGGGACTGGCCGGCAACTTCCTGCGCGTCGCCGCCGCCAACCGCCGTCTGTTCGCGGTGCCGGGCATGATCGAGGCGTTCCGCCGCATCGCCGCCGCAGCGCGCGGCGAGGCTTCCGCGGAGGTTACTTCGGCCCATACGCTGTCGGCGGCGCAGCAGACGGAACTCAAGGCGGCGCTCAAGAGCGTGGCCGGCAAGGACGTCTCGCTCGCGGTCACCGTCGATCCCTCGCTGCTCGGCGGCCTGGTGGTCAAGATGGGCTCGCGCCAGATCGACACGTCGCTCAAGACAAAACTCAATTCGCTCAAGCTTGCACTGAAAGAGGTCGGCTGATGGACATTCGCGCCGCAGAAATCTCCGCGATCCTGAAGGATCAGATCAAGAATTTCGGCAGGGAGGCCGAGGTCTCCGAGGTCGGCCAGGTGCTGTCCGTCGGTGACGGCATCGCCCGCGTCTACGGCCTCGACAACGTCCAGGCCGGCGAGATGGTCGAGTTCCCCGGCGGCATCCGCGGCATGGCGCTCAACCTCGAGGCCGACAACGTCGGCGTCGTCATCTTCGGCGCCGACCGCGACATCAAGGAAGGCGACACCGTCAAGCGCACCGGCGCGATCGTCGACACGCCGGTCGGCCCCGGCCTGCTCGGTCGCGTCGTCGACGCGCTCGGCAACCCGATCGACGGCAAGGGCCCGATCAAGGCCACCGAGCGCCGCCGCGTCGACGTCAAGGCGCCCGGCATCATCCCGCGCAAGTCGGTGCACGAGCCGATGTCGACCGGCCTCAAGGCCATCGACGCGCTGATCCCGGTCGGCCGCGGCCAGCGCGAACTGGTCATCGGCGACCGCCAGACCGGCAAGACCGCCATCGTCCTCGACACGATGCTGAACCAGAAGTCGGTGCACGAGACCGGCCCCGAGAGCGAGAAGCTCTACTGCGTCTACGTCGCCGTCGGCCAGAAGCGCTCCACCGTGGCGCAGTTCGTCAAGGTGCTGGAGGAGCGCGGCGCGCTCGACTATTCCATCATCGTCGCGGCTACCGCGTCCGATCCGGCGCCGATGCAGTTCCTGGCGCCGTTCACCGCCTGCACGATGGGCGAGTATTTCCGCGACAACGGCCAGCACGCGCTGATCTCCTACGACGATCTGTCCAAGCAGGCCGTCGCCTATCGCCAGATGTCGCTGCTGCTGCGCCGCCCGCCGGGACGCGAAGCCTATCCGGGCGACGTCTTCTACCTGCATTCGCGCCTGCTGGAGCGCGCCGCCAAGCTCAACGACGACAACGGCAACGGCTCGCTGACGGCGCTGCCGATCATCGAGACGCAGGCCAACGACGTGTCGGCCTACATCCCGACCAACGTGATCTCGATCACCGACGGCCAGATCTTCCTCGAGACCAATCTGTTCTTCCAGGGCATCCGCCCGGCGGTGAACGTCGGCCTGTCGGTGTCGCGCGTCGGCTCGTCGGCGCAGGTCAAGGCGATGAAGCAGGTCGCCGGCTCGATCAAGGGCGAACTCGCGCAGTACCGCGAGATGGCGGCCTTCGCGCAGTTCGGTTCCGACCTGGATGCAGCCACCCAGCGTCTGCTCAATCGCGGCGCGCGCCTGACGGAGCTTCTGAAGCAGCCGCAGTTCTCGCCGCTCAAGACGGAAGAGCAGGTCGCGGTGATCTTCGCCGGAACGCAGGGCTATCTCGACAAGCTCGCGCTCAACCAGGTCCAGCCGTTCGAAGAAGGGCTGCTGGCCCATATGCGCTCGACCGGCAAGGCGGTGCTCGACGCCATCCGCAAGGAAAAGGCGCTGTCTGACGATCTGCGGGCCAAGCTGAAGGCGGAGATCGACACCTTCGCCAAGACCTTCGCGTAAGGCGACTGAAGACGGGACGGGCCTCGAAGCATGGCTTCACTCAAAGACCTTCGTAACCGCATCGCCTCGGTCAAGGCGACGCAGAAGATCACCAAGGCGATGCAGATGGTCGCCGCGGCGAAGCTGCGCCGCGCGCAGGAAGCCGCCGAGGCCGCGCGTCCCTATTCGGACCGCATGGCGGCGGTGCTGGCCAACATCACCCAGGCCGTCGGCTCGGGTGGCGAGGCTCCGGCGCTGATGACCGGCACCGGCAAGGAGGACACGCATCTGCTGGTCGTCTGCACCGCCGAGCGCGGCCTGTGCGGCGGCTTCAATTCGGCCATCGCCCGCCTGGCGCGCGAGCACACGCGCCGGCTGCTCGCCGAGGGCAAGTCGGTGAAGATCATCTGCGTCGGCAAGAAGGGTTACGACATCCTGCGCCGCGACTATAGCCAGCTCATCATCGACCGCGTCGATCTGCGGGAAGTGCGTACGCTCGGCTTCGTCAATGCGGACGCCATCGCCAAGAAGGTGATCGGCCTGTTCAACGAGGGCGGTTTCGACGTCTGCACGCTGTTCTATTCGCAGTTCAAGTCGGTGATCTCCCAGATCCCGACCGCGCAGCAGATCATTCCGGCCGCCGCGCCCGCCGCCGGCGAGGAATCGGCTGCCGGCAGTGCCGTCTACGAATACGAGCCGGAGCCGGGCGAGATCCTGTCCGACCTCATCCCGCGCAACATTTCGGTGCAGATCTTCAAGGCGCTGCTCGAAAACGCCGCCGGCGAAATGGGCGCCAAGATGAGCGCCATGGACAACGCCACGCGCAACGCCGGCGACATGATCAACCGGCTGTCGATCACCTACAACCGGCAGCGCCAGGCGCAGATCACCAAGGAACTCATCGAAATCATTTCGGGCGCCGAGGCGCTCTAGGCAGGCGGCGCGGGCGGTTCGCCGCGCGCACCATGCAAGCAAAAGGACGAAAAAGGGTAGAGACGATGGCGAAAGCAGCGACCCCGAAGACCACAGCCGCGAAGGCGGCGGCCTCGAAGACCACCGCAAAGCCAGCCGCAGCGAAGGCGTCGCCCAAGGCCATGGCAAAGGCTCCCGCAGCCGCCAAGGCCAAGAGCGCCGCGGCGAAGGAAGCGGCCAAGCTGGTTGCGGAAGGCAAGCCCGGCAAGGTCGAGACGCGCGGCGCGACGGCGAGCTACAATCTCGCCAAGGGGCCGAAGGGCAAGGTGCGCCAGGTCATCGGCGCCGTCGTCGACGTGCAGTTTGACGATCACCTGCCGGCGATCCTGAACGCGCTGGAGACCGTCAATGTCGGCAACCGCCTGGTGCTCGAGGTCGCCCAGCATCTCGGCGAGAACACCGTGCGCTGCATCGCCATGGACTCCACCGAAGGCCTGGTGCGCGGCCAGGACGTCGCCGACACCGGCGCGCCGATCTCGGTGCCGGTCGGCCCCGGCATGCTCGGCCGCATCATCAACGTGATCGGCGAGCCGGTCGACGAGGCCGGCCCGGTCACCGCCGTCGAAAGGCGCGCCATCCACCAGCCGGCTCCGGAATATGTCGATCAATCGACCGAGGCGCAGATCCTCGTCACCGGCATCAAGGTCCTCGACCTGCTGGCTCCTTACGCCCGCGGCGGCAAGATCGGCCTGTTCGGCGGCGCAGGCGTCGGCAAGACGGTGCTGATCCAGGAACTGATCAACAACGTCGCCAAGGCGCATGGCGGCTTCTCGGTGTTCGCCGGCGTCGGCGAGCGCACCCGCGAGGGCAACGACCTCTATCACGAGTTCATCGAATCCGGCGTCAACAAGAAAGGCGGCGGCGAGGGCTCGAAGGCCGCGCTCGTGTACGGCCAGATGAACGAGCCGCCGGGCGCCCGCGCCCGCGTCGCGCTGACCGGCCTGACCGTCGCCGAATATTTCCGCGACCAGGGCCAGGACGTGCTGTTCTTCGTCGACAACATCTTCCGCTTCACCCAGGCTGGTTCGGAAGTGTCGGCGCTGCTCGGCCGCATCCCGTCCGCGGTGGGCTACCAGCCGACGCTGGCCACCGACATGGGCGCGCTGCAGGAGCGCATCACCACCACCACCAAGGGTTCGATCACCTCGGTGCAGGCGATCTACGTGCCCGCCGACGACCTGACCGACCCGGCGCCGGCGACCTCGTTCGCCCACCTGGACGCCACCACGGTGCTCAACCGCGCGATCTCCGAGAAGGGCATCTATCCGGCGGTAGATCCGCTGGACTCGACCTCGCGCATGCTCGACCCGCTGATCGTCGGCGACGAGCACTACCAGGTGGCGCGCCAGGTGCAGTCGATCCTGCAGCGCTACAAGTCGCTGCAGGACATCATCGCGATCCTCGGCATGGACGAGCTTTCCGAAGAGGACAAGCAGACCGTCGCCCGCGCCCGCAAGATCGAGCGCTTCCTGTCGCAGCCGTTCTTCGTCGCCGAAGTGTTCACCGGCGCGCCAGGCAAGCTGGTCGACCTCGCCGACACGATCAAGGGCTTCAAGGGCCTGTGCAACGGCGAGTACGACCACCTGCCGGAAGCCGCCTTCTACATGGTCGGCAACATCGACGAGGCGGTCGAGAAGGCGCAGAAGCTGGCGGCGGAAGCAGCGTAAGAGCGGTAGTCGCCAAATCGGCAGTCGGAAAAGGGAGTGGGCAGCGGAGTCAGGTACGAACGGCGGGCAGGTTTTTCGACTGCCGATTGCCGACTACCGACTGCCTAGTTTTAGATGGCTCAATCCTTCAAGTTCGAACTCGTCTCGCCGGAGCGGCTTCTGGTTTCGGAAGACGTCGAATCCGTCGTCATTCCCGGTGCCGAGGGCGAAATGACGGTCATGGCCGAGCACGCGCCGGTCATGACGACGGTCAAGCCGGGAGTCGTGACGGTCAAGCCCGCGTCGGGCAGCGAGGAGCGCTACGTGGTGTTCGGCGGGTTCGCCGATATCCTGCCGTCGGGCTGCACGCTGCTTGCCGAATCGGCGACGCATGTCAACGACATCGACCGCGACGAGATCCAGCGCCGCATCCAGGAGGCGATGGAAGACGTCGCCGACGCCAAGGACGACGAGACGCGCACCAAAGCCGAGTCCTTCCTGCATCAGCTCACCACGCTGGAAGGTGCGATCCTGCCCGCATAAGCGGCGGATCGAAACAGAAACACGGAAGCCGGGCACCGCCCGGCTTTTTGTTTGTCGGGACGCTATCTGCGCGGTCAAGGAGGGCGCTGCGGTTCCCCTCCCCCTTGCGGGGAGGGTTGCAGGCCGCAGGCCTGACGGGAGGGGTAACCTCAACCGCTTCAACGTAAAGAAATGACGTCGCGCTCCATGGCCGGCTACCCCTCCCGACCCGCTCCGCGGGCCCCCCTCCCCGCGAGGGGGAGGGGGATGGCAGTGCTCTCCGCCCTGCCGCTTTCGCTCGACCGCAACGTCGCCGCGATCAGGCCGTGCACCTTGAGCGCCTCGCGGCCGGAGACGGCCGGCTCGCGGTCGCGTTCGATCGCGTCGAGGAAATCGGCGAGCACGGCGCGGTGATGATGGTGCGGGAAGGCCATCGGGTCGGCGCCGGTCCCGCCGCCTTCGGCGTCGTCGGTCAGGTCGACCGCCGTGCCGTCGTGGAAGTGGGCGGCGAGCGCAGTGCCGACAAGCGTGGCGGTACCCTTGGTGCCGATGATGTCGATCTGATCCGGCAGGCCGGGATAGGCTGCGGTGGTGGCCATGATCGTGCCGATGGCGCCGTTTTCCCAACGGCCGGCCGCGGCTGCGATATCCTCCGTTTCCATACGGTGCACCGGGCTGGTGACGGCATAGGAGAAGACTTGCGCCGGTGCGCCGGCCAGCGAGATCAGCAGGTCGAGCGTGTGGATGCCTTGCGTCAAGAGCACGCCGCCGCCGTCGCGCGCCAGGGTGCCGCGCCCGGGCTGGTCGTAGTAGCTCTGGGGCCGCCAGTTCATCAGTCGCGCCGAGGCCGAGACGATCGTGCCCAGCCGACCCTCTTCGATCAGTCGCCGCAGGGCGACGCCGACCGGCCGGAACCGGTGCTGCAGCACGACACCGAGTTTTATTCCGGCGCGCTCGGCCGTTTCCACCAGTTCGGCGGAGCGCTGGAAACTGATTTCCAGCGGCTTTTCCAGAAGCACATGCTTGCCGGCTTCGGCCGCACGGCGCACCAGGTCGAGATGGGTATTGGGCGGCGTCAGGATCATCACGGCATCGATGGTCCTGTCGGCGAAGATGGCGTCGAGATCGTCGTCGACGGGCAGGCCGTAGGTGTCGGCGAAGGCCCTGCGCCTGGCCTCGGTCGGGCTGTAGCAGGCGGCGACCTCGACCCGGTCGGAGAGGTCTGTCAGGCTTTTCGCATGGGGGGCGACGGCCATGCCGAGACCGATGACGGCAATGCGGGTCTTCGTCATGGCTCCATTCCCGGTCGTTCGAGCGCGCGCATGACGCCGCGCAGTTCGGCCAGCCCCTTCAGCCGGCCGATCCATGTGTAGCCGGGGCTCTTGCCGTGGCCGACATCGTCGATCAGCGCATGGCCGTGATCGGAGCGCATGGGGATTTCCCGATCGGCGCGGCCAGCTGCCTTGCGGCGGTGTTCCTCGTCGAGCAGCGCCGACACCACGGCGACCATGTCGGTATCGCCGTCGAGATGCTCGGCTTCGTAGAACGAGCCGTCCGGCTCGCGACTTGTGTTGCGCAGATGGGCGAAATGGATGCGGCCGGCGAATTCCTTCGCCATCGCCGGCAGGTCGTTATGGGCGCCTGCGCCGTAGGAACCCGTACATAGCGTCAGGCCGTTCGCCGGCGACTCCTGCGCGGCGAGGATGGCGCGGGCATCTCCGGCACTGGAGACCACGCGCGGCAGGCCGAACAGCGGGAATGGCGGGTCGTCGGGATGGATCGCCAGACGCACGCCCGCCTCCTCGGCGGCCGGCACGATCTCGGCCAGGAAGGAAAGAAGGTTCTGGCGCAGGCCGTCAGCCGTCAGGTCGCGATAGCGGTCCAGCGCGCGGCGGAAGCTCGCCCGGTCGAAGACGAATTCGCGTGCCGGCACCCAGCCGATCAGGTTCTTCTCCAGCCGCGCCTGGTCGCCTTCGCTCATGACGGTGAGACGCCGGCGGGCGGCCTCGATGCGCTCGGCCGGATGGTCCGCCTCGGCGCCGGGCCGTTCGAGCACCAGGACGTCGTAGGCGCAGAACTCGACGATATCGAAGCGCAGGGCCGTGCCGCCGCGCGGCAGAGGCCAGTCGAGATCGGTGCGCGTCCAGTCGGTGATGGCCATGAAATTGTAGCACACCGTCGAGACACCGGCCGCGCCGAGCGCCCGCAGCGAGGCCTTGTAGTTGTCGATCAGCGCGCGGAAATCGCCGGTGCGGGTCTTGATGTCCTCATGCACGATGACGCTTTCGACCACGTCCCAGTTCATGCCCGCCGCCTCGATCTCCGCTTTGCGGGCGGCAATCTCGTCGGCCGGCCAGGCGCGGCCGTCGTTCAGGTGGTGCAGGGCGGTGACGATGCCGTCGGCGCCTGCCTGCCTGGCATGGGCGAGGGTGACGGGATCGTCCGGGCCGAACCAACGCCAGGTCTGCTTCATTCTGTCGTCCCGGCTTGCTGGAGTGTGCAGAAGGCGGCAGCCGGGCCGCCGGCGCGCAAGGAGGAGAGGTGGCTGGCCACCGATCGCATCAAGGCGTCGCGGTGCGGACTGGCGGCGGCAAATCCCGTCAGGTCGAAGACGGCGCGGACCGCCGCGTCGGGCGCAAGCGTCCTTGTCGCGGCCGCGCCAAGGGCCTCGTCGAGCGGATCGGTGAAATGGCGGTCGGGCAGGGACCGGCCGCGCGCCTCGCAGGCGGCGATCCAGGCGGCGAACGCGAGCGCCAGGTGATCTGCCGGCCTGCCCGCCTCGAGGGCGGCCAGCGCGGAATTGACGATGCGCTGCGGCAGCTTCTGGCTGCCGTCATTGGCGATCTGCGCGGTACGGTGGGCGAGCGCCGGATTGGAAAAGCGCTCGGCAAGCTCGGTCGTATAGCGCCGGGTGTCGAGACCCGCGTCCCCCGGCAGGCTCGGGATCGCCTCGGACCAGAGTCCGTCCACGAAACGGCGGATCGCCGGATCGCCGAAGGCGCGGTCGACCGTCTCGTGGCCGGCCAGCAGGCCGAGATAGGCGATGGCCGAATGGGCGCCGTTGAGCAGGCGCAGCTTCATGTCCTCGTAGGGGCCGACATCGTCCACCATGGTGGCGCCGACTTTTTCCCAGGCCGGCCGGCCCATCGGAAAATTGTCCTCCACCACCCACTGGCAGAAGGGCTCCGTCATCACCGGCCAGGCGTCCTCGACGCCGAGGCTTTGCGCCACGCGGGCGCGGTCGGCATCGGTGGTGGCCGGCACGATGCGGTCGACCATGGTCGACGGGAAGGCGACGTCCTGCTTGACGTGCCGGGCCAGGTCGGCATCGCGCAAGCCGGCGAATTCGATCATGAGCCGGCGCACGGTCGCGCCGTTGGCTGGCAGGTTGTCGCAGGTGAGCACAGTGAAGGGCTGCGTGCCCGAAGCGCGGCGGCGCGCCAGTGCCTCGACCAGGAAGCCATGCACGGTGCGCGGTGCATCGGGATTCGCGAGGTCGTGGGCGATGTCGGAATGCGCGGCATCGAGCGATCCGTCGGCGGCGCGCAGATAGGCTTTTTCGGTGACGGTCAGGGTGACGATGCGGGTGCGCGGATCGGAGAGCGCGTCGAGCAGCGCCGACGGGTTCTCCGGCGCAACCAGCAGCGACAGGATCGAGCCGACGATCCGCAACCGCTCGCCGCCGCCGCTTCTTACGGCAAGCGTGTAGAGCCCGTCCTGAGGCGCCAGGGCGTCGCGCGTGCCGGAGCTGCGCAGCGATGCGCCGACGATGCCCCAGCCAGTTTCTCCCGCCGCCAGGCAGTCATCGACATAGACGGCCTGGTGGGCGCGCTGAAAGGCGCCGACGCCGAGATGGACGATGCCGGGCGTAACAGTGCGGCGCTCATATCCCGGCACGGCGATTTCGGCCGGCAGCGCGGCAAGGGCCGCATCGGACAGGCGGCCGCCGGGCGGCGTCGCGCGACGGTCTGAAGATGATGGCATTGTTGCTTCCGAGATTCCTCCACTGACCGGTTTCCTACACCGGGGCGCATCGACGGACAAGACAAGTCATCATACAACAGTCTAATTTTTGTATGTTGACATTATTTCATCTCGTCCCTACCGATAGCGCCCGGGAGGAGTTCGAAGCTTTATGAGCGCATTGACGCATCCGGATCGCCTGTTCCCCGCCGAGGACCGAATGCGTTCGGTCGCCCGCGCCCTCTATGAGGGCGTGAAGGGGCTGCCGATCGTCAGTCCGCACGGCCATACCGACCCGCGCTGGTACGCGCTTGACGAACCCTTCTCCGATCCTTCGCAACTCTTGATCGTGCCGGACCATTACATCTTCCGGATGCTGTTCTCGCAGGGCGTGCGGCTCGAGGATCTCGGCGTGCCGACGCTGGACGGTTCGCCGGTCGAGACGGACGGCCGAAAAATCTGGCACCTGTTCGCCGAAAACTACTATCTGTTTCGCGGCACGCCGACGCGGCTGTGGCTCGATCACGTCTTTTCCGATCTGTTCGGGCTGGACGATTTGCTGACGCCGGAAAACGCCGACCGCTTCTACGATACGATCGCCGAAAAGCTGCAGGGGGACGATTACCGCCCGCGCGCGCTGTTCGAGCGTTTCAACATCGAGGTCATCGCGACTACCGAAGGGGCGCTCGACGATCTGCGCTGGCACCGTATGATCCGCGACAGCGGCTGGAGCGGCCGGGTCGTCACCGCCTACCGGCCGGACGCCGTGGTCGATCCCGATTTCCAGGGGTTTTCCGGCAATCTCGACCGATTTGGCGAGATCACCGGCTGCGACACCGGCACATGGTCCGGCTATCTCGACGCGCACCGCAGGCGCCGCGCCTTCTTCAAGGAGCACGGCGCGACCTCGTCCGACCACGGTCACGCCACGGCGGAAACGGCCAACCTGTCGGACGCGGCCGCCGGGGAATTGTTCAATCGCATCCGCAGCGGCTCGGAGGACGAGCGCGAGCGGCGGCTGTTCCGGGCGCAGATGCTGACGGAAATGGCTAAGATGAGCCTCGACGACGGGCTTGTCCTGCAGATCCATCCCGGCTCCTGGCGCAACCATGCGCCGGCCGTGATGCGGAAATTCGGCCGTGACAAGGGTTTCGACATCCCCACCCGCACCGACTATGTGAGCGCGCTCAAGCCGTTGCTCGATTGCGTGGGCACGGAACCCGGCCTCTCCGTCGTCCTGTTCACGCTGGACGAGACCAGCTATGCGCGCGAATTGGCGCCGCTGGCCGGCGTCTATCCGGCTCTACGGCTCGGTCCCGCCTGGTGGTTCCACGACAGCCCGGAGGGCATGCGCCGTTTCCGCGAGATGACGACGGAGACGGCCGGCTTCTACAACACCGTCGGCTTCAATGACGATACCCGCGCCTTTCCGTCCATCCCGGCTCGTCACGACGTGGCGCGCCGGGTCGATTGCGCCTTCCTCGCCCGCCTCGTCACCGAGCATCGCCTCGGCGAGGACGAGGCGCACGAGGTGGCGCGCGAACTGGCCTATGCGCTTGCCAAAAAGGCGTATCGGCTCTGAGAGGCGGTTCGCCGCCGAAGCATCCAAGGGAGGAGAACCAGATGATGCATTTTTCCAAACTGGCGACGGCCGCTTTTGCCGCCGCGTCGCTGATGATCGGTGCGGCGCAGGCCGCCGATACCACCGTGCTGCGCGCCGCCGATACCCATCCGGACGGCTACCCGACCGTCGAGGCGGTCAAGTATTTCGGTGAACTCCTGAAGGAACGGACCGACGGCCGCTACTCGGTCGAGGTGTTCCATTCCTCGCAGCTCGGCGAGGAGGCCGACACGGTCGAGCAGGTGCGCGCCGGCGTCATCGACATCAACCGCACCTCGCTCGGCCCGTGGAACAACCTGATTCCGGAGACCACGATCCCCTCGCTGCCCTACATCTTCCGCTCGGTCGAGCACGCCCGCAAGGTGATGAACGGACCGATCGGCGACGAGATCCTGGCGGCCTTCGAACCCTACGGCGTGGTCGGTCTCGCCTTCTATGACGGCGGCGCCCGCTCCTTCTACAACACCAAGAAGCCGATCCAGTCGATGGCCGACCTCAAGGGCATGAAGTTCCGCGTCATGCAGTCCGACATCTTCGTTGACATGGTGGCCGCGCTCGGCGCAACGGCGACGCCGATGCCCTATGGCGAGGTCTATTCGGGCCTCGAGACGGGCGTCATCGACGGGGCCGAGAACAACTTCCCCTCCTTCGACACCGCCAAGCACGCGGAAGTCGCGAAATACTTCTCGCTCGACGAGCACCTGATCGTCCCGGAAGTGCTGGTCATGGCCAAGACCACCTGGGACAAGCTCTCTCCCGAAGACCAGGCGATCGTCAAGCAGGCGGCCAAGGACAGCGTCGCCAAGCAGTACGAGCTGTGGGACGCGCAGGTGGCTAAGTCGCGTAAAGTGGTCGAAGGCGAGGGCGTCAAGATCAGCGAGCCGGACAAGCAGGCCTTCATCGACGCCATGAAGCCGGTCTACGACAAGTGGGTCCAGGACCCCAAGCTCAAGGACATGGTCGCCCGCATCCAGGCGACGAAGTGACGAGCGGTCGGGAGCGGCTTCGGCCGCTCCCGATTCCAGCTTAGGATCGGGAGGATCGCAATGGATGCGAGAGGCATTACCATGGAGCCGCTGGCCGACCGGCCGGCTCTCCTCAAGGCGAGCCGGCTGTTTTCGGCACTGAGCACCGCGTCGCTCTACATTGCCGGCGCCGGGCTGGTGGCGATGACGGCAATTGTCGCCTGGCAGGTGTTCTGCCGCTACGTGCTCAACTGGTCGAATTCTTGGACCGAAATCACCGCTGTGCTGCTGATGAGCTGGTTCATCATCCTTGGCGCTGCGGTCGGCGTGCGTGAGAACTACCATCTCGGCTTCGACGTGCTGCTCTACGTGCTGCCGAAGGGCAGCAAGAAGTGGCTGCGCACCATCTCCGACGTGCTGGTGGCGGCTTTCGCGGTCGGCATGATCTATTACGGCTGCCAGCTCGTCGCGCTCGGCTGGCGGGCGCGGCTGCCTGCGCTGGGCATCCCCGAAGGGTTGAAATATCTGCCGCTGATCGGCGGCGGCGCGCTGATCGTGCTGTTTTGCGTCGAGCGCGTGGTGCTGCGTTTCGCCGGCGTCGACGTCGATCGCGACCTGCACGACGAGGACGAAGTTTCAGAGATCGGCGAGGCCGAACTCGACCGGCTGAAGGAAGCTTGAGATGGCGCTCTGGATCCTGTTCGGCGTCTTTGCGGTGCTGATGTGCATCGGCATGCCGATCGCCTTCTGCCTCGGCATCGCAAGCTTCGCCACTATCCTCTATATGGGCCTGCCGCCGCTGGTCATCTTCCAGCAGATGAATTCCGGCATGAGCGTGTTTACGCTGCTGGCCATCCCCTTCTTCATCTATGCCGGCGACCTGATGGTGCGTGGTGGCATCGCCAGTCGCATCGTCGCCTTCGCGGGCTCGATGATCGGCCATCTTCGCGGTGGCCTGGGACAGGTCAACATCGCCGCCGCGACGCTGTTCGGCGGCATTTCCGGCTCGGCGGTCGCGGAGACGGCGGCGGTCGGCGGGCTGATGATCCCGCAGATGAAGGCACGCGGCTACGGCGCCGACTACGCCGTCAACGTCACCTCGATGGCGGCTCTGATCGCACTGCTCCTGCCGCCCTCGTCGAACATGATCATCTATTCGATCGCCGGCGGCGGTCGGATCTCCATTGCCGACCTGTTCACGGCCGGCATCCTGCCCGGACTGCTGCTTGCCGTGTCGCTGATGGTCACGGCCTATATCGTGGCGCGCAAGCGGGGCTATCCGACCGAGCCGTTTCCCGGTTTCGCAACTGTCGGCAGGCTCGGCCTGATCTCCATTCCGGGCCTGCTGCTGATCGCCATCATCTTCGGCGGCGTCCGCTCCGGCGTCTTCACCGCGACCGAAAGCTCCTGCATCGCGGTGCTCTACGCCATCCTCGTCACGCTCACCATCTACCGTTCGATGGACTGGCGCGACTTCGTCCACGCCACCCTGGGTGCGGTGCGGACCACGGCGATGGTGCTGCTGATCATCGGCACGGCCGCGTCCTTCAGTTGGTTGATGGCCTACCTCAAGGTGCCGGCGACGCTGATCGAGGGCATGAACATGATCTCGACCGATCCGCTGGTCGTGCTGCTCTTGCTCAACGTCCTCATGCTGTTCCTCGGCACCTTCATGGACATGGGGCCGATGATCATCATCTGCACGCCGATCTTCCTGCCGCTGGTCACGCATTACGGCGTCGATCCGGTGCATTTCGGCGTCATCGTCATCCTCAACCTCGGCATCGGTCTCAACACGCCGCCGGTCGGCACGGTGCAGTTCGTCGCCTGCGCGGTCGGCAAGATCACGGTGTGGGAATCGATGCGCTCGATCTGGCCCTTCTATGCCGCCGGCATCGTCGTATTGGGCCTGGTCACCTATATTCCGGCGATCTCGCTCTGGCTGCCGAGCGTGTTCAAATAGGAGGTGATGATGGCGTCGGACACAGCAATCGGGTCGAAGATCGAGCGCAAGCCGAAGCTTTCGGAAACGGTTGTGGCCGCCATCCGCAAACAGCTCGTTGCCGGTGAGATCCAACCCGGCCACAAGCTGCCGACGGAAGAGAAGCTGACCGAGACCTTCGGCGTTTCGCGCACGGTGATCCGCGAGGCGCTGGCGAACCTCGCCGCCGACGGGCTGGTGGAGCCGCGGCAGGGAGCCGGCGTGTTCGTGCGCGACCATCCGGCGCTGACGCTGGGGGCGCTCAGCCAGGAGATCAGCAAGGTCAGCCAGGCGATCAACGTGCTGGAAGTCCGCATGGGGATCGAGGTGGAGGCGTCCGGGCTTGCCGCGGTGCGGCGCAACGCCGCCCAGGCGGCGCGCATCCAGGAGGCCTTCTTCGAGTTCGAGCGCCTGCTGAAGCTCGGCGAGCCGACCGGCAAGGCGGACTTCGCCTTCCACCGGGAGATCGCCGCAGCCACCAACAATTCGCTCTATGTCGAGATGCTCGATGCGCTCGGCGATCGCACGATTCCCTGCGATCGCACTTCCCCCTGGTATTCGATCGAGGTGCTTTCGGCGGACTATCTCACCAAGCTGCAGCGCGAGCACCTTCTGGTGCTGAAGGCGATTTCGGACGGCGACGCGCCGGCCGCGCGCGAAGCGATGCGGGCGCATCTGGTCGCCGCGCAGGCACGCTACAGCGACCGGCTCGTCGGCCAGCAGGCCGACTATCTCGCCGGCATCCGGCGCTGATCCATCACGACAGGAGACTATGCCGACATGGCTTTTGAGACCGAGTATTCCACGCGTTTTGCCGTCGATCCCGCCGCTGCCGCGGCCATGGGCACTGACGAGCTTCGGCATCACTTCCATGTCGCGGGCTTGTTCGAACCGGGCAGGATCAGCCTGACCTACACCCACTACGACCGTATGATCGTCGGCGGCGCGATGCCCGGCAACGAGACGCTCACGCTGGAGGCGATCAGGCCGACGGGGACGAAGCGTTTCCTCGACCGGCGCGAGATGATCGCCGTCAACATCGGCGGCGCGGGCAGCGTGGAAGCCGGCGGCGAGACATACGAAATGGCCACGCGCGACATGCTCTATCTCGGCATGGGAACCGATCCGGTTTCCTTCGCGTCGTCCCATGCGGACGATCCGGCGAAATTCTATCTGCTGAGCGCGCCGGCGCATCGGGAGCATCCGAACCGGCTGATCCGCATCGGCGACGCCAAGCGCATCGACCTCGGCAGCCAGGCGACTTCCAACGAGCGCTCGATCTTTCAGTTCAGCGCGGCCGTCGAAACCTGCCAGCTCGTCGTCGGCATGACGCAGCTCGCGCCGGGTTCGGTGTGGAACACCATGCCGGCGCATGTGCACGACCGGCGCATGGAAGCCTATCTCTATTTCGCCCTCGCCGAGACGGCGCGGGTCTTCCACTTTATGGGCGAGCCGGACGAGACCCGCCATATCGTCATGCGCAACGAGGAGGCGGTGATCTCGCCACCCTGGTCGATTCATTCGGGCGCCGGCATGTCCAACTACGCCTTCATCTGGGCGATGGCCGGCGACAATGTCGACTACACCGACGTCGATCCCGTGCCGGTCGAGGAGTTGCGGTGAGCGATCTCTCTGCGTTCAGCCTGGCAGGCCGGCGCGTTCTCGTCACCGGCGCCAACACCGGCATCGGCCAGGGCATAGCCGTGTCGGTCTCCCGCGCGGGCGCAAACGTGGTCGGCGTCGGCCGCTCGGCGATGGACGAGACGGCGGCGCAGATAGAAGCCACGGGCGGCGGCCGCTTCGAAGCGGTCTCCTGCGACCTGTCGGACAAGGCGGCTGCGCAGGCGATGCTCGACCAGGTCTGGGCTGCCGGGCCGCTGGACGGTCTGGTCAACAATGCCGGCGTCATCCGCCGCGCCGACGCCGTCGACTTCACCGAAGCCGACTGGGACGAGGTGATGGCGGTCAACCTGAAGTCGCTGTTCTTTCTCAGCCAGGCCTTCGGCCGCAAGACGCTGGAAGAAGGGCGCAGGGGAAAGATCATCAACATCGCCTCGATGCTGTCGTTCCAGGGCGGCATAAGGGTCGCGTCCTACACGGCCTCCAAGCATGGCGTGCTCGGCCTCACTCGACTGCGAATGGGCGGCGAAGGGGATCAACGTCAACGCCATCGCGCCCGGCTATATCGAGACCAGCAACACTGAGGCGCTGCGCGCCGACGCCGAGCGCAGCGCGGCGATCCTGTCGCGCATTCCGGCCGGGCGGTGGGGCGAGCCGGGTGATATCGGCGACGCGGCGGTGTTCCTGCTCGCCAGGGCCTCCGATTACATGCACGGCGCCTGCATTCCGGTCGACGGCGGCTGGCTGGCGCGATGAGGAGTGACGATTCATGAACCCAGCAGATGTTTTCACGCATGCTGCGACGGTCGCCTGGATGACCACGGCCGACGGCAACAAGCGCAGGGTGCTTGTGCATACCGACGAGTTGATGGTCGTCGAGTTCGCGTTCGAGAAGGGTGCCGTGGGCGTGCTGCATTCCCACCAGCACGTGCAGGCGAGCTATGTCGCCGAGGGCCGCTTCGAGGTCACGATCGACGGCAGGACTGAGACCCTGGAGGAGGGCGACTCCTTCATTGTGCCGTCCAACCTCGTCCACGGCGTCAAGGCGCTGGAGGCCGGGCGCCTGGTGGACTCCTTCACGCCGCACCGCGCCGATTTCCTCGGCTGAGGTTACAAGCTCAGGGCGAGTACGCTTCGTGCTCTACCCCCACCCCTAACCCCTCCCCCTTGCGGGGAGGGGTTAGGGGTGGGGGTACTGCTGCAGCACAAACGATAACCGCATCGCGACCGAGAGACGAGCGCGGCAACGCCGAAGGTCGGTGTCCGGAGCTCCGGCCATTGTCGCAAAACATTTGAAGCAGTTTCACCGCCGCAGGCGTGGCGCGCGATCGCGAAGCCGCCTACACGCAAAGGCTGCGAACGAGATACTGCGCGTCCGACCGGAGGAGGGGGGCGTGGCAGGCTCCCGCCCGGTGGGCGGAGCAAGACCCCGGAGCGTTCGCGAACGGGAGGAAAATCATGTTTGAACGCTTCTTCAGGCTCGCCGAGAACGGTACCAGCGTGCGCACCGAACTGATCGCGGGCCTGACGACATTTTTGACGATGTCCTACATCATCTTCGTCAACCCCGAGATCCTGTCCACCACCGGCATGGACCGCGACGCGGTCTTCGTGGCCACCTGCATCGCGGCCGCGCTCGGCTCGGCGGTGATGGCGCTGGTCGCCAACTGGCCGATCGGCATGGCGCCGGGCATGGGGCTCAACGCCTTCTTCGCCTTCACCGTGGTGGCGGCGCTCGGCTTTTCCTGGCAGCAGGCGCTGGGCGCGGTCTTCATCTCGGGCGTCATCTTCGTGATCCTCACCGTCACCGGCGTCAGAAGCTGGCTGATCGCCGGCATCCCGCATTCGCTGCGCAGCGCCATCGCCGCTGGTATCGGCCTGTTCCTCGGCATTATCGCGCTGAAGAACGCCGGCATCGTCGTCGACAATCCGGCCACGCTGGTCGGCCTCGGCGATCTCAAGCAGACCGGACCGCTGCTCGCCGTTTTCGGCTTCTTCGTCATTGCGGTGCTCGACGCCCTGCGCGTGCGCGGGTCGATCCTCATCGGCATCCTCGCCGTGACTGTGCTGTCCTGGATCACCGGCGTCAGCACCTTCAACGGCCTTGTCGCGATGCCGCCTTCCGTGGCGCCGACCTTCCTGCAACTCGACATCGTCGGCGCGCTGCACAGCGGGCTCGTCCACGTCATCCTGGTCTTCGTGCTGGTCGAGGTGTTCGACGCCACCGGCACGCTGATCGGCGTCGCCAAGCGGGCGAAGCTGATCGAGGAGGGCAAGCCAAATCGGCTCGGGCGCGCCCTGCTCGCCGATTCGGCGGCGATCGTCGCCGGCTCGCTGCTCGGCACGTCGAGCACCACCGCCTATGTCGAAAGCGCGTCGGGCGTGCAGGCGGGCGGGCGCACGGGCCTTACCGCGCTGGTGATCGCCATCCTGTTCCTGGCGTCGCTGTTCATCTCGCCGCTGGCCGGCTCGGTGCCGACCTACGCCACCGCGCCCGCGCTGCTCTATGTCGCCGGACTGATGATGCGCGAACTGACCGAGGTCGACTGGGACCAGCTTACCGAAGCGGCGCCTGCGGCGATCACGGCGATCATCATGCCGTTCACCTACTCGATCGCCAACGGCCTCGCCTTCGGCTTCATCTCCTACGTGGTGCTGAAGGCCTTCACCGGCAAATGGCGCGACATCCATCCCGCGACGCTGATCGTGGCGGTGCTGTTCGTCATCCGCTTCGCGTTCTTTGCGGAGTAGGTCGGGGGCTGACTCTCCAATGATTGCCGATAGCGCTGGCCCCTCTCCGTCACGCTTCGCGTGACACCTCCCCCCCCGGCGGGGGGAGGAACTGCCGCTGCCATGCCGAGCCTCTCCAGCTTGGTTCCTCGCCCCTATGGGGAGAGGTGGCTCGGCGAAGCCGAGACGGAGAGGGGGACGCCATAAGTTAACAGCCCTGCCGCGGCGGTAGGAAACCACAGGCAGGCAGTGAGCCGCGCTTCCGAACCCGAACGGATCAGATCGCCTCGCCGCGCAGCAACCTTGGCGTCGACCCGCCAAGCCCCGATGCCTGCCTGATGAAGAAATCCTTCAGGCGCGGCATCCGCTCGACAAGCCCGAGTCCAACATCCCGCACCGCCCTGAGCGGTCCGATGTCGTTGGAGAACAGACGGTTGAGCACGTCGGTGGTGACGCCCATCTGCATCGTGTCGAAGCGGCGCCACTGCTGGTAGCGCTCCAGCACGTCGAGCGCGCCGATGTCCTGGCCGAGCCGGTCGGCCTCGACGACGACTTCGGCAAGTGCGGCCACATCCTTGAAGCCGAGGTTGAGGCCTTGTCCGGCGATCGGATGGATGCCGTGCGCGGCATCGCCGGCCAGCGCCAGCCGCGGCGCGACGAAGGCACGCACGAGGGTCAGACCCAGCGGCCAAGCGCGCGGCTTGTCGGCGACGGCGATCTGGCCGAGCTTCAGCCCGAAGCGCTGCTCCAGTTCAGCCTCGAATAGAAGGTCGTCGCCGTTGACAAGACGGTCTGCGTCCTGAGTGCGCTCGACCCAGACGATGGATGAGCGGTTTTTTCCTTCCCGTGTCGGTTTCAGCGGCAGGGTCGCGAAAGGGCCGGCGGGGAGGAAATGCTCCTCGGCGCGGCCGTTGTGCGGCCGTTCGTGCTCGACGGTGCAGACGATGCCGGACTGGCCGTAGTCCCATTTCACCGTCTGGATCCCGGCCATGTCGCGCAGCCGCGATTTCACCCCGTCGGCGGCGACGAGCAGGCGCGCCCGCAGCGTCGCGCCGTCGGCCAGGTGCACGGTCATGCCGGATGGCTCCGAGTCGAAACCCTGCACGGCGACGCCTTCGATGATGTCGATGCCGAGCCGCGCCGCCTCGGTACGCAGCGCGCCGTTCAGGTCGCGGTTGGCGACCATGTGCGCGAACGGCTCGCCCGGCGCCACCTCGCCGTCGAAGGTCAGGAAGACGGGACGCACCGGATCGCCGGTGCGCGAATCGGTGATGACCATGTCGGTGATCGCCTGCGCCTGCGGGGCGATCCGGTCCCACACGCCGAGGCGGTCCAACATGCGGCAGGCCGCCGCCGCGATCGCCGAGGCGCGGCCGTCCTTCTGCCAGACGCCTTCGGGCGCTGCGTCGACGACGGCCACGGCGAGGCTCGGCCGCGCCTGTTTCAGCGAAATCGCCGCCGCCAGGCCGACATAGCCGGCGCCGGCGATCAGGACATCGAGTTTCGATGGTTCAGCGGGCATGGCCGGCTCCTTTTGGAAAGGATTTACCCCCACCCCTGACCCCTCCCCTCAAGGGGGAGGGGGACTTGGCGTGCGACAGCTTCCCTTCCCCCTTGAGGGGAGGGGTCAGGAGTGAGGGTATCCAGCGCATCGCATCTCCAAAGATTACCCGTCTCCAACCCTTGACGGCCTTCGTGTCCTGTCCGAAACCGACCGCATATCTGCGAAGGACAACGACATGACGGCGATCGGTGAATTGCTGACCATTCTCGACCTTGAGAAGCTGGAACACAACCTGTTCCGTGGTCGCAGCCCCAATGTCGAATGGCAGCGCGTCTTCGGCGGACAGACCATCGCACAGGCGCTGGTCGCGGCGCAGCGCACCGTCGAGCCCGATCGCCATGTTCATTCACTGCACGGCTATTTCATGCGTCCCGGCGATACCAAGGTGCCGATCGTCTACGAGGTCGACCGCATCCGCGACGGCGGATCGTTCACGACGCGGCGGGTGGTGGCGATCCAGCACGGGCAGGCGATCTTTTCGCTGGAGGCGTCCTTCCAGGTCGAGGAGCGCGGGCTCGACCACCAGATGCCGATGCCGCGCGACGTGCCGGAACCCGACACGCTGATGTCGCAGCGCGCGCTGCTGGAAAAGTTCGGCGAGGCGGTACCGGACGGGATCAGGCGCTACTGGGAGCGTGACCGCCCGATCGAGATGCGGCCGGTGATGCTGAAGCACTACACGAGCCGCGAGAAGCTCGATCCGCAGCAGAACATGTGGATCCGCACCACCGGGCCGGTGCCGGCCGACCGTCGCATACAGGCGGCGGTGCTGGCCTATCTCTCCGACATGACGCTGCTCGACACCTCCACTTTTGCCCACGGAAGGGCGATCTTTGACCGCGATATCCAGGCCGCCAGCCTCGACCACGCCATGTGGTTCCACCGGCCCTGCGCGCTGGACGACTGGCTCCTCTATGCACAGGACAGCCCCTCCAGCCAGGGCGCGCGCGGCTTCACGCGCGGGTCGCTGTTTTCCCGGGACGGAACGCTGATCGCCTCGGTGGCGCAGGAAGGGCTTATCCGTCTGAAACAGCAGCCTGCCAGATAGGCAGAATCGAAATATTGCATATTTTTTAGCCATTCGCATTGCTGCATGTGCGAAGGTTCTTTCGCGCGCTCGCCAAAATCGCTTTTACTATCAACGCCTTGATGAGTTGCCCGGGCAGTTGGCACGGAGCTTGAATCCTGCCGTGCATTCCGGCTCGCGTTGCGGACCGGGGAAATCAAGCGGGGACCCGCAACAGCAAAGGGCGAACCTAATGAAAATAGTGATGGCAATCATAAAGCCGTTCAAGCTGGACGAGGTGCGCGAGGCGCTCACCGCCGTCGGCATACAGGGCCTGACCGTCACCGAAGTCAAAGGCTACGGGCGTCAGAAGGGGCATACCGAAATCTACCGCGGCGCCGAATACGCCGTCTCCTTCCTGCCGAAGATCAAGATCGAGGTCGCCGTGGCCGCCGACATGGTGGACAAGGCCGTCGAGGCGATCACCGGAGCCGCCAAGACCGGCCAGATCGGCGACGGCAAGATCTTCGTCTACGGCATCGACCAGGCCGTGCGCATCCGCACCGGCGAAACCGACACCGACGCGCTTTGAGCCGCCAACGCATCCCAATGGAGAGATCGATGAGACTGTTTTCCCCCTATAAGGCCGGGCGCCTCGCCCTGCTGGGTTCGCTGGCAGCGTCGCTCAGCACCGTCGTGGCCTTCGCGCAGGAAGCCGCCCCGGCTGCTGCGGCCGAGCCGGCCGCCGCGCTCGACACCGGCAATACCGCCTGGATGCTGACGTCCACGGCGCTGGTGCTGATGATGACCATTCCCGGCCTCGCGCTGTTCTATGGCGGCATGGTGCGCAAAAAGAACGTGCTCGCCACCGTCATGCAGAGCTTCGCCATCTGCTGCCTGATGACGGTGCTGTGGTTCGTCGTCGGCTATTCGCTCGCCTTCTCGGAAGGCAACGCCTATGTCGGCGGCCTGTCGAAGGCCTTCTTCGCCGGCATCACGGTGGACACGCTGTGGGCGCCCGGCGTGGCGAACATTCCCGAATACGTCTTCGCCGTCTTCCAGATGACCTTCGCCATCATCACGCCTGCGCTGATCGCCGGCGCCTTCGCCGAGCGCATGAAGTTCTCGGCGCTGCTCCTCTTCATGGCGCTGTGGGTGCTGATCGTCTATGCGCCGATCGCGCACTGGGTGTGGGGCGGCGGTTTCCTCGGCTCGGCGGGCGTGCTCGACTTCGCCGGCGGCACCGTGGTGCACATCAATGCCGGCGTCGCCGGCCTGGTGACGGCATTGGTTCTCGGCAAGCGCGAAGGCTACGGCACGGTCAACATGGCGCCCTACAACCTGGTCTACGCGGTGATCGGCGCCTCGCTTCTGTGGGTCGGCTGGTTCGGCTTCAACGCCGGCTCGGAACTCGCCGCAGACGGCCTGGCGGGTGCGGCCATGGTCAACACCCAGGTCGCGACCGCCGCTGCCGGCCTGTCCTGGATGTTCGTCGAGTGGATGATCGCCAAGAAGCCGTCGGTGCTGGGCATCATCTCCGGCGCGGTCGCCGGCCTTGTGGCCATCACGCCGGCCGCCGGCTTCGTCAACCCGACCGGTGCCTTCATCATCGGCATCGTGGCGGGCATCGTCTGCTACTTCGCCGCCGTCAAGGTGAAGCACATGCTCGGCTATGACGACTCGCTCGACGCCTTCGGCGTCCACGGCGTGGGCGGAATCGTCGGCGCGATCCTGACCGGCGCGCTCGCCGACCCGGCCATCAACAGCCTCGGCAAGGACGCGTCGGTCGCGACGCAGCTCTACGGTATCGTGTTCACCATCATCTGGACGGCGATCGCGACCGCCGTGATCCTGTATGTGGTCAAGGCCATCGTCGGCCTTCGTCCGACCACGCAGGAAGAGGTCGAGGGTCTCGATGTCACCCAGCATGGCGAGGTGGTGCAGTAAGCGCCGCCCGCCCGCGCCGGCGCGCCCTCCTGCGCCGGCGCTGCCAGATCCAGTCGCGTCTCCCGTAAGGAGCGCACGCCTTGAGGTCCGGCTCGTTCCGGGCCTCTTTTTTGTCGGCATGTTCCCACGCCTTAATGGTGGCAGGAAATCGAGATGGCGGTCCCGGCCGTAGCGATGTAGGAAACAATGCTGCCGCATCTGGCGGTACGACAAGGACGGGTTCGATCTTTGGGTGGGTATGGACAAGGAACGATTTGAACAGGCAATCCGCAAGGCCATTGCCGATCGCAACGCGCAATCGCCCGAGCAGCGTCTGAGAATATACGACGCCGCCCGTGCCGCGCTGGCGCGCCGGCCGGTCGGGTCCCCGCTGCTGTCGGAAACGCTGGAGGCCGCGATCGAGCAGATCGAATCGTCCTTCGCGCCGAAATCCACGCCGGAGGCTGCTGCGGCCGCCGAAGCCGGCTTGCCGGGGAGTAACCGCCGCCCGGCGGCGCGCCCGGTTCTGACACGCTCTCTGCCGGCGTTCGTCGGCGGAGCCGTTCTCGGGGCGGCGCTGGCGGTGCTGGGCTTCATTCTGCTCAACCAACCGGCAGGACAGTCTGCAGACGTTCGCTCGAAGCTCGAGGCGAGATACGCCAAGGCCCTGGGACAGCTTCCGGCCGCCGAGGAGTTTCTAGGGACGATCACCAACGCCATCGTCGACATGCAGAAGAAGAACCCTGTGGCGCTCGAGGCAAAAGCCGGCAAGACGTTCATCGGGCTCAAGGCCCTCGATGCATCGCTGGCCAAGCAGATGCCGACGACGCTGCCGCCCGGGACCGCAGTGGTGCTGCGCGCCAATGCGAAGGATTTCAAGATTCTCCTGAACTGGTCCCTCTGCCCCGCCGCGAGTATTGCGCGCCCGGAACTGGTCGATCGCGTGCGCAGCAAACCGGGCACGCTGGCATGTCCCTATTTCGGCGTCTGGAGCCAGGGCGCTGCCAACTGGTGAGGCGGCAGAGTCCTTCCGGCCGCTGAAACACCGGTGGTTGCCGCCATCGCGGCTGGCGGGTTTCGAAATCTCCGTATTATTCGCTCAAAGTCAAAGCGCCGACTTTGTTGTGGCACATTGTTGCTTGGATCTGTTCTTTGCATATCCCTGGTGAGCAACGTGCTGTTCGCCAGGTCGCGATGAGGCATGCCGTGTTTTCCCTTCAGGTCGAGATCGACAGCTGTTCCCGGAGATGCTTAGATGTATCCGGGTTTGGGGGGAAATCATTTATGCTTGTGCACACCGCCGTACCGATCGGCTTTATTGCCGCGATCGGAGCAGCCTGTTTTTATCTGAAAATCGGCGATCGAACTGGCCGATCTGAACAAGTTATTTCCGATCTCTCCGGCGTTACTATTTCAGTCGTTGTTATCATGGTGACGATGTGGTGGCTGTGGATCGTCGAATACGGTCCGGAATACGATGGAGAAACGGAACTGCCATCAGCATCATCTGATGTTGATTTGCCACGCTGATGCCATGGCCGAGTGCGAGATAATCGATGATAAATTGCGGCTGGAACGATACCGCAAGACGGTTGGATGGAGGCCTCGCCTTGGATTTGAACCAAGGATGAGCAGAGTTGCAATCCGCCGCGTAACCGTCCGCCACGAGGCCATCGGTGAAAGGCTAGAACGAACGCGTTAACGATTGGTCAAGATCGGAAGCCTGGGAAGCGGCTTTCAGGTCCGCGGCTCTGGACGATAAGGCCCGCGAAATCTCCATGGTTAATGCCCCCTTAACCTTCCCGGCAATAGTCTGGCGGCCGAATCCGACCGCGATGCGCGCATCCGGTTCAGGCTAAGGCAGACGGGGTAGAGAATGCGTTCAGGGGCATCGGCGCCGCTCGCGCTGGGCGATACGGGTCAGGGCATCAGGATGTTCGCGCGGCGGCAGGCGGGACGCCTGTCGGGGCTGGCGCTTTTTGCGGCTGTCGCCTTCGGGGTCGCGAGCCTTGCGACCTGGAACGTCGCGGATCCGAGTTTCTCCCACGCGACCGACAATATCGTCACCAACGCCATGGGCTATGCAGGCGCGGTCTTCTCCGATCTCGCCATGCAGTTCTTCGGCCTCTCGGCGGTCGCGGCGCTGGTGCCTGCGGTCGCCTGGGGCTGGCTGCTGTTTTCCGCGCGCGGCGTCGACAAGCTGCCGAAGCGCGGTCTTGCCTGGTTCGGCTTCGCCCTGCTTGCCGCCGCGATCGCAGGCTGCGTCACGCCGCCGCCGACATGGCCGCTGCCCTCGGGTCTCGGCGGCGTGTTCGGCGACATGGTGCTGCAGGTTCCCGGCCTGTTCGTCGGCGGGTATCCGAAGGGCCTGCTCGCCACGGCCATCGCGGTGTTGCTCGCCGTGCCGGCGCTCTGGCTCTTCGTCTACGGTTGCGCGCTGATCTCGCGCCGCAACGGCTTCGCGGTCGCCGAAGAAGCGCCTGCCCGGCCCGAACCGGTCGATGAGGATGCCATCCTGTTCGAGCCGGACGAAGATGACGACGACAATGAGGGCATCCTGGCGCTCGGCGCGATCACCCATTGGTGGCTGTCCTTCCGTGCCTGGATGCACAGGCGCGCCGAAGCGAAACGGCGCGACCGCGACGCGTTCGACCTGCCGGCGGAGCCGCAGACCAGCGCCTGGCGCATGGCCGCCGAGCGCGTGGAATCGGCCGAGCGCGCCGAGGCCTATCTCAGCGACGGCGGGCGTGCGCGGGTCGAGCCCGAATTCTTCGCCTCGCTGACGCATGAGCACGCGCCCTCGCTCGATCCCGACGACCAGGATATCTTCGAGGAGGATGACGACGCCGGTTACAGGCCCGAGCCGGTCGAGCGTCGCCAATCTGGTCCCGGCACGGAGGTGCGCCAGTTCCGCTCCGACGCCGCCACGCGCGTCGATGCGCCGGCACCGCGCCCGCAGCAGGGCGCGCGCGTCCAGCGCGAGGCGCAGACATCGCTGATCGGCTCCGGCCATTTCGAGATGCCGACGCTGCATTTCCTATCGGAACCGAAGAACGTCGCGCGCGATCCCAGCCTGTCGCAGGAAGCGCTCGAGCAGAATGCCCGCCTGTTGGAAGGCGTGCTGGAGGATTTCGGCGTCAAGGGCGAGATCATCCATGTGCGGCCCGGTCCCGTGGTTACGCTCTACGAGTTGGAGCCGGCCCCCGGCATCAAGTCGAGCCGCGTCATCGGCCTGGCCGACGACATCGCCCGCTCGATGAGCGCCATCGCATGCCGCGTCGCTGTCGTGCCCGGTCGCAACGCCATCGGCATCGAACTGCCGAACGCACGTCGCGAGACCGTCTACCTGCGCGAGATCCTCGCCAGTCGTGACTTCGAGGAGACCAAGGCAAAGCTCGCGCTGGCGCTCGGCAAGACGATCAACGGCGAGGCCGTCATCGTCGACATCGCCAAGATGCCGCACGTGCTGGTGGCCGGCACCACCGGCTCGGGCAAGTCTGTCGCCATCAACACGATGATCCTGTCGCTGCTCTACCGGCTGAAGCCGGAGGAGTGCCGCCTCATCATGATCGACCCGAAGATGCTGGAACTGTCGGTCTATGACGGCATCCCGCATCTGCTCACGCCGGTCGTGACCGATCCGAAGAAGGCGGTCGTCGCGCTGAAATGGACCGTGCGGGAGATGGAGGACCGCTACCGCAAGATGTCCAAGGTCGGCGTGCGCAACATTGATGGCTTCAACCAGCGCGTCGCGCAGGCGGCCAAGAAGGGCGAGCCGATCCAGCGCACGGTGCAGACCGGCTTCGACCGCCAGACCGGCGAGGCGATCTACGAGACCGAGGAGATGGATCTCGAGCCGATGCCCTACATCGTCGTCATCATCGATGAGATGGCCGACCTGATGATGGTGGCCGGCAAGGACATCGAGGGCGCGGTGCAGCGCCTCGCCCAGATGGCGCGTGCGGCCGGCATCCATGTCATCATGGCCACGCAGCGCCCATCCGTCGACGTCATCACCGGCACGATCAAGGCGAACTTCCCGACCCGCATCTCCTTCCAGGTGACGTCGAAGATCGATTCGCGCACCATCCTGGGCGAGCAGGGCGCCGAGCAGCTTCTCGGCATGGGCGACATGCTCTACATGGCCGGCGGCGGCCGTATCCAGCGCGTACACGGCCCGTTCGTCTCCGACGACGAGGTCGAGAAGGTCGTCAGCCACCTCAAAACCCAGGGCGTGCCCGAATATCTCGACGCCATCACCGAGGACGACGAGGACGAGGACGACGATTCCCCGGCCAAGGGCGGGTCCGGCGGCGGTAATTTCGAGGATTCGGAAGATCCCTACGACCAGGCGGTGGCGGTGGTGCTGCGCGACGGCAAGGCATCGACCAGCTACATCCAGCGGCGGCTCGGCATCGGCTACAACAAGGCCGCCTCGATCATCGAGCGGATGGAGCAGGAAGGCGTCGTCGGCCCCGCCAACCACGCCGGCAAGCGCGAGATTCTCGTCCCGACGGAGGACGACAAGTTCTAAAGCATGTCTCCCGAAAGCGGGCACCGGTTTCGGAATAAAGACATGCTGAAAAAAAAGGGCCTGAAGCGTAGGAAGCGAATCTGAAAGATCGCAAAGCGCTTCAGGGTTTCGGAACCTGCGGGCGGCGGCGGTGTTGAAAGGACGTTCCGTCAAACTTAGGTCCAATTGGCGGACCACACCCTGTTGCGATCGCAAATGAGAGAGACCGGCATGAAGAATACTGTCCCAGCCCGCATCGGCGTCTTTTCGGCGACCCGCCGTCAGGTGCTCGGATTCGGCCTTGCGGTCGCCGGAGCAGCGGCGCTCAACGTCGTGCCGGGCTTCAGCCTTCTCGCCTCCGCGCAGGCATCCGCCCCCGACGCAGCGCAGCGCATCGCCGACCATTTCTCGAGCGTCAAGACAATGACCGGAGAGTTCGTGCAGTTCGGCCCGCGCGGCGAGCAGACCGGCGGCAAATTCTTCCTGGAGCGCCCCGGCAAGATTCGCTTCAACTATGATGGCTCGTCCAATTTCCGCGTCGTCTCCGACGGCAATTCGGTCGTCATCCTGAACCAGAAGATGCGAACGTCCGATCTTTATCCGCTGTCGAAGACGCCGCTCAAGCTGCTGCTCTCCGACCGGATCGACCTGTCGGGCGGCAAGGTGACGAACATCAAGCAGGAAGACGACCTCACGACCATCCAGCTTTCCGACAAGTCGGTGTTCGGCAACGCCCGCATCACGATGATGTTCGATCCCAAGTCCTATGAACTGCGGCAGTGGACCATCACCGACGCGCAGGGCAAGGACACCACGGTGATGATCTTCAACACCAAGCAGGGCGTCGCTCTGTCCGACGACCTGTTCAAGATCGACTACACGCGCAACCGCGAGTGGAACGAGAAGAAGTCGAGCCGATAGAGCCGATCTATCGGCTCCGGCCATTATGCTCCAGGCGATCGATCGGCAATGAGCGCTTGTCTTTGAGGAGCGCGGCTGGCAGGTTCCGGCGTCTTCAAGCTTTGCCTGCCGTCCCATGCCCCTGACCATCGCCACCTGGAACATCAACTCCGTTCGCCTGCGAATGCCGATCGTCGAGCGCCTGCTCGTCGAACAGGCGCCGGACGTGCTGTGCCTGCAGGAAACCAAGTGTCCGGACGACCTGTTTCCGTTCGATGCCTTCCGCCGGCTCGGCTACGGGCACATCGCCGTGCACGGGCAGAAGGGCTATCACGGCGTCGCCACGATCGCGCGCCGGCCGATCGAGGCGATCGAGCGCCGGCGCTTCTGCGAGATCGAGGACAGCCGGCATCTTTCGGTGCGCTTTACGGCCGGCGACACGTCCGTCCTGCTGCACAATTTCTATGTCCCGGCCGGCGGCGACGAGCCCGATCCGGTCATCAACCGCAAATTCCGGCACAAGCTTGATTTCGTCGCCGAGATGAACGCCGTCCGCGCCGACACCGATCACGCGTCCGCTTCGGTTCTCGTGGGCGACCTCAACATCGCGCCGCTCGAGCATGACGTGTGGTCGCACAAGCAGTTGCTGAAGGTCGTCAGCCACACGCCGGTCGAGACGTCGAGCTTCGAGGCGATGCGCGAGGCGGCCGGATGGGTCGACCTGATGCGTCTCAACATCCCCCATGAGCAGAAGCTCTACACATGGTGGAGTTACCGCGCGCGGGACTGGGAAGCCGCTGACCGGGGGCGGCGGCTCGACCACGTCTGGTCGTCGTCCAATCTGGTGCCGCGGTTCGCAGGCTACGACATCCTGCGCGACGCGCGCGGCTGGGACAGGCCGTCGGACCACGTGCCGGTAATCGCGCGTTTCGACCTGGAGTGAGGGCTGGCCACCCTCGGAAACTTCGTTCGAAGCTACCCAACCCCACCGTTGGCCCTCCCCTTGGGGAAGGGCTGGGGGCAAGCCCTGTACGATGGCTTTGTCGCCCGTCAGGCGCGCCTGTTCTGGCCCGGATGCAGGAGATGGCGCAGATGCACCATCGCCATCGGGTGCGACAGGCTCTGCGAATCAGTTTCCAGTTGCAACTCATCGCCGCCGCGCCTGGCGGTGCGGGCGAGGATCTCATAGACCGCCGCCGTCGTCGATTGCAGCGCCTTGGCCGGGGGGTGGCCGGACAGGACGCGGGCCAGATAGATCGCCGCGGTCAGGTCGCCGAGCCCGTTTGGCGGCCGGTCGATCCGGTGGTGTTCGGCCAGCAGGGCGTGGTGCGCATCGAGCAGCAGGTTGCCGGTGCCTTCCGCCATGGTGGCCGGCGCGGACGTTACCAGCATGGCGGGCGGACCTAGATCGAGCGCCGCCGCGATGGTCGAGTCCAGATCCGGCAGCGCCACGCCGGTCATCCATTCGAGCTCGTAGCGATTGGGGGTGGCGATGTCGGCAAGCGGTATGAGCACGTCGCGCAGCGCGATCGCGGTCGCTTCCGGCACGTAGAGGCCGCCCGAATCGCCCATGACCGGATCGCAGACGAACAGCGCATCGGGCTTGCGCGCCTTGACGGCCGTCACCAGCGACGCCACCGCTTCGGCCTGCGCGGCGTCGCCGAGGTAGCCCGAGAGGACGGCGTCCACCTCGTCCAGCCAGGGCGCGCGCTCGAGGTCGGCGAGCAGGGCCGCGAACTGGTCCGCCGGCGGGACGATGCGGGTGGCGCGGCTGTGGCCGGGATGCCAGGGCAGGATCACCGTCGGAACGGCCCAGACCGGAAATCCCAGCGTCTCCAGTGCAAAGACGGCGGCGCGATTGCCGACGGCGCCGCGGGCGACATGGCTGGAGACGACGATGACGGCGCGCCGTCCGTGGGAAGCTGTCTCGGACATCGGTCAGCCGCGGGTTTGAAGATAGGAGAGGAACCAGGCCAGGACGATGACGACCGCGAGCAGGCCGATGGTGCGGCCGATACGGGTTCCCCAATATTCGATCCGGTCGGATCGGTCGGCGTCGGCGGCCGTGACGTGATCGTGCACGCTCTGCGCCGTGCGCGCCAGGAACGAGACGCCGCCGGATTCGCCTTCCTGCCTCATCCTGTCGAGGATGCGCCGCGATTCGCGCTCGCGCTCCTCGTCCCGCCTTGACGTCATGAGCCTCTCCGTTCGCCTTCGGCCGGCGCGCCCGATCCGGCAGGCGCCTTGAATCCACCGGCCTGCTGATTTAACCGCTCCCGCACCGATGTCACAATGCCCGCCATTTTCTTGGGCGCTGTTTGTGCTATTGCTCGCACGGACAATTGCAAGAGGGACATTCCATGATTGCCCAGCGTCTTTCGTCGTTGCCTTCCATCCGCGGCGTCGCCGCTTTCCTGGTTATGGCCTTTTTCCTGCCGTTGCTCGCCGGTTGCGGCTACAACACCATCCCGACGGCGGAAGAGAACGCCAAGGCGGCCTGGAGCGAGGTGCTGAACCAGTACCAGCGCCGTGCCGACCTGATCCCGAATCTCGTCGAGACGGTGAAAGGCTACGCCGCGCACGAAAAGGACACGCTGCAGGCGGTGGTCGAGGCGCGCTCGAAGGCGACCCAGGTGACCGTGACGCCGGAGACGCTGTCGGACCCCGAGGCCTTCAAGAAGTTCCAGGAAGCCCAGTCCGGCCTCACGGGGGCGCTCTCGAGGCTGCTGGCGATCACCGAGAACTATCCGGACCTGAAGGCGAACCAGAATTTCCTGGCGCTGCAGGCGCAGCTCGAAGGCACGGAGAACCGCATCGCGGTGGCGCGGCGGGATTACATCCAGGCGGTCAGGGACTACAACCTGACGCTCAGGACCTTCCCGTCCGTGCTGTGGGCGACCTTCTGGTTCCGCAACAACCAGCCGTTCCAGAATTTCTCGGTGGCCGAGGATAAGATGGAAGTGCCGAAGGTGGACTTCGGCGCCGGCGGCGGCACGACTGGCGGCGCGAACACCGGTGGCGGCACCACGGGCAGCGGGACCACTGGCAGCGGGCAGGGCGGCTAAAGTCGCGCTTGGCGATGTTTGCAAGGATCGGTGCGCCACAATCCCTCCCCCTTGAGGAGAGGGTGCCGAGCCCCCGGATATTGCCTTCGGCAATTCCGAGGACAGGCTGCGCGAGGCGGGAGGGGTCACCTCCGTTGAGCCGACGCAAGAAGGAACGTCGTGCGCTGCCGCAGCGACCCCTCCCGACCGCTGCGCGGCCACCCTCCCCTCGGGGGGGAGGGATAATTGCGCTTCTTCTTGCCCTCTTCCTGATCGTCCCCGCTTTCGCCGCCGATCTGCCGCAACTCACCGGCCGTGTCGTCGACGACGCCGGCATGATCGACCCCGCCACCAAGGCGGCGCTGACTGAGAAGCTGGCCGATTTCGAGAAGAAAGGGTCTGACCAGATCGTCGTCGCCACCATCCCCAGCCTCGACGGCGAGGCGATCGAACCCTACGCGAACCGGCTGTTCCGGGCCTGGGGGCTGGGGCAGGCCGGCGAGAACAACGGCGTCCTGCTGCTCGTCGCCAAGAACGACCGCAAGATGCGCATCGAGGTCGGCTACGGGCTGGAAGGCACGCTGACCGACCTGCACACGAAGCTCATCATCGAGAACGACATGGTGCCGGCTTTCCGCGCCGGCGATTTCTCGGGCGGCATTTCCAAGGCCGTCGACGACATGATCATGGTGCTGGAAGGCAATCCTGAAGAGCTGGAGGCGCGCGGCGCACGCAATCACCGCGAAAGCCCCATCGATCCGGACCAGATCGTCTTTTTCATCTTCATCGCCATCTGGGCCACCATCTTCTTCGGCGGCTTCGCCATGGCGATCCTGCCGCCGATGTTCGGTACCAAGATTGGCCCCGGCCGCTATCGCTGGCTCGGCATGACGTTCGACCAGCGCCGACGCTCGTCGTCCTCGCGCGGCGGCTGGACTTCGGGCGGTGGCGGCTGGTCGTCGGGCGGCGGTGGCTGGTCATCCGGTGGCGGCGGCTTCTCCGGCGGCGGCGGATCGTCCGGTGGCGGCGGCTCTTCGGGAGGGTGGTAGGCCATGCGGACCCATTCCATCACGCCGCAGGAGCATGCCCGCGTCACGGCCGCCATCCAGGAAGCCGAGACGGCCACGGACGGCGAAATCTACTGCGTCGTCGCACATAGCAGCGAGGGGTATTTCTATCCTGCCGCCTTCACGGCCACGATCGCCATGTTCATCGCCAGCCTCGTCGCGGCCTTCGGGCTGGAACAGTTCTGGCTGGCCGTGCGGCTGCCTCATTTCGTCGCGGCGCAGGTGCTGGCAGCGGCGTGCATCTACGCGCTGTTGTGGTTCGTGCCGGCGCTGCGCATCCATCTGGTGCCGCGCCGCCTGCGCTACCAGGCGGCGCACGCCAACGCCATGAAACAGTTCCTCGCCCGCAACGTCCATCTCACGGCGGCGCGGACCGGCGTCCTGATCTTCGTGTCGCTGGCAGAGCGTTATGCCGAGGTGGTGGCCGATACCGGTATCGACGAGAAGGTCGGCCAGCATGTGTGGGACGGCGTCGTGCGCGACCTCACCGCGCATGCCTCGCAGAACCGGCTGGCGGACGGCTTCGTGCAGGCCGTGTCGGCGGTGGGCGCCGTCCTGGCCGAGCATTTTCCGAAATCGCCCGGCAACCCGAACGAACTGGACGATCATCTGGTCGAAATCTGAGCCGGCTTTTCGCGTCCGTGTCCTCGGCATTGTGAGAAATCGGCCTCGGCCCGCTCTTCATTCTTGAAATCGCTTCGCGCGTGTTTATGGTTAACAAATCATGAATACGCTGACGATCGATATTCGGAGAGCCGAGCCGTGCGATGCGGACCAGATCGCCGACGTGCATCTCGAAGCCTGGAGGGGCGCCTATAGCGGCATCATTCCCCACAAGGCGCTCACCTCGATGATCAATCGGCGCGGCGCCGAGTGGTGGGCGAACGCGATCCGCCGTGCCGCCACGGTGCTGGTGGTCGAGATCGGCGGCATGATCGCCGGCTATGCCACCATCGGCAGGAACCGGGCCAAGGAACTGCGCCAGCAGGGCGAAATCTACGAGCTTTATCTCAGGCCCGAATATCAGGGCATCGGTCTGGGCAGCCGCCTGCTTTCGGCGGCCAAGCAGAAGCTTGCCGATCATGGCCTGAAGGGGGTCGTTGTGTGGGCGCTGGAAGACAACGCCAACGCCGTCGCCTTCTATGCCGGGGCGGGCGGCCGCGACATCGCCGAGGGCATCGAGATCTTCGATCAAAAGGCGCTGAAGAAGGTGGCTTTCGTCTGGGAGTGATCCCGGACCTGCGTCCTTAGCACCCTGTCCTCCATATTGCCTCCGGCTGCGGCAGCCTTTATCGAGTGCCTCGAAACGGGAGCCTTTTCGGCTTCCTCAGGACTGGAGAGGCTATCATCATGCGCATCGACGCGATCGCGATCGGAAACAACCCGCCGGAAGACGTCAACGTCATCATCGAAGTGCCGATCGGCGGCGAGCCGATCAAGTATGAGATGGACAAGGAAGCCGGCGCCCTGTTCGTCGACCGTTTCCTGCACACGTCCATGCGCTATCCCGGTAATTACGGTTTCGTGCCGCATACGCTGTCGGGCGACGGCGATCCGATCGACGTGCTGATCTGCAATACACGTGAACTGGTGCCCGGTTGCGTGGTCAACGTGCGGCCGATCGGCGTGCTTCTCATGGAGGACAATGCCGGCGTCGACGAGAAGATCATCGCGGTGCCGAGCCCGAAGCTGACCAAGCGCTACGAAAAGGTCGTCAACTACACCGACCTGCCGCAGATCACGCTCGACCAGGTGGCGCACTTCTTCGAGCACTACAAGGATCTGGAGCCCGGCAAGTGGGTCAAGATCGGCGGATGGCACGACGCCGACTACGCCCGCAGGATGATCGTCGAGGCGATCGAGCGCGCCAAGGGCAAGTAAGCCACGTTCGAGAGGTTTCGACCTGTCGATCTTACAGGATAAAATTGTAGCGGAGGCCCCGCACTTTCGTCATCCTCGGGCCTGACCCGAGGATCCATGCCGGTATCTTATTGGCTGCATGAGGCGAAGCGGAAAATGCTTCATTCTGCACCGCGCTCGCCGTCCTATTGGTCAGGCATGGATCCCCGGGTCGCGCCATTCGCTGCGCTCGGGCTTGCCCGAGGATGACGAAGAGCGTGGCTTTGCAAAGCCGCCTTGGTGGTCGGGCGAGGTCGAGGTTACCCCATCCGCCGAGCCTTCGGCTTGCCTCCGCCTTTCGCTGTCGTTTCAGGCGCATCCGTCCCGGCCGGCCAGCACCGCCTCCGCAAGGGCTGTGGGATCGCCTGTGATCCTGACGGTCTTGAGCCGTGAGGTCGCGCCGGAAATGACGGTGACGCTGGAAACCGGCACGCCGAGCGATCTGGCCAGGAGCTTCTCCAGCGCAGCGTTGGCAGCACCTTTTTCGGGCACAGCACGCACCCGTGCCCTGATGTGGGAGCGGCCGTCGCCGGTCGTTGCGACGCCGTCGAGCGTATCGCCCGAAGACCGGGGCGTCAGCCTGACGAAAACCTCGATGCCGCCCTTGCAGGGGCGCAGCGGGCCAGTCGTTTCGGCGTTCACGCCAGCAGCGGCGCGACCGTCGTCCACAGCAACTGGCGCACGAAGTAGATGATCAGCAGCAGGATCACCGGCGAGATGTCGATGCCGCCGAGGTCCGGCATGAAGCGGCGGATCGGTCGCAGCGCCGGCTCGGTCAGCCGGAAAAGCATATTGCCGATCGTACCGACGAATTCGTTGCGGGGGTTGACGACATTAAAGGCGTAGAGCCACGAAAACACCGCCGAGCCTATGATTACCCACCAGTAGAGGCGGAGGGCCAGGTCGATGGTGCTGATGAGCGCTATCATGCGTGTCTCCGAGTGTCGCCGACATGTAGCCATTGCCGTTGGCTGCGGCAAGTGCGCCGGCACAGAAGCAGGGTGCGGACCGCTGACCCTCTGCTGGGCGTTTTTGCGCCCGGCCGGAATCGGAGAACAGAGCCTGGGGCGATTGCATATGGAATTGACCGTCGAGTATCCCCACCGTTGATCCCTCCCTACAAGGGAGGAGAGGCCGATGTCACCAGTCTCCAACGCCAACGTATTGTGACTTGGCCGCAAAACCCCGTCCTCCTGGCGGGCAGCGGGCAACGCCACATGCGATCACCCCTGAAACAGAACCCAAGCCCGCTTGACAGTGAGGGGCGCCACCCCATAAATGCGCCATCCGCCGAACGGGGCTGTAGCTCAGCTGGGAGAGCGCGTCGTTCGCAATGACGAGGTCAGGGGTTCGATCCCCCTCAGCTCCACCATCGGCGGATGGACAAACACCCAGCCACGGTTTGCGATTGAAATAGCTGCGCATTTTCCGCGGGTTATCGAGTATGCGGCCATCGTTTGCGGGTATAGAGACGCACCTTCAGGCTGCTTTCTGCCGATTTTCAGCGCTCCGTCTCTATTGCCAATTTCGCGTGCCCTCATATTGGAAAAGATGATGCTCTTGCATCACGGCGATGGTGTCTCGATGTAAACTGAGCCTCGGATCGACCAGGAGAGCGGTGAGCAGGCGAGCATCGACTCGCCGCTTGCCGCGAAACGGCGATTTCTCGTGTGCCGAGAACTATTTACTGGAGAACGGAATCTTGATCGACCCAGCCGATAGGCAGCTCGATCCGGGCAAGATGACGAGGCGTGAGTGAGGCAGGCTGACTGCCGGTAAGGATGGCGTTTAGCATCTTCGGACTGAGGAAGGCGAGCGGCAGGATGCGCCCAACATCGGCGCGATCGACATTGAAGGCTTCTGCTATGCTGCTCGTGTTCATCGCCGATAGTCCGGTCAGCCTGTTCAGATAAATGTGAGCCCTGGCGATCAAGTCGACCAGCGAGGGGTCGGGTTCCGGTTGGGTATAGGGTGAGTTGATCAGCTTCTTCCGCACCGCCGCAGACAGGAAGCCACGAACCGAATGGGGCTGCCAGTTGGTCAGATTGGCCCATTCCTGCTATTCAAGGTGCTGGCTGGGTAAAGGCCGGCATCGGATGCCGAAGCCCTGTTCTGACGCTCTTCGAGAATGAGTTGCGGCGTCAGTATCAAGCGGTCGGAGCTGTCGCGAGACGGCGGCATCCATCGAAAGTATTGGCTCGACCGGGTTCTTCTTCGGTGGATCGTGGCCGATCGGCCGACGGACCTGTCATATCGTTGGAAAGTGGCAGGCGACTTTCCGACCAACCCCGTGTTCCATAAGGATCGGGCGCTCCTTGGTACAGCGTTCCTGCGCAACCGGGCAGCGCGGATGGAACCGGCAACCGGCGGGCGGGTTGAGCGGGCTCGGCACGTCGCCCGACAGGATGATACGCTTGCGGCGCCGGCCGGGCGTCGTCTCCACCACGGGGACGGCCGAGATCAGCGCCTGGCTGTAGGGATGCGCCGGCGCAGAAAACACCTCTTCGGATGGCCCTTCTTCGACGATCGAGCCGAGATACATCACCGCGATGCGGTTCGAGACCTGGCGAACCACCGACAGGTCGTGGGCGATGAAGACGTAGGTCAGCTTCAGCTTTTCCTGAAGATCGGCAAGCAGGTTGACGATCTGCGCCTGCACCGACACGTCCAGCGCAGAGACGGGCTCGTCCAGCACGACGAGATCGGGATTGAGCGCGATGGCGCGTGCGATGCCGACGCGCTGACGCTGGCCGCCGGAAAACTCGTGCGGATAGCGCATCACATGGTCCGGCAGCAGCCCGACCAGATCGAACAGTTCGACAACGCGCTCGCGGATCGCTTTGGTGTCGAGCTTGTCATGCACCCTGAGCGGCTCGGCCACCAGGTCGCCGACGCGACGGCGCGGGTTGAGCGATGCGGACGGATCCTGGAAAACCATCTGCAGGCGGCGGCGGAACGGCCTCAGCCCGGCCAGCGATTTTCCGGTGATGTCCTCGCCCTCGAACAGGAGCTGACCTTCGGTGATGTCGTAGAGTCTCACCAGGCAGCGTGCGAGGGTCGACTTGCCGCAGCCCGACTCTCCTACCAGCCCGAGGGTCTCGCCGCGCTGCACGGTAAGCGACACATTGTCGACGGCATGCACGACCCGACGGCCTTCGGAGGAAAAGCGGGTGCCGATGGAAAAGCGCTTGCCGAGCGCGCGTGTCTCCAGGATGGGCTGGTCCGTGCCTTGCATGCGCGCGCTCATGGTTGTGCCGCCCGGAAACAGGCGGCCGCGTGGTTGCCGTCGCCAAGGACCGGCTTGCCGAGGTCGCAGGGCTCGTATTGCGCCGGGCAGCGCGGCGCGAAGGCGCATCCCTTCGGCAGCCTCAGCAGCGACGGCGGCGAGCCGGGAATGGCCGGCAGGCGGCGGGGCTTGTCGCCCGTCAGAGGCGGAATGGAGCCGAGCAGCGCACGCGTATAGGGATGCAGGGAATCGGCGAAAAGATCGTGCCGGCTGCCGCGCTCGATGATACGTCCGGCGTACATGACCATCACCCTGTCGGCGAGCTCGGACACTACGCCCATGTCGTGGGTGATGAAGACGACCGCCGAATTGTGGGTTGCCCTGAGCTTGCGCACCAGGTCCAGGATGCCGGCCTGCACGGTCACGTCGAGGGCGGTGGTGGGTTCGTCCGCGACCAACAGCGCCGGGTTGCATGAAAGCGCCATGGCGATCACCGCACGCTGGCGCATGCCACCCGAGAGCTGGTGCGGATAGCGCGACATCGCCTCGTGCGGATTGGGGAAATTGACCTCCGCCAGCAACTCCTCGACGCGCTTCATGGCCGCGGCCTTGCTGATGCGCTGATGCGCGCGGATTTGCTCGGCGATCTGCCAGCCGATCGTATAGACCGGCGTCAGCGCCGTCATCGGGTCCTGGAAGATCATGGCGATCTCGTTGCCGCGCAGCCGGCGGAGCTCGCTAGCCGGCAAGCCGACCAGTTCGCGGCCCTTGTAGCGGATCGAGCCCTCGATCACCACGTTGGGATCGGTGATCAGGCCCATGACCGCCAGCAGCGACACGGTCTTGCCGGAGCCGGATTCGCCGACCACGCCGAGGATTTCGCCCTCGGCGAGCTCGAAGGAGACGCCGTCGATGGCGCGCACGATGCCGTCATCGGTGCGGAAGGATACTTTCAGGTCACGCACGGAAAGTATCATGAGGTCTTCACGCGCGGATCGAGGAGAATATAGACGAAGTCGACCACTGCGTTGGCGATGACCACGAACATCGATGCGTACATGACGGTCGCCATGATCATCGGCAGGTCGAGGCTCTGCAGCGCGTCATAGGTCAGCTTGCCGATCCCCTGCAGGCCGAAGACGACTTCGGTCAGCAGGGCAGAGCCACCCACCAGCGCGCCGAAATCCAGTCCGAACAGGGTGACGAAGGCGATCAGCGAGGTGCGCAGCGCATGGCGCAGCAGGATGCGGGTTTCCGACAGGCCCTTGGCGCGGGCGGTGCGGATATAATCCTCCTGCATGGATTCGATGATCGCCGCCCTGAGCACGCGCCCGTAAATGCCGATATAGAGGATGGACAGCGTGATCCAGGGAATGACCAGGGTGAGGAACCAGCGCTTGGGATCGTCGGAGAAATTCACGTAACCGAGCGGTGGCACCCAGGAGAACAGCCATGTGTCGTGGTAGCGGCTCTGGCTGAACAGGTTCATCACTTCGCCCACCCAATAGACCGGCATGGAGATGCCGAGCAGGCCGAGCGCCATCAGGAGCTTGTCCAGCCAACTGTTGCGCGTGGCCGCTGCGACGACGCCGATGAGGATGGAAAACACCACCCACAGCACCGCCGCGCCGAACACCAGGGACAGCGTGACGGGGATGGAGTCCAGCACCGCCGGAACCACCTTCCAGCCGCGGTTGACGAAGGAAGTCAGGTCGCCGGTGACGAAGATCTTCTCCATCATCAGCCCATACTGCACATAGAGAGGTCGGTCGAAGCCGAAGGAATGGCGCACCGCCTCCAGCACCTCGGGCGAGGCGTTGCGGCCGGCGATGCGCGCGGCGGGGTCGGCGCCGGGCGTGGCGAAGAAGATCAGGAAGACGATCACTGAAATGCCGAACATCACGAACAGCATCTGAGCGAGGCGGCGCAGGATCGGATAGATCATCAGTCGCGACCCAGTTCGACCTTGGAGCGTGGATCGAGTGCATCGCGCAGGCCGTCGCCGAAGACGTTGAGCGCCATGACCGAAACGGCGATGGCTATGCCCGGTGCCAGCGCCACAAGCGGGCGCGTATAAAGCAGCGCCTGGCCATCCTGAATGATGGTGCCCCAGCTCGCATCGGGCGGCTGGACGCCGATCGACAGGAACGAAAGAGCCGACTCCGTCAGCATGTTGAGCGCCATCATCAGTGGCACGAATACGATGAGCGTGGTGGTGATGTTCGGCAGGATGTCGCGCCACAGGATGCGCGGTCCGGGTACTCCCAGATTGATGGCGGCAAGCACGAACTCACTGTTGCGCAGCGACAGCACCTGCCCGCGTATGGGCCTCGCCACATAGGGCACGTAGACGATGCCGATGATGATGATAGGCAGCCACAGGCTACCGGATTCGATCGTTATCGGCCCGATGGAAATGCCCTGCGCGATGGTGACGATGGAAAGCGAGATCGCCAGAAGATAGATCGGGAAGGCCCATAGGATGTCGAGGAGGCGCGACAGCACCGTATCGGTGACGCCGCCGAAATAGCCTGCGATCAGGCCCGTCGCCGTGCCGAGGACAAGCGTCAGCACGGTCGCGACGGCGGAGATGAGGAGCGAGTTGAGCCCGCCGTAAAGCAGGCGGGCCATGACGTCGCGGCCCTGGTTGTCGGCGCCGAGGAAGTAGTTGCCGAGCCGCCAGGTCGGACCGAGCGGCGTGTAGCCGAGCCCCAGCCCTTCGGTGGACTGTTCCATGACGGGCACGTCTTGTCCGTCGATGGTGATGATCTTGTCGAGCGTCGACACGAATGGATCGACACCGGCCCAGCGCGCATAAAGCGGCGCGCTGAGGCAGGCGATGACGACCATTCCGAAGACGGCCAAGGCCGCCATGGAAGCTCGGTTTCCCGTCAGCTTTGCAAAAGCGAGGGCCCAGGGCCCCCGCGTCTTGCGCGGCACGGCTACGACGTCGCTCGACACTTAGTCCCCCGCCAATGCAACGTCACTGCACCCATGACTGGGTGAAGATCCAGTAGAACTGGGCGTTGAACTTGAAGTTGCCGAGGCGCTTGCTGACGAAATCGACATGCTTGGGCGTGAACAACGCCACTGCCGGTGCCTTGTCGGTGACTTCCTTGTCGACTTCCGCCCACAGCTTGTTGGCGGCCTCTTGGTCCGTCACGCCAAGGTCCATCGCCTGCTTCATCTTGGCATCGATATCCTTGTCGCAGAAGCCGGAAATGTTGACCGAGGCATCCGAACCTTCGCGGAAGGAGTCGCAGCCGAACAGGATATTGAGGAAGTTCGAGGCGGCCGGATAATCCTGGTACCACTGGCTGACCGACATCTGCACCTTGTTGTTAGTGTTCTGGATGTAGGTGAACTGGATATTGGGGGAGATCGGCTTCACGTCGGCCTGGTAGCCGATGCTGCTGAGCACGCTTTGCAGGTAGACGCCGATCGAGCGCGACACGGCGTTGTCCTCGACAATGACGGTGACCTTCTGCCCCTTGGTGCCGGACTCCTCGACCAGTTGCTTGGCCTTGTCGAGGTCGGGTGCGGACCACTTGGCGCCGGGATTCTTGGTGAACGGGCAGTAGTCGACGTGGCCGGGGAAATCCGGCGGCAGCACCTGGCACACCGGCGAGGCCAGCACCTTGCCGCCGAAAAGGTTGACCAGCGTGTTACGATCGACCGCGTAGGCGACGGCCTGCCGCGCCTTTTCGTTGTCGAACGGCGCCAGCCGCGTGTTCAGCGGCGCATACCACCACGCCGTCAGCGGCGAGATATGAACCTGGTCCATATATTTTGTGCCCAGTTCCACCAGCCGGTCGGTCGGCGGCTGGTCGTACATCCAGTCGGCCTCGCCCTTCTGGATCGCCGTCACCGCGGCCTCCTCGGTCAGGCCGAAATCATACTGCACCACGTCGGGATAGCCGTCGGGTTGGGCTTCCTCGCTCCACTCGTGGAAGTGCGGATTGCGCACCATCGTCATGCCCTTGTTCGGGTCGTAGGCCGAGATCATGTAGGCTCCCGTGCCTGGAATCGGGTTGGAACCGACATCCTCCGTCGGCGTATCGGCCGGCAGTATCACCGCATGCGGCATGGCCAGCTTGTCGATGAATTCGGCGTCCGGCTTGACGATGTTGATCGTGACCGTGCCTGCCGCCTCGTCGCCGACCACGCCGCCATCAAGCGTGCAGCTCTTGGTGTCGGCAAGGCACTTGTCGGCCCCCACGATGCCTGCGTAGAAGGTGCCGGATGTCGGGCCTGACACCTTGAAGATGCGCTGGAACGACGCCACCACGTCCTTGACTGTCACGTCCTGGCCGTTGGAGAACTTGATGCCTTTGCGCAGCTTGAAGGTGAAGGTCTTGCCGTCGTCGCTCACCGCCGGCATGTCCTCGGCGAGATCGGCGACGATCTTGAAACCGTCCTTGCCGTCCGCCTTGCGGAAGGCGACGAGGCCGTCATAGAGCGGCTGAAAAATCTGCCAGTATTGCAGCGTGTAGTTGATGTGCGGGTCGAGCGTGCCGGCCGCCGAACGCGCCAGCATGCGCATCGTGCCGCCACGGTGTTCCTTCAGATATTCCGCGTTCGCGGGGGCCTGCCGTGTGCAGGCCAGCAAGGTTGCGGCAGCCGCCGCCAGAAGCAGTTTCTTCATGTCGTTCCCCTTTTTCAACGATCGTTCCGGTCGAGGAAAGCACCCACGACCTGCATGCACTTTTCCTTTTCCTCCACATGCGGCATGTGGCTGGAATTCTCGAAGATTTCCCATTGCGACCCCTTGATGCCGTCCTTGTAGGGCTGCACCGTCGCCGGCGTCGCCTCGTCGTGACGACCGGAGACGATGAGGGTCGGCACATCGATCGCCGGCAGGCGGTCGATGATGCTCCAGCTCTTCAACGTGCCGATGACGAAGAATTCGTTTGGCCCGTTCATGGTGTTGTAGACGGTGGGATTGCGCGCCACCTGGGCGAAGCTTTCCTCCACCTCGGGCGGGAAAGGCACGACGCGGCAGACGTGCCGCTCATAGAAGGCGATCGTCGCCTGCTGGTATTCCGGATCGTCCGTGGTGCCGGCCTCCTCGTGCCGGTTCAGCGCGTCTTGGACGGCGGCGGGCAGACCGGCACGCAGGCGGTTGGCCTCCTCCACCCACAGCTTCATCGAGGCCGGCGAATTGGCGATGGTCAGGGATCTCAGGCCCTTCGGGCGGATCACCGCATATTCGGCGCCCAGCATGCCGCCCCAACTCTGCCCGAGCACGTGGAAGGCCGGCCTGATGCCGAGATGGTCGACAAGGTTTTCGAGTTCGTCGATGAAAAGCTGCGGCGTCCAGAAATCGGCGCCCTTGTCCGGCAGCAGCGTGGAGTTGCCGCAGCCCAGCTGATCATAGTGGATGACGGCGCGGCCCTGCTTTGCCAGCAGCTTGTAGGAATCGACATAGTTGTGGGCGACGCCGGGACCGCCGTGCAGGATGACGATCGGCGTCTTGCCCGTGCCGAGGTCGCCGGAAACCCGATACCACGTCTCGTAGGCGCCAAACCGGGCGCACCCCTCCCTACTCGCGATTGAAGTCACCGTTTCCGCTCCCAATCCGCACGCTATACACCGTTGCCCCAAGCGGCAATCGCCAGCCGGAAATCATCTGTTTGCCAGACCGCCTGCATGAGCCCATTGCTCCAGCATCTGCACCCCGAAGCCGACGCCGCCCTGCCGCGCCAACGGGCCGTCCGTGCCGGTCAGTTCCTTGCCGGCTATGTCGAGATGCACCCAGGGCCGGTTGTCCGTGAAATGCCGGAGGAATGCCGCCGCATAGGGCGCGTCGCCGTCCTCGAGGTCGCGCGCGTGCTGGCGCAGGTCCGCCAGCGGCGACTGCAACCCCTCGTCATAGGCATGGTCGAGCGGCATGCGCCAGAAGCGCTCGCCGACGGCCTCGCCCGCGGCGATCATGCCGGATGCCATGGCGTCGTCGGTGGCAAACAGGCCGGCGAACACGCTGCCGAGGCCTCGCATGACCGAATAGGTGAGCGTCGCCAGGTCGACCATGGCGGAAGGCTTGAAGCGGGTGGCGGTGTAGTAAAGCGTATCAGCGAGCAGCATGCGGCCCTCGCAATCGGTGTCGAACACCTCCACCGACTGCCCCGACATCGTGGTGATGACGTCGCCCGGCTTGTAGGCCTTGCCGGAAGGCAGGTTCTCGGCGATGCCCAGCACGCCCACGACATCGACCGCGCTGCCCTGCCGCGCCAGCGCCAGCAGCAGCCCGGCGACGGCGGCGGCACCCGCCATGTCGGCCTTCATCTCGAACATCTGCGGCCCGGTCTTGGTGCAAAGGCCGCCGGAATCGAAACAGACGCCCTTGCCGACGAACGCCAGCGGCGCGTCCGCGCCTTTCTTGCCGTTGTAGCGCAGCACGACCACCCGCGGCGGATGCTGGGAAGCGGACCCGACCGCCACAAGGGCGTTCATGCCCAGGCGTTTCAGCTCCGCCGCGTCGAGCGCCTCGATCTCGATTCCCGCCTCCCGCAGCGGCTCCAGATGATCGACGAAGCTGTCGGGATGCAGGATGTTGGAGGGCAGGTTAACCAGCGTGCGGGCGAGTTCGACACCGTCGGCGACGGCGTTCATGCGCGTCAGATGCGCGTCGGCATCCTTGTTCTGCGGGCCGACGAGATGAATGGTCCAGCCGGTTTCGGCCGCCGCGCCGGGTCGCTTGTTGCGCAGGTCGAAACGGTATCGTCTCAGCCGCATGCCGAGCGCCAGGCGACCGGCAAGCTCCGCCCCCGCAACGGCCGCCCCCTCAATGGCGTCGAGGACGATCGCCACTGCGTCCTCGCCCTTCCTTTCCAGGAAGGCGGCCAGCTCGGCGCCGGCCCGGGTCACGGACAGCGGCGTCATGGCCTCGGCATCGCCGAGCCCGAGAACGACGACCCGCCGCGCCGCAAGGCCGCCGGGAGCCACGACGTCCAGGCATTCGCCGCTCTTGCCGAAGAAGCCCGGAGCCTCGCAGGCGCGCGCCAGCGTTCCGCCCGCTCTGGAATCCAGCGCCTGCGCCTGTCGGCCGAACCCCCGGCGGCCCGCCTTCAGGATCACGACGACGGGCGCGCCGTCGGGAATCCCGGTCACGGTCTGGAAGGCAATCGCCGGAGATTGGGGCATGAAAGGCTTCACCCTGTTCGCTGCTCGAGAATCCGAACTGGATGGCTTGCCGAAGCCATCCGGTCAGCTTTCGATATTCAGAAAAGCGAGACGGGTGTTCAAACGTCAATTTCACATCTTTCAGTTGACAAAAAATCAATCGAAAGATCATGATCCGCCCATGGTTCTGCCTTCACTCAACGGAATGCGAGCCTTTGAAGCTGCCGCCCGCCTCGGCAGCGTCAAGGATGCCGCTGAAGAGCTGCGGCTGACGCCGTCGGCGGTCAGCCGGCACATCAGGTTCCTCGAACGCAGCCTCGGGCAGGACCTGTTCGAACGCAGCTTCCGGCAGATCACTCTGACGGCCACCGGCTCCTACTACGCACACAGCCTGTCGGAAGCCTTCGAGGCGATCAGGCGAGCCACCGAAGACGTAAGCCTCGTGAACGGCGTCAGCAAAAGGCTCAAGCGCATCCGCTTCATGTGCGAGCCGACATTCCTGAATCTGTGGCTCGCCGACCGCCTGCCGACCTTTCGGCGCCTGCACCCGTCGATCGACCTGGAGATTTCCACATCCGGCAAACGGTCCGACTTCGATCTGGCGGTAGTCGACGAATTCAACGAGAAGACCAGCCCGGCGCTGAAGCTGATCCTTCCCCTCATGCTGACGCCGGTCTGTTCGCCGGCCCTGCTGAACGGGCCGGAGCCGCTGCGCACGCCGCAGGATCTGCTGCACCATTGCCTGATCCACGAGCGCGAAAGCAGGCGGTGGGAGCGGTGGCTGGGACAGGCAGGGATCATCGGCGAGATGAGCAAGGCCGGTACCGTGTTGCACGACTGTACATTGATCATGCGGGAGGTGGCGAACGGCACCGGCATCGCGCTCGCCGACACCATCATGGCGCAGGACCTGCTGCAGGAGGGCAGATTGGTGGCACCGTTCAATGTGTATCACGACTATCCGGCTGGCTACTATCTGCACCAGCGGGCGGGCGTCGGCAGCAAACCGGAGATAACCCAGTTCCTGGACTGGCTTTTCGCTGAGATCGAGGAACACAAGAAATCCGTCGCCCCAGCTTTCGGTTAACGTACCATTTGAATGGCGCCCGAACGATTGTCCTTCACTCAGTTTGACGGCAAATCGTACCGACACCATGACGATATGATCCAGATGATCGTCGCTGCACGATGCCGCCTTGGCGAGTTAGTTTTCGATCATTGGGAGTTTTTCTCGTCGAGATATGGAACTGTCCACAGCACCCAAGGACGGCGTTGGGGACCACTAGAGGATTGAAGTGATCGCGCGATACAAGCCCAATCGCCAAGCTGCTGATCCCGCAGAACGTCTCCTGGACCTGGCGCCCAAAACGATGTCCTTTACAGCCGGCTCCCCATGAATCAGACAAAGCGTCAGCTGAATCCTCTCCGATCTCCATGTGGCAATCCGTCCACACCGCCTAGGCTCAGGACTCATTGTTTCAGAGCCAGAAGATGACGGTTGCGGCGATGCAGATTGCGGAGAAGACGGTATGGGCGCATCGGTCGTAGCGGGTGGCGACGCGCCGCCAGTCTTTAAGCTTGGCGAAGAGGTTCTCGACCTTGTGGCGCTGGCGGTAGAGCGCCTTGTCGTAAGGATACGGGATTTTCCG